>Ga0183098_10046_pt1 | contig 541839 bp, 442 predicted proteins | sample BioMet9_FD_128884 | JGI IMG/M metagenome (GOLD analysis project Ga0183098, IMG submission 128884) | Microbial communities from bioreactor (seeded with sewage sludge) at Lawrence Berkeley National Lab, California, USA - Biofuel... | ecosystem: Engineered > Bioreactor > Anaerobic > Unclassified ...
CATATTCATGAGTTGTGCAAATACTGTTTTTCCTCGATTCATGGCGAAAAGTGCTATTGGTTCGCCTCAAATATAAAAAACCAAATCGTTGAAAAATTTTATCCTTATAATTTATTAATAATTAACAACTTAAATAACACGTCTCATTTTTTAACGGGACACTAGTGATTTTTTCTAATAGTTTTTCTAATACTTTTTGTACATTTGTATCTTTGGCGAGGGGGGTCTTCTGTTACTGCTGTTTAAGTTGTGCAGGCGATTCGGTTTATTTGAGAGGCTGTATCTGTTTTTACGACAGATTTGCGGCAGGCTTTTGATTTACCCGGGGATACAGCAATAAGAGAGTTGAGGGAAGAACAGAAAAGTAGGAAGTAGGAAGTGGAAAGTGATCAGTAAAGTAAAAAGTAAGAAACAAAGGATTTAAAGAGTATATAATTTATGTCAAAAAATCAAGGTGCTGGAAAGGGCATCAATGGTGACGCGGAAGTTTGTGCCGGAAAGGGCATCAAAAGTGATGCGGACGCTTGTGCCGGAAAGAGGAATCAGGAAGGGGGTGCGGGAAAAAACATGAAGCAATTTTTACTTGACAAAATAGCAAAAAGGAAAATTGTTGCCGGAGTTGTGGGACTGGGTTATGTGGGTCTGCCTCTTGCAGTGGAGAAAGCGAAAGCGGGTTTCAAAACGATAGGCTTTGATGTTCAAAAAAGCAAGGTGGATTCGGTCAATGCCGGTCATAATTATATAGGGGATGTAGTAAACGCAGATCTTAAAAAACTTGTCAAAGAAGGGTGCTTAAAGGCAACGGAAGATTTCTCATTCATTAAAGATGTTGACTTTGTAGCTATCTGTGTACCAACACCTTTGGATGAACATCAGGAACCGGATATCAGCTATGTAAAGTCATCCGCGGAATCAATTGCAAAATATATCCATCCCAATATGATGGTAGTTCTTGAGTCCACAACGTACCCCGGTACTACGGAGGAACTTATAAAACCAATACTTGAGCGGTCCGGTCTAAAATGCGGGAAAGACTTTTATCTTGGGTTCTCTCCTGAGCGCGTGGATCCGGGCAATCTGATCTACAAAACAAAGAATACTCCAAAAGTAGTCGGAGCAATAGGCAAAGATGCGCAGGAGGTGATAGCTGCTATGTATGAGGCTGTTCTGGATGGGAAGGTATACAGAGTAAGCAGTCCTGCTGTCGCTGAGATGGATAAAATATTGGAGAACACTTACAGAAACGTCAACGTAGGTTTGATAAATGAAATGGTGATGCTTTGCCATAAGATGAATATTAATCTGTGGGAAGTGATAGAGGCGGCAAAGACAAAACCTTTTGGTTTTACACCGTTCTACCCGGGCCCGGGACTTGGCGGCCACTGCATTCCGCTGGATCCGTATTACCTGAGCTGGAAAGCGCGCGAGTATGGTTTTCATACCTCAATGATAGAGTCTTCCATGATGATAAATGACAGGATGCCGGAATATTGCGTTGAGCGTGCCGGTGCCGTTCTCAACAAGTATCGCAAGGCTCTCAACGGGGCAAAAATTCTTGTGCTCGGCGTGGCGTACAAACAGGATATTGACGATTACAGAGAGAGTCCGGCCATCAGAGTGATAGAGGAATTTGAGAAGGTCGGCTCAGTGGTGACTTATTACGATCCTTACGTTCCACAGTACAGACATAAGGGAAGTGTAAAAATTGGCGAGAAAGCTTTGACGGCGGAACTTATAAAAAATGCAGATTTGGTAGTCATCACGACAGCTCATACCAAAATCGATTATGCTTTTGTTCAGAAAAACGCCAAGGCAATATTCGATACCAAAAACGTTACCAAAGGGTTGAAGGAGAGGGAAAATATTGAAGTTTTGTGAAGCAAGTGAAGAAAGTAAAGAAAGCAAAGCAAGCAAAACTGGCAAACAGATAGGCAAACAAACTGGCAAGTAAACAGGCATACAAACGGATAAAATTTAAAGGATGAAAATTAAAAGAATATTCATTTTTCTGGCGCCGCTGCTCTTTGCTGCCGCCGGTTTGGCCGCTCAAAACAACGTGGATTTGAGCAAATTATCTAACGACCAGATAGAGGCGTACAAACAATATATGGCAACAGGAAAGGCAACGGCCGCGGACACGGTCGCAGTCAGGAATGCGGTTAAAGAACGCACGGTTTCCCAGACAACGGTAAGTCCCGCGCCACAAATTGCCGGGGGTGCATCATCCGGCAACGGCGTGTTTGGAAGTTATCTGTTCGGCAAGCAGAATCTGACATTTGAGCCTAACCTTAACATACCCACTCCGCCTTATTACGTACTGGGCACTTATGATGAAATAATAGTAGATATAAGCGGTTTATATGAAGCCAATTACAGACTTAAGGTAAACACGGAGGGCTTTATAAGAATTCCAAATATAGGCCCTATCAAAGTTGGAGGCATAACCATTTCCGAGGCTTCCAAAATTATACGTAATAGATTATCCGCCGTTTACACTGGCATAGGGGGAGGAACAAGAGTCAATGTATCCCTTGGCAGCATAAGGAGCATACGTGTTACGGTGATAGGTGAGGCTTACAAGCCCGGAACCTATACTCTGCCTTCTCTGGCAACTGCATTTAATGCTCTCTATGCTTGCGGAGGACCGGGCGAGAACGGTTCCATGAGAGACATCAAAGTGATAAGAAGGGGCAAGGTTGTAGCGGAGATAGACGTATATGATTATCTGATGAAAGGGTCGCTTAAGAACAATGTCCAATTGTGTGACGAGGACATAATAAAAGTAGAACCATATAGGACTAGAGTAAAAATATCCGGAGCCGTTAAGCGGCAGGGGATTTTTGAGACCCTTTCCGGCGAGACAATGTCTGACTTAATAAATTATGCGGGAGGTTTTACCGATATCGCCAACACATCCGCGATAACCGTCATAAGACTGAAAGGCAAGGAAAAAACCGTGGAGGAAGTGACCGGAGAGATTATGAACTCTTTCAAGTTGGAATCAGGGGACAGTGTAAATGTATCGGGGATTTATGACAAATACAACAACAGGGTTACCCTTACAGGAGCCGTGTATAGGCCGGGCGTATATTCTATTGATTCATGTCCTACGGTAAGGGACTTGATAAAAAAAGCGGACGGACTAAGGGATGACGCATATTTGGGGATAGCCTATATAATCAGGCAGAGAGTCAATGACGTTCCGGAAATGATAGGGTTTAACATAGGGAGAGTAATAGCCGGTAAGGATAGAGATATACCATTGGTAAAAGACGATTCTGTGAGGGTGGAGTACTTAAAGGATTTTACAGAGGATAAAAGTGTGGGGGTATGGGGTGCCGTGCTTACTCCGGGAAGCTACAAACTAATTGATAAGATGACGGTTAAAGACCTCATCTCCATGGCGCACGGGTTTACAGAGCAGGCCTCTACGGATTCCATAGAACTTGTAAGGATAATAAAGGATCCTGAAAAACTTTTGAACTCTCCGGAAAAAAGCATGGTATTTAAAATTGCCATGGATAAGAACTTGAATATAAAGGAGAACAGTTGCGATATGACTTTGGAAAGCGGAGATCAGGTGATAGTGAGGAATATATCCGGTTATGAACCAATAAGGGTTGCAAAGATAGGGGGGGAGGTTGTGAATCCAGGTGATTACAGCATAACCGGAAAGACGGAGAGAATATCCAGCCTTATAAATAGGGCGGGAGGTTTTACGGAATATGCATATCCCGACGGGGCATACCTGATACGCAAAGAGAGCGCCACCGGCATGGAGCGCAAACTGAACGATATTGCAACCGAAAACATCAAAAAGGAAATTACTTCCACAAAGTTGGATGCTTCGGTTTTGGGGACAGGGGAAAAGGCTATAGAAAATTACGCAAAGGCGGATTCCGTAAAGCGGGAGGTTGCAGGTTCTGAGGTAATGAAAAATCTTTCCGATAATGAAAGTCTGGTAGGTATAGATCTGGAAAAAATAATTGCAAATCCGGGGAGCGATAATGATCTATATTTAGAGAACGGGGACGAAATATACGTTCCAAGAAAACTCCAGACCGTAAGAGTTATGGGTTCCGTGTTGTTTCCTACGTACGTGAGATACAAGGGCGGAATGACGTTGAAAGGTTATGTTAACAGGGCCGGAGGATTTTCAGACAGGGCCAATAAAAACCATGCGTTTGTACTATATGCAAACGGTACGGTTAAAAGCGTAAAAAGAGTTTTCTGGATAAGAAATTATCCGAGTGTTGCGCCTGGTTCAAAGATAATAGTGCCGGAGAAACCAATGGAGGTCAAAAGCAAGATGACAACGGCAGAGACTATTTCCATGATGTCTGCCATCATAACTGCGGCAGCTTTAATAATATCGGCATTTAAGTAAACGGCTATGGAGAATAAAGATTTGGAAAAAGAAAACATTGAAGGAACCGAGAGTACCGAGTTGTCCTTAAAGGACATGGTCCGCATAGCCAGAGAGTGGTGGAAGTATCTGTCGGCCAGGTGGGTTTTGATAGTCATATTCGGACTTGGAGGAGCGGCAATAGGTTTGACGGTTTCCTTAACTTCAAAACCAAAATATACAGCGCATCTCTCTTTTGCCCTTATGGAGAAAGGAACTGGGGTATCCGGTCTGGCGAGTTTGGCTTCTTCCTTCGGATATAGTATAGGCGTTGGAAGCACAAATGCTTTTAGCGGAGATAATCTTATAGAGATAATCAAATCACAGCGGGCTGTAGAACAGGCTCTTATGACACCAGTTAATTATAATGGTAAGAATGAGAACCTTATAGAGGCGTACATATCCGTTACAAAGATGCGCAAGGGGTGGGTGAAATCAAAAAAGAGAGAGCTTAGAAAACTCTCTTTTCCAATAGGTGAATCTCTAAGTTCATTTTCTAGGGTACAGGACAGCGTTATGAATGCAATTTATAATTCAATGGCAAAATCGGGGGCACTGTCTGTAGCCAAGATAGATAAGATGAGCGGCATCGTTAATGTGAATTTTACTGGCAGGGATGAATTGTTTGCAAAGTTATTTGTGGAAAAATTGATGGAGCAGACATACCGCTTTTACAGGGATACAAAGACGGCACAGAGCAGGGCCAATATTGCAATGATGCAGCACACTGCTGATTCCGTAAAACGGCTTTATGATGCTGCACTTTATAAGGGAGCTGCAGTATCACAGGTTAATATGAATATGGCAATGCAGTACGTTGCCGTACCAAAGATAAAACAGCAAACGGATGCCCAATTATACGGAACGGTATATGCAGAAGTTCTTAAAAACTTAGAAGCCTTAAAACTGGATATGGCAAGGGAAACGCCTCTTGTACAGATAATAGACACTCCTCAATTACCGTTGAAAAAGCAGAAACTTGGTAAAATTAAGGGAATGGTCACAGGAGGTCTTATTGGCGGTTTCCTGATAATTTTATATCTGCTTGGGGGCAGATACGTTAAGAAAGAGATGCAGGATTATGAGGATGCAGCTGATCAAACTTAAAAACTCATTTTTGAAAAGACCGGTCTTAAATGCGGAAAAGATTTTTACCTGGGATTCTCGTTGAAGCGTGTTGACCCGGGTAATTTAATTTACAGGTGCTTAGGAGAAAGTAGCTGCTGTTTATGAGGTAGTTCTGAAGGGAAAGTATAGAAGTTTATAATAGGTAAGTTTATTAAGGGTTGGAAGAACTTGAGTGTTGGATATGAAATCATTGAAATAAATAAAACAAAACCTTAAAAGTGATTTTTCTAAACCTCTTTTCATCAAAGTTGCTTTGCTAAGGGTATACTGCAACATTGTTGTTGGTTACGGCGCTAAAGGGTATAAGCGTAAAATATAGTCAGAAGTTAGATCTTTATGAAGCTGAATATAATTCAGTTGAAAAGTAGATGCATTTCTTATCCTATATATTTTAAAGATAATGTTAATATGAATGAAGCGGGGGCTGATATGTTTTCTAAAGAACTTGTTGGCCAAATTAAACCCTATTTAAATGATTGATTACAAATATATTATAAAATGAAGATACTAGTAACTGGTGGGGCAGGATTTATTGGCTCTAATTTGTGTGAGCATTTGCTAAATGAAGGCAATGAGGTAAGGTGTCTCGATAATTTTGCAACGGGTCATATTGAAAATCTGTTGCCACTTATTGACAAATATCCAAAAACTTTCAAATTAATCGTTGGAGATATTCGTAATATGACTGATTGCCAAAATGCCACTGAGGGTATGGAGTACGTTCTTCACGAGGCAGCTCTTGGTTCCGTACCTCGTAGTATAAAAGATCCTGCAACCACTAATGCTGTCAATATTGGTGGTTTTTTAAATATGCTTTTAGCTGCTAGGGACGCCAACATTAAACGCTTTGTTTTTGCTGCAAGCTCGTCAACTTATGGCGATAGCAAAGCATTGCCAAAGGTTGAAGATGTTATAGGCAGACCTTTATCCCCTTATGCAATAACAAAATACGTTGATGAACTCTATGCTGATGTTTTTGCAAGAACTTACGGGACCGAGTATATAGGCTTAAGGTATTTCAATGTTTTTGGTCGCAGGCAGGATCCTCATGGAGCTTATGCGGCTGTTATTCCACTATTTGTAATGAAGTTTATGGCTCATGAAAGTCCTGTGATTAATGGCGATGGAGAATATAGTAGAGATTTTACATATGTCGATAATGTTATTCAGATGAACATGCTGGCATTAACAACAATGAATAAAAATGCTGTTAATCAGATATATAATACTGCATTTGGGGAGAGGACAACGCTCAATCAACTGGTGGAATATTTGAAAGAGTATCTATCTGAGTTTGATAAAGAAATTGCTAATGTGGAAGTCAAGCATGGTCCATATAGATTGGGAGATATTCCACATTCATTGGCTTGCATAGATAAGGCAAAGAGGTTGATTGGGTATAATCCTAAGTTTTGTATGAAAGATGGACTTAAAGAAGCTACTAAGTGGTATTGGGAAAATCTTTAGTATTTTTATTATCAATTGATTAGAAGGATTTAAAAATAATTTAACTTATGAAAGAAATTAAAATTGCCGTGATTGGCCTTGGGTATGTTGGTCTACCATTGGCACGGTTGTTTTCTACAAAGTACAAGACTGTAGGGTATGACATGAATAAGGCCCGTGTGGATGCGCTTATGAAGGGACATGATGCAACTCTTGAAGTATCGGATGCATTATTACAGAGTGCAATAAGAAATGGTTTCGTTTGCACAGCAGATTTTAAAGAGATTAAAGATTGCAATTTCTATGTAGTTGCAGTCCCAACACCTGTTGATGAGAATAACAATCCAGATCTAACTCCGCTTTATGGAGCCAGTGACGTAGTTGGTAAGGTTATTTCAAAAGGTAATATAGTGGTTTATGAATCAACTGTTTATCCTGGCGTTACAGAGGAAGAATGTATTCCTGTAGTGGAGAAAGTCAGTGGTTTAAAATTTAATAAAGATTTCTATGGCGGTTATTCGCCGGAGCGTATTAACCCTGGTGACAAATTACATACTGTTGAGAAAATTAAGAAAGTAACTTCCGGTTCTACTCCAGCTATTGCTGATGTCATAAATAAAGTTTATTCAAGTGTCATAACCGCTGGAACTCATAAGGCACCTAGCATTAAAGTTGCTGAGGCGGCGAAAGTCATAGAGAATTCGCAAAGAGATATCAATATTGCTTTTGTTAATGAATTATCCAAGATCTTTACTAAGATAGGCATTGATACTGAGGATGTTCTTGAGGCTGCCTCTACAAAATGGAACTTTTTACATTTTAAACCGGGGCTAGTTGGCGGTCACTGTATTGGTGTAGATCCTTATTATTTAGCTCAATGCGCTCAGCGTTATGGATACAACCCTGAAATTATCCTTTCTGGTAGAAGAATGAATGATGGCATGGGAGAGTATGTCGCTGATAGGACAATTAAATTAATGCTTAAAAAAGGGATACAAGTACTTGACTCGAATATTCTAATCCTTGGATTTACTTTTAAGGAGAACTGTCCTGACGTTAGGAATACTAAGGTTATAGATATTTATCATACCCTAGCGCAGTATAATTTGAATATTAAGGTTTATGATCCTTGGGCAAATCCGACAATTGTTAAGAGGGAATATGGTATTGATGTTACTAATGTTTTGCCTAAAGAAAAGTATGATGCTGTCATTCTTGCTGTTGCACATGAAAAATTTAGAGCAATTAACATTAAAACTATTATAAAAGGTAAGAGTATTGTATTTGACGTTAAGTCATTTTTGGATGTAAAAATTATTGACGGAAGATTATAAAAGAATGAGTGATGAAAACAGCATTAATAACAGGTATTACTGGGCAGGATGGTTCCTATCTTGCAGAATTTCTGCTCGAAAAGGGGTATGAGGTGCATGGGGTAGTTAGAAGAAGTTCTACATTCAATAGGGAAAGAATAGAGCATCTTTATCTTGAGGAGTATTTAAATAATAGGTCTAGCACTCCGCATGTTCATTTACATTATGGGGATATGACAGATTCTTCATCTTTAGTAAGAATTTTACAAATAGTTCAACCAGATGAAATTTATAATTTGGCGGCCCAGAGCCATGTGAAAGTATCTTTTGATGTTCCAGAGTACACTGCTGACACAGACGCTATTGGAACTCTTAGACTGTTAGAGGCTGTGCGAATTTTAAACCTAAATAGTAGGATATATCAAGCCTCTACTTCTGAGTTATTCGGTAAAGTTATGGAAACACCGCAAAGGGAGACAACGCCGTTTTATCCTAGAAGCCCCTACGGGGTTGCAAAGCAATACGCTTTTTGGATTGTAAAAAACTATAGAGAGGCATATCATATGTTTGCAGTAAATGGCATTTTATTTAATCATGAAAGTGAAAGGAGAGGTGAAAATTTTGTTACTCGTAAGATTACATTAGGAGTTGCAAGAATAAGTAAGGGGAAACAAGATAAAATCATACTTGGCAACCTTGACGCTAAAAGGGACTGGGGGTATGCTAAAGATTACATAGAGTGCATGTGGCTGATGCTACAAAATTCCGAACCACAGGATTTTGTCATTGCTACTGGAAAATGCCACTCAGTAAGGGAGTTTGTTGAACTTGCCTTTAGAGAGGTAGGTATTTATATTCGCTGGGAGGGGACTGGTGTTGACGAGAAAGGTTATGATTCGAAGACATCAAGGATTTTGGTTGAAGTTAGCAAAGAGTATTTTAGACCTACTGAAGTTGATATTTTGCTTGGAGATCCTACTAAAGCTAAAACTGTACTTGGGTGGAATCCTCAGAAGACCTCATTCCATGACCTCGTGAAGATTATGGTTGATAGTGATTTGAAGGTGGTTTAATTGTTTATACGTGTCATTAACTAAGTCTTCAATACAGATTACAATAATTTCAATTGTCAGCGTTGTTGTAGGTTTATTGCAACAGTTAGTTATTGCTTTCATTTTTGGAACGAAATTTTCCAGGGACGCGTATTTAATGGCCCTTGCTGTTCCGAATTATGTTTCTCTAGTTCTTGTTGGATCTTTAGGTTGTATATTCTTGCCTACGATTGTTTCTATAAGGAATCGTTGCAATGAGTCTTATTCTCAAAGAGTACTAGGTTCCATGTTTACTCTAACCGCACTCGTATCGCTTTTAATTATTGCTGTTTTGGCAATTTTTTCAAATAGAATTTGTGTGACTTTTTATGGCGATTTAGGTGTTGATAAGACGTATGAGGTATCGTATATGATGCGAATTCTTTCTTTCACCATATTCTTTACTATTATCAATTCTTTTTTATCATCACTATACCAGATAGATAATAATTTTATTAGACCCGCCTTAGCAACAACATTGTCATTAGTGTTCAATACACTATTTATCCTACTTTTTAACAAGAAACTAGATGCGTATTCTTTACCTTATGGGTATTTATGCGGTCTTATTACGGCCACGGTGTTCCAAATAGGTATAGCAGTAAGGAATAAAATTAGAATAATTTTTGATTTTTCTAACGATGAATTCAAGCACTTTGTTTTATTATTCCTGCCTTTGTTGGTATCAGGAATTTTTTGTCGTTCAACAACTTTAATAGAGAGAAATTTTGCGTCAAGGTTAGGAGAAGGTGCTGTGTCGTATTTAGGTTATTCAAGTTACATCATAAGTAGTATCGCGAATGTTATTATTGGTGGCATTGCAATAAGTTCGTACCCTGTTTTGTCTACTTATTGGGTGAAGGGATATAAATCTGATTTTTCAAACTTGTTGTCAAAAATTTTGAAGGATATATTAATCATAATAATCCCTATATGTATATTCATAATTTTTTTCTCAAACGAGGTTATTACGTTACTCTTGAAAAGAGGTGCTTTTGATACTGTAAGTACTGTTAATACAAGTAAAGTTCTTATATGTTCAATTGGTGCACTTATCGCTCAGGCCATGGCTGCCGTAATAGCAAAGGTTTTGTATATAGCAGACAAGACGAAAGAATCATCTATAATTTCAATTATTGAGGTGTTGTTATATTTTTTCCTTGGACTCGTATTAATTGATAGGATATCTTTTCTAGGGTTAGGTATTGCCTTATCTGTATCTTCGCTTTTTAACGTTACTGTTACTTATTGGTTTATAAATAGAAAATTGGTTCATATTAGTGCGAAAGAAATATTTAATAGTGCTCTAAAGATTAGTATATGTACTTTGATATTTACTTTTTTTAATAGGTGTTTATTTTTGTTTATTTCCGAATATGTAAATTTCTTTTTGTCTATATTTTTTATAATGTTTCTAGAAGTTATTTTTTTTGTCATTTCTTGTTATATATGTAAAATTGAAGAATTCACTAAAGTTTTTAAAAAAATAATATATGGTAAAATATTTCAAGAATAAACGGGGTGATGATTTGGCTTTATTAATCCGTGACGATGCCTATGAAGATGGAATCTCTTTTTTTACAAAAGATGATGATTCTTTGCAAGTTGCCAAAATGTGTCATAGGGCTGGACATATAATTAAAAATCACTATCATAATAAGGTGCCAAGAATTGTGAATTATACTAAAGAAGTGATTATTGTGAAATCTGGTAGTATTGAGGTGTTTCTATTTGACGCTATGGAAATGGAGTATGATTTTAAAATCTCTTCTGGGGATATTTTGATTCTTTTGAGCGGTGGTCATGGTTTTAAAATATTGGAAGATTCAATATTTTATGAAGTGAAACAAGGACCGTATATCGGGGAAAACGACAAAACAAGATTTTAAAAATCTTTATTATGGAGAAAAATTTTATTCCTGTTTGTGAACCATTATTAGGTGGCAATGAAAAAAAATATGTAGACGACTGTGTTAGCACTGGTTGGATTTCCTCTTCTGGAAAGTATGTAACTGACTTCGAGAAGGCATTTTGTAATTATTGTGGGGTTAAGTATGGTGTTGCTGTTTGCAATGGTACGATAGCAATACATCTTGCCTTAGTATCATTAGGTATTAAGACTGGTGATGAAGTTATTATCCCAAATTTCACCATGATAGCGACTGCATTTGCCGTAGTGTATACTGGTGCTAAACCTGTATTTGTTGATGCTTCTCCTTTTGACTGGAATATTGATGTCGACAAAATTGAACAGAAGATAACACCCAAAACGAAATGTATAATCCCTGTTTCCATTTTTGGGCATCCTTGCGATATGGATCCAATAAAGAAACTATGCAAAGAGCATAATTTATTTTTACTTGAAGATGCTGCTGAATCTCATGGTGCTGAATACAAAGGAGTGAAAACAGGTGCCCTTGCAGATATTACAGCATTCAGTTTTTTTGCTAATAAAAATCTGACGACTGGTGAAGGTGGTATGGTAGTTACGGATAATGAGATTCTTTACAATAGGTGCAAGTACTTTAAAAACGTTTGTTTCCCTATCACAGGACCGAGAAATTATATGCATAATGATGTTGGATTTAATTATAGAATGTCAAATATTCATGCTGCGATAGGTTTGGCTCAGGTTGAAAAGGCTGATTATTACGTTGATAAACGCATTGAGCATTCTAAAATGTACCATGATATTCTTGATGGGGTAGAAGGAATAACCTTGCAGGGTACAAGACCGAATGTTAAACACGCCGTGTGGATGAACGGAGTTGTTCTAAACAGTTCTGTATATGGGAGAACGCGTGATGAATTATTATCTTTTTTGAGAGAGAATGGTATAGAAACAAGGCTTTTCTTCATTGGTATGAATAAGCAGCCATCTCTAATTAATTATGGATGTGATGGATCTGGAATGTACCCGGTAACTGATATGTTGTCAAGTTGTGGCTTTTATCTTCCATCTTCTAGTAGCCTATCTGCTAGCGATATAGAATATATATGCTCAATGATAGTGAAATTTAAAAAGTAAGATATAATGAAAATTCGAATAGTTTGCCAAGAGGATCTTTATGCTTGGATTTTAGGAAAATTTGCTTTGCGCATGAAGGATTGCTTTGAAAAAAAAGGTTTTAATGTTGATATTAGTAAGAACCCTGACCCAAGTGCAGATGTAAATCATTATATAATTTACTCTGATTATCGCAAAGAGAATAAAACGAATTTTGACTCTTTAATGATTACCCATATTGACAACCTCGTCAAGTTAAAATTTATTAAGGAAAATGTAGATTATTTTCGCGTTGGCGTGTGTATGTCAAGGGAGACTATGGATTGGTTGGTAAATAATGGAGTCCCTAAAAACAAACTATGCTTTATAGATCCAGCACATGATGGCAAAGTGACTATCAAAAAAAGTATTGTGGGAATTACTTGTAGAGTTCAAAGTGATGGGCGCAAAAATGAAAAATACCTTTCACAATTGGCAGATGTACTCGATCCCAGACTTTTTAAATTCAAAATAATGGGAGATTCATGGGAGGCACAAATTGAAAAGCTTTTGAAAAATGGTTTTGAAGTAGAGTACTATGACCATTTTATTCTCGATAAATATTACGAATTAATAAGTTCGCTTGATTACTATCTGTATATGGGCATGGATGAAGGTCAAATGGGCTTTCTAGATGCGGCAGCGGCTGGGGTTAAAACAATAGTTACAGAGCAAGGGTATCATATTGATGCTATAGGTGGAATATCTTATCCATTTGTTGATTATGATGGATTGTTGAAAGCTTTCTCGAAAATACAGGGGGATAGACTATCTATTATAAATTCCGTAAAGTATTGGACTTGGAACTATTACTGCGATAAGCATCTTCAAGTGTGGAATTACCTCCTTAACGGTAATATAGATGAATCTTGTTACAGTTATCCAGATGGATTGCATTCGTTATTAGATGATAAAACTCAATCGATATTGACATATAAAAAGAATAAAGGAGTACTGCTTTATAATACTATTTTACAGTATTACAATAAAACAAAAGATAAGTTGCTAAATCAGCACAACTTTAGACACAGTGAATAATTTTCTATTTGTTTAGTATGGGAAATTTCTCCAATTTCTACTCGCTAGGGTTCGTTATACTATTTTTGTCCTATCTTTATTGTAGAAATGTGTTTTCTTCAATTGGTAACATTGAGAGAAAACTATACAATATTTTTTTTATTATTCTTCTGTTTGTCTCTGCTTGTAGAGCAAATACAGTCGGTGGAGATTTGGAACACTATATGCCTCATTTTCACGAGGTTGCTAACACTAATAGCTTTAGAGGTTTATTTGACTTATTTTTTTACAATTATGAACCCGGGTATACAATATTCGTGAAACTTTCATCACTAATAGATCCTTCCGAAAGGTGTTATTTGTTTTTTACTAGCTTGGTGTCACTATTGGGGATTTTTGTCCTGATAAGGAATTATTCAAGAATGCCGTGTTTAAGCATGTTTATTTTTATCCTATTAGGATTATATACTAACACTTTTAACAACGTTCGGCAGTGTATGGCTATATCAATTACATGTTTATCTTTAAAATATGTTTTGGATAAGAATTTTCTAAAATTTGCATTAATAGTTTTTTTAGCCACATCATTTCATTATAGTGCGGTAGCATTTTTGTTAGTATATCCCATATCAAAAATTAAATTTTTGAAAAGAAATTTTTATTTGATGCTGTCAGGGGGATTGTTAATATGTGTTACTTTGGGATTATTGTTGTTTGTATATGCTAGGAATAGTTTATTTGTAAAGTACGCAGAGTGGCAAGATATTGATGAATATAGTGCCGGTAAAGGCTATTTTTTATTAACCTTTTATCTTTTAAATGCTCTTGCTATTTTTTACGTTTACCGTCATCTAAAGTGTCGGATACATGGTAGAACAACGTTATTTATAGAAGTTTCGATTTTCATGTTTTTGCTGGCATTTTTCTCACAGTTGTTTGCAACGTACATGGCAACTTTTACCAGAATGTCAAATTATTTCTTCCTGCCTTTTGTTGTCGTTGTTCCAGATTTAATATATTACTTCAAGAGTAGTGTTACAAAAAAAATAGCTATTTCCTCAGTTGTGTTGCTTTTATATTTTTACATGTGTCTTAAGATTTATGCATATGTTCCTACGTTAAATAGTAATTCTCAGGGAGTCCTCCCATATAAGTTTTTGAATTGATGAAGAATATTCTGTTTTTTTTTAGTACCACTCAAATAGGAGGTGCAGAAACAAATATTATCCTAATATCTAGGGAATTGGCTGAAAATGGATATAATATTTTTTTTGCATATGTAAAAGACAATGGTCCATTTTTTCAAAGAATAGATTTTGTGCAAAAAGGTAAATTGGAAATAGGCCCTCTAAAGAATGTATGCCGTGCATCCCTCAGGTATCACAATTTTATTAGGGAAAATAAAATAGATGTGGTTTTTAATTTTGGTTTGAGGGTAGAAATTTTTTCTAGAATTTTTAGCAAACTTTTTGGAGTGTCTAAAGTGATTTCTAATATTAGGGGAGCTGATTTATATAAACCAAAATTACAAGTTTTTCTTGATAGAATTACTAAAGATTTAACTGATTATTGGGTGTCAAACTCTAAGGCGGCTCTAGATGTATATCATGTGAGAGAAAAAATTCCTATTGAGAAGTCTATAGTTATATACAATTTTCTTGACGACAGTGTAAATCTCCCCAAAAACAAACATTTGCACAAAAATTTTTCTAATAGTATTGGTATATTGGCAAATATTACTGAAAATAAAGGTTATTTCGACCTAATCAAATTAAGCGAATTGTTGTCTCAAATAGGGATGAAACATAAGTTCATTTTTGCCGGAGAGGATAAAACTAATGGCCAGTTCTTTAATGCATTGAATAATTCAAAGGTTAAAGGTAATTTTATGTACTTAGGGCGTATTGATAATAAATATGACTTTTTTTCTAGTATAGATATTTTTATCCTGCCTTCCTATACGGAGGGGATGCCAACTTCAATTATGGAAGCTATGAGTTATGGTGTTCCAGTTATCTCGACCAACGTCGGAGGTATACCAGAACAAATAACAGATGGATATAATGGCATTTTGTGCACTCCAGGTGATATAAACGCACTAAAGGAAGGTATCTTTGCTTTGCAGGATTGTAGTGTTAGAGAAAAATATGTATCTAGGTCTTTTGACATCCTTAAGAATAAATTTCGCAAAGAGAAATCAATTAATATGTTTATCAATATAATTGAAGGAGAATAATTTATGAATAAGTTGTTTCGTGTATCGACTGTACCTGAACAATTGTTTGTGTTTTGTAGAGGACAATTAAAGATGGCCTCTAAATATTTTGAGGTTGTTGCAGTTTCTTCTCCAGGTGACTTGTTGCACAAAGTGGGTAAGAGAGAAAATGTAAGAGTTGTTGGTCTGCATATGCGGCGCCACATTTCCCCTGTTGATGATTTTGTTTCTTTGATAAGGTTAATTTTTTTATTTTGTAAAGAAAAACCTTTAATAGTTCATTCTTTGACTCCAAAGGCTGGACTGTTGTCTATGGTAGCTGCAAAAATTACAGGGGTTCCCATAAGGATGCATACTTATACAGGTCTTATTTTTCCTACAGCCAATGGACTAAAACAAAAACTATTAATTTTTACAGATAGAATATTATGTCTATGCGCGAATTACATCAATCCAGAGGGAATGGGTGTTAAAAATGATTTAATTGACTATGCAATTACAAAAAAGCCTTTGCACATTATTGCTAATGGAAATATTAGAGGGATTGATTTTAACTACTATTATTTATCAGATAGTGTGTTGCATGCTTCTGCTAAATATAAGATGAGCAGTGTGTACACTTTTTGTTTTGTAGGTCGTATTGTTAGAGATAAGGGGATAAATGAGTTAGTTGCGTCATTTTCTAGACTATTAAAAACTTACAATAATATTCGCCTTTTGCTTGTAGGAAGGCTTGAACAGGAATTAGATCCTATTTATGAAAAGTCATTAAATTTTATTAAAACTAATGCTAATGTTCAGATGGTTGGTGAACAAGAAGATGTTAGGCCATTTTATGCTGTGTCAGATGCCTTGGTATTCCCTTCATATAGGGAAGGTTTCCCGAACGTTGTGCTAGAGGCTGGTGCGATGGGACTGCCGGCTATAGTAACTAACATAAATGGCTGCAATGAAATAATTAGCGATAAAGTTAATGGAGTGATTATTCCACCTAAAGATAATAATGCCCTTTATAATGCTATGAAGTTCTTTGTTGATAATAAGGATGCTGTGAAAGTGATGGGAGAAACTGCAAAAAAAATCGTTATGCAACGATATGATTATAATATTATTCAAAAAGAGTTAATTGGCGTTTATTTGAAATTGTCTAGTGATTACGCAAATAACAAAAAGATTTTGTAAAATGCCACAGATGGTTAGAGTAATTAATTATTGTGATAAGTATTTTGATAAGCTTATTGATTTTTGCGCTAAGGTTTGGCCTAGCAAGTCTAAAGAATATCTAGAATATCGTTTAAAAATTTTTTGTAATAATAACGATATAAGTTTTAATTTATTGGTAGTTGACTCTAAAGATAATATTGTTGGTTGCAATCTGTTTTTCCCAACTAAGGTTTTTCTTGCTGGAAAAATTAAAAATGCATATTGGAGTCATGACACTTTTTTACAACCTGAATATAGGGGAGAAGCCGGGGTGGATTTGATAATGAGATCATTCATGTGTAAAGAGTATTTTGGAGCTGGACTTTCGGATATAAATAAAAAAATTCAAAGAAAACTAAAGACAAATTTTCTTACTAAATGTAATAAGTACTATTGTTTTAATGCATTTTTCCTAATTCCATTTTTATGGTGGCGGAAAACTAATTATGCATTCCCCAATGCTGCGCAGTCAAAACATGGTACAATATTTTCGCTGATTAAAAACCCTCAAAATGTAATTATATATAATGGAGGCTTTTGGAACTCTGATATTTCTCCTGTTGATTTTATTAGAGACGAGAATTTTATCTCTAAACGTTTCTATAATTTGTTCAATAAATACTACTTATTCCAATCGAATGATAGTTCTCAAAATTATCCTTATTTTGTTCTTAGATTAATAAAATTTAAAGGGTATATACCAGCACTAAGCATTGTGGATTATAGGTTTTGTCTGAAAGAAAAAGATTTCTTTTTTGAAATTTTATCTACTGTCCGTCACATTGCTAAAACTATGCATATCCCATTGATAATTTTTTCATATTCTCATTTAAATAATTTTTCATCTCTATTTCCTTTAATTATAAAACGTGATGAGGCGATGGCAAAAGATATTATTACTAGAGTGCCATGTACTGCAATTAGTGATAGTTCTCTGTATCCAATAGTTGTGACTCCAGCTGATTCTGATGACGATTTTTGTATTAATAATTAATTCTGTTGATCATGTTATATCATTATTCATTTAGTACTAGACTTTTAAAAACTAAAGGGAGCGATATATTCGATGTAAGTAAACTTGAAAAAGTTAAGGACTTTATTGCCTGCCATTCGTTTTTTAAGTATAATCCAATTTCTAACATAGCTGACCCTTTTTTGTTTGTTAGTGATGGAAAATTATTTTTGTTCTATGAGGAGCAAATCGTGAATAGAAACGCTGTAATTAAAATGGTTAGTACTGAAGATTTGTTGTCTTTTTCAAAACCTTCATTAGTCTTAAAAGAACCGTTTCATTTGTCTTTTCCGTGTGTTTTTGCTGATGATGGTGTTATGTATATGCTACCCGAGACAGGTGGTGACAATTCTATTCGTTTGTACTATAAAAAAGATAATAAGTTTATTTTTAGGAAGAAACTTTTATCTGGTGACAAGTTCGTAGACAGCTCTATTATAAAGTACGGCTCTACTTATTATTTGTTTACAACAAAAAAAGTTAATGGTGTTTATAACTTGATGCTTTACTATTCTAACAGTTTATTTGGTGAGTTTGTAGAGCATCCCATGGCACCTATCCACATAGGAGACGATTATGGACGAAATGCCGGGGCTGTCTTTTCATACAAAGGTTTTTTATACAGGCCTTCCCAAATATGCTCTGGCGGTAGGTATGGTGAGGGCGTTGCGTTGTTTAAGATTACTGCCCTAACTCAACATACTTATACTGAGGTTTTATCCTATCCAAACATATTGCCCAAAAATAATTTTTACAGGTATTCAGGTCATCAATTTTCATTTGCTATGTTTAATGGATATAATGTAATTGCAAGCGATGCAAAACAAAAGGCAATCAATTTTTTTGATATCCTTGAAAGAATTGTAAAAAGGCTGTAGTTGTATCTCATTGTACGAGAACATAGATTACTTATAAAATATATTTTACTACTAAACTTGAAATTTATTTAATATATGGAATTAACAACTTTTATTAAAGATTTTGCTGATCAGTTTGAAGATACTGACACGTCATCTATTGGTGCCAATACAAAATTTCATGAGATTGGGGAATGGTCATCTCTTACTGCCTTATCTATACTTAATATGATTTCCAACAAGTATGGGACATCATTAAGTTTTGGAGAACTACGTTCCGCTGACACAGTGAAAGATGTCTTCGATTTAATTGATTCTAAAGCGTAATAGCATATTGATAATATGAATATTACATATAAAAAGTCGTTGCAAGATGGTCTTATTGACCTACTTTCTCAAGAGAAAGTTTTTCTTTTTGGCGAAGATATAGCTGAGCCATATGGCGGGTCATTCCAGATATCCAAAGGGATGTCTGAAAAGTTTCCGGGCAAAGTTATTAATACGCCAATGTCTGAGCAGGCTTTTACTGGCCTTGGGGTGGGAATGGCATTGGCAGGTTATAAGCCGATAATCGAGATAATGTTTGGCGATTTTGTAACTCTGACAATGGACCAAATTCTAAATCACGCATCTAAGTTCCAGCAAGGGTTCGAAAGAAATTTGCATCTTGTAGTCAGAACGCCGATGGGCGGATATAGAGGTTATGGAGCAACTCATTCTCAATCACTTGAAAAATTATATATGGGACTTCCTAATATAACTGTTGTAACTCCATCAGTTTTGCATAGTCCAGGACTCCTATTGAAAAGTGCGGTTGAACTTGGTAATCCGGTCATGTTTTTTGAGAACAAACTTGACTATACAAGAAAGTTGTTTTGCTCGGAGAAAATTGCAGAAAATTTTGATTACAAGTATACAAATGATATATTCCCAACTTGCGATTTGAATTTCAAAGGCGAAAAGCCGGAGCTTACAATCATTACATACGGAGGTCTTGTAAGTCCATTGTTAACAATGGCTTATGACTTATATATGAATGAAGAGATTCCTATACATCTCATTGTTTTTTCCACGTTAAGCAACATAGATTTTGAACAATTGAAGAGTTTGGTTGCCTTTAGCAAGTATGTTTGGACAGTAGAAGAGGGACATGTACCGTTCGGTTTTGGGGATGCAATCGTTTCAGGATTATGTCAAAAAGGTGTTCAGTCAAATTTTAGAACGATTGGTGCAAAGCAGTCAATTATAGGAGCTTCTAAGAAAATGGAAGATTATGTCCTGCCAAATTTTGATGTTATTTACAAAGAGATAGTGGGTTTGTTTAATTAATGTTGTCATGACAGATTTAGAAAGAATATATTATAAGTTTTTTCTCATAAGGAGTACTGAGAAAAAAATTGAACAACTGTTTTCAATGGGAGAACTTAGAGGTACGACACATGGGTGTATTGGAGAGGAGGCTGCTCCTGTTGCTTTGAGTGAAATACTTGATTTGGACAAAGATTATTTATGTAGCGGACACAGAGCACATGGGCTTGCCATTGCATTTACTATGAAACCTGAATTGCTTATAGGTGAGATAATGGGCAAACCATGTGGCTTAGCAAAGGGCATGGGTGGCAGCCAGCATATCTATTATAAACACTTCTTTACCAATGGTATAACTGGAGGAATGGTTCCCGTTACTTCCGGAATAGCTTTCACATTAAAGCGTCAGAAAACGGATGCTGTTGCAACTGTCTGCTTTGGAGATGGTGCAATGAATGAGGGCTATGTAATGGAAACATTTAACTTGGCGACGGTATTTGATTTACCAATGCTTTTCATTCTTGAGAACAATGGATATGCAATGAGTACACCTGTTGAGTATGCTTCTGCAGGTCCTTTTGAAGCCAGGGTAAAAGGTTTTTATTTGCCTTATCAAAAGGTTGCGACTACTAATTATGAAGATGTATATAAGACTATTAATGAGGGCATTCAATATGTGAGAGAAAAGAGAGGCCCGTATTTTATTGAAGTTATAACACATCGTTTTTGCGGTCATTCCAAGAGTGATAAAAGAGCATATATACCTGCCGAAAGAGATGCTTACTGGCATGCGCATGATTGCTTAGAAGAGGTTGAAAAACAATTATCTACTGAAGCTGTTAAAAATATTAGGGAACAAGTTGAGAAACAAATAGAAGAATCATATAAATATTGTAAAAATTATGGAGTATAAGGATTTAATAATACCCCGTTTGGATGTAAACGATGATAAAGTAACGATAGAAGGTATCCGTTTCAAAAATATGGATTATATAAATGAAGGCGACATACTTTATTCTGTCGAGACCTCTAAAGCTGTTGAAGATTATGAAGTGGATTTTTCTGGTTATGTAGTTCTGTATATTGGTGAGGGTGACGAGGTTAAGGTCGGTGAAAGTGCTGGAATGATATTTAAAAATAAGGAGCAGGCACAGAAGCTCTCCGACGAAATAGAGTCAAAGAAAAAATCCGCTGTTACTGTTAATGCTTCAAAGAAAGCGTTAGCATATGCTGCCGAGATAGGTTTTGATATTACTAAAATAAAGAAAGACGGTATAATTAAAGTTGAGGACATAAATAATTTTCTTAAGACTAATAAATAGTGCATAATGAATATAAGCAAAATTAGCAATGTTAGGGTCGAAGCCATAAGTGCTTGTGTCCCATCTAATACTGTAAATAATAGAGAGTTTGCAAAGCTGCATTTTCCTGATGTTGACTTGACTAATACTATTACAGCGTTAGGTGTTGAAGAAAGGCATGTATGCAGTTCTGCGAAAACTACATCCTTGGACTTATGTGTTGAGGCGGCAAAAAAAATATTTGCATCCGGTTTTGATAAGAGTGAAATTGGAGCAGTTGTCTTTGTGACATTAACGCCTGATTGCCTAATGCCTAATAATGCCAGTTATGTGCAATATCTTCTTGGGTTGAAAAAAGGTATTCCTGCTTTTGACATTAATCATGCATGTTCTGGCTATTTATATGGCTTATGGAATGCTGCAATGATTGCTAACAATATGGTTGTTAAAGTGTTGCTGCTCGATGGTGATGTAAATACGCATTATGTTTCTCCAGATGATAAGTCCACTGCATTACTATTTGGAGATGCCGGTACGGCTACGATTGTTTCTCCATCTGAGGGTGCAAAGGATTGGAACTTTACTTTCAATACTGATGGCTCAAATAGGGATGCAATACTTATGAGATTTGGTTTCAGAGATTTAATTTCTGAGGAGCTATTGAAGTATAAGACTGATGAAGATGGGAGCAAGAGGAGGTTTATTGACATGCAGATGGATGGCAGAAAAGTTTTTGATTATGTAGTTGATGCAGTCCCTCCTATCGCTCAAGAATTTATGGATGAGTTGGAAACTGGCCCGAGCGAGTATGATAAATTGTTGCTTCATCAGGCAAACTTTTTTATGCTTAGAAAATTAGCTAAAGCTATTGGTTTCTCTAAAGAAGTTATGCCAGTGTCTATGAATAAGTATGGAAATACAAGTTCTGTTTCTATTCCATTAACTATTTGTTCTGAACTTCAAGGTAAAGACATTGGTAATGTACTAATGATTGGGATGGGAGCTGGATTGGCGATGGGATTGGGGAATGTGTCGTTAAGTAAAATGGTTAATTTCGGAGTGGAAAATTTGGATTATTAAATTATTTCTAAAACCAATGTCTTTTTTACCGCTAAACTTATCATACGTAAACAAGTCACTAATCTGGGGAACAGAGAAGTGGGTTATTTCTGCCGTCCCTGGCGGTGAGTCTGTTGTACTAAATGGAGAATATAAGGGACTGTCTTTGCAAAAAATAGTGGATGATTGCGGTCCAGATTTGCTTGGCAAGTATGTGTATGAAAAATGGCACGGAAAATTTCCTTTACTTGTTAAATTCATAGACGCGGAAAAAGACTTAAGTATCCAAGTCCATCCAGATGATGCTATGGCTCTTAAACGTTATAACTGTTTGGGCAAGAATGAAGTGTGGTATATTTTAGGGGTAGAAAAAGGTGCAAAACTGATCTCCGGTTTTAGCAAAAAAATCACTTCAGATGAATATGTAAATCTAGTGGCAGAAAATAAATTAGTAGATGCATTAAATATTTGCACAGTACAACCTGGTGATATCTATTACATTCCAGCGGGAAGGGTTCATTCAATCTGTGGAGGATGTTTTCTACTGGAAATTCAAGAAAGTTCTAATATCACTTATAGAATTTACGATTATGGAAGATTGGGAACAGATGGAAGACCACGAGAGTTACACACTAAACTTGCAAAGGAAGCAATTGATTATAAGGTGGTTGAAAAACCGGAAGGTAAATTTATAGGTCAGGGTTTTAAAGATAACCAAAATGCATTAGTACATTCCAAAGAATTCTGTGTAGATAAGATATATCTTGAAGGTGAGTATATTTTGAATCTTGAAGATTGTTTTTCCATTTTAGTTTGCACGGGAGGGGAAATGAAAATATTTTATGATACCAATTTATCAGTACAACTTGCCAAATTTGAGACAGTTTTGATACCTGCTAACTTGGGATCTGTGCTTTTAAAAGGAAAAGGTGAGATTGTTAGAGCATGGGTTTTGCCTGGCTGTTGCGAATCTTGATTTTTCTGTAATTTTCGTTAACATGCTAGTTTGTGCAGTTTTGTATATTTTTTAGTCACAAAGTTAGTATGTTGAGGCAATGTCTAATTAACTTTTATTTCGGATGAGATAGGTAATTTTACCTACCTCATGATGTGAAGTTATTATCTATATTTTTACAGGTTTAGGGATATTAATGTAAGTTTATTCTTTCGATATATGAAAGTTATTACATATGAAAAATTAAAAAGAGCGTTCGATTTTATTTTGTCCGCGTTTACAATGGTTATTTTTTCTCCTCTGTTTGTAATTATATATTTATCAATTTTATGCGTTGATGGTTATCCAGTTCTTTTTCGCCAGGAGAGAGTTGGCAAAGGTGGACGAGTGTTTCGTATTTACAAATTTAGGACTATGAGTAAAGACGCTGAAAAAATGGGGCCAATGCTTTGTAAAGGGAAGGATCCCCGATTGACGAAATTTGGTAGGCATTTAAGAGTACATCATTTGGATGAATTACCGCAGTTGTGGAATGTGTTTGTAGGTGACATGTCTTTTGTGGGTCCCAGGCCAGAAAGACAATTTTACATTGATAAAATAATTGAACGAGATAACAGGTATCCGCAAATATTGGTAGTACGTCCTGGTGTTACATCATATGCAACACTTTATAATGGATATACAGTTTCTATGGAAAAAATGTTAAGGAGGCTGAGGCTTGATTTGTTTTATGTTAAACATAGATCATTTACCTTTGACTTTATTATTCTTGAGCGTACATTTCTTCGTGTAGTTGTTGGGGTTAAATTTTAATTTCCTAAAAATGGAAAGGAAGCGATTTATAGATTTAGCTGTTTTGAAAAAGCTTGTAGGTGAAGACGCTGTGGAAATTGCTATCAAGAATGCTGCTTTACTTAGTGAGAGAAATTATGTTTCTCAGCTGGAAGAATTTATTTATGATGACATTGCTAAGAGAGATGCATTTTTATATGTAAATAGTATTAAATGTAATGATAAGGAGTTACAAAAGTATTATGAGGATTTAGATAGAAACGTAACTCTTATGAATCAACTAATGGAATCAGAACTCCCTAGTAATGTGATAGTAGGTTATTTTTGGAAGTTTGATAAACATTTAAAGGATTTATTGAAGTGACGAATCTTAAAACGGAATCAATATAACTCCTGTAAGATAAAAATCTGTTTTGAGTTGTCGTTTTTAGCACTAATCTTGATTTTGTTGACTATGAAAATCCTTATTGTTGGGTAATATTGAATATGCAAATGCAGCTAATCGACAAACCACTAATAGACAAAGTCTCGACGGCCGCAGCAGCAATATTGTCGCGAATCGGGGTGAATCACAACTTCCATGAATAAAATCTCAGCGCCTTCTAAATGCGCTAGAGCCAGGAACCATAATGCCAATACACAGACATCCTCATACATCTGAAACATACGTGCTTCTGCGCGGCAAGCTAAAAGTGATGTTCTATAATTCTAATAAGGAGATGACAGAAAGCGCTGTACTTGAACCGATTGCCGGAGTCTATGGCGTAAATATCCCTGCCGGTCAATGGCACTCATTGGAAGTTTTGGAGCACGGAACAGTGATTTTTGAGGCCAAGGATGGGCCGTATACGCCGCTTGGGGGAAAAGATATGCTTGAATAATGTGGTACACCTACTTCATAATTTTTGCACTCTTAATTGCCTGTGAACTAATCTATTTCAAAATCGCAGACAAATTTAACATCATTGATAAACCAAACGGGCGCTCATCCCACAAAAAAATCACAATACGCGGAGGCGGAATAATATTCCCCATTGCGACCATACAATATTTTCTCTTTTTCCATTTTGAATACCCTTGGTTTCTTCTTGGGATGCTGATGATTTCAACAATCAGCTTCATAGATGATATTCACACAACTCCCGACGGTGTAAGACTTGCGGTACAATTTATCGCCATGCTGCTGATGTTTTATCAGCTTGGAATGTTTGGCGGATTCCCGTGGTGGTATATAATTATTGCGCTGATTATCTGTACCGGGCTGATTAACGCTTATAACTTTATGGATGGAATTAATGGAATTACAGCAGGTTACAGCCTTGCCGTTTTGATTCCGTTGCTGATAGTTTGTGTGTGTACCGGAGTTGGGCAGTACATTGAGCCGGCATTCATTATTGTTATAATTCTTGCTGCGTTGATATTTGGCTATTTCAATTATAGACGTGTGGCGAAATGCTTTGCGGGCGATATCGGCAGTGTATCAATGGCTTTCATAATTACGTTTATTGTTGGCAAGTTGATTCTTGCGACTGGCGATTTGAGTTATTTGGTGCTGCTTGCGGTTTACGGAGTGGATTCTATTTTGACGATTGTGCACAGATTGATGCTACATGAAAATATTTTCCGTGCGCATAGGAAGCACATGTATCAGCTGATGGCCAATGAATTAGGAATGTCCCATGTGCTAGTTTCTACGATTTATGCGTTGGTACAATTGGGTATTTCTTTGGTGTTTGTGTGGTTAGGGGTTGTTGGGGTAGGTGGTGCTGTTGGCGGTGTTGGTGGTGGTGTTGGTGGTGGTGTTGGTGGTGGTGTTGGTAGCAGTGTGGGTGCTGTTGGTGGTGGTGGCGGTGCAGGTCTTAGTGGTGGTGCAGGCGCTGTGGTTGACGGTGTGGGTGCTGTTGGTGGAGTTGTTGGTTTTGGCGGTACGCTTGGGTTTAGGTATGGCTACTTGTGCGGAGTAGTACTTGTGTTATGCCTTGTATATGTGCTGTTTATGAAGAAGAATTACTGGAGGCATAAGGAGACGCTGAAGAGGATTGCTGAGGTAGAGGCGGTTGCTGGGGGGATTGCTGAGGTGAAGTGGGGTGCTGAAGAGGATTGCTGAGGGTGCGAGAGTGATAGCTGATGTGGAGAACAAGGGAGTCGAACCAAAATAGCGGTGCGGAGAGATAGGGACTCGAAACAAAATAGGGATGCGGAGAGAGGGGGACTCGAACCTTATTACAAAAATAGAAACTCCCGGTGGTTTTGTGCTGCCGGGAGTTTTTTATTCTAACAAACTGTTCTTATAATTCGGAATATACGGCCCATCCTTCGCCTCAAAAATCACAGACCCACTTTCAATAACTTTCAGCGAATGCCACTGCCCCTTAGGAATATTAACACCATAATTACCTGTCGCTGAGCCCAATATATACCTCTCCGTAACTTCCTTCTTATCATTATACGCGGTCACCTCAATCTTCCCGCGCAACAAAATCTGCGTCTCATCCGACTGCATGTGCCTGTGAATAGGCATAATAGTATCGGGCTCCATAGCGTTAAGAAGCCGCTGAGACTTGGACTCCGGCGATTCATGAAAGTTGTGGTTCATGCGGAGGCGAGGGGATTGCTTGGCTTGGGCGGTGATGGTGTCTAGGAGAGGGGTGTTGATGAGGTGCATGGTATGGTTTGTTTGTTGTTTGATTGTTTGATTGGTTGGTTTGTGGTTGTTGTTTGATGGTTGGTTGTTTGGTTTGTGGTTGTTGGTTGTTGGTTGGTTGATTGGTTGATTGGTTGATTGGTTGATTTGCGGGTGGTTGGTGGGGCAAAGGTAGGGATTTTTTAGGGAGGGGCTAGGGGTTTTGCTGACGCAGGCTGGATTTTGCAAAAGTGGGTGAGTTAGAGGCGTTTGTGAAATGTTTGTTGCTGTTGGCCTATTGTGGCAGAACTTTGAAAACCCAACTGATTATCAAGCGGTTGTAGGATGTCGCTCAGCGCTGCTTATGCGTTGGGCGTCTTTTTGTATATGCCTGATTGCCTGTGAGTTTTGCAAAATCCAGCCTGACCTTTCTTGCAGGTTCTTTTGTCTAGCGATGTTCTGCAACTTGCTGGTTATTAATATTTTTTGCAAAGTTGTGGCACAACATGATTATACTATTCCTGCTTCCATGTGAGGAAGTTTGTGTTCGTTGTGTGATAGAACTTGATTACAGATTTTGCTTGCTCTGCTGGCCAGAGGTTGCTCTGCGGCTTTTCCGACGAGCTGTTATTATTCATGTGCACTTGCCTCGAGTTCCCGGCAAGCGCACATGCACGCACAAAGCCGCCGACCCGAGGCGGCTTTGGCGTATGCCTCTAGAACGGGGAGGATTGGCTGTCGGGATAAAAAATGATGTGCCCTACATGAGCATGATATTAAATCTCAGGAAGTTGTGATAAACTGTTGAGATTTTTGTTAAATTTGAAATGCATTCCGAATTGTCGGGGACTGGGGCGAACTCCGGCTACCGCGGCCAACAAGGAGGGTGCAGATAATTAATGATTGTGGCGTCTGGAGGAAGAAATAATATGAAAAAGGAAATATCAATAACAGAATACACATCTAGATCTACTTGTGCAGTTGCTGTATGTAGGAATAATGATTATGATTGTTCTAATCCAATATGCTGGGGCAGCGGCTTTATTATAGAGTATAAAAAAAGGATTTTTTTTGTCACGGCTGATCATGTCATTCATTATGAGGATTATGTTGAATCTAAGCGTGTTGCTGTTAACGGAAATGTTTTTCTGCTAACTAATAAAGTTAAAAAAAACGAATTCAAATTCCTGGTAGTAGGAGTAGCTCCCATATATTATTTTGATAAAAAGGTAATTGGGGATGATGCTCGACAATTATTGGATTGTGCGATATGTTTATTGTCAAAAAAAATAATCAATCCTTTAATATCAAAAAAAATTAAAGACGAGAACGGTGTTGACTTATTATCAAAAGGCAATTGCAAAATTTTGATTAGTAGTGATGTGATCGACATCCCATCAAAAAATCGAAAATATTTAGTTTCAGGTGAAATTAATCATCAAATTTCTGGTGTTTTTTTAAAAAGCAATTTAGTTTCTCATCAAAGTATTTCCTTCTCTAAAGAGGAGCAGGACTTTTACACTTTTCATACACCTAGCGTAATATCCTTGAGTAATTGGAAAGGCTTAAGTGGGGCTCCCTTTTTTGATGATAAGGGGAGTGTCGTAGGTATGCTAACAGATGTAAAAGTGGGGTACCATATTATTCATGTTTTGCCTTTTAACAGGATTATTCCTCTATTGGAGTGTGTGATTGCAAATGAAAGTTAGGGCCTAGATATCTAATAAGTGCTCGTTTATAAAAATAAACATGCAATTTTTTTTATTAAAAATATTAGGTATATTCGTCATAAAATTATTATGTAGAAAAACATTTAAGGATGGATAAATTTCAAAAATTTAACATTGTATCTCTTGGTAATTGGAACCCAAAAGTATTTACGCCAAGCTGGATTGGACAGTATATTTTTTCTATCCAACCTGGTTCAAAAATTGATGGACTTTTGGATCCTGAGAATATTGAGCTTAATTATAAATATGATGATATTACTTTAGCCCCAAGAGCTAATTCTATTGAACTTTCAACAGAGTCTATCGACAAAACGAAAGAAGGGCGCATTTTTGAGTTTTACAAAAATGTATTGCAGTCTCTTCCATTCACCCATATCAAGGCTGTGGGTGTGAATTATTACTACGTCTTTGAGGTTGGTGATCACCCTAATTTAGATAAAATGTTAATGGAAAAAGATGGAGTGGAATTACAGGTTACTAGGATTGTTCTAACCAAGAATTATACTGATTTTGTCCTTAATGTTATCGTAGAGAGAGGTAATGATGGTTCTTTGAAATTAATTTTAAACTTTCATTTTCAAAAATGCAAGAATATGGAATCTTATAATCAAAAGTTTTTTGATGATGAAGTCAATAAAATGTTAAGTTTAGTATAAGTATGGAAAACATAGTTAATATTGTTGACAGCGATTTTATGCCATTAATTGGAGGCAATGACGCACCAAGTAATGTGGTAGTTATTGATGATCTAAGTGCTAAACCTGAAGATGAAAAAATTAGTGTTCAGTTTAATACTTCTAAACCGAGATTGTGTGATTTACTTAATAGTTTAATTGATCCAAATATTATCATCGCTCAGAATGATTTGTTAATCAGGGCTTTGAGGAATAAAAATATTCTTATAAATTATCTTAACCTATCTCAGCGATTGCTGGAGAAGGAGATTACAGAGGAAGATTTTGATAATATTGTTAGCGATAACGTTGATGAGTATTTTATAAAAATTGATAAAAAGGTTTCTTTAGTGGAGCTTTGTGCTATGTCTATCATATTAGAAAAAATTGGTGGCGAGTTTAGCGTTTCAGATGTTGAGCAGATGTTTTCTTTGGATTTATCAGACTCTGTTAATGAGATAGAAAATTCTAAATTATTTTAACAATGGCTGATTTTTACCAGAAAGGTGAGAGTATAGAAGCTTCCAAATCTGTTATTTATGGGCGTATAATTAGATTTGAGGCTTCAATAAATGATAGTGTTTTAGGGTTATCTACCTCATATAAAACGGATAAAAATTCGTCAGCTGTTATCGCAAAAGCTTTGTCAATCGAGGAGCAAAAATATCTTAAATCAAAAAGTTCACATTTATCCAAAGATGATAAAATTGTGGCTGATTCAATTACATTTTTTGTCTCTGGAAAGAGGAAAATTAAGATTACAGTGCAAGAAGGAGTGTCTTCAACTCATGGAGGGCAATTTGCTTCTCCTGATAGACATACTTTCGCAACGATAAATGTTCCCTTTAAACATATTGAAGATGCATTACGTAATAAGTTGTTACAACCTGCTAAGGACAAAGATATTTGATAAATAATTGGTACCTTAAACACCGCTAGCTCAATTGACAGTCACTCTTCTATATGACCTTCATTATTCTTGACATTGTTTCGTATTTTTCTTGTTTAAGAATATCAAGCTCTCCTATTGTTGCTAACTGTATTACTTCTTGACATTTTTTTAACCTATTCAGCATTGGGGTAATTTGAGAATTAAACGTATCAATGAAATCGTCTATATCTTTTAAATTTGCTGGAAGTTTGTATCCAGTACCATTTTTGCCATTTCTTGAACTAGCTATTAGTACTTTATGATCTCTAAGTGGTCCGATTACATGCTGCATTAAATTTCTCTGAGAATTTATTCTAGATTCTCTATCATACTTCAGTATAGATAATAAAGTTCGGGAAGATATGAATTTTTTTGAATCTATATTAGTTAAATAGAATAAAAGATAATCAACAACAATTCGTTGCTCTTCATAGTAATCCCCCTTATTTTGTTTGTATTCAAATAAAAAACCTTTTGCCTTTTGGATGCTCGCATCTCTAATTTTATTGTCAATTCCAGAATCATTGTCCCTATAAATGTGCAAATTGTAATCAATTGGCCAACTATTGATTCCTAATACCTTATCTTTTAGAAGGTCCATGAAATCTCTTCTATTTGATGAAAGAAATTTTTTATCGTAGCACCTTCCTAGTGTTCCAGCAATTAAGTCTGCTAATTGGTTAATGTTTGATGACTTACTGTCTATAAATAAGTATTCATTGTCAAATAGATTTGGCATTTTAGTTCTTCGTATATATTCTACAAAACTCCTCATAAAGTCGCCACTACCAATTTCATCTGCATACAATTTTATTGATGGAATCGTTGTAAATAACTCTCTATCTAGAATTCCATGAGCGAATTTATAGAATGACTTTCTATAGCTAAATCCCCTGCCATTTAATTTTGTTTTATCTATGACGTAAGCATAAAATTTGAAGTTTTGTAGAGTAAGTTGTTCAAGTACAATTTTTCTTCTTTTGTCATTACCTTTTATATTTGATGATTTAATCTCACTGCCTTGAAAGTACTTGTCCCTAATGGTTTGTAAAGCTGTTTCAAGTTGATCGCGTTGAGATTGTTTAATAATTATTGCAACAATGATAAATAATGTTGAAATATTTTTCTTGGATGTTTCCATACATGAGTCTCCGAACTCATCAATGAAAGCCAGTATATTATCCATGTGATTTTTTATTTTTAAATGTATAAGCTTAAGTTTCAGACATAAAGTTAGTGAATTTTAGTATGTGATGTGCTGTAGATTGTTCAATACACTTTGTGTGGCTGCTTTTTCTTTGTCAATTTGCACGCTCATTGTGCTCGCATGCAGTACGGCTCGGCGTTAGCAGCCGCTGCGCGGCTGCAGTTGCCTTGCCACAAAGCGGCAAGGCAATTTGTGATTTACGCGGCTGTCGCCGCGAGGAATGCACGCGCTCCGCGCGGGCAAAAAAACGCTCCGCGTATTTTTGCCTTGTTATTTTTTACGAAGTTTTTTTGCGATGATGATTTTCTGAAGAAGATTTATGAAAGTTTTTTGAGAATTTACTTCCGAAAATTTTTTATGAAGATTTTTCCGAAATTTTTCTTAAAGTTTTTTCAGAGTTTACTTCCGAATTTTTTTCGAGGTTATTTTTTTACGGCGCTGATTTTAAGAAAATTACACAAGAAAAAATCTGTCGGGACCTTAAATTTTCTCCCTAAATAACTGCGCAATTCCCTCAAACGGGTAAATAAAAAGCTTAGGGACAATCTTCCCCGGAAATATAGAAATATTCTTGAAGAACTGCCTGTATGTCCTCCCGACAGTGTATAACTTGCTTGCGATGTAACCCTTCGGACGCTTGCCTAGTTCCGGATTGTAATAGCCAAAATTTCCACCCGTAAATATATTCTCCAGAACTTTCTCACCCTGACTAGGCCGATGCTCGTAAAACGGAAAATTTTCTACAGGGAGACCAAGTGTGTCGACAGCGATAAAAACAAAAATCTTCCACGCTTTTAACAGGCCGGTCTTCTGCAAATCCGTTTTCAGATGCTGCATATCTATCTCATTACTACGGATGTATAGATACCTGGCCCAATCACACAATTGGCGCAGGCCGATGCCCTGAATAAGGTAATGATGGAAAAGATGATTAAAAATGAACAGGGCGTCAAATTGCGGGGGAGGCGTTTGTCTTGTGCAGGCTGGATTTTGCAAATATCTCTTTGTGAACCGCTGGAAATAACTGTTTTCCACTGGATTGGAAAGGTGGTCCGCCTGGTGGTGCAGTTCCACGCGCGTGGTGCCGATGTCCAGGCTGTAATGTTTTTTTGTTTCTACATCTCCGGCGTGTTTGCTGTATTTTTCTTGCAGTACGTTGACTGCCTTGTCATAATTTTTTTCTCCAACGTACAGGTCTATGTCGCCGGACATGCGCTGCTCCGGCTTCCGATAGTTCTGCGCAACACCCTGACCCTTAAGAAGAACTGTCGGGACCTCACTGGAATTTAACAACTCCGTGATTTCTGCCAACGTAGCATTCAGCTGTGCGTTTCTACGCGCAATCCTGACGGCATCAAAATTGATTTTGTAAAGAAGGGTTTTGTCAATGGGGGTGGCTGCTCTGGCGGGTGCTTCTGCGGCGGTTGCTGCCTGCGTTGCTGCTGTGGCGGTTGTTGCCACAACGGGCATCCCTGCCGCCAGCTCATTCATTGCATCTGTGATGAGCGCCGTAACGCACTGCTCTTTGGCTATTTTCACGATAGCCGGCCAATCTGCTTGTGCGAACTGTTGCGGGTCCGGATGCGTGCCCCACAGGCCGCACTTAAGAAGCGATATGAATTGGTGTTGGGTAGGGCTCATAATTTAAACGCTCAAATAGAAGCATTTTTAAGATAGGTATATGTGTAATCTCTTAGTTTGCACTACCTGTTTCAGTGTTCTTAAAATCAAAGTATTTTTTTATTTCATTTATCCATGACGGCACCTTATCTGTTTTGCTTAGTATCTCTACATATTTCTCAGCAAAAAGTACTTTATTTTGACTTGAGTGAGCATTAAAAAAGTTATCTAATTTTTCGTATTCATTAATGCGCAAGTTCATGGCGTAAAAGCTGGATTTATCATCATCTTCTTTATCTACATCTTCAATGAAGTCTAACATATCTGGATATTGCTGTTTTAACGCTATTAAAGTTTTATTAAAAACGCATCCATTAAGAGAATCCTCTATTTCTGTTTTCGGCGAAATTGTGGTAGATTCAATTTTGACTAATTCTGTGTTTTGTGATGTATTGTTATTAACTAATCTTCTGCAATTTAAATGTTCTTCTAGGGAATCAAGTGTTTGAAATTTCAATAGCTTAGTATCGGTATCTGTCAGTAGGAAAACTTTGCCCTTTAATTTTTTCTTGACTGTTTGAAAAGAAACGGACAATAGGTTGTATGTGTTTTTTATTTCGCTAGCAGCGCATACTGGAACAATTCTAAGTCTGTTATTAATAATCTCTTTGCTAAAATAGGCATCTAAGTAAACCTTGTCAGATGATCCTTCACAAATCAGCCAATTATAGTAATTTTCGCTTATAACGCTCATTAAAACTGATTGAACAAAATCATTGCTGCTCTTAAGAATAATGTCTATTGGTAAGACATCTTCCTTAGTCCGTTTACTCTTTTGCTCATTTTTCTCTCTTTGAATAATCTCTTCTCTGTATTTTTTTATGTTAAAGATGTTACTATTACGCTTATCGGCCTTATCAGATATTGTAATATTTGTGATAGAACCACTGCTCATTGCTGGAATAAAACCATACCAATGTGATGCAAATAAAACCTGTCCACATTGTTCACTAAGCTTATATAGTTTTTCAAATTGTTCAAAACAAGCAGAGATATGAAGTGAGGCTTCTGGCTCATCTACAGCAATAATTAAGCTAGAATTTGTGTCACTATCTCTATATCCAGAAACTATGTTGTATATCACAGATAAGATCGCTTGTTGCTTCTCTCCAGAACTTAATGACTTTAATGGGATAACCGCAGCACCCTTGACTTTTTTATGTAATTCTCTAATTGAAAAAAATTCTCTTATTATTAAGTTGTACAGATTATCTGCTTTAAGATTGGGCTGACGCGTTGAGGGTGTTTTGAATACATAATTCTGCAGTTTCTTTGATAATTCATCAACAAACTCTTTAAGTCCCTTGCTTATTTTTTCAATATCTTTTGTATGGAGTTGTGCAGATACTATGTCTTTGAGTTTAGAACCAATTATTGTTTGGATTTCAGCAGTTTCAAATTGAATTAGTCTTTCAGCCTCTACATCTTTCGGAATAAAAACATATTGGAATAATGATTTTAATTTTTCCAATGATGCAGATAATTTTCCTGTGGTATATTTAACTTTTTCTTCAGTTGAGTCACCTTTGTTTTCAACTATTGCGTCCATAAAAACGTTATCTCTAAATACAGCAATGCTTGTGCAGCCATTTTCGTGCATTCCAAGTGGAACCAAATAGTGTGATTTTTTGGAATAGTGACTGCTTATTTCATTTATGTGGGCACTAATTGATTTAATGACTTCTTGATAATTTACGTTAATAGTTATTGTACTGAGATCGCCAGTAAGAACGTCCCATACAGTATCACTGTATTTTTCTAGTGTTGGATCATCGAACTGATACTTAGCCTTTTCTAATAAGAACAGAGGTACAACATAGCGGTCTTCTGTTGTATTTGCATTTATGTTTAGACAAAATTCCTTTCCTTTATTAAAGAAAAAATCAAGTGCTTCAAATACAGAACTTTTACCGGCACCATTTTTACCCACAAGGCCGCAAAATCGTTCACCATTTGAAATAGGGATATATGTTATATTCCTATAAGTTTTATAATTTCTCAAAATAACTCCTATTATCATAATAGTTTTTATTATATGTTTTTCTATTGATGACAAATTTACTATTATCTTGATGCCTAGGAGTTTGAATTTTTAAAATGTTTTGAACAAAATAATAAACATCTATCAATTATTCTGCTCATTTGTGAAAAAATGGGTCATTGAAAACATGGTGTAGGTATTAATTATGGAATCTGGTGCAGAATTATAAGACATATATATCTATGAACTGATATAAAGTTATTATACTTTCTTGTTTTTCGATACGGTGGTTTAATAGCTATTTTATTAGATGGGTTTGGCGTATGCTTCTAGGCAGAGGAGTATGGTGCTATCGTGAAGAAAAAGTTAAGTGTTTATCTTTCAGGCTATTTCTGTTTTGTGCTTTGTTTTTTGTGGTTTATATTGCGTTAAGGTTTAGGCCGCGAAGAGATATGAAGGGATCAGAAATTAACATTTAAAATTTTTATTATGGAAAATAATAAAAGTAAAAGTGCAGGACAAGAGGCGTTTGAGAGAGGATGCAAGTTTGCAGCGGACGATATCGATTGTGCTACTTGTGAGAAGAAAGACTTGTGGCGGAAATCAGCGACTTCTGTGCTGTCTATGGGCGCTTTTGTCTATGCTATGTTTAAAGCAGGGCAAGAACGTACTAAGAAGAAATAATGAATTTATTTCTTTAAGATTATGCTCTCGGCAGATATTAATCTGTCGGGAGCTTTATTATTCTAACAAACTGTTTTTATCATTAGGAATGTACGGTCCATCTTTCGCCTCAAAAATCACAGACCCACTCTCAATCACTTTCAGAGGGTGCCACTGATATTTAGGAAGATTGACTACGTAATTTACCGTAGCTTAGTATAATAGATACTTCTCTGTAACTTCTTTCTTGTCATTATACGCGCTAACCTCAATCTTCATGCGCAACAAAATCTGAGTCTTATCCGAATGCATATGCCTGTGAATAGGCATAATAGTATCGGGCTTCATTGCGTTAAGAAGCTTATTAGACTCTGGCGATTCATGAAAATTGTGATTCATGCGCAAGCGAGGAGATTGCTTGGCTTGAGTGGTGATGGTGTCTAGGAGGGTGTTGTTTATGAGTTGCATGGGGGTTTGTTTGGTGGTTGGTGTGGGGTAAAGGTAGGGATTTTTGTGGGGCGTTTTGCTAACACAGGCTAGATTTTGCAAAAGTGAGTGAGTGTTAAGGGGGGGGGCTGAAAATATGACTGCTGGCGGCCTTTTGTGGCAGAACTTTGAAAAACAAACTGAGTGTCAAGTGGTTGCAAAACGTTGCTCAGCGTTGCTTATGCGTTGGGCGTCTTTTTGTATATGCTTGATTGTCTGTGATTTTGCAAAGTCCAGTCTGACGTGTGCTAACAGTTTCTTTACATAGCGACATTTTGCAACATCCTGTTTTTCAATGCTTTTTGCAAAGTTGTGGCACGACTTGGTTTGGCTCTTCTGATAAGCGTTTAAATTACATGGAGGTTAGGTGGCTTGTTGTGGCACAACTTGATCTGTGCAAGTATGCACGCACAAAGCCGCCGGGTGAGGCGGGTTAGGCCGTATGGCTATAGAACGAAGAAGATAGATCTGTCGTGAGATAAATTTTATTAACTTTACTGCACTAACCTAACTATTACTGTTTTATATGTTCATTTTTTCAATTGCTGTTAAAAGCACTACTATTTTATTAGACACAACCTCTACTCCATGTAATAATTTTATGTTGATAAATAGCTGTGGGTATATCTCACACTTTCAGCTATTTGAGATGTCGAGAAAGGTACTTGGAATGAATAAAGATCTCGCTACGATATTAGTTCCAACAATAGCAACAATTATAGTTTTTTTATTGGGACAATTTTTTGTTTGGATGAGAGATCAAAAGGGTAAGGTTGCTGACACCGAGGATTATAGGTTAGTAATTTTTAAATGGATTGCATCATGTGAAGAGTCCATTACTAAATTATCCACTGCAATAAATAGTTTTATAGGAGAAATGTCTAAATCTGACAATATAATGCCAGAGCGTTTAGAGATAAATGTTATTACTATTGGCAAACTTAAGGATATTAAAATTGATAGATATGTTAAAACGTTGATTATTAATTCTAAGAAGAAAAAAAATATATGTAGTAATAGCAAAAGTAATGACAGAATGGTATTTAATATCATAAGCCAAATTGATTATCTATATGCAGCATCGCCTAGTATTCTTGAAACATACGATAGTTATCAAAAACAGGTGTTAACGCTGCAAAAAGAATGGAACAAAAATTTAGATGCATTAAAAGAGGCGGTGCATGAAGAGACAGTGTTAATTAATGATGATACTGCGCATCCGCAATATAAACTTCAATCAAAGGTGTTAGCTGTTTTTAATACATGGTTTCAGAAAGTTGCTGACGGATATAGTCCGTTGAATATTACTATTAAAGAGTTGGTTGATCCTCTGTTTGCACTGATACAAACAGAGACAAAAGATGGACGGTCAAACCAGTACACGCTAAAAATGTTTATATTGATAAGAAACTTGTTGAAGGTGAATAATCAATGGGGTATTTCTAAGCCAGCATATATTAAGATTTTTAGCGATATTGCTAATAATATTGATGCATCTTATAGTGCCCTAATGGATTCTCAGAAATATTTTGAAGTCAACACATGTGTTAAAAGTTGGTGGAAGGTAAGATAAATCAAAGCAAGATAAATACTAGTTAATAACGAAATTATCCTTTTTGTAAAATTTTAATTATGTTGATTTATAGAGATTTTAATAAGAAAAGCGAAGATTATAATAAATCATTTATTATTGATGACAGTACAGAATTTGATGAATGGTACAATGGTGTATTTAACGATAATGAAATGATTTTTAGGGGGATCAATAATGCGTCTTTCAGGATATATACATCAGCTCAAAGATATTGGCTAGATGAAATTTCTACCCAAAGAGTATTTAAGAATGACCAAGATGCATTTGACGGCATGAACGATTTTTTCTTAAAGTATTGTAGAAAATGGCAAAATGGTCTCATTGAAAAATTATGGAAGTCATTAACTAATAAGAAATTACCTGATTTGGTATTATTTGCCATAATGAGACATTATGGTTTTCCTACTCCAGTTGTAGATTTTACAAAATCTATCAATCATTGTTTGTATTTTGCATTTGATGATATTAGTGGAACATTCACGGCTAATTCAAAAGATTTAAATGATTATGTTTCTGTGTACTATTTAAAACCTAGCGAAAATTCCAATTCTTTAGTACAACTAGCTGATATATACAGAGATGATCAGTGCCTTTCATATGAATGGATGAAAAATGAAAAGGCACTTATTGAGGTGGATTGTAATGAGAAAACGGAACTTGAGAAAATACTGTTTTCAACCCCAAGAATTATAAATCAAAAGGGTTTATTGCTTTTTAACAACAATTCCTTTAAGTATTTAGCGGGCTGGAATACCCATCCTGTTCGTGAATTCCATATCAAGAATCCACAGGGGGTGAGGGAAACAGTTTTATTTCCTCTTAACATAGAAAGACCTAATTTTGAGCAGTTGTCCAAAGATATTGGTGTAGAAATTCCCTGCGTGGAAACGGTTTATTGTGCGAATATTAACAAATGTCTTAGAGAGTATGTGCTTAGCAAAACTAATTTGGCAAAAGATGATGTTTATCCATCGTTTGGAAATTCAGTAAGTGTAATGAAGAATTTATTTAAGCAGTCGCTTTTAGATGGTACCGTGACACTTTAACGAGTGCTTATTATTCATGAGCGCTTGATTCTAGTGACTGAAAATGCATATACATGCATATAATATCCCCTAAAATTGGTGCCATTTTGTGGAGGGAAAAATAATAAATAAGTTACGAAATAAAATTGGAAATGGCATTAATGGGGAATGTAGAGTTGCCATTTTCCAAAGGCAAGTGAGTTGCGGTGGAGCAAAGGATAATATTTGGATAGAAAGATTCCGGAGTAGATAGTTAGAGATTATATGACTTTCTATAACTTTGAGAGATGTTCTCAAGGAATAGGAAGGAAAACAATAAATAAACGCTATGAATATGGATGCAACAGAAAAAATTATTGCTTTGGAAAGAACGGCAATGGCTGCTTGGCTTAATGGGGATCCGTCTCCGTTTCTTGAACTTTATTCTGAGGATTTTACTTATTTTGATCCGTCCGTGGAACGTCGGCTTGACGGTTGGGATAAGGTGAAGGTTTTATATGAGGGCATGCGCGGGAAGTTGAAAACGGATAGATTTGAAATGGTGAATCCCGTTGTTCAACAGGACGGTTCTATGGCTGTTCTTTCATATAATCTGGATATTTATTCCGGAGATACGCTTTGGAAAGAGAATTGTACGGAGGTTTACAGGCTTGTGGGAGATGGGGAGTGGAAGATAGTGCACAGCCATTTTTCTCCGACTATGGTTAAGATGGGGTAGGGTTGTGGGGCCAAATAAAATGATTTAAAAATTTAAAGGATATGCCACCAAAAGCTGTTAAAACAATTAGACAAGAGATCTATTATCAGTATGCCAAAATTATCTCTGAGGCTGCCGGGCATGGTAAGCAAGATTTTAGAATGGTAATGGGTATGTGGAAAAAATTATGTTCTGGGGAAATATGTTGGTCCACTTCTATTCACGAATGGGTTAAAGAAATGGAGCAATCCAATAAGTGTGTTTACTGTGGGGAGGAGAAAGATTTGACGGTAGAACATTTATTGCCAAGGTGTTGCGGGGGCGAGAATATTTCCGAGAATGTAATTATGGTTTGCAAGTCATGCAATTCGTCCAAGGGAGGGAGACGGCTGTATGAATGGCGCGGCATTCATGCAAAAGACGAATTCAATCATATTGCTGAAGGCAAATACCTTAAGTATCTTTATTCTTTGCACGAGAAGAATGGGACACTTGATTGTTCTGCAGAGGAGATGTGTGGAAGGTGTGATATGAAAAGCAGGTGCGAAGAGGCTAATACCGTTGGCAAGTTATCGGTGTTTTGCATTGAGGGGTGTTTTCATAGGTAGTGGGAGTATGGTTTTGACTTTTTCTGTGCACAGAAATTTGCGCGCAAAGTTGTAGGGCGAGGTACGGTGACCGCGGCCAACAAGGAGAGGAGTTTTCTAAGATTATTAACCAATTTAAATAATTAGATTATGACAAGGGAACAAAGAGAAGCGGAACTCGATATAGCAAAACAAAACAGGGCAATAATTTGGCGGAAACTAAAAGAATTATACCCAGAAGGTAAAACGCCTAAAGGAGATGATTATCAATACTTTAATTTTAAGTATGATGATTTAACATTAAGGGTAAGGGTTGACGTGTATATTGTGGAAGATGATATTAAAAAATATGGAGGAAATGTGGTAGTTTCATTTGATACAGCCGCGTTTAATGGTTCAGGATTTATTATTCCAAATAATAGAACTCCAGAGATTCATAAGGGTAATGATAAAGAGAGGATATATTTTTATAAGGAAATTGGTTTAGATCAATCCACGGATTTTTATGAAACAATACAGTGGATACGTGATGTTGTGGCGGATATTGTATCTCTTTACAAAACAGTTAATTGCAAGCAAATAGTTAAGTGAATTTATAGTTACATGTAAAGATTGGAGCACTTTTAAGTGCTCCTTTTTTTGTTTTCTTTCCAATGTGTTACTGTTTTGTGGGTTGTTGTGGCACAACTTGATCCGTGCAAGTGTACATGCACGCAAAAAGCCGCTGGGAGAGGTGGTGGAATAACATGGATTGGCTGTCGGGATACAATGATGCATGCTAGACGTGTATTGATTTAATTATGAGTATATTGTACAAACAATATAAAGTTATAGTGACATTTTGTTGGAAGTGTTTAATATTTTTCGAAAAATGAATTATATTTGCGGCTAAAGGTGGAGGAAGTATGGGAGTAGTTTCTGGAAAAATTAAAACGAATAATAAAGAGATAAGAGTAAGACTGTCTTATGTCCTTTTTAAGGATGGTGGTCAGACCGTTGTTTATTGTCCCGCGCTTGATGTTTATGGCTATGGTGCTGACGAGGAGGAGGCGAAGGAGTCTTTTAAGGTTTGTATGGGTGAATTTTTCAAGTATACCTTGAATAAAAAGACTTTCGAAGATGTGTTGTCTCAACTAGGTTGGCAAAAAAAATCGAAGAAATATTCACCACCTTTATTTTCTAGTCTTTTATCTAAAAACAAGACTCTTAGTGAAATACTAAACACTCGTCCTTTCAAAAAAGTTGATACTAGCGTTCCCATGCCAGCTTTCGCGTAATGGGGAATCTTCAAAATATTGATCTTTCCGATTTTCAGTCTTTTTTGTTTGAAAAAGGACTGAAAGTTATACGCACTAAGGGCGGACACGAAATTTGGTCACGAAAAGATCTTAAGCGTCCTGTTGTTTTACAGTATAGTACTATCGTAAAAGAGACCAGTGTATAAGTTGCAATAAAAAGGAATAACTTTACACAAACATGAAACAGACAAGAAGAAAATTCAGTGCCGAATTTAAGGCGCGAGTATCGCCGGATGCATTAAGGGAACGGGGAACTATGATTGATAAATGGGGTACTTATACAATTGATCCTTCGGGTCCGGTTACTCTACGTATCAGGCGTATAATAAATGAGTTGGCGCCTATGAATAGTGTAACCAATTATTGGGCGGTTAAAAGGATAGGTCTGGAGGTATTAAAAATCAATGACGGAGCGAGCAATGCGCTGTTAAAGCATCAATATGGGAAGGCGGTTTCGAAAGTATTATGATATCTTAAAGAAGTATGTTCCTGTCGCCGAGTGGAATGGATTTGTGGATGGACTGATAGAGAAATTGGTCCCTCCCGATTATGATTATTTTCTTTATAATCTGTGCAAGTGGGAAAACCGCAAGAGTTTGATGCTTGATGTAGTAAGACGTTATAAAGATGCCCGTTCTGTACGTGAAGCAGAAGCAGATCTGTATGGCGAATATCCGGCAGAACTGGTCGATTGTTACGTGCATGTTCTTAGAGAGCAAATGAAAACCAATAATAACAGAAAACAATATAGGGCGGCATGTTTTTATATCAGGCACATCGTAAAGTTAGATTATCCGGAAAAGGCTGTTAAGCTTGTTGAGGAATTTCGCAGAACATATCCTCTCCGTACTGCTCTCATGGAGGAACTGGATTTTGTTGTTCCCAAATTATCAGATGCCTTAACTGATGCTAAAAAGGCAAATAAGTTTAGAAATATCTTTTAAGCCATTGAAGAAAGAAAAGAATTTTATTGCTGAGATAGTCTATACTTTCTATATTTTCTGTCGCCGATAATTATAAGTTCGCCAGTTTTTGCCATGCTAAGTGTGGCTTTTTGTAATTCCTTTAAATTCGTATTGGGTAACCTTTCACGTATCGCAGATATGCTACTGTCTGGATGGTATTTTTAGATCTTCTTTTATCTCACTTTCCTGCTCCCATCATCCTTCAACCTCCACATCCCCAGTTCATGACAGACACGGCCAAGGACAAGCCATTTGTTGTAATGGATTTCTTCTGCCCAGTTGGTAAATGCTTTTTGCAGAATGTATGCATTTGCTTTAGTCTCAGGAGACTTACGCCATAGTTCCTCAGGTATAATTGCGTTGACGGCAAATTTATCTGCTTCTGATTCTTCTCTGCTGCACTTGCTATAGCCTGTGCAGTCACTGTCGGGAGTATGAAAATCTAAATCCAGAAAATGTTTTTCTTTATCATCTGAAAGATGATTCATGACATGACACAACTCATGCATGACTGAAAAGGCAAGGCTGTCTATGCGATTGTATCTCATTGTAACAATGATACATGGAGTCTTGCCGTCCATAAAGGAATAGCCGTCTATTGAGGCCTTGTCTACCTTTTCTACAACGCCAAACTTAATACCGGATTGAGAAAATCTGTTGGTGAGTTTCTTAACGGTGTTGCTATTCTCATTGAAGATTTTTACTAAATCTGTTGTGAGGCTGTTACTCTCTTTGCTATTGTATTTGCCTTTAACAGAGAGACTTTTAGCGTAGATATTTGCAAGCAATACCCATGTGTTTATCATCTGATTGTCCAGACCTGTTTTTTCTGAGCGTCTGAAAAGACTTGATAATGAGAACTGTAGCTTTTCTGCTGAGTGATTTCCTATTGCTTCTTCCAAAAGATTTAGCTCTTCTTTTTTTGTAGAGTATTTGATTTTAAGCCTTTTAACAAGAGTATTAACGGAAACATGATCATTAAGATACTGAAGCTTTTTAATTGCTTTTTGCTCTTCTGCGTCTCTTTCGTTAATAATTTTAACGTCATGGTTAAATTGTGTCTGCAGGTTTTGCCATGAGATTGAGGAGATGCCAAGCTGCTCTTCCAGGCGATCTGCTACGCCAGCTGAAATAGGGCGATACCCATGTATAAGCGAATTAAGATGAGTAGGTTGCATGCCAATGGTCTTAGCAAAATCTTTTTGCTTGATGTTTCTCTCCTTAAGTTCCTCTTTGAGGATAGAGCCAGGATGTACTGCCATGAAAGGAGTTATGTTTTCATTTTTTGTCGCCATAGTGCGTGTTATCTATTTCTAATAATGTTATTTCCAATCCGTCTGCAGTCTCGTTGAATATCAGACGTTCAACTCTGCCGTTAACAATTCTAACTGAACCATTTATGCTATCACCTTGATATTTCAGCTGCTCATAATGAAGAAAACTATATGATTTTAAATCTGCTGTTTTTAGTACAGCCCTCATTATGCTATATGCTTGTACCGCTCCTTTTATCAGAGCTTTATCTCTTCCGAGTTTTTTGTATTTTCCAACGCCTCTGCCTGTTTTTAATAGAATTTCAAGGTCTTCTTCCGGTATATATACGTTCATATCCCTGCATATTGATTGCTCTCTGCGGGTGCAAAGATAATAAAAGTTACCATTTATTGGTAATTTATTTTCATATTTGCAAAAAAGTATTTGGGTTTTGCAAGTGTCGGATTATTTTGCTAATATTACATAAGGATTTTTTGTTGGTCTTTGTGTACTAAAGGGTTGGACGTTATGAATATAAAAAATAAAATATTATAATTACGGCTATGCAAGAACAATTTAACCCGTGTCTTTGGTCTGCTTTTCGCGGCCTTAGTGAAGAGGAGGAAAAACTCTTTGATTCTGTTATGGGACATGTTATGTCTCCTGTGATGTCACTGAAACCGGTATTAGTTAGTGTCAGAGAAACTAATGGTACTGAATATCGTTTTATGTGTGATACAAAGAGACCGGGAAGAGATTTGTATAAATCTATGGTAAGTATTTCTGTTCCTTTTCAAGGGAGTCCAATGTGCACCGGGATAGGAGAGGCATGATTTGCATGTGCTACGTTTTTTATAAGCGGGCAATGATTCCTAACGTGGTGCCGAGGCATTAACGGGGATTAACAGGGGTTAACGGGCTGCATTTTCTGCTCAACGGTAATTTCCATGAATTCGGCTGGGTGCGATGCAGCTATCATTACGGTAATGCGCATAATGCCTTTAAGTATGTCGTCGTCGGTCATCGTTTCACATAATCCTATATGTATGCTGTAGGCTTCCTCCTGAAGCGCACCTGCCAGTCCTCCGCGTTTCCAAATATCGTGTAAAAAGTTGTTTATTAGGCACTTTATTCTGCCCCACGTTACGGCATCGTTAGGCCCGGATGCATACGTATATGCGATGTCTTTTATTGTTTGCCTTATAAATATAGTGGTGCGGCATACGTTAACGTATCTACAGTCAGGTGAATTGCCGTCCAAAGTTAGCGCGTTTAAGACCTTTGTGCCTTCGCCCGGAAAAGCGCGTATAACGTTGATTGACTTTCCTTGTACAGGAGAATTTAAATATGTTTGCCGCTCATGGTCAACGCATTCCTTTGGATTTTTCACACAGCTAAGTGCTATTTGGGCAGTGCTTTTCCATATGCCGTATGCTTTGTCCGTGGCACAGTACAAACCGGCTATGGCTGCAGACGGAGGAAATAGATTAAGGTAATCTTTTACCTTGATTGCCAGTATATTGTATAACGGCCATTCTCTCGAGAGTCTGTCGTGAAGAGTTTTTTTGATTTGTTTTATATCATCTGTCTCAACGCCGTTTCTGCCGGCCAGTTTAGTCATGCACTCGCCGATGTAAAGATCCAGTTTTTCATTGCCGCTGAAAAAAGATGAATCGGCCTCCTTGGTATAATCCCAGACTAATACCTTCTCGTCAATATCGTTGTCGGACAATATTAAAGTTTCAAGCCATGGATAATATGCCGCTGCAAATCTCAAATTATTTATACTCACGACATTCCTGAAAATATCCTCCGGTGCGGAGTTGTCTTCTTCCTGTTTTTTGTTTGGAATATCCAGTATGGCAAAGTATTTCCCGCTGTCGCACAAATTGTTCAGCAGGTCGTTATAGATATCCATGCACTCTTCTACATTCACCGCTTCCGGTATTACCAGAAGATTTATGTCCGGTTCGTTTCTGATTTTGTCAAGTATCAGGTCTTTGCTGCCTCTGTAAATCTCTGATAATGTCTTGTTATAGCTCCCGACAGATATTACGTAGCATGTTCCGCCCCCGTTTGCAAAGAATAGTATCATGCTGTAATACAGCGTGTAACGCGTTCCGTTGAGCGTCGCTTTTAGTCCGGTCCTGCAGTCATTGTCATATACACGGAATTCGGTCTCTGTGTCAGGCTTCCTTTCCGAGTCCGTGGTTATAGTAAATTTTGTAGCCGGAGCACCGCCGAAATAAGTCACATATTCCGCTATGGATGTGATTCTTACCGGCTTGTTCATTAGAGACTCCTCACCGTTTTTAGCTTTTTGGGTGATGCCTATAAAGACCGGGACGGTTGTTTCACCATTCAAATTTTTTGCATTTTTTAAATTGCTTGTCATTTGTTTTTATTTTTGGTTTAATGGGAGTGCTCATAATTCACAGAGCAAGTTACAATATTCCATGGACAAGTGTAAATGTGCTTTGTGTTTAGTCTTTGAAGAAAAGGCATTTACAGAGTATTACTTTATATGGGAATATTTTTAAATTTGTGAAAAACAATGGACATATAATGGAAAAACAGGAGAAAACAGGATGCGGTGTCAATGATAATACGGCGTCCGGCGAACAGAAAAAGACTGCTTTATATGGGCTTTATATGGCAGTGGTAAAAAAGCTTGACAATGATCCTTTGAATAAAAATCGCATACAGGTAGAATTACCGTGGATAGATAATGAAACCGAAAAACTATTTTGGGCACACCTTTCCACCTTCTATGCAACCGGCGGTGCAGGCTCGTTTTTTTTGCCGGAGCCGGGGGATAAAGTCTTAGTCGGTTTTATTAACGGAGATCTCCTGTGTCCGGTTATATTGGGCGGGATGTATGATGAAAGTCACAATCCGCCATATAAATATGAGGCAAATAACAATAAAAAAGCCATTGTTACCCGCAACAATATGCGGATTGAATTGGATGAGGATAAGAAAACCATTACTATATCTACTCCCGGAGAGAATAGGGTGGAGCTGAGTGATAATGGGAAATACCTTAAGCTAACGGATGAAAATAAAAACGAAATTACTATGGATAATGGCGGCATTACGTTTTTATCTTCCAAGGATGTGATAATGAGAGCTAAAGGCAGCATTCAAATGTGTGCAGATGCCGATATCAACTGGAATGCCCAAAAAGATGCCTGTTTGGAAGGATTGAATGTTAACGTGCGTGGAAAGGTGTCCGCAATTGTTAAAGGTGATGCTACTGCAGAACTTTCAGCCTCCGGGCAGACCACTGTGAAAGGTGCCATGGTTATGATTAATTAAAATAAGGATATTATGCCACCTGCAGCAAGAATGGATGATATGCATATATGTCCCCAAAAGACTCAGGCTTATCCAATGCCTGTTCCGCATGTTGGGGGACCGATAGTTGGGCCTTGCGTAAACAGTGTGTTGATAGGTAAAATGCCGGCGGCTACTGTCGGCGATACTTGTGTCTGCACCGGACCGCCGGATACTATTGTGGAAGGTTCAAAAACGGTAATGATAAGTGGCAAACCTGCGGCTCGTATGGGTGACGGTACCGCTCACGGCGGTATTATTTCAACAGGATGCTACAGTGTACATATAGGGGGATAATCCGAATAACAAAACTATATTCAGTTTATCTTTGAGGTACCAAACAGCATCCAGAAAGACTTTTTATCTCTTGTTTCTTCAGGGACATATTTTAGATGCTTAAATAATTTCATTACTTGTCTGGCAGAGAAGACTTTGGAGTCCGCTGCACCATCTGGAGCGGTTCCTTTTTTCCGCATAACCTGCGCCGGCTTCTTCTAACCGGTAAATCATAAATGAGTTCGATTCTTGTGTTTTCATATCCTTAATATATTTATTTACATGAATTTATGAAATAAATTCTAAGATTGTACCTCAATTCTTAGCATATGTAAACAAGCACGCGACTTAACCAAACGGAGTTCTGATATGTTTGAACGGTTCTATTTATTAAAACTGGCTAAAGAAGAGTATTTATGAACAATAGTTCAAAATAATATTATAAATTCGCACTTCGATTAAAAACAATAAAACAAGTTTATGTCTCGTCCAAAACAGTGCAGAAAAATCGTTTCTCCTCCATTGATGCTTGGTTTTAAGCCTTTTGGTATAGTAAGATTGATAGGCGAAAGGGCCATTTTGCGTTATGATGAATATGAATCTATTCGGTTGCTAGACTATGAAGGGCTGAGGCAAGAGGATGCCGCTGAAAAAATGAATGTTTCACGCCCAACTCTTACCCGCATATACGGAAATGCGCGTAAAACAATTGCGAAGGCGTTTGTTGAAGGGAAAATGATAGTAATTGAAGGCGGAAATGTGGATTTTGGGCGGATGTGGTATCGTTGCAGAAAATGCAGTAAATTGATTAATGGCATCGGGAACCATACACCTTGCAGAAATTGTGCGAGTTACGGCAATGAAGAACTGATCCCTATTAATTCAAATAAAAGGGAATGATGAAATTTATCGTATTGTCGGATATTCTGAAAAATAAATGGTTTACAAATTAAAAACGGATGAGGAAATGAATAAGGAAATGAATAAAAAAATTGCTATCCCAATGGAGAATGGAGTATTGTGTGCTCATTTTGGGCATTGTGAATATTTTGCTATTGTAACGGTTGAAAATAACCTTATTACAAAGTTCCAGAAAGAGGTGCCGCCCGCACACGAACCTGGCTTATACCCAAAATGGATTGCTTCTTTTGATGTAACTGACGTTATAGCCGGAGGTATGGGGCAGAAGGCGATTGATTTATTTAACGGGCAAAATATTAATGTTTTTGTTGGGAGCCCCGTTGAGGGTGCGGAGAGAATTGTTGAGGCTTTTTTGGCAGGTACTCTTTCCTTGAATGCAAATTATTGCGACCATGACACCAGGTCGCAAAACAATTGTAAATCGGATCATATTTGAGTACATCAATAATGTAAAGTGAGTCCTTTTGGGATGAGATGAGTTTTTTTGTTTTTTTAAATTACAGACCGGTCTGTTTGTTTTTTAAAAATGATTTTATACCTTTGTCAAGGAAAAATCTAAATTTTTTTTTATGGAACCGGAAAATATTGATAAAAAATTAATGTCTCTGCTTGGAAACAGCTTAAAAGAAAGCATAGGCATGAGGAAAGTAAGTGCGTACTTGTACGAGCGTATAGTCAAGGACAACAGGAACAACCTAAATGATCTTTTAGAGGCCAGAATGAAAAAGTATTACTGGAGCATATCGTTGGTAAAACGCTTTTTTTATAATGTCAAAAAGGGATATATCTCAAAAGAAATGACGGCAAGGCTTGTTGATGTTGTATTCAAAGGTGCTTTTCATTGCGATAGTGCTGAAAACGTAAAACTCCATGATGATACAGTAAAAGCTTATTTTGAAAAACATGGAGTGAATCCTCCTAGCTTTATTGTAATATCACCAACGCAGAGATGTAATTTGCAGTGCACGGGCTGTTATGCAAGCAGTGGTGCGAATATGACTCCGCAGCTTTCCTATTCTACTGTTGACAAGATAATTGGTGAGTTCAGGGACGAAATGGGGGGAAGGTTTGTAGTTGTAAGCGGGGGAGAGCCGCTTATGTATAGAGAGGGGGATAAAAGTCTTTTTGACATTTTTAAGAAGTATAATGATGTGTTCTTTATGTTCTATACTAATGGGACACTAATAAATGAATATACAGCACATTATTTGTCAAAATTAGGGAATGCGATTCCAGCTATTTCTATTGAGGGATATGAGAAAGAAACAGATGCCAGAAGAGGTTTGGGAACATATAGTAAGATTATGCAGGCTATGGAAAATCTTAAGAATGCAGGGGTACCTTTTTTAACCTCTGTGACGGCCACCTCAAAAAATGCCGAGTTGCTTCTTGAGGATGATTTCTATGAATACTATTTTGATAAAATGGGAGCCTCTTTTATGTGGCAGTTCCAATTGATGCCAATAGGTAGAGGTAAGTCTGCTTTTGAAATGGTTCCTACACCGGAAATGAGAGTGAAACTTTACAAAAAGTGGGAAAGTCTTCTATTAAAGAAAAAATATCCGGTTGCCGATTTTTGGAACAGTGGTGTTTTGGTGGGAGGTTGTATTGCATACGGAAGAAGAGGAGGGTATGTTTATATAGACTGGAATGGTAATATAATGCCGTGTGTATTTGTGCCTTACACAATAGATAATGTTAATGAAATTTATGCAAGGGGAGGAAGTTTTGGGGATGCGTTAAAGAAAAAATTTATGTGCAATGGACGTGAATGGCAGGACCGGGAACAACGCTGCAAATCCAACATGTCGAATTTGTTGATGCCTTGTTCAATAAGGGATCATTATGATAATTTTAGAAAGAACATTTTGACTTCTGACGTTAAAGGAGAGGATGCTCCGGCTCAGGATATTTTGGAGGATAAGGAATATCATGACTTGTTGTGCGATTACGATGAAAAATTGTCTGTGCTTACGGAAAAAATATGGGAGGAAGAGTATTTAAAATCTGAATAAATAAGTATCTTCGCTCCCCCGTTTTTTTGCATATATGAATAATACTAAGGAAAAGATAAGAGATACTGCTCTTTCTCTTTTTATGACCAGAGGTTACTCTGTTGGGATAAATGAGATAATTGAAAAATCCGGAACGTCAAAGGGGTCCTTCTATCATCACTTTAAGAGCAAGGAGGATCTTTTTGTTGAGACTATAAATCATTTCTTTTTTGGTGTTAGGGAAAGTAGGGATCTTGAGTTTGGTGCTGGTATGACATTGAGAGAGAAGCTCATGAAAATAGTAGAGAGGGCATATCTGCCTTTTAAAAAAATAGGGGAACTAGTTCCGGAGGGGGAGTCTCTCAATTATTTGAAAGTTATTTCTGAGTATCCGGATCATGAGAGTCTAAGGAAAAAAAACTCCGAACATTTTAAAAAAATCAACGAATCTACATCAGTTCTTATTGCCTCTGCCATTGTCGGGGGATTGCTGAGTAAGAATGTGGATGCCAATATGTTAAGTAATCAAATATGTTTGCTCATAGACGGATCTTTTGTGAATGCCCTTCTAATCTCCGGGAACATGAAAAAGGCGGAAGAGGAGTGTAAAAAAACTGTTGGCAAACTACTGGATTACATAGAAAAAAAATAGGTTGGACGGTATCTCCTACTCCGGCCATGGAAATCTTAAGACTGCGCTTTTTTAAAAAGCATTGGAATAAAAGGTAATAAATTGGATATTATATACATGTTGTAGTCTGGGATGTTATTGTTTTAATAAAACTTACTACATCCTTTTGATCTGGAATATTGAATCGTGCGTCTTTTGAAATCATCCCTATCTTTATAGTGTATGCTGTTCGCGGAACCGTTTTGAACATATCTTCGTCGGTGACATCATCTCCCATGCAGAGGATAAAATCATAATTATGATTTTTCAACAATGTTTTAATACCGAAAGATTTTGTATACACAGGATATTTTATCTCCACTATGTTTTTGCCACGCATGATTTGCAATCCCAGTCTGCTGCAAGGTAATATGAGAGTATTTATGAGTTGTTGTTCCCTTATACTTGCTATCCATTCATCTACTCCGCGGTAATGCCAGACTAGCGCAGTTTCTTTTATTTCAAGTTTTGTCCCCGGAGTTTTATTTACGAATGTTCGCAGGATTTTCATTACTTCTCTATCCCAGTGAACCCTGCCTTCCCGTTCATGCCAAATTCCATCTTTTTTAAAAGCTGCACCATGTTCAGCCTCAATATCTACAGTTGTTTTGCCAAACCATTCCTCAAGGTTTTTTCTGTCTCTTCCGCTGATTATCATTATTCTGTTCTTACTATCCTGTTTTAATTTGACCAGCAATTCGAGTACTTCTTTTTTGGGGTATGCATCTTCCGGTTTATTAAAAAAGGCGGAAAGAGTTCCATCATAATCAAAAAGTAAAAGACGGCTGGATGCTCCTTGGTATTTTTTCTTTATGACAGATATCGTATGATCTGATATTATTCTATTGGCGATTAACTTATTCATTCTGTTGGCCTTGATCAGTTCTCTTACAAAGGAAGAAGCCCAATTGTGTATATTGTTATCACTCAATATTTTCTGCATTTCCCTCATCCTTTTTATCTGTTCGTTTTGGGGCATATTTATTGCCTCCAATATGGAACCTTCTATTTGATCAATGTCATTTGGATTTATGGTTAAGGCTCCTGTTAGTTCTGAGGATGCTCCTGCCATTTCACTCAATATTAAAACACCGGGGGAATTTCTCTTTGCGGCGACATATTCTTTAGCGACCAGATTCATGCCATCTCTAAGTGGTGTTATAAGAGCAATATCCGCTCTATTGTATAGGGCACATAATTCCTCAAATGAAAAACCGTGATAAAAGTAATATATTGGCGTCCAGTTAATTTGGGAGTATCTCCCATTTATAGAACTGACCATCTCGTCAATTTTTAATTTAAGTTTGGCGTAGCTTACTACCTTATCTCTTGATGGAACTATTACCATTATCAATGATATTTTTGTGTAGTAATCCGGATGATTTTTTAAAAATTGTTCAAAGCCTTTAATGCGATGTATTATGCCTTTACTATAATCCAGCCTATCGACAGATAAAACAATTTTAAGGTTTTTATATGTTTTATTTAATTGGGTGCGGTAGTTGTTTACCGTAGATAACAATGGCGAGTCATGAAATTTTTTGTAATTTATTCCCATAGGGAACGCATTTACAAGGACTTTTCTTCTGTCGAGACTTATAATATCAAGAAAAGCATTTTTTTTAAGCACCTTTCTTGTGGTACCTATGAAGTGCCTCATGTAATCGTAAGTGTGAAAGCCTATCAAATCCGCACCAAGGAGACCATTAATTAGTTCGGCACGTTCCGGAAGTACTCTGAAGAGTTCGTAGGAAGGAAATGGAACATGGTGAAAATAACCTATTTTTGCATCAGGTACAGCCGTTCTTAACAATTGCGGTACAAGCATAAGATGATAATCCTGAACCCAAACGATATCTCCTGGTTTTATGAATTTTAAAGTTTCGCGTGCAAATAGGATATTTACTTCTTTGTAAGCTTTCCAGTAACGTTGGTCATATTCAACAAATGAGTAGAAATAATGGAAAAGAGGCCACAATATGCTATTGCAGTATTCTTCATAGTAATAATTAACTTGCTTTTGCGTTAGAAATATTGGATGGAAATTGCTCTCCAGAAGTTTTTTAGTAATGTGCTCCTTGTCTCTATTGTTTTCCACGGACATTCCGGGCCAGCCTATCCAATGTTTTTCATAGTTGGTACTTAATGAACTCAAACCGGTAGCCAGACCTCCTTCGCTGCGTTTAAGTTCCATTTCACCTTGTTCATTTTTGAAAATTTTGATTGGCAATCTGTTGGAAATTATGAATATTCTCATGCGTGAAAAGTTATGTCTAGCCAATGTACGAAAAATATCTTATTTTTTCCTTTCGCCGTCAGGCAAAATGTGTTACCTTTGCCACCGTTAAGTAATCTTTGGGGCAGGGTGTGATTCCCTACCGGCGGTTAAAGTCCGCGACTTCTCTTAGGGTGATTGTTGTATGCAATGTGCTGGTTTTAAGGGAACTGAATCGGTGAAATTCCGGTACCGACGGTAAAGTCCGGATGGTAGAAGATTCATAATGCGGGATTTGTATCCTGCTGAATTACATTTAGATGCCCCAGGTTTTACTTGGAGCATTTTTTTATGGATAAGCAGGATATTTTTTATATGCAAAGAGCCATTAGTTTGGCATCTAATGGATTAGGGTGGGTTAATCCTAATCCTCTTGTTGGGGCCGTGGTGGTCAAAAATAATCACATCATTGGTGAGGGTTGGCATGAGCGTTTTGGAGGACTTCATGCAGAACGCAACGCTTTAAAAAATTGTACGGAAGATGCGCGAGGTGCAGATTTGTATGTCACGCTGGAGCCGTGCTGTCATTTTGGTAAAACTCCTCCATGCACGGAAGCTGTTATCAGTCATGGAATTAGGAGAGTATTTGTTGGCATTGAAGACCCTAATCCTCTTGTGGCCGGCAAAGGAATTTCAATATTAAGAGAGGCTGGAATTGAGGTTAATGTGGGCCTCTGTCGCGATGAAATAATAAAGCAAAATAGAATTTTTTTGAAGTATATCACGACGGGTATTCCATGGGTGATACTGAAATATGCAATGACCCTGGATGGTAAGATTGCCTCTTATATGGGTGATTCTAAATGGGTTACAGGGGAGATTGCAAGAAATATGGTGCATCATTTGAGGGCTGAAAATATGGCAGTTGCTCTTGGAATTGGAAGTGTGAGAGCGGATAATCCGTTGCTTAACTGCAGGTTAGAAGGCCCTTTCAGACAGCCTATTAGGATTATTGTGGATAGCAAAGCCACAATTGCGGAGTGCATAATTTCTTCTGAGATTGCCGGTAATAAGCTGATTTACACTGCAAAACAATATAGGACAATTGTGGCTCATACTGCGTTAGCGTCTGCTGAGAGGTTGACAGCGCTGAAAGATGCAGGGGTTGAGACGCTGTTGTGTAATAATTTTGATGGAGATGGTTGCGAATATGTTGGAGAGGCTGAGCGTATTGTAAAGTTTGGCCGAGGCGGGGTGCTTGAGAGGCGAGTGGATGTTAAGGATATGTTGTTGAAAATAGGGAAGTTAGGAATTGATTCTGTGATTGTTGAGGGTGGCGGAAATTTGAATGCTTCTTTGATTGAGTGCGGTTGTGTGGACGAGGTGATTGCGTTTGTGGCACCTAAGATTATTGGTGGACGGGATGCTATTTCTCCTGTTGAAGGTGTTGGTATTGATTTGATGAGTAATGCGTTACAGCTGCGTGATGTTGTGCCTGGCGTAGTGGGGGAAGATTTTTATATAAGGGGAATTGTGAAAAAATGAAGTAAAAAGAAGTTATGCGATATTTTGATGAAGTTGCGATGAAATAATATTGGAGTTGTTGAAGTTGCAATATGTTGAATTATAATTTTTTGAGATATGTTTACGGGAATTGTTGAAGAAATTGGGAAGGTGGTTTCTGTCAGACGTGATGGCGCGGGGTGCAAAATAAAAATTGCTGTGGAATTGTTGCCGGGTTTGAAAATGCGGGATAGCATTATGGCCTTTTTGAGGATTGGGGATAGTGTTGCGGTAAATGGTGTGTGTCTGACTGTTACGGAGTTTGATGATTGCAGTTTTTGTGCAGATGTGATGCCTGAGACTTTGCGCAGCAGCACTCTTGGAGCGTTGAAGTTTAATGATGCTGTGAATCTTGAGCGGGCGTTGCTTGTTGCCGGAGTGCTTAACGGTCAGATAGATAAGCGTGCAAATGTGCAAGTTGTCGGTCGTCTTAACGGTCATATTGTTACGGGGCATATTGATGGGACGGGAGTTATTTCATCAATGAGAGAGGAAGGGAATGCAGTTGTTGTTTCTGTGCGCGCGTCTGCTGAAATTCTTAAGTATATTGTTATGAAAGGTTCTATTGCTCTTGATGGTACAAGTCTTACTATCAGCAAGTTGAAGGGAAATGAATTTTCAGTTTCTCTAATTCCTGAGACCAGACGCCGTACTGTTTTGGGTATGAAAAGAGTGGGCGATTCTGTGAATATTGAGTGTGATATTCTGGGGAAGTATGTTGAGAAATTCCTGTGCGGTTCTGCGGGAAATTGCTCAAAAAAAACAGGTGAGATTGACATGGAATTCTTGTCGCGAAATGGATTTTAATTAGATATATATGAGTGAGATTGGCAAAAATAAATTTGCAAGTGTGGAGGAGGCTCTTGAGGCTTTTAAGGCGGGGGAGCTGATTGTTGTGACCGATGATCCCGAGAGGGAGAATGAGGGGGATTTGATATGTGCCGCGCGGTGGGCGACTCCGGAAAACGTTAATTTTATGGCAGTTAACGGTAAGGGACTGATTTGCATGCCAATGAGTGCGGCTATGACTGAGCGGCTTGGATTGCCGCAAATGGTTGGTAATAACACAGATAACCACTCTACTGCTTTTACCGTTTCTATTGACCATGTTTCAACCTCTACCGGAATTTCTGCTTTTGAGCGCGCTATAACTGCCAGGAAATGTGTTGATTCTGATGTCAAGCCGTCGGATTTTCGCAGACCCGGTCACATGTTTCCGCTCCGTGCAAGAGAGGGCGGTGTTCTTGTAAGAGCCGGACACACAGAGGCTACTGTGGATATTGCGCGGCTTGCGGGAATGGAAGAGTGCGGATTGTGCTGTGAGATTATGAGGGATGACGGAACAATGATGAGGACCTCCGAACTGCTGCAATTTGCTGAACGGCACTCTCTTAAAATTATCACAATTGCAGACTTGATAACCTATCGTGAGAAAAAAGAGAAAATAATCAGACGTATTACGACAGCTTCATTACCAACTAAATACGGAAATTTTAAAATTTACGGTTATGAGAATTCTATTACCGGGGCTCATCATGTTGCGCTGGTAAAGGGGGATGTTGCGTCTGCGTGTGATGATGCGGTGCTTTGCAGAATTCATTCTGAATGTCTGACAGGCGATGTATTTGGCTCATTAAGATGTGATTGCGGCGACCAGTTGCATTTTGCCATGAAAAAAATAGAGAAGACGGGCAGGGGAGTTTTGCTTTACTTGCGTCAGGAAGGACGTGGTATTGGTTTGATTAACAAGCTGCGCGCGTATCATTTGCAGGACGGCGGGATGGATACTGTGGAGGCAAATGTTGCCCTTGGGTTTAAGCCTGATTTGAGAGATTACAGTGATGGTGCTGCTATTCTTAACGATTTGGGTGTTAAGAAGTTAATACTCATGACTAATAACCCGGATAAGATTCGCGGATTGGAAAAGTATGGGATTGAGATTGTGCGCAGGGAGCCTATTGAGATTGAGTCTACGGCGGATGATAAGTTTTATCTCTATACTAAATATCTGAAGATGGGGCATTTGCTTCACGTGAAAAATGTTAAATAAAATTAATAAATATAAATATCTGAAATCATGAATGTTGTACAGGGAAAATTATTAGCGGACAATTTGCATATTGGAATTGCGGTTGCCAGATTCAATGAATTTATAACAGGAAAATTGCTGTCGGGAGCAGAAGATGCCTTTTTGAGACACGGCGGAAATTCTGATAATCTGGATGTTGTATGGGCCCCAGGAGCTTTTGAAATTCCGTTAGTGGCAAAAAAAATGGCTGAGAGCGGAAAGTACTCTGCCGTTGTTTGTCTGGGTGCTGTAATCCGTGGCGCAACTGCTCATTTTGAGATGGTTGCAAATGAATCCGCAAAAGGAGTTGCTTCGGTTTCTTTGCAGACCGGCGTTCCGATTGCGTACGGAATTTTAACCACAGATACTATTGAGCAGGCTATTGAACGTGCCGGCACTAAGGCAGGTAACAAGGGTTCTGATGCAATGGTTACTGCAATTGAGATGGGGAATCTTTTTAATAACGCAGGCTGGACTTTGCAAAAGTAATTGATTCTGTCGTGAATATGAAAATAGTACCTTTGTAGTTGTTTAATTATTAGAGGTATGAAGAGGTCTTTTTTGTTTTTTATTGCGGCGCTGATTGTGGCGGGATGCGGCAATATTTCTAATGCAAGCGCTCAGGCGCATGAGTTTAATGTTGAGAAAGCTCTTGAACAGCAAAGTTTTCCGAAGACTGTGACTCCCGGTGATTATAGTGGAATTTCTATGATTGATGAGTCGCATTATGCTGTGGTGAGCGATAAAAGTGCCGGTGACGGCTTCTTCATTTTTGAGATTAAGTTTGACGAGAAGAGTGGTAAAATTCTCTCCGCTTCAAACAGTTCTGCGGACGGGACAGGTGTTGATTTTTTCTCTGTCGGCGGGGGTGTGAACCGTGATGCGGAAGGGATTGTGTATGTGCCGTCTCTAAAAACGGTTTTTATCTCCGGCGAGGCGGATAAGGCTGTTTATGAGTATGATATGAAGGGTGCAAGGACCGGCAGAAGTTTTAATATCCCGACAGTTTTTTCCGGAGCATCCTCTAATTCCGGTTTTGAGAGTCTTGCGTATAATGCTAATACTCATCGTTTTTGGACGACAACTGAAAGTACTATTCCTTCTGACGGTACTCAGGCTACTGCAACAAACGGAGTTCAAAATGTTCTGAGATTTCAATCATTTGATGAGAATCTTCAACCTGTTGCGCAATATGTTTACAAGATGGATGCGCCCTCTGCTGCAGCTGCGGTGGCGGCTGAAAATAAGGCTGCCGAAGAGAAGCGTGCTAATGCTGCAAAGAACGGTGGTTCAGGTGACGGCACGGGAGATTTATTTTCAATGATAATATCTGTCGCGAGTCAGGTACTCTCTAAATCTTCTGCTGAGAAAGGTGCTGTTGCCGATATGCCTTATGCAATGGGTGTCAGTGAGTTACTGGCGCTTGACGACGGTTCAATGATTGTGCTTGAAAGGGAGTTTTATATTCCGTCAGGCATAGTAGGTGCGCGTGTTGTTTGCAAACTGTACCTTGTGAATCCTGCTGATTGCAAGCCAATAGCAGCTTCTGCTGCCGGCTCATCTGCGGGTTCTTCCGGTAGGGTTTCTGCTGCCGGTTCATCTGCGGGTTCTTCCGGCAACGGTTCATTTGCAGACATCTCACAGTTTAGTGCTGCAATTCCCGCTGATGCGCCCGTCCTTTCCAAGCGGCTCCTATACCGGTTCACAACCGCCCTCAAATCCCCGAATAGCTTTAAGATAGCCAACTATGAAGGCATGTGCCTTGGACCGGTCCTGTCAAACGGCAACCGGACCGTAATCCTAATCAGCGACTCCCAGAGCGGCTACAAAGGCATACTTCAAGATTGGTTCAAAGTTCTTGAGATAAAATAACTGACGCCGTCATTAATTAAAGACGTTGTCTTTCTTTTAAAGACGGCGTCTTTTCTTTAAATTTGCAACCCTTTTAAAAGGAACACATGGAGAACAATTTGCAGAAATCGCTTTGGGTGACGCTGCTCATCCTGGCGGTTTTGGTTATATTATATTTTGTACCGCCTATTAGGCTGGCTAATACCACTTTGCGCAGGGTTGACCTGTTGAGCGATTTGCGCGGCGACAGTGATAATACTCCCGACGGGAATCATGCTGTCAGGGATTCCGCTGCTATTGGAATTTCTAAGTCTTCTATTGAGAATACAGATAATGAACCGGTTATGGATGATTCATATCAGGCTGAATTTGTAGCGGAGGACACGTTAGCTGTCGCCGAGCATCAAAAGATTGAGGAAGAGGCAATGAATACAGTGGAAATGGCTAAGACGGATACCACTACGGAGGCTGGAAAGGCGGTGCTGGCTCAGGCACAGGCTAATCTGGATACGGCACGTGCAGCACTTGCAAAGGTAAAGGCAGATTTGGCTGATGCTCAGGCAAGTAACGCAAAAATGAGAGCTGCAATTGCAAAGCATAAGAGGGCCATTGCCAAACATCGGGAGGAGATGGCACAACGTAGGGGAGGCAATGCAAATTCTCAATATGATGCAGAGAATTCTCAATATACGGCGGCTGCAAGTACCACACAGATAATAGATTATGGCGGAGGTTCTTCAAACGGAATGGGCAGTTTTTATGCTGCTCTTAACAATGCCGGCAGCAGGCCTGTCCGGATTGCTGTCTTTGGAGATTCATTTATAGAGGCTGATATTCTGACAGTTAACCTAAGAGAAATGTTCCAGAGGAAGTACGGCGGATGCGGAGTAGGATTTGTAAATATTAATGCACTTGCGGATGCGCCGCGTCCCACTGTCAAGCAAAAATCTGACGGTTTCACAGACCACTCGGCAATGGACATCAAGGGTTATGACCGTACAAAACTAGGAATTTCAGGACATTATGCGGAACCGGAAAATGGAGCCTACGTATTTCTACGCGGACAGAAAAAGTTTGCATCTCATCTGGATACATGCAGCCGCTCAACAATCTATTTTACAAGCAAATACGGAGCAAAGATATCGGCAAAAATCAATAATGCAACCGAACAATTCTTTAACGTTCCGGCATCGGGCGCTATGCAAACATTGCATGTTGACGGCCGAATTGGAAGCGTAAAATGGATTGTAAATCAGGCAAATAAATCTGTTTTTTACGGAGTTTCAATGGACGGCAGCAACGGGGTGACCGTAGATAATTTCTCTTTGAGAGGAAGTTCCGGTACAAGAATTCATGCCGTTCCATACAGAACGCTGGCATCTTTTAACTCTGTAAGACATTATGATTTAATCATTTTGGAATTCGGATTGAACGTGGCAAGTCCGGGGTCAAAAAATTATGTATGGTACGAATCCGGATTCTTAAAAACAATAAGCTATCTGAAAAAATGTTTTCCCAATACGTCAATTTTACTTCTTGGCGTCAGCGACAGAGGGCACAGGATGGAAGATGGTTCTATACGTACAATGCCGGGAATAAAGCTGTTGCTGGACACTCAGAACATTATGGCAAAAAAATCCGGCATAGCCTTTTGGAATACTTTTGAGGCAATGGGAGGAGAAGGCAGCATGGTCAAAATGGTTGAAAACAAGCCGCCTTTGGCAAATTTAGACTATACTCACATAAACTATCGCGGAGGCAAAATGATAGCTAAAAAACTTTTCAACGCATTGATGGAAGGGAAGTAGAAAAATTCAAACCGCAAAAAAATAAAATTTATGCAAAGGTACAAACACATTTTACTCACGACAGGACTTATAATAGTCTGTGTTGCACTTGTTTGCATAAGCGTAAAGATATACGCGAATGCTGTTTCAGCCGGAATTTTAACTAAGAAGGACGAACTCAAAGTTGTGGTGCCGATTGTGGATATTCCAAAGACATTCAGAGGGATGGGAGAAAATATTCTGCATGATGAGAGCAATTCGCTTGCCACGGTTTTTAAAAAACTGCGTAAAATCAGAAAAGCTCAACTATCTAACAATATATTGGAAATCAGCCGCTATACGTCTGAACCCAAAGACACTCTGCGCGTTCTTCACATTGGGGACAGTCATATACGCGGACATGTCTATCCTCGTACCGTCAAGGACATGCTTGCAGAATGCTTTGGTTCAATAGTTTACAGGGATTTTGGAATTAACGGAGCTACTTGTAATTCTTACCTTAATTCCAGAACTATGCAGCAAATATGTACTTATACTTCAGAGCAAGAGGACAATCCGTTGCTTGCACAATCGGGAGGCAGTCCGTTTGAAATAAAAGATAACGGAACTGAAGACAAATCTGTCGGCGACAAGAAGTCTGATAATCAGATTTTTCACGGTGATATAATTGCAAAACATCACAAGCCCGATTTGATAATTTTGTCCTTTGGCACCAATGAGAGCTATGGCAGATATTACAATGCGGATGAGCATTATAAACAAATTGACGCTTTGGTAAAGGCTCTTAATGAGGCATTTCCCGGAACGCCGCTGTTGCTTACAACTCCAACCGGATGCTACAAAGCGCACCGGACAAGCTACAAAACAAGAGTGCTTGTCAGCAACGGCAGACATTCAAAACACGGCAGAAAAAGCCGCCGTTACAAGACAGTAACGCGCACTCGCACAACGTATTCAGAGAATCCTTTCAATGCCCCGTGCGCTGCAACAATAGTAAAATACGCAAAAGACAACAACTTAGCCTACTGGGACTTATACACCATATCCGGCGGCCGTGAAAGCGCTTGCCGCAACTGGACATCTGCCGGCCTCATGCGGGCAGACCACGTCCACTTCATACCGGAAGGTTACACGCTCCAGGGACAATTGCTGTATTGCGCGTTAATAAAAGAGTACAATAAATGACAATGTCACATCGGGTATGACAGCGTTGTAGATGTAACTGTGTTGTATTTGTATATGACAATTTCATATTAGATGACAAGTTTGAAGAAATGTTGAGTAGTATAGATATATCAAAGTTGAAAGATGTGCTGACATACAGCGCACAGGCACCGCTAATTTTCAGCAGCGGGCTGTTTTTGTGGTTGTTTGCGGCATTTATTATCATCTATTATTTGCTCCGCAAACAGCAGACCGGAAGGCTGATTTTTGTGGTGCTGTTCTCCTATTATTTTTATTACAAATCCAGCGGACTTTACTTCTGGCTCCTTGCACTGGTCACAACGTCAGACTTTTGCATCGGTTATGCAATGGAACAAATTGGGCACAAACGTACTTATAGGACCCTGCTTGTTACACTCAGCATCTGTATAAATCTTGGACTGCTGACATATTTTAAATACACCAACTTTTTTGGAGAGATTTTTTCCAATCTGATTGGAGGCAATTTTCAGCCAAAAGACATATTCTTGCCCGTCGGGATATCCTTCTTTACATTCCAATCATTAAGCTATACCATAGATATTTACAGAGGAGAGATTAAGCCGCTGCACAACCTGCTGGACTACGCGTTTTATGTCTCTTTCTTCCCGCAGCTGGTTGCGGGACCTATCGTGAGGGCAAAAGATTTTATTCCGCAAATACGTAAGAAGCCGGTAGTTACAGACAAGATGATTGGTACTGCGCTGTTTCTGATTGCGGGCGGATTGTTCAAAAAAGCGGTTATTTCGGACTACATCAGCATCAACTTTGTGGACCGCGTATTTGACTCACCCACATTATTTTCCGGCGTTGAGAACCTGCTTGCGACATACGGTTACGCGCTGCAAATTTACTGTGATTTTTCCGGATACTCGGACATGGCAATCGGCATTGCGCTGCTGCTCGGATTCCACTTTAACATAAACTTCAACAACCCGTATAAATCAGTGTCAGTCACAGATTTCTGGCACAGATGGCACATTTCTTTGTCAACTTGGATGCGCGATTATGTTTACATTTCGCTTGGCGGCAACCGGAAAGGAAAAATAAGGCAATACATTAACCTACTGTTAACCATGTTCTTATGTGGTTTGTGGCACGGTGCCTCATGGAATTTTATACTGTGGGGCAGCATGCATGGCGTAGCGCTTGCCGTCAATAAGGTTTGGAAAAGTATTATAGGTCGCGACGGAAAACACCGGACTGTAAGCGCCTCGGTACAGAAAGGCATAACAATACAAACATATAGCGGCAACATACAGCCGGTCAGCCGCTTAAGACGTTTCATTAATATCTTCCTGACATTCAACTTTGTGTGCTTCTGCTGGATATTCTTTCGCGCACATGACATGCACACCGCCTTCACAATCCTTGACCGCATCTTCACCGCTTTCCACGCCGCAATCTTGCCACAGCTCATTGTAGGCTACTGGAAAGTTATGGTACTCATACTGTTAGGCTACGCTTTGCACTATATACCGGATCGCCTGACCGATAAACTTCAGGCCCGTTTCACCGCCACTCCGCTATGGTTCAAAGCGTTGGTAATGATTGTTATCATATACATCGTAATCCAAACCAAGAGCAGCCAGATCCAGCCTTTCATCTACTTCCAGTTTTAGTTAATGAGAAACTTAAATGTGACGCCGTCTTTAATTAATGACGGCGTCATTTTTTTATCCTGAAGTGAAGAAGAAGAAGAAACAATTCCGCTAATTATATCAAATGTGTTGGAATTGTTTGGTTGTCGCTATTTATTTGTAAAAAAATATGAAAAGGGGAAAACGGGTTCAGGAGGGAGTTATGCATGTAGCATTCCGCGGCAATGCAAAGTTTGCAGTATTTTATGATGATGAGGACAAAACTACACTTTTAAAATTTTTGCAAATAGCTTTATATGAGAATAATTCAACACTTTATGAGTTTTGCATTATGACAAATCATTGTCATTTAATGCTTCAGACAGAGTGCCTGACAAAATTGATGACTGTTTTCCTTCGGGAGTACAGCCGCTGGCACAACAAAAAATACAAATTGTCAGAAAAATTGTTTGGCACTCCTTTTTTAAGTGCTCCGCAATACACTGAAAATCACATGATTGACAAGTGTGCGTATATTCTAAATAATCCAGTATCAGCTGGGATTTGTACAGATCCGCTTGTCTACGAGTGGAGTTCTGCCAAATTCCATTTTAATTATGAAGGTCTCGACAGTTTGTATCTTCATGATGTTATTTCTGTTGACACTTCAATATGCGACCACCGATATAAGAACCTAGAAGAATTCATGTCGTATGTCACCACATTTCATGACGATGATAACGAGTGTGATATTTTTGCCCAAAAGCGCATTACATATGCTGAACTTATGGAAACGGCTACGGCATATCTAAAAACAAAATACAACATAGAAACATTTAGTAGCTTAACACTTGAACAAATACGTGAATTTGCGCGATACCTTCACAAAACAACTAAATGCACTGCGGGTCAGCTCGCTTCCCTTTTTCACGACAGCAGGTACAGAATAATAAAGATTTTAAAGAAATAAAATTGTCTTTAAAACTTGGACGCCGTCTTTAATTAAAGACGGCGTCCAATTGTTATAATAATCCTAGGGTTTTGCTGCGGACCAGAAAGCAGGCGCCTGTGACTCCGGCCTTGTCTCCTAGTTTGCTAGTTTTGATGGTGGTGTCTTTGTTGACCAGTGACAGAGAGTATTTGTTGATTGCGCTCTTTAACGGCAGCATTAGGTAATCTTTTGCTACTGAGAGTGTTCCTCCGACAACGATAAGCTCCGGATTGAACAAATTGATGAGCCCTGCAACGGCGCGGCCTAGCGTATTGCCAATTTGTTCCATAATTTCTATTGCAAGAATATCCTCATGCCGTAGAGCGCGCAGTATGTCTTCTTGAGATATGTCTTCTCCCTTTGCGTATTTATCTGATAGTAGAGAGATTTTATTTTGCTTTAGTGCCTCAAGAAAGAGCCGGTGCAATGCGGAGCCGGAAGCTCCGGTTTCCAGACATCCGGATTTTCCGCAACGGCAAAGTACGTCATTGTCAAGCAGCGGAAAGTGTCCGAATTCTCCGGAGAACCCTGATTTTCCGTAATATAGTTTTCCGTCAATTATGATGCCCACTCCAAGTCCCCAACTGGCGTTTATGAACAGCATTGTTTTTTCATTGCTTGCGACCCCGCACATGTATTCGCCGTAGGTCATTGCGCGTGTATCATTCTCAAGATTAACTGTATAACCAAGTCTCTCTTCCAGCAAAACAGACAGAGGACGCTCTTCAAAGTAGTAGTTGTAACAATATCCCGTATCTGAGTTTACACGTCCCGACAGGTTTACTCCTACCGCCAGGATTTTTTTCTTAGTTAGTTTACTCTCTGAAATAAAGTTCTTTACAATAGTACAGAGTCTGTCAAGAGACTGAATAGTGTTGTCAATTGTAAAATGAACGGCGGCTTTGTAAAAGACCATTTGTCCCTTGAAGTTTATAATGCCAAGATTAACAAAGTTTTGTATAATGTCAACTCCGACAAAATATCCTGCGTAAGGATTAAGTCCGTAAATGTTTGGGCGTCTGCCGCCACTGCGACCCTGCTTTCCGTAGTCATGCACATAACCTTCAGCAATAAGCTCCCCAATAAGCTTTGTGGTTGTTGGCACGGAGAGATTCATTTCTTTGCTTAAGTCTGTGATGCTAAAATCTCCTGAAGTAATGTAAAGACCTATGATTTGGCGCTTCAATAGGGCATTTTTATTACCTTCTTCCGCTTGACGTAAAAAAGTTTCTGCCATAATTTATTGTTTAACAGTATGTTTTTGATGCTCTCTTTATCATTGACAAGTCATCATTTATACTAGCTGTTTACAAAGGTAAAATTTTTTATTTTTAAAAGGTTAATTTATAAATTTTTTACATAAATTTGCGAAAACAAAGTGACGTCATTATATCAGGTAAGTCAGCGTCATGGTGGATAAGGCTGTGTCATTTTAGATATCATTTAGATCATTTTCATATCATGAGGAATGGAATATTTTCTTTGTTTGCGGCGGTTTTGTTTTTTACTATGCCGTTGAATGCACAGCGAATCAGACATGTATATATGTGGATGGACTGTGAGGCAAATTATGACCGTCTGTCCTCTGCCGATTCAGTTTGCTACTACATTGATAAACTGAAAAATGCAGGTGTCACTGATGTCGTATTGGATGTGAAGTCCATAATGGGAACCGTTGTGTATAACAGCAATATTGCTCCGTACATGGACAGCCCGGTTAGCGGAATACGCAGAGCTCCAGATTATGACTTGGTTGCATTAGTTATTAAAGAGTGTCACAGAGCCGGAATGGGTGCTTTTGCGTCTATGAACATTTTTGCCGGAGGTCATAATTATTTCCGTAGCGGAATTTTGTTTGCAGGTGAAGAAAATTCAAAAATAGAAAATAGAGATGTAAGCGCTTGGCAATCACAGGTTTATTGGAGGGATAAAATCTTTCCTATAAGCGAGATGTATTGGAATTACAACGCAATGCTTAACCCCGCTGATCCGCAAGTGCAAGATTATGAACTCTCTATAATTAAAGAATTTGTAGGCAAGTATAAAGCTCTCGACGGTTTAATCTTTGACAGGATGCGTTATGATGATATAACTTCTGACTTTAGTAACCTTTCGCGCATACAGTTTGAGAAGTACATCGGTCACTTAGTCAAAAATTGGCCGCAAGATATTTTTAACTGGAAGGATGCTCCTTTAGCTGACAGCTTAGAAACGATAATGTCACGCGAACGTGCTGACTCCATGTATAATGCTGATAAGCAAAATATTGTGCCCGGACCGCTGTACGGAAAGTGGCTGGAGTGGAGGGCACATGTAATCAAAGAATTCCTGTCGAGAGCCAGAAAAGATGTGAAAAGGATTAATCCTAATCTTTTGGTTGGAGTTTATACAGGAGCTTGGTATGACAGTTATTACAACGTCGGAGTTAACTGGGCATCAGAGAGATATATTCTAAAATATCCTTGGGCTACGGCAAAATACGGAAAGCAAGGGTATGCGGAATTATTGGATGTTTACATGAGCGGTTTTTATTATGAAAATATTTCTGACGGAAATATTGCGGCAGTAAAAGATGTGCTGCTCGGTGCTGTGCCGTTGACTGGAAGTATTTGTGTATCAATCTATAGTGGTAATGTAAATGGCTTTATAAATAACATGAAGGTACTGCTGGGCGATTCTTATGGTAATGGGATTAATGAGGTTTCCGGCGTGAACAGCGCGAAGGTTGCCAACGGTGAATATGTTGGTGAATCCGGTGCGGGTTGTGACGGTGGTGTAATGATTTTTGATTTGAGTCACATTGTGCGTTACGGCTGGTGGAAACCTCTTAAAAAAGTGTTGAGTACTAGATAATTATATACACCATGAAAAATATTATGGCAATTTCTTTAATAACACTGGCTGCCTTTGCTTTCTCCGGAAATGTTAACGCTCAGGATTTTAAAACGGTGAAGGCCTCTGATCCCCGGATATCTTATTCCGGAAGGGTACTTTTTCATAATGGCGGTAATTTACAGGATGTTATCAACATACAGTCTGGTGACGGTGTGCGGTTCGGGGGCGGTTTAAATGCAGGCAGCGTTTCGTTTGACTGGATAGGGGTTCACGCAACGTTCAAGTTTACAGGTGGTTATTGTGCAGTGAAACTTTCAGATACCGGACGGGATTACTATAATGTTTTCATTGACGGAGTGTTAAGCAAAGTCGCAATTGCGCGCGGCACCGATACAACTGTTGTGCTTGCGGAGAACTTATCTAAGGGCCCGCATACTTTATTGTTGCAAAAACGCACGGAGGGTGAGCAGGGTATGACCACTCTTAATGAATTTCTTTTAGCTCGCGATGGTGAAATTTACTCACATTCAAATATTAAACGTCACATATTATTTATAGGCAATTCGCTGACGTGTGGTTATGGGACGGAATCTCTCTCCGGCAAAGAAGATTTCTTTGCGTCAACAGAAAATTGCAATAAGGCATTTGGTTGCATATTAGCGCGTTATTTTCATGCGGATTATACGTTAATTGCTCATTCGGGAAGGGGTATTGTACGCAACTGGGGTGACCCAAAGAAAATATCTGTCGGGAACATGAGGGATAAAATGTTTAATATTTTTGATGAGCCGGAACATGCAAAAATTGCTGCAAATATGTTTGCAAACGGGACGAAAAACTCTTTTAGCAAAGGCGATTTGGGGGATGTGTCCGATAATAAATATGATTATGCGTCTGACCCTCACAAGCCTGATGTCGCGGTGATTAACCTGGGTACCAATGATTTTGGTACGGAGCCTTATCCGGATAAAAAAGATTTTATTGATGCTTATCATGAGATAGTTGATGCGGTGCGGAAAATGTACGGAAACATTCCGATTATCTGCATTGCTCCGCGTGTGCAAGGTCCTTGTTTTGACTACATTGCAGAGTTGGTGGAACACAGTTCAAATAACTTGCATCTGGCTGCAATCTTTCAGGACTACTGCAATAATACAACGGATCTTGGAGCCTCTGAACATCCTAATTATGAAGGACAAAAGAAGATGGCTATGCTGATTTGTCCGTACATTTCTACCGTTACCGGTTGGGCAACGGGAGGCGCTTTCAGGTAAATTGATTTTGTTAAAAACAAGAGAATCTCAAAATAGATGTCACCCTATTTTATGAGCGCTTTGTATTTCTTGTTAAAACGGTCAGAGACAACAACCTCTATATTATTATGCCTGTCGCCGCTTTGATTGTTTGATGATAATTCTGCCGGAATTTTTGCACGGAACAGATGCTCCGTCGGCACCGGAGCAATCCAGTCATATTTTATTTTAGTTAGGTCCGAGCAAAGAATCTCAGCATCCGGATCATTACCGGTGTATTGCTCCATACGCCCCATGTATTTTCCGTTCATATACCACTCAACTTTCCACTCCTCATCATAATTCCAGACATTTGCAATTACGACATCGTCATTTATATACGTCTTCGCCTGGTAAGAGTCAGGCAGTCCCGCACCCTTGTATAACCATTTTATATCCTTGCCGTTAACGTCAAAAACTGCATAGCCTTGAGGTGTCCCGTCCAGACAAATTTTTCCGGGATAGGGGTCTCCGCACCACCACGTGCCGCAAACTGCCGCTATGTTATGTTCGTAAATATCACGTGCTTTGCCTCCTTCTACATAAGGCATCAGTGAATGATCTATGTTTAAATTGTAATGCATGTGACCGGAGATGATGTGGGTCTTGCGCCCTACTAAAACATCGTACAGATGCCTGGCGTTAACCAGCTGATCTGCAAGAGAATTAAAATCAAATTTGAATGGCTGCTGCTGTTTGGTTAAAGAGGTTGGCATGTGAATTACCAGAAATACAATTTTATCTTTTGGCACATAATTCAAATCTTGTTCAAGCCAGCGAAATGTAGTTTCATCTATGTATCCTATATAGTCCCCGTCGCGTCCAATATAAAAGTTGTCGTCAAGAAAAATATAGTGCGCCTGACCTTTGTTGAATGAGTAGCGGATAGGGCCAAAAAAATTCTCAAAAGTTGAGTATGAAGTCTCAAAAGACCTGCCGCCGCAGGTCTGGTCATGATTGCCTATTGTCTTGAAAACAGGCATGTTAAGGCGATCCTGAATTTCTACGTATCTTGGAAAAAGTTGTGGTGAATCTCCAACCATGTCTCCGCAGTCCACACCAAAAACATCTATTTTTTTATTCCCGACAGATGTATCTGTATTTAATGCGTTTGAGGCTCCGGCACCGACCGTACTTGAATGTTTTGATTTCTTACTCTTTTTTACTCTTAAATTCTGCGTCTGTATATTGCTTAAACAGGAATGATGTTCATTAATATATGTTGTAACATAATCATTTATATCCTTCACAACAGGTTCATACATATCAAGTTCCTTCTCGCTTGTTACTTGCACGTCAGCTTGTACGATGAATATGTGATGCTCATCTTGATTTTTAAAAATTTCAAAATCTATGCGCGACCATCCGCTATCTTCTTCATTTGACCTTATGTGTGTCTTACTTATTTCCCGATAGAATACCGGTCTTGAGCCATTGCGTTTGGTTGTATAGCCTGCTGGTGTTGAGATACTTATAAACCTTGCATCGGGATTTGTTTCCAGCATGTAGTAACCTGTCTTGTTGGTGCAGGTAACATTGTATCCGTCACTTACCGCAACTCGCTCAACTCCGTTTCCGTCGCACTTTACAAATCCGTTTACCATTCTGTCGGAGAAATATTTTAAAACATTCTGCGTGTTGCCGATATTTATTTGTATAAACATCAGGAGCACAGTAAGAAGTACTGTCAAAAGTTCATATGTAATCCTTTTCTTCATGTAATTGGGAATAAAGATTTTATATGCTTTCATATTATTTTGTATTTGTTGCCTTATACTTGTCAAAGCCGGCCTTTAATTCATCCCAGTAACCGTTGCTTTTTACTGAACTCATGTCAAAGCAGAAATAGCCGTTGCCGGAGTTAATGCAGGCATCAACGCTGTTTGTAACCGCAAGACTCAGTGTGGCAGGTGTTTGTCCGGCCGTATACCAATTGCCCACGTCCGGTCCGCCGGCGTATTTTGTAACTCCATTAATTAAGTTGCCAGCCAGTTTGCAGAAACCCTGCATTGTCCACTCAGTGCTTCCGTAAACATCTGATGGTGCGGCGTATGCTCCGATAAGGATAAAATCCAGAAGTCCTGCATATCCGTAGTTTTTATAATCTGCGGAGGCCCAGGAGTAATATTTTGAGACATCATAAGTGGAACTTGCCCAATTTACTCCGCTCTCATAATATATTGAATACCAACCTCCAACGTAAGTTCCGAATTGTATAGAAGGGTTTACCGCCTTTACGGCAGTGCGCGCTTTGGATACAAAATCATAAATTGTTTTAACTCTAAACTCCAGCCATTTCTTCATATACTTTGGTGTGGCGGCGCCTGTAACGGAACTTGGGTCAGTGTTATAAGAGAGACAATCATTTGGCCAATTCCCGACAGTTGTACCTATGTAAGCCTCAAATTTTGTGCGGGTGTAATCAGAAAAATCACCGGTCAAATCATCAAATCTGCAGCGGTCCAAAAATATTCCGTCAATTTTATATACCGACAAATCCTTGAGCATCTGAATGATATAGTTTTGTACATCTTCGCGTACCGGATTTAAAAACTTTGTTCCGTAGGTAGTCGGATCGGAAATATCCATCTCATTTGTGATTCCTCCCGCCATATTTAATGACGTGCACCAATCTTTTCTGGACGGCTCTCTGAAAAGCATGCCTTGTTCTCCGAGTCCGTACAGATATTTGCAACCGCCTGTGAAGACGTTAATTGCAGCGTGAACTTTCAGACCGAGCGCATGCCCTGCATCTATGAATGCTTGCAAATAATCCCACGTTGCGGTGCGGGCATAAAAATGATATGAAGAGCCCTCCCAAACATCAAGTTTTGTAACTTGCTGCTCTGCAGATGTTTTAAACAGCACATCTCCTTCCGCCGGACGAACGTCAACAACAATGTCTGTAAATCCGGCGTCATAGGCCAGCTTCAAATCTGCCGCAATATTTTCTTTTGAATTTGCGTAAGAAGTGAAATTGCCTGCGGCGTCAATCCATAAATATCTTGGTTTTAAAATAGTTGTCTTGCTTGTTGTGTCGCCTTTTGGATATACAAAATTATCGTCTCCTCCCTTCGAGCAAGAGAGAAGTATAACCGTCGTGACAGAAAATATAATTAAAAAAATTCCTGCATTATACGCACAATTGCTTGATATTCCCCTCATTTGATTTTGAATGTTTTTTTACTGCATAAAGATAAAAAACTCCCGCCGCAATTTTAGACGGGAGTTTTCCATACATATTTAACACTACTGTTTTATACAGTCAAATTTATAGCACTCTATGGCGTCATTATTGTGTTCTATGTAAACCATATACATCATGTAACCATCTAATGTTGAATATAGTACAACATCGCCGCAGGCACCTGCGCCGTCTCCTGTCGAGTAATAAGAAGTTATAGCCGGTGTGTATACCAGAGGTGTTGTTGCATCTACGGTTCCTGTAAATGAACTTGGATTGCTTACATCATACATATAAAGCCTTTGAGTCATTCCCCATTGAGGAAAATGCGAAGTACATAACAATGCTGCGTAAACGGCTTTGTTAAAGGTAACTGTGCCGATTGCATTATTATTGTAACCCCATCCGGCGCCGTCGCTTTCCGGTCCAAGCATAATGCTTCCGGCAAATGAAGTCCCATTTACAAAGTACAGATTATCATATCCGCTGTCATAGCAAGAAGCCAGCAAACCGTTGGCAATGTCGCTTGTAAGTGGTGTGATATCTGCGTTATTGCCCGGACCGGCGCCCCAGCCCGGAGTTGCTCCAATATTGGAAGTGGTTGCTCTTACAGGTGCGCCAACAGTTCCGCCGGTTATTACCCAGTAAACAATATCATTACTAACGCTCACCCCATCAATGCCTTCTACTGTTGCAACAATTAAAGCATTACCGTCCAAATCCCCGTGAACATGTACTTTATATCCAAGAGGAAATCCGTCTGGAATAGTATATGAAAGCAATAATGTAGGTGCTGTTTTTACGCTATTTGTCCTCCAGATCTTAAACTCGCTGGTTGAATAATTGCAGATTATCATATTGCCTGCGTCATCATTCTTCACACAGCCTGATGCGTCTGCGGAGCCAATATTGATATGTCCTTTAGCTGAGCCGTTTGCAAGGTCCAAATAGACCGGCGTGGTGCCATTGCTGTTGTTGACAACTACATAGCCGTCGCATATTGCCAATGACACATTGTTCAAAACATCATAAGGCGAGCCGATTGCAGAAGCTTGTTTGCTCCACAATAAAGTCTCAGAGCCTGAACGGAATCCATAAGAGGTTTTCTCCGGCTGTTTAAGAATAATTTTGTATTTTTTCTCGTTACCGTTCTGAGCGGTTACGGTTATAAGCGTATCCTTGTATAAATCCATGACTGTAACTCCGTCATAATCAGAGACTGCGTGAGGGTCAAGAGTAATGGAAGGGGTAACTGCGCTTACATCAACCCCTGCGCCGACAGGGAAGGTAACGGTGCCTGCCGTATTGTCTACAATTCCTGTAAGTGAGGGGTTTGTAACGGAAAATGCTTGTATATTATTTCCCGACAGTTTAACAATTTCACCTCTTATGCATATTTTATGCTGTTTTCCGCGGCCGTCCGTGTATGTAAAATAATTGGCTTTACTCAAATCCAAAATACCTAATTTCGGTTCTATGAAGCAGTTGTAATCCATTGTTGCATAGACTTTCATGTTAGTAATGTCAGTGACTTGATTATTGCTCTCTTCCGGGTAATAATAAGGTACTTGAATCACAATATCTTGCGTAAGATCAGAGACCGTAGCGGTAAATGTTGCAGCGGAATTTCCCTTATATGTTCCATAGTTGAACATTGCGGAAACGCTTGTAAGTCCGAGAGATTCAGTTGTTGGAAAAAACTTCTCAAGACTCTGGCAGCTTGCAAAAATTCCTGAAACCGCCAGCATTATCATCATAAAATTTTTCATCTGTTTCATAATAATTACCTCCATGCTTCAAATTGTTGTACGGCGGTATTGTTCTGCAATTCATCTTCCGGCATAGGAATTTGGTATAATTTATCCGGGAAATATCTGTCTTGTCCGTCGCAGTCAACGTATGTGTAATTAAGGACTCCGCCAATTCTGTCAATCTTAAGTCCGTGAACTCTTGTTCCGGTGTAAGCGGCAGCTGAAAGTTTCCAGCGGCGCATATCCCAGTAAAGCTGGCCTTCATAAGCAAGTTCAACTTTTCTCTCGTGCTGGATGGCAGCTAAAAGTGCTGTCCCGGAGTAATTCCTTTGCGGAAGATTAACTCTTGCGCGTACCTGATTCATGTAATTTCTTGCGTCCGCCTCTTTACCGTTGATGTGGTATGCCGCTTCTGAAGCGTTTAGCAAAACTTCTGCGTAACGCAATGCAATCCAAGGAGATGTGGCTCTGTCATTTGATGACATATCGTGGGTCTCATCTACAAGTTTTCTTAAGAAATATCCTGTAGTTGTTCTGCCGCCCGTCTGCGGTTTTTCTTTCCATGCGATATAACCGTCTTTGCTTGAGACCTCTGTCGTGATATTCATAGTACGCCCTTTCCAAGTACAGCCGTTGTAAATAATTGTCTCTGCAAATCTTGGTTCAAGTTCATCATAAGGAGGTGTTGTTGTTGTTGCGGTAGTTGTTGCATTGTGCCACTCGCTCCAGTCAACTTCTGTTCCGTTTGTTTTCTCATACATCTCTACCATTTCCTGAGTAGGGGTGCCCAGAGCTCCCGTTACAACTCCTGCGTCTCCGCCGGGTGAGAAGTTAAGGTCAAAGCTGTGAGTTACTCCGCTAAGATTGTACTGATATTCAATTATTGATTCAGTATTTCCCTGTGCTGCGGTTGTTGACCAAGCCGTCTTGTAATCTGCGGTTAATGAGTATTTGCCGGACTTGATAACAGCGTAAGCCGCATCATAACTATCCTGCCAGCGCTCTGCGTAAAGCATTGCACGTGAAAGCAATCCGTAAGCGGCATACTTTGTTAAACGTCCGGTTGAACTTGTCTCCGGAAGATTTGTTGCAGCAAATTCAAGTTCATCATAAACATATTGCCAGCAATCAGCCTCTGAACTTAGCGGCATGTTATACTGATAGGTTTTGTCCAAATCTTCGGTTCTCAAAATGCACTGTTTGCTGCGTTTAAGAATCTCAAAATACAGCCAGCCTCTGAAGAGTCTGCACTCTGCAAGAAGACGGGTTTTTGTTGCCTCATCATAAGCAGCGTACTTGTTGATATTTCTGATGGCTATGTTAACCTGTGATATATAACCATATAGAAGGTCCCAGCTCCCAAGGAAAAATGCTGCCGTTGAAGCGGGAAGACCATCCTCTGCATAAGCAATCTGGTTAGCAAACCACATGTGTGTATTTAATGTGGTGCAACCGTACTTCAAAGTTTCTGTCATTCCTTCTGTTAGTCCGACAGATGATTGCCCAACGTCAAATTGACCCATTGCATCAAAGAAGTGGTAAAAACGATTAACTGCCAATTCTGTATAGCTTGCATCTGCAAATAACATCTTGTCAGATTGTGAATTTGTTGGTGTCAAATCCATATAACTGTTGCAAGAATTCAGCAGCAGAGCTACGCATGCAATCAATGATAATAATGTATATTTTTTCATAATATTCATCCTATTATAGTGTTTATAATGTGATAGTTATGCCGCACATGAATGTACGTTGCTGAGGATAATATCCGTTGTTTACCCCGGGAGATTCCGGGTCAATTCCCTTAGGAAGTTTATCCAATGTGAACAGATTGGATCCTTCTATGTATACTCGCAAGTTCTTTATTTTAGCGTAGTCAAGAATCTTAGAAGGAATTGTGTATCCTATTTGCGCCGTCTTTAGGCGAAGATAAGTACCATTCTTGTACCAGAAAGTGGATGCAAGTCCGTTGTTGTTGGTTGGTGATGAAACGGTTAGACGCGGATATTTTGCGTTAGGATTTTCCTCCGTCCAAGCCCCTGTTACCAGCCACTTTGGAGAGTTGCCTCCCTCTTTGAACGTTTCCGTATATACAGTATTGTCATCATTTCCATTGTAGTATGTACCTGTCAATGAGACATCAAACCTTGCAGCTGCCGTAAAGAGCAAAGCAACGTCAAAGCCTTTCCATGCACCGTTCAAAGCTAAACCACCCTGAATAGCGGGAGTGTTTGAATGTCCTGTGAATACTTTATCCTGATATTCAACAACACCGTCTCCGTTGATATCTTTATACTTTATATCTCCGACTCTTGGACGCTGTCCAAAAGGCCACGGTGAATTATCAATTTCTTCCTCGCTTCTGTAAAGACCGTCTGCAATCCATCCAAGCATTTCTCCGGTTTGGTGTCCCGTAAGTCTTTGATAATCCGGTTCATTTGGACTATCGGGATACTTAAGCCAGCGTGTATACGCATGTGACAAATTAAGTTCTACGCTGTATTTGAAAGCGTTAGAGCCGCTGCCAAGGACGTTCCTGTGGGAAAGTTTAATCTCAAAACCTTTTGTATCTCTCTTGCTGTAATTCTCAACGTCTTTGTAATATGAACCAACCGAGCCCGGTACATTGCCGCCCATTGATTGAAGAATATCGTAGTTATAGTTGTAGAACACGTCAAATTCAATTCCCAACATCTCCTGGAACATTGTAGCGTCAAATCCAACGTTATAAGCCCTAACGCGTTCCCATGTCAGATACGGGTTTGCAACTGATGAAGCGTATAAAGTAGTGTAGCGGTTTCCGTTAAAATAAAGCGGAGATGTTGAGCTGTAAAGATTCAGGAATTTGTAAGGGGCAACAGAGTCATCACCCGTCTCGCCGAATGATGCTCTAAGTTTCAAATTATCCAGCCATTTAATATCTTTTAACCAGGGCTCCTGTGACATTCTCCATCCGAGAGAAGCGGCAGGGAAAAAGCCCCATCTGGATCCGTTCATTCCATTAAAATTGTATGAAGCATCGTACCTTCCCGATAATTCCACAAAGTATTTCTTTGCGTAATCATAACTGATACGGCCCACGTAACCTGCTGTGCGTGAATGATAACTCATTCCTGAAATAGGATTGTCCGCTTTCTCTGCAAAGTCAAGTTCTGCCAGTTCTACAAACGGAAGATTCTTGCCGTATGCGGCCAGATTGTTGGACCTGTTATCTCTCATTTCACCAACAAGCGTAACATCAAAATAATGATCTCCAAATGTATGATTATAATACAACCCCAAGTTGCCAGTCATGTTGGTGTAACGGGATGTTCCCTCTCCGAGTTCGTTGTACGAAACGTTGCGGACATCCATAGACTTAGAATAGGAAAGTCCCGGTGCAGAGGCACTTGGAAGGGTAGCTAACATTATATAGTAAGGTGTTGAAAGGATTTTACTATAGCTGTATCCATGGTCCCAGGCACCATTAGCCTTGATATCCAGGCCTTTAACCCATGGAACACTGTAAACAAGATTTAAAGTTGTCTGCAAGTCAAGAGAGAAATTCTTGTTATATCCCGACAGGTCAGTAGCGGCAATTGGACTGGAACCTTGCCCGCTCCTATTAGGAGATCCAACAGGAAGACCATCATAAGTTGTTGGAAGGAAAGGAAGTGCGGCAATTGTCTGACGTGCAACTGACATCCATGCGTCGCTTCCGTCACCACCTTCTCCGCCTCCGGCAATGAATGCGGGACGCTCGCGCTTGCCGTATTGTCCGGCAATCCCGAGAGACATTTTCAGGTTCTTTGCAAGTTGCGCATCAATGTTGGAGCGCAAGTTGAAACGTTTATAGGTGAAGTTCTTAATATTGCCGTCTTGTCCTAAGTAACCTAATGAGGCAAAGTATTTTATGTTATCGTTGCCTCCCGTTGCCGTAACGGTGTGTTTCTGGTTGTGCCCTGTTCCGAATACTTTCTTAATCCAGTTTGTATTTGCCCATCCGTCCGTATCATCTCCGTTGGTCATCATTTTAACCATATCGTCAGTGAAGATGGCCTGATATCCATCCATCTCCAATCCCTTGTTATAGTAGTAAGCATACTCGGGTCCGTTAAGGAAAGTAGGAAAGTTTGCATTTCTGGAAATACCGTAGCTGCCGTCATAAGTAATCTGATTTTCACCAACTTTACCGTGTTTGGTAGTAACGATTATAACACCTCCGGCACTTTGCAGTCCGTAAACCGCGGCAGCTGCTGCATCCTTTAATACAGATATGCTCTCAATATTGTTTGGATCTATGTCATTAATGGAACGCGGCATTCCGTCTACAATGTATGTGACACCATATTGTGAACCTCTGATTCTCAGGGATGCCTGATCTTCTCCGGGTTGCCCTGATTCCTGCACTGAAGTAAGTCCTGTTACGCGACCTCCCAGCATACTGGAGATATTGGTAGATGGTGCTTTGATGAGTTCATCTCCTTTAAGAGCTGACACAGCGCCTGTTAGAGTCGTCTTGGTTTTTGTGCCGTATCCGATGACAATAATATCTTCCAACTTATTGGCTTCATATTCCATCTTAACATTGATGACTGCACGTTTTCCCACATTTTCTTCATGCGTCTTCATGCCGATGAATGTAAATACCAGGACATCAGTTGGTTTGGCGTTTAATTTATAACGTCCGTCAAGTCCTGTAGTTGCTCCGTTGGTGGTACCTTTAATCAGAACGTATGTTCCCGGCAGGGGTGCACCGTCTGAGTCTAAAACAGTACCGCCAACTTGATGTCTTTGTGCGTAAGCAGTCGCAGAAATTGTTATTACACAAAGGATTGTGAATAACCTGCGCATTGCGTTCCAAAGGCTTTTTTTTAAATTAGCTTGTTTCATAGGTAATGATTTTGGTTATTTTTTGTTTCGATTTTTCTTTTGTTTTTATTGACATTTTTCCAGAATATGCCATATCTGATACATGGCTCTTGGCACATGGAAACATCCCTTCCATTTTCCCCCTTTAAGAGGCAATAATACTTCTCCGCGACGGTTCAGATATCCAAACCATTCGGGGTATTCAGTATCCTTAAAATGCTTCCACATATAATAGTGAACTTTCTCAAACCATTTAAGACACTCTTTGTTGCCTGTAAGCTGATAAGCTTTAATCATAGTGATTGCAGCCTCCAGGTGAACCCACCAAAGTTTCTGGTCCCATTCCAGCTGTTGCTGAGGATAGCCTTTGCGGTCCAAGAAATAAAATATGCCGCCGTATTCTTTGTCCCATCCAAAATCTATAGTTTTAAGTGCAATTTCTACTGCTTGGTTAATCAGTCCTTTATCATTTGCTCTGACCCCAAGCGCCATCATAAACCACATTGCCTCAAGTGAATGTCCCGGATTAATTGTGCGTCCCTCAAAGCAATCAAGAAGTGAATTGTCTTTTGCGTTGACATTCTCTACAATCAGTCCCAAGTCTTTCTGATAAAAGACATTCATAACCTCATGACGGCAAACATTTATAGTCTCATCCAATGTCTCGGGGTCCATGAGTTTCTCAATTTCAAGGGCCAGGTTGCATAGAATCATTGGAAGCGCAAAGTCTTTCATGGGACGAGTGCCCGGATAAATCTTACACCACTGTCCTTTTGGGTTTTTTCTTCTCTCCAGAACTTTTGCAAAAGTTTTCTTTGTAATCTCTGCATAATTCTCATTACCGGTTGCAAGTGCAAGCTGTCCAAAGGCCATTATTGCAAAAGTATCTGAGAAAATGTTGTATGGTTGTACAAGTGGCTTGCCCTCTCTGTTAAGAGAAAAATACCAATTGTAGTTTCCGTCGTGACCGAACTTCCTAAGAAATTCTCCACCTTGAACTGCAGCGTCCAGCCATTCCCGCTTCTTCTCTACGTTGTTGTAAAGCATTGAGAATAACCAGATTTCACGCCCCTGCAGCCAGATAAATTTGTCAGTGTCATACACAGTGCCGTCTCTGTTCAAACAGGAGAAATATCCTCCAAATTGCTTGTCAATAGAGTGTTCCAGCCAAAAAGGAAGGACATTGTCATAAAGTTCCGACTTGTATTGGTCGGCCAATTTTTTAAAGTTCATAAGTTATATTTAAATAGTATATATTCTTTTTCCTATAGATATTTCTTAGATATGTTATCTGTTTTGATTGTAAATATTAATCTTTTAATATTTTTATTTCCGGTATCATTCAATCCTTTGATCTCCAATATTGTTCAATCTCTTCAAGTGTTTTTCCGGTTGTCTCAGGTACATCCTTCCATATTATCATTATGTACGGAACGCACATTGCCGCAAACAAGAAGAATGTTCCTGCGGGTGTCAGATTTTCCAGCATCCATGGGGTCAGCTGGCCGATCAAATAAGTGCCAATCCACAATGCAAGTCCCGCTATGGACATTGCAAGTCCGCGGATGCTGTTGGGATACATTTCTGATAATATGACAAATACAACGGCGCATATTGATATGGCGCAGCAGAAAACATAAAACAAGAAGAAGATTAGCAGGAATAAATTCGGAAGTCCCGTTGAATCTTTGAACAGGAAGTAAAAGCCTATCATTAAAAGAGATATAATCATTCCTGATACTCCCCAGTAAACAAGTTTCTTTCTTCCTACCTTATCTATTATGATTACCGCAATAATTGTGGTTAACATATTTACCAGACCTACAAGTACTTGTGAGAATAATGAATGCGTTACGTCAAGACCGGCATCCTGGAAAATAGCAGGCCCGTAATATAAAACCGCGTTGACGCCCATAAATTGTCCAAGCATTGCAATTGCAATCCCGATCCAGAGTGCTTTGCGCATTCCTCTGCTGTTGAGTTGTTTCCATTCCGATTTTGTGCTGATGCCCGAGGTGTTGCCGTTAGGCGCTTTGCCGTCAGATTGTGCGCTATCTCGTGAAGTTGAGGATGATACAGACTTTGTATACTCCAGTTGTTGCCGGGCATCTTTCTCTGTTCTGTAAATTTTTACTAAAATTCCAAGAGCTTTGCTGTCGCGATTTTTAATAATGAGCCAGCGCGGACTCTCCGGAATTAAGAATATTATCAGGAAGAACAATAGAGCCGGAACTATCTCAGCCCCAAGCATTCCGCGCCATGTTTCAGTTACGAATAATCTGTTCCAAAACGGAGATGTGAACTGCGCACCAACAGAGGCCTGCAGTATCCAGTAATTAATTATGTATGCCAGCACAAACCCGGCCGTGACTGCCAGTTGGTACAAGGATACCATTGTGCCTCTGTATTTTGCAACTGATATTTCTGAAATATAGATAGGTGATACAATGGAGACAATACCTATGCCAAAGCCTCCTATCATTCTGTAAATGACAAGTTGAGGAAAAGTGGTGCAGATTGCGCAGCCTATTGCCGTCCATGAAAAGAAGACGGCGGAGATGAGCATTGTGATTTTCCTGCCGAGTCCGTCACTCAAAAGGCCTGCCAATGCGACTCCTATGATTGAACCGATTAGAGCGCAGCCGACGTACCACCCCTGCTGCATAGTGTTAAGGGAGAATTGTTTGGCGACGTCAGATACCGTACCTGAAATTACGGCGGTATCATAACCGAAAAGGACTCCTCCCATTGCGGCTACTATTGCAAGAAAAATGATGTATCCCGTATTTGTCTGATTTTTCATGAGTTAATTATTAAGTTATTTTGTTTTATAAAAACAGGTTAGGTGAAATTCAACGGGCAAAAAGTAATATTCTATTGTGAGTTTTAAATTACTTTATATTAAAGTACTCCTTATATCTGTTATATAGGTGACCTGCCTGTAAATAAGCAGATTGCGGGCTCATAAAGTGTGAGAACTCAAATGTGATTGCCTTGTTATAATTGCAACGCTTTGCCGCCTCCAGTTTCATTCTCAACTTGTCAAACTTGATAGGCAAAAAGTTGATTGGCATATCACGATCAAATGACTCCGCATTTGTCCAGCACTGCATTCCGTATTTGTCTGCAAGTTTCTTATTTACAGAGAAAAAAGCATCCAACTCATCGTAATCTATGTGACCGTCCTGAAACGCACAGGCATCCACTACATCATGAATCCCGTCAAATATTTCATTCCACTCCTTTTCATGTTCCTGCACAGAAATCGCCTGATTATTAGTCATTTGCCCGGTTCCCATTATGGCTTTCTTTCCGTCAATCCATGGAGAAATAAAAGTCGGAAGACCTCCGGAAACATCCTTGCACTGTTTACCCATTTGATGGAAAGCGCTGATAGCGCCCTTGGTACGGCGGCTGATTTCCCCGCTGATATACCATCCGCGGAAACTTTTGTATTTGGTGCCGTACATCTTCCAAATCTCATCAATGACATACTTGTTGTCTTCTATCTCCCATGTCATATCTCCTGTGTCCCAGTATTTTCCGGAATCGTATAATCCAAAATAATATTTCATTCCGTACTTCTCGGCAAGTCTCAAAAACATATCAACTAAATCTACTGACGGCATATAACATCCTTTCTTTAACAAGTACGGACTTGGCCAAGTAATGAACTTTCTGTAACCGGAACGAATCTCTATAACGGTGTCAATACCAATGTCTTTCATGTATTTGAAATCACGGTCCCATTCCCTCTCTCCCCAGTTCTGATGTGGAATATCATGAGAAATTTCATCCAGAAAAGTGCCGGTGATTTTTATTCCATTCTCCTTTGGAACAATCAGTTTATTGCCAAATTCTCTAACGCCTTGCTCGTTACCGCCGGTAAATTTGCAGTTGCCGCCGATAACTGAATTGATGTTTGCAGTACGCTCCGCACCATCTAATAGCGAAGGAGTTACAACGGCTGCCGAAGCTGCCAGTGCCGCCTTCTTAATAAAATTTCTGCGATTAAAGTTTGTCATAATAAAATCTCCTTAAAACGGTTAATTCAATCTTTAGTTTAGTTGCCAGGCATTAGTAAAATCTACTGCTTTGCAAGGCAAATATATTAAAATAATTTATTAATATTTGCATTTCAAAAAACAATTTTTATTTTTGTAACAGCTAACGTACATTTAAATTTGAATTAATAAACTTAAGGATATGAAAAAGATTTTTTTACTGTTCTTTATGTGTATGACGTTTATGAACAGTGCATTTGCCCAGAGCGGTGTGGCGGATTTTAATCGGGTTATTCCAAAGCCCGCAGAGATTGCCTCCACGTGTGAGGCGAATACTGTTAATTCTGCTGCCGGTGCACAGAATTTTGTGTTGAGCGGTTCTACGGTTATATGCTATGATGCGGAGAATTTTCAAATGGTGTGCAATGCTAAATTTTTGCGGCAGTATATTAAAGAGGCAACTGGGATTAAAGTTTCAATAAAACCTTTTGACAAACCGGCTGCTCCCGGACCGAAGCATTACAATATGTGCAAGGGTCTTAACAACTTGCAAAATGCTATTGTACTGAGAGTTTACGGGCGGGAGAATAATGGTTCTGCGTTTAATGAAGCTGGTATGTGCCTTACTACAAATAAAGAAGCATATAAAATAGTAGTTACCGAGAAAAATATCGTTATTGACGGCGGCTCTGAGGCTGGTGTTTTTTACGGGATTCAGACTTTAAGAAAGGCATTGCCGGTTGATGGGGCAAATGCTCGGTTAAGTTGTAAGAAAAATGCAGCTACTAACAAATCTGTCGGGAGCTATAAAAGCATAACGGTGCATGTCTGTCAAATTTCGGATGCTCCGCGTTTTGCATGGAGAGGTATGATGCTGGATTGTTCCCGCCATTTTTGGAGTGTTAGTGAAATTAAGCAATTCATTGATATTATGGCACTTCACAATTGCAATACTTTTCACTGGCATCTATCTGATGATCAGGGTTGGCGAATTGAGATTAAGAGATATCCAAACTTAACCAGGATAGGCTCTATAAGGAAGGAGACTGTAATTGGCAGAAATCCTGGCAAATGGGACGGCAAACCTTACGGGGGATTTTATACACAGGAGCAGGTTAAGGAAATAGTAAAATATGCTGCCGAGAGATTTATCACGATAGTTCCGGAAATTGATATGCCGGGTCACATGACTGCTGCAATTGCCTCATATCCATGGCTTAGCTGCAGCGGGGCACCAAGAGACGTTTGGACGCAGTGGGGGATCTCAGACGGAATTTTATGCGTTGGAAAAGAGACGACTTTTGAGTTTGTCAGGGGTGTTTTGGATGAGTTGATGGAAATATTCCCGGGAAAAGTTATTCATATCGGGGGAGATGAATGTCCGGAAACAAATTGGGCGAAATGTCCTTTGTGTCAGGAAGTAATTAAGAGAGAGGGATATAAGACGGATGCAAGTTCTGCGGACCGCAAACTTCAGTATTACTTTACAAACCGCATTGATAAGTACCTTGCTTCAAAGGGCCGTGAGATTATCGGATGGGATGAGATTCAGGGGGGTGATATTGCAAAGGATAATATTATTATGTCTTGGCAGGGAGAGGTCGGAGGAATTACGGCAGTGCGCAACGGACATGATGTAGTGATGGCTCCGAATACCTATTTATACTTTGATTACTATCAGGCGAAAGATACTGCAAAAGAACCGTTTGCAATAGGGGGCTATATTCCTGTTCAGCAAGTTTACAGCTACGAGCCGGTTCCGGCTTCATTAAGTGCGGCGGAGGCAAAGCATATTCGCGGATTGCAGGCCAACTTATGGACGGAATATATTCCTACCTTCCAACAGGCTGAATACATGATACTTCCGCGCCTTGCCGCACTTTGCGAGGTTCAGTGGTGCCGGCCAGAAAATAAGAATTACGATTCTTTCTTGCTGAGAATGAATAACATGCGTAAGTTCTATGATCTTTACGGTTACAATTACGCCAAGTGTATGTTTGACGGTTCTGATAAATAATCTGGAATAATTTTTATAAAATGACGCCGTCTTTAATTAAAGACGGCGTCATTTTATAAAAAAAGGCCGCTCCGAAAGGGGCAGCCTTTTGCGGACATTTCTGTCCGCGGTACTTATTTGTTCTAAACCTAACCTGTCAAATCTAATGTTTGAAAATTCAATTTATTCAATTAATCTGTTGGTATTGTGTAACTATCAGGGAATGTGAATCTTTCCGGATACGCAGGAGATGCTGCAGAGCCACCTTCATACCATCTCTTGGCTGTGTTTTCAGCACCCGGAAAATGATAATCTACGGTTGCTTCAACTATGCGTCCGGTAAGTTTTGTGTTTCCTACTGTCAGATACATTTTGCTGGTTCTTCCGCTGTTGTAAACTCCGGTATTCTGCTCATCCGGCCATATAACTTTTCCTTTGCTGATTGAGAAGCAAATTGTATAGCCTTTTGCGGCTGAATATCCGTCATTGTAGAAGCAGTCCGGAAGTTCATAGTAATGAGCCTCTTCCGCTTCATATACCGGCTGTGCCCAATCCTCTTCCGGCCAGTCACTGTGATATGTGCCCGTTCCTATCAACTTCATAGTCAGCTTTCTCTTTGCCTGAACCTGTGTTGTGGAAATTCCGGAGACTGAAACGTCGGAGTCATTGTCCAATGTGATTGTAATGTTGTTTGCGGCTCCGGTAAAATTATTTAGATCTGCATAAGAAAATGTGATGTATGCAACGGACTCTCCGTCAGCAAAATCAAAGGATTTAGAGGACGGGGTGAAAGCTCCCGACGGGTCATCAATCGTAACCGCAACAGAAGCTGCGCCGCTTGTATTTCCCCTCCACAGAGGAACTTGAAATTTATTTCCGTCTGCCGGCAGCATATTAACCTGAATTATTGATGACGGAAATGACGCGCTTACAGTTTTAGGGTTGTAAACTGTTCCGTCAATGCTCTTGCAGGAGGTGAAAAATATACCTGCCGCAATGGCAAATAATATTAAAAATATTTTTTTCATAAATAATTTCATTTTAAAAAGTTCTCATCATTCATCATCTGCAAACCGTTACGGCTCAGGGTTTTGATCTGATGAATTAATGTTGGCGTTTCCGTCAATTTCCGCCTGAGGTATAGGCAGTATGAAATACTTGGAGCCTGCGCCCGTATTCTTTCCGACAACTTTCTGTGTCTGATTAGAACCGGTATAGTCTCTTGTGTATCCGAGTCCAAGCCTCTGCAAATCAAAGATTCTTGGAAGCTCGCTCCATAACTCAACTCTTCTCTGGAACAAAACTTCATCCATATAAGATACCGGAGAAAGTTTTGTATCTGTCTGATAAGTCTTTGAAGGATCCAGGCTTGCAAGTCTTGTTGCATAATTGGGATCTCTCTTGGATTCAAGCATTTCCAGATATATCTTGGCATTTGCAAAATCGGATTTTTGGCATGCCGCCTCTGCTGCAATCAGCACCATCTCCTCTGTCCTCATTAGAATAAAATCTCCGGTGCCTGCTGCGGAGTTCAAGAATTTAAATTTCTGCTGGCAATAACTTACTTTGGAATTACCCTCCTCTTCATTTGCAATTGCGCCGTTCCACCATGCAAGTCTGTAATCGGTAGAAGGAATAAGTTTCCATAAACCGTAGTCAATGCACTGCCTTGCTCTGGAAGCGTAAGATTCAGTTACATCCGCGTCCATGAAATAAATGAAATTGGCCCATTGGTCCATCATGTTTTGGGATGTCTCAATCAGCAATCCCCACATGACGTTTCTCTTTGATGCGTCATTAATAACCTTTACATCAGCCCAATCTGCAACGCCGCTTCCGTGTGCGCTCAATGCATTTGTTGCGGCCGTGAATGCTGCGGTATAGTCTGCGGTCAGAAGAGCTATTCTTGCCTGAATACCGTAAGCAACTGCAAGGTCTATATGAGATTTATTAACTTGGCTCAGCCCTCCCGCTTTAAGTAATTCAACTGCCTTTGCGGCATCTGAAGTCATTTGTGCATAATCCTCAGCGACAGTTCCTCTAGCTTTTCCTTCTGATGTTGCAGTGGTTGGTTCCGTATAAACGGGAACACCGGGTGCTGTTGTTGAGTGCTGGCAGAAATATTGAGTAAGATACCAATAAGAGAGTGCGCGCAATGCGTAAGCCTGTCCCATCAAATCTTTAACCGCGGCTGCATCTCCGGTTAGTGTATTTTCTTCTGCGATTATGTAATTTACATTAGCAATTATATAGTAGAAGTAGTACCATACGTTGTATGAGCGGCCTTTCACGGAGGTATAGTCTCCGTATACATTTAGTTTGTAATCATCTGTAAACCAACCAGGACCGGCTTCATGTTGAATCTGGTCTTCACCCATCAGACAACCTACAAGATTGTAGGCCATGATGCCGCCGTTCTCTCCGATCCATCCGCCTGCGAGCTGCCATGTATAAAGAGCTCTGTAAACTCCGTCAAGAGCTGTCTGAGCGTTAGTAACGTTTTCAAAAAGAGTTGTTCCCGTTGCCTGGTTTGTCGGAACGGTATCCAGTTGGCTGGAACAACCGCCTGCGGCAACAAGAACTGTCGTGATTAAAACTACAGATATTTTTTTAATTATATTTTTCATATTCATATCCTCCTAATTAGAATTTGATATCAAGACCAAATGAAATTGTCCTTGCGGCACTGTAGGTGTAACCCGTACTGCCGGTGAAATTGGTCTGAGGATCCATGCCCTTAAGGGCCGTGAATACCCAAAGATTATCTGCTGTTAATGAAAGTCTTACAGAAGACATGCGAGCTTTGTCCGTCCATTTTTTAGGCAGCGTGTAGCCAACCGTAATGTTCTTAATTGCAAAGTAGGATGCGTCAAACAAGTCATCATCCGTAGTTGCATAATTTCCCGCAATGTCAATTCTTGGAATATCTGTGATATCGCCCGGATTCTTCCATGCCTTGGCTCTGTTGGAGGCTGCCGTTACGCCGGAATAAGAAGGGTACATGATTGCCTGATAAACACCGTCATAAATTTTTCCTCCTTTTGAGTAAGTTGTCATGACGGATGCGTCAAAATTCTTGTATCTGAAATCACTTGAGATAGAGCCGTATACTTTTGGTATTCTGCTGCCGGCAATGTGGCGGCAAGAAACCGCTTTGCTGTAACTATTTGATATATATTCTTTCCCTTTGTTGCCGTTTGCATCAGTATCCCAAACCCAATAAAGTTTATCTCCCGTTGCGGGATCAACGCCTGCAGACTTTGATACATAGAATGAGTTAAGCGTTTCGCCTGTTTTTATAATATAGTTGCCGCTTATAATCTCATCTTTATCAGCAAGTCCCAGAACTTTATTATTTATTGTGGATGCTTGCAGGTTGACATTCCATTCCAAATTATCTGTACGCATTACTGTTCCGGTAATTGCAAATTCAAGTCCTCTGTTGCGCATGCTTCCAACGTTTTTATTGAAAGAAGAGAAGCCGAGTGATGTTGCCATGGGGTAGTCCATCAACATATCCGAGGTCTTTCTGCTGTACCATTCTGCCGATGCCTGTATTCTGTTATCCAGGAACTTGCCCTCTAATCCAATATTCAAGTTTCCGTTTTTCTCCCATTTTAAGTCCTTATTTTCCAATGATGAAATAAGAGCCCCGGACAATGCTCCGTTGGGGAAATTCAAACTATAGAAGGACTGCCATGCGTAGTAAGTTCCAATGTTGTCATTTCCCTGTACTCCGTATGAAATCTTGGCTGTCAAGTTGTTAATCCACTTGATGTCTTTCATGAATTTCTCTTCTGAAATTCTCCAGCTTGCACCTACGCTCCAAAAATCTCCCCATCTCTTGCTCTTCTCAAATCTGGAAGAGGCATCTCTTCTGTAACTGGCTGAGAAATAATATTTGTTATCGTAGTTGTAGTTTAATCTGGACAGAACTGACTCAATTCCGTAATTATCCTCATAACCATCTAGAGAATAAAGAGTTGAAGCGGCTGACAACTCATACATTCCTCCAAAAGGAAGACCTGTCTTGCTGCCGCCAAAGTAGTTGTTCTTGTAAGAGTAATACTCATGTCCAACCAGGACGTCCAAATTGTGTTTCTCTCCAAATGTGCGGTTGTAATTCAGCAGCTGATTGAATGTGTAGCTGAAAGTTTTATAAGTATCAACTTCAATTTTACCTTTGGTTTCAACTGCATTTCCGGTATATGGATTATAGTAGTAATCATACCTGCTGTTTTTGTAGTCAAATCCGAATGTGGTTGTAAACTTAAATCCTTTTAGCGGACCCTCTTTCAAACCTCCCAAATCTATGTATGTTCTGCCACTAACACTCTCAACTCCAAAACGATAACGGTCATTGTACAATGCTCCGATGCTGCTCCAGTTTGGACTTGCTCCGGAAGGACGGCTAACACCGTAGTCATAAACTGCGCTGCCGTTTTCATAAACTGTCTGGCCGTTTGCATCTTTCTCATATACGGGATAAATAGGGGCCATCAGGAATGAGGAATGGAACACATTGGAAGATGCGGTGGATGATGAGCCGTCGCCTGAGCCAAGGGAAGTTGTTACCGCATTGGACTTTGCAACGTTCATGTTAATTCCAGTCTTTAGCCAATCTTTAACTTGAGAATCTATGTTTGCTCTGCCTGAGTATCTGTTGAAATCCGTGGTGACAACCATTCCTTTTTCATCCAGGTAACCAAGTGAGAACATGTATTTTGTTTTATCGCTGCCTCCCGACAGAGTCAGTACATAATCCTGTCGCAGAGGATTATCCTGAGTCACAGCATCCATCCAGCTCTCATTCCATTTTAGTTTTGCGCCGGACTTTACTTTTCCTGTGCTAAGGTCAATGATTTCTGTTGCATTGCAGTCAAACGGATTGTACATTGCGTTTGTGCCAAAGATTTTGGTTGAGCCGGACACCATCTCGGTAATAGCTGCCTGCCCTGCATCAGCAGGTGATACCCCGTTGCGGATTTGCTCTCCGCGGTATGAATTATATATGCTCTCTACGTAGCCGTAAGCATTTAATGTTGAGTGCATTGGAATAGCGCGTGAAGAAACGCCCCATGAGCCTTTGAACTCAACTGAAAGATCTCCGTTTGTACCTTTCTTGGTGGTAATCATTACAACTCCGTTTGCACCTCTGGAACCGTAAAGGGCTCCTGCGGATGCATCCTTGAGAATAGTCATAGACTCTATGTCAGAGGGGTTTATAGAGTTGATGTTGCCGTCATAAGGAATTCCGTCAACTACATAAAGAGGATCTCTTGCAGCATTGATGGAGCCAAATCCTCTGATTATTATGGATGCTCCGGCTCCAGGCTGACCGCTTCCGGATGTTGATTGAACACCGGTAACCATTCCGTCAATTGCCTTTGTCACGTTGGAAACCGTTCTCTTCTGCAGTTTGTCTGATTTGACAACTTCTGCAGAACCCGTGAAAGATTCCTTTTTTGCAGTGCCGTATGCAACTACAAGCACATCGTCCAGATTTACAGCCTCTGACGCAAGTTGGACATTTATAATTGCGCGGGAATTCACAGAAATTGCCTGTGTCTTATATCCTACATAATTAAATGTAAGTGTTCCGTTTGCAGGAACTTTGGGAATATTATAGGAACCATCGTCAGCCGTGTAAGCTCCTAGAGTTGTTCCTTTTACGAATACCGATGCATAGGGAATCGCCTCACCGGTTGCCGCATCTTTAACGGTTCCCTTTACCGAAATGAGGTTTTTTCTCTGCTGATTTTCTTCAGTTGTCTCTGCAACGGCAGAGGTGATGCCAAGAACTACCTGGCTTCCCTTGATGCGGTAATGAATGTTAAGTGGTTTAAAAATTTTGTCAAATAATGTAGTGGCCGGTTCATTCTTTGAAGTGACCGTAACTCTATAAGAGTCTACGTTTACTTCATTAGTATAAACAAACCTGTAACTGCTTTGTTTAGAAATACTTTCCATCACCGTTTTTAACGGCGCGCCCTTGACTTCAAGATTGACTCCGCTTTGTGCAAAACTGAAAGCAGGGGTGATAAGAAGAAAGGCTAAAACTAAGACAATAATCTGCCCGAATCTTAAAAATAGTTTCTTACACATGTTTTTTTTGTTAGGTTTCTTGTACATATAAGACACGCAAACTTGTCTTACCCCTAAAAAATAACATTTTCATAATCCTTACCAATTCTTGCTTAAAAAAATTATGGTAAATGAGGTTTTGAGTGTCTTAATTAAAATGAGCAATTATAATAGTAGTATCTTTGTCCCCGGGCTTAGCTCTCCGGTAGAGCGACCCTGCGTTGTGGACACGGACATTAACAAAAAGGCTCTCTTTGAGAAAATCTACTCTGCAAATTTGCAGAGGGTGACTTTTTTTGCCTGCAGTTATCTTGGAGATATCTCTGAGGCACAGAATGTTGCGCATGACGTTTTTACTTCATTTTGGAATAAGATGGAGGATGTTGACATGGAGCGCGCCGTCCCTTATTTGTTTGAATCGGCTAAGAACTCCTGCCTCAATGCCTTAAGGAAAAGGCTAAACGCAAACAAATATTCAGATTCTTCCATCAAAGAGAAAACAGATTTGTTAAACTATTCAGCTCTGGAAAGTTCCGGTTTTTCAAGACTTTATGAAGTGGATGTGGAGTCAATCATAAGCAAGGGTATGACAATGATGAAACCTAAAGTGCGCAGGACATTTGTTATGAGCAGATTCAAAGGACTTAAAAATAGAGAAATTGCTGGTATTGAGGGAGTCGGGGAGAGCACCATAGAAGCAAGAATTACTGCTGCCCTGTTGATAATGAAGCGGCTGCTGAAGGACTATATAGACTAAATTGTTTTTTGTAAACAAGTTTTATGCGTTTAAATTAAAAGCGGGTAAGGTATATGAAGAAATATACGCTGATAAAATTTTTTAAGGGAGAAGCTTCTGAGAAGGAGATAGACTCTATAATCAGCTGGGTTAATGAGTCTTCTGCTAATAAGAAGTATTTTGCAAGAGAGAAAGCATTGTATACCGCAATTTCTTCTGCCAAACAATCTGTTGCGGATAAAGTTGTTGTAGACAGCGGTGCCGCAAAGCGCTCAAAGATTATTAGGTATGCAACTTATTTTTCTGTAGCTGCGGCAGCTGCGGCGGTGTTCTTTTTTGCCGGATATGCATCTCACGGGAACGGCGGTTTTTTAAATTCCGGCAAACTGTTCTCTTCCGACAAATTAATGAGTTCGGGGTCAGCTGTTTCCGTATTTTCTCATAAAACCACGATGCATACATTGTACACGGAGCGGGGAGTTAAAGGATTTATTGTGCTTCCCGACAGTTCCAGAGTATGGCTGAATTCAGACAGCAAAATCACTTATCCGGAGGAATTTAGGGGGAAGACCAGAAATGTGACAATTAGCGGAGAGGCTTATTTTGAGGTGCAGAAAGATTCTCTTCATCCTATGATTGTTATGACAAACAAGAATTTTTCATTGGAGGTCTTAGGTACCAGCTTTAATATTAAAAGTTATGATAATGAGGACAATGCAATGGCTACGCTTTATACCGGCAGCATAAAAATGCACTATCGCAATGTTAATACTTCCAAAATATCCACTATAAAACTAAAACCTAACGAGACATTCAACTATACTCCAAAACTTGCTGAGGTTAAGCAGTTTATCTCACTTAAGCCGGAAAATGACAAGGCGTGGAAGGATGGAGCTCTTGTGTTTGAAGACACTCCTATGCCTGAGGTGATAAAGATGCTTGAAAGATGGCACGGTACAAAGTTCATTGTTAAGAACGATGAGATTTACCAATACAAACTTTCCGCCGTGTTTACGTCAGAGTCAATAGTTCAAATTATGGAGATTATGAAGCTGATAATGCCCATCAAATACTCCTGCAAAAACAACGTTGTCACTTTGGAGTAGACCTAAAGCATATTCATGCTCTGCTCGCGGATTTTCTCCAGTTCGTCTTTCATGCGGACCACAAATTTCTGGATTTCCGCGTCGTTGGCTTTTGAGCCGATGGTGTTGATTTCACGCCCCATTTCCTGAATTATGAATCCCAGTTTTTTGCCGGGATATTCTTCTGCACCTATTGCAGCGGTGCCGGAAACACCTGTTGCAGCGGTGGCCGTATCGGCTTCTCCGTTAATGGTTTGCATAAAGTATTTGCAGTGCTGAGCAAGGCGGACTTTCTCCTCATTGATGTCCAACTTTTCTAAATAAAAAACAATTTCTTGTTCCAACCGGTTGGGATCTGAGGGGATTGCGGCTTCAGCTATCTTGGCCTTAAGTCTCTCCTTTATTGCAGGAACTCTTGTAACATCTTGCTTTTTAACCTCTTCCAGCAGCACTTCTATGTTGCCCACGCGCTTTGTTACATCCGCATATAGAGCTTTGCCCTCTGTATCACGATAGTTGTTTAGTTTACCTGTCGCGATACTTATGGTTTCTGTGATTTGCTGCCAATCGGCATCTGATATTACCTGCTCTTTTGTCTGCAGCACATCCGGCAGTTTAAGTACGGCCGACATTAATATTGAGTCGGAAGTATGTGAAGGATATACCTGGTCTCCGCAGCAGAAAGAGTTACCGCGCGCACCACGGGAGCCGTCGGGAGTTCTGCCTGAAACAGCCTCATCTACAGGCTCTTCTCCGTCGCCGATAAAACCTGCGGACTTGTGAAAATCCTGCAAGTGCCTGAGTTGGTCATAGTATTGCTCAAAGACCTCTTTGTTGATTGTCTTCTGTGCGCCGGAATCTCCGGCTGTCTGATTAATGAAAAAATCAATTGTACCACGGTGCAGTTGTTGTGTTAAGTACTGTCTGATTTCCAGCTCTTTATCCTTTGGGGTAAAGTTGCTCTTAAAGTTAATGTCTGCGCTTTTTCCGTTAAGCGTGCGAATTTCCACCGTTACTTTGCTATTATCGGAGAGAATGCATTCAGCCTTTCCGTAGCCTGTCATTGATTTTACCATCTGTTCAATTTTATTATTGCGCAAATATACCAATTTTGCGGCGCAGGCAGTTTTGAATAAAAAATTGGCGGATAAATAGTATCTTTGCAATAATAGTTTATCGGGTAATATTATGGAAGATTCTAAGAAAGAAGAGATTAAGAATGAAGGGGAAGGCCGTTCCCTTAATTTTCTGGAAGAGATTATTGAAGATGATTTGAAGACTGGACGTGTGAAGAGCGTGCTGACTCGTTTTCCTCCTGAGCCTAACGGCTATTTGCATCTTGGACATGCAAAGAGCATCTGCTTGAATTTTGGGTTGGCAAAAAAGTATGGCGGAAAGACAAATATACGTTTTGATGATACTAACCCAACCAAGGAAAGTGTTGAGTATGTGGATTCTATAAAGAATGATATAAAGTGGCTCGGCTTTGAGTGGGCCAATGAAAGATATGCATCTGATTATTTTCAGCAACTATATGACTGGGCCGTTGAGATGATAAAAAAAGGTCTTGCTTATGTAGATGACCAGACTCTGGAGGAAATTAGAGAGAATCGCGGAACTGTTTCAAAACCGGGCACTCCCAGTCCTTATAGAGACCGCAGCGTGGAGGAGAATCTTAAACTTTTCCGGGAGATGAAGGAGGGAAAATATAAAGAGGGCGAGAAAGTTTTGCGTGCAAAAATTGATATGGCAAATCCTAATATGCTGTTCAGAGACCCGATAATGTACAGGATTAATTTTACTCCTCATCATAGAACCGGAACAAAATGGTGCATTTATCCAATGTATGATTACGCGCATGGAGAATCAGATTCAATTGAAGGTATTACCCATTCAATTTGCACTTTGGAGTTTGATGTGCATAGGCCGCTATATAACTGGTTTATAGAGCAATTGGGCATTTTTCATTCACATCAGTATGAATTCGCAAGATTAAATTTGACATATACCGTAATGAGCAAGCGCAAGTTGCTTGAACTTGTAAAAAATAATTATGTAAGAGGCTGGGATGATCCGAGAATGCCTACAATTTGCGGTATTAGAAGAAGGGGCTACACTCCTGAAAGTTTGAAAATGTTTGCGGATAAAGTGGGCGTTGCAAAGAGGGATAACATAATTGATTTATCGCTTCTTGAGTGGTGCGTCCGTGAAGATTTGAATGCCCGCTCAAACAGGTATATGACTGTGCTTGATCCTGTTATGGTAGAGATTGAAGGATGGGAGCAAGGTAAGGTAGAGTGGTTTGAGGCTCCTTTGAATCCTGCAGCTCCAGACGGGCCAAAACGCAAAGTGCCTTTTGACGGGACAGTTTATATTGAGCGCGATGATTTTATGGAGAATCCTCCAAAGAAGTATTTCCGTTTGCAGCCGGGGGGAGAGGTGCGTTTAAAATATGCATATATCATTAAGTGCAAGGAAGTTGTAAAAGATGCCGACGGCAAGATTACAAAAATAATTTGCACTTATGACCCAACGTCAAAACCGGGCGGCGGAGCATGGAGAAGTGTTAAGGGAACAATTCACTGGGTTTCCATTGCTGCCGCAAAGAAGTTGGAAGTCAGATTAGTCGACAGATTGTTTACGGAACCTGACATGGGTTCAATCCCGGAAGACAAAGACTACAAAGATTATCTGAACCCCGACTCAATGAAAGTTATTGGCGGCTATGCTGAACCTGCGTTGTCCGAGGATAATAGCGGTGTTGCCGTTCAATTTGAGAGGCTTGGATATTTCTTTAAGGATACGGACAGCACTACGGAAAATCCTGTTTATAACCGTACTGTAACGCTAAGAGATAATTTTAAAAAATGAAATTTATTGGGGCACATGTTAGTTCTGCCGGCGGTCCTTTCAACGCGCCGCTGAATGCAAAGGCAATAGGAGCCACTGCGTTTGCAATGTTCACAAAGAATCAAAAGCAGTGGATTGGCAAACCGTTGACCGCAAGTGAAATAGAGCAGTTTAAAAAGACATGCGAGGAGTGCGGCTATAAGCCGTTTCAGATTTTGCCTCACGACGGTTATTTAATTAATCTTGGCAGTCCGAGGGAGGAGGGATTGCAGCAATCTCGCGGCTCCTTTCTTGATGAGATGAGGCGCTGCCAGCAGCTTGGTTTGGACAGACTGAATTTTCATCCGGGCAGTCATCTTAAGCTAGAAACCGAGGATGAGTGCGTTGCACTGATAGCTCAATCTATAAATATTGCTCTGGATAAAACTTCCGGTGTGACTGCGATTATAGAAAACACTGCAGGTCAGGGAACTAATGTGGGATATAAGTTTGAGCATATTGCTGCGATTATTGATAAAGTGGAGGATAAGAGCCGTGTCGGAGTTTGCATTGATACTTGTCACGCTTTTGCGGCGGGTTATGACATGCGTACCAAAGAGACTTTTGAAAAGACGTTCTCTGACTTTGATAAAATTATAGGATTCAAGTATTTGCGCGGCATGCACCTTAACGATGCAAAGAAAGATTTGGGCAGCCGTGTGGACCGCCATGAATCTCTCGGAATCGGCATGCTCGGATGGGATACCTTTAAGTTTATCATGCAAGACTCGCGTTTTGATAATATTCCGCTTGTCCTTGAAACTCCAAATCCGGATATCTGGCCGGAAGAAATAGACAAGTTGAAATCTTTTATTTAAGAACTTTGCATACTAGCTGATTTGCGAGTAATCTGTAGCATCTTTACCTTGATGGCGAAGCACGGCAATCTGCCGTGTAAGCAGCTGGTTGGCAGGAGATTGAAGCAGAGGGTCATCTGAAAGAATCTTAAGAGCGGTTTGGCGTGCATTCTCCAAAATGCGGCCGTCCTGATACAAAGAGGCAATATGCAAATCTATCGCGAGTCCGCTCTGAGTCGTCCCCTCCAAATCTCCCGGGCCGCGCATCTTCATATCCTCTTCTGCAAGTTTAAAACCATCTGTGGTGCCGCACATTAGTTCCAATCTTTTTCTGCTTTCACGGCTCAATTTATAACCGGACATTAGAATACAGTATGATTTTTCAGAGCCTCTTCCTACACGTCCGCGCAACTGATGCAATTGGCTTAGTCCAAAGCGTTCAGAACTCTCTATTACCATAACCGTTGCATTTGGAACATCTACTCCAACTTCAATTACAGAGGTGGCTACCAGAATGTTAGCCTTGCCTTGAGCAAACAGTTGCATATCAAAATCTTTGTCTGCGGTTTTTTGCTGGCCGTGCACAACGGCAGTAATATATTCAGGCGCTTTAAACTCCTGTATAATAGATTGATAACCCGCCTCAAGGTTTTCATAATCCATTTTTTCACTCTCTTTAATCAGCGGATAGACAATGAAAATCTGATGTCCGGCTTTGATTTGCTGCTTCATAAATGCGTAAACCTTAGGGCGTTGGCTCTCCCATGCGTGCATGGTTTGAACCGGTTTTCTGTCCGGAGGAAGTTCATCCAAAACAGAAACGTCCAAGTCTCCGTAAAGCGTCATTGCCAGCGTACGCGGAATAGGGGTTGCGGTCATAACCAATATGTGAGGGAACAATGTTGAGGAATCTGTTGGTTTGTCGCCGTTTGCAAGTTTGTCCGTAGTCTTTGTAGTTGTTCCCTTATTCCATAAACGAGAGCGCTGGTCAACTCCAAATCTGTGCTGCTCGTCAATCACTGCAAATCCCAAGTTACGGAATTGCACTCTGTCCTCTATAAGTGCGTGTGTGCCAACAATTATATTAATCTTCCCTGCGGCTAAATCTTCCAGTATTTGTTTTCTCCCTTTTGCTTTTGTGCTGCCTGTGAGCAGCGCCACTGTTGCGGAGGTGGGTGCCAGAAATTTTGTAATGCTTGTTAAATGCTGATTTGCAAGCACTTCCGTTGGAGCCATTATGCAGGCTTGGTAACCGTTGTCTACGGCAATCAGCGCGAGCAGCACGGCCACAAGGGTTTTCCCACTTCCGACATCTCCCTGCAGCAGCCGGTTCATTTGCTTTCCGCTCATCATGTCCGCCCTCATCTCTTTTATGACTCTTTTCTGAGCCCCTGTAAGCGGATAAGGAAGAGCGTTATAGCACTTGTTAAAGTTGTCTCCAACTTTTGACATTGTTAGTCCGCCTTCATGCGACATACGCACGTTTTTCTGTTTCAGCAGGCTAAGTTGCAGATAAAACAGTTCCTCAAATTTCAATCTGTTCCGGGCTTTTAGAAGGGAGTCTTCGTTGTGGGGAAAATGAATATTTTTAAGGGCAAATTGCAGAGAGCAAAGGCTCTTTCTGTGCAGCAAATCTTCCGGCAGAGTTTCATGTATGGCGGGGAGTATTTTCTCCAGCAATGTATTCTCAAATTTTGTGATGACCTTGATGCCCAAACCGGCGCTTTTCATTTTTTCCGTTGTGCTGTAAATGCCAACCATTGAGCCAGTTCCGTAGGCATAAGCCTGTGAAGGAGGAGTGACTTCCGGGTGTATCATATTAAGCGCACCGTTGAACTCCGAGACTTTCCCGAATACTATGAACTCACTCTTTTCTTTGATTTTGTCCGTTATCCATTTGAGGCCGCTAAAGAAGACTAAGTCTATGCTTCCGGTTGCATCCTGCAGAGTGGCTACAAATCTTTTTTTATGTCCTCCGCCAACCATGGTGGTCTTTACAATAACTCCACGCACTTGAACATAAGCGCTTTCCGGAGTTACCTCAGAAATAGAATAAATCTTGGATTTGTCTATCCATCTGAAAGGGAAGAAATACAGCAAATCTCTAAACGTATGGATTCCAACCTCTTTTGCAAGAATGTCCGCGCGCTTGGGACCTATGCCCGGCAAGTATTGTATTTCAGTATCAAGGATATTAGGCATGGATGTGTTTGCGCAAGTGCTCTTTATGCTATCTGTGAGCAAATTTAATAAACTTTTTTCGTAACTTGCGTCGTATGCGGGAGCGGTGCTTTTGCCAGTGTGCAGAACATCCTGCTTTTGATCTAAAAATAAAAATATATGCAACCTAAAATTGTTATAGGGATTACTCAAGGTGATACTAACGGTATTGGTTATGAGGTAATTATAAAGGCTCTATCTAATGCCAACGTACTGGAAATGTTTACGCCTGTTATTTACGGTTCATCCAAAGCTTTTGGGATTTACCGCAAGCAAATTCCCGAGACGGAAAATATCAATACAAACATAATAACATCTGCAAGGGACGCTCATCCAAAGCGCGTTAACATTATAAATTGTGTTTCTGAACAGATGCAGGTTGAACCGGGTCAACTTACTCACGATAGTGCAAAGTCTGCCATAGAGGCATTGAATGCGGCTGTTAAAGATTTGAAAGAAGGCCTTATAAATATCTTGGTTACAGCACCTTTCAACAAGAGGGGCGTTGCGCTGGAGAATTTTAAATATGCGGGGCATACCGGATATTTGATTGATGCTTTTGGGGTGAAAGACGGTTTGATGTTCATGTGTTCTGATAATTTAAAGATAGGAGTTGTAACAACGCATATTCCTCTTTCTCAGGTTTCTAGCTCGATTAATGAAGAAATTATTCTCAGCAAGTTGCGCCTGATGAATGACTCTTTAAAGAGGGATTTTGGAAGAGAGAGGCCAAAAATTGCAGTGCTTGGTCTTAACCCTCATGCCGGTGATGACGGATTGTTGGGAGAGGAAGACCTGCGCATTATTAAACCAGCCGTCAAGAGAGCTAACGAAGAGGGTATTCAGACTTTTGGACCTTTTCCTCCCGACGGATTTTTTGCGGCTACAATGCAGTACAATTATGATGCTGTACTTGCAATGTATCATGATCAGGGACTTATTCCGTTTAAGGCTCTTTCATTTGATTCCGGCGTAAACTTTACGGCCGGACTGCCGATTGTGAGAACTTCCCCTGATCACGGAACTGCGTTTGACATAGCGGGGAAGAATAAGGCTAATCCGCGTTCAATGCTTTCTGCAATTTATTTGGCACTGGATATTTACAGGAATCGTCAGAGATATGACGAGATGCATGCAAATCCGCTGACCGCAAAAATTCCGGGACAGGATGAGGTCAGACAGCAGGGATCAAGATTCCCGAGGTACAACGGAAATGGCGGCAACGTCATTCAGTAGGGAATTTTTATAGTCATTTGAGCGTGAAGAAATTAGAGCCTATAAGTTTATATACTGACGGTGCATGCAGCGGTAATCCCGGGCCGGGAGGCTGGGGAGTTGTTTTGAAATGCGGACCTCATTATAAAGAACTGTCGGGAGGATGCAAGGAGACTACTAATAACAGAATGGAGCTAACAGCTGTTATTGAGGGACTTAAAGCGGTTAAAAGAAAAAATGCGGAGGTGAATGTTTTTTCTGATTCATCCTATGTGGTTAAGGCAGTGAATCTTGGATGGCTTGCAGATTGGGCGGCAAAAAATTTTAAGAAGAAAATGAACAGAGATTTGTGGGAGGAATTTATTAAAGTTTCAAAGGGATATACGCTGACTTTCAATTGGATAAAGGGACATGCAGGGCATCCTGAAAATGAAAGATGTGATGCGCTTGCCGTTGAACAAACTAAAAAGTTTATGTAATGAACAAAAATATATTAGAGAAAAATAATTTACGTTATGCGGTTGTAGGAAGCGGTAGCTGGGCTACGGCTATTGTTAAGATGCTCCTCAATCACCAAGGTGAGATTTCATGGTTTTTAAGAGATAAAAAAAATATTGCGCATATACTTAAAAATCACCATAATAAAGTGTATCTGCAATCCGTGCTTCTGGAGCCGGAGAGACTTAAGATGTCGTCCGATATTAATGAAGTAGTGGAGAATTCTGATGTCATTATTTTTTGCATACCATCCGTTTATTTTATGTCTTGCATAAATAATTTGACCGTTTCCCTTGATAATAAGTTTATTGTCTCTGCCATCAAAGGTTTTGTGGATGAGAAAAACCTTACTATTGCGGAGTATTTTCATCAAGTCCACAACATTCCTTTTGACAGAATAGGCGTTGTGAGCGGCCCTTGTCATGCGGAGGAAGTTGGTATGGAAAGGCTTTCATATCTGACACTTACAAGCAAATACATTGAGACTGCCAGAATTCTATGTGAGGCTTTTGCGTGCGATTATATTAAGACAACTCCCGGTACTGACATATATGGAGTGGAGTATGCCGCGGCACTTAAAAATATCTATGCGGTGTGTGCCGGAATTTGTCACGGACTTGGTTACGGAGATAATTTCATGTCTGTGCTTATGACTAATGCATTCCATGAGTTAACTGATTTTTTGAATGTTACACATCCGGACGTAAATAGGGACGTAAACACGTCTCCTTATCTTGGAGATTTGCTTGTAACAGGATATTCTCAGTTTAGCCGCAACAGGACTTTTGGAAATATGATTGGCAAAGGGTACTCTGTACGCAGCGCGCAAATTGAGATGAGCATGATTGCGGAGGGTTACTATGCAAGCCGCTGCATTAATGAGATTAATAAAAATTTCCGTGTGGATATGCCTATCGCTGAGGCGGTTTATGAGATTCTTTATGAGCACAAATATCCCGCTTATGTAATAAAGAGACTTACAGAAAAGTTATATTAAATTAAATTAAATTATTATAGCCGCCGGTAAAGACCGGTAAAAATATGATACGCCTTAATACAGAAAATGCAGAAAATTTTATTCAGAAAGATTCTCTGAAGAGAGAACTTGCAAAGTCATTAGATGCTTTGCAAACTATACTTAACGGAACCGGCGAGGGGGGGGAAAAGATGGGATGGCTAAACCTTCCGCTTGACATAGACGACTGCGTGATTGATGAATGCAATAAAATTGCCAAAAAATGGAAAGGTACTGTAGATGTGGTTGTTATAATAGGTATCGGAGGTTCGTATCTTGGTGCCAAATGTGCTATTGAAGCATTGTCCCATACTTTTTCCGCATACGGAATGGAGCGCAATTATCCCCAAATTGTATATGCGGGGAACGGACTTTGTCAAGAGTATTTCTCTGATTTGATGGAGTTTCTGAGTCAGAGAACTTATGCCGTTATTGCCATTTCAAAATCCGGTACGACTACGGAACCTGCGATTGCATTTAGATTTTTAAAAGAAGATATAGAAAAGAGATTTGGTAAAGCCATTGCAAGAGAGCGTATTGTGACAATTACAGATGCGCGCTCGGGGGCTTTGAGAAAATTAAGTGATCAGGAAAAATATTCTTCTTTTTATATTCCCGACAGTGTCGTAGGACGTTATTCTGTTTTAACTCCTGTGGGACTGCTTCCGATTGCAGTTGCCGGATTTGATATTGCGGCTCTTGCAAAGGGAGCCATAGCTGCAAGAAAAAGATATACCGCCGATGACGCGGATAATCCTGCAATACGTTATGCAGCAGTAAGAAACGCACTCTATTTAAGCGGCAAAAAAATTGAAATATTCATAAACTTCAATCCTAAGCTGCACTATTTTTCCGAGTGGCTTAAGCAGCTTTACGGAGAGAGCCTTGGTAAAAAACATAAGGGAATTTTTCCTACTGCTGCGGATTTCACAACAGATCTTCACTCTATGGGACAATATATTCAGGACGGAGAACGCATATTGTTTGAGACGGCAATCCTGGAGAACGGTGGCGGACGCATGATGACAATCGGCGATATCCAGGGCAATGTTGACGGTATTAATTATTTAACAGGCAGGACAATAGAAGATGTTAACAAGGCTGCTATTGAGGGGACGCGCAAAGCACATGTTGACGGCGGAGTACCTAATATTGTATTTGAAATAGGCTCTTTAAATGAGGAAACCCTTGGGGAGATGTTTTATTTCTTTGAGACTGCCTGTGCAATTGACGGGTACGTACTTGGAGTTAATCCGTTTGATCAGAATGGGGTAGAGGAGTATAAGAAGAATCTCTTCACGCTTCTGGGGAAACCGGGGTATGAGAAAAAATGACAGGTGGAGCAATAAATCCGATGCTTGCAGATCTTGCACTAATTCTGATAGTTGCAGGTATCGTCACGATTGTATTCAAAGCTCTTAAGCAGCCTATTGTTTTGGGGTATATTATCGCCGGAATTTTTACCGGTCCGTATATTGCCTCTTTTCCGACTGCAACACAAATTTCCAGCATAGAATTTTGGGGAAAAATAGGAATGATATTTCTCCTGTTTGGACTGGGACTGGAGTTTAGCTTTAAAAAATTAAAGAAGGTTGGAGGCCCCGGGTTTATAACTGTTTTTTCTGAGGCGGTGATGATGTTTGCCATGGGATTTCTAGTGGGACGTCTGATCGGATGGGGGTGGGTTACATCATTATTCTTGGGAGCAATGCTCTCTATATCATCAACTTCCATAATAATAAAAGCATTTGACGATTTAGGAATTTCCGGAAAAAAGTCTTCTCAACTGGTTTTTGGAACTTTGATTTGCGAAGATTTGATTGCCATTCTATTGCTGGTTATGCTTCCTGCAATTGTTGTAGGCAAAACATTCAACGGGGCGGAACTTATAGATAAAGCATTTTTCATCGGGCTTTTCCTGGTTTTGTGGTTTACATTTGGTATTTATTTTATCCCGACGGTTTATAAAAAGCTTAGAAAATTATTGACCGATGAGACGTTGATTATTGTCTCTTTGGGCCTGTGTTTGCTTATGGTTGTTATTACCGTGAACGCCAATATATCAGAGGCTCTTGGGGCTTTTGTAATGGGGTCAATACTGTCGGGAACTATACAGAGAGACAAGATTATAAAACTGACAAAGCCAATCAAAGATTTTTTTGGTGCAATCTTTTTTGTCTCCGTCGGAATGTTGGTTGACCCGTCTGTTGTGCTACACTATTGGCCGCACATTTTGCTGATAACGTTAACAGTAATTACGATGAAGCCGCTTTCCGCAACAATCGGATATTTGTTTAGCGGTCAGACACTTAAAATAGCACTGACCGGGGGAATGTGCCTTTGTCAGATTGGTGAGTTCTCCTACATTATTGCCACAATGGGACGCAGTCTGGACGTGACTCCGCCTTATTTGTATCCGGTGATTGTTACGGTATCAATCCTAACTACTTTTGTTACACCATATTGGATTAAGCTTGGAGAACCGGTGTACAGCTTTATTTACTCACATGCAAAACCTCAATGGCGTATCGTGATTGAAAGATTGGGGACCGGCAGACAGACATTGAATAGAGAGACGGAATGGAGAAAACTAATACGCTCCTACTCTCTAAGAGTGATACTTTATTCCGCATGGCTTTTCTTTATTTTTTTATTCTTTATAAGATTTGTTAATCCATTCTTAGCCGGCTATATAGGGGTTACAAGATGGACGGCTGTTTTGATGTTTATTATTACAATTGGTGCAATGACTCCGTTCTTGTGGGGTCTGTTGAGAAGGAAGAGTGAAGACGGTGCGTTTGATAAAATATGGGATGATAAGAAGTTTGCCAGAGGTCCTCTGCTTTTTATGCGGGCGTTAAAATATATAATTGCAATCATTGCGGTTTCTGTTCCGGCATCTATTTATATAACAAAGAGCCTGGGTGCAATCATTTTAATTTGCGCAGTAGTAATACTTTATGTGGAAATATCAAAGAAAGTAAAAAAGTATTACGCCAAGATGGAAAATAGATTTTTGACAAATTTGCACAGCGAGGGAGGACACTCTTTTGTTATTCCTAAAGATATTGCGGAAGAGATGCATATAGATAAGTGCGAGGTTGAACCCAACTCCTATGCGGCGGGGAAAACTATTGGAGAAATACATCGTGATAAAGATACCGGAGCGCTTGTTATTCAAATTATTAGAGGAAGTAAAACAATTGATTTGCCGCCAAAGGAACAGGTGCTTTATCCGGAAGATTCACTGATTCTTCTTGGTTCGGATGAGCAAATAAAATCTTTCTCATTTATTTCTTCAAATGATCGGGCTATTTTGCAGGATGATGAAGATAGGGAGAGTATAGAGATGAAACTACTCCAATTTACATTGGATGAAACATCTTGTTTTGTCGGGCAGCCGGCAAATATCACATCAATAAGAGACAAATTCGGAGTGCTTATAGTTGGAGTTGAGAAGAGTTCGGATAATGGTTTTTTGCGCCCGACATCCTCAATAACAATGGAGAAGGGAGATACCGTTTGGGTTGTGGGCAGCAAGAAAAATGTTGAGGCTTGCTTTAATTTGGCATAGGTAAAATGGAGAGACAATTTTTAAGACAGGTTGCAAATATATTCTCAAATCCCTCATTGTTAGGGATTAAGACGGCAGATGCCAACTATCTGTGCAACTTTACTTTTGTCTTTCCCAACAAGCGTTCAATGGCCTTTTTCCGCAAGTATCTTGGAGAAGAGTACGGCAAGATTAACAGAGCTCCCGACGGTTCACCTATGCCTTTGTTCTCTCCTCGCATGGTGACTATAAGTGATTTGTTCTCTGATTTGAGCGGCCTGCATACGGCGGATTATCTGACGCTTATTGTTGAACTTTGGAAATGCTATTCAGTAGTCCGAAAGAAACAAGCGTTGGGAGCCGGTCTATCTGAAACCGATTTTAAGGAGGAGCCGCTTGATGATTTTATTTTCTGGGGAGATTTGATTCTGTCGGATTTTTCTGATGTGGATCAATACATGGTAGATGCAAAACAGCTTTTCACAAACTTAAAAGATGTGAATGAGATTAATTCTGATTTTTCATGGATGTCTGATAAGCAGAGAGAAGCGGTGGAAAAACTGGGAGGAGTAAAGGGCTTTTGGGAGAGAGTTAAGGGAAATGTGCCCGGTGCCCCGGGCAGGGAGGAATTTTATAAGAAAAGATTTTTGGATACGTGGGAAATTCTGTATCCGTTGTATGTAAATTATGGAGAGATTCTAAAAAACAAGGGAATAACATATAGTGCAATGCAATACAGAGCTGTGGCTGAAGCTGTTAATTCTTATGCGCTAAAGCTTGGGGTATCTGTGACTGATGGGGCGGATGTTATAGCAAATAAACTGGATGCGCTTGGTTCCGCGGTCTTTGTGGGATTCTCTGCTCCAAATAATTGCGAGAAGATCTTAATGAGATATTTCCGAGACAAGAAGAATGAGGACGGATCTCCGGCCGGATATTTTTACTGGGATTACTTCTCTCCCATGATTAAGGCGCCGCAGAATAAATCTTCCAGATTGATAGAGAGTTGCGTGGAGGAGTTCCCTTCTTTTCCTGCAATTGAGGATGCCGTAAAATGGGCCAAAAGTATTGTTGCTGAAGTTGAAGCCGGCAATGATAAACCTGTAAAAGACTGTACATTTGACGTTTATCCTGTTTCCGGAAACATCGGGCAAACTATTGCGGCTTCTGAAATTCTTAAGAAAATTTGCAGCGGCTTTGAATATTCCGCTCCGGGTTTTGACTTGAGAAGCGAGGCCCTTAAGACGGCGGTTGTTATTGCAGATGAAAATCTTTTGCTGCCAATGCTTTCTGCTGTTCCGGCCGGTTATAGAGATATAAAGGGGAAGCCTTGCGTTAATATTACAATGGGTTATCCGCTGGCTGCAACCGGTGTTGCCTCACTTGCAAATCTGCTTTCCGCCGTCCATATGTCTATGCGCGTAAAAAACGGAAAATCACTGCTTTATGGCAACGTGTTGCTGGATGTGCTCACTCATTCTTATGTGAAGGGCATTAACAAGCGTGATGCGGAAATCCTGAGAAAATATATTCTGGATTCAAATAAGTTTTTTGTCAGCGAAGAGGAGTTTAACTCCGGATTTGATAATTTAACCGATGGCCGGGGAGAGAAGAATAGTCTTAATCTTTCTACGGAGTTTAAGCAGTTTTTGAAATTACTGGTTCCTCATATCGACAGTAAAAATTTAGTTTCTTCAATTGTTGAGTATCAGACTAATGTGTTGGATTATGTAAGTGATTATGTGTCACCTGCGGAGAAGGGTTATATTTTTCAGTATTCTGATGTTTTAAATTCTCTCAGGGGGAACAATTTGAGCATTATGCTGCCGCGCTCAGCGTATAGCATAATAAGAAGAACTGTCGGGAACCTCAGTGTGACATTCAAGGGGGAACCACTTATGGGACTGCAGATTATGGGCGCTTTGGAGACGCGTGCGCTGGATTTTGAGAATATCATTTATCTCTCATTTAATGAAGGAATATTTCCCAAAACGGGAGAACAGAAATCTTGTATTCCGTACTTTTTGAGGAAATGTTTTGGGCTGCCTACTTATGAGACGCAGGACAGTATTTCCGCCTACAATTTTTACAGAATGATACAGAGGGCAAAGCATGTCAGCTTTATCTATAGTACTGATACAGAGGGAATGAAGGTGGGGGAGGAGAGCAGATTCATCAAGCAGCTTAGATATGATTTTGGAGTTAAGCCCGTGTATCACAATGTGAATCTGCCTATGCCAAAGAACTTTAAGGCCTCCTATAAAGAAGTTGCAAAGAGAGATGAGGACATCAGGTGCATTGTGGAGAATTATTTTGATGCCGAGCCAAGGGGCGGTAAACATTTTTCCGCCTCTTTACTGAACAGTTACATTGATTGTCCGCTACATTTTTATTTTGCAAATATCATGGGAGTGGAAGTTGAATCCGAACTCACGGACAGCGTTGACGGAAGTGTGTTTGGCTCTATTTTCCACAAGTGTATGCAGCTTATTTACAATCACTATACGGAAAATTTAAAAGTCAAGACGGTATCCGGAGCGCTTCTTGAGAAAATTATAAAGGAGCTGTTTCCGGCGGGCAAAACCGACGGAAGCTTTTCCGGTCCCGGCTCCTCCAAGCTTAACGATTTTATTTTGAACGGTTTTAAGGCGGCTTTGCAAGTGGATGTGATTGAGGGTGAAAATTTGGTAATAAAAGAGTTGGTGGAGCGATATATTTACAATACGCTAACGGTTGATTTTGAGCGCGTAGCCGGCACGGGAGAATTTACATTCATCGGAACGGAGAAGATGATTTTGGGTAAATATATTGGTGCAAATTTCATTGCTTTTTTTGACAGGCTGGAGAAGGGTCCCGATGGAGTAGTGAGAATATCGGATTACAAAACAGGATATTTTGATCCCGAGATTATAAATAAGTATTACTCAGATAATCAAGGAGTCTCTATAATCAATGATGATGAAATTGAGAGTGTTCTGGATGTACTGTTTGATATGAGCGGAGGCAGGAAGCCGTCTGATAAAATTCTTATGCAGCTTTTTGTTTATGCTATGATGTGGGCTGAGTGTGAGGATAATCCTCAACGGATAAAATCAGATGGGAATTTTTTGAACAACAATTTACCTTTGGGCGTGAGCAATATTGACGTTACAATTTATCCGGTGCGTAAAATTAAGAGTCAGGGACTTGTAACACTAAGAGTTACAATGAATAATATAATTGCTTTCAAGAGGAGATTATCCAAACTTTTGGATGAGATTAAAAGCAACGGGGAGGGCAATGAGAAATTTAGGATGTGTAAAGATGTGTCTCCGTGTGAGTTCTGTGATTTTGCAGCCACTTGCAACAGGGGCTCAGAGGTAAAAGATTAGCGATAAGGAAGTTGAATGAGAATAATATGAGGAGTTAAGCGGAAAAGAACATGGCCGAAAGCAAAAATAACATATTGATTTGCAGAGCATCTGCCGGTTCCGGCAAGACGTTTAAGCTGACAAGCGAGTATAAAAAACTTGTAATAGACGCTTTTGCAAATAAAAATGACAGTGACGCTTATAAGCATATTCTTGCCGTAACTTTCACAAATAAGGCCACCGATGAGATGAAGGGGAGGATACTTCAGACTCTGTATGAAGTGTCAAAGAGCGGAACAGATACTGAAAAGGAGATTGCTCAAGATGCCTTAAAGAGAATTGTGCATGACTATACCATGTTTAGAGTCAGTACAATAGATAGTTTTTTCCAGGGCATATTAAAAGCCTTTGCTCTTGAACTAAGGACCCGCTCGGCCTATGAAACCAGCTTGGATGATAACGGCGCTATAGATGCTGCCGTGGAGAATTTATATGTTAATCTGGATAAAGATCCGCAGTTGCTTGGTCTGCTCTCCCGCATCTCCTTGTCCAGGGTTGATGAAGAGAAGTCATGGGATGCGCGCGGGGTCATAAAACAGCTTGCACGGGAAATTTTTAAGGAGAGCTATAAATCTTTTAAAGAGGGAGATTCTGCCGGTTTTGACAGGCTTGCAGGGCATCTCAGGAAAGATTTTGTTGAAAAATTTGCAGAGGAAGTTGTAAAAATATACGAGGACGGCAGAGCAATAATGGCTAATGCAATTGCCAAATATTCAATCTCTTCTGATGATTTTGCCTTGAAAACACGTTCCCCGCTATACAAATTTTTTGCGGGAGATTCTATTTTATCTGTTTCCGGAAAGAGGGATATGATTGGAGAACTGCCAAGTTCTCTGTTTAATTTTGCGAGTGATTTTAATTCATGGCCGAATAAGAAAATTTCCGAAGAACATCTCTCTGTTCTTAAGAGTTTATATGCAGGGGATAAACTGGGAGCCTTATGTAATAATCTTAGTGACTGTTTATTAACACTGCAACATAAATACGCAGACGGATATGCGTATTATTCTACCGCAAAGCATATTCTTGCCAACATAGATATTATCTCTCTTTTTAAATATATCAAGAAAGAGGTTGATGCTTACTGTCAAAAGGAACAAATTGCCCTTCTTAGCGAGGCTCCCGATTTGCTGCATGATTTAATTGACGGAAGCGATGCACCTTTTGTGTATGAAAAAATCGGGACAAAGATTGATAGTTTTTTGTTGGATGAATTTCAGGATACTTCCGGGAGACAATGGGAAAATTTTAAACCGCTGCTTATAAATAGTTCTTCTGAAGGATTTGAGAATCTGGTTGTTGGAGATGTAAAACAAAGTATCTACAGGTGGAGAGGCGGAGACTGGAATATTTTAAAATCTAACCTCGGAGATGATTTTAAGGATAAGATTGATGACAGCCGGCCGTTAAAAAGCAATTACAGAAGTCTTGGAAAGATTGTTGAATTCAACAATGAATTTTTTAAATCCGGTGCGGATGTGGGACAGTGCGCTGAATCTGCACAGGTTGCCGAGACAGAGAGGAGAACTGCGATGACTCCTTTAATGGCTGCAAGAGAATATATAGTTGGTCAGATGAACTGCGGTGAAGATAAAGTTTCACTTAAGACGGCTGATAAACTGATTGAGATATATTCCGATTCACAGCAGGAAATGCCTGAAATCAAAGAAGATGCATCTGTCGGGAATAAGGAGAAATTTGAGAAAAAAAGAAAAATTCTTGAGGAGAAAAAAGATAAAGGGCTGGTTGAGGTGATTGATTTTATTTCTCCGTCAAAAAATGCGGCAATGAAATTTGATGATTTCGTACTGCCGGATATGCTGGAAAAAATTAAAATACTGACGGATAAGAGCGGAGTTTATCGTTATGAAAATAAGGATATTGCCGTGCTTGTTACTTCAAATGTCAGAGGGGCTCAGACGGCAGGTTTTCTTTTGGACCACGGCGTTAATGTCATCTCCGGAGATTCTCTTTTCATTTGCAACTGCCGGGCCGTGAAGATTTTGGTAAATGTTCTCAGAAAAGTTAATGATGCTTCCGACAAGAACCTTGAGGCTGACCAAAAACTCTTTGGAGATATGCCCGATATTTTTGAGAAATTCAGCGCTAAAATTGAAGAAAATCCGGCGATGAAGGATTTGTCACTTTATGAAATTTGTCAGGAAATTTTGGGGTGTTTTACGCCGGAATTGCTAAAGGACGTCTCATTCATTCAAGCCTTTATGGATAAGGTGCTTGATTACTCTGTTAATCAGGGGGCAAACATTGGTGCATTTATAAAGTGGTGGGATGATAACGGGGGGACTTTTTCCATACCTGAGCCGCCGGATAAAAACGCCGTCCGCATAATGACTATGCACAAGGCTAAAGGTCTGGCATTCAAAGTGGTATTTATTCCATTCCTAAGGGACAAGTTGATTTCATACAATTCAACGGGACCGTTTGGACACTCGTCAAGAATCTGGTGTGCAACTGATGATGCAAAAATCGGATACTCCGGACCGCTTCTGCTGGATTTTGACCACAATTTATATTCAACAATTTTCCGCAGAGAATTTGAGAGAGAATGTGTTGATTCGGCTATAGATTCTGTTAATCTTGCGTACGTCTCATTTACAAGAGCTAAAGAGAAGCTGTACATATATGCCCATAATAAAGAGGGCTCAAATAAAGGCAACAGTGTCTCTACTGTTTCCGGCATGCTCGAACTTTTTTGTGAGTCCGCCGCGAATGCCGGTTCATCAGTTGAGTCGGAGCCCGCTCGCTTAAGGTCGCTTCGCTCCATGCGCTCGCTGGACTCGACTGCAAATGATGATGTTGCGGGCGAGGTTCATGATGGGTTAAATCCGTGCAATTGCGTGACATATACTTTTGGCAATCCGCTTGAGCCGGCACAAATATTTGAGACTGAATCATCTGATGATTCAATTGCAGTAGGAGAGGATTTGAATGTTTCTGAATATACTGTAAATGAGAGTGTTAAGGGCGAATTGAAAAATGAGTTTTACGGAGAAGGAGACGATATGCGTCACCGCGGAATTGTGTTGCACCGATTGTACTCGTTTATTGATGCGTCCGCAGAATTATCTAATGCCGGCTCATCATTAGACAGGCAGATAGAGGCTGCGGTTGATAAAATTATTGCAGAAGGAACCGCTCCAGTAATAGCGGACAGTAAAGAAAAAATTGTCAAATTGATAAAATCACAGATAGAGTCTGTTTCTTCGTATGGCTGGTTTAGCGGTGATTATCAGCCGCTTAATGAAACGGGCATTTTGATTGACGGCAGCGTGTACCGTCCGGACCGAGTCCTTATAAAAAGAAATAACGGGGGTGCGACCGGAAGTTCAGGCGGCAGCATTGCAAATACAGTCGTCATTGATTACAAATTCGGGGAATATGAACCGGAATCCCGCAGCCATTCCGGCTATCAAAATCAGGTCCGCAATTATATGAACCTTCTTTTCAGAATGGGTTATAAACCAATTGGTTATTTGTGGTACGTCACCGCCGGAAAAGTCGAGGAGATAAGATAACACCGGAAAGTCGTCGCTAATACCGCTTTGGCTCAACGTGGATGCTGGTCTGGGTCTGCGGTCCAAATTTCTCGCGCAGCAAATCCTCTATCTTTGAGGCGATTTCATCGTGCGCCTTTATGACCGTCATGTTGGGATCTACCTTAATGTGAACGTCAATGATGTAGCCGTTTCCGCTCTTACGGGTCTTCATATTGTGCATTCCATCAACGCCTTCCACTGATTTGACGATTGACGCGATTTCCTCCTCAACGGAATCTGAGAGTGATGCGTCTGTAAGTTCTTCAACTGCAGGGCGCAGCAGCTTTATAGCAACGCCAATGATAAAGACACTGACAATTATAGATGCAATCGGGTCCAGAATTCTCCATTGAGCACCCAAAAAGATTGCACCGGAAATTCCTATTAAAGTCCCGACAGAAGAGAAAGCATCTGAACGGTGATGCCATCCGTTTGCTATAACTGCCTGACTGTTAATTTTTTCTCCAACCGCTCTGGTTTTGCGGAACAGCCACTCTTTTGAGATTATGGAAACTGCAGCTGCAATCAGTGCTATATAGCCCGGCTTATCAATCACATTGCCCATAAGTGATGCAATGATTTTTTTTGCACCGGAAATCATCAGTAAAATTGCCACTGCAAAAAGCGCAACGCTAATAATGAATGTTGCAAAAGTTTCAAATTTGCCGTGTCCGTAATCGTGAGTCTGGTCTGTATTTTTTGATGAAATTTTCATGAATACAAGCACTATCACATCCGTGATGAAGTCTGATAATGAATGTATACCGTCTGCCAGCATAGCACCGCTTCTGCCAAAAATACCCGCCAAAATCTTTCCGACAGAAAGCAACATATTCACCCAGAACCCAAGCCATGTTACTTTGCTGGCCTCCGTATTTCTTTCTATCCTAAGTTTTTCAGCCTCCTTGTTCAGAATATTTTTGTCTTTTGTCATAATCAAACGTAAAAAAACACTTAATCAATTGCCTTTAAACAGATTTATGCAATCATCTTATTATCCTGTCATTTGCACACTCAAAGTTATGTAAAGTTATCAATTAATTTTATGCAAAATAAACAAATCGTAAGTTTTGATCAATTGACTTGCTTTGTTTTTATGCCGCAATATTTTTGCGCTTGAAAAACACGCGGTTCCGGCCCCGAAAAATCGGCAAAAAAAGATTGAGACAGGTAAGAGAGCGTGAAATAAAAACAGGGGAGAGATATGAAGATTGGTTTAGCGTTGGCGGCTACAATATTAATGGTGCTGTCGGGAGGAGAAATAAAAGGGCAGAACTATTCCGTCTCCACAAATTTTGCCGGGTGGATGGAGATGGGCACTTTGAATGCGGAGGCGGGAATGCCGGTTGCAAAAAATTGGAGCGTCTATGTGCAGGGAGAGTACAATCCTTTCCATTATGATATGTGGGGCAGACGCAGGCAATATAAGCACATAAAATTTTCTACCGGCACAAAATACTGGCCATGGTTTGTGAATAGCGGCTGGTTTATAAGTGGTTATGTAAATTGGATAAAATACAGTTTTGGCGGAGTGTTTGACAAAAAGTCCTATGAGGGGAGTGCAGTTGGCGCTACATTTGGCGGAGGGTATGCGCTAATGTTAAGCAAGAATTTGAATTTGGAGATGGGACTTGGCGCATTTGCGGGGGTGACAAATTATACACGTTTTTCGTGCATAAAGTGCGGCAAGATTGAGGTAAAAAAGAAGAGAGTTATAGTTACCCCCGATAATGCGCTTATTCAATTGACGATGTTGTTTTAAACATTTAAGGGATATTATCATTTTAGGGGAGCATCATGTGCAGGAGATTTAGAAACGTGCCGTCGTCGGCGTTAACATTTATGGAAAAGATTATTGGCGCCGTGCTGATTTATCTTTTGGCCATTATTGTAATTACTTGGATTGTATGTGGTTGTAGCGGAGTGCGGCGCAAAATAGAGAAGATTGCAAAATCTAATGTAAATGCCGGCGTTGTAAACTTTGCAAAATCGCATCCGGAATTAAAAGGTGGTTCACAATCCTATATGCATTCATATTCATCTCCGGCAATTGATACTCTTGGTGAAGGTGAACCTTTGATAATGAATGCGATAAAAGAAGAAGCCACCGGAGATTTGATGGTGTCAGATAACCTCAAGCCCATAGTTGTTCAGGCGCGCTTTAGCCATGTAGCGGAGAGACAGGGGCTTATAAACATCTCGTTTTTCATAATTATTCCAAAAGAACTCCGGGACCCTGCATGGCAAGTGCGCTTTTTCCCAAAATTTTTCTGGGGTTCCGATTCATTAATGTTGGATAAAATCTATATCACCGGTAAAGACTATCGCGATGCGCAACTTAAAGGTTATGAGAGATATAACAAATTTTTGAATTCCATTATTCCCGATAGTGCCGATTTTGTAGGAGCATTTACAAGGGAGGTATTGTTGAGACGGTTTGTTGAGAGAAATTTGAAATATATGGGAAATGATAATTCCGGCAAGTCCGGACGCATAGGCGGAACGGTGAGTAAAAATTTTGATTCACGGAGTGTTACGGAGGATGATGCAATTGAATATTACACAAAGTATTGGCTTGTTAATTCAAATAATAAAAAGAAGTCAAGATTGGGAGATGTATTTAAAAAATATGTGAAAGACCCGCTGGATAAAGAGGGTGTCAGGCTTGATACCGTGGTGCTTGATGCTAATGGGGATGTGGAGTTTAGGTATGTGCAAACACTTAAGGCTAAGAAAGATATGCGGAAAGTTAAACTTGCTTTTACCGGAGGAATTTATTTATCGGGGAGAGAATTATATAAAATGCCGTCCGGGGATTCTTTGACTTTTTATATAAGCTCAATCGCTCAATTTACCGATAAAACGCCGCTCTATAAGAAGAAAATTATTGAACGCAGGGCCTATGTTAATACTATGGCTTTCATAGATTTCAAAGCGGGAAAGTGGAATATAGATGACTCGCTTTATAATAATGCGGAAGAGATTAAAAGGATAAAAGGAAACTTTGATACCCTTCTTGCAAATAATGATTATGTGATTGATTCTATTGTAGTTACAGCTTCTTGCTCTCCGGAAGGCAGTTACAGTTCAAATGCCGCACTTGCAGAAAAAAGAGCTGAGTCCGTTAAGAAATTTTTTAACTCTTATGCGGGCAAGCGGAAGGAAGGCGGGCAAATAATTTTTATATCCAGGTATATATCAGAGGATTGGAACGCATTAGAAAAATTAATCACGGCAGATTATTCATTGAGAGAGAGATCTTTTTTGTTGGAGTGTTTTAAAATAAATGATTTGGACAAGAGGGAGAAGACTTTAGCTAAAACTCAAGATTACAGATATTTGCGTGAATGTTTTTATCCGCTGCTAAGAAGAATAAATTTCAATTTTACACTGCATAGAAGGGGGATGATTAAAGATACAGTACACACCACTGAAGTTGATAGTGTGTATTCTCTCGGAGTAAAAATGTTAGAGGAAAGAGACTATAAAAAGGCAATAGAAATATTGCGTCCTTATAGAACAATTAATACGGCAATTGCCTATATGTGCTTGAACTACAATCATTCTGCCATGGACATTCTGGAGAGATTAAATCCAACTGCGACAAGAAATTATATGATGGCCGTGTTATACGGAAGGTTGGGTGAGGAGAAAAAAGCGTTGAAACTTTTTTTGAGTTCCGTGGATCTGGACCAACAGATGAAGTACAGAGGAAACTTGGATCCCGAAATTTCTTCACTGATTTTGAAATATGCTCTTTTTAAGAGTCAGGATTAAATACAAATACTAATGCTAATGTAAATATCAGAAATACAATATATTAACAAAATAACTATTAAATTATTATGAGAAAATTATGGGTTGTCGTTATGGTCCTTGCGGTTATGGCGGGATGCAGCAAGAATGAGATTGAGATTGAAGCGGGCAATGAGGATGAGTGCGCTTTAACGGTTGACATTGCACCTTCTCCTGGAACTCCGGCCGGAATTGTTAGCGGAGGTGTTGGCGGTTCTACAAAGGCAATAGGCGCAGGGCACGGAGTTCAGGATGATGATAATAAAATCCAAACGTTGGAAATATTTGTTTTTAAGAATGTTAGCGGAGCAACTGACGACGGGGTTCTTGAGGTTTATAAAAAATTTTCGGGCACCCCTTTAACAACACTGACAGGGTTGCAGTTAACGGCAAAAACGGGTCCTAAAATCATTGTTGCAATTGCAAATTCGCACGCAGCCAACTGGGCGGGAATTGATACATATTCTGAATTTCAGACAATTACATCATCCCTTAAGGCAGAAAATCTTACAACATTTGTAATGACGGGTTCAGCGACAGCAACGCTCGCCGCAACTGCATCTGTAAGCATTCCAATCTCCAGACTGGTTGGAAGAGTAATATTGAGCAGCATCAAAACAAATTTTACAGGAACACCTTACGAAGGGAGCACATTGTCAGATGTGAAAATCTATCTCACCAATGTCAGCGGTAGTAAATTGTTCTATAACGGTGGAGAACCGTCATCTGCCTTGATTTTAAATACAAAACATTATATATCAACAGATTGCAACGGATGCGCAATGAGCGGAATGCTATATGATGATGTTGCCGGAACTATTGGTGAAGTTGCAGTTACAACTGCGCATTATTTCTATTGTTATGAAAATATGCTTGCAACTGAGACAACGTCTGAAAGATTTACAAGAATGGTGATTCAGGCAACACTGGCGGGAAAAGTTTACTATTACCCGGTTGATATCAACAGGGAAGGATATGGATGGGTCAGCGCGAGCGGGCATGTTGGAGTAAAGAGAAATACATCTTATGCAGTCAACGTTGCCATTAGCGGTCCAGGTTCTACAAACCCGGACGAACCAATTACAAGAGGAACGCTAACCGCAGATATTACGGTCAGCAACTGGGCAACCGTGCCCGATTCCTCTGTGAATTTTTAGTGTCTAAAAGCTGAATATTATTTAAAATGAAGACTATACATTGCTTTTGTCATATTGTTGCCGTTGTTGCTGCCGTGTTTTTAATTACGGCGGCAGCCGGCTGCAATACTATTATGGAGAGCAGAGAAGAGTGCCCTTGTGAACTCACGATAGATTTTGGCAAGATAGACGGCAATGTGAGAAATGTTCTATTATGGCTATTTGATTCTGAAGGGAATTTGCTGTACAAAGATACTGTGGAAAGGAAGAACTTTAAAGTACCGGATGTACTGAGTGTTAAGAAAGGGAATATATATTGCTATGCATGGTGTAATTTGAGCGATGCGTCCGTTTGTACGGAACGCTTTTCTCCATCCACTATAATAGAAAAGGCCGACGCCTTAAGTGCCGATTCACTTTTCTTTTTTAAGTACGAGGGGGCTGTCAGAGGGGAATCTGTGATTTTGCAAGTTCTTCCAAATAAGGAGTTTGCAACTGTTAATGTAAGATTTAAGGGAGTTGAGGAGGGAAATGTCGCAGGGACGGAACTTGTATCTCCTTCCGGCGGTTTTTTTGTTAACGGAAAGTGCCTGGAAAAATCATCTGTCATCAGCGTAAATACTGCACAATCACAACATCAGGTAAGTACGTCAAACTGCATAAGTAGTTTGAATGGCGATGGTAAATATTTATCATTTAGAATGTTGAGGCAAAGCGGTTTGAACGGAATATATATGAATATATACTCTCTGTCGGGAGAAAAAGAAATGAGCAGAAGAGATATTGGAACTTTTGAACTGGGCAAATATCTTAAAGATTTAGATTACGATATGGAGGCAATCGGTCTAAAAGATATTGATATACTGATAGACATGAGCTCTCTGTTAGCAACGGTACAGGTTGATGACTGGATAATTACGGTGCCTGTAACAATTGATTTTTAAAAATTGAACTATGAAAAATAAATTATATAATGTTTCTATCGCAATTGTTCTTGCAATTGCGATTGGTCTGGCATTGATAGCTGCGGCAGTTTCCGGATGTGCAAAAGAATCAGATAATGAGTCTATCAAAAGGACAGCTGACAATAATGCGGTTGTAAATGTTTCATTTTTTCTTCCGCAGGCATCATGGACTAAAGTGCTTGGCGTAAGTCCGGCTCAGGTATCAAATGTGAATGTATATGTTTGTAATGCTCAAGGACAAGTAGTTAAGAGTAAATATCTTATAGGAACTCTTTCTCTGCTTGTCCCGATTCAGAAAGGTGCCTCCTATAACATCTATGCAATTGCAAATGCCGGCAAAGAGATGATTTTAAAAGATACGTCTGAAATATTGAACAGCACTTTCAACGTATCGTCGGCTTCCGCACTTGCAGATGCTTCAGGCGGTGTTATCATGTCAGGAAAAGCAGGCCCGATTGTCTTGTCCGACGGTATTTTTGTTCCCATTACTTTAACAAGAGGAATAGCAAAAGTTATTCTTAAAGGAGATAAGAGTTCTTTAAACTCCGGTGTCACAATTGGTATTAGCAGCGCAACACTTAAAAACGTTCCAAAAAGCGTGAAACTTTTTAAGGCAAGCAAAGCTACTTCTGCTTCTGAGGTGATGGAGGGTGATGTGATTTCCGGCAGTGACCTTGCAAATTTTTTCTCCGGCGGGATAACTTTTTATATGTTTGAAAATATGCAGGGTACGCTGTTGCCTTCAAATACGGACCAAACTCAAAAAGTGTGGCCGAACGGAAATGCGTACTCAAACATTTGCAGTTATATCCAGCTTAATGCGAGTTATGCATCTTCAAAACATTCCGGTACTCTGCTTTATAGATTCTATCTTGGAAAAGATATGACCACAAATTTTGATGTTGAAAGAAATACGCAACATACAATTACCGTTTTCTTTGCCGGAGAAGGTTCCGTTGATGATAATACATGGAGAGTTGATACAGAATTGCTTACAGACTTGGTAACATCTGTCTCTCTGTCTCCGTCAAAACTTGAATTCGCGGGTTTTGGGGAAACTCTAAAGTTCACTGCATCTATTATGCCTCTTACGGCTTCCGACAGGTCCTTGATATGGAGCTCATCAAATATTTCAATAGCAACTGTTGATCAAAATGGTAATGTAACTTCCCGGGGAATAGGCAATTGTACAATAACTGCTACCAGTTGTGACGGTGGAAATATAAGCGCGTCTGCATCCGTGTCAGTTGTGGCCGGTGAGATTTCATTTCCTTCCGGATCCGGAAGCATGTATGACGGGGAGACTTCAAATATTACCTGGGCGAAAATAACTCCTGCTACCGCAGTGCCGACTGTTACAAGCAGCAATACATCAGTGGTTTCCGTGGTTTCATCGGCATCCGGCGGTGTGACGGTAAAAGCGCTAAAGCCCGGGACTGCGGTACTGACAGCAAAGCTGGGAACTGCAGCTTCTTCCTATACAATTAATGTGGAAGAGTTAAAGGTTGTATTTACAACATCTTCAACTTCAAATGTTTACTTAGGCTTTAATACTGCGGTAGGGTATAGTATTTCACCGCCGAGAGCCGGCGGACTTAAGCTAAAATGGGAATATGCAGATCAAACTCGCGACGGGTCTTTTTTTGTTTTTTCTAATACAACCTCGGGATGCACGGTGCGCGGTACTGCGGAGTCAACTCCCTCTGTGCCAACTCATACTATTAAAGTGAGCTTTGCGGATATTCCAAATAAAAACTTTACAAAGAGCATTAAGGTTTTGCCGGCAATTAAAATTACAGAGAGCAATATAAATTTGCTTGCCAATGCTTTTGTCACAAAGGCAACGGGACACACATATTCTGATATCGCTTATGAGCATTATATTCAGTATCAAACTGATTCAAGGGCTGCAATTACTTGGAACACAAGTCATCCTGTTCTGCTGCCCGTTACCTCTTCCGGTAAATTGTACACTGATGCTTCAACTTATGCTAACGGAATTTATACTGTTTATGCGAGTGTTACGGACGATGTCGGAACGGTTCACCGGGCAACGGCCCTGTGCACTGTTTGGGAGGAGATAAATGTTCTTGGGATAAGTGAATATTCTCAAGAGGGGGAGGAAGACGGATACCCGTATTTTACTATCAGTAAAACAATAGATACTAAATCACCTCAAGACGGTAAACTGATTAAATGTATTGGTGACAATTGTATTTCATCGCCTGATTTTCAAACAATGACGCTGACTCATATTCAAGGAGCTGTCGGTGATCCTTATCATGAAATTGATTATACCATTTTTACATTTGATAATCCCTTTGATTCCAAAAGTACTATTCTGGGTTATAAATATAGATATTACATAAGCGATATCTCCTGGATACAGTAAGACAGTCCGTTGATGAACCGGCTTCTTTTGTGATGATATTCAGAATAATGATTTTGGATTTTTACAAGGTTTGCCCCAAAACGACATTTATGTGATTTTAAATCTCTCTTTGTTTTTGTCCAGTTCTTTATAAATGCCGCTCTTAAAAGTGACAATTTTCTTCTCTTTGCACAAACGTGTTTCTCCTTTCTCGTTGCAATTTATTGCGTTAATAATTGCTTTTGCTCCTTTTGCCGGGCTCTTTGTGAAAGGACGAAACAGCTTGTCAGCAAGCGAGTCATACCACTTGTGCATTGTTATCATCTTAGTGTTGACTGCACCAGGATCTGCTGCAATTGCTCTTATCTTGGAATGTTGTTTAAGCATCTTGCGGTTTAAAGCAATTGTAAACAATGCAAGGCAAAGCTTGGACCTGCCATAGTTTTTTAAACTGTTGAATTTTCTATCATCTCCATCCAGCGGCCACCAGTTAATTGTTACTGAAACCGTGTTTATTATTTTTCCGCTCTCTTCATTCATATACGGCAGAAGGGATGTGGTTATTCTTCTGGGAGCAAGGTAGTTAACTTGAAACGTTGTCTCTTGCAAATCTTTTGTAAGCTTCATCTTTGGTACAATGACGCCTGCATTATTTATAAGCAAGTCTATTGAAGTATTCTCCCGCTCTTTTTTCTCCAGAATCGTAACGATGTGTTTGACGGCATTATCTATGCTTGCAAAATCTTCAAGGTCTGCCGGCACTATGTGAAAATTTGGTGCCGAATCTATATTTTTATTCCGACAGATTTTGGCGCATTCTTCTTTAAGCGCTTCTGCTTTTTTAATATTGCGGCAAAATGCATATACTTCATATCCTTTGGTAACCAGCCATTTGCAAACTTCGGTTCCTATACCTCCCGTTGCGCCTGTGATTACCGCCACGTGCCGGGAAGGTTTGTTGTTTTGTATTTTATGATTGCCTTCCATTTTAGTATTCAACTTTTTATCAGCGATTGTATCGCGTCTTTGTAACTCTCTCCTATTGGAATAGTTAAGCCTTCCCCGATTTCCGTTTTCTTTAACACTATTTTCCCTTTTCCAAATGATTGAATGTAATTAAGCCCGACAATAAAGGAACGGTGAACCCGCATGAATTTAAGACTTGGAAGCTTGTCATCAACTTCCTTCATTCCCATCAAAGTAAGGACAGGATACTTCTCCTGTTTTGTGTAAATCTTAATGTAATCTTTAAGCCCTTCTATGTAGACAATGTCTGCAAGGTTGATTTTAATCACCTTGTATTCACTCTTAATAAACAGAAAATCAGTTTGTTCTTGTGCCGCTGCCGCCGGAGCCAAAAGCGCATTGATGATTTTATGCGCTTTTTCCGCCGCATCCAAAAACTCCTTGTATGATATGGGTTTTAGCAAATAGCCGACGGCGTTAACTTTATATCCCCTTACCGCATACTGCTCAAAGGCCGTAGTAAAAATTATTAGTGGTAAAGTCAGCTTTTGAGGATCATTATTTTGCTCTCTGATTATTTTGCTAAGTTCCAGCCCATTAAGTTCAGGCATTTGAACATCAAGAAAAATCAAGTCTGTGTTGCCTTTTTTAATCTCGGCCAACGCACCAATAGCATTTGTAAAAGCTCCCGACAGTTTTAAAAAATCCGTCTTTTTAATATAGCTCTTAAGCAGTTCAACTGCAAGGGGCTCATCATCTACAACAGCACACTTTACCTGATACATAATTCTGTTAATGAATGATTTGAATTGGTTGCACAAATGTAACTAAAAAACAGGCATTTTCCCATTGCTGCACAGTTAAAATGACCGATTGTCTAATTCAAGAACGGAGCGGTACATTTTTCCCTTACCCTCCACGTCAACTATTCCTTTGTTCCATGTGTAATGGTCTTTATAAAGCAAATCCAGTCTTATCTGTACTTGTTTTAATCCAACGCCTGAGCCGCTCTTATCACTTCCATCTTTAGGGTAATATGAGTTCTCTATCAGACAGGACAATTTGTGTTTCATATCAGAAACCATCTCTGTAATATTGATGAATATGTAACTCTCTTCAGTAGGAGAAACCCCATGCTTAAAAGAATTCTCTACAAGTGAGATTAATAAAAGCGGTGCAATTTTTAATTTGCTATTAGCTTGAATGTCAGTATTAAAAATAACCTTGCAGTTGCTTGCCAGTCTGATTTTCATCAGTTCTATGTAGTTCTTCAAAAATTCTATTTCACTCTGAACCGGCACAAATTGCTCCTGATTTTCATACAGGACATGGCGCAGCAACTTGCTCAGCTGGTGTACCGCCTCCTGCGCTTTATCCCGGTCTATCGCAATCAGAGCGTAAATATTATTAAGGGTGTTTAGCATGAAGTGCGGATTAAGCTGATTTTTAAGGTTGTCCAGCTCCGCCTTTGCCTTTTCCTCTTCCGCCTCCTGCAAAGATTTTTCCGTGCGGTCATACCTCTCTGTAAGTTTAATCGTACACGCAAGTCCGATGATAAACAGCAGGGACATCACATCTCTAATCCAGAACATTCTTTCCGGCCTTCTGTGATGCATTCTGCTCTTTTGACCCAGCGGAGAATCAAGCGGGGGCAGCGGCCTAAACTCTTGCTTTCCATCCGGAGCCTGCGTTTTTTGATTTATAACCATCTCCGTATTAGGATTTTTCAGCCCCGGCCTTTTAATGTATTTCTTATTCCATTTTGCAATTCCAATGCTTAAAACGGCAACCAGCAGGATATTTAGTAGAATAAAAGACGTTGTCTTTTTTCTAAATAAAACTTTTGGAATCAGCCACAGCGAGTTTACGTAATATGCTATTACAAAAGAGACGGGTATGCTTGAATGTTTAAGGTATTCCGTAAGGCTAAATGTTACGGCTGAATTTCTTTCCACAAAAAGCAAAGGGAAAGCAAACACTATAAGCCATGCAAGTACCTGGATGAGAATAGATACCCATTTTCTTTTTTTATGTTCCGGAATGATTGTCGTTATGTCAGAATTTATCATAGTGCAAATATATTTCAAAATTATTCATATCTGATGGCTTCTATCGGGTCAAGGTTTGCCGCTTTCTTTGCAGGATACCAGCCAAAGAAGATACCAGTGATTGTACATACCGCAAAACTAAGAATAACACTAAGAGGTTGAATTGCAATAGGCCAATTTGCAAAGATTTTAACCGCGTATGACGAGCATACGCCAACCAATACGCCAATTACGCCGCCCGTTATGCTTATCATGATAGCCTCTATTAAGAATTGAGTTAGAATATCTACGCCTCTTGCTCCGACGCTCATCCTAAGTCCTATCTCTTTAGTACGTTCAGTTACGCTTACAAACATAATGTTCATAATTCCAATACCGCCAACTACAAGTGAAATACCTGCTACGCAAGCTAATAGAATGGTCATTAAATTAGTTGTTGATGTCATCATGGAGCTCAGCTCCTCCTGGCTTCTTACGGTAAAATCATCATCTTGGTTTGCCTGAATTTTGTGGTCATCTCTCAAGATATTTTTCACCTCAGCAATAGCAGGGTCAGTAAGGTCCTCTGATACAGCCGATGCAAATATCATCTGAAGGTATGTGACTGAAAGCATTCTCTTCATTACTGTAGTGTAAGGGGAGAGAACAACATCATCCTGATCTTGCCCCATTGAGTTGTATCCTTTTGATTTTAAGATACCTATAACAGTCATTGGAATGTTGCCGAACCTTATAACTTTTCCTATCGGATCCTCTCCGTTTGTAAATAGATTGTCTATGACGGTCTTGCCAATTATGCAAACTTTTGCACTTGTCTTAATATCCGTGTCATCAAACATCTCTCCGTCCTGTACTTCCAACTGTCTGATTGAAAGATAATCTTGTGATACTCCGCTTACTGTTGTGTGGTAGTTGTTGCCTCCAAAAATTGCTTGGCAGCTGGAAGACACATTAGGGCTAATTGCAGAAAGGTACTCGCTTTCATCCTTTAGATTTTCATAATCTGCAAGTTTAAGAGTCTGCATAGAAGAGGCCTCTTGTCTTACACCGCCCTTTACGTCTGTCCCCGGCATAATCATAATCATGTTGCTGCCCATCTTTGAGATTTGGCTCTGGATGCTCTTTTTGGAACCCTGTCCTATTGCGAGCATGGTAATGACAGAACCAACGCCAATCACAATTCCAAGCATTGTAAGGAATGTGCGCAACTTATTGCCGGCTATTGATTTAAAAGCTATTTTAAATAAATTTCCCCAGTTCATGATTTTTATTCCCCGTTTTATTCATCTTCATTTTTTGGAAGAGCTTCCAGTGCATTCCTGGCTGATTGAATATTGTTGTGTACGATATCTTCTTTAATCTTTCCGTCCCTCAATGTTATATTACGTCCGCTGAACATTGCAATATCCGGATTGTGTGTCACAAATATTATTGTTTTCCCCTCTGCATGAAGTTTTTGGAATAGAACCAAAATTTCATAGGAGGTTCTTGTGTCCAAATTTCCTGTTGCCTCGTCCGCCAGAATAACCGCCGGATTATTCACAAGCGCGCGGGCAATTGCAACTCTCTGCATTTGTCCTCCTGACATCTGATTGCTTTTATGGTACATCCTATCTTCTAGTCCAACTGCCGTAAGTGCTTCAATAGCAGCTTGTTTTCGCTGCGCTGATGAATATGCGGAGTTATACATCAGCGGCAGTTCTACATTTTCCAGCGCGGTGGTCTTTGCAAGCAAATTGTATGATTGAAATACAAATCCAATCTTTTTGTTTCTCAGAATTGCCCTCTCCGGCTTGCTCATTGTTTTGACGGAAACGCCATCCAAATAATATTCGCCGCCGGAGGGCGTATCTAAACATCCAAGGGTATTCAAAAGCGTGGATTTGCCGCTGCCGGACTTTCCCATAATTGTCACAAACTCACCCTCATACACCTTAAAGCTTACTCCTCTTAAAGCATGCACAATCTCATCTCCCACCAGGAAATTCCTCTTAATGTCCTGTAGGTCAATAACAACCTTTCTCTCTCCGGTACTTGCCGTATTATTATTGGTATCCATAGTATTATTCAATTATTAATTTTTTATCCCGACAGTTTTATTTTGGACCGGAGCTGTTTTCGCCGCCGTTGCTGCTGCTCTTCTTATTATTTTCTCCAGGATGCTTAGGCATGAAAGGAGAACTTTGGTCACTTGAACTACTTGAATCCGAATCGCTTAATGTGGTACCTGCGGTTGATGACATGCTCATCTCTACAACAACCTTTGTTCCTTCCTGTACTCCGCTTGTAATCTCAACGGCAGTTTTGCTCTTTGTTCCCGTCTCTACAGGAATAGCTGTAAAAGTCTTATTATTAAGTGTCCAAAGTATTCCTTTTTCCGCCTCACCTACAGTATGGTTACCAAGATACTGCTGAGATTCTTTGCTGATTGAATATCCGTTTTTCTTTGCATATAGCTGAGGATCAAATTTTAACGCCTTAGGTTTTACGGTAAGCACATTATTTTTTTCAGCCGTATAGATTGTTATGTTTGCCGTTAAGCCCGGCTTTAATTTTAAATCGGGATTTGGGGCGGACACAACAACTTCATAAGTAACTACGTTATTGGTGGTTGTAGCATTCTGTCTTACCTGCGTAACTGTGCCGCTGAAGGTCTCTCCAACATAAGCATCTACTGTAAACTCAACTCTCTGTCCATCCTTAACATTACCTATGTCGGCCTCGTCAACATCAGCTATAACTCTCATTTGCGTAAGGTCTTTTGCAATATAGAAAAGTGTTGGAGTACTGAAGCTTGCGGCAACAGTCTGACCTTCCTCAACGCTCTTGCTCAATACAACTCCGTCAATAGGCGAGGTAATTGTTGCATAGGAGAGGTTTGTTCTTGCCTTCTCCATGCCCTGCCTGGACATTGCCAGAGTGTTTTTGGAACTTTGGTAACTGTCAAGGGCCGATTCATATTCGCTGTCCGCCACCAGTCCTTTGTCATGCAGCATTTTTTCTCTGTTGTAATTTTTAAGTTGATAAGAATAATCACTTTGAGCCTTTGCATAGCTGCTCTTTTGGCTCTCATAATCGGCCATTAACGTTGTTTTATCCAACTCCGCAATTACTTGTCCTTTTTTAACGACGCTATTGTAATCTACGTAAAGTTTTTTAACAATACCGGAGACCTGAGTACCAACTTCCACCTTTACAACAGGCTCTATGGTACCCGTTGCGGTAACGGTATTGTTTACATTGCCGCGTTTAACAGCCTCCATCTTAAACGTCATAACGCTTTTAGAACTTTTCTTTCCAAAAATAAGCACGCATGCAACTATTACTATAACAGATACAACGCTCCACCAAATTATTTTTTTCTTATTGTTCATATTATTTTTTTTAATTTTTCTATCACGACGGATTTTATTAATGAGCACCTTTTAAATATCAATCTCCTCTCCCATATAAAACTTAAGCACCTGCAGATTGTAAAGCGCCATGTACTTTGTTTGTGCAACTTGCTGCTCTGCAGAAAGATATGCGCTCTTCTCTTGTTCCAGCTCCACAAGGTTTTTCATTCCAAGATTAAACTGCTCGTATACAAGATCATAACTTTCTTTTGCGCTTATGTATGATTGCTTTGCGCTAATGTACTCTTGCTGAGTGTTTTTAGCGTTAAGGTATAAATTGTCTATTGTTTTATACATATCATTTTCTGTCTGTTCCGCAGCGAGTTTGTAATAACTGATATTGTTCTTTGCCTTCTCTGTAGCGCTCCTGTATGTGCGGTTGCTGTAGATTGGGACAGTTATAGTGACGCCAACGGTATTGGCCCAATTAGTCTTAATCTGTTTGCCGTAATTTGTGCCTGTGCCGCTTACGTTATTTGTTCCGCTGCTTGCATTAAGAGATATGGTGGGATTGTATTTTGCATTAGCCAGTTCAAGTTCACTGTTCTTAATGTACAATTTGCTTATCTCAATTTCCGGTCTTAAGTTTATGGCCTTTGCAAAGACGTTTCTGCGGTCAGGAATGATCTCAAGTACTTTGTCTTCAGATATTTCCGGTGTGACAATGCCCATCTCTTCTCTCTCCAACTTAAGCGCGTTTTTAAGATTTACCATATCGCTGTCATAAGTGCTATGCGCCGTAACCAGCTGATAATTATCTGCATTGTACTGTGCCTCCAGCTTTGCGCAATCCGCCTTTGACATGTTGCCCGCTTTAAGAAACTCTTTTCCTCTTTCCCACTGTGCTTTGGATGAGGCAAGTGACTCTTGTCTGATTTTTATATTTTCCATATCGTAAAGCACTTGCACATAATATTGAGCAACTGCAACTTTAAGGTCTAGTCTGTTTTTTGTATATGTCAAATCTTGAATTTGCCGTGTTACATTCTTCTCTTTTACAATGTTGTTAAGATACCCTCCCTTGTACAATGTCCAGTTGGCGGATACTCCGTAATTTCCAGAGTACGAGTTCTTTTCTGATGTGCTGTTGTTAAAGTAATTTCCGCTGTAACTTTGACTTGCGGAGGCAGATACGGAAGGGTACTTTGCCGCCTTTGCCGTCTTAACATCAATGGCTGCATTGTCTGCATCAATCTTGCTTTGCTCAAGCGCAACATTGTTCTCCAGAGCGTAGTCCGTACACTGTTTAAGCGTCCAAGTTTTTCCAACGCTTAACGTGTCCCTGTTTTGAGTTGCAGGAATCTGTGCCGCATCCGCCTTATAAGCGATGTCCGTTCCAACCAAAATTGAGGCAATAATTATAATTGCATTTGGAATTTTTTTCATGATATTTTTAATAACCTTCATAGCCGGTTTATTTTCTCTTTAAAAGCAGAGGCAAATTTGGTGCAAAAATCACTGAAATCCCTTAAAGTTAGACCAATAAGGATAAAATGCCCACCAACAGCGCAATTTTATCTATGAATCTACAAACAGCCAAAATTTGTACCTTTGACAGACGTTTTGTAGCGCTTTTTTTGCATTTGAATACTAATCCTAATACCATGAAAAACACAACTGTCGGGAGTCAAAAAACAATGCGGGATATTTATGATTTTTTCAAACATTTATGCCGCAATAACAACAAAGAGTGGTTTACTGCTCATAAACAGGAGTATCTTGAATGCCAGGCAAAATTTAATGAATTTGCGCAGCAGCTGATAATAGAAATTGGGAAGTTTGACCCTTATATAGATCCCGACAGATTAACCGTAAAGGAATGTACTTACCGAATTTACAGGGATATACGTTTTAGCAAGGATAAAACCCCTTATAAGAATCACATTGGACTTTATATTACAAGAGGGGGCAAGAAGGGCCCTTATGCCGGATATTATTTTCACATGCAGCCCCCGGCGGTAAAAGATTATTTTGAAGGAAGCATGCTTTATGTTGGCTTGTATATGCCTGAACCTAAGGTGATAACCAGTATCAGAGATGAAATATCCGTTAATGGAGGGGAGCTTATAAAAGCAATAAAGGAGGCAAAACATTTTACTCTTTTTGACGGGGATACTTATAAAAAACTGCCGCGCGGATTTGAAGACGTTAAGAATCCGGAGTGGCAGAAGTTATTGAAACTTAAGGAAATATCCTTGGGCTATCAAATGACGGAGAATTTTCTGTTTAAAGATGATAAACTTGCAAAAAGGGTGGCTATCCTGCTTAAGGAGACAAGACATTTTACTCACTTTATTAACAAGTGCGTAGATTATGCGCTATCTGATTAAAATACAAACAGGCTCTAAATTGTTAATTCTTAGTGTTTTGTCTGTGTTGGTCAGGTATCCCGTCTTCTTGTTAATCCTGAATATTTGCACCTCATGGTCTTGCTGGCATGCAACAAGCATAAAGTCTCCGTCAGGAGTTATGGCAAAATTTCTTGGTCCTGCGCCGGTAATCTGGTATCCTATTTTTGAGAGAGTTCCGTCTGAATGAACTTGGAAAATGGAGATACCGTCTCTTACTTTTCTGCATGATGCATATAGAAACCTTCCGTTGGGGTGAATATGAATATCTGCGCTTGCGGCTGCATTCATGCGGTCAGATAATGTGTCCTGTATCTGATTAAGTATCAGATTTTTTCCTTTTTCATTTATATTGTAAACAAGTATTCTTCCGCTAAGCTCGCAAAGCAAGTACATGTATTGTCCGTTGTTGCTGAATTCTACATGCCTTGGACCGTATCCGGCGGGTACCGAGTAGGATGCAGTATCACACCAATATAATTTCATGTTTTTTCTCTTCAAAGAATCATTGCCAAATCTAAAAAAATACAACTTGTCGCAGCCCAAATCTGTTGCCATGACGTAATCATTTCCGGTGTCTTTTCCTTTGATGACTCTTACAGTATGTATATGCGAGCTGGCCTGTCTTGCAATGTTTGGTCCGCTACCCAGAAATTTAATGATTTGAGAGCATTGCTTTATGTTGCCGTTTGTATCTACGGGAAATAAAGAGATGCTGCCTCCGCCATAATTGGCCGTCATTAGATAATTTTTATAATATGTTATGTAACAAGGATCTACGCCAACATCCTTTCTGCGGTTTATCTTTGAAGGAGTGAATGTATTTCTAAATGAACTGACTCCGGATTTTGCAGCATTCTCGCTTACCGCAAATAAGAATTTACTGTCGGGAGAAAGAGTAATAAATGAAGGGTTTGCATCATTATAATCTGCAAGTTTTGACATCTCAAGAGTCCTGCAGTTGAAACTGTATTTTACAGCTTTGTCTCCGTAAGCTCCAATATATACGGAATATACATGATTATTCTCTCTATTCTTGGCAACGATAATGATTATTGCGGCTGCAGCAAGGGCAAGGATGCTCACTGCTGCCAGAGTAACTATACCTTTTGTTTTCTTTGTCATGGTTTTATTCTTTGTGCAGTTATTGGCTTCTTTTTAAACAGTTGCCGGTTATTCTTTAAATTTAATTATCGCCGCTTTTAAGGCTTCCCAATATCCCGGAGTTTTAATAGCGTTTCCCAGGTCATAAATGCTAATTCCTTCTGAACCTGCGCCTCTGACATAGTCAAATATAGTGTTTAAGTATGAAGCAGATTCTTCATCCGCATATATGCCGCTGCAAAGATATGCATTTGAACCGCTCTTTTTAAGCCCTTTCACGCCCTTTTTTGTCTCGGTTATAATCCACTCTGCCTGTTCATTGTAGAATTGGTAATAAATCATGGGAAAAACAATGTCCAGGTGTGTGAATTTTGTCCAGTCTTGCCTTACCAGTTTGCGGGCAACATCCGGAGAAGGGAATACATCTGCACTTGCAATTTTATGGTGCTTGTGAATTACATCCGCAAGAGCATTTGCGATTTTTACAACTGCTTCATAGCGGTATTCCATCCAATGCTTGTCTTCAGTAGGGTTCTGAATATTAATTGGGTCCACACCTCTCTTCTTTTTGTACTGCTCTCTGCAGTATGGGCAATAGCAATGATCCCACATGGGATAAACTTTATCCTGATGCACTTTTCTCAGTTCCCACAGTCCGGCCGGAAGTATCGCATCCGGGTATCTTATAAAATCCAAATTTATCCCTGTAACTCCGTCTATCTCTGCAATTTCATTTATCCTGACTTTAAGATATTCAAGCACTTGAGGCTGAGACGGACATAACCATCTGTAGTGGTCTACTCCATACATATTGTAGTCCAGACAAGACTTTCCTTCTGCGTTGACCTGATACCAATCTCTGTGCACCGCCTGCAAATTTTTCTCACAGCGGTTCATAATCCATACCCAAATATGTAGTTCAATGCCGTATTTTTTAGCAAGTGCGGCAGCTTTTTTTGTGGCTGCAATTGCCGCGTAATCAGTAAAATCCGTTGTGTCTGACATGCCAACGGGGTTACCTCCGTGCACTTCCATTATCAGCGCGTCAATGCCGGCCTCTTTTGCCTTTGCAAAAACAGAATCTGCCGCCGCATCAGTCATCGGACCAACGGATCTCATCCATGCCCAAACTTTTTTCTCCGGATTAACCTTATTGTCAGTTGTTTTCATGATTTTATCATTTTTTATGATATGCTTAGCACTCAATGTATTAACTGAAACAAGAGCGCATAAAACAATTGCCATTGTCTCCCTTATTACTTTTTTCATGGTGTTTTTTAGGTTTTATTTCTGTCGTGAATATTCAGCCATTGCATAAGCTTCTTTCTCCCACTTGTCAAACATTCTCTTTGCCATTGTGTACTCATTGCCGTATATAATTGGTGCATAGTGCTTTGGAGTGCTAATCCACTTGTATTCCATCTTTGTCATCGAGCTGTAAAAATCATCCGCGTTTATAGCCTCCCTTCCGGAAGTCCGCGGTAAATTCTCTTCATACTCCCGATAGTTTTTCCAGCTGCCGTCCGTTAATTTTCCGCGCAACATCTTGTAAAACATTTGCCAGCGAGGAAGGTAATACTCCCTTATTAAACCGCTCCATTCCCGCCAAGAGTAATCAAACAAAACGTCTCTTCCGTACCAGCTTTGCGGTATGTCCTGTCCGTCAAATTGTGCCTTGCCGCTGCAATTGTTGCCGTTGTTGGTGGCGCTAATATTTGTTTGTTGAACTTGTACCGGGCCCCACTGGGTAACTTGCATGGACTGGTTAAAATCATACAAATCAGATTCTTGCTGCGTTGTAGCCCATGAATGTGCCTTCTGAATTTTATCCTCAAAACTGTACTCTCTGCGAGTGCCGACAAGTGAATCTAAATCTGTAAGCAGTTCATAAAATTCTGCAGTGCGCTTGTCAAACTCAGCAATGTTCCCGCTCTCAAACGCCTCTGCAATTTTTTTATTCAGCCCTTGTCCCAGATTGCTCATAATCTGTCTCTGAATATCCACTATATCAAACATATATCCGTCGGTTATAGGATCACAGCCAAGCAGAAAATCTTCTGCAATTATCAGAGTGTCCTGGCTGTATGGAATTCCGAAATTTGAATTTGGACCGGACTTTTTTGGATGCAGCGCCGGACGCGCAGCAATGATTGAGCTCTTTTCAGTGCCGTTGGTTCCTCTGCGGTAAGGGTTGTGCCACAGGCGGATAAGTGCATCCAGTGTGTTGTCTGAAACATATCCGTAGCGTCTTACGGAGTATCCGTGCAGCCAGTCAATCATATCTGCTTTATTTTGATGTACGGGCATCTCAAATGCCAAATCATAATAGAGCGGATTCTGGCAAATTCCCTCCATAAAAATTCCGCTGCCTACAACAGGAGAACCATCATCTGCCGCCATAGTGTACTGATTATCAGCTAGTGCCTCTATGTCTCCGTGCATGTTGATTCTCCCTCCAAAATTGTGAAGATTGCCTGCCAGGTATGGATAACCCCAGAATTTTTTCTCTCCAGGTTTTGACGGAGTATACTGAGGATCAGCCAAATCCAGAATAATAAGAGAGTCCTTTGGAATAGCCTCAACTATCTCCTTTGTAGGGGTCCAGCCCTGCATAATCCAGTATTTAAAATTTTTATCCGCCTCCCGATAGAGTTTTAATACTGCCTTTGCAACTCCGTGTAAATAAGAGCTATCCGTAGAGATAGGGGTACTCTCGTGAAATGGGTCAGTTGCATAAAATCCGTGAAGCCCGTAGAGTTTTTTCTCCTCTTCAAAAAATATTTTTCCAAATTTCATGAACAGCGGATCTGTCGGATCTAGCTGAGCTACAGGTGCAAAGCCGCACCAATCCTCTTTCATCTGAATGTTTGCCTGCGGATAAATCTCTTTAAATCTTGCGGGAACCCCTCCGGAAAATCCTTGCTGAATTGGGTGCATGCCTAGCTCTAATTCCCTGTCGGTGATCTGCTTGCCAAGCTTTATATGGCTCTCAATCCAGCTCTTTGGAAGCGGTCCTGCAAAGCTCTCTATGTTTGTCATCCATTGCCATGCAAAGTAGGCGGGGCCGCAAAGATATTGGCGCGCCTGCTGGTCCGTGTATCCTATGCGCAGCAGCGCATTGTACCAAACTCCCTCCAAACCAACAACTTGCAGCGGCATATTTATGCCATTCATGGCCATGAAGTCTATAACTCTTTGCCAGTCAGTCCAATTCCACCACGCTCCGGTGTAGCTGAAGGAACAGTAATTGAAAAATGAGCGATACTTCCCGTTGATACGGCCGTTGATTTTTTCAGATGGCAGCGGTAGTTTTTCAGGCAATTTGAGGTTGTCTCCGCAGAAGGAGAGGGAAACCTCACAGTACTCTCTAAGATATTGATAATAAGCCACGCATAAACCAATCTTCTCTGTGCTGCGCAGCAGAATTTTTCCGTCGGGAGCTTTATAAATTGAATAGGGTGTCCCTTCATATTTGCTTGCAGGGAACTCTTTTGCCGGTGCTATCTGCAGCTCAAAATTACCTGAGCGGCCCGGTGTTATCCTCTCAATGAGCTGTTGCACAGGGCGTACTGAGATACGCTGCACAGGGGGTACTGTAGCCAGTTGTTTGTTTGCAGTCTGCTGCAAAGCAGGTTGCAGATTAATGTTTGTTGCATGCTGGCAGACAGGTATCAAAAATACTATTGTAAACAGGAGTAGTTTCTTCATGATTTTTTGTTAAACCTCGCAAATTTAACAAAAAGAAAGCGGGGGACTCGCGTCCCCCACTAACATATAATCTCTATAAGTTATTTAAGATACTCTCTTATAGCTCATCTCCCGGCTGGAATGTTCTTCTGAAACCGGTAATTTTATAGGTATGACCTGTTACAGATGAAGTATAAGTCATCTCCATATAATCAGCCTTTCCGCCGCTAGGAGGAGTTGCACCGTCAACAACAACTTTACCGTCTGTAATTGTGCTGGTTCCGCCTTCCAATGTGTTAGGACCGCTGCCGGAGAAAGTTAGAGATTTGACATCGCATTGAATTTTGCATTTTGTGCCATTCTCATCACCCGTGTTAATAACAACCCACATATCTGTTGTAGTTTTAGCTGCAACATCGGAGGTAACAACGTAAGTGGTGAAGCTTGTACCTGCAGTTTGATCTGTTACTGTGGATGCCCACTCACCGCAAAGCGGATAGATAGGAGACATGTCCTTACTATAATTCCCGTATGTCTCGCATGAAGATAGGCCGGCCACAGCCAGGAATGCAACTGCAATATATGTAATAAATCTTTTCATTTCTTTATACATTTAAGTGTTATTATTTCTGCCACCACTGTTTAGCTTCAATCTTAACGGTTGGTGTGTTAGTATTATAGTCAGAGGATGATTTAGGATAAAGCATTCTGTGAGGGAATTGATCTGCAGGTAGAGATGAATCTACTACAGGAACTAATTCTCCGCTTACATAACCAGCCTCAGAAGTTAACTTAGTTCCAAGTGCAGGAATGCCTGTTCTTGTGATATCAAAGAAACTATCCCATGCTTGGCAACGTGTAGCAGCAACCCATTTCTGAGTAAGGATGCACTTTAACATTGTAGCCTGAGAAGTAGCGTCAAATGCGTAAACTCCGCCTGTTGCAATGAAAGTTGAACAATCATAACCCCATCTGTCAAATGCAGCTTTAACTCCAGCCTCATAGAAAGACTGAGCCTTTGATGCATTGTCAAGACGAGCCCAAGCCTCTGCCTGCAAGAAGTAACTTTCTGCTTCTGACATAAAATATACAGGGTCAGTTGCAGCTAGTGTTGCGCGTGAATATCTAATGCCTGTAGCAAGACGATAACCTGCCTCATTGCTTGGATATGCACCAGATGTTTTATCATAGAAAACTTTAATACGAGGGTCTGCATTGGCTCTTAAATAATTTGCCAAAGTGTTGCAGGCTACCATGTTTCTTGTAGTATTAAGTTTTCTTCTATCATTCTCAAAAAGAGGATTTGAATGGTTCTCTTCATTTACAAATGTAGCTATCTTAGCATCTGTAGTTAAGAATCCGCCGGCATCTAATGCTGTGGCAATAGTTGAAGAATACTTGCTCCAGTTGCGCATCATAAGTTTTAGTCTCAAAGTCTTTGCAAATGCAATCCAATTTTTAACGCTACCGCCAAAAACTATATCCTGGCCTGACATATCTACAGCAGCGTTTGCTGCTGAAGTTGCTTTTGAAATAACGTTCTCCAATCTCTTGATAAGATCATCATTAATTGCAGATCCCTCATCAAATTTTGGAGTAAGGTTTGCATTTCCAAGTGCTGCCTCAGTGTAAGGAATATCACCATACCAGCTTCCTAGTATGTGATACATGAAGCATAACATGGTCTCTGATGCTACAAATAGGTTGTCTGCGTTTCCGGCAGCAGCAGAATATTTAACTGCATTTGTCAAATCAGGTATTGCGCCTGCATAAGGAATAGACCAAAAACGTTGATAAGAAGTATTTGTAATAGAATAATCTACAGTAGTGTTGTACTGGTTAGATGCATTATTCTGAGTGTAGTGCTGGCTCCATAGTGAACCAACTAGCTCCATGTCTCCTCCAACTATCGCTGCAACCTGAATCTGCCCAGAAGGAAGTAACATCAATGGATCCGTTACGGTCTCAGGATAATTAGGGTTCTTGTTTATATCCATAAATCCGCCTTTGCAGGAGCACATCAAAACTGCTACAACTATGACGGAAATGTATTTTATCATATTTTTCATATTCTTTCTGTGTTAAGATTTAGAAGGTAATTTTTATGCTGCCTCCGAATGTTCTATTCGTAGGTGCTGCAGCAAATTCACCAAATTCAGACTGAAGGTCATTGCCATAGTTTGATCCCTCTGGATCTACATAGTTGTTCTCCTTAGGAGTCCACATAAACAAGTTCCTTCCAATAGCGCTGACTGTGATACCTTTAATGAAACCAGTCTTTTCGCAAATACTCTTAGGTAAATTGTATGAAAGTACAAGTTCGCGAAGTTTTACATAATCCTTCTTAAGAACCCAATTTCTGTAATAAGCTGTGTTCTTTGCATTATTGTAGTACTCGTAAGTGTTGTAAGATGTAATAGGGATATCATTCTCAACATATCCTGTACCTGCATCATTTAATCTAACAGAGTTAGGGTAGATGAACGGAGCACGGTTGTTGTAAACGGTTGGAGTAGCATTTCCTGCAAAGTGATACAATTGAGCTGTATAGCAGTAGAAATATCCGCCGTTTCTCCAATCAACAACTGCAGAAAGAGATAAGTCTTTCCAAGTGATCTTGGTTGTAAATCCCATCTGGAATCTTGGAGCTGATGTTCCAACAGTTTCTTTCTTGCTGGCATCAATTTGAGGGAATCCCTTAGAACCAACTATAACTCTTCCCTGATCATCTCTTGCAATTGCAGGTACCTGGAATTCTCCTAGAGGTTTTCCAACAACTGCTACGTAAGATACACTGTATGCACTTGTCAAAGTGTAAGATGTTACATCATCCCACAACTCTTTAACCTTTGACCAGTTCTTTGTAAATGTCATACCAATATCCCATTTCCAATCTCCGGATTTAATAGGTGTACCGCCTAACATAATTTCAACACCCTTGTTGCCAATTTTACCAACGTTACGTGTTTGAGTAGTATATCCGGTTTCTGGTGCAACTGATGCTGCAATAATCTGATTCTTAGTATTTTTATCATAATATGCACCATCAAAAGTCAATCTGTTGTTAAACAAATTAATATTTAGACCAACCTCAAACTCAGATGTAATCTCCGGCTTCAAGTTCTTTGTAGGAAGAGAGTTGCTTTCTGTTAAACCAAGAACTCCACCTAGAGGAAGGTATAGAGAGCCAAAACCTAATCCAATCTGAGTAGCTGAATAGATACCTGATGTTCTGTAAAGAGGAGCGTCATTACCAGTCTTTCCATAAGCTAGTCTTAACTTTAAGAAAGAGATAGGAGTGTCTTTAAGATCAAATGCATCTGTAAATACTACGGCTCCGTTTACTCCCCAGTAGAAGAAATGGTTGTCATTGATAGGAAGTGTAGAAGACCAGTCATTACGTGCTGTTGCAGTTAAGAATGCCCAATTTTTGTAACTTAAGTCTGCCTGTGCAAAAGCGCCCATAAGTCTTCTTCTCTGATAATAAGAAGTTGTTGTAGGGCTTGATGTTGTATTTGCAAGACTGAACCATCCCGGTGTACTAAGACCATATAGATAAGAGTCCAAGTAAGAGAATGTACGTTGATTAATGTCATAACCAACAACGGCATTTAGATTTAAATCTTCTGTCAATTTATAATCTGCTTTTAACATACCGGTAGCATCCAACTCTTCCTGTTTGTCGTAATCTTCTGAATAAGTACCTGCAAGATCTGATTTGCTGCCGTATGCCCATGCATCGCTTGGAATAACGTGTTTCTCATTCCATCTCTTTGTTCTGGAGCTTGTGAAATCGCCGCCAATACGTGCTTCTGCGGTTAGACCTTTGATAATCTGGTAGCTAATATCAATTTTACCATAGATTCTATCATCCTGATATACGTTCTTGTTGTGATCTACAACCCAGTAAGGGTTTTCTGCATAGAATGTATAGAAGTTATCTGGGTTGAAGTGGACATCATTATAGTCCTTCATAGCTTTGAAAGAAATATCTGCGCCGTACTGTAGAATCTCCTGGAACATAGATGCTCCATCATTTCCTTGTCCAGCAGAAGGTTTCTTTGCATCCTTTCTTACGTAGTTGATGTTTGCGTCAATAGAGAAGTTCTTATACTTGGCATTGCCGCGGAATGAGAATGTATTTCTATTATAGGTGTCTGCCTTGTTTGGCATTACTCCCTTAGCATTTGTGTTGCCATAAGAGAATACCATACCCAAATCTTGATTGCCGGCAGCAACTGAAATGTTGTTTGTAATCTCATTGCCAAATGTATAGAATTTGCGGATATTATCCTTTGCAAATGAGAAAGGCTTTGAAAGAACTTGGAACCCATTAGGTTTTGAAGTTGCATTCTCAACTGAATAAGCCCAAGGACCCCATTCCTGAATTCTGCCGTCCATTCTAGGACCCCAAGATCCGTTCTCTGCTGCGTCAAATACAGGCCAGCCTTGTCCAAACATATCCTGTCCCTGAGGAACTCTCAATACGTTGGAACCCATTAATGAGAAATCATAGTTAACAACAAGGCGGTTTTCTTTAGCGCGCTTTGTTGTAATCATGATAACTCCGTTTGCTGCACGTGAACCGTAAAGAGCTGTTGCTGAGGCACCTTTTAGAATAGTCATGCTCTCAACATCGTCTGGGTTAACGTCATTGGCTCCGTTACCAAAATCGACAGAATCATTAAAACTGCTGGAACCGGCAAAACCGTTGCTCATTGGAATACCATCAATAACATAAAGTGGATTATTGCTGGAGAATGAAGAATAGCCGCGGACCACAACTTTCTGTGAAGAACCTGTGCCTCCTTGTGAAGATACCTGAACACCGGCAACCTTTCCCTGAATACCCGTCATAAGGGCAGATGATTTGGCGTTGGTCAGGTCATCAGACTTCACTGTGGAAGTAGCATAACCCACAGATTTCTGTGAGCGGGTCATACCCATTGCCGTAACAACAACCTCATCAAGTACGTTGGCTGATTGCATCGTTACGTCAATAGCACTTCTTCCGTTTACAGAAATTTCAGTTTTGTTGTATCCTATATAGGAAAACACCAAAACTGCATTTTGAGGACAGCTGATGGAATACTTTCCATCAACATCGGTCATCGCGTTAACGTTGGTTCCTTTAACCTGAACGTAAGCTCCGACTAGCGGCTCACCGTTGGCCGCGTCCTTTACAGTACCTTTAACTGTCAACTTCTGTGCGAACAACGCGCTCGTCAGAGTCAGTAAAAGGACCGTCATCAAAAGTTTAATTTTCATAAGATTTAATTTAGTTTGGTTTGTTTTGTTTTGTTACATATATATAGTTTAGTTATATTTTTAACCACCAGTTCGCTTTAGGTTTAGCGATGACTGCGTAAAAGCCTAATCAAAGATAAGAAAAAAAATCTAAAATCAAATTTTTTGTTACGTTTTTTTTACACTTTGTTACTTTTTAAACCCCATTCCCTTTCCATCAAGTATCCTTTGAAAGTACCAAATGTGCTGTGAGAGTGCATAATTCCAAAATCTCCAAGAGTGATATCCGGGACTTAAAGTCTCAATCCAGCGCACTTTTGCTTTTCCTGCCGCTGTGCAAAATTCTCCCGCTTCCTTTGACATATAGTCATTGTAACCGCAAGAAACAACGATGAATTTATTGTTGCGTTTAATCTTGTTAACTCTAGATATTGCGCTCTCTTCTGAAAATCTGGACAGGTCATCGCCAACTATTTTTTTCATGTCTTGAGACAGACCTGTGGAAAGTTTGTTGGGTTCCGCATAGTGATTGTAGCAGTCATTCAAATCCAGTACTCCGCTCATGCTGCCTGCCGCACGGAAAAGCTTTTGATTATCAATGAATAACGTAATAGCGCCGTGTCCTCCCATGCTCAATCCGTCAATGAAAGTGGTTTGCGGGTCAAGGTTATATTTTGCAAAAATTTGTGGAAAGAATTCTTTGTTAAAGAAATCTTTTGACTGCATTTTATTTTTATCTGAATTATTCATGTACCAGCCGTTGTAAAATCCGTCGGGACAAATAATTCTAAAACCTGTTTCATTGCAAACAGACTGAATATCAACTTTGTCGCTCCATGCTTTATAATCTCCCTGCCACCCGTGCAGCAGAATTATTGTTGCGTGAGGCTGTGCGTTTTCCGGTGTGAATATATATATGGAGTCATTGCATTTCAGATAGTTAGGAGATTGCATCACTAATAGTTCCGGAGAGCCGTTTTGTTTTGGAACTGCAGGTTTTACTTTATCAATTTTTCTTCCGTTATCATACCCCATCTCTTTGCCGTCCATTATTCTTTTAAAGTACATAATATGTTGGTCTAGAGCATATTTCCAGAATGACCATGAGTGAACTCCGGGGCTCAGCGTTTCAATTACAGGTACATTATTTGCTCTGCATGCTTGTGCGAAAGATATTGTACAAGGGGCAAAAAAGTCTGAGTATCCGCAAGATACAACAATCATTTTTGGCTTGCCCGCAATAAGTTTTATTCTCCTGTCTGCGCTCTCATTGTTGAATCTTGCAGTGTCCTGACCCATAACCTTTTCCCGTTCTGCTGCAACATCCTGCTTCCAAGATTTGAATAAGAGTTTTTTAATGAATGTGTCATAAGCAAGCTGCAAATCAAGCACTCCGCTCAAACTGCCGGCAGCTTTAAATTTATCGTAATTATCTATGAATACGTTAATTGCGCCGTGTCCTCCCATGCTCAATCCGTCAATAAATGTAGTCTCCGGATTAAGGTTGTACCTCTTATACATCTCCGGAATAAATTCTTTATTCAGAAAGTCACGCATCTGCATCTTGCTGGTATCAGCCCAGTTAACGTACCAGCTGTCCTTCAATCCGTCGGGACAAATAAATCTAAAACCGGTGCTGTCGCTGAGACTCTGCAGGTCATTGCTCTTTGTCCAATTGGTATAACTTCCGCCCCATCCGTGCAGCAAAATCACAGTTGCTTGAGGTTTTTTACCGGAAGGTGTGAAAACAAATATTGAATCATTTGCTTTAAGGTATTTTGGCGATTCCATCACAACCAATTCCTGCGACCATGCGGGAAGGGTGCACAAACATGTTAGTAAGCAAAGAGTTACATTTTTTATAGCTCTTGACAGTTTTTCTTTCATCATATCTTTTCTTGTTTTTACTGCGTTCTGAACGCGATTTTTAGTTGGCCTAATATACAAAAAAAACTGTTACAAAATTGTTAAACCCCCTTTTTTCTTGTATTTTTGCGGCGTTCTAAAATCAAACCTGATAACTATTTTAAATGATTTAAAACAATACCTATGGAATTCAACACAAAAGTATTCCAGATTAAGACCTTGACCAGGTCTTTAATCACAATGGTTTGCATCTGCTTTTTTGCAGCTCCCGTATTTGCTCAGTATGATTTGAGCGGCGCGGTATCTGTCAGAAATCAGAAGCAAACGGCTTCCACTATGTTGTATAGAGGCACTAACAATGCTTCTATGCAGACGGCTCCTTCTAAGACTGAGCCTAGGACTCTAGAGGCAATTCCTCAAAACAAGTCTATTAAAGGTACTGTTGTAAATGCAGCTGACGGCACTCCGGTTCCCGGAGCAGTTGTTCAAGTTGTTGGTACCAACAAGTACGCAACAACTGATGCCGACGGTAACTTTACAATTAATGCCGGAGGTAAGGCTATCTCTGTTCAATGTCTTGGTTTTAAGACAGTAACAGTTAGCAACCTTTCAGATGGAATGACAATCAAAATGACAGCTGAATTGGTAAAACTTGATGATGTAGTTGTAGTCGGATATGGCAGCCAGAAAAAAGTCACTTTGACCGGTTCAGTCACTTCAACAAAAGGAGAAACTGTGGAGAAGAACTCTTCCGTTAACCTTTCACAAGGTTTGGCAGGACGTCTTCCCGGCGTTATCATCAACAACCGTTCAGGTGAGCCAGGAGCTGATGGTACAACAATATTCATCAGAGGACGCAGTACTCTGGGAGATAACAGCCCTCTTATCATCATCGATGGTATAGCAGGCCGTGAGAACTTGGACCGTATTAATCCTGAGGACATTGCAAGTATTACTGTTTTGAAGGATGCATCCGCTGCAATCTACGGTTCACGTTCTGCAAACGGTGTTATCTTGGTTACGACAAAGAGAGGCAACTTGGATCAGAAACCAGTTATTACTTTCAGTTATGATCTTGGTATTCAGCATGCTACAAGGCTTCTTGATTTGTGCGATGCTAATCAGTATGCAGCTGCATACAACCAGGCAAATGAACTTGATGGTGTTTCTGATGCGTATTCTGCCGATGAAATCAAAGCAATTAGGGATGGTTCCAACAGGGTTGAATATCCAAACACAAATTGGTTCCATGAGATTATTAAGCCTGCTTCTTTCCAGCACAAATTTGGTATTACTATTTCCGGCGGTTCAAAGAGCATGAATTACTTTGTATCTGCAAACGGACAAATGCAGGACGGTATCTACAGAAAGAGTGCAACTAAGTATGACTTAGCGGGTTTCCGCGCAAACGTTGATACAAGAGTGGCAAAGAATTTAAAGATTGGCGTTGATATCTCAGGCAGACAGCAGCACAAAGATTATTCAGCATTCTCTTCTGACAATTACGGTATTTTCTACATGGCTGCAAGACGTTCTCCTCTATCTACCGCATACTATCCTAACGGATTGGTACAGAGCGGTACAAACCCTGTTGTTTTGGTTACAGACCAGACCGGTTATGACAAGACAACTCTAGACCGTTTGAACACGACTGCAACATTGAGACTGGACATGCCTTTTGTTACTGAAGGTTTGTGGGTTGAGGCCCACGCGGCTTATGACTGGACATCTACTTTCAGAAAACTTTGGGAGACTCCATGGTGGGGCTACAACTATAATAAGGAGACTGGAAATTATGACCATCTTCTTGCTACCGGTTATTTCTCTACGCCAGCTCTTTATGAGTATTATACTACCAATCATCAGATGACTTTGAATGCTACTGTAAACTATGACAGAACATTCTTTGAGAAACATCACGTTAGCGCAATGGTTGGTGTTGAGCAGAATAAATACCATCAAGATTATTTTATGTCTGCAAACATTTCTTATGATTCAGACGCAATAGATCAGTTATTTGCAGGAAGCGCGGATAATGCAAACTTTAAGGTAAATGGTAATGCGGTTGAGACTGCAAGAAGAAGTTACTTTGGCCGTTTGAATTATGACTATGAAGGCAAATATATGGTTTCTGCAATCTTCCGTTATGACGGTTCAGAGAACTTCCCTTCCGGACACCGCTGGGGCTTCTTCCCTGGAGTTAGCGCAGGATGGAGAATTTCTGAGGAGCCTTTCATAAAGGATAATTTTACTTGGATTAACAACTTGAAACTTAGAGCTTCATACGGAGAAGTTGGTAATGATAATATCTCTTCTTTCCAGTATTTGACAACTTTCTTATCTAGCAACAAGCCTGTATTTGGCAACACTACATCATCTAGTATTATTCCCGGCACAATCCCTAACTTGAACGTAACTTGGGAAAGAGCAAAGACTTGGAACTTTGGCTTGGACGGTACTCTTTGGAATGGAATGTTAGGTTTTGAAGTAGAGGTATTTAAGACAAAGAGAAGTGATATTCTTTGCACAAGAAACTCAACTATACCTAATTACACAGGAATGTCATCTTCTAACCTTCCTGATGAGAACATCGGAAAAGTTGAGAACAGAGGTATTGAAATTCAGTTGAGTCATTCAAATAATGTTGGAAGTGATTTCTATTACAGAGTTTCTGCAAACTTTACATACGCAAGAAACAAAGTTATTTACATGGATGAAACTCCTTGGAGCACTTATGATGCTGCAGGAAATCTTGTAACTGACAGAAGTTATATGAATCAGACTGGCAGACCTATCGGTTCCGGACTTTACTATCATGTAATTGGCATGTTCAGAACTCAGGAAGATTTGGATAAATATCCTCATACTAAATCACAGAACCTTGGAGACTTTATTTTGCAAGATAAAGATGGTGATGGACAGATTACTTCCAATGACCGTTACAGAAGTCCTTATAACACAATCCCTCAGATTGTTTATGGTATTACATTTGAAGGCAAATGGAAAGATTTTGACTTTATGGTATTGCTTCAGGGACAAGGACGCGCCAGACTGGATTTGGGCGTCAACAATGACCCTGCTGTTGGTAACATCCTTAAGTCTGTTTATGAGGACTCTTACTCCTTGACAAACACTACGGCTTCCAAGCCAAAACTTCGCGCATCATACAGCGGAGATTATTATTTGAGAAAAGCTAATTTCATAAGATTAAAGAATGTTGAAGTTGGATATAATTTCCACGGAGATTTCTTTAGCAAGATTGGAATCAGCAATCTTAGATTCTACATAGGCGGTTATAACCTGCTTACTATTTCACCTCTTAAGGAGATTGACCCTGAGACTAACAGCACAGATTTGCAGGCTTATCCTCAGGTTAGGGTATTTAATACAGGTGTAAAGGTAACCTTCTAATATTGATATGATTATGAAAAAAATATTTATTATACTTACACTGTTTGCATTTACGTTGTCAATGACATCTTGCAACAAAGATTTCTTGGACAAGAAACCCTTGAATGCTTATTCAGAGACAGACGTATTTAGCAATGACGCAATGTGCGAGAACTTTGTGAACACAATGTACTTTGTAATCCGCATTCCTTACAATGAGGGTACTCTTGCAGCATGTACAGATGAGGCATATTTCAGATATGGAGGTTCATCTACCAACTATATTTCCAGAGGCGAGATGGATCCCTCCAAAATTATGTACTTGAATGAAGGAGGTTCTACTCACAATACTCGTAATACATTCATAAATATCTGGAACAGAGTTTATACTTATGTCAGATATATGAATATGTTTTTGGAGAAGATTGATAACGCTTCAGCAATTTCTACAGAGACCAAGAACAGGCTAAAAGGTGAGGTTTACTTTTTAAGAGGATGGGCTTACGGCAATTTGCTTCAGAGAATTGGCGGCTTCCCAATAGTTGATAAAACATACAACATTGGAGATGACTATTCAATTGAAAGAGGCAATTTTGACGAGTGCGTTAAATTCATTTATGCGGATTTGGACAAAGCTATTGAGTTGTTGCCGGACAAGGCTGCGACAAAAGGAAGAGCTTGCGCAGATGCTGCCCGCGCTATGAAGGCAAGAGTAGCAATGTTTGCCGCATCTCCTCTGTTTAATGACCCAACTGATCCTACCGATACCCCTTGGCATGGCGCATACAGCAAAGATAAATGGACTACTGCTAAAAATGCTGTATATGAGGTTATTAAGAGAGCGGAGGCAGGCGCTTATTCATTGGATGACACTTATGACGGATATTGGACAGATGTTAATTCTCCTGAGGTAATATGGGCATCATACATTTTGCCAACTTCTCAGAATTATATTTACTCAACAGCTGCTGAACAGTGCTATTCATTTGCTCAATTGCTTTGGGCTCCTGCTGCTACTTTTGGCGGTTGGACATGTGTTGCTCCTACAGAAAATATGGTAGAAGAGTATGAAATGAAGGCTACAGGCAAGAGACCGTTTGAAGATGGTTCTGGTTTTGACCCTAAGAACCCTTATGTTGGAAGGGATCCAAGATTTTATCTTTCAATCCTTTACCATGGTGCTCAGTTTAAGTTCAATAATGGAACAAAGGATAGCCTTGTTACAATTAAGATTGCAAAGGGTGCTACCAGTGCTATAAAGAATGATAACTTCTTCAGTAATTCCAATGGTACTCAGGGTACAGGATATTGGATTAGAAAGTTCTTGATATGGGGCGGAAAAGTTAGTGAAGGTCAGGGAGATAACCCTAATGTTATGTATCCTTGGTTCCGTCTTGCAGAATTCTATCTGGATTACGCAGAGTGCGCATATAATCTGGGAGATGATGCTACCTGCCGTGATTATATCAATAAGGTAAGAGACAGAAAAGATGTAATGATGCCTCACGTAACTGAATCAGGTACAGCGCTTCAGACTAGATTATATCATGAGCGTCAGATTGAGCTTGCATTTGAAAACTTCAGATATTTTGATGTCAGAAGATGGAAGATTGCAGGAGTGACTGAGAGAAAGATGACCTATGGTATCAGAATTATTAAGAACAACGCGGAAGGCACTGATTTGACTTACATCATGGCAACAAAGGGTGCAAACGGAGAACCTGATTTCACTGCATGTCAGAATGCAAGTTTGGCTAAGCTGGCTACTACATCACACAAAGATTACAGAGATTTCCAGCCTCAGCATTATCTGGTTCCAATACCTCAGAATGAGATTACAAAATCAGGTGGAAAACTAGTCCAGAATCCTGGTTATTAGCAGTATAATCTGTCGGGATTAATATTATTATTCACGATAGAATTTTAAAGGCGGAGTTTTAAAAGCTCCGCCTTTTTTATTTGACTTTCATGTTATCTGACAAGTTGCTTGGTCAGATAATGCCGTTGATTAAATCCTTTTTTCTGATGGCATGAATGATTCCAAGAAGTATGAAAAGCAATGCTGCCCAAATTGAGATTTCACCCGTTAAATCTCCATATTTTACAAACGGAGTAATATCATTGTTAACATTAATTTCTCCATTGAGAAATTCTTTTTTCCACCAGTTTGTCTGAGCAACAATATCTCCTCTTTGGTTTATTATGGCGGAGATACCCGTATTTGCGCAACGAGCTATATCTCTGCGAGTTTCAATTGCCCTTAATCTGGCATAGCTTAAGTGCTGGCGATATCCGAAGGTGTTTCCCCACCATCCGTCATTTGTTATAACGGACATTAGCTGGGCACCTTTGTTAATATAATCTCTGTAGAAATTCCCGTATATAGATTCATAGCAAATTGCCGTCCCTATCTTTGTTCCGTCAGATGTTGTAAATACCGTTCTTTCAGCCTGTTTCCCAAAGCTGCCATAACTGCCGCCCATATCAACGCCAAACTTTTGAAGTATAACCTTGTTGCGGAAAATAGGATATGATTCTGCCATAATCACAAGCTTTGATTTATGATAAAAGTCATAATTTCCATTTGGGTTGTTGAATACTGCCGTGTTGTAGTTGTCATACCATAAAGCTCCCGCAACATTTGTGGCGGTAGGGGACGGCGCATCGTTTCCAAGTTCTCCGTTCATTTCAAACATTCCGCTCTGATTATTAGGCGCATAGAAAAATTGTGTAACGGCTCCCCAAATAAAATTAACATTGTGTGAGAGTGAAAAATTTTTGAAAGCCTTATACGTTTTATTGCTGTCGGGAGTATTTTCTAAAAGAATATTCTCTTTTGAGTCTGGTGAAAAAAAAGTTTCAGGTGCAAAAACTAAATATGTATTTGGAGTTACGGCTTCCTTTGCAATACGGAAAAGAATTGTGTCTTGCTGATTGTTTGAAAGCCCGCTGAATTTATCATTATAAGGGTCTATATTCGGCTGAAGAATAGCAACTTCCTTTGTTACTCCGTATCCGCTGTTTTCCTTATATGTGTAGTAGCGGAATTGAGAGTAGATAAGCGGAACAAATAAGAATATGGCGGCAACAATAGAAGATTGAAGTATTTCCTCTTTCCAAACAATGAATTTGATAATTCTAAAGAATATCAGGTTCATCAATAGTATCCAAAGAGAGCCGCCAAGGGCACCTGTCATTGAGTACCACTGAACTGATTTAACGGATGTGGCAAAGGCATTTCCCAGCGTCAGCCAAGGCCAGCTGATTTGAACATTTTGGTATACGCGTTCCCATCCAACCCACATTAACATAAAAATTATATATGGAAAAATTCCCGTCGCTATTTTCCGGAACCAACGGAACAGCCTGAAAATGATAGCCATCTGAAGGGCGTTTAAAATAATGGCAGCAGCGGCTCCACCAGGCGTAGCTTTGAAAATCCAGTAAGTTGTTATAAGATTCCAGATAAAAAACACACAGTAATATATTATCCAGAAATTCTTCTTTTTATGCGATGTGGCTATGTATTCAGCTGTAAATAAGGGAATAAATGCAACCAGCATTATTAGTCCTGTATGCGGAACTATGAATGGAATTGATAATAAAAGTGCGGATGTTATTCCAAGCATCCATAATTTTAAATTCAGATTTTTCATCTGATTAAGTTTGTTTATAATAAATTGATTGTTAATTGTTTGTTGTCTTCAATAATTACCGTCATCTCTTTCCATGTTCTCTCCTTATCATCCATGATTGTCTTTGCTAAATCAAAAATCTCCCAGCAGTCAAGCAACTTTTCAGAACCGTCTGCAAAAACAATTTTCTCCTCAAAAAGAGGGGAGTCTTCTGCAACTGTAATTTTGAGCTCAATCTTAACAGCATTATTTGTGCCCAAGTGTTCTTTATTTGTATCTAATTCATCCCCAATTATTGCCGCATCAGCCTCTATGCTCTTGTCAGCATTTGCGGGCAGTTGCCGGTTTTCTTCAGCGATGTTGTTGTAATTGTTTATAGCATAGCTTATTATTGAATTCAAATATGAAGGCGCGCATAATGTTTTTTTGCCTGTTCCCTTTTTCATCTTTATGCTCTTTTATATTGTAATATATTGTAAATAATTATCGCGATGGTGCATTATCTTGTTCAGGTCCAAGTGTGTTGTCAAAAATTCCAGATATATTCTGAACAATTTTTCCGGTATTGTCATAGGATTTAAAGTTATTTTCAAATCCGTAAGGACGTTTCTCTTCTCCGCGGTATAGAATGTGAATCTCATAAGACACTTTATATCCCATGCGTTTTGCCTTTGCGGCCTTAGTCTCCAATGTCCTGATTTTCCCCTCATTAAGCGCTTTTTTTTGAGGAACATAATTAATTTGCTCTGTTGGACCGTAGAGTTGCTGAGGTATTAAGTGTCCGGCGTCATCCATACCTGGATGTCCGTCTTTGAAGGTTACGGAGTAATGCTGAGAGCCTCTGTTGCGTCCACGTCCCTGCAATATAACACTTGCACAATATACCTTTTTAATGCGGCCTAAACTATCTGTGTAATAATCAATTCCGTCAACAATGTAGTGACCGTTTGGCAGGTGCAGCGTATTAAGAAACATGTTCATTATAACTTGGCCTTTATCCGTCTTGTTTTTGCCTGCGTCTGCTACAATGATGTTTTCAGACAGTATGCCGCAGAATTGTTTGCGATTATCAAAAACTGCTACCCACGGACCCTGTTTTTCTCTCTGTCCCTGTACTCGCGACAGTAGTGTATTTATGCTGTCGGCAAGATATTTATATCCCTGTCCATATCCGTTTTGAAATTCAGATATGTCCGTGAAATAGAATGTGTTAAAGTTAACTTTATAATATTTCACAAGTACAACATTTCCCCACCATTCTCTTATCTTTTGAGATTTTGACAGTTGCGTGTGTCTGAATGGGTTGTTAAAGTTAAATGACGTACATGCAATCAGCGCAGCGCACGCAATGACGGATATTTTAACTGCCATGCGTATCTTGCGGAAATAGTTTAGATTTGTCTTGTAGTTTAATTTGTTCATACATAGGCAAAAATAATGTAAATTTGTAACAATTAACAAGTATTTTTATGGAAGGCATAAACATACAGAAAACTAGGGCAATACTGCGCAGCGGAGGTATTTACATTGCAATGGGAGTTGCATTTATAATAATGATGTTATTGTACCCTACAGAGGGAAAATTTAAATATCATTATCGCAAAGGCGCTCCATGGCTGTATGAAACGCTTACTACCCCCATAGATTTCCCGATTTTAAAAAATCAGCAGGAACTTATGGCTGAGAAACAGGAGGCTGCCGCAAACATTGTCCCTTATTATACGATTACGCCTGCTATTGTAAATGACAGAATTACAGAACTTTCAAAAGAAAGTTCCAAGTATGGGCTAACGCATGATGTACTTTATGTTTTAGATGAAGGACTGAGAAAAGTTTATGCAAAAGGCATTCTTCCTGATAGAGAAATTTCAGATAAAACAATCTTTGTCCAAAGCGGAAGAACAACAACTCAAGAGATAGAATCTGATTTATATACAGTCTCCAAAGCTGTAAAATTTCTAAAGTCTGAGGTTGTTGCAAATTTTCCCGCAATGGATGCTGATTCTCTTTTTAGCGCAATTAAGGTGCAGGAGTTAGTTGAGCCTAACCTAAATTATGATAAAAAGACAACGGAAATTCTGCATAAACAGGCTATTGACTATATATCTCCAACTAAAGGCATGATGTATGCCGGACAACTTATAGTAACAAAAGGGGAGACTATAACTGCTGATATTGAGCAGCTTCTGGATTCATATAAGGCGGAGTATAATAGAAGCCTTGGCTATTCCGGGAGCATATACGCTCTGGTTTTAGCGCATGCAGTCATTGTACTTGCGTTGCTTGTACTGATATATTTGGCTTTGTATTTTTCCGATATAGAAATTATGAGGCATCAAAATCAGTTCAATTTTATAATGTTCATCTGCTGTTTGAACTTTGCAACGCCAATGCTGGTTAGGATGATAAATCCTAATCTTCTTTATTTGATTCCTTTTGCCGTTACTACTCTGTATATGGCTGCATTTGTCAAAAACAGAGTTGTGATTCCAATATATTTGGTTTCTATGCTGCCGCTTATGATAATTGCAGAAAACGGCATAGAACTATTTGCTATAAATGCACTGTCGGGAGTTATTGCATTACTCTCATTTGCACTATATGCCAAAGGCTGGATGCAGTTTGTCAATTCTCTGTTTATTTTTACCGGACTTACTATTCTTCATATTGGGTTTTCACTTCTTTCTAACGGAACCCTTGTTGATTCAGATGCTACTATAATTTTTTACCTGTTTTTGAATGCTTTGCTGACTGTTGCTGCATATCCTTTTGTATTCTTGTTTGAGAAATTGTTTTATATGGTTTCTGTCTCTACGCTTAGAGATTTGTCAGATACTAATAATAATCTGATGAGGGAATTGCAGCGTAAAGCTCCCGGAACATTTCAGCATTCTCTTCAGGTTGCCAATCTTGCAGAAAGAGCGGTTTCTGCAATTGGAGGAGATGTGCGTCTTGTAAGAGTAGGAGCGATGTATCATGATATTGGGAAAATGCTTAATCCTCAGGCTTTTATAGAAAATCAGGCTCCAGGCATAAATTATCATAGCGGTCTTACTCCTCAGGAGAGTGCAGCTGAAATAATCAAGCATGTGGAAAACGGGGTTGTGCTTGCAAAGAAGTTTCATTTGCCAAAGGAGGTGATAGATTATATAGCTTCTCATCATGGGCACTCTATGACGGGTTATTTTTATAATGTTTATTGCAATAACGGCGGAGATCCAAATAATACCGCACCTTTCACGTATAACGGGACATTGCCTGTAACGCGTGAGGAAGTTGTGGTGATGATGGCAGATGCGGTTGAGGCTGCGGCCAGAACATTAAAGGATTTCTCTGTTAAAAGCATATCCGCTCTTGTTGACGAAGTGTTAAGTCATAGAATTTCCTCTTCTCAACTGGCAAAGGCGGAGATTTCTTACAGAGAAATAAACATTACTACTATGGTGTTTAAGAGGCAGTTACAAGATATGTATCATGCAAGGATAGTATATCCAAAGAGAAATCAGAGTTAGTGATAATTAGTTTTATATAAATATTAATGGAAAGCAGTTTAAAAGAGTTTACCCAGCTTATTGGAATAGATGATTTTAGTGAATCGTCAAAAAGGTTGCAGGAGTTTTTGGAAGAAGTATCCATGCCACGTACAAGTAGCATAGAAAGAATGAAAATTCTCCCTGTCGTAAAGCAGTTTTCTGAGTGGTTTCCTGTTGAATCAAAGGGATATCCGCGCTGCCAGGAAATTGTTCAGACAAAGCCGGATGCTTCTGTTTTTGAGGGGATAAAAAGTGCTGTTGTAACAGCAAAGACTCCTCTTAGAAAAAGAGGAAGCGAGCAGGAGGAGCAGGAAGATTTAGTGGAGATGTTGCCTTTGAATTTTAAAGGAACGGAGAATGTTGAAATCTGCTGGCCAGCTTATTCCCGTATTAGGGATGCATTCTATGAATCAATTGATAGTCAGTTTGATATGGCAATCTCTATTGGGGATACATTATGCAATCTGGTGGGAAGCATAAATTTTCCTATTGGTATTTCTCCTTGGTTTGTAGCTGGATTTTTAAAGAACAAGGGCATTGAAATGGCAAATTGCCTTACAGAGAATCTTGCCGTTCCGGCCGAAAGTGATTTTGTCTTGGGTGGTTATATTGACAGGAATGAATTCAAGAAGAGCGGTGCCATGTACCCCGTAATGCATATAACCGGAATATCCAGCAAGAAGGATGTTGCGGTTCCAAAGTCTTTTGACAAAACTAAACCTGATTCTGACGCTGAGTTAAAAGAGATGGAAATCAATAAAAACAGATGTATTGAACAGATAATTCTGAGTATTCTTAGAATTACGGTATATCCAGAAATTGAAGATATTGCCTTTGCCGATGGAGGATTGTGCAAAGATGTTGTAATTGTTAAGCTGTCGGGAGCTAATTATCAAGGGAAGGCGTTGAGGATAGCTCATGCTTTATGGGGCTCTTCTATGTTTAAACTTAACAAGGTTTTTGTGATTGTTAGAGAGTATCCGGAAACTTTTGGGAAGAAATTGAACATACGCAACTCAGAAGAGGTTAGGAAACAAATACTTGAAAATTACATTCCGCGCGCAAATACCTATTTTACCAGAGGGCTTATAGATGAGAGAGATACATCTGCTCCTCAGAAAGGATTTGGAGGCAAGATGTGTATAGACGCTATGGGGGCTGTGAGTGCTTTGCCGTTTGATAACGCGGAGGCTGATTTGTCAAAAATTTCCTGCAAAAGCAATCTGATTTCTTTCATAAGCAGCGGGGAAAATATTCCAAAAAGCAGTGCAATTGTCATTGTTGTTGATGATAAAGATAAAGACGCCTCACTAATGCATGCTACGGCAAAAGCGGATGCAATTGCAAATACATCATATGTAGGGGATGGGCTAACGGCATCGCTTGTTATAAAGGCGTAGTTTACGCTTTCATATCTCTTTTTTACGCATTTTAATTTTCTTTTTACGCATTTATGCTTTGGCATAATAGCGTTGCTTTAATTTTATGCCATAATAAATTAAAGTATTATCCCTATGAAAACTAAATTTCTTATAACTGTATGTCTAGCACTAAGTTGTGCCGTTTCAACTAATGCCGGAGCTCAAATTAAAACAGAGAAAACCGGTACTACCAATAACATTAAATGGACAATGCGCTATCCCGGATTCTGCAATTTAGCGTCCTCTAATGAGAAAATTGCCGATGAGATAAAAGATCTTCTGAAAAAAAGGCAAAGGCAGTATTCCGCTACAGCTCTTTATAAAAATATTGATGATGTGTTTGTTACGGACTCTAGTGTATATGTGACAACAGAAACTGTCGTGAGCCATAATGATACAATAGTCAATTTAGTCAGGGCAAATAAAGAGGTTAATTTGTACACAAAGAAGTGGGATGATGATAATACGCTATATATCTATCTGGCTGATGCTCCGCTGATTTATATGTCATGGAACGATGAGGGCAGGGTCTTATGCAATATGCTGTATACCCTGCAATACAGAATGAACCAGAAATATTTTGACAGGGAGCTGATGCGTCTTAAGGATTTAAAGGAGCGGGAAGCGGGCAAGACGCAAACCGTTGAGGAGAATCAGAGAAAATACATTGTACAGGCGAGTGCCGCAACAAACCAGCAGCTTTATTCTAAAGCAATAGATTTTTTTAGCAAGGCGGTGAGCATTAATCCGCTCTCATATCCCGTTGCTTACTACAATATGGCATTGCTAAATGCTCAGCTTGAGCTTTTTGCAACTGCAATAATGAATATGAAGAAATATCTTCTTCTTGCCCCAGATGCCCCTGATGCAAGAGTGGCTCAAGATAAAATTTATGAGTGGGAGGCAAACTTCCAGCAGTAATCTTGGAGGTGTTAGTTAAAAATAAGTTCAACATGAAAAATTTTAATGTGGCATTGCTTACTCTTTTGCTTCTCTTTGTTCTATCTGAAACTGTAAATGCGCAGGTTAGAGCAACAAAGGAATTTACCAATAGCGACGGCAATTCTTGGATACAAACTTATCCGCGGCTTTGCAAGTTAGATTCATCTGTTGTGAATGTAGCAGAAGAGATAAAAGGGCTGTTGTTAAAATGTGACGGAGGGTGGTCAAGAGACCTTTTCCATGTGTCTGGCTGTAAATTGGTTGAAATCAATGACAAGGGGGTATTTATGACAACGGTTAAGGAGTTTAAAAAAGGAAAGAAGGGGCAGAATCCGGCACTTGATACGGTGATTTGCGTTCTTCCTTTTGGAATTGAGAGGGATTTATATGTTGATTTTTGCAAGAACCATTTCTATAGTACTATTGACAATCTTGGTCCTTTGGGGTATAATCTTATTGGTGCTGACGGTGTGGAAAAAAGAGATGTTCTTAATAGGCTTTGTAATATTCTTTTTACACTGCAATATGGAAAAATTCAAGAGGCAACAGAATTACAGCTCAACAGGCTAAAACAATTTATGTCAGACTCTAAAACTAGGCAAGATGTTACGGAAGAACAGCGGATGTATATTGTTCAGGCAAATGCGCTGACAGAGCAAAAGCTTTATTCTGACGCTATAGAGCAATATTACAATGCACTTAAAATCAATCCAATATCATATCCTGCCATGTATTACAACATGGCGCTGCTTCATGCTCAGCTGGAACATTTTGGAATAGCCATATTGAATATGAAAAAGTATTTGCTCCTTGCTCCCGATGCATCGGACGCACGGACTGCGCAAGATAAAATTTATGAGTGGCAGCTGAATTTTAGAAAAGAGTAATAAATATCTGATAATTGCAATATTATGAATATTATGAAAAAGAAAATTCCTATTGTCATTATACTTGCAGGGGTAATTCTTTTTGGGTGTTCTGTTGCGGCTTCGGCGCAGGCGGGTATTACTTCCGGAGAGGCGGTGGTGATAAAGTACAAATCTTCTTTGGGCTTTGATACAGGCCAAACTTCCTCTTCAAGTGCCATCAAACAGCTTGAGGCGATGACAGGCCACAGCATAAGCAACCCCAAGAGCACACAAATAGCAACAAAGACTGTATCAGTTGCAAAGCCCGTTTCTTTTAGTACAGAACAAATGATTGTGATGCAGCTTGTAGGCGGTTTGGTGTCTGCCCTTTTCAGCTTTCTGCTGAGCGATAATTCAAGTAATTCTCAGGCTGACGCCCAGAAAGCTGCATGGCTGGCTCAGCAGGCTGCAAAAGAGAAACGTTACAACGACTCAGTTGCGCAGGTTAAATACGTGAAGCTGATGAGCGAATACAAGGGGATGGATGACGAAGGTGCCGTGCATTTTAAGCAATTATCAAATTCAAACTTGCAAATTAAACCGCTCGGTTCCGGTGCTCCAATGACTCAAGATGAAATTATGAGGAAGAAGATAACGGGTAGCGGATCTAGCGTAACATGGGACTATAATTCATGGGCGCAAGTTCAGCCGGAAGATAAAACGATTAAAGAACCTGTTTACGTGCCTGAACCGAATGGACCTGACGAATTTATGGACAAGATGATTGAGAAAGTAGATGAGTTTGAAGGAGGAAAAATTGCTGCGATGACCGGACGCCTTATGAAAAACATTAAAAATGAGACCATGTCATATGTAAAAGATGCTTCAGATGCAGTTATCAGCGGGAATGTTGCCAGAATGGAGGAAGCCGGAAATTTTGAGCTTAAAAAATTGGCATTCAACGCAATGCGTAAAACAGGAGAAGAAATGGCATTGTCATATGTCGGTTCTGAAAAAGATGATTTTGTGGATGATATAAAAGATAAAAATTTTGAAATCATTAAAGGATTTGGGGTAAAAATGTTAGACAAATACAACATCTACGGACATGTAAGTGATGCGTGGAAAGTGCCTTTGAGAAAATATTAACATATTGCTAAAGAAATATTCATATGAAAAATAAAATATGTTTTTTGTTTTTTGTTCTTTTGTGTTTTCCTCTGTCTGAAGCAGTTGCACAGCACCAAAGCAATCTAAGGTATGAAGTAATGTTAAGCAGTTCTATGTCAGATTCTCTTAAAAACATGCATTTTGTTAGCTGCATTGATATCTCTCCCGACAGACTTATTACTTTGGCTACGCAGGAAAGAATTTATCTGCTAGGGTGGGGTGGAATGACTAGATATGGCGGCAAGGCAAATGAGCCAATCTCTTCATTTGCTTATACTTCTGATAGCTTGCTAATGGTTGTTAAAGGGAAATCATTATGCTATATAGATTCTTCGGGCATTTTCAAAGAACTTATAAAGTTGCCAAATCCGGACATGGGGATATCTTCCGGCAGGCGCGTTGTCTATCTTTATGACAGGAACAAGGCAGATAACCATTATCATCTGTATGCTTATGCAAAAGGTGGCATTTATAAGAATATTCTGGTATCTCCAAAGCCAATTATGTCAGTAGCGGAAATGGGTGATTCTCTTTATATTGCTGCTGGCAGCGGTATCTTTTCTTTCTCTCCTGGCAGTGGAAAAATGAATCTTTGCGCCGGATTGCAGAAGGATAACGTGATTCTCTCAATAACCCCAGATGTATACAATGATGTTTTATATTTTTCCCTAAAAGATGCAATTTTTGCAATCAGGAATAATACTGTCTACAATGTTACTGGAGATTTTGGCGGAGGGCTAACAAAATGCTTTGGTCGCGGAGTGATAATATACAATCCTGATACTAAAGATATTATAAGGATAGTTAATAAATATGGCTCAGCCATTTTTTAGATTTTCTGTTTTGCTAATAGTTGTTTGCTCTATAACGGTTGCGGAATTCTTTTGGAGTGCAACCGTTTTTCTTTTTAAAGTAGGATGTGAAAGTTGACAAATTGTTAAATCCGCTTTTTTGAGAAATGTCAATAATTTTATCATTACAGCTAGTGAGCATGTTTTCTGCGTATTTCAGCCTGTAGCTGTTAACGTAATCGTAAAATGTTGTATGTAATTTTTTATTTAGATAGATGGATAAATATGTGCGGTTAGTGCCAATCTTTATTGCAACATCCTGCATTGTTAAATTTTGATTTAAAAACAATTCCTCTTTTTCAAAACAATTCTGCAATTTCATATTCCAACCTGCAGAGACAGGGGCAGTCATTGTTGTAATCTTTTCCAAAGCTTCTTCTTTTAAAGCGGCTGTGTCTGCGGGCACAATAACAGCTTCCGGAGACCATTTTGGACGTTCCAATCTCTCCGTCATAAAGATTATGTATATCCATGTCAGAGCGCAGTATGCATAGTATAAGTAAAACAGCAGGCATGAAACATTTGTGTAAGTGTAAATACAAAACACCAGAGTAAGTGCAAGAAGTATTACCACAGTTCTCAGCCATCTCACATTAATGTTCTCCTGGTAAGAATAGTTATTTACTATGGCCAGCTCATATCTTTTTATGCCTCTAAAAATTTTTGGAATAACAATAATTCCGTAGGCTACCGGAAAGGCCAGGCCAATGAAATAAATAAACCTGAAACCGGTTGTCGCATATATGATTGGACAAATTATAAAAGGAAGAACATGTTGCAAAAAAATTTTAGGAGTGATGTATTTTTTGTACAGCATGGTGAGCACAAACATGGCGCATAACGGAATGACCAATAAGTCTGAAAGCAGGTAAATATCTCTAACTCTTATTTCAGTAAACCATCCAAATTGCTGAGATACTGCATCTTTAAATAATTCCAGTCCCCAGATAAACAGAATAGTACTGAGCAAATATTTATATGTAAGCTTTTTCTTGTTGATAATCAGGCAATAAATGCCTGCCGTAATGTAGAAGGCAAAGAGACTGCTCCTTACCATTTCCATTATTATTGTATTATCGTGGGTCATAGGCTTTATGCCAGGCTCGGCTATGCAGGTGTGTTGGAAAATTAGAATTTCTTAAGGACAATCAGTTCAAAGACGCCGTCACAGAATGAGATGGCGCCAATGGCGGCAATAATGACTCCGGAAATTTTATTGAGCATGATTAATTGTTTCAGGCGGAATTTCTTTCTGAAAGTACTTATGCTTGTACTTAACGTAAACCACCATAATGCAGAACCGGTGAAAATTCCCCAAAGTACTGTAAGTATGACAATTCTGGGTTCCATTGCGGAATCCGCTATGTTAAATCTTACTGCAGTAAACATTGCAAGAATTAAAAATATTGAGCCTGGATTGGTGATTGTCATTGCAAGGGCTTCAAAAAAATCTTCTACGTGTTTGCTCTTTTTATTTTTCTGTCTTATTTGTCTTATTGGATTTGTTACATAAATTTTAAGACCAATCAGCAAAATAACAATGCCTCCAATCATCAAGACAGCTGGTTTGTGGCTGTCAATCAAATCCTCAATAAACACTAGTCCGAGCAAAGAGATGGTTGAGTAAAAAGTGTCTGATACAGAGGCGCCAAGCCCTGTGATAAACCCGGCAAATCTTCCTCTGCTTAATGTTTTTTGGATACACAAAACGCCAAGCGGTCCAAGAGGTATTGACGCCCCAAGACCAACTATAATACCTTTTAAGAAAATCATCAGCATATCGCCCGGTTTTGTATATTTGCAGGACTGCAAATATAGTACAATAAACCTTAAGAATGCAAGAGGGAAAAAAACATAAAATAGAGAATAACAACGCTGCCGTTACACAGAGACCGGCGCATTTTAATTTGAAATTGTGGATGCTGGGATGTGCATCCGCTTTGCTTCTCTCAATTCCTTATATAATTCCTCATGTTGGTGTTGTGGCACTTGTTGCGTTTCTCCCCTTGTTAGCAGCTGAATATATTGCAACGGAAAATGGCAAGAAGAATTTTTGGATAATCTACTATTGCACTTTCTTAATATGGAATATTATTACCACATATTGGATTTATCTTGCAACTCTTCCTGGAGCCATAGCTGCCGTTACTTTAAACGCGCTTCAGATGGCAATCATTTTCAGATTGTTCCGCTGGTTTAGAAAATTAACGGATGGAGTGCTTCCATATTTGTTCTTAATATTTTTGTGGGTTGGATGGGAACATGTATATGCCACATGGCAGGTAACATGGCCATGGCTGACACTTGGCAATGCATTTGCAACTTCTGTAAAAAGCATTCAGTGGTACTCCGTCTTTGGAGCTCTTGGGGGGTCATTCTGGATATTGCTTGTAAATGTATTGTTGTTTAGAGCATTGTTGCAATTTGCTAAAAAAGAGCCGGCAAAGATCTCTGCAATATCAGTGGCGATAATTATTTTACTCCCGATAGTTTGTTCTCAAATAAGATACTACACATATAAAGAAAAAACAGGAGAAAAACTTACAAAGCAAGTTGCAGTCCTGCAGCCTAACATAGATCCATATAATGACAAGTTTGGCGGAATGAGCAGAGCTGAACAAGATTCCGTGCTGTTTAATCTTGCTGCTAATGCGGTGACAGATAATACATTCCTGGTACTGGCTCCGGAAACTTTTTACACTCCTATGGACAGGTCCGGCATATTGAGCGAGGATAGTCCTTCCGACTGTTATACGTTTAATAGGTTTCAGAATTTTGCGGAGCGGCACAATGTGAATTTCATTTTTGGTGCCGTAACGCAGCATTACTATATGCCTATAATGAACACTAACATGGTTGGTGAAGGAGCTGCTAGTCAATATTATGAACTTAACGTTGCACCAACTCCAACAGCAAGACCCATTGCTGGAGGTGCCGTATGGTATGATAGTTTTAATACTGCCGTTTTTGTCGGACCTGTTGGAGGACAAACAGAATTCTATCATAAAAACAAGCTGGTTATTCTTGCAGAATCAATCCCGATTATCAACGGCAAAAGCGTGTTTAAATCTCTTGGAATAGATTTAGGGGGAGCTGTCGGGAGCTTTGGAAGAGACAAAGTTGCAACTGTCTTTACAACTCATGATGATGTCATGTTGGGCACTGCTATTTGTTATGATTCTGTTTTTGGAGATTACTTTAGGCAGTATGTAGAGAAAGGGGCTCAAATGATGACCGTGATTACAAATGACGGATGGTGGGGAAATACTTTCGGATACAGGCAGCATCTTAATTATGCGCGTCTGCGTGCTATTGAAACTCGCAGGGATATAGCTCGTTGTGCAAATACGGGCATTTCCGCATTTATAAATCAAAGGGGGGATATTGTTTCTCAGACGGGATGGTGGAAAAGATGTTATTTAAAGGGCGAGGTGAATCTTAATAATGATATTACCGTGTTTGTAAAATACGGAGACATCATAGGGCGCGTATCGCTCTTTGCATTCTTCCTCCTTTTGCTCGCGGGAATTGTAAGGCAGATCACAAAAAAAAGCATAATCAAAGGCGTACTATAAAATTGGATGCTAATGCTTTAGAACCGGCTGATCTGTTAAAAATCTGCCGGTTTTTTATTTAAATTAATTTACATTTTATATATTTATAGATCTATTAAACTCAAGTATCATGGAAGAAATTCATTTTAATTTTTTTAAGCAATTGAAAACCGTAGAACCTTATGACCTTATAAGAAAAGAGTCTTTGCCTGCAGATTTCTTCCTCCCAAGATACGAGTTTGCTCATAAAGGAGATTTTGGACACGCTTTAATTGTAGCCGGAAGCTATGGAAAGGCGGGAGCTTGTATTCTTGCCTCAAAAGCCTGTATGAGAGTAGGTTGTGGTCTGCTGACCGTGCATATTCCGGAGCGCATTTGTGATGTTATGCAAGCATCATTTCCGGAGGCAATGGCAGATGTTGATGAAGACGCTTATTGTTTTTCTTCTGCAATTAAGAATCTCGACAGGTATACTTGTATTGCAGTGGGGCCCGGCATAGGGACATCCGGCAAAACAAAGACGGCATTGATTAATTTGCTTAAAACAAATTCAGAACTTAATGAGCCGCGCCCGATGGTGATTGACGCGGACGCACTTAACATCATCTCCGGAATTCCGCATTTTGAAAAATTGCTCTGTGCCAATACCATATTAACGCCTCATGCAAAGGAGTTTGAGAGGCTTTTTGGCAAGTTTGATGACTATTGCAGTCAAGTGAAATTTATGAGACGTTTTTCTAAAAATACAGGTATTGTTGTTGTGCTAAAAGGAGGAGTTACAGCAGTTTCTGCACCCGACGGAGAAGTCTCCTTTTGCTTAAAAGGGAATCCCGGCATGGCTACAGCCGGCTCGGGAGACGTTTTGACCGGTGTGATTTGCGGTATTATGGCTCAAAAATGCAACGTCGGATGGTATAAAAATAATTATTCACAGGCGGCAAAACTTGGCGTTTTTGTTCATGCAACGGCAGGGGACTATGCAAGAGATGAAGTTGGACAGAGTTCATTAATAGCCTCGGATATAATTAGTAATATCCATAAAGCTATAGAAAAGCTGGCCATTTGCTAACTAAAGTGTTTTTTGCGTAATTTTGGGGTGGCCGATATGTTTGGCCGTCTAAACTTTAAACTATGTTATGCAAAAAAGGAATTTTGAGTTCCAAAATTATGGCAGTGATTGCAGCATCTGCTGCAATCTTTATGTATTCAGGATGTTCTAAAGGAGATGTAATACCACCTGTAACACCCCCAACTCCAACTCCAACCCCGACAGTTTCTGTTGATACGGTAGTTACCCAAATGCAGTCGCAAATTTCCGGCAGAGATGTTGGAACTTACTGCACTTATTATGGCTCCGGACTTCCCGATCCCTCTTATGTTACTTATGTGAATTATGCATTTGCAGAGGTTTACGTTTCTTCAAACGTTTACAACGGATTTAAGTTGCAGGGCACCGAGGAGCGCTTTAAAAATGTTATTGCCCTTAAAAAGCAAAATCCTTCTATCAAGATAGTTCTCTCTTTTACAAATGGAGTTGCCAATTCGGATAATAAAAAGGACGGCGGATTTTCTGCAATTTCCGCAAGCGCAACTTATCGCAAAAAGTTTGCGGAAGACTGCCTTGCATTTATTAAACAGTGGGGGATAGACGGTATTGATATTGATTGGGAATATCCGGGACTTGCATGGGGCGCGGCTGCAGACAAAGCAAATGATACCAATAATTTTACACTGTTAATGAAGCAGTTGCGTGAAACTTTGGGAACTTCATATTTAGTTACATTTGCAGGTTACGTAAAAGATAAAGTTGCTGTTACGGGCGGTTATGAATTTATGGATATTGCTGCGGTTATGCCGTATGTGGATTTTGTAAATATTATGACTTATGACCTTGATTCCGCTCCGAATTATCATAATGCGTTACAGGATTCCGGTTCATATTGGGACTGTGTGCGTTCTATTAACGCCTATAAAAACGCCGGGGCTCCAATGTCAAAACTTCGTCTGGGTATTCCTTTCTATGCACGCAAAGCATTTTCCGGGACCGATGCTGCAGTATCGTATAAGAGTCTAAACAAGAGCGCTGCAAAGTGGAGCACCACCGCAAACGTGCCGTATATTCCTGCAAACGGCGCAGTATCATATAGTTATGATAATACAAAGAGCATTTTTAAGAAGGGGACTTGGATGCGCTCTCTTGGTATTACCGGAATGTTTTGCTGGGAGATTAGTCAGGATGATGCCAGCCATACTTTGCAGCATGCAATGTGGAATGCAACTATGAAATAGTAATTAAAGCGTATGAAAAAAGTATTTATTTCCGCTCTCATAAGAAGTAATTTAATCGTACTCCTCTTTTTATGCGGAGTTACGGCTTTTGCAAAGCCGAGGATTACAATCATTGCAACCGGAGGTACAATAGCAGGTGCAGCCGGTTCATCCGTAAATGATTCTTACAAGCCTGCACAACTATCCGTAGAACAAATAGTTGCAAGTGTTCCCGGTATAGATGTTATTGCGGAAATAAATACAATTCAACTTGCAAATATTGCAAGTCAAAATATTACGGAAGATATTTGGCTGACCCTGAGAAAAACTATTGATTATCTGTTTTCAAATAATTTGGCGGACGGCGTTGTTGTTACTCACGGTACGGATACGATGGAGGAGACGGCTTATTTCCTGTATCTTACGCTGAGTCATTCATGCCCTGTTGTGATTACGGGCTCTATGCGTCCCTCTACCTCTTTAAGCGCAGACGGTCCGATGAATCTTTACAATGCCGTTGCAACCGCTGCAAGCTCTGAGTCAAAAGGAAAGGGGGTGATGGTGGAAATGAATGCTACAATATTCTCTGCTGCAGATGTTTACAAAGGTAACACCGTTGCTGTTGATGCATTTGAATCAGTTTACGGACCAATAGGATATGTTCGCAACGGTGAACCAAAATATGTAAGAAATATATCTTCCGTTTTTGCGGCGGAGAAATATAATTATCGGCCGCCGTTTGATATTAAAGAACTTAAAACTTTGCCAAAAGTGGAAATAGTTGCCTCTTATGCATTTGCTTCCGCCGAGCCTATAAAGGCCGTAATTGCCTCAAAAGCGGCAGGTATTGTTATAGCAGGGGTAGGACACGGAAATTATGATAGAGCTATTTCTGCCGAGATTGACAATGCGGTTTCTAAAGGCATTTCTGTTGTAAGAAGTTCCAGAATTCCAAAAGGCGGAGTTGATAAAAATGCTGAGGAGTATTCGGAAAAAGTTCCGGTATGTTATAATCATTCTCCCCAGACTGCAAGGATTCTGTTGATGCTTGCGCTTACGCAAACCTCTAAGCCTAAGGATATTCAGAACTTGTTTGAACAGTAACAGAACAGATGTGCTTTTCATTATTTTCTGTTGATATCAGTTAATTTATTCAGTTATGAAAAAGTTGTTTTTACTCTCATGCGTGCTGTTGTTTGTCTCTTTTTCTTTTGATTATTCATCGGCGCAATCTGTAGCTAAATCTGTATGCAAGTCTGAGACTAAGAATAATTATGACAATAAAGAATATTTGAAATTTCTTTATGATTATATGCCGCTCAGCGACAGGGCAGATTATGATACATCATTCTTTAAGGCACAGGTAAAAACCGCAATTCAAGCGCGCCAAACTTTTAGATGGGGGAAACAAATTCCGGAGGAAATCTTTAAACACTTTGTTCTTGTTTATAGAGTGAACAATGAAAATCTGGATACTGCAAGAATGGTGATGTTCAATGCTTTGCGTGAGCGTTTTGCAAAGATAGAAAAGGAAACCGGCAAGCAACTCTCTATGTACGATGCTGCGCTGGAAGTTAATCACTGGTGTCATGAGCACATGAATTACAGGGCGTCTGACGGGAGAACATCCTCTCCATTGGCATCTATGAAAACTTCCTGGGGACGTTGCGGTGAGGAGAGCACTTTTGCCGTAACTGCATTAAGAGCTGCGTGTATTCCCGCAAGACAATGTTATACTCCGCGATGGGCTCATACAGATGACAATCATGCGTGGGTAGAAGTGTGGATTGACGGAACATGGTACTATATGGGAGCTTGCGAGCCTGAGCCAAAATTAAATATGGCCTGGTTTACCGCACCTGCAAAAAGAGCCATGATGGTTAATGCTACTGTTTTTGGAAGATACAGCGGTAAAGAGGAGGTTAATTTCACACATCCGCTTTATTCTAAAATTAATCTTCTTCCAAATTATGCTCCAGTTAAGAGGTTGAGAATTAGGGTTGTAGAAAATACGGGTATTAATAAGGGAAGTCGCAGGCAGGCGGAAATGAGAGCTGTAAAAAATGCAGAGGTCAGTTTTGGACTTTACAATTATGCGGAGTATTACCCCATTGCAAAAATTAAGACGGACAATGACGGCTTTGCCTTTTTAACCACCGGCTACGGAGATTTGGTTATATGGGCTGCCAAAGGGGATAAATATGCTCAAAAACAAGCGTTTGCGGCCGATACGCTGGTAACTGTCGAGATTAAAAAAATAGATAAAAAAGAGTATGAATCCTCTATGATGCTTACTCCGCCGCGTGAATTGCCTATAGATATTATCGATCCGGAGCTGGAAAGGGGAAATAACAGGCGTCTTGCGTATGAGGACTCTTTAAGGAATGCTTATGTTGCAACTTTTGCGGATTCTGCATACATAGAGAAAGAGGTAAAATATTTTAATGCCGGATTGCTAACTTATGAACATGATCCAAAGCACCCGGCGTCGCATCCGGAAATTGCTGAATATGATGCTGGTATAAGATATTTACTAAAGAAGTCTTACGGAAATTATAAAGAGGTTAGAGATCTGATTCATTTTGGGAGCAAGCAGGGAGTTGATATTTTAAAAATGGTTTATGATAAAGATTTGAGGGATTTGAATAGTGATGTTATAATGGATCATTTAAGAGCGGCTAAGGCTTTTGATACTCAAGATAAGATTTCTGAATACATATTAAATCCTCGTATTCAGCTGGAGATGATTACTCCGTGGAGAAGTTTTTTGCAAAAGTATTTTAGCATCCAAGCTGCTTATTTTAAGAGCAATCCCGCAAACGTGTCTGCGTGGATAAACAATAATGTAAGGCTTAATAATTCTGATAATTATTATGGTGTTCCAATCTCACCGGAAGGCGTGATTAAAATTAAAGAGGCAGATATGAAATCTATGGAGATTTTGTTTGTGGCTATCTGCAGAAGTTTTGGCATAGAGGCAAGATACGAGTGGGCAACCGGGAAGGCACAGTATAGAACGGCTCCGGAGACATCATGGAAATATGCTGATATAAAAGGTCTTACCTCTAAGACTAAGAAAAAAGTCAGGCAAATCAATGAGCAAAATAATTGTACTCTTGTAGTGGAAAATGACAAGAATAATTCAATCACGCCGGAATATTATTCCAGGTTTACAATTCAAAAACTTGTAGACGGAGCTTTTAAAACTCTTGATTATGAGTATGATCCAAAGTTTAAAAAATTTCCGGAAACTTTGAATTTGTCTGCAGGGTATTACAGATTGGTGGCCGGCGGCAGAAACAGCAATGGAGCGGTGCAAGTGAGCGAGAAATATTTTGTTCTTAAGCCTAATATTACTAAGACTGTGATTGTCACATTGCCAAAAATTAAAGAGGAAGTGAAATCTATGGGAGTTGCGGACTTACGTTTGATTGGTCTGAAGGATTCTGTGAGCGCAAATAAGCCGACCGCTGTTGCCGTTATAGACGGCAAGGAGCCAAGCAGACATCTCATTGTTGATTATGAAAAATCCAAAGAGGAGTTTGTAAAATCCGGCATTAAAATGATTTTCATAAAGGCTGATAATGAGAGTTCGGTAGGAGATAAAACAATTAAAGGACAGTCTGTCGGGAATACACTGATAGATGCTGCAAACGTAAAATTCCTGGGCAATTATCCGATACTTGTTCTCCTTAAGCCGGACGGTACAATTGTTTATCTGAGCCAGGGTTACAAAATTTCTTCCCAGGAGGAAATTCTAAAGGTTGCAGAGCAGCTTGCCGCAGAATAGGTGCAGTATATCGGGCAAAGCGACACGCCGCTACTCTTTTATATTTTTAAATCCCTCTCCAAGAATCTCTGAAGACTCTATGACATTGATAAATGCGCGCGGGTCTATTTCTGCAATTTTATAGCGGAGTGTTACCATCTCACGCCTTGTCATTGTTGTATAGATGATATTTCTTTGTTCTCCCTTATACATTCCAATAGCCGGTATTAGTGTTGCGCCCCTTCCCAAATCCTTAATAATGATCTCTTTAATGGGCTCCAGCTTTTCCGATACAATCATCATTGTCTTGACAGATGAACCATCTATTATTAGGTCAATTATTTTGCTTTCTATGAAAATGATTATCCATGAGTACATTGGTAACTTCCAGTCTCCAAATGCAATGACGGTAGATAGGGTAATGACACCGTCAACAATAACTACGGCGGTTCCCATGGAGATATGAAAATACTTGTTTACAATCATTGATATAATGTCCGAGCCTCCTGATGTTGCGCGGGATTTGAATACCATGCCAAGTCCGATGCCGTATATTATGCCTCCAAAGATGGCTGCAAGCAGTTGGTTTTTAAAGAGATTCATATTTGATATGCCCGGTTCAATTAAAGAATCGTAGCCGTGAGTATTGTGCAATATCCACATAAACAGGGGGATAAGGAAAGTGCACAACATGGTCTTTACGCCAAATTTTTTGCCGATAACTAGAATGCCAATAATCAATAGAGGAATGTCCATGCATAGCGCGGTTGTCTCCGTTCTCCATCCCCAAAGGTGGTGGAATACCATTGCAAGTCCGTATGTTCCTCCGGGTGCAAAACCGTATGGTTCAACAAGAAGCACTGCCCCAAGAGCAAACACAAAACATCCGCCTACAAGCAATCCGTAGGTAACAAAAAAATTCTTAGAGAATAATTTCTCCTTTGTAACAAATGACATATCTGTGTGGGTTTTATAAGTTCCGCAAAGATATAAAATTAAAACATCCGGCGCCGGACTGCTGCAATAGGTAAGTTTTTTATTTGCCTGTTTGGATTAATTGCAGGGCTCTGTCAAGAATTGCATCGGCTTCTTTTCCTATAAAATTGTCAAATTTACATGCCGGTACTGATTACCTCTACAAAAAAAAGCTCAGCTTTATTTAGCTGAACTTTTTTGTGGAGGTGAGCGGAGTCGAACCGCTGTCCAATCAAACCATCAGGCGGTTTTCTCCGTGCGCAGTCCGGATTTGATTTTTGTATGCAAACTGCTTCCGAACAGGCCATCTGCATCTTATCCTTTAATTCTTAGGGAGTTTTAAAGGAGTCCGCTCCGGCATCTCTCTTTAATGATACCCCATATGCGACGGCATAGAGAAAAAAAAGCGCCGCGGGATACTTGTCGCTCCCGTCCTAGACGGATGCGATTAAGGTAATTAAGCTCGGCCTAATTACGCAGCAAGTCTTAAATTATTTTCGCCAGTTAATGGCTGAAAGTTGGATATTTACGAGCTACGCTCCCAACGCTCGGCACGCTTGCTGTCCAATTAATTTAATGTCAAAACCAGAACACCCCCAATTGGCAGTGCAAATATAAAAATAAGATGCCAACTCCCGTTATTTGTTGCATCTAACGTGTATTTGGCATTTTATAATAGCTTTTATTTCAAATTCTTAAAATTGAGCATTATTTATTAAATTTGTTTAATTTTTTAAGGCTGCGGTCTAACCGCAATATGAACAAATTTATCTACTTGATATGAACATTGGAATAGTCGGAACCGGATATGTCGGACTTGTTTCCGGAACTTGTTTTTCAGAAATGGGTATTAACGTAACCTGCATTGATATTGACAAAAAGAAGATTGACGGATTGAATAGCGGAATAGTCCCAATCTATGAACCGGGCTTGGAGGCCCTTGTAAAAAAGAACGTAGCAGACGGCAGATTGCATTTTACAACGTCGCTGCCCGATTGCATTGCGGATCAGGATGCTGTTTTTATTGCTGTCGGCACTCCTCCGGGAGAAGACGGAAGTGCGGATTTGCATTATGTTCTTGATGTGGCGTCTACCTTTGGAAAGTATATTAAAAAATACACACTGCTTATCACAAAGAGTACGGTGCCTGTCGGGACCGCTATAAAAGTCAGAGCGGCAGTTGAGAAAGAACTTAAAAAGAGAAAGGCTGATATCCCTTTTGATGTTGCGTCCAACCCCGAATTTCTTAAAGAGGGAGCGGCTATTAAAGATTTTATGTCTCCGGATAGGGTTGTGGTAGGTGTTGAATCTCTTAAGGCTCGTAAGATTATGGAGAAGATTTACAGACCTTTCCAGCTCTCTAACTATAGAATTATCTGGATGGATATCATGTCTGCGGAGATGACAAAATATGCTGCAAACTCTATGCTTGCTACAAGAATCAGCTTTATGAATGAGATAGCAAGGCTGTGTGAGATTACGGGCGCCGATGTTGAAAATGTAAGAGCCGGAATGGCTTCAGATACCAGGATAGGGAATAAATTTTTATTCCCCGGCTGCGGCTACGGCGGCTCATGCTTCCCAAAAGATGTTAAGGCCCTGATAAGAACAGGAGCTGAAAATGGCTATAAAATGCGGGTGATTCAAGCCGTTGAAGATGTTAATGCAGAACAAAAAAAGATTGTTTTCCAGAAATTGCAGAAAGCATTCAAAAACAAATTGAATGGGAAAACAATAGCGATGTGGGGCTTGGCATTTAAGCCGGAAACCGACGATATGAGGGAAGCTCCCTCTATAGTGACTGCAAATCTGCTGGTTAAGGCCGGAGCTAAAGTAAAGGTTTATGATCCAATAGCAATGCCTGAGAGTAAGAGGGTTTATCTAAAAGATATTGTCACTTATTGCGATAATATGTTTGATGCGGTTAAGGATGCTGATGCTCTGGCTCTTGTAACTGAATGGAAAGAGTTCAGACTGCCAAATCTGAACAAAGTTAAAAAGCTGATGAGGGGTAAAATTGTAGTTGACGGAAGGGATATTTTTGTTCCGGATGAGATGCGTGCCGCAGGATTTGATTATTATGCAATTGGAAGAAAATAAATAGTTTAATTAAAATATAACCAGATTTTATGAAGAAATTTTTAACTCTCTTTGCATGCTTAGCAATTGTGTTTTCCATTGTATCATGCAGTAAATCAGAGAAAAAGTATTTGACCGTTTCCCCGGGAAGTATAACGGTTTCCTCCGCTGAAACGGATGTTTCCATATCCGTAAGTTCAAATACCAGCTATACTTCTTCTATTGTAGAGGGTGCTGCATGGATTACAAAGATGACCTCATCTTCTTCAACTACAGAAGTATACCATATTTCTGCAGGAATTACTGACGGCGGCAGAACCGGTAAAATCGTGTTTGTCGGCGGCGGTATTTCGGACACGGTAAAGATAACTCAATCACAAAAAGATCTGGTTGAATTGTCAACAGGTGCAACAACGTTGGATTATAAGGGCGGCACTTACATTGTGGTGCTGAGATCTAACCTGTCGGGATATGATTTGAGTATATTAAATACTCCGAGCTGGCTTAGATTCTCCTCAACAAAATCAGTGTCAACTACAAGACTGGATTTGATTATTGATGAGAACCTTTCAGGTGCAGACAGAGATGCGTCTATTGTTTGCAAGGATAAGAACTCTGCATTGTCTGATACGCTTAGCCTTCAGCAGCAAACTGTTCCGTTCTTAAAACTTTCAACAGCAGGTATTTATGACGGAGAGACTGCAAAAATACAGTATACGCAGTATTCAGACCAATACTCAATGATGACATCCGCAACAAATTATGCGTTCAGGTTACAGAATGTGTTTAGCGATTCATTCTGTAGTTTTGAAGGTATTCCTTTTGATTTGTCCAATACAACTTCATTTACTTTGACCGTTGCTCAAAATTATGTAACAGGAACATTGGCAGGTACATACACCGTGCAAATTTTAAAGTCTGAGAACGGCAATGTCTGGCTGTATAATTCAGATTCCGGTTTAGGTTTCATTATTAAAAAATAACAGGCTATGAGAAAGAAAATTTTATTTTTATGCATATTAACATCATTGATGGTTTGCTGTTTTCCTGCAACTTCCAATGCGGTACCGGCCTATCCGTTTCCTATTACGGTTAAACAGCCGGACGGAACTACAATTACCGTACGCCTTCACGGAGATGAATTCTTGCACTGGACTACCTGCGGAAATAATCTGGTAACCAGGGCTTCCGACGGCTATTATTATTATGCAACATTTAATGCTGCCGGAATTTCCGTTAAGGGTGCTAAAAAGGTTAGCGGTGCGGTATCATCAAGTTCTGACGGAAGCAACATTATTCCGCCTGCATCTGCGGTACAGAATGCAATGAATATGAGAAAGCAGATATATACAAAGAACTTGGAAATGAATAAGATGACAATCTCTACAAAGTCGGGTCTGCCATCATATACAACATCATCCGCTTCTTCTATAACGCAGGGCACTAAAAAGTTTTTGGTTCTTTTAATTCAATTCACCGATCTGCAATTTGTGGAATCAGATCCTCTTACGGCTTTTGATAATCTTATGAATCAGACCGGGTATTCTGTTAACGGCGCTACGGGTTCTGTAAAGCAATATTATACAGATAATTCTTCTTCTGCATTCAATCCTGTTTTCACCGTTGTCGGCCCTCTTACGCTCAGTCATGGTTACGCATATTACGGCGAATCCTCAGGCAGCTCTAATGATCTTCGTCCTCAGCAAATGGTTGCGGAGGCTTGTCAGCTTGCTGATGCTGCGGGTGTTAATTTTGCCGATTATGATAATGACGGAGATGGAGAAGTTGATAATGTTTATTGTTATTACGCCGGACCCAGTGAGGCTGAAGGAGCTTCTTCAGACCATATCTGGCCACATGCAGGGCACCTTAATTCTTATGCCCTACAATTAGACGGTGTTTATGTAAATAGGTACGCCTGCAGCAATGAAATTAAAGGAATCTCCGGCAGTACGATGACGGGGATTGGAACATTCTGCCATGAGTTTGGTCATGTGCTTGGCTTGCCGGATTTCTATGATACCAATTATGCTACAGACGGTTATGCTACGGCACTGGGACTTTCTTATTTTTCTCTTATGTCCAGTGGAAATTATCTTAATAATGGTAATACGCCGCCATATCTGACTGCTGTTGAGCGTTCTATGCTGGGATGGATGAACTTAACTACACTTTCCGCTTCCGGTATTTATACTTTGGAACCGGTGCAGAATAATAAGGCTTATACAACTCCCACTACAACAAGCGGAGAGTACTATGTTTATGAGAACAGGCAAAATACTGGATGGGACGCATATATTCCGGGACACGGTATGTTTATTTACCATGTTGATAAGTCGGGAAATGATGCAGGCGGTGTAACGGCGCTGAGCAGGTGGTCATCAAATGACATTAATGCCTATCCGGCTCATCAATGCTGTGACCTTGTAGAATCTGTCGGAGAATCTGCGATTAATTCAAGCAGCCGGTCTTCTCTTGCTCAGATACCTTTCCCAGGAACTACAGGAAAGACAGAATTTTCAGCTTCAACAACTCCCGCAGCAAAGGATTGGGCCGGAAACTATACCGGATATAATTTGTCTGCAATTTCCGAGTCAGGCGACAATGTTAATTTTACTTTGGCAATGGGACCTACAACTGTTTTGGGGGCAAGAGGTTATAACGCCATGGCAGATGCCAAGAAATCATATAGCCCGGGTGATACTTTCACGCTTTCATTAATAAAGTCATCTGTAACCCCTTCATCTGTAGTATGGTACTTTGACGGAGAAACCAAGAATGCAGGTGATGCAATAACTTTAACTGCCGGTTCTCATGTAGTTAAAGCCGTACTTACTTATTCGGACGGTGCTGTTGAGACTTTGATTCAAGAGGTAGTCGCTAAATAGTTTTATCCCGACAGATATAATAAAAGGCCCGGCCAATTTTGACCGGGCTTTTAATTTTAATCAACTATCGGGAATGCAAATCACCCTCCTTTGACATTATGCAAAAGCATTCTCTGCCAGTCCGTCTCCGTTGATTCCCAAACGTTTGAAGTAATCAGGAACCCTCTTTCCCTGTAGGGCGTCAACATAAAGTTTGCCTATGTACTGAGAAAGCATAAAGCCGTGACCTCTCATTCCTACAAACAGACCTAATTTAGGGTCAATGATATAACGGGGCTCTGTGTAATAGCCGCACCATGTTGCCTGAACGCTCATTCCCTTAAGTTTTGGAATCCAGTCTGTAAAAACTTCAGAAACAATTTCAATAAATTCTTGAGTGTTAACCTTCAAATTTTTACCCTCTTCTGTGGCATTGTTCTCCGGTGAAGCACAGCCAATTATTTGACCCGTGTGTGCAAACTGCTGACCGTAGACGGCGGAGAATCCTTTATAATTTCTTCTATCAATAAGCATGTCCAGGGAGTCTCCCTCCTTCCCTATAAGAGGAAGCCGCTTTGTTATAAATGCCTGATGTCTTACGGGATACAGATGCGTTTCAATTCCAAGTTGTCTTGCAAATTTTTCCGCACCAGATCCTAATGCGTTTACAAAAACTTCACTCTCATATTTCTGATATTTTCCGTCCGGCATCTTAACAAGAATATGATACGTTCCTCCGACTTTTCTAACTTCTACAAGGTCAGTGTCTTCATATACAATGCCTCCATTCTTGATACCGATCTGTCTTACAAGGTCTACCGTACGTCCGGGAGTTGCCTGCCAGCAATCCTCTGATATTAAGGCATGTGTGTAGATGTTCAGATTGGGGTTAAAGTATTCGGAAATTTCTTTTTGGAAATCTTTCTTCTCTATCATGTATGCCTTTGACCATGCGCGTGATGCGTCAAGGTCTTTATAAGTTTTCTCATCATGGGCAAAACTAATGTACCTTGTCATCTTAAAATCTATGTTGCCTTTCTTTTGCAACTCTTTGAAGATTTGAAGGTTGCCGTTAGCAATATCTGCAAGAGCAGGGACGGAGAAAGCTGGCCTCCCGCCGCCTATACATCTCCAGGAACTGCCGGTCTCTTTATTTATAAGTAAGGGTTGATATCCCGCCTCCGCAAGATATCTAAACGTTGCAGTTCCGGCCATCCCGCCTCCGGCCACAAATGCTCCCACTTTAATTGGTTTTGCAGAGGTAAACTTATCTGTCGTGATAATAATATCATTCTTTTTAACATTGCAAAGATTTCCAATCTCTACCAAATTCGCCATTGGGCCGCGAGGTGTGAACTCTCCGGTAACATCTATGCCATAGCTCTTTAGAACTTGCTTTGCTCTGGGAAGACATCTGCTTCCGCGGCAAACTCCCATTCCAATTCTGGTGATGTGTTTTAGTTCTCTTGCCGTAATACAGGTGCGTCCTTTAAGTGATTCAAGCAAATCTTTTAGTTTAACATCCTCGCAGAAACAAACATAAGTATCTGCATTATCGGATTTTGCAGGGGTGAGCTTTAATGGCTCAGGATAATTCTCTTTTGCAATAAATCCTCTTACTTTTAACAGCTCTTCATCTTTTGCATTTTTGCGTATTTTATCCCTGTCGTCATAAATACCTGCAACGGTTATTATTGCAGCATTTGTCTTGTTAGTTTTTTTAATAACCTTATCCAGAGTTCCTTCTCCGACTTTCTTTCCGTTGTCATCTACCAGAAATACTTTGCTTCCCTCTTTGACATCAAATTCGACGGGCAAGAATATCTGTTTTTTTGCAAGGCGATATCCAAAAATTGCAAGTCCCGGACATTGAGTTACGCACTCCATGCAGCCGATGCATTTATCATAATCGATTACGGGAACGCTTGATGTTGAGCTCTTTGTAATGGCGCCTTGTTTACAGGAGAACGAGCACGGATTGCATGCAAAACCGTAAAGACAGTCTGCAATTACAAAACCTTTCTCTGCCATTCTTTTTGCTGAAGGTTTATTTGGCTCCGACAGAACTTTAATAGGATGCTGCTGAGAATCAATATATTCTTTGGAGACAGATAAGTAATCGTCATAATTAAACCTTGTTCCAAGGTCCTCCATAATTTCATAAGCGCATTGTTTGCCCCTTAAAACAGCAGAGGTGCCTTCTCCAATTCTTACTGCATCTCCAACTCCGCGACATGCACGTCCGAATACTTCATTTCCCTTTCTAAGAAGCTGGTTGTCCGGCAACAATCCGGTGCAGATATTGATGCAATCTATGCCGTCAATTCTCTTTTCCGTTCCCGCAATAGGTTTGAAGTTTTTGCATTCCGCTATGATTGCTCCCGTAATTCCGGTCATATCCTTATTAGGTATTGCCTCCAGAATTACTCGAGATGTCATAATAGGTATGCCAAGTCTGCGGACTCTGTTTGCCTGAACAGGGAATCCTCCCTCGTGGTCCATTCCCTCAATTATGGCCTTTACATGCGCGCCAGCCTGAATAGCCTGATATGAAGTAAGATATCCAATATTCCCCGCTCCAACCGTCAGAATATTTTTGCCTAGAAGAGTGAACTCTGTGTTCATCATCTTTTGAACTACGGCCGCAGTATAAACACCAGGAAGATCATCATTCTTAAATGCTGGCATAAACGGAAGAGCACCCGCGGCAACAACAAGCTGGTCAGCATCTACGTAAGATAGCTCTTGAGTCTCTATATTCTTTATAGCAAGTCTTTTGCCTTGCAGTATATCCCACACTACCGAGTTAAGCATTATGCCGTCATTTGATTTTCCGGCTAATGTTTTTGCAATGTCAAAACCTCTCATGCCGCCGAATTTTTTCTCCTTTTCAAAGAAGAAAAATTGGTGAGTCTGCATTTTGAACTGACCTCCGATTTTTGAGTTGTTGTCTATAACAAGATTGTCAACTCCTGCCTTATTCAAGGCCTCTCTAACTGCCAGACCTGCAGGACCTGCACCAATTATAGCAACAGTTGTTTTGTGGATTTTTTTCTGTTTTGCCGCCTGTCTGTCATCGCTTTGCGCAAACCTAAACATATCTCCGTTTGCAGGCTTGGAATTGGCATCACCAATCCTCTCAACTTTTTTAACGCCGTCAACTTTTGTTATGCATATTCTGCGTACGTGGCCGTCTACCAGCATCTCGCATGCTCCGCATTTTCCGATTCCGCATTCAAGAGTTCTATTTCTCTCTTTAAGACTGTGATTATGAACCGGATATCCGGCCTGATGAAGGGCTGCGGCAATTGTATGCCCCTTAAGCCCCTTAATTTTATGCCCCTCAAATGAAAATTCTACGGGCTCCCCTTTTGGAAGATCCAAAATAGGGTGTGACGTTATTTTGTACATGATAAAATCTGTTATTTTTTAAAGACCTGATTATCAATTTGAGGCTTCATCAATCAAATATAGGATAGACTTAAATGTAATCTTTCCGTAATTTGACAATCCAATTTCACATGTTCTGCTTGTAGCGTAACCTTCCTTGCAATCAGCTACTTGCGCCCGCAGATTCCTTAATCCGTTCTCATTAAGTTCTGGCAGCATAAACCCTTTATCTCCGGCAAACCCGCAGCAATTTTCATCTACAACAATAACTCTTCTTGCACATGCCTTGGCAATATCATAAAGCATATTGTCAACTCCCATCTTTTTGGCCGTGCAAACGGCAAAAACGGCAACACTCTTATTTAATTTCCTGACTCTCAATTTTGGAATCAAAAACTTTCTGCTAAACTCTACAGGCTCATAGACTCTTAGCTCTTTTCCAAAATTTTCTTTCATTGTGTATGTGCATGGAGACATATCGCATAGAATAGGGTATTTGCCATTCTCTGAGGCAATTGCAAGTTCTCTTTTAAGATTGTCACTTAAAAAAGTTCCTGCTTTTACATATCCCTTACTGGAAAAGGCCATGCCGCAGCAAAGATGTTTTAGGTTTGCAGGATATACAACTTCATATCCAGCTTTCTTAATTAATTTCTCTGTAATTTGAGTAAGAGTAAGTGCATCTCTGTAATCCTTGGAATTCCCCATTGTTCTGGTGATGCAAGACGGAAAATATACAACTTTGCCATTTTTTGCCTTAGAAGTTTGAAGTGTATTTGTACTTATAGGTTCCTGATATTCCGGGAGTTTTGACTTAGCTATTTTTCCGCCACCCGCGGGATAGTATTGATTCCATGCAGGAATAAGACCGCCTGTTACTGCTCTTGCAAACCAAGCCAAAGCACCAAACACTTTCTTGCCAAATAATATTCTCATCCAATAGACAAAGTTCCATCCTGCTCTGGTCAGCCATACTATATGGCTCATGTGCCTGGCTATATTAACGGCTTTCTCTTCAGCTTTTTCAGAATGGGATTCATGACGCAACTCTTTTGTAAGTTTCCCCGTATCAACGTTCACCGGACATGCTATTGCGCACAAGCTGTCTGTTGCACAAGAGCCCGGACCCCAGAATGCATATCTCTTTTGCATTTCTGCCAGAACTGCCGATTGAGTACCGGTCTTCTCCAGCCTTTTCATTTCTCTGTATCCGCTGACTCTTTGTCTCGGCGATAGTGTATAACCATCTGCTACACAAGTTCTTTCACAGAAACCGCACTCCATGCACTTATCAATTGTTTCAGAAACAGCGGGACACGGTTTTAAATTTTTAATGTGCGCATGCGCATCTGAATTTAGAATTACTCCGGGGTTAAGGATTCCCTTAGGGTCAAACAAATTTTTTACTTGTTTCATTAAAGCGTATGCCTGCTCTCCCCACTCTTTCTCAACAAACGGCGCCATGTTCCTTCCCGTGCCATGTTCCGCTTTTAAAGAACCGTCATATTTGGAGACCACCATTGTGGTGATGTCATCCATAAACTTGGCGTATTTGTCAACTTCCTCTTGCGTGTTAAATGCCTGATTGAACATGAAATGCAGATTTCCGGCAAGTGCATGTCCAAAAATAACCGCTTGTGAATATCCGTCTTTATCAAATAATTCACGCAGCTCGGTGACGGCCTCAGCAAGCTTTGGAATAGGAAAACATATATCCTCAATTATGGCGGTCGTTCCGGGTCTTCTCATGCCGGCTACCGTGGGCAAAGTCTCTTTTCTAACTTTCCAAAGAGTGGCTTGTCTGCTCTCGTCAGTTGTAAATTCTATCGGGAATAAAGTTTTAATATCTTTTATGCTCTCTGAAATTGACTTAACATTTGCCTCCAGTGAAACTTCATCTTCTCCTCTTGTTTCTACCAACAGCGCGCATGCTCCGTCAGGAAGTGTCTTTAAAAATTCGGGGATACCCGGCGCCTGGTCAACTGATTTTATTGCCGCTCTGTCCAAAATCTCAGCTGCGGAAACAGGCTGTTGCTTAATGATTTGCACAGCACTGCAAGCATCCTTAATGGTAGGGTATATTATTAGAGCAAGAGATTTAAATCTGTGTTCAACAACAGTATTGTATGTGATGTTGGAGATAAATGCCAGCGTCCCTTCAGAACCGATTATCAAATGTTTGATAATATCTATCCCTTCATCGTAATCTACAAATGCATTTAAGCTATAGCCGGTAGTATTTTTTATTTTATATTTTCTTTCAATTCTGTCATGCAGCACCTTGTCTTCGGCTATTTTTTTTGAGATAGCTTCCAATCCGCTAATTAGCTGTTTGTGAGTCTTTCTAAATGATCTGCAGCTAGTAGGGGAGGCAGTGTTAAGTTCAGAACCGTCGCTGAGTACAATATCAATATCCGCAATTGTTTTATATGAATTTTGGCTTGTTCCGCAGCACATTCCGCTTGCATTGTTGGCTGCGATTCCTCCAATCATGGCGGCGTCAATTGATGCCGGATCAGGTCCTATTTTTCTGCCGAATCTTACAAGAAGTCTGTTTGCCATTGCTCCTCTGATTCCGGGTTCAAGCAGAATTTTCTCTCCTCTTGCATATACTTTGTGGTGTGTAAATCCTTTAGATACAATCACTAATACGGAATCGGAAATTGCCTGGCCGCTTAATGACGTACCGGCTGCGCGAAACGTGACGGGTATGTCCATCTTGTGCGCAATATTCAAAATGTATCTGACTTCATCTGTAGAGCTTGCTCTAATTACAAGTTTTGGAATAAGCCTGTAGAATGAAGCGTCAGTTCCAAACGCAAGCGTACTTAGGGCGTCATGAAACATCCTCTCGGTTGGAATTTTATCAGAAATTTTGTTGTAAAATTCCAGGTATTTACCGGTAATCATGTATTTAGTTTTTATAGTCTGTCCAGCAGTTGCTGCAGAGTCTCAGGCGTTATATCCTTGGCAATTACTGTGTTATCCTTGTCTAGAAGATATATGCTCGGAACATTTTCTACATCATACAAGTTTCTCAGTCCGCCATCACCATCCTTGTCCCACAAGTTTTTCCATTCAAAACCATTTTTTGCAACATAACTTATCCATGCGGAATAATCTCTCCCTGTGTATATCCCCAGAAACTCTACTCCAAATTTACTCTTTTTTGCCCTTATGTTGTTGCGTATGTTTGAATAAATTTCTTTCATCTGTTTAGATGTCTCCCTGCAGATGCCACATGTAGGGTTATAGATGTATAATACTTTATAGTCTTTCTGTATATCATAAAGATTCACGGAGGCTCCGGAAATATCTCTTAACCTAACATCTGCCGCCTTGCTGCCAAGTTTATTTTTGTTGAAGGCCTTTATTGCCCTCCCGACAGATTCTACAAATGTTTTGTCTTCCCATAAATCGCTCTTGCCGCAGATATATTTTTCTCCTGCATAAGCGGCCCCCTCTTGAACGGCGTAATCATCTGAGCTCTTGAAGTCTACATACAGTTCTCTGAAAATATCGCAATACAAATCCTTGCGTTCCCGGCTCATTTTTTTAATTGAATTTCTGTCGGCTTCAGATGCTTTATCATTTTCCCCTGTAAGTTGATTATAGAGCATATCTATCATGCTCTCAACATTTTGTGTGCTTAGAGGTTTCATTTGCTTTAACATCCTCTCAAAGAAAGCGTCATATCCGTCTCTTTTCTTTTTCTCCCCTTGCAGAATATTTTTTATTTCATCCGTTTTTACCTCTCTTCCAATGACTTTTCCATCTCTGTTAAGCAAATACATCGTTGGGGTGGAAATAACTCCGTAAACAAGCGGAAAATCGCTTTCTCTTGCCAAATCCGCAACGTGAATCCAATTTACAAATGGATTAACAGATGAAAAATTTGATATATATTTTTTCCATGCCGCCGCATCAGTTCCTGTGTAAACCGCATAGATATTAAGCGGTGTGTCTGTGTATGTATTAACAAAGTTTACAAGCTTTGGAGTCTCAATTTTGCAGTATGCGCAATCATCCGAATAGAAGTACATTATTGTATATTCTCCAATAGCGCCGCTTATGTTTTTTGCAATCCCGGAAGTATCTTTTAACTCAAGGGCGGGAGCTTTCATTCCAAGCTGAGTGTTTTCATTCAAATTTGTGTAGTACTGTACCTCAAAAAATGTACTGTCGGGAACTGAAATTATTTTATTTAAAATATATTTCCGGCCAATGTGAATTGCTCCGATTTCTGCTCCCATCACATCTGCATTCTTAAAGAAATCAAAACAGGAAAGAGCAATTGCGGCTTTTAATTTGTCAGATGTAAGATATCTGTTATACAGCAGCTTATCTAACCTGGCGCAGATTGTATCTCCGGAATTATATTGTAATGCGTAAAGATAATTTTTAAGGATACGTTCACCGTAATTTGTGTAAATCATTCTGTCATCTGCAAAAGGAAGAGGGCCTGTTCCGTCAAAATTTTCCGGGAGCTTTCCTATTCCGTATGAAAGCAAAATATTTATCAGAGAATTTGGACACTCTTTGTTAGAGAGAAATTTAAGGTTGGGAATTACATGGCTTAAAGAATCAGTGCCAATTTTTTTAATTTCTTTGTCTGCCGCATCCCTTTTTGCAGAATTGTTTGAGCTAAGCATCAGCATAAGATTGGAATAGTTTTGCAGCTTAAGATAAATGTTGTTTTCCGAACCTCCCCTGACAACCATAACATCTTGCAGCCAAGGATTTTTCCTTCTCTGAACCCTATATGTTTCAGTGAATTTTCCTCCCTCTTCAGAGGAGTAGAAAATACTACACACTTTCTCTCCTTTACTTCTCCATATATCATAGCATCCGGCTGTGAAGGAGTTCTCTTTTCCTCCCGACAGATTGTAAACTCCCCCGATGAAAACTAAAGAGTTTTTATTAGAGACAAAAGCAGAGTCAATTATTGTAGAAGAAGCATTGCTCCAAGTTTGTTTGCGCAAATAAAATTTCTCTCCGCGGACAACTTTGTGATTAAGCAAACTGTCCGGAAGAAAAACAGTAATCTTGTATTTGCCTGACGGTCTCAATGTTATTTTAGCAGACCGTTCCTCTGCAGAATAAGTCTTTGTTTTAGATTCGGTCTGTGCAGCAGAAAAAGATGCTGTCAGCAAAGCTGCAGCAAATAAAAAACCTGCTGCTGTTAAAATATTCTTTCGCATATTTTTGTTATGCTCCAAAAATTAAGCCCCGCTGTTTTGACAAAGACAGGACGGAGCTACTTTTTAGGATGCTTAATTTTATGTCTCTCCTTAAGATACTTCTCAATATCAACGCCTTTTGGAAGAAATTTGGAGGCATCTCCGCGGTGGATAAGAATATCTCTTACAACAGTTGAGGATATAAAAGAAAACTCATGGCTTGCAGGAATATAAACCGTTGTGACCTTTGGGTCTAACACTCTGTTTGCCTGAGCCACAACTCCTTCAAATTCAAAATCCGTGGTGGTTCTTAAGCCCCTTATAATATAGTGAACGTTAAGTCTGTTGCAGAGACTGATTGTCAACTCCTTATAAGTACAAAGACTTGCTCTGTCTCCGTAACATTCAATGGCGTCTTTAATAATTTTAACTCTCGTGGCCACAGGAAAAAAACCTGCTGCCTCTTTTGTGCTATTGTATCCCACAGCAATTGTCACATGGTCAAATAGTTTTAATGCAGAATCCAAGACATCCATGTGTCCCAGAGTGAACGGGTCAAAAGAACCGGGAAAAATTGCTTTACGTTCCTTCATAAACAAATGTAAATTTTTCGTAAAGTTAGACAAATGCAAATTCAAGTGCAAAAATGCACTAATTGTTAAGAAAAAATAAGTGTTATTTGCTCCAGTCAATTGGAGGTAATCCTTCAGATGTTAAAACTTGATTGCACCTGGAAAAATGCCTGCATCCAAAGAATGCGCCGCCTGCAAGAGGAGAGGGGTGCGCCGCCTCAAGTATCGTATGTTTTGTATTGTCTATAAGAACTTTCTTGCTGCGGGCAAAATTTCCCCACAACATAAAAACTATACCGTTTTTCTTATCCGATAAAGTTTGAATGACCGCATCTGTAAATTTTTCCCATCCGATTCTGCTGTGACTTGCGGCAACACCGGCGCGTACTGTCAGGATAGCATTTAGCATAAATACTCCTTGTTTTGCCCAGCCCTCCAGATTTCCGCTCTTTCCCTGCAAAGAAATCCCAAGGTCGGATTCAATCTCTTTGTAAATGTTTTTTAAAGACGGTGGCGCTATAACTCCCTCAGGCACAGAGAAACTTAACCCATGAGCCTGGCCGGGATTATGATACGGGTCCTGCCCTAAAATTACAACTTTTACATTGTTGAACGGGGTAAGTTTAAATGCATTAAAAATAAGAGAGCCGGGAGGATAAATCACCTGCCCGCTCTCTTTTTCTTTATGTAGATATTCAACAAGATTTTTAAAATAATCCTTCTTAAATTCCTCTTCCAAAGCTTCTTTCCATTCCTGTTGAATTTTTACATCCATTTCTGTCATCATTTATTGATGCAAAAATACACTAATTGCAGAATTATCAGAATATAAATTTAAGAACATCATCCATCGTCTTAACGTAATGGAATTTTAATCCCTTGATGTAGATTGGTTTTATCTCTTTTATGTCCCTCTCATTTTCAGCGCTCAATACGATTGTGTTAATACCGGCCCTTTTTGCGGCAAGTATTTTTTCTTTGATTCCGCCCACAGGCAAAACTCTCCCTCTTAACGTCATCTCTCCCGTCATTGCGATCCCGCTTTTTACCTTTTTACCCATTAGAGCTGAGGCCATTGCACTCACCATAGTGATACCTGCGGAAGGTCCGTCTTTTGGTATAGCTCCCTCAGGAACGTGGATGTGCAAATCCTTCTTTTTAATATCCGTTATCTTCATTCCAAGAAGTTGCGGATGGGCCTTCAAATATTGATAAGCAATAGTTGCAGACTCCTTCATTACATCTCCCAAATTGCCTGTGGTTGTGAGTATTCCCTTGCCATCGCTTTTACTGCATTCAACAAACAAAATTTCTCCGCCCATCTCTGTCCATGCAAGTCCCGTAACAACTCCCGGCGCTTCATTCCCCTTTTGCAAGTCATGCATATTTAAGGGAAGTCCAAGAATTTCTTTCACATCCTTAACTGCTATCGGATCCGTAGGTTTGTCATCCATGGCTATTTTCATAGCATTGTGTCTTGCAACTTTTGCTATTTGCTTATCCAGCTGTCTGACTCCGCTCTCCCTAGTGTACTCATCAATTATCTCCTCAATGGCGCCGTCTCCAAATTTCAACTGTTCATCTTTAAGACCGTGGGCCTCAATTTGTTTTGGGACCAAATAGTCTTTAGCAATATGATACTTTTCCTCTGCGAGATAACCGGAAAGCTGTATCATTTCCATTCTGTCTTTTAGCGCAGAATGAATAGTGCCGATGTTATTTGCCGTGGTTATAAATAATACTCTCGACAGGTCATAATCTATATCCAGATAATTATCATGGAACGTTACATTCTGCTCAGGATCAAGAACCTCCAGTAAGGCAGAAGCGGGGTCTCCGTGATAATCGCTGCTTACTTTGTCAATTTCATCCAGAACAATTACGGGGTTAGATGAACCCGATCTGTTAATAGCCTGCATAATTCTTCCCGGCATTGCCCCGATATAAGTTTTGCGGTGTCCTCTGATTTCTGACTCATCATGCAAACCTCCAAGAGAAATTCTCTGGTATTTTCTTCCAAGCGCTTTTGCGATAGATTTTCCAAGAGATGTTTTACCTGTCCCCGGGGGGCCGTAAAGACAAATGATAGGTGACTTCATGTTTCCTCTAAGCTTCAGAACAGCAAGGAATTCCATGATTCTCTCCTTGACCTTGTCCAAACCGTAATGATCATCGTCCAGAACTTTTTGAGCATGTTTTAAATCCAAGTTATCCTGAGTGGTTTCATTCCATGGAAGACTAACCAAAAATTCAAGGTAATTCAGTTCAACATTATAATCCGGAGAGCTTGGATTGACCTTCTCCAACCTTGCGGCACTCTTTTCAAACTCCTTCTTTGCGTAATCCGGCCACTTTTTATCGGCAGCCTTTTTTCTCAAATCATTCAGGTCCTTATTATTGTTATCCATTCCCAACTCTTCCTGAATGGTTTTCAGCTGATTATTAAGATAATACTCCCTTTGCTGTTGGTCAATTTCTGTCTTAACTTTTTGCTGAATGTCATTCTTGATTTTTAGAATTTCAATCTGCTTGTTCAGTAATGCAAGTAGTTTATACGCTCTTTGTTTTACATCTCCTTCTGCAAGCAACCCCATCTTGTCCGTTGTTGTCTGGTCCTCCAGACTAACAGAAATAAAGTTTATAAGAAACTCAAATGATTCGATATTTTTGATTGCAAACTCCGCCTCCTGAGGAAGGTGCGGACTCATCTTTAAGATGTACAGTGCAGACTCCTTAATAGAGTCGGAAAGGGCCTCTGCGTCTTTATCAATTTTGATATCCGCAAAGATATCTGTCAAGTTCTCGACAGTTCCAAGAAGATAAGGGTCCGTCGCGATTATCTGATTAAGTTTGAACCTTTTAATTCCTTGCAAGACAGCAGTTACACCACCGTCAGGCATTTCTATCAACTTAAGGATTTTTGCGGATGTTCCGATTTCGTACAAATCTATTTGCGCCGGGTCTTCTTTCTTTATATCTATCTGAGTAACAGTGCCGATAATCTTAGTGGTTTTGTATAATGCGCGCACAAGTTTCATGGACTTGTCTCTTCCTACCGTGATTGGAAGAACTGTCCCCGGAAAAAGCACGGCATCACGCAGTGCCAGAATCGGCAATGTATTGGGCAATTCCAGCTGATTCAATTTTGAACTGCCGTCTATGCTCATTACAGGAAGTATGTTAACATCTCCGCTCTCAAGCTGATTGAGTAGTGATTCGTCAAATTTCATTTTTTTGTCTCCTTTCTTTCTAATCTAAATTTCTTATGTCAAATTGTCAGAAACAGCAGGCCTTTGTCCGCTGTAATTGCGGAAATGCCTCTGTTTTTGATATTTTACGCATAGAAAGTCAATCTCTGTGCCATAAATGCAAGGGGTACCAACATCGTTTTTTGCGGGAGAATTTGGTTTCTAATAAATGGGAGCCTTGAATCCGAATGTAAAACCGCCTGTGCCCTTCTTGTTGATTGCATATCCAACGTTAAATATGATATCGTAGTATGTGAGCACATCAATACCTATTCCTGAACCAAACAGGAAACTGTTTGATAATGAATTCTTTTCTCTATGATGATCCTGCCATACGTAGCCCGTATCAAACTTTAATGTTCCGTAAATTGTAAAATTGGGCTTATTTACTTTATTCCATTTTTTGAGAATGTGAAGTTGGACAACCTTTTTTGGCAGAATGCAAAACCTGATAGCGTTATTATAACTGAAATAGTGCTGACCGTCAATGACATATAAATCATATCCTGTAAGACTTGCTGTTTGATAGCCAATTGCCTGATCATACATGTAAGATGCATGGTTTTTCATAGAAGCGGAAATATCTAGGGTAGAACCCCAGAACCATCTATCTCCTAGCTGTTTATAATATTGCAGGTCAATGTTTGTATTCCAGTAAACAAAGTCAAAATTGTTGCTCTCTGCAAGTTGTGCGGAACCGCTTATATAGTAACCGCTTGTCGGATAGTATATATAATTTCTCTGGTCCAGGCTATATGAATATGTTAAAATAAATTTCCTGCTAAACCTGCTGTTTACGCCCCAGTATTCCGGGTTAGCTATTAATATAGAGTCCTTTACAGAGGCAAAACAGTATTCCAAAGACAGCATGTGTCTGGTTCTTATGTGCGGACGGTACATGTAAGTTACCTTAACGCCCTCTGTCTTTTTAAGAAGGTTATTGCTCTTTAGTCTTTGCTGCTTGTCTCCCACTGTTATGTAATCCACGTTCTTGTTAAATAGCGCATAAGCAGATAAGTTAATATATGACGTACTTGCTTTGTTAAGTGCCATGTTATTGTAATATGCGGTTATTCCCTGTTCGTAACCAAATGAGCCCTGAACCGTAAATTTGTGCCCAAGACCCCAAACATTGTCCATTTTGCCGCCAACGTCATAAGTAATCTTTTTTGCGTCCATTTTTTTAACCCATGAACTTAGATTTCTATCCTCAAGTTTTACATCAAAAAGAGGCCACAAATACCACCTTTCTTCAACGGAAATCATTATTACATAAGGAATTGTGCCGTTTGGTATGTTGCAGCTCATTTTGTCCGCGGCAGTCTGCGAGCATGAATTTGCAGTTTTTGAGGAATCTCTTGCCGATGATAAACTGTCGTGAGCAGTAATAAAGGAGTAGCCGGATGGCTGGTATGTTATAGTAACATAGTTAAATAGAGAAATGTTCATCAAATTTTGCCGGGCTTTTTCTATCGCATCCTTAAGATCCGGTTCGCTAATGGTAATACCCCTGCTGAAAGGCAATTCCCTGAGGATAATTTTGTCTTTTGTAATGCTATTGCCGCTTATATAAATATCTGAAATATAGATATTTTGGGCTGTCAAGGCGGCTGGAAAACACATAAACAGCGCCAAAAAAAGGAATCTCTTCACCCGTAAAATTCTCACAATCAAAGGTAGCCATAAATCCGGAATGTTGAAAAAATGTTTAAAAAAAGGGAAAAATATAGGCTTATTGTTTTGTTAATCAAGAAAATTAGACTACTTTTGTGCCACAAAAATTTTAACTAATCAATTAATTTTTATCAATTATGACAAAAGCTGATATCATTAATGAAGTTGCTAAGGAAACCGGAATGGAGAAGGTTGCCGTACAACGTGTAATTCAAGAATTCATGGGGAGCGTTAAAGATTCCCTAGCTAAAGGAAAGAACGTTTATCTACGCGGCTTTGGCTCTTTCGTTATTAAAAAGAGAGCAAAGAAGACTGCTAGAAACATTTCAAAGAACACAACATTAATCATCCCTGCTCACAACATCCCTGCTTTCAAGCCTGCTAAGGTATTCATGAGCAAGGTTAAAGGCGGAAGAAAGTAATTATGCCAAGCGGAAAGAAAAGAAAGGGGCATAAGATGGCCACTCACAAACGCAAGAAGCGTCTGCGCAAGAACAGACATAAGAAGCGTAAGTAGCAGGTATCTTATGTGTCTGTAGATAGAAGTTTAATCTAAAGCAGATTCGTTCTGCTTTAGATTATTTTTTTGATATGGAGAAGGATTTAATCATAGATGTTAGCCCTGCGGAGATAACCATTGCTCTGCTGGAGGATCATCGGCTTATAGAGCTTAATAAAGAGCAGAATAACGGCTCTTCTTATCAGGTAGGGGATGTCTATCTGGGAAGAGTTAAAAAGGTGATGCCGGCTCTTAATGCCGCCTTTGTAGACATAGGCGACAATAAGGATGCTTTTATTCACTATCTGGATCTTGGATTGAATTTTAAAGCCTTTGATTACTTTGCTAAACAGGTTAATCCCAACAGGGATTTGAAATCCCTTTACTCTAGTGTCAGAATTGGGCCTATCCTGGAGAAGGAGGGTAAAATAGAAGATGTTTTAACGCCGGGACAATCTGTTATTGTTCAGATAGTTAAAGAGCCTATTTCTACAAAGGGCTCAAGACTGACGGCGGAAATTTCAATTGCCGGAAGAAATATTGTACTGCTTCCTTTTGCACAAAAAGTGAGCATATCCCAAAAAATTTATTCCAAGGAAGAGAAAAGACGCTTGGAGCGTCTGGTTCAGAGCATACTGCCAAAGAATTACGGCGCCATTATTAGAACTGCAGCTGAGGGAAAAAAGGCTGCTATTCTTGATGCAGAGCTTCATGCTTTAATTCAGAAATGGGAGAGCGGCTGTAAAAAACTATTGGGGGCCAAGCCTCCCAGACTGCTGTTTTCTGAAAACAGCAAGACCACAACAATATTAAGAGATCTTTTAAATGACTCATTTTCAAGTGTTGAAGTGAATGATGAGGCCGTTTACAATGAGGTTCGTTCTTATGTAGATACAATTGCTCCTCAGCAGGATAAAATTGTAAGGCTATATAAGGGTGAAGAGCCGATCATGGATGCCTTTGATGTCACAAGACAAATAAAGGGGGCATTTGGCAAAGTTGTTCCTATTAGGCAGGGTGCATATCTTGTTATAGAACATACTGAGGCCTTGAATGTTGTGGATGTTAATAGTGGTATAAGAGCTAAGAAAGGCATTGATCAGGAAGAGAATACCTTTGAGGTAAATATGCACGCGGCAGATGAGATTGCAAGGCAAATGAGGCTTAGGGATTTGGGCGGCATCGTTATCATTGACTTTATAGATATGGAGAACAATGAGAACAAGATGAAGCTGTTCAAGCATATGCAAGACTTAATGCAGAGTGACAGAGCTAAACATAATGTTCTGCCTCTGACCAAGTTTGGCCTAATGCAAATCACCAGACAGAGGGTAAGACCGGCAACAGAAATTAGCGTTAACGAGAAGTGTCCGATGTGTCACGGAACCGGAGAAATTGCGCCAAGCATTTTGGCTGATGAAGCTCTGGAGAGACAATTGGCTTATTACGTTAAAGAGAGAAAGATCAAATCTTTTATTCTTAAAGTTAACCCAATCATGGAGGCATACCTTTCTAAGCGTAAGGGTTTGTTCCATAGCATTGTAAAAGACTGGTGCAAAAAATATTCCTGTACTGTAAAATTACAGGCGGATAATGATTTCACCCTCTTGCAATCTGAATGGTACAATGGAAACGGTCAGATGATTGACGACGAGTAAAGATTTTTGCAGATTGATTTCTGTAAAAAGGGTAGATTATGGAGTAATGCAGCGGCTAAAACAAAGCTTGCTGCATTTTCTTTTTTATCTCTTTATTACACAGATTTCCAATACTTCCGGAGTGAGTGTGTCTTAGCGAACTTACTGTGATGCGGCCGTTCTTATCTCTTTTGCCGTCAAATTTATAATTGCCTTTATTCACTTTTATCCCGACAGTTTTATATGCATCGCGGAACGGGGTTCCGGCAGTTGCAAGTTGATTAACTTCTTCTACAGTGAACATTACCTCGTATTTGGAATCTTTTAGAATGTCCTCATTTACAGAAATATTCTCAAGCATGTATTTTGCCATTTTAAGTGATGAATGCATTTTTTCCAAGACGGGAAATATCACTTCTTTTAACAGCTGGTAATCTCTGTGATATCCGTGAGGAAGATTAGTGGTCATCATACTGACTTCATTTTGAGCAGCTTGTATTATGTTGCAATTGCCGCGCATTATTTCCCATACATCCGGATTTTTTTTGTGCGGCATTATGCTGCTGCCCGTAGTCAACTCATCAGGGAATTTTATGAATCCAAAATTTGGACACATATAGATGCAGCAATCCTCTGCAAGTTTATTTATTGTTCCTGCAATTTGACCCATCGCTGAGGCTAATGCCTTTTCTGTTTTACCTCTTCCGAGTTGTGCCGCTATAGAATTGTAATTTAGGGTTTTAAAACCAAGCAGTTTTGTGGTCATTTCCCTGTCCAGAGGGAAAGAACTTCCGTACCCAGCCGCACTTCCAAGAGGATTTTGATCAGCTATTGAATGAGCCGCTCTTAACATAAGCATGTCGTCTGCAAGGGTTTCAGCGTACGCTCCAAACCAAAGGCCAAACGATGATGGCATAGCAATCTGAAAATGAGTGTATCCCGGCAGTATTATGTCTTTGTATTTTTCACTCAGCTTTTGTAGGGTGTTAAATAGTTCCAGTACTTCATCTCTAACAATCTCACACTCCTCTTTAAAGAAAAGCTTAAGGTCTACAAGCACCTGGTCATTGCGGGAACGTCCGGAATGTATTTTCTTCCCGATAGTTCCAAATCTCTTAGTAAGAAGCAGTTCCACTTGCGAATGTATGTCTTCTACATCATTTGACAGTTTGAATTTTCCACAAGATATTTCACTCAAAATTTCATCCAGTCCTTTCTGAAGTTTTCTCTCCTCTTCTGATTTTAGCAGTCCGATTTTCTGCAGCATTTTTATGTGTGCCTTGGAACCGATAACGTCATATTTTGCAAGACGCAAGTCCAGTTCTCTGTCTTTGCCTGTAGTGAAATCTTCTACGGCTTGTGTTGCATTAGTGCCTTTGTTCCAGAGTGTTGCCATTTTACAGTGAGTTTATAAAATCTATGTATTTTTTAATTCCGTCTTTAATTTCTCTCTTGAATATGAATTCATCTGCCCTGTGACTTCTTGCAGAATCTCCGGGACCCATTTTTATTGCAGGCATGTCCATCCTTGTCCAGTCTGAGGAAGTAGGGGAAATAAATGGTTTAAGTCCTTGTTTTTTAATGCATTTAAGCAACGGGTGATTTGCCGGAGTTGATGAGACTTTGTGCTCAAGGCTGCGCGGAGTAAGTTTGCTCTTTACATTTTTTTGCAGCATTTTCCATATCTCCTCATTCTCATATTTTTCAGTAGGGCGGATGTCAATTACAAATGTGCAACTGTCGGGAACTACATTATGCGCCGTTCCTGCATTTATCTGTGTAACGGTTAGTTTTACATCTCCCATTAACTTTGAATTTCTCTTGAATTTATAGTTGCGCAGTGCTTGAATATCATCTGCTGCAATGTAGAGAGCATTGATGCCTTCATCTCTTGCGGCATGTCCGCTCTTGCCTGTTGCAACTCCGTCCAGAACCAGCAGGCCTCTTTCTGCTATCGCGGGATTCATTTGAGTCGGCTCTCCCACAATTGCAAAATCCGGTTTTATATTTTTATTTGCAGATTTGTGTAACTCTTTGATAATAGCCGTCATGCCGCCTTTTCCGCTGCGCTCTTCTTCAGTAGAAAGTGCAAGCAAAATATTCACATTTGCGTTGTGACGGCAGAAATAGAAAAAAGTTTCGGTAAGAGAAACCAGCCCCGCTCCGTCATCATTGCTTCCAAGTCCAATTATTTTATCTCCCGTCTCATTTGCGCCATAAGGGTCAACAGTATAGCTATCCGCCGCTTTAACTGTGTCTATATGAGCAGATAGCATGAGTGTCTTTTTATCTTTGGAAAAATCATTTCTGTATGCAATGATGTTGTTGCCAATATGTTTTACGGTTATCACACTTGCATACTTTATTTTAGGTTTTTTCAAAGTGGTAATACTTTTACGGCTCGCAGCGTTTGTATTTTTGTTAATTGCTTTAGCCTCCCCTAATATGTATTTAAAAAGATAATCGCTCTTCTTTTCCTCCTCAAAAGAACAAGCGGGAATTTTGATAATTTCCTTTAGCAGACAAATCGCTTTGTCTGATAATTCTTTTATTTCCAGTGTATTATTCATCAAAATCTTTTAAAATTATATCAGTTTTCTTCCCTTCCAGTAAATTATCTGCATGTTTTACGACAACTCTTTTAACCCCATTTTCCAGAGCCTTAAAAGCGTTATCAAGTTTTGGTATCATACCTCCGGAGACCTGTCCGCTCTCTTTCATCTTGGAGAAACTCTCTTTTGTGATAAGCGGAATTACACTGTTGTCATCATCCGGGTTCAGAAGAACTCCTTGTTTTTCAAAGCAGTAGATTAGTTCAACATTATATATGGATGACATTGCGGCTGCAATTTCTCTTGCCATTGTATCGGCATTTGTGTTTAGAAGAGATCCGTTGCAATCATGAGTAATTGCGCAAAATACCGGAACCATGTTGCCTCTGATGAAATCGTCTATCAGCCTGGTATTTATATCAGGAGATTTTACATCTCCGACAAATCCCCAGTCAATTTTTTCATCTTTGCGCCTGCATGCCGGAACTGTATTTCCGTCTACCCCTGAGAGACCAATTGCATCACATCCGCGCTTTTGCAAGGATGCCACTAATTGCTTGTTAATCAAGCCTGCATATACCATTGTTACTAGTTTAAGCATGGAACCGTCTGTGATTCTTCTGCCCTCTACCATCTTAACTTCTATGCTCAACTTTTTTGCCAGTTCTGTTGCAACTGCGCCTCCACCGTGAATCAGAATTTTTGGCCCTGCAATACAACAAAAATTATCCAAAAATCTTTCCAGCGTTTCCGGTTTGTCTATTACATTGCCGCCAATCTTTATTACTTTCAAGTTTTCCATTTTTATCCCGACAGTCTATCTGCTGCCTTTTTGTCCTTTATTATTCTGATGTTAAAATTGCTCAAGTATCTTACATATAATGGTTTGAGCTGATACAACTCTATTTGCGGCCTCAGGAATAACAAGAGAATTTTGGCTCTCAATAACGTCATCTGTTACAATCATGTTCCTTCTTACCGGAAGACAGTGCATAAAATAGGCGTTGTTTGTCAGAGCCATTTTTCTAGAATCTATAGTCCAATCTCTGTCCGTGCAAATAACCTTTCCATAATTTTGATCCTCATATGCAGACCAGTTTTTCCCGTAAATAAAATCCGCCCCTTTAAAAGCTTTCTCCTGGTCATATTCTATTTTTGCACCTTTTGTTATTGCGGAATCAAGTTCATAACCGTGAGGTTGCGTAATTACCAATTCATATCCTGCGGCAAGAATCCATTCAGCAAAAGAATTGGGCACTGCCTGTGGAAGTGCCTTAGGATGAGGAGCCCAGCTCATTACAACTTTTGGACACACGGTTTTCTTATACTCATTGATTGTAATTAAATCCGCAAAAGCTTGCATCGGATGACGGGTTGCAGATTCCATGCTAATCACGGGACGTCCGCTGTATTTGATAAACTGATTAAGAATTTTCTCCGAGTAGTCATCATCTTTGTTTTGCAACCCGGCAAAAGAACGGACGCCGATGATATCGCAATATGAGCCCATTACGGGGATCGCTTCCAGAATATGCTCGCTTTTGTCACCATCCATCACAACTCCCCTTTCTGTCTCCAATTTCCATGCGCCCTGGTTGATATCCAGTACCATTACATTCATCCCAAGATTGAGCGCTGCCTTCTGAGTGCTCAGCCTTGTCCTAAGGCTGGAGTTGAAGAAAACAAGAAGCATTGTTTTATCCTCTCCAAGTATCTTAAAATCAAAAGGATGTTTTTTCATGCGCATTGCCTTCCTAAGTGCCTTTTCCAAATTTCCGACATCACTTGCCGTAACTATTTTTTCAATTTTATTTTTTGCCATCTCTTTCAATTATTTGCTTAGAACCATAATCATCTCTTTATTAACTTAAAATGCGCTTGGCTTAAATTTCAAACCCTCTGTTTCAGGCAGTCCGAACATCAGATTCATGTTTTCCACAGCTTGTCCTGCAGCGCCTTTCACAAGATTATCTATAACAGATGCAATGTGGATATATCCATTGTGAAGTTCAACATGAATCAGCGCTTTGTTTGTGTTCACCACTTCTTTGAGAGAAATGTCGTCATCGCTTACAAACGTAAAGGGAGAGTCTTTGTAAAAATCTCTATATAGCTGTACGGCTTCTTCAAGTTTCTGGTCCGAGCCCTTCCATTTTGTATATACGCTTGCAAAAATTCCGCGCGTAAAATCTCCTCTCATCGGAACAAAATTAATTTCCGGTACGCCGCCTTCATGTCCTTTAGGATTATTTAGTTCAAGAATGTGCTGGAGATTATTTTTTATCTCTCCCAAGTGTTGATGATTAAATAACTTGTATATGGAAATATTGTTGTCCCTCCAGCTGAAATGGCTTGTAGATGAAGGCTTTTTACCGGCTCCAGTAGATCCGGTTATTCCTGTTGCGTGGACTTCACTGCAAAGCAATCCTGCACTTGCGATAGGTATTATTGCGTTTTGAATGGCGGTTGCAAAACAGCCCGGATTAGCAATATTATTTGCTTTTTTAATCAAATCTCTGTTCTGGTCCGTCAGTCCATAGACAAAATCTCTCTCCTTATAGGATGAGTCAATTCTAAAATCGTTGCCCAAGTCAATAATTTTACATCTGTCGGGAATATTGTGGGTATCAATGAATTCTCTAGATAGGCCGTGACCAAGACAGAGAAACAGCACATCCGGGTCATTCAATTTGTCTGTGAATTTTATATCCGTTTCTCCCAGCAGGTCTCTGTGAACGGAAGTCACAGCCTCGCCGACACTTGTCGTGCTTAAGACAGAAACAATCTCTACATCAGGATGATATAACAATATTCTTATTGTCTCACCTGCGGTATAACCCGTTCCTCCCGCTATTGCAGCCTTTATCATTTTATTTTTCATTATGCAGACTGTAGTAAATCTTAAGAGGATTGGAAGTGACCTTTGTAAAGCCTATAACATCCTCTCCTGTATAGGATTTATTAAGTTCTCCGTATGCGCCAAAATGAGAATTCATTAAATCATATTTGCTCTTGCAGCCAAGTACAAAGAAACAATATGGTCTTAACAAAACATCAACCGTGCCGGTAACATTCTTTTGCGTGCTCTCCAGAAAAGCCTCCATATCTCTTGCCGTAGGGTCCAGATATTGAGCCTCATGCATAAGCTGCCCATAATAAATGGAAATATGATCTTTCCAATTTAGCTGACCTTTCACAAGTACGTGTTTTTCCAAAAGGTGATGCGCCTTAATGATTACAAGAGGTGCGGCGGCTTCAAATCCCACTCTCCCTTTTATACCAATAATGGTATCACCAATATGAATGTCACGCCCTATTCCATAAGCGTTTGCATGTTTTGCAACTTCTCTTATGGCACTAACTGAATCCATCTTCTTTCCGTTAACTCCAACAATCTCTCCCTTCTTAAATTCAATGGAAAGTTTTTCTGTGCCTTGCTTGGTGGCATGGTGAAGATATGCTTCTTCCGGAAGATAACCGTCTGATGAAAGTGTCTCCACTCCTCCTATGCTGCTGCCCCAAATGCCTTGATTAATAGAGTATTTGCTCTTTGACCATGAAAAATCAAAACCATGTTTTACCAGGTAGTCAATCTCATATTTTCTTTGAAACGAGTGCTCTCTTATCGGGGCGATGATTTTTACGTTAGGTGCAAGAACATTAAACACAACGTCAAACCTTACCTGGTCATTGCCTGCGCCGGTGCTGCCGTGTGCAACATATTCAGCCTTAAGTTTTTTTACTAATTTAAGAACTTCAAGCGCTTGGAAAATTCTCTCTGAACTGACGCTTAGAGGGTAGGTGTCATTTTTAAGTACATTGCCAAAAATCAGATACTTAATACCTTTTTTATAGTACGTGTCAACAGCATCAACGGTGGTATGACTTGCCGCTCCCAAATCTTTTGCTCTTTTTTCAATCCGTGTAACTTCCTTGCTGTCAAAACCTCCGGTGTTTACCATTACCGTGTGAACTTCATACCCTTGCTCTTTTAAATAGGGGACGCAAAAGGAAGTATCCAGGCCCCCGCTAAATGCCAAAACAACTTTTTTACTCATTTCTTTAAATTTATGTACGGTTAATAATTCTAAATTAATCTATCGGGATTATGTTGTATTTATTTGCTATACTGTTTATCACGATAGTTACTACATCACTTTAAGATGTTTGATTGTTTTTCCAATTGTTTTCAAGGGATGTTTTACGCCGCTGGTAACCAATGATATAAAGCCTCCGGACGTTTTCTCTTTTTTTACTTCTTTTTTTGACGGGTCATAAAGGAGAGCAGTGCACAAACACATTTTAAAATTGTTGCGCTGCAGGATATCAAAATTTCTGCATCCTTGACAGCCCATCCAGAAATCCTTATCATCCGTAAGTTCTGAGAACGGAACGGGATGATACCCCATCTCCGTATTTATCTTCATTACAGCCAGTCCGGTAGTGATACTAAAAATTTTTGCAAACGGGTACATTGTCCTTGAGAGTTCAAAAATTTTATTCTTAATTCTTTTTGCAAGACCTGTTTTTCTAAACTGGTGCGACACAATAAGACCGGAGTTCGCTACAAACTTTGTATGGCTCCAAGTCTCTATGTATGAGAAACCTGCAAAGGTTCCGTCTTCAGTCAAGGCAATAACGGCCTTGCCGTCTCTCATTTTCTCCTTCACGTATTCAGGAGATCTTTTTGCTATTCCGGTTCCGCGTTCTTGAGCGGAAATGTACATCAGATTTACAATTTCTTCTGCATACTTCTGATGGCTCTCGTTAGCAACATAGATGTTAATTTTCATCTTTCGTTTTTAATTACAGACTATAAGTTATGATACAATATGTTCCCTGTTTGGGATGATTTAAAACATTGATTTTTAAATTATTGAGCTGAAAGTTAAACTTTCAGAAATAGAATAATGCCAGTCTGCGCCCCACTGTTTTAAAGCGGCTGCGAGGGCATTCAAGATCGGACGCGTCTGACTGGAGTGTTAGATTGTAATTGTTTTTCCGTATTTTTCATCCGGCGCAAAGGTATTAATTTTTTTATTTCTCGTATATGCGTTACACTAAATCTTATCAAATCTTAACATGAGAAAAAAAAATTGCAAAAAATTTGCGGGAAAGAAAAAGTTGATTACCTTTGCAGCCCGTTTCGGAAATAACGTAGCGGGAAGTTCGTTGAAACATAGAAACAAGCAGCAAACTTTAAATAGTTTGGTAGGTGGAATCTTTGACGAGATCCACTTATTTTTCGAGCGTCAAATTTCTTATAATAAGAAAGGAGCTACGGAATCAACTTAGAGAGTAAACATATACAATGAAGAGTTTGATCCTGGCTCAGGATGAACGCTAGCGGCAGGCTTAACACATGCAAGTCGAGGGGCAGCGGTCTGTAGCAATACAGAAGTCGGCGACCGGCGGAAGGGTGCGTAACGCGTGAACAACATGCCCGTCACAGGGAGATAATCCATGGAAACGTGGTCTAATATCGCATAGATTGTACAGCAGACATCTGTGGTACAAGAAAGCAGCGATGCGGTGACGGATTGGTTCGCGTAACATTAGTCAGATGGTGAGGTAACGGCCCACCATAGCTACGATGTTTAGGGGTCCTGAGAGGGAGGTCCCCCACACTGGAACTGAGACACGGTCCAGACTCCTACGGGAGGCAGCAGTGAGGAATATTGGACAATGGATGGAAATCTGATCCAGCCATGCCGCGTGCGGGAAGAAGGTCCTATGGATTGTAAACCGCTTTTGTACGGGAGCAATAAGATCTACGAGTAGATTGATGAGAGTACTGTACGAATAAGCATCGGCTAACTCCGTGCCAGCAGCCGCGGTAATACGGAGGATGCAAGCGTTATCCGGATTTATTGGGTTTAAAGGGTGCGTAGGTGGACTGTCAAGTCTGTGGTGAAAAGTTCGCGCTCAACGCGAATCGTGCCATGGAAACTGGTGGTCTTGAATAGGGGTGCCGTTGGCGGAATGTGAAGTGTAGCGGTGAAATGCATAGATATTACACAGAACACCGATTGCGAAAGCAGCTGACGAACCCTCGATTGACACTGAGGCACGAAAGTGCGGGGATCGAACAGGATTAGATACCCTGGTAGTCCGCACAGTAAACGATGACAACTGGCTGTCGGCGATATACCGATCGGTAGCGAAGCGAAAGCGTTAAGTTGTCCACCTGGGGAGTACGACCGCAAGGTTGAAACTCAAAGGAATTGACGGGGGCCCGCACAAGCGGAGGAACATGTGGTTTAATTCGATGATACGCGAGGAACCTTACCCGGGCTCGAACGGTGCAGGAATACAGGAGAGATTCTGTAGCATAGCAATATGTCTGCATCGAGGTGCTGCATGGTTGTCGTCAGCTCGTGCCGTGAGGTGTAGGCTTAAGTGCCATAACGAGCGCAACCCTTGTCGTCAGTTGCCAGCACGCAGTGGTGGGCACTCTGGCGAGACTGCCGCCGTAAGGTGTGAGGAAGGGGGGGATGACGTCAAATCAGCACGGCCCTTACGTCCGGGGCGACACACGTGTTACAATGGCAGGTACAGAGGGGAGCGAGGCGGCGACGCCGAGCCAATCTCGAAAGCCTGTCTCAGTTCGGACTGGAGTCTGCAACTCGACTCCACGAAGCTGGATTCGCTAGTAATCGCGCATCAGCCATGGCGCGGTGAATACGTTCCCGGGCCTTGTACACACCGCCCGTCAAGCCATGGAAGCTGGGAGTGCCTGAAGTTCGAGACCGCAAGGATCGACCTAAGGCAAAACCGGTAACTGGGGCTAAGTCGTAACAAGGTAGCCGTACCGGAAGGTGTGGCTGGAACACCTCCTTTTTGGAGTTGAAGAAGTAGCGAAGGCGCTTGACTGCTTGTTTTTAGATATATTCCGGATGGACGGATGCCTCAAGAGGCATTTGTTCCGCTTAAGTTCGGATCGCCGGTTTTTATCCGGGAAGTTCATTGAAGTAATGAGAGAGAAACATAGAGGTAAAGAAATTAATTAGTCTGATATTAAGATAAAAGAGTATATACGACCAAGAGTTATGTATACAGGGTCGGCGCTCGAGAGGGCGCTGTCCGTCAATATGGGACTACAATTTCAAGAAAAAAGAAGAATCAAATATGATTCACTAGGTAAGAAGAAGTTACAAAGAGCGAATGGAGGATGCCTAGGCTACCATCAGCGATGAAGGACGCGGTAAGCTGCGAAAATCTGCGGGGATCTGCAAACAGGAAATGATCCGCAGGGGTCCGAATGGGACAACCCATGATGTTGAAGACATCATACACCAGTAATGGTGGGCGTACGCGGAGAACTGAAACATCTCAGTATCCGCAGGAAAAGAAAGAAACATCGATTTCCCGAGTAGTGGCGAGCGAAAAGGAAAGAGCCCAAACCAGGGCCGTTTAGGCGGCTTTGGGGTTGAAGGACCGCGATACGACAAAGACAGAGCGAGAGGAAGCACCTGGAAAGGTGCGCCGTAGTGGGTGACAGCCCCGTACTCGAAGCCAGGTTGGAGTCCAGCGGAATCCTGAGTAAGGCGGGACACGAGGAATCCTGTCTGAACCAGCGGGGACCACTCCGCAAGGCTAAACATGGATGGTAGACCGATAGGGAACCAGTACTGCGAAGGAAAGGTGAAAAGTACCGCGAATAGCGGGGTGAAAGAGAACCTGAAACCGTTCGCTTACAAGCGGTCGGAGCCACGTAAGTGGTGACGGCGTGCCTTTTGGATAATGAGCCTACGAGTTGCTTCTCGGCAGCAAGGTTAAGCACTGTGAGGTGCGGAGCCGAAGCGAAAGCGAGTCAGCATATGGCGCGTTAGTTGCCGGGAGCAGACGCGAAACCTTGTGATCTACCCTTGACCAGGTTGAAGTCTCCGTAACAGGGGATGGAGGACCGAACTGATTTCCGTTGAAAAGGGATCGGATGAGTTGAGGGTAGGAGTGAAAGGCCAATCAAACTGGGAGATAGCTCGTACTCCCCGAAATGTTTTTAGGAACAGTCTTGTAGCAGTCTACATGAGGTAGAGCCACTGATAGGATGCGAGGGCTTCAACGCCTGTCAAGTTCTGACAAACTCCGAATGCGTGTAGATGATCTGCGGGAATGAGTCGCTGGGTGCTAATGTCCAGCGGCAAAAGGGAAATAGCCCAGACCAACAGTTAAGGCCCCCAAACGTGTGTTAAGTTAATAGAACGAAGTGCGGTCGCATAGACAGCTAGGATGTTAGCTTGGAAGCAGCTAATCATTTAAAGAGTGCGTAACAGCTCACTAGTCGAGGGACTGCGCGTGGATAATGATCGGGTATCAAACACACTGCCGAAACTATGGGCTTCGCCAGCAATGGTGGAGCGGTAGGGGAGCATTCCGGTCGGCCGTGAAGGAAAGCCGTGAGACTTTCTGGAGTGTCCGGAAAAGAAGATGTAGGCATAAGTAACGATAATGCGGGCGCAAAACCTGCACACCGAAAACCCAAGGGTTCCTGATCAACGTTAATCGGATCAGGGTAAGTCGGGACCTAAGGCTAAGCCGAGAGGCGATGCCGATGGACAAATGGTTAATAATCCATTACCTGTGACAGACACAAAGGAGAGACGGAGTAGTGACACGCTCGCCGGCTGACGGAATAGCCGGTTGAAGGCCGTAGGCACAGCAGAGGTTAAGAGCTACTGCCGCCGAAAGCAGACAGTACGGAGAGTCTTCGGACGATCCGACAGAAGCGGTAAGCAGACTCCCGAGAAAATCTTCGGCGATATAATCTGTCAGAGCCCGTACCGTAAACCGACACAGGTGGGTGAGGAGAGAATCCTCAGGTGCTCGAGTGAATCATGGCTAAGGAATTCGGCAAATTAACCCCGTAACTTCGGGATAAGGGGACCCCTGCATTTGTGGGGGCGCAGAGAAATGGTCCAGGCGACTGTTTACCAAAAACACATGGCTTTGCAAAATTTAAAGATGAAGCATAAGGCCTGACACCTGCCCGGTGCCGGAAGGTTAAGAGGGGGCGTAAGCACGGAAAGCAATGGAAGTGCGAAGCGCTGAATTGAAGCCCCGGTAAACGGCGGCCGTAACTATAACGGTCCTAAGGTAGCGAAATTCCTTGTCGGGTAAGTTCCGACCTGCACGAACGGTGTAACGATCTGGACACTGTCTCAGCCATGAGCTCGGTGAAATTGTAGTAGCGGTGAAGATGCCGCTTACCCGCAACGGGACGGAAAGACCCCGTGAACCTTTACTGCAGCTTAACGCTGATTTTGGATAATCGATGTGTAGGATAGGTGGGAGACTATGAAGAGAGTACGCTAGTATTCTTGGAGTCGCCGTTGAAATACCACCCTTTGGTTATCCGGGATCTAACCTGGCAACAGGGACACCGTTTGGTGGGTAGTTTGACTGGGGTGGTCGCCTCCAAAAGAGTAACGGAGGCTTCCCAAGGTCCGCTCAGCACGAATGGTAACCGTGCGCAGAGTGCAGTGGCATAAGCGGGCTTGACTGTGAGACCGACAAGTCGAACAGGTACGAAAGTAGGGCAAAGTGATCCGGTGGTTCCGCGTGGGTGGGCCATCGCTCAAAGGATAAAAGGTACTCCGGGGATAACAGGCTGATCGCTCCCAAGAGCTCAAATCGACGGAGCGGTTTGGCACCTCGATGTCGGCTCGTCACATCCTGGGGCTGGAGCAGGTTCCAAGGGTTCGGCTGTTCGCCGATTAAAGTGGCACGCGAGCTGGGTTCAGAACGTCGTGAGACAGTTCGGTCCCTATCTGTTGTGGGCGTTGGAAATTTGAGGAGGCCTGTCCTTAGTACGAGAGGACCGGGATGGACGCACCTCCAGTGTACCGGTTGTGGCGCCAGCTGCATCGCCGGGTAGCTATGTGCGGTTTAGATAAGCACTGAAAGCATCTAAGTGCGAAGCTAGCTTCGAGATGAGATTTCCAAACAGGGTCGTGGTAGACTACCACGTTGATAGGCCGCAGGTGTAAAGGCAGCAATGCCAAAGCCGAGCGGTACTAATAGCCCGAGAGCTTCAAATACGAATAGTGAAAACGAGACTTTAACCGAAAGTGTTTCTCTCTCAGTAACATACGCCTCGCCGGCGGAGACAATGGCGGGGCGAAGATATTATGGTGGCAATAGCAGCGGGGATCCACCTCTTCCCATTCCGAACAGAGAAGTTAAGCCCGCGCGCGCCTATGATACTGCTATACCAAGTGGGAAAGTGGGTAGCCGCCAATTTAAAACGAAAAGCTCTGCAGTCAGAAATGACTGCAGAGCTTTTCTGTTTTAAAAAAAACAGCACCGGAAAGATGCTGCTTTTTAAAAATAAGGGATGATAATTCTAGCCCTTAAAATCCTCAAGCTTATGGATAGTTACGCCGCTGGCAAGTTTTGGTTCAAACCAAGTTGTCTTTGGAGGCATGATATTGCCGGTATCTGCAATGTTAATCAGCTGGCTCATAGAAACAGGATACAATGCAAATGCTGCAACCATCTCTCCCTTGTCCACTCTACGCTTTAATTCTCCAAGGCCGCGGATTCCTCCAACAAAATCTATTCTGTCTGATGTGCGCAAATCTTTAATATTAAGAAGTTTGTCAAAGACGCAATTTGAAAGGACTGTTACATCCAGAACACCTATCGGATCCGAATTATTGTATGTTCCTTTCTTTGCAGTCATTGAATACCATTCGCGGTCTATATACATGGAGAAGTTGTGAAGTCCGGATGGATGATAAATTTCTTTGCCTTTATTTACAATATCAAAATCTTCACTCATCTTCTTAATGAATTCATCTTTTGACATTCCATTCAAGTCCTTTACAACTCTGTTGTAATCAAGAATATGCAGCTGACTCTCAGGGAATACTACTGCCATGAAATAGTTGTACTCCTCTTTGCCGGTGTGATGAGGATTTTGTTTTTTCTTCTCCTCCCCAACTCTTGCAGCTGCTGCTGTTCTGTGGTGACCGTCAGCTACATAGAATGCAGGAACTTGTGTTGTGAATAATTCTGTTATTCTCGCGATAGTTTTATCATCATCTATCACCCACATTTTGTGGCCAAAACCGTCTGTTGCAATAAAGTCATACTCAGGCCGTTCTGTGATAGTGTCAGCAACAATTTTGTTGATTTCATTATTATCGCGATAGGCAAAGAATACAGGCTCAAGATTGGCATTCTGAATTCTAACGTGAATCATTCTGTCATCCTCTTTCTCTTTCCGTGTAAGTTCATGCTTTTTTATTGTGCCATTCATATAGTCCTCTACATTGGCGCATAAAACAATTCCGTATTGAGTGCGGCCGTTCATGGTCTGGGCATATACGTAGTACTGCTCTTTTTTATCCTGAACCAGCCACCCTTTCTGCTGCCATAACTTAAAGTTTTCTACCGCTTTATCGTAGGTTCTGCGCTCATGCTCGCCTGCGATTGGAATGAAATCTATTTCCGGTTTTATGATATGAAGCAAAGATTTTTCGCCTGCCTCTTTTTGTGCCTCTTCTGAACTTAGCACATCATAAGGATGGGATGCAACTTCCTTTGCAAGATTTTTTGGAGGGCGTACCGCCGCAAAAGGTTTAACTTTTACCATAATCTAAAACTTGTTAACCTGGAATTTTGTGCAACCATTTTTGAAGAATCCAACTATCTGATTAGCAGCAGCCAGACCGGCATTCATATTTGCCTCTGCAGTTTCCGCACCTTGTTTTTTAGGTGTTGCAAAAACTCTGTTGCCAAATTTTTCTTTAAGAGTTGCAATGTTTGCCGGAGCAATATCAGTTACATATTTCAAATCTTGTCTCTCTTCCAAAATCTTATCAATCTCCGGTTCATTGATGACCTCTTTCCTTGCGGTATTTACAAGGCAGCCGCCTTTTGGCATCTTGGATAGTAAAGCATATCCGATAGAACCCTTAGTTTGGTCATTAGCAGGAATATGCAGAGAAATAAAATTAGAGTGAGAATAAAGATCGTCAAGGTCTTTGGCAACCAAAACTCCGTCCTTCTCCATTACTTCTTTTGGTACAAACGGGTCAAATGCCATGATTGTCATTCCAAAAGATTTTGCATGGTCTGCAACAAGTTTTCCAACGTGTCCGTAAGCCTGAATGCCAAGAACTTTTCCTTTAAGCTCGCTTCCTGTTCCCGGAGTGAACTGGTTTCTACTAATGTAAATCATCATGCCGATTGCAAGTTCTGCAACTGCATTTGAGTTTTGTCCCGGAGTGTTCATTGCAACAATCTTTCTTGCAGAAAGAGCTGCAAGATCCAGATTATCAAAGCCTGCGCCGGCGCGTACAACAATCTTAAGATTTTTTGCCGCATCAATAACAGCCTTTGTAACTTTATCGGAGCGGACAATCAAAGCGTCCGCATCGGCAACTGCTTCAATAAATTTATCTTCGGTTCCATATTTTTCAAGTACCGCCAATGAGTAACCTGCTTCCTCAACAATTTTTTTAATTCCGGCAACTGCAGCTGAACTAAAAGGTTTATCCGTAGCTATTAAAACTTTCATGATATTTTCTTTTATAATATTCTCAAAATTCTCTTAAACAATATTCCCGACAGATGATGTTGACTATCTGTCGGGAGTATCATAACTATTTATAACTAATTTATTTAACATGCATTTTCTCAAATTCCTGCATGCAGTCTACAAGGGCCTGAACATCCTCTATTGTGCAGGCATTGTAAAGTGACGCTCTGAATCCGCCAACTGAACGGTGGCCTTTGATTCCAACCATTCCCTTGCTCTTTGCAAAGTCCATAAATTCTTGTTCCAGAGCCTTATACTCAGGAACCATTACAAAGCAGTGGTTCATAATAGAACGGTCCTCTTTGGCAGCTGTGCCTACAAACATCTTGTTGCGGTCAATTTCACCATAGAGAAGTTCGGATTTTTTGGTGTTGATCTCATGCATTTTCTCCACGCCGCCAATGCCCTTGAGCCACTTAAGTGTCTCAACCATAACGTAGATTGCAAATACAGGAGGTGTGTTGAACATGCTCCCTCCGTCTACGTGGGTTTTGTAATTCAACATTGTAGGAATATAAGTTTTTACTCTGTTAAGCATGTCATCTCTTACGATTACAAATGCCACACCTGCAGGACCAACGTTCTTCTGAGCACCACCGTATATAACTGCGTACTTGCTAACATCAACCTTACGGCTCATGATATCGGAAGACATATCTGCTACCAATGGAACGGGGCAGTCCATATCTGTCTTAATCTCAGTTCCGTAGATGGTGTTGTTAGTAGTGATGTGGAAATAATCCAAATCTGAAGGAATAGTGTAACCCTTTGGAATATAAGAATATGTCTTGTCTGCAGAAGATGCAATTGCATAAGCCGCATCATCTCCGAGACCTCTGCTCTTTGCAAGGCCTCTGGCCTCTGCAAGAGATTTCTTTGCCCAAACGCCTGTTTCCAGGTAAGCAGCCTTGTGATCAAATAGGTTCATTGCAACATAAAGGAACTGCAAGCTTGCGCCGCCGCCAAGGAAAAGAATGTGATAATTATCAGGAATATGAAGAAGCTCCTTCCAAAGAGAACTGCACTCCTCCATTACCGCTTCCCATTCTTTGCTTCTGTGAGAAACTGAAATGACCGGCATACCCGTGCCGTTAAAATCTTTAAGTGCCTCAATAGTTGCATCAATCGCTTCTTTAGGCAATTTGCAAGGACCGGCGTTAAAATTATAAGCCTTTTTCATGACTAATGTATCTTTTAAATTATTTATATTTTTGAAATTATTGTTTAAAATATTTCTTGTTTTCTTTTCCGGAATGCCAAATTTAATAAATCTTTTTATTTAAACGTAATATTTATGTAAAACTGAATAAAAGGTAGCAAAACCGCATTTTGCTGCGGTGATGACCACAAATCTGTAACAAAGATCTCTTTAATCATTTGCTGTGAGCGGCACAAGCCGGCTCGAATCACTTGCTGTGAGCGGCACAAGCCGGCTCGGCGGTTTAGGGCGTCAAAGTTACAGCTGAGAATCAATAATCTGAATATCATCTCCGTCTGTGGTTTTTTCACAATAGTGGCAGATAAGTTTCAGATGTCTGTTTTCATATTCTGTTTTAAACTTTGTTGCAATAGGCTGGTGATTTGTAATGCAGACGGGATTCATGCACTTTACAATTCCAATAATTTCTTTAGGGACAGTAATGACTTTTTTCTCAGTTACTTTGTAATCTTTTATTACGTTAATTTTTGCATCGGGCGCAACCAGCGCAATTTTATTAATCTCGCTTGGCTTAAAATATCTGTCGGCGATTTTAATAATTGCTTTTTTTCCCAGAAGCTTGCTCTCCAGATTCATTCCAAAAGTTATCTGATTGGAGCAGTTCTTGTCCAAGCCTAAAATGCTGATTACTTTAAACAGTTGATTTGCAGGTATATGATCCAGTACTGTGCCGTTTTTTATGGCGCTAACCTGCCGAACATCTTCAGTCACCTTTTTAACATTATCCATATCTTCTCTTTGTTTCTTTAATTATATTTTAATGCGGGATTCTTTTTATTCCCGACAGAAAATCCCGTACTATCTGTAACCCAGCAAGTAAGAAATAATAGCCATTCTAACATACATTCCGTTTTCTGCCTGTTTAAAATAACATGCGTACGGAGTGTCATCTACATCCAGGGCAATTTCCGTAATCCTGGGAAGCGGATGGAGAATCCTCATGTTTTTCTTGCAGCCTCCAAGCATGTCTGCGGAGAGTCTGTAGCAGTTCTTAACTTTTTCATATTCAATCGGATCTGTAAATCTCTCTCTCTGAACCCTTGTCATGTAAAGTATGTCTGCATCATTTAACCCCTCGGATAGATCTTTTGTCTCTTTGTAGGCAATTTTTTTGTGCTTAAGAAAATCTTTGTACTCTTCCGGCATTTTCAGTTCCTCCGGAGCGGTGAGTGTAAAGGAGGGTGAGAAGAATGAAAGCGCCTGCAGCAGAGAGTGTACCGTGCGTCCGTACTTTAAATCTCCAACCATATCTACGTTAAGATTTTCCAGCGTACCCTGTGTTTGTTTGATTGTGTAGAGGTCCAGCATTGTTTGCGTAGGGTGCTGATTTGCTCCGTCTCCCGCATTGATTACAGGAACCGATGCTACTTCTGAGGCATATCTTGCAGCTCCTTCCAAAGGGTGACGCATCACAATCAGGTCCGCGTAGTTGGATACCATTTTTATTGTATCCTTTAAGGTTTCACCTTTTGAGACACTGGTGTTGGCTGCGTCAGAGAAGCCTATTACCCTGGCACCCAGTCTGTTTGATGCTGTTTCAAAACTCAGCCTGGTTCTGGTGGAAGGTTCAAAGAACAGACATGCAATCACTTTGTCATGCAAGAATGTTTGAGATTTTTTCTTCTCAAATTCTTGAGCAACTTCAAGGACATGCAGCATCTCTTCTTTTGTAAAATCGGAAATTGAAATTAAACTTTTTGGCATATCTATTATGTTTTTTCTCTTTAATTCTGTTTTGAGGCGGGCTGCTCAACTTTGTTTAAGGAAATGCCCGGCTCCCTTTTAAAAGCCACCTCAAGTCTCTCTATATCATTCAGCCGCACATCCGCTTCTACAGAACACTCTTGCTCAAATTTTTTATTCTTAGCCTCTATTCCCAGTCTCTTAAGCTCCTTCATCACTTTATCTGCGGATGGGTAGTCAAATCTAATTTCAAATCTTTCAGTAGAAATTTTTATTATTATTTGTGCGTGCGCGATTGCATCTGCGGCTGCCGATTTATAGGCCTTTATAAGTCCCGGGACTCCCAGTTTCACCCCGCCAAAGTATCTTACAACAACCAGCAGAACATCACTCAAATTGTTTGACAGAATCTGTCCGTATATTGGTCTGCCAGCGGTGGAAGAGGGCTCTCCGTCATCATTTATGCGGAATGTATTACCCATTCTGCCAAGCCTATACGCATAGCAGTGATGAGTTGCATCATAATATTTTTTTCTAACGGAAGACAAAAATAAATCCGCCTGTTCCGCGGATGTGCATGGATAAAGAAAAGAAATAAAACGGCTACCGTTATCTTTGTATGCCCCTTCTGAAAGGGAGGCGATACTCAAATAACTATCGGAGAGTAAAGTTTTCTGTGCGTCCATTTCAGGTTGTAAAGATACTCCTTTTTGGTAAATTTGCACTATGCAAGAAGATCATTTTATAAATAGTTTTGTCCTCCTTGGCAAGCAGATGAAAAAACACAACAGTCCGCTCCTTTTGTCTGCAATGAAGTCTGCATGGGAAAACAATCAGTTTTTTACATTGAAAATGCAGATTGAGGCAATGAATAATATTGCTGATAAGTTCTTGCAACCCAGTTCTTTGAAGTGGCTGCTTAATCATGCGGGAAATACGGAGAATGACAGGTGGGATAAGACTGTGGGAATAATAATGGCCGGCAATCTGCCGCTTGTCGGCTTTCACGATTTGCTTTGCACTCTTGCCTGCGGATGCAATGCGTATGTTAAATTGTCTTCTAAAGATAGACGGCTTTTGCCGGTTATTTATGATATGCTGTGCGATATTGATGTCTATTGGTACGGCAAGGTTGTTTTTGATATTATTACGGACGGGGCATCTCTTGAATCTGATTTTTGCAAAAGGGCTAAAGGCTGTTTTGGCGCAAATCCGTGTGGATTAATTGCTTCCGGCAGTGATGATACTATGGCGGGAATTAACAAAGAGCTTCCTCGCATTCCAAAATTATTAAGGGGAAGCAGATTTAGTTTTGCTGTTTTGGAGGGAGATGAAAGCAATGAGCAGCTTAGAGGTTTGGCGGAAGATATGTTCTTGTATTGCGGGCTTGGATGTCGGAGCGTGTCTTATCTGTTTGTGCCGGAAGGTTATGATTTTAAGAGACTTGTAAATGCGGCAAAAAAGATGAAAAGTCTTCTCATGGCTGTTCCCGCCCATGCTGATTCTTATGTGCGTGAAATAGCATTGCTGCTAATGGAGGGAGAAAAATCTGTCGGGAATAGAATGGAGAAGGCAGTGAATGAACATGAGATGATTGATGGCGGCTTTTTTATTTTGAGGCATGACGCTTCTGTGCATCCTCCGCTTTCTCAAGTTAATTTTGAGTACTACAAAAACAAAAGGGAGATAACGGCCTTTGAAAAAATGTACAAGAATCAAATTCAAAAAAAATACACTACCTTTGGTTTAGCGCAGAGTCCGGAAATTGATGATTTTGCAGACCGTGCTGATACTGTGTGGTTTATATTAAAACATTTAAAAAAATAACGGCTACAAATTATTGCATGATGGCAGATACAATTTATAAATACAAGGCTACATTTCCGTTCAGTAAAATTTTTTCCCGCGAGTATGAAGTCAGCGGGGGCATGACTCTTTTTGAATTGCACAAATATCTAACAGAAGATTTGGAGTTTGCGCCGGACCAGATGATTGCTTTTAAGGGATTGGATGAGAGCGGGAATGTAAAGAGCGTTTACGGTTTGTTTGATATGGGCAGCGGCACTTTGGACGGAGTGACAATAGAGAAAACGCTATCTAAGAAGGAGAATACGCTGCTGTATGTTTTTGATATAAAGAAGAATAAATTCTTAACTCTGACAAAAGAGGGGACCGCGGAATTTGCAGTTCACAATTCTTACCCGCGGCTTGTTGCGGAAAGGGGGAGGGTGCCTGAGCAATTTGCGGCAAAATATGACAACTTTGACTTAATAAACGAGTCTACATCTGTTGATATATCTGACAATCCATCAGATGTTTATGAAGATCCCGCAGATGCAGATGCGGATAATAATAAATAGCAGGACATCAATTGGCAAAATTCATTAATGGATGATTCCGGGAAAACGCTAACGATTATTCTAGGCCCTACTGCGGCCGGCAAGACGGAATATGCAATAAGGCTTGCAACGCAAATAGATTCACCTATAATTAGTTGTGACTCCAGACAGATTTTTTTGGAGATGAATATCGGGGTGGCGCGCCCCTCGGAAGTGCAGCTTGCCACGGTGAAACACTACTTCATTGCCACCAATTCCATAACAGAGCATTATACTGCTGGACGCTATGAAATTGAGGCGCTTGCGTTGCTTGATAAACTCTTTAAAACTCACGACAGGTTGATAATGTGCGGTGGAAGCGGTCTTTACATTGATGCCGTTTGTAATGGTCTGGATGATTTTCCTGCGGCGGATTTGGAGCTGCGCAGGCAACTAACCGAGCGCCTGAAGAAAGAGGGACTGGAGAGTTTGCGCTATGAACTTAAGAGGCTTGACCCGGAATCTTATGAGAATATAGATATTGCTAATCCACAGCGTGTTGTGAGGGCGTTGGAAGTTACGTTGCAGACGGGCCGTAAGTTTTCAGATTGGAAAACAGGTGGGGCTTCCGCAACAGGCCGTGCGTCTGCGATGCCGCAAAAACACAGACCTTTCAAGATTGAAAAAATAGGCATAACTCGCAATAGAATAGAGCTTTATGAGCGCATTGACGCCCGGGTGAACGGTATGATGTCCGCAGGATTGCTTGATGAAGTACGGGACCTGCGGCACTTTAGCCCGGAATATACCTCTTTGCGCACGGTAGGCTACCGAGAACTGTTTGATTACATGGACGGTAAAACAGATCTGGCGACGGCAACAGACCTTATAAAACGCAACACCCGTCACTATGCTAAACGCCAGCTAACATGGTGGGCCAGGGACAACAATATTCGCTGGATTAATCTGTCGGGAACTAAAAATTAGACAATGCCTTCACGTAAGATATCGTGAATGTGCACAAGGCCTGCATATTTCCCGTCCTTCATTACAACAACAGAGGTGATTTTGTTCTTTTGCATTATGTTAAAGGCATTCACCGCAAGTTCATTAATATCAATATGTTTTGGATTGTGAGACATGATGTCCTTGGCCTTGAGAGTTTCCAACGGTTTTCTGCGTTCTACCATTCTGCGGACATCTCCGTCTGTGATGATGCCCAGCATATTCTCTTTTTTATCCAGAACTACAGTGGCGCCAAGGCGGTTTTGAGAGATATTTATTATGGTGTTTTGGATATCTTCATCTTCATTGACCCATGGGCGCACGCTCTTGTCAATAACATCTGCGACTCTAAGGTACAGGCGTTTGCCAAGCGAGCCGCCAGGATGATATTTTGCAAAATCTTCTTGTGAAAAGCCTCTCATCTTAAGCAGGCAGACAGCCATAGCATCTCCCATAACTAGCTGAGTAGTAGTGGATGAGGTTGGCGCAAGGTTGTTTGGACTTGCCTCCTCTCTAACTGTTGCACGTACCACATAATCTGCGTGCTGAGCCAAAAAAGAGTCCGTATTTGAGACCAGGGCAATTATTTTATTTCCCATTCTGGCAATAAGGGGAACAAGGACTTTTATCTCCGGCGTATTGCCGCTTTTGGAGATGCACATTACAACGTCATCAGGCTGTACAATCCCCAAATCTCCGTGTATTGCGTCAGCCGCATGCATGAAAATTGAGGGGGTTCCGGTGGAATTCATGGTAGCAACTATCTTGGTGCCTATCAATGCGCTCTTGCCTATGCCTGTAACTATTAAACGCCCATTTGAATTGTAAATTAGGTTTAATACATCTACAAATTTGTCATCTATATATGGAGTAAGGTTACTTACGGCTTCCGCCTCTTTTTTTATTACGCTAACTGCTAAATCTTTTAGGTTATTTTTGGAAATTTTCATAAAAATTTTGCTTTCAAAAAAGTTATCACTAACTTGTATCCACAAAGTTAAAAATATCTTTTGTATTAGAAGTGGTAACATCAGAAGCTTTACATAAAAAATTAAAAGAATTCTTTGGTTTTGACACCTTTAAGGGAGACCAAGAGGTTGTCATAAAGAATTTAATTGCGGGAAATAATACTTTTGTGATTATGCCAACCGGTGGCGGAAAGTCTCTTTGCTACCAGCTTCCGGCTTTGGTCATGGATGGAACTGCTATTGTCATTTCTCCTCTGATAGCTCTTATGAAAAATCAGGTGGACGCCATAAGAGGATTTGTTGCTGACAGTGAGGGAATTGCACACTTCTTGAATTCATCGCTTAACAAGGCTCAGGTTCAGGAAGTCAAAGATGATTTGTTAAAAGGTGTCACAAAATTGTTGTACGTCGCTCCGGAGTCTCTGACAAAAGAGGAGAACATTCAACTTCTTAAGCAGTGTCATATTTCATTTTATGCAGTTGATGAGGCGCATTGTATCTCTGAGTGGGGACATGATTTTAGACCAGAGTATAGGAGAATACTCCCGATAGTTAAAGAAATTGGAGAGGCTCCGATTATTGCCTTGACTGCAACGGCAACCCCAAAGGTGCAGTCTGATATTCAGAAGAATCTGGGCATGATGGATGCAGAGGTTTATAAGACATCATTCAACCGGCCAAATTTGTATTATGAAATCCGCCCAAAAATAAATGCGGAAAGAGAGATTATAAAGTTTATCAAAAAGAATCCGGGCAAGAGCGGAATCATTTACTGTTTGAGTAGAAAGAAGGTTGAAGAAATGGCTCAGCTGTTGTGCGTTAACGGAATTAAGGCGTTGCCGTATCATGCAGGACTTGATGCTGTCACAAGAGCAACAAACCAGGATAGATTCTTAATGGAGGACGTTGATGTTATTGTTGCAACAATCGCATTTGGAATGGGAATAGATAAACCGGACGTTAGGTTTGTCATCCATTACAATATGCCAAAGTCATTGGAGGGATATTACCAGGAGACAGGCCGTGCAGGCCGTGACGGCGGTGAGGGACAGTGTATTGCATTTTACAGTTTTAAGGATATCCTTAAACTGGAAAAATTTATGCAGAGCAAACCTTTGGCGGAACAGGAGATTGGCAAGCAGCTGCTTAATGAGACTGTTGCTTATGCAGAATCAAATCAGTGCCGCAGAAAAACTTTGCTGAATTATTTTGGTGAAGTTTACAAGCAGGACAATTGCGAAGCTTGTGATAACTGTTTGCATCAGCAGCCTAAGTTTGAGGGCCAGGAGTATCTTGTTACGCTGTTCCAACTGATTCGTTCTATGAAGGAGAGTTTTAAGAGCGATCACCTTGCAAATATTTTGGGTGGCGTAATGAACTCAATTATAAAGTCTTATAATCATCATCACAGCCGTTTCTTTGGCATCATGCCGGATAAGGATGATAAGTTTTGGCTGGCTGTTATACGTCAGGCTTGTGTATTGCAGTTTTTAAAGAAGGATATTGAGCAGTATGGTCTTATATCTTTGACTCCGAAGGGAAAAGAGTACTTGGAGAAGCCTTATTCAATAAAGCTTACAGAGGACAGGAAGTTTGAAGATACGGATGAAGATGAATCAATTATAAATGAGGCGGAAAAACATGGCGGCGGCGGCGGAGATCTTCAGCTGCTTGCAATTCTTAAGGATTTAAGGCACTCCGTATCCAAGAGATTAAATCTTCCTCCGTTTGTAATATTTTCTGATCCGGCGCTGGAAGAGATGTCAATAAAGTATCCCATTACTTTTGATGAACTTAAAGATTGTCAGGGAGTTGGAGAAGGCAAAGCAAAAAAATACGGGCAAGAATTTATAGAGCTGATAGATAAATATGTAAAGGAGAATGAGATAGAACGGCCTACGGACATTATTATCCGCAGCACCGGTGTAAAATCCGCCAATAAAAAATTTATTATTTCCAATATAGACAGGCGCCTTCCGCTTGATGAAATAGCGGATGCAAAAAACATGGATATGGATGAACTCTATACGGAAATAGAATCTATCGTGAACTCCGGGTTAAAGTTGAATATAGATTATTATATCAAGCAAGTAGTTGATGACGACAAAATTGCGGATATATATGATTATTTTAAAGATGAGGCGGAAACGGAATCTTTGATAGATGCGGAGAGGGCGCTTGGTCCTGATTATTCAGAGGAGGAGATAAGGCTGGTGAGAATCAAATTCATGGCGGAGGTTGGCATTTAGCTCCCGACAGTTTTATAAACCAATTATGGAAAAATTTGATGTTAACGGAGTGGGTGTTCCCAATGGAAATTATTTTGGAATGCCCTATGAGGCGGACGAATGTCCGGTGGTGCTGGTTTCTGTCCCTTGGGATGCAACTGTTTCATATTCAGCCGGTACTGCAAAAGGGCCAAAGGCAATTATTGATGCCTCCATTCAGGTAGATTTGTTTGATGAGGGGATAAAAAATTCTGAGAATTTAAAGATCGGCACAGGTAAAACCTTTATTGCCGGTGCTGCTGAAAATTCAAGTCCGGCGGGAAATAAAATTGCAAAAAATAAAGGCGAAGAATTAAAGTTTTTTGCGGCGGAAGATTATATAGAGCTGATTAGCAAGGATGCCAGGGCAAAGGCCGTGAAAGTGATTGATGCCCTTGCAAAAGGGGAAGAGCAGAATAAGATGCAAAAAACCATAGATGAAGTAAATGCATCTTCAGAGGAGATTAATGAAATTGTAGAGGGAATCTGTCGGGATTATAATAAGGAGAATAAGATTGTAGGGGTTGTCGGGGGAGAGCACAGTGTGACTTTTGGTGCCGTTAAGGCGGCGGCAGAGATGGTTGCTGAACAGGCAAGAAAGGCCGGTAAAGGTGCTGTTGCTGAATTTGGAATTTTGCAATTTGATGCTCATGCAGATTTGAGAAAAGCTTATGAGGGCTTTGAATATTCTCACGCTTCAATTATGTATAACATTTTGCATAAAATTGGGGGAGTTAAGACTTTATGCCAAGTGGGGATAAGAGATTTCTGCAAGGATGAGTATGATTTGATGAATGAGAATAAAACCCTTGAGGTTTTTACTGATGCAGGAATAAGGAGCGCTCTTTATGGCGGGAGAATGACCTGGGATGAAATATGTGATGGTATAATAGAGGTGCTGCCGGATAATGTTTACGTCAGTTTTGACATTGACGGTCTGGAGCCTTCTTGTTGTCCTAATACCGGCACTCCGGTTCCGGGAGGGCTGACATACTCCGAGGCTGTGTATCTGCTTAGGAAACTGTCGGGGAGAAAAAGAATAATCGGGTTTGACTTGTGTGAAGTGGTTCCCGCCTGCGCAAAAGGGAAACTTGCTTCCGGCGGTGAGAAAAATGAGTGGGACGCAAACGTTGGGGCACGTCTATTGCATAAACTTTGCCTATTTGCAGTTAGAAGTTTACAAAAATAACTACCTTTGCCCTTTACGCTGCCGCGGCAGCATTTTTAATAGAATATTATAAACTAATTAGTTAATACGATGAAGATTTTTAAATCACTAGCAGTTTGCGCTCTATGCGCATTGGTTGTTGCTTCTTGCGGAAAGAAGACAACTAAGATTGAAGGCGTAAGCCAGGCAGAAATTGACTCTGTCAGCTATGCCGTTGGCGTTTCATTTGGCGGAATGCTTAAGGCCTCTTCTATGGAGGGTCTTAATTATGGCGTTATTATGAAGGCCATGAAGGCTTACATGTCAGGAGATACCACATTAAAGATTAAGGAAGCTGATTGCGGTCCTATTATCCAAAGGTATATGATTAAGGCTCAGGAGGCTATGGCAAAAGTTAAACAGGCTGACGAGAAGAAATTCATGTCTGAGAATAAGACAAAGGATGGCGTAAAGGAGACAGCCGATGGTCTGCAGTATAAAATTGAGAAACCGGGCAATGATAATAAACCGGCTCCTGAAGATACCGTAGAAGTTAACTATAAAGGCACAACTTTGGACGGAACAGTATTTGACTCATCTTATGAAAGAGGCGAGACAGTTAAATTCCCTCTGAATGCAGTTATAAGAGGTTGGACAGAGGGTCTTCAGTTAATTGGAGAGGGTGGAAAGGCTACTCTTTGGATTCCGTTTGATTTGGGATACGGTCCAAGGCAAATGGGTCCTAAATTGCCTGCTTACTCTACTTTGGTTTTTAGTGTTGAGCTTGTAAAGGTTACCAAAGCTTCCGCTAAACCTGCTGCTGCTGCCGTACCCGGTGCTAAGCCTGCTGTAAAATAGTGTGAAATAAGATATTTTAAAGGGCCGGCAAAGATGTCGGCCTTTTTTTTTCTCTCTGCTTTTCCCTTCCCTGATTTTTTAGTATTTTTGCCCTTTACTGTGCGTTCGAATAAATGAGGATACGGAGGAAATATTTTTTGTGCGGGGTACTTTGTGTCGCCGTGCTGTTGCTTGGGGCTTGCAAAGGACAAAACGAGAGGGAGAACAAGGAGCAGCGGCAGCTTAGTGCAGCTACAAAGAGCGCTTATAAGGCCGTCCCGACAGATGCTATTGCAATTCTGGATTTTGAAAAGCTTGAGCATCTGATTCCGATTCTTAATGATACCACAAATTTTGGCAGCGGCATCTTGCAAAAAAATGAGCCGCTGGTTAAGTTTCAGGAGATTATCGCAAAGAGAAAAATCTTTAACGGTTGTCATGTCCTATTCACCTTGCATTACTCTTCCAAGAATGAGGTAACTTTTCTGGAAATCATGGATATGAGCACCGTTCCCGGATATAGCGGAATAATATCAAATGTTTTGGATTCCGCCGCCCACACTTCCAGGAAATATAACGGATGTGACGTGCGCGAGTACCCCGATGGATTTGAAGTTACAACCCACGGTGCCTTGCTTGTTGCCAGCAGTTCTGCTTTTCTGGTAGAGAGTTCCGTACGCCATCTTGCAAACGGCAGTTCTATTTTGGATTTCCATGATTTCACATCCGTGCTGGAGGAGACGGGAGGAACAGAGTGCATGTATTTGAATCACAGGCAGATCGGTAAATTATTTTCCGGATTTGTTACTTATGACTTCCTAAAATATTCAGATTTTCTTTTGAGATTTTCTACATGGAGCGCGTTGGAAATAAATCCGCGTCAAAAGAATTTTATCTCCTTCCGCGGAACAACTTATAATAACGGGGACCCTGCAAACTTCTCTTCTGTATTTCTTTCACAGAAGTCTGCTGAATCTCAAATTGGAAAAATTCTCCCTGCAAGTACAATGTTTTGCGTAAGCCTTCAAATTTCCGGCATGAAGAGTTATCTGAAGGCATACAGAGATTATCTGGAGGTAAACAAAAAGTTAAATTCTTATCTGTCGCGACAGTTATCGGTTACAAAAAACGGAGAGAGTTCTCCTCAGGATTGGGTTGTTTCTCAGAATTTTACAGAGGTTGCAACAGCTTTTTGCATGATTGGCGGAAAGTATGATTGGCTTACGGTGGCCCATATGAAACCGTCCGGATGGTCCAGATTATTTGGAGGTGTAAAGGATAAAATAGGAAGACCAAAAATTAAACCTTTTAAGCAGAGAGGATATTTTGCATCTGTATTTGGAGAAGCTTTCAGCCACACAAAGGAAGAAGTTTACTGCCGCAGCGGAGAGTGGGTGATTATTGGTTCTAGGAAGGCTCTTACAGAGTTTATAAAAGGCGGCTCGCACATAAGTCTGGACAGTTATCTTAACAGAACCCCGGCTTCAGATTTTTTATCTGACAAGGGTTCTGCAAGGGTGCTCTTTAATATTAAGGAAGGTTCTGATACTTTGTTCAATGCGCTTAACCCGTATTTTAGAAAAGTATTTACTTCCAGCATTAAAAATAAAAATTTTGAATATTTTACCGCGACCGTAGGTGCTGAGGATAATAAGGTAATAGCGGAGGTTGATTTTTATGCTGCCAAACTTGCCGGCGCCCCGGAGATGTTTAAGCAATCCGGAACACATCAGCAATATATAGATAGTACAATTAAAGTGTCCGGAGGTCCATTCTTGCTTGTGGATCCTCAAACGGGAGATACAAGTTACATAGAGCAGTCTTCAAAATTTTTGTCCATAGCATTTTCAGATAAAAACCATAAGGGATTGTGGGCGCTGCCATTTAAAGATACGCTTAAAGGATCTGTAGGTCAGGTTGTTTACGGGAACAAAGTGCACATGGCATTTATAGTCGCCGACAGATTATGCCTGATGACAAAACGCGGGGCTTATGCCGGAGGGTATCCTCTGACTCTGCCAAAGAAAGTTGCCTGCGGTCCTGCGGTTGTTAAGGAGGGAGACAATTACTTTCTGCTCGTAATCAATGCTGATAATACAATTACAAAATATGCGCTTGACGGTACGCCGGCAGCCGGATGGAAGGAGATTCATGCACCGGAATTTACAAGAGAACTTCCAAGGCAGGTAACAATGTTTGGACGGGATTACCTTGTAATGAGAACAATTGGAGCAACAAGAATTTACAATCTTGACGGAACTGAAGTTACTGCAAGAAATTGGCGCAGGCCTATAGCAAAAGATAGCCGTATTATCCTTGAAAATGAGGGATATATAAAGGTTATGGGTGTCGACGGAAAGGAGTTCCTGTTTAATCTTAAGAGCGGCAGGATAAAGAAACTTTAACCGTGAAAAAAAATAAGATAATTATAAAAAAGAGAGTATGAAGTCATTTAAAAGATTATTGAATTACGCCAGACCTTTTAAAAAATTTTGGCCGGGGTATCTGATTCTCTCTATTTTTTCCGTAATATTTGGAGTTGCGAATTACGCTCTGGTAGATCCGTTGCTGACGGTCCTTTTTGAACCTAAAACCGTAGCCGCATCTGCTGCTGCAAGCGCAGGGGAAATTGCTAATTTCTCCTTTTCCGTAAAATATTTAAAAGATGTTTTTCAATATTATCTGGATAAAATATTTCTTCAAAACGGACCTTTAAACGCATTGATGTTTGTCTGCATCATCTTGATTATAGCCTCTTTATTCTCCAATGTTACAAGGTATTGGTCTCAGGTTATACTTGTCAAGATGCGTGCGCGCATTATGAAAAATATCAGAACGGATTTGTTCAGCAAAATAACAAGCCTGCACGTAGGGTATTTTCATTCTCACCAAAAAGGAGATGTGCTGAGTAGAATTTCCAATGATGTAACAGAGGTACAGAACGGAGTTGCAAACAGTTTTCATATTTTATTCCGCGAGCCGTTGCTGATAATAGGTTTTCTTACGGGGCTGTTTTACATGTCTCCAAAATTAACTGTCGTGACCTTGTTGACAATCCCTTTCTCTGCAATAGTTATTGGAAAGATTGCTCACAAACTTAGAAAGAAAGCTGTTACTACTCAGATGCTTATGGGAAGAATAGTAAGTCATTTTGAGGAAGCTATGTCCGGTATCAGGATCATCAAGGCGTTCAACGGAAGAAAGTATGTACAGGGCAATTTTGAAATTACAAATGTTGCACATCAGAAAAACAGCAGAAGAATGTCCTACAGACAGGAATTGGCTTCTCCCATTTCTGAATTTTTAGGAATAAGCATTGCAGCGGCAGTTTTATTTTATGGCGGCTGGCTGCAAATTCACGGGGAGCTTGGAATGGATATGCCTGCGTTTGTGGTTTACATTGCTTTTTATTGGAGGGTGCTTGAGCCTGCAAAGAACATTTCCACCGCCTATGCAAGCATACAGAGAGGAATGGTAAGCGGAGAAAGATTGTTTGCCATTCTTGATGTTGAAAACCCAATTAAGGAGAAGCGAAATGCGGTTGTGCTTAAGACATTTGCAAAAGAGATAGAGTATAAGAACGTAGATTTCTCTTATGACAGAGTTCCGGTTCTCAAAAATATAAACATTGTGATTCCGAAAGGAAAAATGATTGCTATTGTCGGTCCTTCCGGAGCGGGCAAATCTACTTTTGCCGATATGCTCCCAAGATTCTATGATGTAACGGGAGGAGAGGTGCTGATAGACGGTGTTAACATTAAGGATGCAACGCTGGAATCTCTTGTAGATCAGATGGGAATAGTGACTCAAGACTCTATATTGTTCAACGACAGTATTTACAACAATATTACTTTTGGAGCGGAAAATGCGAGTAATGAGGATGTTGTTAATGCTGCAAAAATTGCAAACGCATATGATTTTATTCAGCAAATGCCGGATAAGTTTCAGACAAATATTGGAGACCGCGGCAGCAATTTGAGCGGCGGGCAAAGACAAAGAATAGCTATAGCAAGAGCCATATTAAAGAATCCTCCAATTCTTATTCTGGATGAAGCCACTTCTTCTCTGGATACTGAAAGCGAGAGGCTTGTGCAAGATGCGCTTGGAAAACTAATGAAAAACAGAACGTCTATTGTGATTGCACACCGTCTTTCCACAATACGTTATGCAGATATGATTATTGTTATAAAAGACGGGGAGATAAAAGAGAAGGGCACCCATGACCAGCTGGTAGAAAAAGGCGGAATTTATTCACACTTGTGTCAGTTGCAAGATTTTGCATAGGTGTCTGCGGAGTTATAAACAGAAATTTAACTACTTTTTATGGATATTTCTTTTAATAAAATGATTGAGGACAGTTTCAAAAAAAATTGGGACTGCCCTGCGTTATCTGATTACAAGGGAATTACTCTATACTACAGAGATGTTGCCAGGAGAATAGAAAAGCTGCACATTATTTTTTCAATTTGCGGAATTCAGAAAGGAAAAAAGATTGCCCTTTGCGCTCGTAATCAGGCAAATTGGGGCGTTGTATTTTTGGCTTGTATTACATACGGAGCCGTTCCCGTTCCAATTTTACATGAGTTCAAACCGGGAAATATAGAGTTCATAGTAAACCATTCGGAGGCCAAGGCTTTGTTTGTGGGCTCACGTGTGGCTGAGGAGATAACTGCTTCTAACATGCCAAATGTGGAGAACATTATCAATCTGGATGAATTCAAGATACTGTACGCTAAGGATCCTAAAGTCCCGGATACAAGGGAACATTTGAATGAGCTTTTTGGAAAAAAATATCCAAAAGCATTTGTTAAAGAGAGTTTGAATTATTACAAAGAAGGGAGTCCGAATGAGCTTGCTTTAATCAATTATACAAGTGGAACAAGCGGCTTTTCAAAAGGGGTGATGATTCCTTATAGAGCATTGATTTCTAATGTGTTATTTGCGGTTCAAGTGATGCCTCAGGTTAATAATACCTCAAGTGTTGTTTCTATGCTTCCAACTGCGCACATGTATGGGATGATGTTTGAATTTCTGTTTGAAATGTGCGTTGGTGCTCACGTGTTTTTTTTAACAAGAGTTCCTTCTCCAAGTATAATTGTTAAAGCGCTTGAGGAGATAAAGCCAATCCTGATTATTGCCGTTCCTCTTATCATTGAGAAAATTTACAAGAGCAGATTGCAACCTTTCTTAAAAAAGCCGGGTATGAGATTTTTACTTGGGCTCCCGATAGTTGACAAAAAGATTGGTGATAAAATTAATGAGACCTTGTCAAATACGTTTGGAGGCAACTTTTTAGAGGTTATTGTTGGAGGCGCCGCTTTTAACAAGGAGGCAGATAGCTTCTTCCATAAGATAGGTTTTAGATACACAGTCGGTTACGGAATGACAGAATGTGCGCCTATTATTGCTTATTCTCCTTGGGATAAGCTAAAGCTTTATTCTTGCGGAAAAGCGGCACCAAGAATGCAGATTAAAGTTGACTCTGCAATCCCCGCTACAATTCCTGGTGAAATTTTGGTCAAAGGAGATAATGTTATGCTGGGATATTATAGGAATGACGAGGCCACTAAGGAATCGTTCACTTCTGACGGGTGGTTCAGGACCGGTGACCTTGGCTTGATGGATGAAGACGGCTATTTGTATATAAAGGGGAGAAGCAAGACAATGATTCTTGGTCCTAGCGGTCAAAATATTTATCCGGAAGAGATAGAGAGTATAATTAATAATATGCCGTATGTGGTTGAGTCTCTGGTTGTTGATGAGGGCGGAAAACTGATTGCGCTTATATATCCGGATATGGAAGCCGGGGAGGTTGAGGGATTTTCCAGAGAGATGATGATGCAAAAGATGGAAGAAAATATAAAGATTGTTAATCAGGATTTGCCTAATTATTGTAAGTTGTCGGGAGTAAGGGTAATGCCGGAGGAATTTGAGAAGACGCCAAAACGCAGCATTAAGAGATATTTATATCAGCCAAATACATTAGAGAATTAAGATGGATAAGCAAACACAATTTGATATTAGCTATTTGCAGATGGCAGGGATTTGGGCCAGGAATTCTTATAGCAGGAGAAGACAGGTGGGGGCTCTGATTGTAAAGGACAGAATGATAATTTCTGATGGTTACAACGGAACGCCTTCCGGCTTTGAGAATGTATGCGAGGATGAAAACGGCGCAACAAAACCTTACGTGCTACACGCTGAGGCTAACGCAATTACAAAGATTGCAAAATCAAATAACAGCTCAAAGGGGGGCACTCTGTATATTACTGCATCTCCTTGTGTTGAGTGTGCAAAACTTATTATTCAGAGCGGAATAGTGCGGGTTGTTTATAGAGATGATTACCGTTTGGATGACGGAATCCAACTTTTGAAAAGGGCTAATGTAGAGATTGTTCACATGCCACAGGAGGAGATAGATAAATTGGAAAAAGAAAGGAGCTTGTAATATGCCGGAAGACTTAAACATACACAATCAACCGCAGCCTGAGCAGCCGCATCATAAATATTTTAAGGAGCTTGTTAGAAACCCTTATTTTGGGATTGTGATTATAATCATTCTCTCTTTGTTTCTTTCTTTTAACATGTTAGAGAGATGTGCCAGAAGAAGGGCTATCAGTTCTGAATATGCAATAGGAGGACATAAATGGGACAAATTGCTTCTTGTGCTGGACCAGATTGAGCAGAATTATGTTGATACGCTAGGTTACAATAATATAGTTGAAAAATCTATTCCTTTAATTTTGCAATCTTTGGACCCGCATTCAGTTTATCTTCCTCCGCAGGATTTGGCAGAGGCAGAAGAATCTTTGGAGGGAAACTTTAGCGGTATAGGAATAGAATTTAATGTGCCCAATGATACGGCGGTGGTTATCAATGTAATACCAGGAGGACCGTCTTCTAAGGTTGGCCTGCTTAGCGGTGACAGGATTATTAAAGTTGACGGGAAAACTGTTGCCGGAGTAAAATTTAATCAAGATTCCTTAATCAAATTATTGAAGGGGCCCCAGAGTACAAAAGTAAAAGTTGATATAAAAAGGAGTTCTGTTGCGGGGCTAATACCCTTTACAATAACGCGTGGCATAATCCCTCTTAAGAGCCTGGATGCCAGTATGATGCTTAACAAACACCTGGGCTATATCAAGTTATCAAAGTTCTCAAAAACTACTTATGAAGAGTTTATGAAGGCTGTTACTTCTCTTAAGAAAACCGGGATGACTTCATTGCTTTTGGATTTAAGGGATAACCCGGGCGGTTATTTTGACCAGGCTCTATTAATGACAAATGAGTTTTTAAAGAGAGGAGAAAAGATAGTTTATCTGCAGGGCAGGATGAGAAAGAGGCAGGACTTTTATGCTGACGGAAGGGGAACCTGTCAAGACATAAAACTATATGTTGCTATAAATGAGAATTCTGCGTCGTCAAGTGAAATTGTAAGCGGGGCAATCCAAGATAATGACAGGGGAACAATTATCGGACGTCGTTCATTTGGTAAGGGGCTTGTACAAGAGCCAATTAATTTCTCAGATAATTCCGGAATACGTCTGACTGTTGCGCGCTACTACACACCAACCGGAAGATGTATACAAAAGCCTTATTCTGCAGATTACATGTATGACATTTTGGAGAGATATCAGCACGGAGAGATGCAGAATGTGGACAGCATTAAAAAAGATAAAAAACTAAAGTTTACAACTCCAAAGGGCAGAGTCGTTTACGGCGGCGGAGGAATAATTCCCGATGTCTTTGTACCTCTTGATACTCATGGTGTCTCAGACTTTCTTGTTAAGGTTAATGACAAGAGTTTGCAGATGCAGTACAGCGCGCTTCTTGCAGATAAATACGGACCACAGTTGCGTGCGATAAAAACGCTTCCGCAGCTAGAGGCGCTTCTTTCAAAGATGGATTTTGATAGAGGATTTTTGAATTTTGCAAAAAAGAGCGGAGTCGTTCCAAAGCCCGGAGAATGGGCAAAGAGCAGGGGCATTTTGGAGACTCAGATGAAGGGACTTGTTGGAAGATATTCTTCTATGGAGAATGATGCGTTCTATCCTTTCATTATTAATATAGACAACGTTGTTGCAAAGGTTAGAAGTTTGGATGCGGCAGGTAAATAGTATTATTACGACGGTTAAATAAACAGCTATGGCACAATTAATTGGAATGGCATCTGATCATGCCGGATTTGAACTTAAGGAGGCTCTCAAACCCTTTTTGGAGAAGGCCGGATATAAGGTAAAAGATTTTGGAACACACTCATCTGAAAGCATGGATTATCCGGATGTTGCGCATCCGCTGGCACTTGCCGTGGAGAATAAAGATGTGGATTTTGGAATTGCAATGTGCGGGAGCGGAAACGGAATCTCAATGACGCTAAACAAGCATCAGGGCATCAGAGCGGCTCTATGCTGGACGCCGGAACTTGGCGCTCTGGCAAAGCGTCATAACAATGCCAATATCCTTACCCTTCCGGCAAGATTTATTTCTCTTGCAGATGCGGAAGAAGTTGTAAAAGCTTATCTTTCAGCAGAATTTGAAGGAGGCAGACATCAGCGCAGGATAGATAAAATTCCGGTTACAAAACAATAATTCATAATAAAATATTTGCAAGTGGGATTGCTGGTACTACAGAAGGGAAGCGTTCAGAAATTATCTGAGCATATAGAGGATTATCCCGACGGGATCGTTATTGTTTTGGACAAGCCGTACAGATGGACAAGCGCAGATGCCGTCAGAAAAATCAAATTTGCTCTGCAGAAACAATTTCATAATCATAAACTTAAAGTTGGACATGCCGGCACTTTGGATCCTCTTGCCACTGGCGTGCTTTTGATTTGTGTTGGAAAAGCCACAAAATTGGCAGAGACTCTACAGGCGGAGAAAAAGGCATACATAGCAAAAATAATTCTTGGAGCAACCACCCCCTCTTTTGATAAGGAACATGTGATAGATAAATATTACCCGCATGAGCATATAACTTTAGAACAAGTGAATAAGGCTGTTGCGGCACTAGAAGGGGAGCAGGACCAAGTCCCTCCAAGTTTTTCCGCAAAGTTTGTGGACGGCGTTAGGGCTTATGATATTGCCCGCGGCGGGGATAATATTGTGTTAAAACCATCCAGAGTAACAATTTACTCTGCTAAGCTTTTGAGCGCTGAGGGATTGGGGGGAACTAAATGTTCAACTCCGGAAAATCTTCCTCAGCTTTCAGTAGATATATCATGCAGCAAAGGAACCTATATCCGCTCCATTGCCAGAGATTTAGGGCAAGAATTAGGCAGCGGCGGATATTTGGGCGGCCTTGTAAGAAGAGCATCCGGCGGCTATATTCTTGATAATGCCATTTCAATAGAGCAATTTGAGCAAATTGTTCATGTTGCGCAGTAGGCATTTTTCAAAAAAATTAAGCAATTTGTAACTTTTCCATATTTGTTTCGTATAACAGTCGCATTGATTACGCATACATTATGAAATTATCACAATTTAATTTTGCGTTTCCTAAAGATTTAATTGCAAAGTACCCTTCAAAATACAGGGACGAGTGCAAACTTATGATTTTGCACAAAAGCAACGGAAACACAGATAACAAAGTATTTAAAAACATTATTGATTATGCCAGAGAGGGTGATTTGTTTGTATTCAATGATACAAAAGTGTTCCCTGCAAGACTTAGGGGCAATAAGGAAAAAACCGGCGCAGAGATAGAAATATCACTTCTGAGAGAGCTTAACAGAGAACAGAGACTTTGGGACGTTCTTGTAGACCCGGCAAGGAAAATTAGAATTGGCAATAAGCTCTATTTTGGAGATGATGACTCTTTGGTTGCGGAAGTAATAGATAATACAACATCAAGAGGCAGAACATTAAGATTCCTGTATGACGGAAGTTATGATGATTTTAAGAGGACTCTTTTTAGCGTTGGAGAGCTTCCTATTCCAAAAGAAATCAGAAATCATCCGGAAGAGATTGACATGGAGAGATTTAATACAATCTTTGCAAAGAACGAGGGGGCTGTGGCAACTCCGGCATCCGGGTTGCATTTTAGCAGAGAGCTTTTTAAGAAGATGGAAATCAAAGGGATAGAATATACATTCCTTACATCTCACATAGGTCTTGGCAATTTTGTAGGAGTAGACGTAGAAGATTTGTCAAAACACAAAATGGGTTCTGAACGGATGATAATTCCGGAAGAAACTGCCGATAAAATCAATAAGGCAAAAGTTGAAGGCAGGAGGGTATTTGCCGTAGGTATCTCTGTACTAAGGGCATTAGAGACACCGGTTACAACAACAAATCAGGTTAAACCTTTTGACGGTTGGACAAACAAGTTTATTTTCCCTCCTTATGATTTTGCAATTGCAGACGCTCTAATTACCAATTTCCATTATCCGCTTTCCACAATGTTAATGACACAGGCGGCTTTTGGCGGTTTTGATAAAGTTATGGCCGCATATAAACTGGCTATTAAAAAGAGCTATAAATTTGGAATTTACGGAGACGCAATGTTGGTAATATGAACAATTTGAGCGGTAGGTAAATATTATTTACAATTCCGGATTTTTTTACCGGATAAATTGAAAGTATGGCACCTGATTCGGCTGCAAGTGAAATATCTTGCAGCCGTTTTTTTTTACATATAATTTATTCAAACAATTTAAAACCGGTAAACCATGGAATACGAAGGTAGTCTTTATGCAAAAAACGCGGTTTGGCAGAGTGACAGCAGACTCAAGAGAGAGATTTATCTATGTGCTTTAAACAGAGAGTTTTTTGACGATCCTTTGCGGGGAAGGCATGTTATTGAGTACTTCCCAAAAATTGAGAAAATTTTTGAAGGATCTTTTGATGGTATAGATGACTTGCTGCGTATACACGGAATAGGCGCGCGTCTGCAATCAAAAGAGTGCCTTGAGCGGGCGGAAAAAGAGGCCTTATGGTACAGAGAAAAGAATGTCCGCATAATTGATGTAAACAGCAAAGAGTATCCACAAAAATTGCTGGAGTGTCAGGATGCTCCTATAGTTCTCTATTACAAGGGAAACGGAGATTTGAACAACACCAGAAGTCTTGGGGTTGTGGGTACCAGACTGGCGTCGGAATATGGCAATACCGCCTGCAGATTGCTGATAGACGCGCTTGGGGATACGGGCTTTAATCCGTTAATTGTAAGTGGTTTGGCTATCGGGATAGATATAACGGCTCATCGCGCGGCTTTGGCAAATAAGATGGAGACGGTTGCCGTTTTGCCTTGCGGCATAGATTTGATATATCCGGCATCTCACAGGGAAGACGCTATTAAAATGATGTCTCACGGAGGAATTATCACGGAATTTCCGCGTGCCGTTCCGGCGCTCCGCAGAAATTTTTTGCAGCGCAATAGAATCATTGCCGGGATGACACAAGGATTGCTTGTTGCAGAAACCAGAGTGTCAGGCGGTTCTATGAGCACGGTAGAGTATGCAAGTTCTTATTCAAGAGAAATTTTTGCCGTTCCCGGCAGGATATGTGACGCCAATTCTTATGGCTGCAATTATTTGATCAGCAAGAATATAGCGTCTATATGCGTAAATAGCGCCACAATTCCAAAGGAACTTGGGTGGACCGCAACCAGCCGGACGGACATTGCCATGCAGCCGGACTTGTTTTCAGGAGCGGAAAACAAAAGAAAAAAAATATTGCTAACTTTAACGCTCAGTACTCCCCGCAGCGTAGATTATTTAGTGCAAAATACAGGGCTTGATTTTAATACCGTTTCGCTAATAATGCTGGAACTTGAGTTGTCGGGGGACGTTGTTGCGGATGAAAAAGGGGAGTATACTCTAAGCAGGAATAGGAAGAGGAAGATTTAACGGCATGACTTTTATAGATACACATACGCACCCATATGACACCGCCTTTGATGCCGATAGAGAGGAGGTTTTGCAGAGGGCGCTGGATGCTGGTGTTTCAAAGTGGATTTTCCCCGCGATAGATTCAACCTATTATCATATGCAGCTGGAATGCTTTAATAATCACCAGAATAACGCTTTTATGACAATAGGCCTGCATCCCACGTCTGTGGCTGCCAATTGGAGGGAAGAATTAAAGTTTGTGGAGGAAAAATTAAAAGATTCAGTTAACAGCAGCAATCACGATAGTGCATTATCCTGCAATCCAAGATATTATGCAATAGGAGAAATCGGACTTGACGGGTACTGGAGCAAAGAATTTATGAAGGAGCAGATGGAAGTGTTTGGTAATCAGATTGATATGGCTGCAGAATACAATCTTCCCATTATAATTCACGAGCGTTCCGCAACAGATGAAATATTTCAGGTGCTTGATAATCACGTGTTTGGCAAGAGCGGCAAATCTCAGAGGATCAGAGGAGTGTTTCATGCCTTTAGCGGCAGCCCGGAGACATTTGAGAGGATTCAGAGATACGGGGAATTCAAGGTGGGAATAGGCGGGGTTGTGACATATAAAAATGCCGGTATTGCTAAAACGCTGGAAAACATACCGTTAAAAAGTATTGTTTTGGAGACGGATTCTCCTTGGCTTACCCCTGTGCCTCACCGCGGAAAAAGGAATGAGAGTTCATATATCCCGTTGATTGCTGCAAAAGTCTCAGAAATAAAAGGATGCAGCATAGATGAAGTCGCATTTCAAACTACAATGAATGCAGAAGAACTGTTTGCAATATAAAACTGTCGGGAAATATAATTGTGAAACAAACTAATGTTGATTTAAATAGTATGAAAAGACGTCTATTATTGATTTATACAGGGGGTACAATTGGAATGAAGCAAGATGCAAAGACGCTTGCGTTGGTTCCGTTTAATTTTAGTCAGATTCAAGAGGAGGTTCCTGAACTTAAGAAGTTTGGGTATTCTATTGAAACTTACTCGTTTAACCCGGTTATTGATTCATCCGATGTTGCTCCTGATTTTTGGGTGAAATTGTGTGAGTTGATAGAAGATAATTACAAAAAGTATGATGGCTTTGTAATATTGCATGGTACCGATACAATGTCTTATACGGCTTCCGCCCTGAGTTTTATGCTGGAGAATTTGGAGAAGCCGGTTGTTCTTACCGGGAGCCAGCTGCCAATTGGAATGCTTAGAACTGACGGAAAAGAGAATATTATCTCTTCCATAGAGGTAGCTGCAGCCCTGAGAAAAGACGGAAGAGCAATGGTTCCGGAGGTCTGCATATACTTTGAAAGTCAGCTATATAGAGGGAACAGAACAACAAAATACAATGCCGAGAATTTCCGTGCTTTTAGGTCGGCAAATTATCCGGTTCTTGCGGATGTAGGAGTGCATATCAAGTATAATGCTTCCGTGATAAATTATCCGGTAAAATGGGGTAAGCCTTTGAAAATAAGCACAAAGTTGGATGCTAATGTTGCAATAGTTAAAATATTTCCGGGCATTAAGGCGGAGGCGATAGATTCTGCTATTAATATTAAAGGGTGCAGAGCCGTAATACTTGAAACATACGGTTCCGGCAATGCTCCAACTAACAGAGAATTTCTTAATAGCTTGGAAAGAGGGGTCAAGAAGGGGGTAATTATTGTAGATGTTACACAGTGTCAAGCTGGTAGCGTTGACATGTGTGCTTATGCAACCGGTGCCGCGCTTAAGAAAATAGGGGTTATTTGCGGGTATGACAGTACAACAGAGGCGGCTCTTGCCAAATTATTTGTGCTTATGGGTAAATACACTGATATAGAAGTAATTAAGCAAAATATGTTGATAAGTTTAAGGGGGGAGGTTACAATTTAGTTTGCTTTGACAGATTCTTGTTAGAAAAAAATGTGTAAATTGCGCCTCGGTTTTTCAGAAAATAAAAGAATAACTACAAATACATTGTTTAATATTAAATCACAAAAAAATTTATGAAAAAAATTTTCATGTTTTTGGCAGTTGCTGGCATTATGGCCTTTACTGCCCAGAACGCAGTTGCACAGGACTCTACAAAGACCGCTCCTGCAACGGAACAAGCAGCTCCAGCAGCAGCTCAAAGCTCTCAGATGTCTTCACAAGAGCTAATGAGTGGAACTTCTGATCAGCCTATTTATCAGCAGATTAAGATTAAATTCATTGAGGGAGGTCCCGGATTCATGGCTACAATCATCTTGTGCCTTATCTTTGGACTTGCTATTGCAATTGAAAGAATCATATATCTTAACCTTGCCACAACTGACACTGACAAACTTGTAAAGAAAGTTGATGAGGCTCTTAATAATGGTGGCGTTGACGCTGCAAAGGAAATTTGCCGTAACACTCGCGGACCGGTTGCAAGTATTTTCTACCAGGGTCTTTCTCGTATGGATCAGGGTCTGGATGTAGTTGAGAAATCAATCACTTCCTACGGTTCAGTTCAAATGGGTCAGCTAGAGAGCGGACTAACTTGGATTGCATTGTTCATTGCATTGGCCCCTATGTTGGGATTCCTTGGAACAGTTGTTGGAATGGTTGGCGCATTTGATGCTATCGAGGCGGCAGGAGATATTTCTCCAACCGTTGTAGCAGGTGGTATTAAAGTCGCTTTGATCACAACAATCGGCGGATTGATCGTCGCTATTATTCTTCAGTTGTTCTATAACTACATCGTATCAAGAATTGATAACATCGTTAACGGAATGGAGAACTCATCCATTAGCTTTGTTGATGTTTTAACTCACTTCAGCAATAAAAAATAATCGGTATGTCTAAATCAGCAAAAATTTTTACATACATAATATACATCATCTCTGTTATCGTCTGCCTCGGGTTTTATGTATTCAACGGCTCCGGCAACAAAATGGTGAGTTCAATTCTAAATTGGGCATATATTCTTTGCGCCTTGGCTGTCCTTATTACTTTGGTCATGCCTTTCTTCTATCGTTCGGGCGGTAGAAGCAAAAAGACTATATGGGAATTTGGAGTTGTCGTATTATTATGTTTGGTATCATTCCTGATTGCATCTGGCAGTCCGGTTGATGCTCACGTTACCACTCCTCCTACACACGCCACACTTAAGTGGATTGATGCTTCTTTGATTTTGAGTATCATTCTTCTTGTTTGTGCATTTTTGTGTGCAGTTTTGAGCGGCTTATTCAAACAGAGAAAGTAATTAAATAATTATGGCTAGTAAAGAAACTCCTCAGATTAACGCAAGTTCGCAAGCCGATATTGCATTCTTGCTTCTGGTTTTCTTCTTGGTTACAACAACCATGGACGTTGACAAGGGTCTTCAAAGACGTTTGCCTCCTATGCAGGAGAAAAAGCAGCAGCAGGATGTGAAGATCAACCGTAGAAATGTTATCATTGTCAAGATTAATTCCAATGATAGAATTTTGGTTGGTTCTCAGCCTATGGACGTGAGTCAAATCAAGGATAAAATAGTTGAATTTATTACAAACCCTGCTAACGATCCCAATCTTCCGGAGAGGGAGACCGTTAATGTTAAGGGATTTGGTAATTATGCGGTTTCCAAGGGTGTTGTTTCTTTGCAGAATGACCGTGGCACCAGCTACAACGCTTACATTCAAGTTCAAAATGAGATTGTAAGAGCGTTTAATGAGGTACGCGACTCTTTTGCAATGCAAAACTATGGAAAGAGATATGCTGCTCTGGATGAGGATCATCAGAAGATAGTTCGTGATGCTGTACCTCAGAGTATTTCAGAGGCAGAACCTAGAGATGTTAAAGGCAAATAGCGGAAATTATTATGGGAAGATTTAGAGAAAGTAATAAGAAAAAAGCTCCAGCAATTAGTACTGCATCACTTCCTGATGTCGTCTTCATGTTGCTGTTCTTCTTTATGATTTCAACTTCATTCCGTCAGACAGATAAGTTGGTTACGGTTAAACTACCGGAGGCAACGGAAAATGTTAAACTGGAGAGAAAGGATTTGGCTTCATATATCTACGTGGGTTCCCCCATACCTTCAAAACAGGCACAATTTGGAACAGACGCACGTATCCAATTAAATGATTCTTTTAAGACAACGGCTGACATCCGCGATTTCATTGCCTCTGAAAGAGAGGGAATGGCGGAGGGAGATAGAGACTTAATGACTGTTTCTATTAAGGCTGATGAGAACGTCCGCATGGGTATCATAACTGATATCAAACAAGAGCTAAGACGTTGTTCCGCTCTAAAGATCATCTATGTTGCACGTACTAGGGCAGCTGCCAGCCAGATGGCTGATTAAGCATCCTTTGTATATATCAAAAAGAGCCGCGGTTTTTCTGCGGCTCTTTTTGTTTTTATTCCGTCTCATTTCTTACTCCCGACAGATTTTGCTAAATTTGCACGCTGTGCGGCATCTTTGTTTTGTCGCATGTTGAGATGTTGGGATATATAAATTTTAATTGTTCAAATAATGAAATTTAGAAGAATTTTACAAAACGGCGTTTTGTGTTTGGTAGCTGTAACGTTTGTGATATCAGCGTCATACGCAAAAACACCTGTGAAAAATACCCCTAAAGCCAAGTACGTTTTTTTCTTTATTGGTGACGGGATGGGATTCGCCCATGTTGCCTTAACGGAGGCATATCTGGCAACGGAGCACGGTAATGTTCCTGGGAGCGATCCTTTGTGTTTTACTCAGTTTCCGGTGATGGGAATGGCGACTACATATTCTTACAGCAATATGATTACTTGTTCTTCTGCCGCTGCAACTGCTTTAGCTACTGGACATAAGACAAGGAATAATATTGTGGGGATGGGACCGGATTCTACGGATTTGAGGCAGTTTACTTACTTTCTGCATGATGCGGGAGTTAAGATTGGAATAATGACAACTGTTACAATTGATCATGCAACTCCGGCGGGATTTTATGCACATTCCGCAGACAGGGACGGATATTACGATATTGCAATGCAACTTCCAAAGAGCGGCTTTGATTTTTTTGGCGGTGGCGGTTTTGACGGCGTGAATAGCAAGAAGATTCCAAATGCAAAGCATAATATTTATGACAACGTTGCAAAATGCGGGTATACAGTGGCTTACGGAGTAGATGATTATAAGTCAAAGAAGGCTGCAGGTGCAAAGAAGATGATTCTTTTTCAGGCAGATACATCCAGAGTAAATGACATACTTCCTTATGTGATGGAAAGACGGCCTCAGGATTTAACGCTTAAACAGGTAGTTGCATCAGCAATAGATTTTCTTTACAAGCCAAACGACAAAGGATTTTTTATGATGTGCGAGGGTGGAAAGATTGACTGGGCGGCTCATGATAATGATATGGCCGGTGTTATTACGGAGACAATAGATATGGATGAAGCTATAAAAGTTGCTTTTGAATTTTATAAGAAACATCCAAAAGAAACTTTGATAATTGTAACGGCAGATCATGAAACAGGCGGTCTAACTCTTGGACGGACAAAGGGTTATACATTTGATTTATCCGGCGTGGATGTTACTTTAAAGAAAGTTCAAAAGGAAAAAATTACCGTTGATAATTATTTGAAACAGGAGCCTGTTGATTCTTTGAGCAAGGCGGCAAACATCGGATGGACTACGAGTTCACATACCGGAGGAGCCGTTCCTGTTTTTGCAGTAGGAGCTTGCAGTCAGATGTTTAGCGGCAGACAAAATAATACAGATCTGCCTAAGAAAATTTATAGGGCAATGGGCTTTGGAGAACTTAAAAATTAATTCTTGTTCAGCAGAGGTGAGATACTTATTTAATATCCATAATGTTATTTAGAATCAAAAATATTTTATTTCCGACGGTTTTACGTCCTTTATCTATTTTCTGTGCTGCACTTGCAGGGGTTATCTTATTTCCCGTATTTGTTGAGGCTCAGAATAATACAAAGAACGTGCCTGCGGACAGCACTGCTTTGATTAAGACTGCTACAGAGGCTCAGAACCTTAATCCGATGGCGCAAAAAGAGGGAGCCAAGTATACCAATTATTATTATACAAGGCTTGAAAAATTTGCCGCTGAAAAACCAATTTGCAGAGAGGACATTGTTTTTCTTGGTAATTCTTTGATTGAGGGAGGGAAATGGGATACGTATTTTCCTGCCGTTAATGAGAAACTTGCAGAGACAGGAGGGGCAATCAGGAATCGCGGCATTATTGGAGATGTTGCAGAGGGCATATCTGACAGGCTGGACGAAATTGCAAAAGGGAGACCCAAAAAGATTTTTTTAATAACGGGGGCAAATGACGTTAGTCATGATTTATCCGTTGATTCTATAGTGGTGCTGATTGATAATCTTGTTAAGAAAATTAAGAAGGAATGTCCGGGAAGTAAATTGTATCTGCAGAGTTTGCTCCCTATTAATGAGAGTTTTAACAGATACAAAAGACTTAAGGGAAAGACTGAGATGTTTTCAGAAATTAATGCCGGTTTAAAAATAATCGCACATAAAGAACGTGTTACCTTTATAAATATTTATCCTTTGTTTTTGGTTGGCGGAAAGGCCGACCTTAATATGCCGGCAAAGGATCAGGTGATGAACCCTGCAATTTCTACTGACGGTTTACATCTTACGGAAGAGGGGTATGCAGTTTGGGCAAAGGCAATTAAAAAATATGTAAAGTAAAAGCTGTCGGGATAAAAATGAGCCGCTAAAATAACAGAGAAAAAAATAATAATAGATAATAGGAGTATTTAAAAATGGGTGAAATTCAGAGAAAAAACATTAAGCAACTGTTTGAGGAAAAGCCCGGTTGCGAGGTTGTTGTAAAAGGGTGGGTTAGAACAAAAAGAGGAAATAAAAATGTTGCTTTCATTGCAATGAATGACGGAAGCACCGTTACAAATATTCAAGTTGTTTGTGACGGACAGATATTTTCAGAGGAGAGTTTGAAGGATGTCACAACGGGCGCATGTCTGTGCGTGAAAGGCAAACTTGTGGAGAGCATGGGCAAAGGACAGAGTGTAGAGGTTCAGGCGGAAAGCGTTGAAATTTACGGAACAGCGGATGTTGAAACTTATCCGCTGCAGAAGAAGGGACATTCAATGGAATTCTTAAGAGAGATTGCCCACATGAGAATGAGGACAAATACTTTTGGATGCGTCTTTAGAATTAGAAATGCAATGGCATTTGCCATTCATAAATATTTTAATGAGAGAGGATTTTACTACCTCCACACTCCGCTGATTACGGAGTCCGATTGCGAGGGTGCAGGAGAAATGTTCCAGGTTACTACAATGGATTTGAATAATATCCCCAAGACCAAGGAGGGCAAAGTGAATTTTGAAGATGATTTCTTTGGTAAGCAAACTGCTCTTACGGTTAGCGGTCAGCTTGAGGGAGAGCTTGGCGCTACCGCACTTGGGAAAATTTACACTTTTGGTCCGACTTTCCGTGCGGAGAATTCAAATACGCCAAGACACCTTGCAGAGTTTTGGATGATTGAGCCGGAGATGGCGTTCTATGATATCAATGATAACATGGAGCTTGCGGAAGATTTTATCAAACATCTTGTTCAGTATGCTTTGGATAATTGTGCTGAGGATTTGCAATTCTTGAACGACATGTTTGACAAGGGCTTGATTGAGCGTCTTAAAGGTGTGGTTAACACCAAGTTCCAGAGACTTGAATACACGGACGGGATTGATATTCTTATGAATAGCGGGAAGAAATTTGAGTATCCGGTTAGCTGGGGAATAGATTTGCAGAGCGAACATGAGAGATATCTGGTAGAGGAATATTTTAAGAAACCGGTAATAGTTACAGGTTATCCTAAGGATATTAAGGCATTCTATATGAAGCAAAATGACGACGGCAAAACCGTTAAAGCAATGGATGTTTTATTCCCTAAAATTGGAGAAATTATTGGAGGTTCAGAGAGGGAAGCTTCTTATGAAAAACTGATGAACAGAATTAATGAACTTAAGATGGATACCAAGAATTTATGGTGGTACATAGATACCAGAAAATGGGGAACTTGTCCTCACAGCGGTTTTGGTCTTGGCTTTGAAAGGTTGCTTTTGTTTGTTACCGGCATGGCCAACATCAGAGATGTGATACCGTTCCCGAGAACTCCTAAAAACGCTGATTTTTAGTCAATTAATATATCTGTCGCGATAGATAATAAAGTAAAAATATTATGTTAATCATTGGAATTGCCGGCGGAACCGGTTCCGGAAAAACAACGGTTGTAAACAAGTTAAAAAAATTATTGAAGCCGGAAGATGTAGTGGTCATCTCTCAAGATTCTTATTATAAGGATAGCAGCAATCTTACTCCGGAGGAAAAAGCTGTGCATAATTTTGATCATCCTAATTCCATTGATTTTGAGTTGCTTATTAGAGACATAAAAAGATTAAAGGAGGGGAAGAGTATAGAGGAGCCGGTTTATTCTTATGTTACCTGTTCCAGATCAACAACAGAAACTGTTCATATTGAGCCAGCTACGATTATTATTATTGAGGGCATTTTGATTTTCACTTGTGAGGAGCTGCGCAAATTGTTTGATATATTGGTGTTTGTGGATGCGGATGCGGATGACCGTTTGAGCAGAGTGATAAGAAGAGATACCCAAGAAAGAGGAAAAAATGTTGAGCAAGTTCTTAAGAGATATCAGGAAACCGTTAAGCCTATGCATCTCCAGTTTATTGAGCCAAGCAAGAGGTACGCAAATATTATTGTCCCGCAGGGAGGGCATAATACGGTGGCCATCAATATCTTAGTGGCCACAATTGAGAAGGCGCTAAAAGGGAAGATTGGATTAAAATAGCTTAAAGTTTTAAACTATAGAGTAAGCATTTTTTAAGAGATTGTGGAGGAGAAATTAAAAAATAATATTCACGAGCAAAAATCGGAGGAGCGATTGTATGAAGCCCGTGTCAAAAAGGGGAAACACATCGGTCTTTTTGCTACTGTCGCTTTTCATCTTGTTTTGTTAATTATTCTTCTTGCAATATCTATCCATACTGTTGTTACACAGGAGACTTCATTTGTGACAGATTCTGAGGGCAAACTGGCGCAGGAACAGACAGATGAGAAGATTCAGAAAGAAGAGGAAGTGAAAAATCTTGCAAAAAGCGAGCTTGCAGAACAGCTTGCCGGACGTTCGGTGCAAGAGTATAAGAGCATACCTGTTCAAAGAAGCGGAAGTTCTTTAAAGGATGACCGCAACAGCAATATAAAGGAACTTTATAATGAGGCGGCTGATGTGCAGAAAAAAGTCAAAGATGCAAAGAAATATGATATTCAGCCGGAAGGAACGGATAATGTTCCAAATGCCGCTCCGGTGAAAAAGTCTGATGCTAAGCCATATAAGGGACCTTCCGTTTTATCCTGGACGTTAGACGGGCGCAATGCCTTTTCTCTTCCCATTCCGGTCTATAAATGTCAGGGAGGGGGAGATGTCAGTGTTAGAATTTCTGTTGGCAGAAACGGATATGTTACAAGTGCTCAAATAATTGAGAGTTCTTCCGTTTCAGACGGATGCATCCTTGCTGCGGCTCTCAACGCAGCAAAACGCTCCCGTTTTTCCGCATCGGAAACAGCGCCGAATCCTCAAGTGGGCGAAATCGTCTATCGCTTTATTGCTCAGTAGACTAATCTTGTTAAGCAGAGCGCTATTGTTTAGGCAGAGTTTGCTGCCATTTCCATGCAGACTTTAATACTTCTCCTATTGGAGTTGCAGCCTTCCAGCCAAGTTCTTTTTTTGCTTTGGACGGGTCAGCCCAAACTTGTTCAACATCACCTGTTCGGCGCGGAGCAATTACATAATTTAACTTAACTCCAGTTGCCTTAATAAAGCCCTTAACAAGCTGAAGTACAGAAAGTCCCTTGCCTGTTCCAAGATTATAGACAAACCATCTTCCGCTGGCTTCTGCTGTGGGATAAGGTGAATCTTTTGCAACAACTGTTTTTTTCACGACGGTTTTCTCTGCAGCGGACTCCTCTCCAAGAAGTTTATCAAGCGCCTTTACGTGCGCTTTTGCCAAATCAACAACATATATGTAATCCCTTATGCATGAGCCGTCGGGAGTATTATAGTCATCTCCAAAAACGTTAAGATGGTCTCTGATTCCGGCAGCCGTCTGGGTGATAAACGGGACAAGGTTCATAGGAACTCCGTTTGGAAGTTCTCCGATATATGCCGTAGGATGCGCACCTATGGGATTGAAATATCTTAGAGCACAGACTTTTAGCTTAGGGAAAGCCACTATGCTGTCTGATAAAATATCCTCCGCCATTTGTTTTGATTTTCCGTAAGGAGACGGCGATTTTATAAGCGGGGCGGTTTCCGGAATTGGAAGATATTTCTTAGCCGGCTGTCCATAAACCGTGCAAGATGAGGAGAATACAATATTTGGTTGTTTTGCTTTTTTATTAATCAAATCAATTAAGTTTAGCAGAGAAACAATGTTGTTGCGATAATATAGCAACGGTTTCTCAATACTTTCTCCAACCGCTTTGCATGCTGCAAAATGAATAGCCCCAACTATATCGGGATATTTTACAAATACATTTTCAAAAGCCTTATAATCAGAGCAATCAATTTCTTCAAATTTAATGTTGAATCCAACGATTTTCTTAATTCCGTCAAGCACCTTTGCCGTAGAATTGTAAAAATTGTCTACGCCAACCACATCATAACCGGCATTAATAAGTTCAACTACGGTGTGAGAGCCAATGTATCCGGTGGCTCCGGTAATTAAAATAAGACCTTTATTTTTCATAACTTTTTAATTTAATACTTGTCTGCTACCCTTGCTGCGCGCGCAAATTTACACTTTTATGGCTTAAAAATTGGCTTTTTTGCCCCTATAGTTAAGAAAAAATAAAGATTTAAAGCGGAATTTGATACAATGGCGCATTTTATTCATACCTTAGCGGAACATTTTTAACCAATTAATTTTTTTACAATGAAAGAAGGAACAGTAAAATTCTTCAATTCTGAGAAGGGGTTTGGTTTTATAATCCCTACAGACGGTACCGAAGACATCTTCGTACACAGAACAGGCCTTAAAGAAGGCGTTAGACTTACCGAGGGTGACAAGGTAAACTATGATGAGGCGCAAGGCAAGAAGGGAATGAACGCAGTTAATGTTGAGAAAATATAATACTACAGTATAATATTAGTTTCACTTTAATGAGTTTTAGAGCGTGCTGGAAAGCACGCTCTTTTTTTGCAGCTATAACTACAAGAGCAATAACCGGGAAACAGCAACAAAAGATTCTTCATATTTGTTGAAATGTATTAGTTATTCCCTTCTCTATTCTTTTCACCGCCTCTTCTTTGCCCATGAAATAAATTAAATCTGCTATTCCAAGGCCGCGGGTTGTTCCAGTAAAAAACAGGCGCATAGTATTCATTATACTTCCCATTTTCCATCCGTTCTCATTAATAAAGCCGGTTAGCATCCCTTCTATCTTATTGCAACATTGAGCTTTATACGCATCAATGTCTTCCGCCTTTTCCGCTCCCGACAGATAATCTTCAAATTGAGTTGCATTGATATGTTCCAGCATTTTCTCCATGCACGGTTTAATTTCCGGCTTGCAAAATTTTGAAATATCCTGTATATCGTAATTTACAGGAGGTATAAAAATTGATTTGCTTATGTCCCAAAAGTCATTCACAAAATGAGCACGTTCTTTTATGAGGTCACATATTTGTGTGATGTATTTTAAATCTGACGTTGCGTCTTGTTTTGTGGTTCCGCCACTGCAACTCATTTCTGATGAAGCCATTGCATCCGCAGCTTTTTTTTGCAGCACCGGAAGAAATTCTACTGCAAGCTGTTTTGCGGTTCTGGCTCTAAGATATTGTTCATTAAACCACTTTGCTTTTTCCGGATTAAATTTTGCTCCGGATTTTATTACTCTGTCAAATGAGAAAGCTTTTGAAAGTTCATCCAGCGTAAATATTTCCTGCTCCGTTCCCGGATTCCATCCAAGAAGCGCAAGCATATTTACGAAGGCCTCCGGATAGTATCCGTCCTCTCTATAACCTCTTGATGTTTCCCCCGTTTGGCTAACCCATTTAAGAGGGAATACGGGAAATCCAAGGCGGTCTCCGTCTCTCTTGCTTAATTTCCCTTTTCCGTCCGGTTTAAGGAGCAATGATAAATGTGCAAAACGCGGCTGAGAATCTTGCCAGCCAAAAGCCTTATAAAGAAGATAGTGCAAAGGAAGAGAAGGAAGCCATTCGGCTCCTCGGATAACATCTGTGATTTCCATCAAATGGTCATCTACAATATTTGCAAGATGGTACGTTGGAAGTTCGTCTGCGGCCTTCCATAATACCTTGTCATCAAGTGTGTTGGTTTCGACTTCCATGTGACCGCGGATTAGGTCGTCCATTACAACGGTCTGGCCTTCCGGTATCTTAAATCTTATTGTCCAATGATTTGTATCCTTAAGGAGCTGTTCAACCTTATCTGCGGAAATTGTTAAAGAATTCTTTAATTGATTACGGTTCTGGTAATTATAAATGAAAGTAGAATGATTTGCCTCTGCTTTATTTCTACTGGCCTCCAGTTCTTCCGGAGTATCAAAAGCGTAATACGCATCTCCGCTCGCTATCAGTTGCTCTGCATATTTGCGATAAATGGCTTTTCTTTGACTTTGGCGATATGGGGCAAACGGATGCTCTGCACTTGACTTTTCAACTACATTGCCCTCTTTATCAATACCTTCTGTCGGGAGTATATTACACCATTTTAAAGATTCTATGATGTACTTTTCTGCTCCGGGCACAAAGCGCTGCGAATCAGTATCCTCAATTCTTAAAACAAAAACTCCTCCCTGCTGCTTTGCGTATAGATAGTTGTAAAGCGCTGTTCTTACGCCGCCCATGTGCAGCGGTCCTGTTGGACTCGGGGCGAATCTTACTCTTGTAACTCTTTTCTCCATAACTGTTTGCAAAGATACAAAAAAGGCAGATTTTTAATCTGCCCTTATTGATTGTTAGTCTTGTGTTTTGTGAAGGAAGGAATTATCCGTTGAAAGAATGTTTCTGCCGTCTATATGTTTTAGCACATATCCCTTACTATCAAACTCTTCCATGTTTTTTTTTATTTCATTTTTTTTTCCTTTCCTCATATATGCAGGTTCATTTTCCAGCCTCAGAATATCGCTGTCATCATCTACAATAAGCGCAGGCCGTTCTCCTTTTGCATACTTACTGGTGTAAGGCATGGCTATAGCCCCCTCCCCAATCTCCACTTCTTTGCCGGTATAAGGATTTTTAGGGTTGCTTACGATAGTCTTTTTAGCTTCTCCCAAGTCTATTCCCTTTTTCTCATCTCCCTCTCTGTCAACAATATGAACGTTGGGATTTGCGGCTTCTATCTCCGGGAGATTCTGTACGTCAAAACCTGTTGCGACAATTGTGACGCTGATTTTTTCTCCCATTGATTTGTCATTGATAATACCTCTTTTAAACTTGCTTGCATTGCCGGTGTAACTTGCAACGTGCTGGACGGCCTGGTTAAGTTCAGACATTTTAACAACATCATCTGAGCAACATACATACATTAGCACGCCTTTACAAGTTGACAAATCGCAGTCATTCAGAAGAGGTGATTCAAATGCTTGCTTAACAGCCTCTTGCGCTCTATCCGTGCCTTCCGCTTCGCCAATTCCCATAATAGCCATTCCGCCGTTTTGCATTACCATTTTGACATCTGCAAAGTCAACATTGATAAAGCCCGGCTTTGTGATGAACTCAGAAATACTCTTTACGGCAATGACTAATACCTCATTGGCTTTTTTAAATGCCTTTGACATTGCAAGGTCTCCAAAAACTTTATAGATTTTTTGGTTATCAATAATCAAAATACTGTCAACCTCTTTCTGCAATTTTCTTACGCCTTGCATTGCTCTGTTGACTTCCTCCTTTCCTTCATCTCTGAAAGGAATTGTGACAACCGCTACGGTAAGTTTGCCCATCTCTTTTGCAACCCTTGCAATAACGGGTGCCGCACCTGTTCCGGTACCGCCTCCCATACATGCAGTTATAAACACCATCTCTGTATTTCCCGACAGCGACTCCTTAATAGCAGGTATTGAGGCTTCTGCTGCGAGTTTTCCGCGCTCCGGATCACATCCCGCGCCAAGTCCTTTAGCCAGGTTGCCGCCAAGTTTAATCTTCTCTGCAACGGGGCTTAACTCTAGAGACTGGACGTCTGTGTTGCAAATCATAAGGTCAACATCCTTAAGATTTTGATGGAACATCTCCGTGACAACATTAACGCCTCCGCCTCCAACTCCAATTACTTTTATAATTGGCTTGCTGGTAGGAAACTCCTCTGGGTAATCGGAACTTTCCGGTCCAAAAAACTCGTTATCTTCCATGTTATATAATTTTTATAAATTTCTAATAATAAGAGTATTATGCTTCATCTGAAAAATTATTGCTAAACAGGTTAGCTCCATTTAGGAACCCGCCAAGAAGACCTCCGCTCTTGCTCTTGCCGTTCCTTTTATCCTCCGTTGCGTTATCCTCTTCAGCCCTTGGAGCCTCTTTCTCTTTTCTTCTTCCCCATCTGCTCAATCTTGCTTTCCTGGTCTCCGCCGGTGCAGCAACTTCCGACTCCGCCTGATCTTCCTCAACTTCCGCCGGAAATTCTATTACGGAATTTTCACAGCTAATAGCTTCATTTTCCATCATTTGAAAACCGTGAATAAGGAGACCTACCGCGGTTGAGGCTGCTGTTGTTTTTGCTCCGTCAACTGAAGTTTCATCTATTGTATAACCGGTAGGGCATGCCGTTCTTGCCTCCATGCCGGTAACATAGTTTGCAAGATTTGTAATATTTTTAATCTGCGCTCCGCCGCCGGTTAAAACCATACCGCTTCTTATTGCATCTTTAAATCCGGACTGCTCTATATGCCAGCATGCAGCTTCCAGAATTTCTTCCATTCTGGCCTGGATAATTTTTGCTAAAGTCTTAAGTTGAATCTCCTTATCATTGCTGCCCCCAACTCCTTGAATTAGAATTGTCTGGTTAGCATCTGCATAATCGCTGAAGCAGCACCCGAACTGTCTCTTTATTTTTTCTGCCTGTCTCTGGGAAATACCGCAGCCAATGCAAATATCTTCCGTAATACTGTTGCCTCCAAAGGGGATAATACCTGCATGTCTGATGATATTGTCTTGAATTATTATGACATCCGATGTGCCGCCGCCTATGTCAACCAGTGCAACGCCAACTTCCATCTCTTCATCAGTCAATACGGCCTTTGCTGATGCAACAGGCTCTAGAACAAGGTCGATAAGACCAAGTCTGTCCATTTGTAATACATTTTTAATAAGTTGTTTGGAGTTCTCCTTTCCGATGAACAGTTTAAATCTGGAGACTATGCTTTTTCCCATCATTCCCACAGCCTCTTTAACGCTCATGTAATTGTCAACATTGTAGGATTGAGGAACGGCGTAAATAACTTTATATCCATCCTCAAATGGGGAATCATACATTCTGTTTGTAATGTCATTAATTTCCGGTTGGGTTATCATCTTGTCGGCCTCTTCTCTCTGAATTTGGAACGGAGCCGGACTGACGCACTTAATATCCTGTCCTGCAATGCCCACAAACACCTGATTGACTTTTTTGCCAATTTGTGTTTCTACGGCTTTTACGGCAGGAGCCAAAGACATCAGCGCCTGTTTAACGTTTACAACTCTTCCTCTTTCAATTCCCTTGGATGGCACCTCGCTGTATGCTATTACCTTTACTCCATTAGCTGTCCTTTCACCGACGGTGCAAACAATTTTTGTTGTTCCAAGATCAACAGCTGCAATTAAATTCTTCATAATAATTTTAAAAATTAGGCAGTGTTTTTATTTTTTTATATATTTTATAATCTACTTATAATCAGTTTATTGTCGTAATACTGTTTTCAGTTGAATCTGCCGGTGCAACTGTGCTTACTATCTTAAGCGTATCTGCCGGAACGTCCCATGCTTTCTCTTGTCCGGCAAGCGTGCATACAATCTGTTTTTTAAATTTCAAATTCACAGTACTGTACTTGTCCCATCCCGCATTAGGTATTACATATTTATAAAAAGCGTAAAGTTTCTTAAATTTCTGCTGCATGTTATCCAAATCTCCAAAAACAATTCTCTGCTTTCCAACTCTTGTATACATGGCAACATCTCCGTTTTGCTGGAAGTATATTTGCTCAATTTGTGCATTCCAGAATGGATTGTCAGCCAGGAATTTACCAAGTTTTAAAAGTTTGCGGATGCAATCCGTACTGTCCATCTCCTTAAGCGTTTGCCTTTCCGGATTTATTGATATTGGAATGTATCCCGTTGCAATAGGGACATAAGAGGTATACTTTTCAATAAGCGGAAATACAAATGCATCTTCATCAATATAAAAACCTCCGTTCTCAGTCTCAATTCTCATCACCGGCTTGCGCTGTTTAATTTGGACATTTAATATACCGTCGCGAGTAAGAGAAATTTGACTCTCCTTTACGGCGCTCTTCATATTCAGCAAGTTCTCCAAGTTGCCCAAATTTATTTTACAGTTTCTCTTCCCAATTACATTACCGTCATAACTGTTAATAATTTCTAGTACTTCACTTTTGGAGACAAATTTATTTAATGAACTGTCCAGCAAAGTGACGTGTACGGCGCGGCAGCGTTCATTTACAATATTCTGGCTGACAATCCATTGTGCGCTCCAGAAGTATGCCACAAGTGCCGCTGTCAGACATATGTAAATAAATATTATTAAAAATTTGCGCCACATAATTTGTCTCCGGACGGTTATTTTTTACCTCCGTATTTTTTCTCTATAAGTTCTGTTATCGGTTCTATGAACCTGTCAATGTTGCCCGCTCCAAAAGTTACAAGCAAGTCTATTTTATTTTCATTTAATCTCTTCTCTATCAACCCAATAAGCTCTTCCTTCACTATCATTGTCTTATCTGCTGCAGTAACTTTGTCAAATATGATTTTGGAAGTTACGCCCGGAATCGGAAGCTCTCTTGCAGGATAAATGTCTAATAGGATAAGTGAGTCCAGCATGCTAAGGCTCTTTGCAAAGTCAGGTGCCAGATCTCTTGTTCTTGTGTACAAATGAGGCTGGAAAATCCCGGTTACTCTTCTTCCGGGGAATGCCTCTTTTATAGAACTGATGGTTGTGCTTATCTCCTGAGGATGATGAGCATAATCGTCTATATAGGTGATTTCCGGAGAGTTATATTGGATGTCAAATCTTCTTTTTACTCCGCTGAACGTTGCAATTGCTTTCTTGATTTCTTTTGGCGGAACGCCTCCAAGCAGTGCAACGGCGGCGGCGGCAACTGAATTTTCTATATAGACCCATCCCGGAACACCAACGGTGCAGTGCTCAATTTTTCCAGTTCCGCCTATTATCTCTCTTGGATAATTGATTGTGAAATCAAAATGTCCCGTATTTTTCCCTCCCTCTATAATTGGCTTTATGTCAGATGCATAAAAATCAGATTTATTTTGGTAAGAGTAGGTGACTACCTTGGCCTTTACATTTGTCAAGTTCAGTTTTATTCCTCTCTTCATTACCAGATATCCTCCGGCATCTATTTGAGAGGCAAACTGTGCAAATGCAGCTCTCATATTTTCTACATTCCCGTAAATATCCAAATGGTCCGGATCCGTTGCGGTTACAACTGCTATATGCGGAAACAATTGCAGAAATGAACGGTCAAATTCATCTGCTTCTGCAACAAGAACCGGGTTCTTGCTAAGCAAAAGATTTGTGTTGTAATTCTTGGAAATGCCGCCCAAAAATGCGCTGCATCCAATTCCGCTGCTTGTGTAAATATGTGCTATTAAGGTGCTTGTACTTGTTTTTCCGTGGCTTCCGCTTACTGCAAGGCACTCTTGGTTTGCGGAGATGTGGCCTAAGGCGCGGGAGCGTTTTACAATTTCATAACCCTCTTCATTCACCTTTACAAGTTCCTTCATGTCTGACGGAATTGCGGGGGTGTATATTATCAAAGTATTTTCTTTATCTGTCGGGATCATAGAAGGCTCATCTTCATAATGTACAGCGATACCTTCTGAATTAAGAGCTTTTGTTATATCGCTAGGGGTGCGGTCATATCCGCTAACGTTGCATCCGGCATGTTTATAATACCTTGCAATTGCGCTCATTCCAATTCCGCCGATGCCTATGAAGTAAACATTTTTGTACTCTTTTTTTGCAGCGCTGCCGGTTAAATCAACACTTTTTTCTTCCCCTTTTCCCTCCTCTTTTTCTGCAAGTTTCAAACACTCATATGCAATTGTTATGGAGGCCTCAGGCTTTGCAAGTGTTAATATATTTTTCTCATATCCGGCCACTTTTGCTGGTGAGGCAAGCAATGTTTTAACGGCAGGCATAAGTTTTTCTTCCGCCTCCGCATCTTTTACAATTTCTGCCGCATTTTTATTTACCAGCGCCATTGCATTGTGTGTCTGATGATCTTCCGCTACAATAGGGGAAGGGACAAATATTGTACATTTTCCTGCAACGCAAAGTTCTGATATTGTGCCCGCTCCGGCCCTGCTTACTACAACGTCGGCAGCTGCAAACGCAAGATCCATCCTGCTTATGAAGTCTGTAAAATAAACATTTTTACACTTGTGGTCAGCCATAAATGCATCTGTCTCTTTCTTATAGTATTTGCCGCACTGCCAGATTACCTGGAAGTTATCTATTTCATTCTCAGCGATAGCCTTTCTCATGCAGTTATTTAACGTTCTGCAACCAAGACTTCCTCCGACAACAAACAAGGTCTTAAGCATTGGGTCCAAATGATAAAACCTATAACCTTCCTCTTTCATTTCGGGGGTGCATTGTGTCATCTCTTTCCTTATGGGATTACCCGTAAGAATAATTTTATCCTTTGGAAAGAACCTCTCCATTCCGTCATACGCAACGCAAATTTTATCGGCTTTGCCTCCGTTCTCCTTATTTACAATGCCTGCGTATGAATTTTGCTCCTGCAGCAAAACGGGAATGCCCAAACTTGCTGCTGCGCTGACAATTGCTGCACTGGCATAACCGCCAACCCCAACTGCAAGATTAGGTCTGAACTCTTTGATTATTTTCTTCGCCATGCTTCTGCATCTGAAATAATCAATAGCTACTCCAATGTTTGCCGGACTATAAAGCGGTCTTTTTAAACCTCTTGCGGGGACACCTTTAATCTCGTATCCGGCTGCGGGTACCCTTTCCATTTCCATTCTTCCTAATGCTCCCACAAAAAGAATTTTAGCCTGAGGCCGCAATTCCCTGATTGCGTTTGCAATGGAAATGGCAGGGAAAATATGTCCTCCCGTTCCTCCTCCGCTTATTATCACTCTCAAATCAGCCATTGTGCAATTGTTTAATATTAATCAAAAATTTTATAATTCTTTTAATTACTGTTCATTACCTCCGCCGGCAACACTGTTTCCCTTTCCTGCCGGTACTGCGGCAGATACTCCTGCCCCTGTTGCATCCGGCATCCCGGTTTGAGTTGCAGCACCTGTGCTGGATTCCTTTGTTCTGCTTACAGCCAGCACAATTCCAAATGCACAACTTAAAATTATCAGTGATGTGCCTCCCAAACTTACAAGCGGCAGCGTATGACCTGTGACAGGTAGAATGCCGACATTTACAAGTATATGCAGCAGCGCTTGTATTGTTATCAGCAATCCGAGTCCTCCAACTGTGATGGATGAAAAGACCGTTTTGCATGTCTTCATCAGCATAATGCATCGGTATAAAAACCACAGGTACAGCATCAGCACAAAAGAACCTCCCAATATTCCGTACTCTTCAACAATAATTGTGTATATATAATCAGAATAAGGATGAGGAAGTACGTAACGCTGAGTGCTTTTCCCGGGACCTTTTCCAAGAATTGGCGCGGATGATATTGCAATCTTTGCCATATCCGCCTGGAAAGTTTCATCGGCTTTTGCCTGCTTTTGCTCTGCCGTCATTGTGTTTTGGTTGACCTCTTCGCTTTTAAAGAATCTCTTTATTCTACTTGTTGCGGTATCCATTCTCGGAAATATTCCAAAGGATAGGTGCAGCATGAAAATCAGTATCAATGCCCCGCCTGCAAGTCCTAATGTCTTAATCAAATGTGAACCTTTTACTCCTCCGATAAATAGAATCAGCAGGCAAAGTATTCCTACAAACAGTGCGGTTGATACGCTACCCATCATGATAAGAATGCAAACAATTCCTACTGGTATAAGAACCTTTATAAAGAACTCTCCAAAGCTTTCCAAGCTGCTGGTTTCCAGTGTTTTTGCCAAATAAAGCACAACCGTTATTTTTGCAAGTTCTGTAGGCTGGAAAGTAACTCCGCCAAAATTCAGCCATCTCTTTGCTCCATTAAGTTCTTGTCCTATAATAGGTACAAGAGCCAGAAGCAAGATACTGACTATCAGTGCCGGGGTTGCAAGATAACGGTACCATCTCAAAGGAATTTTGTAGCATATATAAAGCGCAACAATCCCAAGCGCAACAAATTTCAACTGTTTAATCAGGAAGGAGAAATTTGTAGTGTGTTCCTTGAATGCAAGGGAGCTGCTGGAGGAGTAAATCAAGGCAATGGAAATCAGGGACAGGAACAAGATGATAACCCATATTACCTTGTCTCCGTGAAGCCTGTTCATCACGTCTTCCTGCGTCTTATCTATGTTGAATCCCAGCATTATACAATCTTAATTTATAACTCTTTAACTGCCTGTTTAAATTGCTCCCCGCGGTCCTCGTAGTTCTTAAACAAGTCAAAACTTGCGCAGCATGGAGAGAGAAGAACAGTGTCCCCCGGCTTTGCATATTTGTATGCAACGGCCACTGCATCTTTTGCAGAAGTAACGTCAATTATTTTATCAACCTTATCTGCAAAGCATTGATGTAATTTCTCATTATGAAGACCCATGCAGATTAATACCCTTACTTTATTCTTAACTAACTCGTAAAGTTGAGAATAATCATTGCCCTTATCTTTTCCTCCTGCAATCCATACTACCGGAGTTGTCATACTGTCCAGAGCATACCATGCGGCATCTACGTTAGTTGCCTTTGAATCATTGACATACAGAACACTTTTAACAGTCAGAACTTTTTCCAAACGATGCTCAACACCCTGGAATGACATCAAAGATTCCCTTATCACCTTATTGTCAATATCCACAACTTTTGCGGCAATTGCGGCAGCCATTTGATTATATAAATTGTGCTTGCCCGGCAAAGCCAGCTCCTTCATGTACATAGAATATTCATCATCCTCATATCTTACATACAGCTTATCTTCATCTATGAATGCGCCCTGTTCCACTTTCTCTTTTTGAGTGAAAGGAAGTTTCTTTGCGGTAAGAACTATCTTATCAAGTTCCTTTGCAGTGATAGGGTCATCTGCGCAAAATACAAAGCACTCTTTCTTTGTAAGGTTTTGCGTAATTCTGAATTTTGCGTTAACATAATTTTGCATTTGGAATTCATACCTGTCCAAATGGTCTGGAGTGATGTTCATTAAAATTGCAATATCGGCTTTGAATTTATACATACCGTCCAGCTGGAAACTGCTAAGCTCAATTACGTAGTAATCAAACTTTTCCGTGGCTACCTGATATGCGTAGCTTTTACCAATGTTACCGGCAAGTCCGACATTAAGTCCCGCATTTTTCAGCATGTAATAAATTAAGGAAGTTGTTGTTGTTTTTCCGTTGCTTCCCGTTATGCAAATTTTCTTTGCGGTATCATATCGTCCTGCAAATTCTATCTCAGAAATGATAGGGATTCTGTTCTCCTTAATTAAAAGCACAAGCGGGTTATCTTCCGGAATACCGGGACTCTTAACAACCTCATCTGCATTGAGTATGGCGGATTTAGTATGGCCGCACTCTTCAAATGGAATATCAAATTGTTCCAAAGTCTTTTTGAAGTCGGGCTTAATTTGGCCGTTGTCAGACAAGAACACATCCAGTCCTTTTACTTTGCCCAGAACAGCAGAGCCAATACCGCTTTCTCCTCCTCCAAGTACTACAAGTCTTTGTTTTGCCATATTGATAATTTTTTAAATCTAGACAGTTATGTATTTATAATGTTGCGTCTATCTTATTTTTAAAGTGATTATGGAAATAGCGCAAAGCAATATCGCCACAATCCAAAATCTTACTGTAATTTTAGCCTCCGGGTAAATATGGTGAGGATATTGAAAGACTGCATCAGGATTCTCCTTCTGATAGTGATGGTGTAACGGGCTCATTCTGAATAATCTTACTCCTGTTCCGTATTTTCTCTTTGTATATTTAAAATATGTTGTTTGCATTATTACGCTCAGGCTCTCAACAAAGAAAATTCCGCAGAAAACAGGAATGAGCAGCTCTTTTCTAATCAATAAAGATGCAACCCCAATAATTCCTCCAATTGCAAGAGATCCGGTGTCACCCATAAATACTTGGGCAGGGTAGGCATTAAACCATAAAAATCCTATTAATGCTCCAATAAAACCGGCAATGAAAATCACCACTTCTCCGGCATTAGGTATATACATTATACCCAGATAGTTAGAGTAAATTGCATTACCGGATACATACGCAAGAATTCCAAGTGTCGTTCCAACAATCGCAGAGATTCCCGTGGCAAGCCCGTCCATGCCGTCCGTCAAATTTGTTCCGTTGGAAACGGCTGTTATGATAAATATTACTATGACTATATAGACAATATTTGTCATCACGTCCTTTACTTTTCCGTGTCCCGGTGCAAGCCATGAATATTTGAATTCATTGTGTTTTACAAATGGAATGGTAGTGGTTGTACTCTTTACATCCTTATAGTAAAATGTGTTTGTCTTTCCGGCCTCCTGTACTACAACCGGTTTGGCACCCGGCTCGTTTGCAGATACATGCTGCCTTATAACTACCTTATTGCTAAAGCATAATATGATTCCCACTATCAGACCTAAAGAGACCTGTCCGTAAATTTTATATTTGCCTTTAAGCCCCTCTTTATCTTTCTTAAATACTTTTATTGAATCATCAAGAAATCCAATAAGTCCAAGCCAAACTGTCGTGAGTATTAAAAGTATAACATAGATATTTGTCAAGTCTCCAAATAGCAGAGCCGGAACAAGAATGGAAAGAAGAATTATTGTGCCACCCATGGTGGGGGTTCCCTTCTTTGCAAGCTGTCCTTCAAGACCAAGATTTCTGATAGTCTCGCCAATCTGTTTTTTCTGAAGACGGCGGATTATTGCCGGGCCAATCCAAAGTGCTACTATTAAAGAGGTCATAGTTGCCACAAGTGCCCTGAAGGTGATGAACCTTACAAGGTTAACGCCCGGAAAATCAATTCCTTGCGCCTGAAGCCACTGAAACAAATGATATATCATACTTTCTAAATTTTCTTAATCCCGACAGTTATTTAGCTTAAATTTTCTCTCTCTTTAAATGCTATTTGAACTGTCTCTCTGTCATCCATGTGATGCTTAACTCCGCAGATGATTTGATAATCCTCATGTCCTTTTCCTGCAATCAAAATCAAAGAATTTGGCTTTGCCGTCATGACTGCGCTGCGGATTGCTTCAAGTCTGTCGGGAATAAAATCCGCCTTTGCTCTTGCATCATTATCCATTCCTGCTTTGATATCTTGAATAATCATCATTGGATCTTCACTGCGCGGGTTGTCGCTTGTCACAAAAATTTTTGTTGCATACTTGCCGGCAATTGCTCCCATCTCCGGTCTCTTGGTTTTGTCACGGTCTCCGCCGCATCCAAATACGCAAATCAAATCTCCCTTAGGTTTAAGGGCTTGCAGAGTTTTAAGCACATTCTCCAGCGCGTCGGGAGTGTGTGCATAATCAACGGCTGCAATCACATTATCTTTTCCTTTAAAGTACTCTAAACGTCCGGCTACGGAGTGAAGAGTACTCATGATTTTTATAACTTCATCATGCGGAGCGCCAAGAAGCATTGCCGTTCCGTAAACGGCTGTAAGATTTTCCGCATTATAAACTCCAATAAAATTGCACCAAACATCTGTGCCGTTAATATTCAGTTGCATTCCTTCTATGCTCTGCTCCAAAATCCTTGTTTTAAAATCAGCCACATTTCCACAAGAATATGTATGTACCTGAGCTTTAGTATTTTGCACCATATATTCTCCGTTGCGGTCATCTATATTTGTCAGAGCAAAAGCATCTGAAGGAAGGTTGTCAAAAAATCTTTTTTTGCAGTTGCGATAGTTCTCAAATGTTTTGTGATAATCCAAATGATCATGAGTAATGTTTGTAAAAATTCCGCCGCAATATTTTAACTCTGCAATTCTTCCCTGATCAATTGCATGTGAGCTGACCTCCATGAAGCAATATTTGCATCCCTTTGCAACCATTTGATCCATAAGTGCATTTAATTGTATGGGGCCGGGAGTTGTGTTAATGGTAGGGAACTTTTCCCGTCCTATGTAGTTTGCAATAGTGGAGATAAGTCCGCACTTATATCCAAGAGTGGTAAACATGTTGTACAAAAGAGTGGCAATTGAAGTCTTTCCGTTTGTTCCGGTAACTCCCACAAGTTTAAGCGCATGTGAAGGGTTGTCATAGTAATTGGCGGCGATTTTTGCTTCAGCCTCTCTGCCGTTTTCTACAACTATGTAAGTGATATTCTCTCTTTTACCCGCCTTGACTGCGATCTCTTCATCTTCCGGAATATTCTCACATACAACATATTGTGCACCGGCATCTATTGCCTTGCCAATATATCTGTGTCCGTCTGCGTCTGCGCCTTTAACTGCAATAAACAGGTGACCGCGCTTGCATGTTCTGGAATCTGCCGTCACCTTGCTAACGTTGACTGCGTTTGCAACACTGCATGCTGCGGTACTCTGAGAAAGTTCCTCCTGTCCAAGAAACTCTCTTATTACCTTAACGCCGTTTAATAAATCACCTAGTTTCATTGTTGGTTAATTGTAAATTAATAATTGTGTTTTTTGGAGCATGTGTTCCGGATGCCGGACTTTGCGCTACAATCCTTCCGCTACCGGAAAATTTTACTTTGTACCCTTGATTTTCCAAAACAAAGACCGCATCCTTCAATCCCATATCCGTCACGTCCACAAGAGAATCTTTATAAATTGGAAAACTGACAGGGAAAACGGATGAGCTATCTGCTTTAAAATTAACCCATTTATGTGCCTCTAACTTACTAAGCAACACGCTTTTATTCGCTATGGGCAAACTTTCAACTGCAATTTTGCTTGCGGATGCTCTTCCTTTTGCAATGCTTGGATGCCTCCCGCTCTGAGCAACAAATTTTCCGTCCAAAACCTTATTCCACTCGGGGGAATTTGCGTAGATGAAATCTGCAATTTGTTTAAATACCGGACCCGCCTGTGAAGCTCCGTAAAAGTTACCCGGAGTATCGCCTGAATATAGAATTACTATAGCCGTATAAATAGGATCGGAAGAGGGGAAAAATCCACAGAAAGTAGCCTGGTATCTTCTCATTCCGTTTTTCTCATAACCTTGCTTGCCTCCGTAAGCCCTTCTAGCTGTGCCTGTTTTGCCGCTGACCTCATAATTCGGATTATTCAGCATTCTGCCGGTCCCTTCAGTCACAACTCCCCTTAAAGCAATTTTTGCCGTGCGTGCAGTCTCTTTTGAGCAGATGGAACCGCTGATTTCCTGAGGCTTGAATTGCCTTACAATCTCTCCGTCTTTTTCACAATCTTCTATAAAGTAAGGCTTCATCATTTTTCCATCATTTGCAATGGCATTATAAAATGTTAAAGTGTGAAGAGGAGTAATCAACATTCCGTATCCAAATCCCATAGAGGCTAATGTTGATGCAGACCACATTGCATCATTCGGAGAATAGATTGTGGCTGCCGCTTCTCCTTGAATATCAAGGTGAAACCTCTCTCCCAGTTTCATATTCTGAATTCTGTCCACAAACTTTTTAGGATTATTTTGGTAAAACTGAACAGCCATTTTTGCAAAGCAAACATTGGATGAATGTTCAAATGCCTTAAGTACGTTTATCATTCCAAGTCCTCCGTGGCTGTCAGAAAAAACATGACCGCCATAAGTGAAATGACCATTACCCGCATCAACAGGAGTATCCAGAGTTACGTATCCGTCCTCCAAAAGAGAAACAAGCGTCACCAGCTTTAACACGGAACCGGGCTCGCTCGCCTCTCCAATTGCGTAATTGTATGATTCATCAAATCCGCCCTTGCCGTCATTCTTCATATTTGCAATCGCCCTTATTGCCCCGGTTTTTGTTTCCATGACAATTGCAGTTGCTCCGTCAACGTTGCCGCCCTTCTCAAGCTGTTTCCTAAGAGCATTTTCCACAGCTTCCTGAATATCTACATTAATAGTTGTTCTAATATTATATCCGTCTTGAGGAGGAATATTTTGGTTTGTATTGACCGGAATCCACTCTCCTCCAAGCATTCTTTGAACAATTTGATGTCCGGGAGTTCCCTTAAGATAATAATCCCAAGTTCCCTCTATGCCAACTCCGGTCCCTTCCGTGTTGATGAATCCTATTGTTCTGTAAGCCAGACGCCCATAAGGATTATTTCTCTTATATTTTTCCTCAACAATGATTCCGCCTCTGTTTGCACCTTTGTTGAAAAGAGGGAATTTTTTAATCTGGCTCAACTCTGAATAATCAATAAGTCTGTTTCCTAAAGCCAGATATCTCTTTCCTTTTCTTCTGCCTTCAAGTATGTATGCCTTATATTGTCTTGCAGTTCTATCTCCGTAGAAATCAGCAAGATTCTTGCTTAAACCGTCTATGTATTTTTGTAGAGTATCCGGACTGGCAACCGTACAATCTATTCTGATTTTGTAATAGGGAACGCTGGTTGCAAGCGGTCTTCCGTCCTCTGCAAGAATGTCTCCTCTTACTGCTTCAATAACTTCATCTCTGTATGAAATGTCTGTGTCCTTAACGTCAGTAGGGTTAATAAACTGGAGATAGACAATTCTTCCAATGACGCAGAGCGCCACCAGAATGAATAGCTGATAAAGCGATGCTATTCTTTTGAATATTAAGTCATTTCTCTCCATTTACTCTATTCTTCCTTAATTCTGTATGCCGGTTTATCCGGGCTTTTTAATGTTGAACCCACATCCAGCAATCTTTGTTCTATCTCTCCTCTTTTGCTCTTGTATTGTAGTTTTGCAGCCTTGCTTGTGTAATCTGCTTTCAAATTTTTTAGCTCTCTCTGGTTCTTGCTCTGAGCCAGCTGCGTGCTCTCAATACCCAGATTTACAGTTATGTATATTAAAATTAAAAAGAAGATGTAAAGTATGAACAGCCATTGTCCGGCCATCTTTTTCTTAGACAGGAACTGTCCTCCCAGCAAATCTCTTCTTATGTTAAAGTTTGAAGCCATTGTGCTCTCTTCTTTTTAATATTTATCTCGACAGATTATATCTTCTCTGCTATTCTCAATTTTGCGCTGCGGCTTCTGGCGTTTTCACCTTGCTCTTCATCTGAAGGTGTAAGAGGTTTCTTTGTAACACTCTCAAAAATACCGTTATCCTTGTTTGCTCTTATAAAATTTTTTACCGCCCTGTCTTCCAAAGAATGATAGGTGATAACTGAAAGTCTGCCGCCCGTATTTAAAACCTGCATTGCTCCGGCAAGAAAATCTTCTAATGCGCGCATTTCCATATTTACCTCAATTCTAAGGGCTTGGAATACTTTGCCTAAAAATTTCTTCTCTGTTTTCTGATTGTATAAGCGGACAAGAATCTTACATAAATCTCCCGTTGTCATAATCTTGCATCCGGTGCGGGCAGTGCAAATCAGTTCAGATATTTTTCTTGCATTTTCAAGTTCTCCATACTCGCGGAAAATTTTCTCCAAATCTTCCTGCTTGTAATTATTTACAACCCACTCTGCATTGTGCTTTGCCAGCTTGTTCATCCTCATATCAAGAGGGGAGTCAAACCTATAGGAAAACCCTCTGTCGGGAGTATCAAATTGATGAGAAGATACTCCAAGATCTGCAAGAATGCCGTCTACTTTATTGATTCCAAGGTATTTGACAAAGTTCTCCACAAACCTGAAATTGTTGTGGATAGAAATTACCCTTTTGTCTTTTGGGGCATTTGCTATTGCATCTGAATCTTTGTCAAAGGCAATCAACATTCCTTTTGACCCTAGCTGCCGCAGAATCTCTTTTGTGTGGCCGCCGCCGCCAAGAGTGGCATCAACAAAAATTCCATTTTTCTTTGAATCAATGTTGAGCGCAGAAACACTTTCGCTCAGCATAACTGGTTTGTGGTAAGCAGGCATATTTTTAGGTTTTAAATAATTCTCAACCTAGAATCTTCTCTGTCAGCTTTATGAAGTCTGAATGGGACATCTGGTCATTGCCGTACTTCTCTTTTGCCCAAATCTCAATCTTGTGGTCGTTGCCGGTAAAGACAACTTCTTTTTTTATTCCTATGCTGGAGAGAATATTCTTTGGAATCATTATCCTTCCGAATTTGGAGTCAGCTGTAACGGATGCTCTGCCTTTCATGTACTCGCGCCAGAACTTTGCGTGTTCCTCGTTAAAAAAATTAAGTTTGTTTTTTACCTGCTCGGATTCTTTTTCCCACTCGTCATATGGATACATGTCCAGACAATTTGCAAACAGATCTTTTTTAACTACAAAAGAAAGTTCAATCTCCTTGTCATCAGAAGTGTTTAGTTTTCTGCCAATTGCGGCAGCCTCTATGGCTTCCTGCTTTAGCAGGTCTTTAGTCATTGCATTCTTAAAAGCAGATGGAACAACAAGTCTTCCCTTGTCGTCCAGCTTAACCTCAAATTCACCAATAAATTTTACCATCTGCTTCTGTTTTCTTGATTGAAAAATCAACATTGCAAAAGTAACGAAAAATTTTCCACTTTTTTACACTTATTTCCAAAATTATCCACAATTTCTCTACCACTTTTGAACATGTTTTGTCTTAATAGGTAAAAAGGGACAAAAAAAACCGGACGGATTTACCCGCCCGGTTTTATACGTTTGTGTATTAATTACTCTTTTTCAAGCTTTTCTGCCTTATTTGAAAAAATTGAGTCATAATAATTATCTGTGCCGAATTTCTTATTTTGACCAATATTAGCCTCTTTATCAACGTTCTTTGGCGTCTCTTTTTGAGGTGAATCATAACGGCCCTCGTTTCCAGTGTCGGGAATAGGATTCCCGTCTTCGTCTTTTTTATCATGAAGGACAGCTTTTCTAAGGTCAAAGTTTGTACCAAGATATTTACGGCGCGCATCGGGATTGCTTGCAAGTTCCTCCGGAGTGCCGCTGTACAGAATGCTTCCTTCATACAGAAGATATGCTCTGTCCGTAATCGCAAGTGTCTCATAGACATTGTGGTCTGTGATAATAATGCCTATGTTTTTTGTCTTAAGTGCGGAAATAATGTGCTGAATGTCTTCAACGGCAATTGGGTCAACTCCTGCAAACGGCTCATCAAGCAAAATGAATTTTGGGTCTATTGCCAGGGCTCTGGCAATTTCACATCTTCTTCTTTCTCCTCCGCTCAACTGAATTCCATACTCTTTGCGGACTTTTTCCAGGGAGAACTCTTTAATCAACTGCTCAACTCTTTGATTCTGCTCATCTTTGGACAAATCAGAGAGTTCCATAACTGATCTTATATTATTCTCCACGCTCAGCTTCCTAAAAACAGATGCCTCCTGTGCCAGATATCCTATTCCTTTCTGCGCTCTTTTGTACATTGGAAGAGTTGTAATATCTTCATTATCAAGGAAAATTTTACCTCCGTTTGGTTTTATCAAACCGGTAATCATATAAAAACTTGTAGTCTTACCCGCCCCGTTTGGACCAAGAAGTCCAACAATTTCTCCCTGCTGAACATCAAAAGAGGCATTCTTGACAACGGTCCTAAGTCCGTATTTTTTTATAAGATTTGTACAACGTAAACGCATAATATTATTTCAATTCAAGTCCCAGATCGTTCTTTAATTCTCCAACCTCGGGATTTTTCTTTTCCAGGTAAGATTCTTGTTCTTCAGGCATATACAGTTTCTTTCCAATCTGTTCTTGTGTCTTTATTTTTACGGCAAGATGAACTTTGTCATTCTTCAAATTTTTCCTAAGGAATTCCGCCATTTGCCTGCCGGCATTTTTCTCTATCCACATTTTTTGGCTACTGTTGCCTACAAGAAAATCTATTGTGATATTATCCTCTTCCAGAACCGGGACGGTCTTTTTTATAGTTGCTGCAAATCTTATGAGCGTAGGATATTTTGTGGAGTATTCAGCTGCCAGTTTTTCCCACACTTCTTTAACTCTCTCTATTGTAACTTTCTCTTGTTCAGAAGGTCCCATAAAATCAAGCGGCTTTTCAGGCGCTTTTGCTGCGGTGTCTTCCTGTTTGGCTTTTGCCATTAGTGATGCAATGCTTATGCCACCGGTTGCGGTGGTTTTTGTTGTCTCCGCGACAGATTCTTCAACAGGTTCCGGTGCAGACTTGATCGGCTCTTCAATAGGTTCCGGTGCAGACTTGATCGGCTCTTCAACAGGTTCCGGTGCAGACTTGATCGGCTCTTCAACAGGTTCCGGTGCAGGTTCTGCAGCAGGTGCTGAAACTGGTTGTTCATCAAATTGTTCAGCAGGTTTGCTGTCACTTGCTCTCTTAAGGTCATCTGTTCTGCGCTCAGCCTCCATGTGATCGCCGGGTGCATTTGTGCCTGCTTGTGCAGACTCTGCGACAGTTGACCCGGACTCAGTTGCAACTGCCTTATCGGGTCCCTTAGCGGGCGCCGAAACGGGCTGAGCAACTGGTTGTGCAGGAGCAGATTTGGCACCGGTAATCTGGCTGATGCGCACAAGCATAAACTCAACCAGCAACCGCTGATTGCCGCTGCGGTTAAACTCGCCTTCACATTTTTCAGTTGAGGCAAGCCCGTTGAACAAGAATTTTAGCGGACATTTCTGTGCCTGCTCAATATATTTTTTTTCCAGCGCCGGAGAAACTTCCAAAAGTTTTGCAGATGCGCTCTCTTTGCAAACCAATAAGTTACGCAGGTGATTGCCCAGACCTCCGACAAAATATAATGCGTTGAACCCTTTGCGCAAAACATCATCAAACAGTACAAGAGAGTTTGCAAAATCTCCGTTGAGAGCAAGGTCTGTCAGACGGAAATAATAGTCATAGTCAAGAACATTCAAATTCTTAATGACCTCTTCATATTTCACTTCAGTTCCGCAGAACGCAGCAACTTGGTCAAACAAAGTCAATGCGTCCCTCATTGCTCCATCTGCTTTTTGGGCTATGACATGAAGGGACTCATCATCTATTGTGACCTGCTCTTTTATAGCTATTTCCTTTAGATTTTTTACAATATCCGGAATGGAAATTCTGTTGAAGTCAAAGACTTGGCAGCGGCTTAAAATTGTTGGAATAATTTTTTGTTTTTCCGTTGTAGCCAAAATGAAAATTGCGTGCGCAGGCGGCTCTTCCAATGTTTTAAGAAACGCATTGAACGCTGCAGTGGAGAGCATGTGAACCTCATCTATGATGTAAACGCTGTATTTTCCAATTTGAGGAGGAATCATTACTTTTTCCGTAAGGGAGCGGATATCATCAACAGAGTTGTTTGACGCGGCATCCAGTTCATGAATGCAATAGGAGCGCCCTTCGTCAAAAGACTTGCAAGATTCACACTCTCCGCAAGGCTCCATACCGGGACCTGGATTCATGCAGTTTATGGTCTTTGCAAATATTCTTGCGGTTGTTGTTTTTCCCACTCCCCTTGGGCCGCAAAACAAATATGCGTGAGCAAGTTGCCCGCGCTTGATAGAATTTTTAAGCGTAGTAGCTATGCTGTCTTGACCAATCAATGTAGAGAATGTGGCCGGACGGTATTTTCTTGCAGAAACAATAAACTTTTCCATATACCACAAAAGTAAGAATATTTTCTAATTTTGCGGACCGTCTTGGACGGCTATTTAGGAACCATATCATGAATAAAGAAAAATTGCTTTTTGCATTTAAAAAAACGACATCGCCGGTTGCATACTGCGCGCTAAGCACAAAATTTGGAACGCGCAATGAAGAGGAAAAATATAACGGACTTGCGCATCTTACGGAACATATGCTATTTAAGGGTACCGAGCATAAAAAATCCATAGAGATTAATAGCATATTGGAAAAGGTTGGAGGCGAACTTAACGCATTTACCACAAAAGAGAGAATAGTGTTGTATTCTACTGTGCTAAAGCAAGATATAAAGAAGGCAATTTCACTTTTATTTGAGATAGCGTTTTCTTCCAAGTTCCCGACAGATGAACTTAAGAAGGAGAAAACGGTTGTTTATGATGAAATTATAACTTATCTGGATTCTCCGTCTGAGCAAATTTATGATACGTTTGAATCAAAATTATTTGCCGGCAGCAAATTGGGACTTCCGATTTTAGGAGATAAAAAGACAATAGAGCCAATTACCTCTGCCGTATTGAGGGATAATTTGAAGAAGCATTTTACTCCCGGAAACATGAGTTTTACAATTGCGGGGGACTTTGATGCACAGGATATTGCGGCTGAGGTGGAGAGGGAGCTGCGGGTTTGGAGACCGGATGATGCGCTCAAAGTTGTTACAGCGTCAGAGTCTTTTGGAGGCGCTGTATTTGCAAAAGCTGCTGATGAAAAGATTTCTGCAGCACAAGCTTTAGCCGCAGGCAAAAAGTTCAATGAAACTGTCGAGAAAAAACTGAGGCAAGTCCATTGTATCATCGGATGCTCAGCATATTCTGTTTATGAGAAAGATAAAAAGATGCCGCTTTCTCTGCTGACAAATATTTTAGGCGGACCGGCATCCAACTCAAGACTGAATCTCTCTCTGCGTGAGAAGAATGCGCTGGTTTATACGGTAGAAGCAAATTACATTTTGTATCAGGACACTGGAGCATTTTCTATTTATTTTGGTTGTGACAAGCCTTTCTTTAAAAAGTGCATTACGCTGATTAAAAAGGAGTTGGAGAGAGCGGTAAAAGAAAAAATTTCTCCGCGCGCCTTAGCTGCGGCAAAGAAACAGTTAATAGGGCAACTGCTGATAGGGAATGATAATGCGGAATCTCAATGTCTCACAATGGGTAAGTCACTTCTTGTTTCCGGAAAAATTCGTCCGCTGGAAGAGACTGTCCGTCAAATAAATGCGGTGACGCCGGAGCAAATCCAATCGGTCGCCAAAGAGGTTCTGAAATGGAGCCGCATGTCCATGCTGGTGTTTGAATAGCGCTCTTGTTTTTTGAGCAATAAAAATAAATAATGAATAAGCGGCAACTGGAAAATATCCGGGAACAGGCAAAGGGTTTTAAAGAAGATGAAGCTCTTCAATGGCTGGTGCGTCAAACGCATACGCGGACAAATCATGCACGGATGTCGGTTGGTGCAGAAGAGGGGGCCTTTCTTGAATTGTTTGTGCAACAGGTTAAGGCACAAACAGTTTTGGAGCTTGGGACTTTTACCGGTTACTCTGCCATCCGGCTTGCAAGAGGTCTGCAAAAAAATGAGGAGAGCGGAATAAACAGATCGAGTGAAAAAAACGGAGTGGATGAAGTTATAGATTTTCATCTTGATGCTGTTGAGATAAATGACGAACTTGAATATTTAATCAGGGAAGGTTTTGAGCGTGCGGGAGTAACAGATAAAATTTCCTTGCATTTTATTGATGCAAAAATTTTTCTTAAAAATTGCAAAAAACAATATGACCTTGTTTTCATAGATGCCAACAAAAGAGAGTATCCCGTATATTACGAATTAGTTTTTCCGCTTGTGAAGAATGGTGGTTACATTCTGGTTGACAATGTGTTATGGGGCGGAAAGCTTAAAGAGGCGCTGTGGAAAAAAGAGGAGAAAAGAGGGTTGACGGATGTAGGGCAAGCGGGGGGCGGTGCGGCAGGCGTCACATCAACCGCAGTGTTCAAACCGGATATCTTGCACCTTGATGCGCAAACTTCCGGGATTGTTGAATTTTATTTTAATGCAAAAAACGATCAGCGGGTAGAGTTTATCACTCTTCCTATTCGCGACGGATTATCTATTATAGAGAAAAAGTAAATTGCGCCGTCTGCAAAGCAATGCGCCATAAAGCGGCGCATTGTATTTGGGCTTAATGAGCCGTTGCACTGACGGATACCGGCTTGAAGTGCGGACTGGCGGCCTTAGGACACAGGTTCTACTTGTAAGTATCTGCGGGATTGAATGCCGGTTTGATGTAATCAACTTTCATGGACGAACTCCATTTGGTATAGTATACGTTGCCGCCTTTCCACTCTACTTCACCCATCTGGAAATCAACCTCATCTGAGTGAGGATAAATTTTCGCAGGGTATAGTGGAGCTCTTTCTCCGTAATCGTCATTGACCACATATCTGAATGCGTCAAGTCCTCTGCTGTAAAATAGATGTACATCTTCATTTTTGCCGGTGACAAAGCCAAATGACTGATCTACAGGCACCCATCCAATTCCTTCATAATATACCTGAGCCCAGTCATGCAAATTTATATCTCCCGGGTGCAACATCCATCCGCTCTGCCATCTTGCAGGAACACCGGCAATGCGGGCCATCGTGATAAAAAGAAGTGAAACTTCTCCGCAATCTCCGTGCTTGTTTGCAAGGACATATTCAGGGATGTTTGGTATGGTAGAGTAGTCTCTTGCACCGGCCCAGACGGTATGCTTGTTTATCCAGCTCCAGATTTTCAAAACTTTCTGGTAAGGATTTGTTTCTTTTCCTACAATGCCGGCAGTAAGTGTTTTAATATTGTCTGTGAAAATTACGTGATTCTTTCTTTGGGATGTGTAGAATTTGTAGAAATTACTTTTAACATCATAAGGTTTAATGTCGCGCGGATCAAAAGTGAAGTACTGGTTGTATGATGTAAGCATGATGTCATAACCAAACTTAAGAGTGTCCTTTCCGTTGGAGACCTTCTCCATGTAAAGGCAACTGCGCAAGTTTGAAACGGGTGATTGTTTATAGTCCGGTTGAGAGACTCTTAGCAATTTTACATTTGTATATTTTGGTGTGACTCTTGGGTATGGAAGCCATACGCGAACGGTCTCTCCGGCAGGAACTGCATCCGGGTCAACCTCCATGGAAAAATGCAAAGTCATGGTAACCGGTTCTACGTAACTTTCTGTCTGAGGGTTTGTTACAGGTATCGGTTTTTTAGCTGCACTTACAACTCCGCTCAAATATCCTCCCAAAAATTTATCCAGGCTTTGCTCCGGCCCTTCAACTTTTTCAAAAGCTTTTTTGGCAACGGTATCTATGCGGAATAAATTTCTTGCTGCCTTTTTAAAATAGAAAGTTTTGCCGTCAATTACCTTGCATTCAAGTGCCCCGTTCTTTTTCCACTCGCGGATTTGTTTATTAGTTACATCCGGAATATATTTTTTTATGTATGGAATAACAGTTGAATCTGTCTGATTAAATTCCAATGCAATGCGGTTCATTTTTTCTGTTTCAAAATTGATTGCCATTTTTGTTGAATCAGATAAATTGCTCATAGCCAACTCTTTGGCAATGATCTTTTTTGCCTTTGCAAACTTTCCGTTCTCTATCATATTATCCAGAAGGCTGTTATCTATTTTAACGGTTCCGTCTGCGTTCAACACCATTTTGGGTTTGCAGCCGCAAAGAGAAAATACGGTTGCCAAAACAATGACTGATAAAAATAACTTTTTCATAAGGTTGTGTAATTTTCTTTAAACCATCTTATTACATTCCCGACAGAATACTTTTGCCATGGCTCGCAAGTGCCGTGAAATGCAGTTGCAAGCTGTCGGGGATAAAAAAATCCGCAATCGGATTGCTCCTGATTGCGGACTTAAAGGTAAGCATTTTTCCTATTCCTTTACTCTCTCTCCGTACGAGCGGTCCTCTACCTTGATGCTGATTTTTTCACCTTCATTTATGAACAGAGGAACCATAACTTTTGCTCCTGTCTCCAATGTTGCCTCTTTCAAAGCGTTGGTAGATGTATTGCCCTTTACGGCAGGCTCTGTATAAGTAACTTGCAGATTCACAAACTGTGGAAGTTCGCATGTAAGAATCTCCTCTTTGTCTGCCCAAACCATCATCTCAACGTCCTGTCCCTCTTTCATGAGGTCTGCGTTTTCTACAAAATCTTCATTCAAATGAACTTGCTCATAAGTCTCTTTGTGCATGAAGTTGTAGCCCGTATCGTCTTTATAAAGGAACTGGTATGGTCTTCTCTCCACAGATACAAGGTCTATGCGCTCGCCTGCGCCATAAGTGTGTTCCAACAGTTTGCCGGTGTTTAAATCTTTAAACTTTGTTCTCACAATAGTGTTTCCTTTGCCCGGCTTAACGTGCTGGAAATAAACCAGCTGGCAAGGGTGCTCGTTAAATAGGAAAAATATTCCGTTCTTAAAATCTCCTGTAGTTGCCATATATCAATGTGTAAAATCTGGCGCAAATATAGTCATTTAGGCTTATTTTCAAAAATTTAGATGCGGCATCCAGTTGCCATTTAGGAGTGGAGGTTGCCCCGCATATCCCAATTGTATCATTGTTCTTAAACCATTTTTTATCAATTTGTTTAAGGCTTTGGATGTTATATGAGCGCGGGTTTGCAGCCTTGCATAAATCATATAAAACTTTTCCGTTTGAACTTTCCTTGCCGCTTACGAATATGATAACGTTGTGTGAACGAGCGAATTCTACCAGTTTGGAGTGTCTGCCTGCAACTTGTCTGCAGATTGTGTTGTGTACCGTGCATTCAACTCCCGGTGCCATCCGCTTTTTTATTTCTGCACAAATATGCTCATATTCACCGGGATCCTTTGTTGTCTGTGAGAAAATATTTATAGGCTTAGTATAATCAATCTCGTTGCAAATGGGCGGGTAATTATTTAAAGCCGAAGGTTGCGACCGAAGGGAGCATGCATCTGCGCGGCGGGAGCCCCGTATACCACCAGAGTTTGTTGGCTGCTCTGCGTGGGCTATTACACCCGCATTTTCAACAATGATAGTTCTTCCTTCCGCCTGCCCGACAAGTCCGTTAACCTCCGCGTGCCCCATCTTTCCAAAAATCACAATCTGTCCGGGGGTTTCACGGATTTTTTTCTGCAATTGCAGTACAACAGGGCACGTGCAGTCAATCAGACTAATATTGTTCTCTTTTGCAATCCGGTAGGTCTCAGGCGGTTCTCCGTGAGCGCGTATTAGGACGGAAGTATTGTGCAGACTTTTCATTTGCTCTATATCAATGACTTCCAATCCTTTAGTTTTAAGTCTTTCCAACTCTGAACCATTATGCACAATTGCTCCAAGAGAGTACAAATGTGCCGTATCACGGACATCCGGGCAGCTTTTATTGCCGCCGGCAACGGTACTCCTTTCTGACGAAGTATTCCTGCGCGGAGAAAGATTCTTCTCAGCCGTCTCAACGGCTCGTATCACTCCGTGGCAAAAGCCTGAATTGTTGTCTATTTCAACTTTAATCCGCATAGAGCGCAAAGATACACTTTACTCATCTTCTTTGAAAATCCCATGCTTAACAAGTTCAATAACAATGTAACCCCACTTATCATTCATTTCACCGCGTGCGATGTGGTAGACTTTATTTGGTGTGGTACAATATTTTAGAGCAATCAACAGATAGCGCCATTTATGTCTGGAGCGGTACCATTTCTTTTTCATAAACGCAGCAAAATTGAAATTCAGCGATGCGAATATACGCAAATTTTTGGCACTGCAATTTATCACAGTGAGGTTGATCCTATCCTGATCCAATTTATCGGGATGAGATCACGGAGGTCTCCCATTATAATAATTTATTAACTTTGCATTAATAGAAGGGAGAAGTGTTTATGGCTAATAGTAAGATAATCATCGCGATAGATGGATACTCCTCAACAGGCAAGAGTTCATTTGCAAAACTTGTTGCGGAGGGGCTCGGATATATTTACGCAGACAGCGGTGCTCTTTACAGAGCGGTTACATATTTTGCTTATACCAATGGATTCATTGATGATAATGGAGTTGTAGAGAAAATTGGATTGCAAAAAGTCCTGCATAAAATAGAGATTTTTTTCAAGACCTCCGGGCCGGACGGGAGAAGCATGACATATCTTAACGGTTCATGCATTGAGAAGCAAATTAGAACTTCCCGGATTTCAGGACTTGTCAGCCGAATTGCGGAAATTCCTTTTGTGAGAGAATATGTAGATGAAATTTTGCGCAAGATGGGGAGTGATAAAGGCCTTGTAATGGATGGTCGGGATATAGGAACGGCTGTCTTTCCAAATGCGGAATTAAAGATTTTTATGACGGCTTCTCCGGAGGTGAGGGCAAGGCGCCGCTTTGACGAGCTTAAATTAAAAGGAGCCAAAGATACTTATGACGAGGTGCTTGCAGCTCTTAAGAAGAGAGATGACATAGATGAGCACAGAGTAAAGGACCCTCTTACAAAAGCAAAAGATGCAATCGTTTTGGATAACAGCTGCATGACAATGGGAGAGGAGATAGATTGGCTCAACGCAATTTTAAAACCAAATTTCAATCTTCAAATTATTTGAATATAGGGGCGGCGTATGCAACAACATCCGCTTTTGTGACGGGGTTGCTTCCAAGTATTAATAAACGTTCTACAACATTGCGTAGTTCACGGATGTTTCCGCTCCAAGAGTGTTTTTTTAACTCTTCAATTGCATCATTGTTGATTTTTTTCATTGGCATTCCGCCTTCTGTGCAAATCTGTTTTATAAAGAAATTCACAAGAATAGGGATGTCCTCTTTTCTTTCGGCCAATGTCGGAACATGTATGATAATCACGCTAAGTCTCTGATATAAATCCTCTCTGAATGTTCCTTTTTTAATCTCTTCTGACAAATTTTTGTTTGTAGCGGCTACAACTCTGACATTTACGTTAATGTCCTTATCGCTTCCGACTCTTGTTAATTTATTTTCTTGCAGAACCCTCAGAACTTTTGCCTGAGCCGACAGACTCATGTCTCCGATTTCATCAAGAAATAAAGTGCCCCCGTCTGCCTGTTCAAATTTTCCTTTATGCTGTTTAACGGCAGATGTGAATGCTCCCTTCTCATGTCCAAACAATTCGCTTTCAATCAATTCACTTGGAATTGCAGCGCAGTTAACATCTATGAACGGCATTTGGGCGCGGTTGCTCTTTTCATGCAACCATCTTGCTACCAGTTCTTTGCCTGTCCCGTTAGAACCCGTTACAAGAACCCTTGCATCAGTTGGCGCAACCTTATCTATTATAGATTTCACCTGATTAATTGCAGGAGAGTCTCCAATGATTTCCTGGATGCCTGTTCCGGAAATTTTTCTCTTAAGAGTTTTGTTCTCTTTAACAATGGAAGTCTTCTCGCTGGCATTTTTTAGTGTAATGAGAATCCTGTTTAAATCCGGCGGTTTCTGAATGAAATCAAATGCTCCTTTCTTGATGCACTCAACCGCAGTATCTATTGAGCCATGGCCGGATATCATAACAACGGAAGATTCAACACCCTCCGCCACAAGCTTATCCAGAACCTCTACCCCGTCCATGCCTGGCATCTTTATGTCACAGAAAATCACATCAAAATTATTTGCAAGCGCCTGTTCAAGACCTTTTTTCCCATCCTCTGCAAGGGCAACTTCATGCCCTTCATCCTCAAGGATATCCTTAAGAGCCATACGGATGCTCTTTTCATCATCTATAATAAGTACTTTCATATTTGCGTATTAAACTTATAAAATCAAGTGCTGCAAATTTAGCAAAAAGATACAAAGTGTTAATTTACAGCCCCGGCACTGCGCTCAACTCTTATTTGGAGTATCTGTGCGGGAGAGGGTTGCGTCCTCACAAGAAGAATTACTCTGAAATTTTCACCGCCGGCCGTCAGATTGCCTATGGCATATTTCATTGGCGGATTACCGCTTTTATGGAGAATTGTAAAATGTTTTGGTGTATACTCTGCAAAGAAATTTTTCATAATCTGAGTTGCCTGAATTTTACTGCAATCAGTAGGGCTGCCTAAGACTTCCATCTCCAAATTATTTGCAAACCAGGCAGACAATTTCTCCGCATCTCCCTTTTGGATGTATTTAGAAATAGGGACAAATACATCTCCTCCTTCTCTTTGCGGAAAGCCAAAAGAACTTACTGCGGTAAAACCTGCGGCAATGCATATGGCTGCTGCCGCGGATATTAGAGAAGTACGTATGTTCTTAATTCTTAAATGCATAATATAGGTATAAAAATCTGCAAAAATCAAGCCATGTTGGGCAAAAATGGCTATTTTTGCACTGTATGAAAATAACGCTTCTGTGCACCGGAAAGACGGATTTCTCTTACATAAGCAGTGGTATGCAAATTTATGAGGAGAGACTGAGACATTACGTGAAGTTTTCCGTAGTGTATATTCCTGCGCTCAAAAATGTCTCTTCTTTAACTGAAGAGCAGATTAAAGAAAAAGAGGGGCTGCTTATTCTCAAAGAGATAGGAACGGGTAAAAATGGTGCGGCTAAAAGGGCCGGGAATGCTTGGGTTGTGTTATTGGATGAGCGGGGAATGTCTTTTGATTCAGTGGGATGGGCACGACATTTGGAGCAGAAGTTCTTATCCGGAGGCACGGACAAAGAGATTTTTTTTGTTGTGGGTGGTGCTTACGGTTTTTCAAAGGATGTTTACGCAAGGGCGAATGAGAAGATATCATTATCACAAATGACATTCTCTCATCAGATGGTGAGGCTGATTTTTATTGAGCAGTTGTACCGGGCATTTACTATAATGAAAGGGGAACCTTATCATCATCAGTAAATGGTTTATAATAAGTGAATTACAAGAGGTGTTTAAAGATGCTGTCGGGAAAATAGAGGATTTTTTTAAGAGCAAAATTGCGATTTTGTTTTTTATCTGCGCCGTGGTTTTGGGTGCGGTTTCTTTTTTTGTTACTCCTCAGAGTACATCTCTTAAGGGGCAGGCTTCTAAAGTTGAGCATATTATCCGTGACAGACAGAAGATTTTGGAAGGGTATGCCAATGCCGCGCTAAACAAACCGTCTTACGACTGGCTTAGTTTTGAGGATTTTCCGAGTGATATGGTGTTGTATCGTTACTGCGCGGATACTTTGCAGTCTTGGGTAAATCAATTTCCGATTAGTAATGATGATGTGGATATTGACGCTGCCGCGTATATGCAACTTTACAGGATTCATTATATGGGGAGTCATAATCAGTTTGATTCTCCGTTTGCGTATCTTACGGGAAGAGAGCAATATGTGAATCTTGGTTCATCATGGTATGTTGTAAAAGTTTATGCAAGAGGGAATAAAAAAGTAATAGCGGGCCTGCTTATAAAAACAGATTCTCAGGCATCAGATGCAACGGGGTCTTCTGTTATTAATCCAAGACTTAAGTTGCCGCGAAGATTGGATATTGTACCTATAAATTTTGATGACGGAGCAATTGTTAAAAGCGATGGCGGAGATGTTTTATTTGCTGTAATAGAGGATGTTACATCAAAAGGTTCCAGGAGCGTCAGCCTTCTGGTTTGGATTGCCATCGCATTGGCGCTTTGCGGATTTTTTTCATTTTTTTACCGGAAGAGAACGCTTAACGCGTTTCTGATATTCACTTTAGGGCTTACTTTACTGCGCGTTCTGTGTCTTCATTTTGGCGGCTATGTAAGATTAGAATCAGACATGTTCTCTCCAACTCTTTATGCAGATAATGGAATATTCTCATCTCTCGGGAATTTGCTGTTAAACAACTTATATGTATTCCTATTGGTTCTTGGAATCTATATGCTTAGAATCAATTGTTTACAATATGTTAAAACTCATTCCGGCTGGAGGAAATTTGCTCTTCAGATACCACTTGTCCTGCTCCCGATAGTTCTTTTCATTTACATAAATTTCACGTTTCGCTCTCTGATAAACAACTCAACAATTGTTCTGGAACTTTACAGAATTACACAGTTGAATTTCTATTCTGTTCTTTGCTATCTCTCTTATGCTCTGCTGTTTTTAACCCTGCTTTTTTCCGTTCAGAATGCCGCAAAAACAATCGGCCTTAAGAGAACATATTATTTGCTCTCCACCAAAAATATTTTGATATTCATTTTTGCCGTCTCTCTATATACCTTGCTTACAACAAATTACCTGAGCTTTAAAAAAGAATGCGAGTGGAGCAAAGTTGTGACAAACAAGCTCTCAATAGAGAGGGATTTGGGGCTGGAACTGGAATTGCGTTCAATAGAGATGAAGCTTGCCAAAGATCCCATCTCTGCAATAATACTTAATCTCCCAAAAGAAAATCTTAAACTTTTGGAACAAAGATTTTCTGAGCTTTATTTCCAGAGCATTAAGCAAAAATATCTTATCAGTCTTACTATTTGCCGTCCCAATGATGTGTTGCCGCTGCCGCAACTTGTTGATTGTACGCAGTATTATGAGGCCTTGCTTGCACAGTATGACGCAATGCCAATTGCGGATGGAAGCAGTTTCTTTTACTTGAGCAATTATAAAGGGAAGGTTGGTTACCTTGGCATATTCAGATACTTGACGGAGGGAGGACCGGTAAATCTTTATATTGAAATAGATTCAAGGTTTGCAGAAGATCCGTCGGGATACCCTAATGAACTGTTTGATTATCAGCAGCAGGATAATACCGTTATTCCTTCGGATTATTCATACGCAAAATATTTTAACGGACGCCTTACTCTTTATAAAGGCAATTATAACTATCCTATTTCTGCCGAGAAATATAAAACTCGCAATGGTTTTGCCGTTGAGATAAAGGATAAATGCGTTCATTTTGTCAATCAGGTTTCTGATGATAACCTGGTGGTTATCAGCCGTCCTAAACGTTCCTTGTTTCCTTATATTGTTTCATTCTCTTATTTGATGCTGTTTTATTGTGCAATATTTTTTATTGTTTTGCGCGTAAGGAGAGCAAGGCTGAGAGCGGTATCAAGGTTGAAAGGTCCAAAGAAATCTCTTAGAAGAAAACTGACATATTTGCTTACATCCGCACTTGTTGGTGCGCTTATAGTATTGGCTCTTGGAACAGTTTGGTTTAGTATCAATTACTATAACGGAAGCAACAGGCTGAGGCTGGAAGAAAAAATACAGACGGTGCAGAAGACGCTCTCTACTTATTGTTCTTATGCGCGTGATTACACGGATATCAATTCCAATGATTTATTCCAGACCATGGACAGGCTGGCCAATGATACTCAAGTGGACATAAATCTTTATGACCCGCACGGCAAACTTATCCGTTCTACAAAACCTGAATTGTTTGAGAAATTTGTGCTCTCATCCAGAATGAATTCAAAGGCTTATTCTGAACTTGTCCTTAAGACAAGGAGCCAAGTGTTTAATAAAGAGCGAGTTGGAATATTTCATTATTATTCTTTGTATTCTCCTATCTTTAATGTGAACGGCAAACTTATAGCAATTGTAAATATTCCGTATTTCTCCAGGACAACTTCTTTGAGGGGTGACCCTTCCTCCGTTGTTGCGGCAATTATTAACGTTTACATAATACTGCTGATTATTGCAATATTCTTTGGTACGGTGCTTTCCAATTCTGTTACAAGGCCGTTGGCTCAAATAAGCGGTAAAATGCAGTTCATAGACGTATCAAAAAATCCGGAGCACATCAACTATAAAAGTGAAGATGAATTGGGACTTTTGGTGGGGGCATATAATAAGATGGTGGATTCTTTGGCTGCAAGTACAAAACAGATGGCGCAAACTGAGAGAGAAAGGGCCTGGAGTGAGATGGCGCGCAGAATTGCCCATGAGATTAAAAATCCTCTTACACCTATGAAACTTAGCATTCAGAGACTTATAATGTTGAAGAAGAAAAATGCGCCCGGATGGGAAGAGAAGTTTGAAGATACCGGGAATTCCATTTTGGAGCAGATAGATATCTTATCCAATACTGCATCGGAATTTAGCAGTTTTGCAAAATTTTTTGTAGAAGATAACTCTGTAGTAAATTTGTATGAGGTTATAAGAGAACAAAAGATACTGTTTGATACACAGGATAATATAAGAATTTCTTTTGGCTATGATTCTGAGGGGTGCAATGTTTATGCAAGGAAGGGACAGCTAGTCAGAGTATTGGTTAATCTGATCTCCAATGCAATACAGGCTCTTGAGAAAGTGAGTGCAACCGGCAAGGGATTTATAAGGATATCTCTTCAAGATAAAGGGGAGGATTATGTTGTTGCGGTAGAGGACAATGGAGATGGAGTTAAAGAGGACGACATGTCAAAATTGTTTACTCCAAACTTTACAACAAAGAGCAGCGGCAACGGGCTTGGACTTGCAATCAGCAAGAGTATAATAGAACAGAGCGGCGGAAAAATCTGGTATTCAAAGTCTGAATTGGGCGGCGCAAACTTTGCTTTCAGCCTTCCAAAATATAAATGATAATGGTTAAATATAATTTTGATGAAATCATTGAACGCAGAAACACTGATTGTTTGAAGTGGGATTCGGTAGAGGAGAGATGGCATAAAAAGAATTTGCTTCCCATGTGGGTGGCGGATATGGATTTCCGTACGCCTCCGTTTTTGATGGATGCCCTTAACAAAAGAAATGAGCATGAAGTGCTTGGTTATGCACGCCGTCCGGAGGAGTGGTATAAATCTATAATTTATTGGTTTAAAAAGCGTTATGGGTGGAATATAAAGGCGGAAAACATTGGCTTTGTTCCCGGAATAGTTGTAGGTCTTTGTCATGCTTTAAGATGTTTTACCAAGCCGGGAGATAAGGTTTTAATTATGCCTCCGGTTTATTTTCCTTTCCGTCTGCAGATTCTTGCGGCCGGGTGCAAGCTTGTTAATTGCAATTTGAAATTAAAGGACGGTGCTGCAGGAGAAAATGCTTCAAATAAAAAAACTTCAAATTGCGGAGAGCAATTTGAGTTGGATTTTGAGGATTTCCGCAAAAAGATAAAGGGCTGTAAAGCCATGATTCTCTGTAATCCTCACAATCCCGGCGGAAGAGTATGGACCCGTCGGGAACTGGAAGAAATTGCAAAAATATGTTTGCAGAACAGGGTGCTTGTGCTGTCAGATGAGATTCATTGTGACCTCACTTTTCCTCCTTTCAAACACATTCCGTTTGCAACTGTTAATGCCGGTCAGGCCTTGAATACCATAACGTTTCATGCTCCGAGCAAAACCTTCAATTGTGCCGGCCTTGGAAGCAGCGAGTGGATTGCCACAAACAAAAAACTGCACGACGCATTTGCTAAATATTTGGATGACGGAGAGTTTGACGGAGGCAATGTTTATTCTTTTATTCCCGACAGATATGTCTATACACCGGAGGGTTACGAGTGGCTTAAGCAGGTGCTTAAATATATGCAGGGTAATGTGAATTACGTTGAGAAGTTCTTGAAAGATAATTTTACTGTTGATACCGTTTCAAAAGCTAAAGGAGGCAGGCAGATGTATGAGCGCAGAATGCAGCTTATTACAATGATAAAACCGCAGGCTTCATTTTTGATTTATATTAATTTCAGAAATCTTGGTTTGACGCAGAAACAACTTTACAGTTTCATATCAGATGATGCGCATCTTGCCCTTAATGATGGAGCCGTATTTGGTCCTGGAGGAGAGGGCTTTATGAGAATTAACATCGGTTGCTCGCGTTCAACCGTTGAGCAGGCTATGGCTCAGTTAAAGAGTGCGTTTAATAAGAAGTTCTGCAAATAATTTCTATATTTGCCCCCGCATTCCGTAAGGAGTGCGAGTTTGCTCCACAAGGGGCATTTGATTTGCTCCGCAAGGAGAAAGTTTCGGGATGTGGCGCAGTTGGCTTAGCGCGCCTGCTTCGGGTGCAGGAGGTCCCCCGTTCGAGTCGGGGTATCCCGACGGGTAAAAAAAAGCAGCCGTATTTTTCGGCTGCTTCTTTTTTTGCGTCGCGGTAATCTACCGCTGTATGTAATCTACTAATAACCAGGGTTCTGTACCAGATTGGCATCTGCATTGATGTCATCCTGGCTAATAGGAAGAATGGTTCTGAAGAACGTTCTGTCAATTGTTGACTCTCTGTAAGGGTGAGGAAGTTCTCCCTCTCCGCCGTCGATTACATCATTATAAGTGATACTCTTGTTGCAGCGGATTAGGTCCCAATATCTCTGACCCTCTCCAAATAACTCCTTGCTCTTTTCTGATAGAATCATATCCAGAGTAACAGTTGATTCAGTAGCGGCAGCCAAGTTAGGAGAACGCTTTCTAATCTGATTCAGATAGTAAGCGGCACCATCTGTTTCTTTTAAATTGCCTGTTCTAAATGCAGCTTCTGCAGCAATTAGATATATTTCAGAAAGTCTGCAAAGCTTAATGTTAACAGCTGTATATCCGGCCTTGCCATCTCCTGAAAGAGAGGTACTTCCAAGATATTTATAGCATGAGCCAAATCTGGTCTTAGATAACTCATCATAAGCCATAATGCCCCAGCGAATATCGTTTGCATCTTCTTTCATTCTGGCCAGCCAGAAATCACTTGCAACAAATAATCCGTCAGAATCTCCGTCGCAATCATTCTCGCGGCTGATAGTCTCGCCAAGGCAAGAAGAGCCGTGGTCAGCCTCATTAATGTTAACTGCAAACTCAATTATGGATTCGCTTCCGAATTGCTTCTTCCATGAATCTACCCATTCTGAATTTGAGTACAATGAGTAATCGCCGTCCTTAATGATTTCTTTGCAAGCTGCAAGGGCTTCTGCATATTTGCCCATCTCCATGTCAACTCTAGCCTGAATTGCCAGGTTGCCATAGTAGTTGATGTAGCCGTTATGAGCATCCTTTCCAATCAAGCCCGCTCCTGTAGTCAAATCGTTGACTATTTGAGTGTAGATGTCATTAACGGTAGCGCGTGAAGGTTTCTCATTTGTTGCCAGAGTTGACGTAACCAACGGAACCGCAAGAGCGGCTTTATCAACGTTATAGTCTTTTCCGTACATTCTCACAAGGTCAAAATAAATCATTGCTCTGTAAGTATAAAGCTGGCCTTTAGCATCGCTGAAATCCTCTTTTGTACCGGCTTTTTCTACTTCGTCAATACTCTCTAAAACACTGTTTATTTGTGCAATGCAAGTATAACCTACGCTCCAGAAACCTGAATATGTTCCGGAAACGGAGGTATGACTGAATGTATAAAGTCCGTCGGAACCTCTTCCGTTTGAAACAACAGTGTAATCTCCGCCTTTGGCATCTGCATAAAGCAGAATGTTACGGCCGTATAGTGAAGTACTCAACATCTCTCTTACCAAACCGTTGATAGCAACCTCTGCATCTCTTGCGGTTGAAATTGAGCCTTCTGAGTCAACGCTGTTTGTCGGTTTCATATCCAGAAAATCATTGCAGGACGTGAATGCAAACAAACTTAATACAACTAATATTATAGTATATAATTTTTTCATTTTCTTACAGTTTTATCAGTTAAAAACCAAGTTCCAATCCAAAGGTAATAACCTTGCAGAAAGGTGTTTCCCAACCTCTTGTGCTGTATTGGTTAGTCTCAGGGTCAACCTCATTATAAGCTGCCCATGTAAATAGGTTGGTGCCGCTGCAATACACTCTTGCGTTCTGCAATCCAACTTTAGAAATCCACGTTTTAGGAAGATTATAACCAAGGGTTACTGTCTTAAGTCTTAAGAAATCTCCATGGTGTAGGTGACGGGTACTCTTAATCATGGCGTCAGTCAAGTCTACACCTTGAATCTGAGGAACTGTTGTTACCTGACCCTCATGAGTCCATCTGTTCTTTGCTACAAAAGCAGAACGAGTTCTTGTCCAATAGTAACCATCATCATTTATATCCTTTTCTGCGCCGTCATACAGCCAGCAGCCAAGTTTGTAAATAAAGTTTAATCCAAGAGTAAAGTTCTTCCATGTAACGTTTGTATTGATACCGCCGTAAATCTTTGGAACACCGTCTCCTATGATTTTTTCATTAGCATCATTGTAGTCATAAGAAGCCCATCTGCCGGCATATTTGAATTTGCCGTCAACTCCCTCTTTAAAGTTTGCCTCATCCTCTTTAGAACCATTGATGTACCATACTTGTTTTCCGTTTGCAGGATTAACACCGGCCCACTCACGTCCCCAGAATGCAAGGGTAGATTGTCCCTCTCTGTAGATGTAGTTTGCACGTGAATCGCCTCCCGTAGGGTCAGACCAAAGAATGTCTTCTCCGCCGTAAAGTTTTTTAACCTCGGATTTAAGGACGGAAGCAGTTAAACTTGCGCTCCATGTAATTTCTTTGTTGCGGATAATATCGCCGCCCAATTCAATTTCAAATCCGTTGTTGTTAATTTTCCCAATGTTCTGAAGTTTAGAAGAATAACCGGTTACAGTAGGAATAGGAACATCCTGCAGCAAATCTTTGGAATCTCTGTTAAACCACTCAATTGTACCATATAATCTTTGGTCAAATAGGCCGAATTCCAACGCAATGTTTGTGGTGTAGTTAGTCTCCCATGTCAAGTTCTCATCTGCAGTGGTGCTGATGATGCTGCCAGGATTCTGCTGATACTTAAGAGTAAATGCAGAAAGAGATCTCCAGCCGTAATCGCTGGAAGGAAGCGTACCGTTAATACCGTAGGAAGCCCTAAGTTTTAAACTGGAAATCCATGAAACATTTTTCAGAAATGCTTCATTTGAAACTCTCCAGCTTCCTGCTACCGACCAGAAATTGCCCCAGCGATTGTCTTTCCCAAGTTTAGAAGAACCGTCGCGTCTGTATGATGCAGATGCGTAGTATCTGTTGTCGTAGTTATATTCTGCTCTGCTCAGAACTGATGCAAGTGAGTTGCCCCAATTGTAAGCGTTAGCGTCAACCACTCCGGCTGTAGCTACAGTGTGCACTGTAGAAGGCAGGAATGTGCCGGAAGAGCGTTGAAAATCAGTCTTATTCTTTTCTGCCTCAAAACCTGCAAGCAATGAAACAGTGTGTTTCTCCGCAAATGTTGTGTTGTAAGAAATTGTAGAAGAAGAGACCATTTTGTTGGTATTTGTTGTCATCTCATGAATTTCTCCGTCTGTTCCTGCACCATTGTAGTGTTCTGCACTTATATAGTAGTGATCTAGTGTTTCTGCATTATCATAAGAGAAAACAGTCTTTGCATCAAGTCCGGGAAGAATGTGAAGGGTAAGAGTTTCAGAAGCTCTAATCTTCAGGGTTCTGGAAGAGTTTGACCATTTGTCGTGATAATAATTTGGGTTATAGCAATATCCGTTGAATTTTAGATAAGGCTTTGTTTCGTCACTATAATAGTACGGCCAATATAGAGGGAACAACATGTTCCTGGAAGCCATGAAGTAGTTGCTGCTTGTGCTTCTGGAATCATTGAATCCTACCGTCTTGGTTCTTCCAAGGTCTACGTTAGTTGTAAATTCAAAATACTTACCAATCTTTTGGTTCAAGTTTATACGTCCGGATACGCGGGTGAACGTATTGTCAATAACGCGACCCTTGTCTTTTGTATAACCAATTGATGTGTAATAAGTTGTCTGATCATTGCCACCGCTTACGGAAAGATCGTAAGTTTGATAAACACCTGTCTTGAATAAATCGCTGTTCCAGTCATAATACTTATTCAATCTTTTCTCTGCTCCGTCAACAACGCCAATGTTAAGTTTGGCATAGCGGCCGGTATTCTCAGAAGTAATCAGATATCCGTGATTTTTCCATCTGTCACCGGTGTTGATTTGCTTTAGAGCATAAGTATTGGCCTGCGCCTCCGTATAACCGCTCTGCAATCTGTAATCCCAGAAAATTTCATACTCCATTGCAACCTGGTCTTCTGCAGAAGCAGATGAGTAGTTCTTTGTAGCCCATGAAGGGGAAATTGAGACGGAAGTTTTAAAGTTAATAGAAGGTCTTCCGGATTTTCCTTTCTTGGTAGTAATAACCACAACTCCGTTTGCAGCACGTGAACCATAAAGAGAAGATGCGGCAGCATCTTTCAAAACCGTGATGCTCTCAATATCGTCCGGATTCAAAGTGCTCATGACGTTGTTGGTAGAATAAGTATAGCTGTACATCTGTCCGGCATCCCCCTGTGAAACAGGTACACCGTCAATGACATACAATGGCTCCGTAGATGCATTCATGGAACCGATGCCCCTTATATGGATGGAAGTTGTTGAACCGGCTTGTCCGGAACTCTGGGTTACCTGCAATCCTGCAACTTTACCATTCAATGCATTTTCAAATGAAGCCGTAGGGACATCCTTGATAGCATCATTTTTGACAACTGCCGCGGCACCCGTATAAGTACCTTTCTTAGCGGTACCATAAGCTACAACTATGGTCTCTTCCAATGCCGTGGCGTCTGCTGAAAGCTGAACGTTAACAATAGTTCTGCCGTTAAGCGCGACTTCCTGTTTAGTAAAGCCAATGGAAGAAAAAACCAAGGTAGCATTTGACGGAACGTTAGGAATGGAAAACTTACCATTATCGTCCGTGAAAGCACCAATCTTTGTCCCCTTTACTTGAACGTTAGCTCCGGGAACAGGCTGACTGTCATCTTTGGAAGTCACCGTACCTGATACGGTAACTTTTTGTGCATACATCATTGTGGATAGCAATGCTGCAAGCGCAAACAAAAAGATTTTTTTCATTAGGTTTGTTTTAATAAGTTATTGTTTTGGCAGGAAAATATATCCACACCTTTTACGATGCTAAGATAATAATATTAATAAAAAACTGTAACATAATTGTAATAAAATTTATAATATTTTTGTTATTTATCCCGCAACGTTTTAGTTTTAGTTGCATCTGCAAAACATTTTTCTCTCTGTAATCATACTTTCATTTTTTAATTACCTTTGTCTACCGTTATAAATCTAAAACGGCCATGTTCATAAATTATTTTAATCTTCATCACGACAGCCTGAGTAAGTCTGTCAAGTATTTTCTCGTTATTTTTATCGCCGCTACAATTTCCTGCAATCTTACAAGTTGCGGTGGAGGGGGCGGTGGTCCGGTCACTCCTTCCGGGGGGTCCAAGTCCGGCTTGCACGCCCTAACCGGATTCAATATCAATGCTGCTATAAACAGTGGATTATCAACTGATTGCAAAGGAGTGATAGTAGACAGTCTGGTGCTGATTACAGTACCGGACGGAATGGCTTTGAACTCTTTGATACCGGACTTTTCAATTTCCGCTAATGCGACTCTTTATGTAAACGGTGTTCCGGCTACAAGCGGAAAGACACCCGTAGATATGACAAAATCTGTTAAGATTACCGTGGTTGCGGAGAACGGGACTTCTCATGCATATTATTGGCTGCTTGCCCGCAACGGCAATGCAACTTTTGACAATCAGGCATATACAATTATGAAAAATTTTAATATTCCGGGTATTTCTCTTGCGGCTACAAAAAATGAAAAGCTTGTATATTCTGCGGGTTACGGATTTGCTGAAACCGAGACGCATACAAGAGTTACCCCTAATATGCTGTTTAGGCTGGGAAGTGTTTCCAAGCAGCAGACGGCATTGTGTATCATGACATTATATGAGGAGGGCAAATTGCAACTTACCGACCATGTATTTGGAAATGGCGGCATTTTGCAAAATGAATTTCAGGAAACTTCCACTTATCCCTTTGTAAATGGTGTTACAAGCGTTACCGTTAAAAATCTTTTGGAGCACAACAGCGGATGGACAGACCAGCTGATATTTGATACGTCCGAACCTGTTGCCAGCATGACCCTGGACCAAAGAATAGACTATTTAATCCACCATGTTTCTATGTCTTCAGCCGTTGGTAGCACATATCATTATTTTAATATGGGCTTCTGTATTTTGGGCAGAATTGTTGAGAAGCTGACAGGTAAAACTTTTGAGGCATATCTTAGGGAAGTAACAGCTAAAGCGGGAGTCACGGATATGTGGATAGATAAGACTACAAGAGCTGAGAAGAGAAGCAATGAGGTTGTTTATTATTCTCAGGCTTCCGGAGGCAATGCATATTTGAATCCTATGGAGGTTGTAAGTTCTTGCGGAGCTGTGATTGCTTCTGCCCCTGAATTAATGCAGCTTCTTTGTGCCGAGGATTACGGAACCGTAGTGCCGGATATCTTAAAGAGCAGCACTTTGGATTTGATGTATACTCCGTCTGCCAGCTATTCTCATTATGGACTGGGCTGGAGGTTAAATCACGGCTACTATACTAACTGGGCATCATATCACGGAGGTAATCTTGCCGGCACCGGAACTCTTTGGGCAAGAGGAAGCAAGGGTGTTAATGCCGTTGTTCTTTGTAACTCCAGGAGCTATCGTGAGGATATAGATTTTGATACTAGTCTTTATGATTTGCTTGGTACTGTAATGGGTGCGCTTGGAGATTAAGTGTTTTATGCAGGCATTGCCTGCAAGTTTATCATAAATGAAAAAGCGTCTCGGAAAACCGAGGCGCTTTTTGTTAATGTACCGGACTTAAAATAGTCCGTATGTAAAGTTAATAGGGTTAGTCTTTATATCCCGGAGTCTGCTGCAGTTCTTTATAAGTTACTCTTTCAATGCTAGATATAGGAAGAGCTACTCTGTAATCATCCCATGAAATTGTGTAAGGTATTGCACCCGCAAAATCATCAGGATCGTCAACCATGCTTCTGCTTAGACTACCGCCGCGGCGCATGATATCAAAGAATCTGTGACCCTCTCCAATGAACTCTTTTTGATTCTCCAGATCTACAAGAGTTTTTGTAGCAACTACATCAGTAGCTGTAGCATCGGCCCTCTCTCTTACGGCATTCAAGAATGAACTTGCATCTGCAGCTCCGGTCTCAACACCGGCCTCTGCAGCAATTAGGTAAGCCTCTGCAAGTCTAAGTATATGAGGGTTGTTACGTCTGAAAGTATAACCCTGAGTCTTGTTGCCGACAAATTTCTTCAGCCAATATTTTCCGCTCTTCTTAACGCCGGTTACAGGATCATCATATTGAATCATCTGTGCGCGAACATCATTAGGGGTAGATGCAAAAAGTTTTCTCCACTTCAGAGTAGGAACAACGCTTGCTCCTGCATTGCTGTCATCAAACCAAAGGTAGTTGTAAAAACCTCCGTCAAATCCGGCATCTCCATCAATATCTCCGCTCGTGGATACAAGAACCTCCAAAACAGCCTCGCTGTTTCCTTCGACACCCCATGATGTCAGGTAATCGGCATTAGGAACCAAGCTGTAAGGGGACTTTGTAATAACCTCTTTAGCAGATTTATATGCCTCCGCATAGTTGCCCATGTAAAGATACATTCTTGCCTGAAGAAGTTTTGCTCCCCAATAATTGAAGTGTCCAAGATTTTTGTCTGTTGAAAGCAGTGGAAGCGCAGCCGTAAGATCAGATGCAACTTGAGTATAAGTCTCAGCGACAGTGCTTCTTGGCAATTTAGCCTCTGAAGGAGCTACCGGCTTTGTAACAATTACGGCACCAAGTGATGCTCCCTGGTCATACAAATAAGGCTTTCCATAAAGTCTTGCCAAATCAAAATAGCAAAGGGCACGTACTGAGTAGGCCTCTCCAAGGTAATTATTCTTTTTGGCTATATCGGAATCCGATGTAACATTTAAATCACTAATATTGGCAATAAGAGTGTTAGCCCTCATTATTGTTGTATAATATGATGTCCACAAAGAAAAATAATTATTTGCAGAAGGCTCATACTCAAGAGCATAAGCAATGCTACCTGTACCGCTGACCTCTTTTGGATAAAGGTTATCGGCTCTCATATCGCCCATGGTTATCATGGTGCCGCCATATAGGGTGTAGTATTTCAATAGCGTATAAAGTCCGTTTACGGCAACACCTGCATCCTCCAGGGTAACAGAAGCTTTTGACGCCGGAACGGAATCAGTAGGAGTGTCATCTAAGAAGCCTTTGCATGAACCGGCAGATAGGATAACTCCAATTGACATTATAATGCATAAAATCTTTTTCATAATCTTATATGTCATTTAGTTAAAATGAAACCTCTATACCAAATGTAAAAGTCCTTAGCATAGGCATCTGGTAATTGTAATTTCCGTCGGCTTGAACCTCAGGATCAATCTCGGAATTAGAAATAGTCACCAAGTTGGTGCCGGCAACGTAAACTCTGGCATTCTTTAGAGTTAGTTTCTCTACAAATTTTTTAGGTAAGCTGTAAGAAACCGTCATGTTCTTAAGCCTCATGAAGTTGTCCCTATGCAGATAACGGGTTGAGTTATAATAACCTCCCTGGTTGTTTCCAAGGATACGCCTAGGAATATCACCATTTGTGTTGTCTTGTCTCCATGTATTTCTTTGTGATTTAAGAATTGGCTGAGTGAAAGTTCTGTAACCGTCATTGGCAAGTTCATCCGTTGCGCCATCCCATATGTAGCCGCCATACTTGTATGACCAAGCCATTGAGAATGTCAAATCTTTCCATCTGAAGTTTGCGTTGAAACCACCGTAACCCTTTGGGATAGAAGTTTTACCGTCAATAATCATAGAACTGGCCTTTTGTCTTGTAGTAGGTGTGTAGTTGAAGCTATTGCAAGGCATTGTCTCGCCGCTTTTTATGACCTTTCCGTTCTTTAATGTAACGTCCTGGCTAACAACATCTCCCTTCTTATAATAAGAACCCTCTGCATACATGGGAGCACCGGTTTCTTTATTTACTCCAAGATACTGTCTTGTGTAGAACTGATAGAAAGAGTAACCCTGTTTCCAAATCCATACGTCATTGACAATTTCCTCACCCGGCTGTGACAATGCTTTAACTTCATTGTGAACCGTTGCCCAGTTGGCGCCAACTGACAAATCATAATCTTTCTTCTTAAGAATGTCAACGTTTACAGACAACTCCCAGCCGTGGTTAACCATTGCACCAATATTCATAAGTGAAGTGGAGAAACCTGTGGTTGAAGGAACAGTTGCATCCAAAAGCAAATCGGTGGTTTTCTTACTGTAATACTCGGCAGTAAAAGAGTATCTGTCAAATATTGTCCCCTCAATAGCCAAGTTCCAGTTCTTGTTTTTCTCCCAAGTTAAATCCGTATTGGCAACATTTGAAGGATAACTTGCACCTTGCTGACCATAGTTGCCGTAATCATAAACAGCCATGTATCCATAGTAGCTGGAAGGCAGAGTACCGCTTGTTCCATAGGAACCGCGCAACTTACCGTCATTTATCCATTCATATTTCTTTAAGAACTCTTCATTTGCAAATCTCCATGAACCTGATACTGACCAGAAATTGCCCCATCTATTGCTGGGAGCAAGTCTTGATGACCCGTCACGTCTGAATGTTCCGGTTAAATAATATTTTGCATCATAATCATAATTCAAGTTACTGATTAATGAAAGCAACCCTTCCTCTCTTGAATAAGAATAGCCGTCATCAAAGTTGGCTGCAAGATAGGACTCTGTGGCACCTAAATATTTAAAGTCCATTTTCCCCAAACTTGTCATTTTGTAACGATCTCTTTCAGCCTCCCATCCAAGCATTGCGCTAACATGGTGCTTGCCAAAAGTCTTGTCAAAGTTTGCAGTTGTAGATGATACCATTCTGACATCATTGCGGTGTCTGTCAGACGCATAACCTCCAATATCACTGTAAGCGTAGAAGTTAGGGTGGCCATACAACCATGCAAAACGGTCATGTTCATACTCCCAGTCATTGCTCAATATAGTCTTGACTTTCAAGTAATCAGTGATAGTAGCTTCCGCCCATCCCTTTAACATCAAACGATTCTGCCATGCATCATTAACCTGTGCGTTGTAAGAAGCAACCGGGTTAATTGTGTTAAATCTTGTGCTCATGTGCTCAAGATAAAGATCACCGCTATCCTTATATTTATAAGGCCATCTGTCAGTTAGAACGACTTTCCAGATGAAGAACGGATTGTCCTTAGAAGACCATCCATCCTGGTGGCCATCCTGATACTGCCAAGAATACTGAAGTGTTGCTCCAATCTTTACTCTCTTTGCAGCCTGCGCGTCCATATTGATAGTGGTAGAGAATCTCTGTAGTTTATCAATCTTAATAACACCGCCCTGATCTGTATAAGCGATGGATGCATATACTTTTCCTTTATCTCCGCCGCCTGTAATGCTATACTCGTAAGTCTGATTAATACCCTTCTGGAACAAAACTTTCTCCCAGTCCTTATAAATATACTTGGTATAATCTCTTGCAGGATAGTTTTTTGCAAGCATTGCAGCAGTATAATCATCTAGAGAGGCATATGTTCCTTTCCATTTTGTAGGATTGTCCTGCCCGTAATTGTAGAACTTCTGTCTTTCCAGCTCTTCCGTCTCAGAATCCGAGCATTCCGGATAGTTGTTATACGCAAAATATGAGACACCAAGAGATGCTTTAAATGTAGAGGTCAAATCTCCTGCCTTTCCTTTTTTGGTAGTGATTAGGACAACTCCGTTGGAAGCACGTGAGCCGTAAAGTGAGGCGGCTGCTGCATCCTTTAGAATTGTGATTGACTCAACATCGCTGGGGTTCAAATAGTTCATTGCACTTGTAGAAATATTGCCTGAGCCATAGTCTCCGCTAGTTGCAGGAACACCGTCGATAACATACAAAGGCTGGTTACCTGCGTTAAATGAGCCAAAACCGCGGACATTAATTTCTACTTGAGAACCGGGCTGTCCGGAATAAGAAGCTACTTGTACACCGGCAGCTTTACCTGCAAGTACTTGTTCAAAACTAACTACGGGGGCGTCTTTAATAGCGTCCTGTTTTACTACCGTAGCGGAACCGGAATAGGATCCCTTTTTAACAGTACCATAGGCTACAACAATAGTTTCATCCAAAGTAGTGGCGCTAGAAGCCAAGGCCAAATTAACGACCGCTCTTCCTCCAACAGCAACTTCTTCTGTGGTAAAACCTATAGATGAAAATACAAGGGTAGCATTGACAGGAACACCTGCAATGGAATATTTGCCCTTTTCATCTGTGAAAGCACCGACCTTTGTTCCCTTCACCTGAACATTTGTTCCGGGGATTGGCTGGCCGTCATCCTTAGAGGTTACGGTACCTGTTACCGTAACTTTCTGCGCAAACATTATTGTGGAACACAATGCAGCTAACGCAAATAAGAATAGTTTCTTCATTGATTGTTTGGTTATAGTTAATAATATGTTGAATAATATTTAGTTGTTACATTATTCTCCATAGCAAAAGTAACAAATTAGTTCCATCGGAGTAACAAAATTGTAATTTATTTGTTACTTTTTTTTTGAATTGGCTGCAACGTTTGAAAAAAAACGGCATCATAAGCTTTTAAAACCGGTTTTCATGGTTTATTTGAAGAACCGGAAAAGCCTTAAAATTCAATAAAATAGACTTTCAAATTGAAAGAAAGAGATATGCTATTTTTGCCTCAAAAAGATATTTACAGGACAGCCCGTAAAATTGAAATAACTGCGCAACTTGTTCTCTAAGAAACGTTTATACGGTTCTTTGATGTATTGCGGCAGGTTGCAGAAAAAGGCAAAAGACGGAGTCCTTGTAGGGAGCTGAGTTATAAATTTAATCTTTATATCCTTGCCCTTATACATTGGAGGCTGATGATTTTCAATTTCCGGAAGCAGAGCCTCGTTTAACTTGGCTGTAGGGATTTTCCTGGAATAATTTTGATAAACTTCCATTGCAACTTTGAGAACGTCAAAGATTCTCTGCTTGTTTATTACAGATGTGAAAACAATTGGAACATCATTGAACGGAGCTATTTTCTGAAGAATGGATTCTTTAAAATCTTCCATTGTCTGGGAGCTCTTTTCTATTGTGTCCCACTTGTTTACAACAAATACGCAACCTTTGCCGTTTTTTTGGATAAGGTAGAAAATATTCATGTCCTGCGCCTGAATTCCCTCCGCCGCATCTACCATCAATAAGCAGATATCTGAATTTTCTATGCTGCGCACTGCACGCATAACAGAGTAGAATTCAAGGTCTTCTGTGACTTTAGCTTTCTTCCTCAAGCCTGCAGTGTCTACAATCATAAAGTCATAGCCAAATTTGTTATATCTGGTACTTATTGAATCTCTGGTAGTTCCGGCTACAGGAGTGACAATATTTCTGTCCGTTCCAAGCAGCGCATTTGTAAGAGAAGACTTCCCGACGTTTGGTCTACCCACAATTGTAATGCGTGGAAGATTTTCAAGTTCGGCATCTTCCGGTTTCGGCTTTGGAAGTACCTCGCAAATTTTATCCATCAGATCTCCTGTGCCTCCTCCGTCTGCGGCTGCAATGCTGAACGGTTCTCCAAGTCCAAACTTGTTGAATTCATAAGAGCCGTACATTTTATCTCCGGTATCCACTTTGTTAACGGCAAGAATAACAGGTTTATTACAGCGTCTTAAAATATTCGCAATTTCTTCATCATAGTCTGTTATTCCCGTATCAACATCACACATAAACAAAATCACATCCGCCTCTTCTATTGCGGCAAGAACCTGTTTGCGGATTTCATTCTCAAAAACATCCTCAGAATTAGACGTATAGCCACCCGTGTCAATTACGGAAAAAGTTTTTCCGCACCACTCGCATTTACCGTAGTGGCGGTCTCTTGTAACGCCGGCCTCTTTGTCTACAATTGCTTTGCGCTCTCCAACCATTCTATTGAAAAGCGTTGATTTGCCAACATTCGGACGTCCTACTATTGCAACAATTCCCATAATTTTTCCCTCCCGACAGTTTTATTTAATTAATTTTTTTAAGGCGCAATCTCCAACTCCACAGCCGCTGCACTCATCATCCATTGCGGATTTTATTTTTCTTGTGTGTCCCGGTTTTTTGCCTGATGCCTCTCCCCAAATAGCCTCGTCTTCCTCCTTCATACAAACAATTCCTCGCTTTCTAAGTTCTTTATTATGAGAAATCTCCCCATCCGGAAACTGCCCGTTCTTTTTAAAGATTATGTTAAAACATAATCCAAACACGCAGAGCGCAACAACAACAATGGAGATCAATATTACCTTCATAACGCACAGTATACTAAATGATTATAAGAGCCACTTCTCTTTATACCCAACAGGCTTGCTGCTGATATTAAGAATGGGAGGCAACTGATAAACTTTAAAATAATACTTATTCATAAGCTCTGTAATCCTCTTCATTACAGCTTTATCCGCACCGTTTTTAATAAGCTGATCCGCCGTTTTTCCCCCTTCATTCATTGCATATAAAAGAGGATCCATTACTGAATATTCAGGAAGGGAATCTGAATCTTTTTGTCCCGGATGCAGTTCTGCCGATGGCGCCTTAGTTAAGGTCGACTGAGGAATCACTTCACTATCGCTGTTGATGTAATATGCTAATTCATAGATATCTCCCTTGTATAAATCCGCAATTGGCATAATGGCTCCGGCCAAATCTCCGTATAAAGTACCATATCCCATGCAAAGTTCGCTCTTATTAGACGTGTTGATAACCAGAGCATTAAACTTATTGGAATATGCCATCAAAAGGGTTGCGCGTATTCTGGCCTGCAGATTCTCCTCTGCAACACTCCATTGATTGTGAAGTCCAAAAATAGGCTCAAGCTCTTTCATAAACCTTTTGTAGATTTCACCAATAGTAACAACGTCGTATTTAATGCCCAAATTTTCAGCCAAGTCAACGGCATCTTGAATCGAGTTCAAAGTGGAAAATTCACTTGGCATCATAAAGCCGTGAACGTTTTCCGCGCCCAAGGCCCTTACTGCCAAAGAGGCTACGACTGCAGAATCAATACCCCCGCTCAAGCCCAAAATAGCTCTTTTCACTTTGCAATTTGCAAAATAAGCTTTGATGCCCTCAACCAGAATATCATGTATTTGGTCAATTGTGAATTCCTTGTGAATTAGCATATTGTAAAAACTTTAAAACTGTCGGGACCTTAAAAAATTTTCTAATAAATAAAGCTGGTAGAGAATGACTTGTCTTTATAAACTTTGTCAATTACATCTCCAAATAACTCAGCAACAGATACTACCTTTATTTTGCTTGTGTCTGTCCCTTCCGGTGCGCGCAACGGAATAGTATCAGTTACAACTAATTCTTTAAGAGGAGATGAAGCTATGTGCTCATAAGCGGCTCCGCTTAAAACGGCATGTGTTGCCAAAGCTCTAATACTCTTTGCACCCTTGTCCATCAGCATCTTGGCGGCCTTGCACATTGTACCGGCGGTATCTACCATGTCATCAACAATTACAATATTTCTCCCCTCAACATCTCCGATTGCCGTCATAGAGCCCACAACGTTTGCTCTCTCCCTGCTCTTGTGACATATAATCATCGGGCATCCTAAAATTCTGGCGTATGCATTTGCTCTTTTTGCGCTTCCCATATCAGGTGCTGCTATTGACATATCCTTAAGTTTTAAAGAGCGCAAGTAAGGCATAAAGATGGAACTTGCATATATGTGATCTACCGGGAAATCAAAGAATCCCTGAATTTGGTCTGCGTGTAAATCTGCAGTCATCACCCTGTCGCAACCTGCTGCCGCAAGAAGATTTGCAACAAGTTTTGCGCCAATGGAAACTCTCGGGCGGTCTTTGCGGTCCTGTCTTGCCCAGCCAAAGTAAGGCATAACGGCAATCACCTTATGTGCTGATGCTCTGCGTGCCGCATCAATAAGCAGCAACAGTTCCATAAGATTGTCTACAGGAGGGAAAGTTGAACATACTATGAAAAGCGTATTACCTCTTACGCTCTCCAAGTAAATCGGCTGAAATTCTCCGTCGCTGAACGCGGTGACTTCAGCCTTTCCCAAATCCATTTTTAAAGACTTTGCAATTCTCTCTGCAAGATATCTGGAGTTTCTTGTAGAGAAAATTTTTATAGGATGTTCCATGATGATGATATTTTTGTAGTTAGTAGATTATTTATTTTTAATTGAGTTCAAAATTTTTTCTATGTAACTGAGTATATCCTCTTTACCCGTCCCTTTCTCTGCAGAGCTCACAAAACACGGAGGGAGCTCCTCCCAATATTCCAGCATCTCTTTTTTTATATTCTCGACAGATTTTCTCATCGCCTCTTTTCCCATTTTGTCTGCCTTTGTAAAAATAACGGCAAACGGAATATGCGCTTTCCCAAGACTTTGCATAAAAGCCAAATCCATATCCTGCAAAGCATGTCTGGAGTCAATCAAAACAAAAAGATTAACAAGCTCTTCCGAGTTGTTAATGTAGTCATTGTTCATCTTTGCCAGCGCATCTCTCTGAGACTTTGGAAGCTTTGCAAAACCATACCCCGGAAGGTCTACCAGATACCAACTTCCGTCTATGAGAAAATGGTTCACAAGAACCGTTTTTCCGGGTGATGAGGATGTTCTTGCCAGCTCTTTTAAGACGGTTTTTCTCTCCTTTGTACCGTCCAGTTTTTGAGCCCCTCCGCATAACATATTAATTAGAGAGGACTTACCGACGTTGGACCTTCCAATAAACCCAAATTCAGGGAGTTTCTGCTTTGGCTTGTTGTCTGTTTTGGTGCTGCTTCCGGCAAAAACGGCCTTAATAATTTTCATTTGTCAGGATTTGCGGCAAATTTAAAAAAAAATCAGAGATTTCTTTGTAAATTGCAAAGTGTTTGGGCGGGAAATAATTACCAATTTATGAACAATTTGCGGGAGTTGATGTAAATGGCTGAATACAAATTAAATATGATTGATGAGGATGAGGATTTGATGAATGCGGCGGCGGCCGAAGAACGTTATACGCTCTCAGAATTTTTAGAGGAAATAGAGACAGATGTAGAGAATTCTTTTTCAGATGCAAGATGGATTACTGCAGAAATCAGCAGCATCACAAATAACTTTCCCGGGGGGCATTGTTACTTGGAGTTGGTAGAGACAGAAACCGGAGGTGACAAAATAATTGCCAAGGCAAGAGCTACCATCTGGAGAGAAAAAAACAGAATGCTTACTCCTTTTTTCAGGGAGACTGCGGGCGGAGATTTGCGCAGCGGAATGAAAGTGCTGATAAAAGCCGGGGCTGCATTTTCTACCGTGTTCGGCTTTTCTTTAAATATCATTAACATAGAACCTTCTTTCACACTGGGAGATATGGAGGCGCACAGGCAGCAGACTCTTAAACGCCTTGATAAAGAGGGTCTTATGAATCTTAATAAAGAACTTGCAATTCCCGCGCTTCCGTGCAGGATAGCGGTTGTTTCCGCAGAGGGCGCTGCGGGTTACGGAGATTTTATTAAGCACATTAAAGAGGGAGCCGATGATAAATCACATCCCCTTGCGTCAGTGCATTTTAAGATAGAACTTTTTGAGTCTCCCATGCAGGGAAGTGAAGCTCCGGAGGGAATTGCAAAGGCGTTTTCTCTCATTGCGGCATGCCAGAAAGAATTTGACATTGTGGTGCTTATTCGCGGAGGAGGAAGCCAGATGGATTTGGCCTGCTTTGATGAATACATTGTGGCAAAGGCAATTGCGGAGTCTCCGCTTCCTGTTGTCACAGGTGTAGGTCACGATAGAGACATACATATTTGTGATATGGTTGCCTGTCATCCTGTTAAAACTCCGACTGCCGCCGCTGCATTTTTGCTTGGCATCTTTGCGGAGCAAAAAGAGCTTGTAGCATCAATGGAGGAGAGGATGCAAAAGGCTGCAACACTATATTTTGGGCGGCAGGATTCTTTGCTGGAGCAGCTGATTACAATGGTTCGCGCAACAAGCGGAAACTATGTGCTCAAACAGCAAAACATTCTGGAGCAGAAAAAAATATCTGTCGGAAATATAATTTCAAAATTCCTTACGGCAAGAGAGAACGAAATTAAAATGCTTGAACTTAGGCTGCAAAGTTCCAGTCCGATGAAGATATTGGAGAAAGGTTACAGCATGGTTTTTGTTGATGGACGCAAAGCGGTGTCAATTAATGACATAAATGATGGATCTCATCTGCGAATTTTAATGCGCGACGGAGAGGTAAATGTGACGGTGTCAAAGAAAAGTGATGTTGAATAGTGCGAAATGATTGAAGTTGAGAGAAATTTAATTGGATTATTTTAAGAGGTAAATTGTATGGCGGAAGAGAAGAAAACTTATGAGCAGGCGGTGCAGGAACTCAATGCTCTTGTTAAGAAGATTGAAGATCCGAATGTCTCATTTACAGACTTGGAGAGCGGACTTAAAAGAGCAATGGAGTTGATTAAGTTTTGTAAAGAGGAGCTGCAGGGCTACAAAGAAAAATTTGATAATATCAAATGAAGATTTTTGAGAGGGACTCATATCTGGAACCTTACAAAAAGATCATCACGGAGCGTTATCAGCAATTGATAATTGCAAAAGAGAACATTGCGGGATACGGGAATACTTTGTCCTCCGCTATAAACAATCATTTATTTTACGGCGTTCATGCAGAGGGGAAGTTTAGAGTGTTCAGAGAGTGGGCTCCCAATGTTTCAAATATTTGGGTGATAGGAGATTTCAACGGATGGGAGAAGTCTGACGACTGGAAAATGAGTAAGGTTGCCGGCGGAAAAACTTTGGAAATTTATTCTACCGCCGCAGACGGATGGACCGGCGACTGGGAGCTTAAAGTTCCTTTGGATAAAGCTTCGCACGGTGCTTTGTTCAAGTGGATTGTGCAATGGAACAATGACGGTGGCGGCAAATCAGAAGGGGAGAGAATTCCTGCTTATGCAACCAGGTGCGTGCAAGATGCGGAAACAAAAACTTTCTCTGCGCAAATTTGGGATCCGGAAAAGCCGTACAGGTGGAAAAATAAATTTGACGGTGCAAAGGCTGAGCGCAAATATCCTCTTGTTTATGAGGCTCATATAGGAATGAGCGGAGAGAAGGAGGGGATTGCTACATTTGCGGATTTTGAAAATAACGTTCTGCCACGCATAAAGAAATTGGGTTATAATACTCTGCAAATAATGGCTTTGCAGGAACATCCGTACTATGGCTCTTTTGGTTATCAGGTCTCCGGTTTCTTTGCGCTGAGTTCCCGTTTTGGGACTCCGGAGGAATTTAAACACCTTGTAGACAGCGCTCATTCTATGGAAATTGCTGTGGTCATGGATATAGTCCATTCACATGCCGTTAAAAACGAGATTGAGGGGCTTTCAAATTTTGACGGAACAAAAACTCTTTATTTTCATAGCGGTCCAAGGGGGGAACATCCGGCATGGGGGACGCGTTGTTTTGATTACGGCAAAACGCAAACATTGTTTTTCTTGCTCTCCAACTGCAAGTTCTGGATGCAGGAGTATCATCTTGACGGCTTCAGATTTGACGGCATTACCAGCATGATGTACCGTGACCACGGGCTTGGGAAAGCGTTCACTTCTTATGATGATTACTTTAACGGCAATTCTGACAACGACGCCATAAAGTATCTCGGACTTGCCAACATCTTGATACATGAGATTAATCCTCAAGCAATTACAATTGCAGAAGATGTTAGCGGAATGCCGGGTCTTGCTGCGCCGCAGAGAGAGTACGGCGTGGGCTTTGATTTTAGAATGAGCATGGGGGTTGCGGATCACTGGATAAAGTGGATTAAGGAGCAGAAAGATGAAAATTGGAATGTGGGAGATATGTATTGGGAGTTAACGCGCAAGAGATGTGACGAGAAGACAATAAGTTATGCAGAATGTCATGATCAGGCGATGGTTGGAGATAAGACAATCATTTTCCGTCTGATGGATAAAGAGATGTATGACAAGATGAATATTGATTCTCAAAGTCTGGTGATAGACAGAGGAATAGCTCTGCATAAAATGATAAGACTGCTTACCATTTCAACGGCGGGAGACGGGTATTTGAATTTTATGGGGAATGAGTTTGGACATCCGGAGTGGATTGATTTTCCAAGAGAGGGAAACAACTGGTCCTATTTTTATGCTCGCAGACAATGGTCTTTATGTGATAATAAACTATTGAGGTACGGTCTGTTAAATAATTTTGACACTGCAATGATTTCTCTTTTCCGCAGCGGAAATGTTTTTTCCGCTGCGCCTGTGTCTCTCTATAATGATATTCATAATCAGGTGATTATACTATCGAGAGGAAAATATTTATTTGCATTTAATTTTTCACCGGTAAGTTCATTTAGAAAATATATGTGCTCTACCGGTCAGGCTGCCTCTGAGGGTGCAAAATGGAAACAGGTGCTGGATACGGATTGGAAAGAGTTTAACGGTTTTGAAAGGAACGACAGGAGGGTGCTTCACAAAGAGGAGTTTGGAGCCGATGTGCAGGGAAATGGGAAAATTGAACTTTACCTCCCTTCCAGGACAGCGCAGGTTTTAACAAACATTTAATATTCTTCAGGCATTTACACTTTGCGTAACTCTCTCATTGTCCGCAATTATATCCATTTTGGCTGAGACCTCCCTTTTTTGTTACGTTTTTACTTATTCTAAATCTCTTTTGTAAATTTGCGAGCGGGAGAAAAACGTTTAATATGGCATACTTGGAATTTAATAAGGAAAAGTTGGTGAATCTGGAATACTCTCTCTCCAGAGAGATTCTATTGTCCAACCGGGCGGGAGGTTATGTTAATACCACAATTGTTGGCTGTAATACAAGGAAGTATCATGGTCTTCTGGTGGTCCCGATAGATAATTTTGGAGGGGAGAAGCACATTCTTCTCTCTGCAATTCATGAGAGCCTTGTTCAGCACGGCAAATGTTTTAACCTTGGAATAAGCTCATACGGAGATGTTTATGAACCACGCGGACATAAATATATTGTGGATTTTCAGATGGATTACTCCTCCACAATTACGTATCAGGTTGGAGACATGAAGTTTAGCAAAACTATAATGTTTGTAAGAGAGACAGAGGAAGTATTGATAAAATATACTTTGCTGGAGGCACATTCGTCTGCAGCCCTAAGGCTTAAGCCCTTCTTGGCATTCCGCAACATTCATGTTCTTACAAAAGCAAATACAGACGCAGATACTCGCTTTATGCCGGAAGACAACGGAGTCGCTTTCTGCATGTACAAAGGCTTTCCCATTCTGAATCTGCAACTTAGCAAAAAGAATGAGTGGATTGCATGTCCTGACTGGTATTACAATATTGTTTACAAAGAGGAAAGCAGAAGGGGATTTGATGACAGAGAAGATTTGTTTGTACCGGGATATTTTGAAGTTCCAATTAAGAAAGGAGAGAGCATAATTCTCTCTGCAAGTACCTCACCTGCAGTCTCCAAGAAACTTGCCGCAAGATTTGCAGATGAAATAAAAAAGAGAGATAACCGCCGCAACAGTTATGATGAATGCATGAAAATTGCGGGCAAGCAATTCATTATTAGGGATAAAGGAGAATTCAGCATCTGCAGCGGATACTCTTGGAATTATGAGTGTCTCCGTGATACTTTTATCTCCCTGCCGGGTTTGACGGTTTATAGTGACTCAGATGAGGAGAAGTTTCATAAAGTGCTGGAGAATGCTTGCACTAAAAAATTGAACCAGCTGGTGACATCTTCTAATCAGCCGGATACGCCGTTGTGGATGTTTAATACTTTACAAGAGTATCAGGATTGGAAAGACGATTTATGGAAATTTATTGACCAGGGAAAAGTTATTCCCGCAACACAGGATGCCGTTCAAAAAGATATTTGGGACAGATACGGAAAAGCGCTTAAGGAAATTATAGAATCTTTCTTGGATGGGCGCAGAGATGAAATTAAACTGCACAATAACGGATTGTTGTGGGGAAAGAAAACGGACACCGCTCTTACCTGGATGAATGTTTATGACGTAAACAGAAAACCGATAACGGAGAGAGGCGGGTATCAGGTTGAAGTTAATGCTTTGTGGTACAATGCGTTATGCTATTACTCCGAGTTGGATAAAAAATTCGGAGACGGAAATTATGCAAAACGTCTCTCTGTTATTATCAGAGCCGTCAGGGATAATTTTTACAATTATTTTTGGTGTGAGAAGTACGGACATCTTGCCGATTACGTTGATGAAGAGGGGCAGAATGTTTTCACCCGTCCCAATCAGCTGATCGCCTGTTCGGTCTCATATTCCCCAATAGAAGAAGATGTTAAAATGAAAGTTCTGGAAGCCGTGGAAAGAGAATTGCTTACAACAAGGGGAATAAGGACGCTGTCACCTAAAAATCCTCTTTATAAGGGCGTTTATGAGGGGAATCAGTCGGTAAGGGATTATGCTCACCATAACGGATGTGCCTATCCCTGGCTTCTGGGTCCGTACGTAATAGCGTATTTAAAATTGCAGGGAAAGTTCTGGATACCAAAAGGTTTGCATCTTATTCATGCATTTGAGGAGGATATGACAATTCACGGAATAGGTACGGTTTCTGAAATGTACGACGGCAATCCTCCGTTCATTCCTCACGGGTGTATTTCCTCCGCAAACAGCGTAGGAGAATTAATAAGAGCAAAGTATGTACTTACAAGATTTGGGGGGAAGAAGAGATGAAAGTATTAATGTTTGGATGGGAATTTCCTCCCCATATTAGCGGCGGTCTTGGTACCGCATGTTACGGCATTACAAAAGGATTGTCAAAGCAAGGAGTTGAGGTTCTGTTTGTTATGCCGTCTGCCAGCGGAGATGAAGATGCCGGTGCGGCTCATATTATCAATGCATCAGATGTTTCATTTGAAAGCACTTGGACAAAAGTCAGTGTCTTTTTTAAGAATGTCAAATTCTTAAAAGTGAGCAGCACGCTCGTTCCTTATGTTGACCCCGAGACTTTTAGAAATCTTACGGTCAAAGAGATGGAGGAGAATCAGAAAAAATCTGATTATGAGATGTTCAGAATAAAATACGGAGACAAGTACAAGTTTAGCGGAAAATACGGAATCAACCTTATGGAGGAGGTTGCCCGCTATGCAATGGTTGCCGCATCAATTGCTTCTCAAAATGAGTTTGACGTAATTCACGCGCACGACTGGCTGACTTATGCAGCCGGAATTGCGGCAAAAAATATTTCCGGCAAACCGCTTGTAGTTCATGTCCATGCAACGGAGTTTGACAGAAGCGGGGAGAATATAAATCAGATTGTTTATGATATTGAAAGGATGGGAATGCATGCGGCGGATAAAGTTATTACCGTTAGCAATCTTACAAGAAACATTGTAATAAACAAGTACGGGGTTGACCCTAATAAAGTTGTGACGGTACACAATGCCGTTGACTTTTCCGCGTATAAAAAGATGGATGTGCAAAGAGGTGTGGATGAGAAAATCGTAACTTTCCTTGGGAGAATAACATTCCAAAAAGGACCGGAATATTTCATAGAGGCGGCGGCAAAAATTTTGAAGAAATGCAATAATGCAAGATTTGTTATGGCAGGCAACGGTGATATGCTAAACCGTTCAATCAGGCGTGTTGCAAAATTGGGCATTGCAGACAGATTCCATTTTACCGGTTTTCTGAAAGGTTCAGATGTAAGCAAGATGTTTTCTTATACAGATGTTTATGTAATGCCTTCTGTATCAGAACCATTTGGTATATCTCCGCTTGAGGCGATGAAGTCTAATGTCCCTGTCATTATCTCCAAGCAGAGCGGAGTTGCTGAGGTTTTAAAGTATGCTATAAAGGTAGATTTTTGGGACATTGACGCACTGGCAGATTCAATTTACGCGCTGCTGAATTATACGGCAATATCTAAGATGAGTGTCAGATGCGGAGCAGAAGAAGTGAATCAGTTAAAGTGGGATAACGCGGCGGCCAAGATTAAAGATGTTTATTATCAGGTTATTGCGGGAAAATAATTAGAGAAGAAGTATTTATATAAAATATTGACAGCATGGAAAAGTCATTATGCATATACTTTCAGGTTCATCAGCCGGACAGATTGCGCCTGTACAGATTTTTTGATATAGGAATTGACAGTCATTATTATGATGAATTTGCAAACAGAACAATAATGCGCAGAGTAGCGCAGAAGTGTTATATACCTATGAATAAGCTGCTTCTGGAGTTGATTAAAAAACACAAAGGGGCGTTTAAGGTCTCATTCTCCGTAAGCGGAGTTGCGCTGGAGCAATTTAGAAAGTATTGTCCTGAAGTTCTCGACAGTTTTAAGTTGCTTGCAGAAACCGGCTGCGCAGAGTTTTTGGCAGAGACCTACTATCATTCTCTTGCATCCTTAAAGAGCGAGGAAAGCTTTAAATATCAGGTGAATATGCACGCAGATGCCATAAGACAATATTTTGGCGTCACGCCAAAGGCTTTCAGAAATACCGAACTTATATTTTCAGATTTAATTGGTTCCGCAGTTGCTTCAATGGGATACATGACAATGCTGACAGAGGGGGCAAAACATATTTTAGGCTGGAAGAGTCCAAACTTTGTCTATACAAATGCAATCAACCCAAGACAAAAATTATTGCTTAGAAATTTTGGATTAAGTGATGATATAGCCTTCAGATTTTCAGACAGAAGTAACCCTTCATGGCCTATTACAGCGGAGAAATATGCCGGATGGCTTAATGACGCAATAAAGAATGATGATGTCATAAATCTTTTTATGGATTATGAAACTTTTGGAGAACATCAGGGTGCTCAGAGCGGCATATTTGATTTTATAAAAGCACTTCCCGAGTCAGTGTTGAGAGACACCAAGATAAAATTTAGAACACCTTCCGAGGTTACGGAGATTCACCAGCCGGTTGCGCCTCTACATGTTCCGTTTGCAATTTCATGGGCGGATGAGGAGAGAGATACAAGTGCGTGGCTTGGGAACGAGCTTCAGAATGAGGCTTTTGGGAAGTTGTATGCACTGGAGAAAAATGTTATGGCAACAGAGAATCAGTCTTTGATTTCAGATTTTGGAAAGTTGCAGGAGAGCGATCATTTTTATTACATGTGTACAAAATTTTTCTCAGACGGAGCAGTGCATAAGTACTTCAATCCATATAGCACGCCTTATGAGGCATTCATAAATTATATGAATGTGCTGAGCGATTTTGAAATAAGAGTGAAGAGGGCAAAAGGCGGTGAAGCGCATGCAGAAGCGGAGTCTGTCGCCCGGAAAAAAATCAATAAACCTACGGCAAAGGCCGCGAAAAAATCTGTAGTTAAAAGGGACGCAAAAAAGAGCGTCGCAAAGAAAACGGCAGTTAAAAGAGACACAAAAAAGGGTGTCGCAAAGAAAACGGCAGTAAAAACTGTCGTGAAAAAAAAGAGTGACAAATGATTCAGAAAATTATAGAAAGGGCGGACTACTTGTTTGAGGTTAGCTGGGAAGTTTGCAACAAAGTGGGCGGAATTCATACCGTCATTGCAACAAAAGCGCATAATCTTAGTAAAGTTTATGGGGAAAATCACATACTGATAGGGCCGGATGTCTGGATGGAAACTAAAAAAAATCCGGAATTTTCAGAAGATCGCGCTTTGTTCCACTCATGGAGTAAAAAGGCCGTAAATGAGGGGATTAGAGTTAGAATAGGGAGATGGAATGTTGCCGGAAACCCGATTGCGATACTTGTGGATTTTTCATCTTTTATTACAAGAAAGGATGAAATTTTTGCAAAGCTTTGGGAAGACTTTAAGCTGGATTCAATCAGCGGTCAGTGGGATTATGTAGAGCCAACTCTTTTTGGATTTGCCGCCGGTAAGGTTATTGAGAGCTTTGTGAATTTTTACATGCAGCCGCATCATAAAGTTGTAGCTCAGTTTCATGAATGGATGAGCGCTGCCGGATTGCTGTATATTAAGAAGCAGAATCTTGCAGTCGGGACAGTCTTTACAACTCATGCAACTGTTGTGGGAAGATGTCTTGCATGCAATAATATGCCGCTGTATGACTCTATAAATCTGTATGATGCAGATGAGAAGGCAAGGCAGTTTAACGTTGTTGCAAAGCATTCTTTGGAAAAGACGGCGGCACAAAACGCAGATGTGTTTACTACGGTAAGTAACATTACCGCCAATGAGTGCTGGCTGTTTTTAAAGCGTAAGCCCGATTTCATTACCCCTAACGGATTTGACGGCATTATTGCTCCTGCGGAGGGAGAATATGATAAAGCGCGTTCAGAGGCAAGACGGCTTATGCTACATGTTGCATCCAATATGTATAATATTGATTATAAGGAAGATACTGTTATTGTTGGGATAAGCGGAAGGTATGAGTACAAGAACAAAGGCATAGATGTTTTTCTGGATGCTGTGGATAAAATTAAAAACGAGGGATGGAAAGGGAGAAAAATTTTAGCATTCGTAATGATACCCGCCGGCAATAACGGTCCTGATAAAGATCTGGCAGCCAAGCTTGAAGGAAAAGGAAGCAGGGACTATAAAACATACATAACCCACTATCTGTCCAACGGAGGGCATGATGCTATTCTTAACAGAATAAGGTCCTTTAATTTTGATCCTTCAAAGGATGATGTCAGCGTAGCATACGTTCCAACCTATCTGAACGGGAATGACGGAATCTTTAACAAATCGTACTATGACATTCTTCCCGGAATGGATTTAACCGTGTTCCCGTCATACTATGAACCATGGGGTTATACTCCTCTGGAGAGCCTTGCATTTAGAGTTCCTACAATAACCACATCGCTGTCAGGATTTGGCGCTTGGGTTAGTGATAACTATAAAAAAGAGCATCCCGGAATTGCAATTTTGCAGCGCAGTGATTCTAACTATAATCAGGTAGTGGACGGTACTGTTGCAAAGATAAAAGAAATTGCAAATCTCAATGCCGCGCAAGAGAAAGATTATAAGGCAAATGCAAAGGATGTATCATCCGTATCTTTATGGGATAACGTAATAGTTTACTATAAGCAGGCGTATGTTAAAGCCTTAGAAGAAGTGGTTAAACGCAACGGTGCTTTCCCGGAACTTGCGGAGGAGCCTGAACAGGAGGTAAAGAAGTTCCAGGTGGAACCTCCCCAGTGGAAGCAACTCATGATTAAGAAGTCTCTTCCCGACAGATTAAAGGGGCTTGATGAACTTTCCAAGAATTTATGGTGGTGCTGGAATCAGGAGGCAATAGAACTGTTTCAAATTGCAGACCCCGCGCTTTGGAAAAAATCGGAGGAAAATCCAATAGCAATGTTGGATATGATGGATTTGAAGAAATACAGAGAACTAGTTGCCAACGAGGAATTTACGGGAAAGCTGGATAGCGTTGTAGAGCATTTTCATCAATACATGTCTCTCAAAAAAGATGAGAGTGCGCCGCGCATTGCATACTTCTGCATGGAGTACGGATTGGATACTTCATTAAAAATATACAGCGGAGGTCTTGGAATTCTGGCGGGGGATTATTTGAAGGAGACCTCTGATATGAATGTGAATATGAACGCAATAGGCTTCCTTTACAAGTACGGATATTTTACTCAGAAAATTTCTGCAGGCGGAGACCAGATTGCGCTCTATGATCCGCAGGATTTTAGTATGACGCCCGCGCAGCCCGTAATGGACAATAACGGAAAGTGGCAAAAAATTTCAGTGGCTTTTCCGGGAAGAAATATATATGCCCGCATCTGGCAGGTGAGGGTAGGAAGAATCAATTTGTTTCTTTTGGACTCCGACATAGAAGACAATTTACCGGAAGACCGCGGAGTAACCGGACAGTTGTATGGGGGAGATTGGGAAAATAGATTAAAACAGGAACTGCTACTTGGAATAGGAGGCATCAGGGCTCTCAGATTATTAGGTATTTACGCAGATGTTTACCATTGTAATGAGGGACATGCCGCATTTACCGGACTGGAGAGATTAAGAGAGTATATTCAAAATGATAACCTCTCATTTTCCGAGGCGCTGGAGGTTGTACGCAGTTCTTCTTTGTTCACTACGCACACACCCGTTCCTGCGGGACATGATGCGTTCTCTGAAGATATGATGAGAACATACTTGTCTCATGACCCTGAACATTTGAAGATTTCATGGAATGACATTATGCGGCTTGGAAAGTTGGACGTTAATAATCATGATGAAAAATTTTCCATGAGCAATTTGGCAGCTAATCTTTCTCAGGAGGTTAACGGAGTTAGCCGGCTTCACGGAAAAGTCAGCAGAGAAATATTCTCTAAGCTTTGGCCCGGATATCTTCCGGAAGAGTTGCATATCGGCTATGTTACAAACGGAGTGCATTATTCAACATGGACTGCTCCGGAATGGAAAGAAATTCATGCAAAAGTTTTTGGAAAAGATTTCTCTTCTCATCATTATGACCGCAGTTGTTTCCAGGGATTCCGCAATGTTCCTGATGATACAATATGGTCTGTGCGGAAAAAGCTGAAGAAAAAACTTTTAGAAAAAGTTAAAGAAATTTTATCCGAGTCCGGTACTGCAAACCCTTATGCACCTCATGATATTGTTAAGATTAACAGTACATTAAATGATAAAATTCTAACCATAGGATTCGCTCGCAGGTTTGCAACTTACAAGCGCGCTCATCTGCTTTTTACAGATTTAAAGAGGCTGGACCAGATTATAAATAATCCGTCGAGACCTGTACAATTTTTATTTGCAGGAAAGGCGCATCCGGCTGACAAGGAGGGACAAGATTTAATCAAGAGAATTGTAGAGGTTTCCAAGATGCCGCAGTTTATTGGCAAGATTATTTTCATTCCCAATTATGATATTTCACTTGCAAAGTATCTTGTGCAAGGTGTTGATATTTGGATGAATACGCCAACCAGACCATTAGAGGCATCAGGCACTAGCGGAGAGAAGGCCGTGATGAACGGGGTAATGCATTTTTCAGTTCTCGACGGATGGTGGGTAGAGGGATACAAAGAGGGAGCCGGTTGGGCCTTAAAGATGGAACGTTCTTATAATGACCGGGGATTCCAGGATGAGCTGGATGCCGCAACTCTATATAATATTCTTGAAACCGATATTGTACCAAGATATTATGATGTTGACAAGAGAGGTATATCAACAGCATGGATTGATACTATCAAGAACTGCGTTGCCGAAGTTGCGTGCAATTTTACAACAAACAGAATGGTGGAAGATTACCTGAGGCAATACTATATCCCTCTTTGTACACGTAAACACATGTTAATTGAAAAAGATTTTGCCATTGCCAAGGAGATTGCCAGTTGGAAGAGAAGGATGCGCAGGGAATGGCCGGATATAGAGCTTGTTTCACAAGCAAGGATTGATACTTCAAGCGGTGTTCTTCTGCTCGGGAAAGAGTATAAGGCCAAGATTGTGCTGCAGCTTGGAGAGGTAAGCCCGGATGATTTGGGTCTGGAATTGCTACTTACGGAGAAGAGTACAAGCGATGTTCCTGACGGACCAAAAAGCGGCGGAGAACTTGCAATCAAAGGAGTATTCCCGTATAAATTGGAAAATTTTGATGCCGGCAGGGCTACTTATGTTTGCAATTTAATACCGGAGGAAACGGGTACTTATCTTATGGCCAGCAGATTATATGCATATAATAAACTTATGCCCCACAGGCAGGATTTTGAATTAGTTAAATGGTTGTAAATTTGCATACCGCAAATTGCGGCATTTAAACAAATTGTATATTTTAATTATAGAGAAATTAATTAGAGAAAGAATATGATTGCAGCAGCTACTGGATTTTTTGACGGAGTACATTTAGGGCACAGAAAGGTTTTGACGCGCCTTTGTGAAATTGCAAAGGCAAGAGGAGAGAAAAGCGTCGTTGTAACTTTTTGGCCGCATCCGCGCAGTGTGTTGCAGCAACAGGCTTACAATCTTAGGCTTCTGACAACACTGGAGGAGAAAAGGGATCTATTCAAAGAGATAGGAATTAACCGGACAATCATATTAAAGTTTACAAAAGAATTCAGCCTTCTTACAACTGAAGAATTTTTAAGCGTATATCTTAAAAAGAAGTATGATGTTGATACTCTGGTTATAGGGTATGACCATAAAATAGGACATGATGTTAATGAGACGCAGGCGGAGATGATAGAAATTGCGCGTAAGGTAGGCATAGAGGTAGTCAGAGTTAATGAGTACGTGGACGGGGAAAGTTCTGACAATAAGGGAGTATCATCTTCCGGAGAGATTATAAGCAGCACAAAAATCCGCCATATCCTGGAGGGCGGAAATATTGCAAAAGCAAATTCGTTCCTTGGGTATCGTTATGGTTTAAAGGGAGTTATAGTATCCGGAAAACATATTGGCAGAACAATCGGATTCCCAACTGCAAATCTGAAACTCTATAATCCGCTTAAGCTGGTGCCGGAGAACGGTGTCTATTCCGTGTATGTGGAGGTAAACGGCAAAACGTACATGGGGGTCTGCAATATTGGCGTAAGGCCAACTGTCGGGGACAATAATGAGAAGACAATAGAGACACATATTTTAGATTTTGATGAGGATATTTACGGCTTGGATTTAAAGATAGAATTTGTGGACAGAATGCGTCAAGAGAGTAAATTTGATTCTTTAGAGAAATTAAAAGAGCAACTTTGCCTGGATAAGCAGCAGGCGCGCAGTTTTCTTTGTGCCGCCTTGCCGCATATTGTTTTGAGGTAATTGTTTATATTTGCACACAATGATTGAGAATCCGGAAAATAAGAGAGTTGATGAATTACTTGACCAGTTGCGCGCACTGGGCTTGAGTGATGACATGCTTGCCGTAAAACTTAAGGGTGATAAGCAGGGGTATCCTCAAATCCGCAGCAATATAAAACAGATTGAAGATAAGTGGACGGAGGAGGCTAAACGGGCAGAAGCAGCGGGTGAGATTGACGGGGAGGGCAAACTGGAGCAGCTGAAAAAACGGATTAAGGAGCATCCTGAGGATATGATAATCCTCTCGGAGCTTATGAAATCCAAGTTTTAAAAATAATTTCTATATTTGCATAAGCAAAGACGAGGAATTCCGGCAGACGGGGTTCTTCTTAATTTTTTCTATTATGGGACAGGGACATTACGTAACGGCAGAAGGCCTTGATAAATTGAAAAAAGAACTGAATGATATGATTACAGTTCAAAGGCCTGCAATATCCAAGGCCATAGGAGAGGCCAGGGATAAGGGAGATCTTTCTGAGAATGCAGAGTATGATGCGGCAAGAGAAGCTCAGGGTATGCTTGAACTTAAAATTTCTCAGATACAGGCTTTGATAGCTACGGCAAAAATCATAGATGAATCTAAGCTGGATACCAGCAAAGTCGGTATGCTTAACAAGGTGAAAGTTAAGAATTTAAAGACAGGAAAAGATATGGAATTCACCCTTGTGGGAGAGAGCGAAGCCAACCTTGCAGAGGGCAAGCTGGCTGCATCAACCCCTATAGGCAAGGCTCTTATGGGACGCAAGAAAGGGGAGACGGTGGAGGTAAACGCACCTGCGGGTCTTATCAAATTCCAAATACTGGACATTTCCATATAATTCACGATAGTTTGCATCTATTTTAAAATCAAATAACTATGGCATCAATTTTTACAAGAATTATTAATGGGGAGATTCCTTGTTTCAAAGTTGCGGAGACAAAAGATTACATTGCCTTTCTGGATGTTGCTCCTATAGTCAAAGGGCATACTCTGGTTGTTCCAAAGGATGAGAAGCCTTACATATTTGATTATGAACCTGAATATTATGCGGGTTTATGGAAGTTTGCGCAAAAAGTTGCAAGAGCTCAAAGACGCGCAATCCCCTGCTTAAGAATTGGTGTCGGAGTGCTTGGACTGGAGGTCCCTCATGCGCATATTCATCTTATTCCTCTTCAGAGCGAGAAGGACTTGAACTTTCAGAAGGAAAAGATGCATCTTCCTGATGATGAGATGAAAGCAATTGCGGAGAGCATTGCAAAAGAATACGGGAAAGAGAAATAAAAGACACACAGTCTGGATTAAAGAGAAATTTCTGATGAAAAAATTTTCAATTCTAAGGGTTGCCTCAATCTTTGCGATTGGTGCAACTTCTTTGCTTTTAGCCTCTTGCGGGCACAAAGATTCTGCAGTAATAAAGGCCGTAATTCAGGGAGCCTCTGAAAAAGAGGTTATTCTGAATATGCTGAATATTAATAAACTTGTTCCAATAGATACACTTAAAACGGACAAGAAGGGGTTTGTGAAGTATAAAGTAAAGCTTCCTTATGCATCTCCGAATTTTTATTATATGACATATCACGGAACAACAGTTGCATCATTGTTGCTTGTTCCCGGAGATAGGGCTTCAATTACCGTTGATACTCTTGGCAAACTGCTGAAAATAAGCGGTTCTGAGGAATCTATATTGCTTGGTCAGGTTAATGATTCTATTGCACGCGCGCAGAAAATGTTTGATTCTCTTACCGTTCAGCTGCTTGCATGCGACAAGATAGGAGATAAGCAGGGTGCTTTAAAACTTAGGTATGAGCTTGGTCATCTGTATGTTAAGCAGAAGCAATACTCTATCAAGAGCATATTGAGACATCCGCATTCTTTCACAAATGTTACTCAACTCTATAGGCAGTTTAATGAGAATCTGCCTCTTTTTGCTCAACTTACGGATGGTATTTATTATAAGCAGGTTTGTGATTCATTAAAGCCTTTATATCCTAATTCTCCGTACATCAAGGTATTGGAAGGCGAGGTTACAAGGTTTAACAACTATATGGAGTTTAACAACAAGATGCAAAATGCCGGTGAAACGGCATTCCCTGATATTGCACTTCCGGATATCAGTTCAAATACGCGTCATCTTAACACGCTGTTAGGCAGACCTTTTATGCTTCTGTTCTGGAGCGCTACGGATAATGCTCAAAAAATGCTTAACGCAGAGTTGTTGCAGCTATATAACAAGTACAAAGGAAAAGGATTTCAGATTTATGAGGTTTGCGTGGATACGGATAAGACAAACTGGGCATCTATTGTAAAGAACCTTCCTTGGATCAATGTATGTGATGGAATGGGCGCATCTTCAGTTGCTCTTTCTACGTATAATGTTTCTAATGTCCCTTCAATGTTCCTGTTTGATAAGGATGGAACTATTGCGGGAAGGGATATTTTTAACATGAAGAATTTGGATATTGCAATCAGTAAATTATAATAATCTTATAATAGGCTAGATTACAGTGCAATGTGCCGATTTGCGGCGTGTTGCCAAGTGGCAGGAGATGCCGGATCAAAAAAAGCAAAATCGTCAATTGACGATTTTGCTTTTTTTGGTTATGCAGTTTTTGACAATTCTGATTTTTTTTGAGTGATAAATATATCATTTAACATCTTATTATTTTTTTTCCGTCACATATTTGCGTCAGATTTTTTGATGCAGCCAATGGCAATAGTGACAAATGAAAAAAGAAAATTCAAAAGGGCATTAAAAGGGTATTAAAAGGGTATTAAAAGGAAATTAAATGGAGATTAAATGAATATTAAATGAATATGGAAAATACAGATGAGATAAAAAGAATGAAAAAATCGGCAGAGGGAATGATGTTGGCAATGCATAGAAAAACCGACTGTTTTTATTTGACGGCAATATGTCTGGCTCTGCTTATATGTGCTGCTGTTTTTTTTCATTCGCGTTAAGGGACGGGCTTTTAATAGTGTTATCATAATGTTTTGTGCAAAGTGCCGGAGTCTTTGTTAATGAGGGTTTTGTAAAAATCCGGCACTTTTTTTCAAGAAAATTTTTGCGAGGCGGTTTTTGAAAAGTGTTGCTATAGAGTTTTGAGATGGAGTTTTGAGAGTGAGATTTGAGAAAGGAGATTAAACGAAGGAGTGTTTATGAGGGGAATGTTAAAGATAAGGCAGCAAGATGAGTATGATTGCGGTGCTGCAAGTTTAAGTTCTGTTGCGGCTTGGTATGGGGTAAGCGTACCCTTATCAAAAGTGAGAAGGGTATGCGGATGCACAAAGGAGGGAATCACAATCAAGGGGATAATTGACGGAGCAAAAACTTTAGGTTTAAGCGGCCGGGCCTTTAAGTGCAGCGGAAGCAAGGAGAGTGCTATAAGCTATTTGGAAAAAATAAATTCACCCGTTATTGCTCATCTGCAGAGAAAGGATGAAATGTTCCATTTTGTTGTAATCTACCATGTTGCGGGTGATAGGATAACTGTGATGGACCCTGCGGAGGGAGAATTTAAAAGATTTCGGCTTAAGGATTTTATGGCTGAGTGGACCGGCTATGTAATTTATATTGTGCCGGGAGATAACTTTGAAAAAATTGACCAAAATGAGAATAAATATCTGCGCCTGTTCAGGATCTTAAAATTTCACAAAAAAGAAGTGGCATTTGCGCTGGCCGGTTCAATTGCTCTTACGTGTATTGGCGTATGCAACTCCCTGTTTTTGCAACAAATTATAGATGAGGCTATTCCAAAAGGAGATAAATTACTCGTTATTATAATTGCCGCCGCACTTTTTATTCTCATTCCGCTTGCGCTGTACATTGGATACTGCAGAACATTGTATCTTTTGAGAAATGGCATACAGATAGACACGCGCCTAATTTTTTCTTTTCTAAGAAAGATATTCAGATTACCGGCGGAGTTTTTCTCAGAGCATACCAGCGGCGATTTAAATTCCAGAATATCAGACGCTTTTAATATCAGAACATTTATTTCCGAGGGGCTGGTATCCATATTTGTAAGTATTCTAACACTTGTAGCGGTGTTAGTTCTAATGTTTACTTTTTATTGGAGACTGGCCCTTTTTACTTTGCTGTTCATCCCGTTGTATGCCGGGCTTTATTTTATTTCCGACCGTATTAATCATAAGTATACTCATGATTTGGCAATAAAGGGAGCGCAATTTGAATCTGATTTTATTGATAGCGTTGAAGGTGCGGAGAGCGTAAGACACTATGGTGCAGCTTCTCTCTCCACGGTAAAAACGGAGGAAAGCTACTGTGTTATGACTGAGAACGTCTATGGTGCAGGACGTGCCGTTTCTATTTTCTCAGAGGCCGGAGAGGGGATATCAAAAATGCTTCTTGCCACAATTATTATAATAGGAGGATTTGCAGTGTTTAAACAGCAGATGTCTATTGGAGAACTTGTTTCATTTTACACCTTAAGCGCTTTTTTTACAACTCCAATGAATAGTTTGGTAAATATAAATTCTCTTGTAAACCAGGCTATTGTGTCATCTGGAAGATTGCTGGATATAACGGATTTAGAAGATGAAGAAGAACCCGGCTTTAAAGGAATTGATTTTCTTAAAAAATATTCTACCTCAAAGGCCGAAGAGATAGAATTAAGCGGAATAAAATTCAGATACCCCGGAAGAGAAAATGTTTTTGATAACTTCAGCTGCAGAATTCCGGCCGGCTCAATTACTGCAATAACCGGTGAGAACGGATGCGGCAAAAGCACTCTTGGTGCCTTGCTAATGAGAGATTTAAAGCAGGATGGCGGGAAAATATTTATACATCCGTGCAGTGCAATTCCCATAGATATAGGGAGCATAAAATTGAGCGAGTGGCGCAGATATGTTTCAATATCTCCTCAACGCTGCCATCTGTTTAATGCTACAATTTTTGAGAACATAACGTGCGGAGAAGAAAATCCTGATGTTAATAAGGTTGCCGCAATATGCAATGATCTTGGAATGGAGAGTTTTGTGAGATCTCTGCCTGCAGGGCTGATGACGTACATAGGAGAAAGGGGCAAGACACTGTCGGGAGGAGAAATGCAGAAAATCTCTATTGCCAGGATGTTATACCGTTCTCCGGCAGTTTATATCTTTGATGAATCTACCTCTTTCATGGATGAAGATTCTGAAAATTACGTACTTGCAAAGATGAAAGAATTGAGTGCCTTAGGGCGGAGTGTTATAATGATAACACATAAGAGCTCTAATCTTAAGATTGCCGATAACATTATAAAATTGTAAGCAAGTAAATTGCGGCTGCTGCAATTGATATGTCCTCTGCCGCTGAAATTTAATGTTGAATTAGTGTGAATAGAAATAGAAATAGAAATAGAAAAAATAACCGGTTATATAATTGGGGTAACCCATGCGGGTGCGGACGCGCATTTACTGTCTGCAAAAATTTACTAATAATATGGAAGATAAGAGATTACGACAGTGTGGTTTTATTAGTTTAAACTGTGAGGAGATGCAGGTCAGAGGAGGGATTTCCTTCTCTACTCTAAAGAAAATTGCAGCTATTATCGGGCTTATTATACATTTTGCCCAGGACTATGCCGATGATTTTAGGAGGGGGTATAAAAACGGATATGGCGGCAAGCCGTTTCTGAAAGTTGTTTAGCGGCGGACGTCTATTGTCTATGAATAGATTTAGCTATGAGAGAATTTATTAATCAAAAGAAAAACTATGAAAGGTTTCACGGAAATAACAGAATACGAGGCAATTGTGGTTGCAGGAGGGAGAGATCCTAATATCGCCAAGCTGATAGAGTTAATCGGATATGGTGTAGGAGCGCTTATGAGATATTTAAAAACTTTGAAAAACAGGAATCCAACGGTAACCGTAATGGTGGCCATTGCAAAGATTCCCTATACAATGAAATAGCTCCAATCATATTTTTTGATACATCATGGCCTGATAATTGAGCCATTTACGGGCGGGCGGTAGCTCGCCCATTTTATTAAAATATTTATATTTGCATCTATGAAAATGACAAAGATTATATCTGTCACTGTAATATGCTGCTTTATTGCTGTTTATGCTAAAGCGCAAAATGCGGATACCGCTACCTTATCTAATGCAGTTCCATGGAGCCTGGAAAGGTGTATTGAGTACGCAAAAGAGCATAACCTGCAAATCAAGCAGAATCAGTTATCGGTGCAGCAGGCGCAGAATAATATTCTGCAAAGTAAAATGGATTTTCTTCCATCCGTTGACGCATCCTCATCTCATAACATGAGTTGGGGACGTTCTGTTAATATGCAGACACTGGAGATTATTCAAAACAAATTGAGCCAGAGTTCCTCTTTCAGTGCAAGTGCTTCTGAGACAATCTTTAATGGGTTTGCAAAAGTCAATACTCTTAAGAGCAATAAGATGCAGCTGCAAATATCCGAGCAGCAAGTTGAAAAACTTAAGAATGACATTACAATTCAAATAACCCGCGCTTATTTGCAGGTTCTGCTTTCACAGGAACTGGAGAAAACCGCAAGAGAAAATTTGGAGAGCATAGCCCAGCAGGTTGAAAAGAGCAAGCAACTGGTAGATGCAGGCAGTCAGGCATATAGCACTCTTCTGGAAATGAAGGCGCAGTATGCAAATGAGGTTTCTACATTGGTGGATGCGCAAAATAATGTACGGACTAATTTATTAACACTTACACAATTGCTTGATTTGCATCCGGCGGATGCTGCTAATATTGCGGTGGTTAAACCCGCAGAAAATGCTGATACTCTGTATAAGGGTGAAGAGATGAACCTTGTGTATGCAAAGGCTCTTGAGCTTCCTCAGATAAAGGCGGCAGAACTTACCCTGGATAAAAGCAGGCTGGATTTGAAGGTGCAGCAGGCAAGGTTATATCCAAGCATCTCTGCCTCTGCAGGATACGGGACTTTCTTTACTGACGGTCAGAACGGAGCATTCTTTCCGCAGCTGGATAAAAACAGGCAGCACTCTTTAGGTTTCTCTCTTAATATCCCTGTTTTCAGTGGATTGGGATATCGTACAAATGTTAAGAATGCAAAGCTTGCCGTGGAAAATTCCAGAATAGATTTGGAAATACAGAAACAGAATCTTTATAAAGATGTGCAAACTGCTTATAATGAAGAGTATTCTGCGTCGCAAAAAGTTAAGGCGGCTAAAGTTACATTAGAGTCAACTAAAGAATCTTTCACATATACCGAGAATAAATTTAATGTAGGAGCTTTGAGCGGAACGGATTACAGAGTGGCAAAAGCAAATTTATTTAAGGCTCAATCTGATTTTTTGCAGGCCAAGTATCAGTATTTGTTTGAATCTAAGATTCTTGACTTTTACAAAGGCATCCCAATTACCCTATAAAACATCGGGATTATTAAAATTGAAAAAATTTATAAGTATGGATAACAAAGGCAATAATATTAAGAAGGCGGAAGGCGGTAGCAAGAGGAAATTGTATTGGATTCTTGCGGCAGTTCTGCTGATTGTAATTCTGGTGGTTGTTAAGAAATGCGGAGGCAGCGGTGAAATATCTGTTAATGTGCAACAGCCTGAGAGACGCAGCATTGTAGAGAGCATCCCGGCAAACGGAAAGATACAGCCGGTGACGGAAGTTAAGATAAGCCCTGATGTTTCCGGTGAGATTATTGAGCTGAATGTCAAGGAAGGAGACAAGGTCAAAAAGGGCGACCTTATCATAAAAATCAAGCAGGATATTTATCTATCTGCGGTGGATCAGGCGCAGGCCTCTTTGAATGCAACACGCGCGGCTTATGAACAGCAAAAAGCACAGGTTGCAAAGTCAACTCAGAACTATGAGAGAAACAAGAAATTATATGCAATGCGTACAATTTCCACCTCTGATTTTGAGGCGGCTACTTCCGAATATAAAGTTGCCCTGCAACAGCTGAAAGCGGCGCAGTTTAACATTCAAAGTTCAGAGGCGCAGTTGAAGGAGGCGCGTGAAAATCTCATAAAAACAACTATTTACGCCCCAATGGATGGAATTGTTTCCAAACTGGAAGTAGAGAAGGGAGAGCGCGTTGTTGGTACTAGTCAAATGGCCGGTACAGAGATGCTTAGGATTGCAAACTTTGAGCAGATGGAGGTTGTGGTAGATGTAAATGAAAATGATATTATAAGACTTCAAAAAGGCGACACTTCCGAGATTTCCGTAGATGCATATCCCGACAGGAAATTCAAGGGAATTGTAACCGAGGTTGCAAACTCTTCAAAGAACAGCGGTACTGTAACATCTTCAAGTACCGCCACAACATTTGAAGTTAAGATTATTATTCTTCCGGAGTCTTATCAAGATTTGCTGGCACAGAATCCTACCCCGTTTCGTCCGGGTATGTCTGCCTCGGTTCAAATCCAGACAAGCCGCAAGGATAATGTGTTAACCCTTCCTCTTCAGGCAATTACAACTCGCAATGATATTTCCATGGCTGCCGCTTCTACTTCCAAAAAAACAAAGGGAGGAAAGAATGCAAGTGGTTCAAAGGTTGCAGCAACCGCCAACATTGCCCCGACACCAACATCCGGAGATGTAACACAGTGGGTTTTTGTGTACAACAAGAAGTCCGGAACCGTCTCGGCAAGAGCTGTAAAGACGGGTCTTCAAGATTTGAATTCAATAGAAATCACAGAAGGAGTCTCAGATACAACGCAAGTTGTAACCGGTCCTTTTGGGGCAATAAGCAAATCTCTTAACAACGGGACAAAAGTTAAAGTGAGCAAAAAGGAAATCTCAGATAAGACAGCGGGGAAGAAAGACGGGGAGGTATCTGTTAGCGTTGGTTAAAATCGGTAAATGAAAAATAGTATCATAATTCTTTTGGAGACTGCAACGGATTCATGTTCAGCTGCTCTGGCAGACGGAGAAAGAATGATTGCGGAGAAATATGCAAACGTTCCAAAGGCGCACGCAACGCTGCTTGCACGTTTTACAGAGGAAATTCTCAAGGAAAATAATTTAACTGCACAAGATTGTGCGGCGGTTGCAGTGAGCGAGGGGCCGGGCAGTTATACCGGTCTGCGCGTCGGAGCTTCTCTTGCAAAAGGAATTTGCTACGGTGCAAATCTTCCTCTGATTGGAGTTAATACGCTTGCCGTAATTGCACAATGCGCTATTGATAATGAACAGTCCCACAAAGCAATGCAGGGACGTGCAGACGGAGACTATTTGATTGTGCCAATGATAGATGCCGGCCGTATGGAAGTTTACACAGCCTCTTTTAACTCAAAAGGGGATGAGCTTTCTAAGACGGAGTCCAAAATTTTAACTCCTGACAGTTTCTCAAAAGAGCTCTCACGCGAGGCCGTCCTGTTTACCGGAAACGGTGCGGGGAAATTTCAGAAAATGCTCATGGCTGCCGAGGCGGTTGGCAAATCTGTCGGGAATTTAAAAAATGCGTTTTTCTCTGAGCAGCTTCCTCATGCCGGAGGTCTTAGAATACAGGCCTTTAAGGCATTGCAAAAACAAGACTTCAGAGACAGGGCCTATTTTCAGCCGTTCTACTTAAAAGATTTTATTCCGGGGAAACCCAAGAAACTGCTATAAATGAACAATTTATAGTGTCAGCATAGTCACTTCATCCTTAACCTCTGCAAAGGCATTCTTTAAGAATGGAAATACTTTATCGGAGAAATTCAGCAGCATGTCAAAGCCGGTACATTGGCGCAAATGCTCTGTTGTGCTGATTCCCAGCAATGTAGCGGTATAGTTGACTATGCACGCAAATACGGAGAGAACAAGCAGAACTTTAAACAGACACAAAAAAGCGCCAAGCAATCTGTCCAGCCAGTCAAGCAAAGTAAGTTTGACTGCCCCCCTTAGCGCGTTCCCGACCATGTGGCATATTATGATGATGATTACCAGCAAAAGTATGAAAGTCACAACTTTCATTACCGGGACTGAAATTTTTCCGTCAAAAATTTTATAAAGCTCATCGGAGAACAGCGGAACAATTTTAGCCGCCCCCCATATGCCGAGCAAGATTGCTATTACACCAATAATTTGGTTTGCAAAACCCTTCCAAGCTCCCCAAATGCATGCGGCAATTGCGCAGGCAATGATTATGATGTTGATTGTTGCTCCCATAAGGCAGAGCAAAGATAAATCTTTTTTATAACTTTGCGCCTTAATAATTTAGTGATATTTCATTGTTACAGTGAACTATCGCCTGAGTCTAACAATATCACAAAAATCAGCGACACATGGGTTTTGCGGAGTATAAAAAATTTGACCTTGTAGAAGTTAACAAAGAAATCCTTAAAAAATGGAAGGAGGAACATTGTTTTGAGAACACCCTTAAAGAGCGTGAGGGAGCGCCAAAGTTTGTGTTCTTTGAAGGGCCTCCGTCTGCTAATGGAATGCCGGGTATTCACCATGTTATGGCGCGTTCCATTAAGGACGCCTATTGTCGTTTTAAGACGCAGACCGGTTACTATGTAAAGAGAAAAGCGGGCTGGGATACTCACGGTCTTCCGGTGGAACTTGGCGTTGAAAAGAAACTTGGCATTACAAAAGAAGACATTGGAAAGTCCATATCTGTAGAGGATTACAATGCAGAGTGCCGCAAGGAAGTTATGAAGTACACCAAGGAGTGGGAACAGCTTACGGAGCAGATAGGGTATTGGGTAGATATGAATAACCCTTACATCACGTATGACAATCGTTACATAGAGACTTTGTGGTATCTGCTTAAAGATTTGTACAACAAAGGATTACTTTATAAAGGATATACTATTCAACCGTACTCTCCGGCAGCCGGAACGGGCCTTAGCTCTCATGAGCTTAACCAGCCGGGTTGCTACAGAGATGTGAAAGATACAACGGTAACCGTTCAGTTTAAGGTACTTAAAGATGCAAAGTCCGAGTTTTTGTTTAAGGCTCCCGACAGCAATTCTTCTGCTGCGGAAAATAACAATGCAGACTTTAAAGAGGGTGAAGTGTTCTTTATGGCTTGGACCACAACGCCTTGGACCCTTCCGTCCAATGTGGCGCTTTGCGTAGGACCCTGTATTGAATATGTTAGAATAAAGTCATTTAACCCTTATAACGGAAAGCCGGCAATTTATGTAATGGCCAAAGAATTGGTTAATACCTACTTTAATCCTAAGGGTGAAAATGGCGATTTTACCGCATATAAGACGGGTGATAAAATAGTTCCGTTTGAAATTCTCGATGGCGGAAAAACCGTAAAGGGCAAAGAACTGCAAGGGATAAAATATGAGCAGCTGATGCCTTTTATAAAGCCTGAGCCAAATACAATGTTTGTGATTGTCGGAGACTTTGTTACAACCACGGATGGTACCGGTATCGTGCATATTGCGCCCACATTTGGTGCGGACGATGACAGAGCCGGAAAGCAAAATAATGTTGCTCCTTTCATGCTTAAAGATAAAGAGGGTGTGTGGAGACCGATGGTTGACAGACAGGGAAAATTCTATAAGCTGGAGGATTTGGATGCTCAGTTTGTTAAAGAAAGAGTAGATGAAAAGGCTTACGGGCAATATGCCGGAAGGTATGTAAAGAATGCTTATGATGATTCTCTTCCTGCTGATGCAGAGACGCTTGACGTTGATTTGTGTGTTATGCTAAAGCAAGAGGGAAAGGCCTTCAAGATTGAGAAGCATGTGCACTCATATCCGCATTGCTGGAGAACGGACAAGCCGGTTCTTTATTATCCTCTTGATTCCTGGTTCATTAAGGCTACCGCAGCAAGGGATAAGATGATAGAACTTAACAATACTATCAACTGGAAACCGGAGAGTACCGGTACCGGACGTTTTGGAAAATGGCTGGAGAACCTGCAGGACTGGAACTTAAGCAGAAGCAGATTTTGGGGAACTCCGCTTCCTATTTGGAGAACCGATGATAAAAAAGAGGAGAAATGCATAGGGAGCGCAAAGGAACTTTATGATGAGATAGAGGCATCTGTTAAAGCGGAATTTATGAGCTCTAATCCATTGAAAGACAGGGGTTTTGTGCCTGGAGATTTTTCAGATGAGAATTACAATAAGATAGATTTCCATAAGCCGATAATTGATAACATCATACTGGTATCTCCTTCCGGCAAGCCCATGAAGAGAGAGGCAGACTTGATTGATGTTTGGTTTGATTCCGGCGCAATGCCTTATGCTCAGGAGTGGCTGAAAAATCTTGGCAAGCCTGAGTTTGGACAGACCGCAGATTTCATTGCAGAGGGTGTTGATCAGACACGCGGATGGTTCTATACATTGCACGCAATTCATACCATGGTATCCGGGACACCTGCATTTAAGACGGTAGTTTCCAACGGATTGGTTCTGGACAAGAATGGGGAGAAAATGAGCAAGAGACTTGGCAACGCAGTTGATCCTTTTAAGGAACTTGATGAATACGGTGCCGACGCTCTTAGGTGGTATATGCTTACAAATGCTCAGCCTTGGGATAATTTAAAATTTGATGAGGCGGGCGTAGATGAGGTTAGAAGAAAATTCTTTGGAACATTATACAACACCTATTCATTCTTTGCTCTTTACGGCAACGTGGATAAGTTTGATAATAGCGCTCAGCAAATACCTGTATCCCAGAGGCCTGAGATTGACCGTTGGATAATGTCATATCTTAACTCTTTAATAAAGGAGGTTAGAGCATGCTATGAAGATTATGATGTTACCACTGCGGGTAGAAAAATTCAGGATTTTGTCTGTGACCACTTAAGCAACTGGTATGTAAGACTTAACAGAAAGAGATTTTGGGGAGGTACAATGGATGCGGATAAACTGGCTGCATATCAGACGCTTTACTCTTGCCTGGAAACCGTGGCAATATTGGGTGCGCCAATTGCTCCGTTTTACATGGAGAGGCTGTTCCTGGATTTGAATGCCGTAACTCACTTCCATAAAGAGAGTTCAGTTCATTCCACAATGATGCCCGATGCTGATGAATCATTGATTGATAAAGATTTGGAAGAGAGGATGGAACTTGCACAGGTTAGTTCTTCTATGGTGCTTGCATTAAGAAGGAAGGCAGAACTTAAAGTGCGTCAGCCCCTTGCAAAGATTATGATACCTGTCATAAATCCAAAAATCAAAGAACAGTTGGAAAAAGTTCAGAAACTTGTGCTTAATGAGGTGAACGTAAAGGAGATAGAGTATATCACCGATACGGAGGGATTAATTACTAAAAAGATAAAGCCAATGTTCAGAACGTTGGGAAAAAAATATGGCAAACAGATGAAAGATATTTCCGCAGCTTTTACTAATTTTACACAGAAAGAGATTTCAGAGATAGAGAAGAGCGCAGGAGCTGATAAGGCGGGAACTTACACGATGCATCTTGCGAACGGTGATGTTGTTTTGGAGAGTTCTGACTATGAGATAACATCGGAAGATATGCCTGGATGGTTGGTTGCGACTGAGGGTGCTCTTACTGTTGCTCTGGATATAAATGTTACGGAAAGCCTTAAGAAAGAGGGTATTGCAAGAGAGCTTGTAAACAGAATTCAAAATTTGAGAAAGGATTCGGGTTTTGAAGTCACCGACAGAATATATGTAACTGTCGAGAATAAAAAAGAGGTTGCGGAAAGTCTGGAGAAATTCAGTGATTATGTTTGTTCACAAACCCTTGCAAAGAAAATATCTCTTGCGGATGAAATTGCAGGAAGTGCTGATATTGAATGGGATGAGAGCGGCACTATAAAAATAAAAGTTGAAAAGATTAACAATTAATATTTACTGTTATGGCAACAAAAGCAAAAAAGGTGAAGAAAGCCCCCGCAAAAAAAGCGGCTCCTAAAAAAGTGGCAAAGATGGCTGCAAGGAAAGTTGCTCCAAAAAAGAGCGCTAAAAAAGTTGCACCTAAAAAGAAAGTTGCAGTAAAGAAGGTTGCTGCAAAGAAACAGGTAAAGAAAGTTGTTAAGAAACCAGTTGTAAAAAAGGCTGTTGCAAAGAAACCTGCTGCAAAGAAACCTGTCGCAAAGAAGCCTGCTGCAAAAAAGTCTTCTGCAAAGAAGTTTGTAAAAAAAGTTGCCCCAAAGAAAGCTTCTCCAAAAAAGGTTGTTAAGAAGCAAGTTAAGAAGGTCGTTCCAAAAAAAGTTGTAAGTAAGGTTGCTAATAAAAAACAGGTTGCTTTAAAGGCTCCGGTTAAGAAAGTTGCTCCAAAGCAGGCACAACAACCTGCTGTAAAAGCCTCAAAGATGCAGGATGCGCCAAACATCAAGAAGGAAATTAAGATAGACGAGGATGGCAAGGCTCATGTTCAGGAGAGATACAGCGATGCTGATCTCCAGATGTTTAAAGAGGTTATTCTTAAAAAGCTTGCACAGGCTAAAGATGATTATGAGATGTTGCGCGCTGCAATGACTCACAGCACCAGCAATGATATTGAGGACACATCCCCAACATTCAAAGTTTTGGAAGAGGGCGCCACTTCTCTCAGCAAAGAGGAGAGCGGAGAGCTTGCTCAAAGACAATATAAATTTATTCAATCACTTGAGGCTGCTCTTGTAAGAATAGAAAATAAAACTTACGGAATCAGCAGGATATCAGGTAAATTGATACCCAAGGCAAGATTGCTTCTTGTACCTCATGCAACTTTGAGCGTGGAGGATAAGAATAAACAATAATTTGCACAATGAGTTCTCCGTACTGTTTGCGGGGCTGCTGTCATTGTTAAATTTTACGGTCTGCATAATTTCACTATTTTTGCGGACCGTTTTTGATTAAAGATTTTTGATTATGATATCGGATAGGAATAAGAAGTGGATAATAGCAGGACTTGTTGTAGTACTGCTGGTTATAGACCAAGCTATAAAGTTTTACGTAAAACTGCACATGATGATAGGGGAATCCATTCCCATGTTTGGACATTCTCAGTGGGCACAGATACTCTTCATTGAGAATAATGGAATGGCATTTGGAATGCAGCTTGGCGGCGTTGCCGGAAAATTATTCTTAAGCCTGTTCCGTCTTGTCCTGATTGGTTTGATTATATGGTATATAAATGTGCTGATTACAAAGAGGAAAGCTCCTTGGGGAGTGCTGATAGGCGGTGCGCTTATTTTGATGGGAGCTATCGGGAATATGATAGACAGTACATTCTACGGAAAGATTTTTTCACAGTCATCTTATACAAATGTTGCCTCTTTGGTTCCGTTTGGAAATGGTTATGCGCCGCTGCTTTGCGGCAAGGTTGTGGATATGTTCTATTTTCCTGTATACCATGCGGTTCTGCCGTCATGGTTCCCGTTCTGGGGTGGGGAGGATTTTGAATTTTTCCGGCCAATCTTTAACTTTTCTGATGCCTGTATCTCATGCGGCGTGCTGTATCTGATTATTTTTCAGTATCGTTTCTTTTCCACATCCAAGCCAAAAGAGGAAAGCGCAAAGGAATCTTAATTTTGCAAATGGCAAAAAAACTTTTACATTTGCACTCCCAAAATGAAGAAACTGTTTTTTTTGTAGCGGGGTGAGTGAATGTATTTTTGGAGAGATGGCAGAGTGGTCGATTGCGGCAGTCTTGAAAACTGTTGAGGTGCAAGCCTCCTGGGGTTCGAATCCCTATCTCTCCGCAAAAGGTCTAAGACAGACAAAAGAAGATCTAAGACAAATCCCATAAAACCTTATTTATGGGATTTTTTATTGTTTGTTACTGACGTCTGAAAGTCAAGGAAAAGCCAAAAAACGACAGAGTCCCATTACTGTATAATATACCCTAAAATTAGCACCATTTTGCAAGGGGAAAATAATACATAAATTGTAAAACAAAATGGAAAAAGGTATGTTAAAACGAGAACGTTATTCAGCATCGTTCAAGGCCAAGGTAGTACACGAGCTGTAGTTACAATGAAGAACTTATCAGAAATATGGCAGTTGACCTGTGTGTTTTATCCTAAATATGGCAGTATAAATGTTGATTTTATCCTAAATATGGCAGTTGCATAAAAATATTCATTACCTCTGAGTAGTTAAAATCTATGTTTATGTAAGAAACTATGTTCACGCCCAGAAGAACAGGTGGTTGAGTTAGATAGTGATATGGCTCAGGTAGTAATAGGCGTCAGACGAAGTGGAAAGTCAACATTATGCTACAATGTGCTTAAAGAAAAAGGAGATCCATTTGCTTATGCAAACTTTGACGATGAGCGATTCTTAGATATGACATCTAAAGATCTTAATACAGTGTTGGAGGTGCTATATAAAATTTACGGAGATTTTAAACGCTTGTTTTTAGATGAAATTCAAAATGTATCCGGTTGGCATCTATTCGTCAACAGACTACTCCGGCAGGGAATTCATGTTATTCTTACAGGATCCAATGCAAAGTTATTAAGTGGTGAACTTGCTACTCACCTTACAGGTCGGCATGACAAAATCGAGCTTTTCCCTTTTTCCTTCTCTGATTTTTGTCATTGTAAAGGAGTTGACTTGAAATTGCAGACTACTCAAGGAGAAGCATACAGAAGGAGTGCTTTTGATGAGTACCTGAGGCAAGGCGGATTCCCGGAACTATTACATAAAAAGAGCAAGACTGGCTATGTTAGCAATCTGGTTGATAATATTCTAAAGCGAGACATAGAGCAAAGACATAAAATCAAATACGTCAGAGCATTTGAACATCTGGCACAACATTTATTGAATGTTTCTCCTGTAATAATAGTCGAAAAGAATTTGGCAAATCTAATGGGCTTCAAATCTCATCATACCGTAGATAATTACATTGGATATTTGAAAGAAGCATATCTATTGTCTGGACTGCCAAAATACTCAGTGAAAAGCAAACAGAGAATTCGTGACGAAAAGATCTATCCGATAGACGTAGCTCTTATGGATGGTAGAGAGGATGCTATGGCTGGAGAAAATCTGGGATGGAGATTAGAAAGCATTGTTTATATTGAACTGTTGCGGAGAAATAAACCACTTGAGCGAGATGTTTATTATTTCAGGAATGCAGATGGCTATGAAGCCGATTTTGTTGTGTGCAAAGGAAACAAAGTTGAGGGAATATATCAGGTTTGTTATGATTTGTCAAAAGAAAAGACCCGTTCGCGTGAAATTAGGGGTTTACTGACTGCTTCTAACCAGACGCGCTGCAACAATCTTTTCCTTATTACTGATTTTCAACGGGAAGAGTTGGAACAGAAAGGAAAGACAATAAAGATAATCCCTGCATACGAGTGGTTAATTCAAGATGTTTAGTTATTGATAAATTTTGGGAGTGTTAGATAAACTGTGTTAAACAAGGATAAAGGATTGTCTTTTTACAATACCAATCCTATAGAGTCTGATGCACATAACATGCTTTTTGAGCCTTGTGGCGAGGGACTAGAATTTCTAAAAAACAGACGTGCGCTTAAAGATAACATAATTTTAATCAAAATGTTACAGGGGAAAAAATCTGCAGTGAATCAACTGTGGATTTTTTTTTTAGTTTTGTAGTGTGGCGACCAAGATCCGCATCTGATTACGGCGACTTTTTACTAGACGGCAACCAAGAATCCCACAAAAGAGTTTGGAATTTTATAACCTTATAAATAGGGCTATTATAATAAGTTGCTAAAATTAATCATTCACTTTAATATTTAATTATATGAAAAGCAAAACTTTATTTTTGTTGATCACAGCATTGTTGTTTTCTTTCAGCTTGAGCGCTCAAGAAAAAGACACATGCAAGCACAAGATGTGCGTCAAAATGGGTGCCGCGGCTACTCAAATTAACGATGTCCGTTATAACCAGTACGGTGTTGCCGTTAACAGACTTCAGCTTTCCGCTGAGGACAGAGACGGCATACTAGTATTTGAAGCTCCGGATCAGAGTTATAAATTATGGTTTGATAACAGAGTTCAAGTTGACGGAGCTACATTCTTTGGCAATGATAAAAACTTTGACAAGATTGGAGACGGTGTCTCAATCAGAAGAGCCAGATTTGCAGTAAAAGCCAAAATAAAAGATTGGTACGGTGAGTTAGACATGGATTTTGCCAACGGAGTATTTGAGCTTAAAGATGCTGTTGTAAGTTACTTTGGCGTAAAGAATTTTGAATTTACAGCGGGTAACTTTAAAGAGGGATTCTCCATGGAAGAGACAACTACTTCCAGATATCTTCCCTTCATTGAGCGTCCTATGGTTGTAGGCACGTTTGCTCCTTCCCGTCACATTGGCATTCAGGCAACTTACAGCAACAAGGCAATCCTTGCTATTGCAGGAGTTCATTTTCAGTCTGTTGAAGATTCGGAAATTAGAACTAACGTAGAGGATAATAACAAAGATTACGGCCGCAATACAGGTCATTCATTTACAGGCAAATTAGTTTATATGCCTTTCTATGATAAACAAGATTACGGTTTGCATTTTGGTGCTGCGGCTTCTTACAGAGTGCCAAAATCAGACATGGCAACCAGCGAGTATGGTGGAGTAAGATACAGTACCAGAAACGGCACATCTATTAATCGCAAGAAATATCTTGATACAGACGTTATTCCAAACGTTGACCATGATTTCCTGTACGGTTTTGAACTTGCAGGTTTCTACAAAAGTTTAAGATTCCAGAGCGAGTACATTGGCAACAACACTTATATCAAGAATGACGGTCCAACTTATAAATTCAACGGATGGTATGCTTATGTCGGATATCTTCTGTTTGGCGGTCATCAGAGATATAACACGGCAGAAGGAGAATTCACACAGCCTTCCAGAGGTCACGAATGGGGTGATGTTGAGGTACTTGGAAGATATGAGTATTTGACTCTTAATTCAAAGAATATCTATGGAGGTTCCGGTCAGGCTTACACATTTGGTCTAACATATTACATTACAAATAATGTAAAAATAGAGGTTAACTACCAGTACAATGATAACGACCGTTATGCAAACGGAAAGGGCAAACTTAAGACGGGTTATGACGCAAGCGGAAAAGCTACCAGCGACTATACAAAGATAGTTGATAAGAAAGGCAAAGGCGGCGTAGATTATAGTATGCTTGCAATGCGTTTTGAAGTTGACTTCTAGTAACTACAATGGAACACATTGAATATTAGAAATATATAGAATAATAAAATAAATGAAATATATTATGAAGAAATTTTTAACAGTAATCATGACAGTTCTTGCATTGTCATTGGTGATGTCTTCATGTGTAAAAGACAAAATGTTTGTGGGCGACCCTTCAATTTCAAGCATTGTTTTTTCGCCTACATCAGTAACTCCGTACGACGAGGTAACTGTTTCCGCAACTCTTTATGATCTTAGCGGAATAAAATCAGCAATAGTTAATTATAAGGTTAGCGGCGGAAGCTCTTCCGCTGTTGCAATGACTGCAAGCGGAGATACTTACTCTGCAAAAATTCCAGTTCAGGCGGATAAGGCTGTTGTTGCCTTCACTATTACTGCAATCAGCAATAATAACAGAACCACAACGTCTGTTTCACAAAGCTATACTGTCGGGATACAATATGGTGAACTTAACGATATTAGATTAAATGAACTTAACTCTTCCACCAAGTTTATAGAGATTTACAACCCTACTTCAAAACCAATTGTTATTGGAGGAATCAAGTTTGCAAAAAATGCTGCAGATGCATATTTTGTAGATGCAGCCGGAGCTACCTTACAAGTTGCAACAGGTACGGTGCTTAACCCAAAGAGCTATGCGATAATGGGTTGCAAAGGCGCGGATTTAAGCAGCACTGCAACAACCGCAGGCGCCCTTTATCTTGGAACGTCTACAACAGGTTTGTCGGGTTCTAAATCTTTGCTTGTTATAATGCAAGATAAAGATGGAAACAAGATTGACAGCTTTGTAAATTCCGCAGTTGCAACTCCTGCAATAACAGATACATGGGACGGGGCGGTAGAATACACATTTACGGATGCCTCACGTGTTCCGGACGGAAGCGGAGATTTTTATTCATTAACAGACGGAACTCCGGGTGTAACCAACGGAACTACACCTTCCGCTGACAAGTTCACTCATAAATTGAACTAATAGCAGATAAGATTTGATATTAGCATTCTGTAAGTTAATCACAGAATGCTAATATCTGATTTAAAATAAGTTAAAAAGAAAAATATGGCAAAAGAAGAGATGAAAATTGGAGAGATATCAAAACCTCGTTTTGAATTCCGTTCTTTCGGGCAGAGTTTCTGCAAGGCGGCCGAAAGAATGGCTCGTCTGTCAGTGCCTGTACCTGAGAAGGTTTGGGAGAGAAGCAGCGACGAGATCTACATTATCTCCAGAAAAAATGATATTAATAATACAAAGATTCGCAACGGAAAAATGGACATAAAAACTTATGTTAAATCCGTCGATGGTTTTGAGCAGTGGAATCCTTTGATGAAAGGAGAATTCCCAATAAGCAAGGAGGTTCTTGAGAAAGAGGTCTTTCCGGCCTTTATGGTTGAGATGCCGGCTTTGACCAAAGAGACTTATACTTATGAAGAATTCATCGCGATGGTGAAGGTTAATCCTGATCTTGCTGCAGTGCGCGTTCACAAGCAGCGCTTTGGTTACATGGTCAATGACACAATATGCGAGTATGGCAATGTTCTGATTAACGGAGCCAAGGTTGTTACTATTAATTCTGAATCTACTGAGGTTGAAGACCTTAAAAAGACAGTAAAAGATTGCGGACTGGAGGGAGTGGAGAATATAAATTATCTTCAGGCTATCAAGCGTGTAATTGGAATGTCCGATAAGCCTCTTGCAAACGAGTAGCAAATTTGATGATGGCTGCGGACCTTAACGCCCGCGGCCATCTTTATTTTTAATATTAAAATGTGTATGGGCACACTAAACGGAAAAATTATGGCACAAGAAATAGAACGTAAATTTTTGGTTGCAGGTGACTTTAAAAAAGAAGTTACAAAGGCAACGCGTATAACACAGGGTTATCTTAGCTCTGTCCCTGAAAGGACTGTAAGAGTGAGAGTTAAAGGTGACAAAGGATATATCACAATTAAGGGCATTGGCAACGCTTCCGGCGCTGACCGCTTTGAGTGGGAGAAAGAAATTCCGGTCGCTGAAGTAAAGGATTTGCTAAAAATCTGCGAGGCGGGTGTTATTGATAAGACTCGTTATTTGGTTCCGGCAGGCAACGGCCGCACTTGGGAAGTTGATGAGTTTTACGGTGATAATGACGGACTTACCGTAGCCGAGATAGAGCTTGGTTCTGAGGATGAAAAATTTGAAAAACCATCTTGGATCGGACAGGAGGTAACGGGAGACGTAAAATATTACAACTCTATGTTGATGAAGAATCCTTATAAAAACTGGAAGTAACATGTTGTACAATATATGAGGTGCTGCAGCAATATGCAGTGCCTTCAACTGTTGTAATTTTATCTAATTTATATGCGGAAAAGAAGTTGTATTACAATTGTATTTATTGCATCAGTGCTATTAGTTGCGCCAGGGTGTACAAAACATGGTCCTGATGTTCCTGATCCTATAATAGATCATGTAACATATTCGGAAATTTCCACATCAGGATTAAGCGGATTATCAGGGCTTTGCATGCCTCCCGACAGTTCATTTCTGTATGCCGTGTGCGACGGCGGGCTACTTTACAAATTAAATTTTGACGGCAGCACTATTTCTAAAATTTATGAGGGGAGCAATGATTTAGAGGCCGTTACGGTAAATCCTTCTACCGGAGATGTTTATCTTGCCGATGAGGGGACCATGACCGTATGGCATCTTAACGGCGGACTGCTGGAAAAAGTAGTAACTATAACAGTACCGGATGCTGTCGCAAACAAAGGATTGGAGGGGCTGACATACGGCAATGGAAATTTGTACATTGCCAACCAAGAATCCCCTACAAAAATATTTGTATATAACATTGTATCCAAGACGGTTACCAAAGATTATACAATTACATTTGCGGGCTATCTTTCTGATTTATGCTATGATCAAAAAGACGGTACAATTTGGATTATGGACAGCAAGAAGCAGAACATTTATCATTGTGATGCAAACTTTAATCTTTTGAAAACATGTCCTGTTCCTTTTATCACAAAAGGTGAAGCGTTGGCTGTTGATTACAAAAATAAATGTTATTGGGTTGGCTCAGACGCAAATTCGCATATTTGGAGTATCCCTTTTGCGTATTTTAATTAAGAATAATATACTTGCCGGTTAATAAATAATAATAAGAGTATTATGGCGGAGAATACACATGCCCAAGTAGTTGCAGCAGGACAGGCGCAAGCAATTGCAGCAGAGCATCAGGCGGCGTTCAATGTGCTGGATATGAACAACTACAAAGTTGAGAAACTGCCCAAATTGCAGAAATCCGGCTTTGAAAAATGGATGGCTATTTTAGGCGGACCAATTGCCGCGGTTGTTTTCATTTATATCTATTGGTTTGCACAAATTCCGTTTTTGGACCATTTGAATTTTGCCGGCCTTAAAGATGCCGCACTGGCAAGGTATGATGTTCTTGGAACTGCAAAATTTCTCCGCGCAAATTATGCAATGCTTGCAATTTTTTCCGCAGCCATAATTCTCTGGATCACAGAGCCTATCCCAAATTATCTTACTTCACTCCTTGTGATTTTGGGCATAGTGCTTACCCACGTTACCACGGATAAAGTTGCATACGCTCAGCTGGGACATCCTGTTATGTGGCTGAATATCTTATCTTTTGTGCTGGCAAGCATGCTTGTTAAGACGCAGGTGGCAAAACGACTTGCACTTTGGCTTGTTGTAAAATTTGGAAAAAGCACAACAATGCTTGTTGTCTGTTTTCTTGTATTAAACCTAATACTTTCTACAATCATCACTGCCACAACGGCTAAGGCGGCTATCCTTCTTCCTGTGTTTATGGTAATTTGCGCAATTTATGGAGATACGGGAGGAGATAAGCGGACAAATTTTGGCCGCAATATGGTGCTGCAGAATTTATTTCAGAACAATGTCAGCGCCTCCGGATTTCTTACCGGCTCCGGAGCAAACCTTCTTGCCGCCTCTTTGATTGCCGGCGCAATGGGAATGGATATGTTCAGTTATACGGAGTGGTTTACCGCGGGATTTCCCTTGGCAATTATTCTGTTAATTCTTGGCCTTCTGATAGGTACAAAGATTATCTTTCCTCTTAAGCCGGAAGACGGGAAGCCTAAAATTCCGGGCGGCATGGATTATCTGAAAGCCCAGTTGGATGCAATGGGCAAAATGAGTTTTCAAGAGTACAAAGCCATCGGGATATTTGCAATTGTTATTTTTTTGTGGACTACCGGTAAACAGACACATATAAGCGAAACAGCTGTTGCTTTCATTGGCGCTTTGGTTGCTCTGATGCCGGGAATTGGAATTGTAAAATGGAATGAGGTTGATATCCCGTGGCACCTGATGCTATTCTCCGCCGGCGCATATACTTTGGGTGCCGGACTAGATGCAACGGGACTGCCTGTCACAGTTGTGGACGCCTCATTTGATGCAATGGGAATTACGACGCATACGCCATTCTGGGCTATCTATATGATAATGACCGGGATAATGCTGTTTAGCGCTTTGATATTTGAATCAAAGACAATGAGAGCTCTTATTTTTATCCCGATAGCTATTGGCGTGGCTCAAAAATTCGGGTATCCTATCATGAGCCTTGCATTCCCCGTAGCGCTGCTGATAGAGCATGTATATGTGCTGCCGTTCAACTCAAAGCCAGCCGCATTGCTTTATACTACAAACCATTACAGCTGGGGAGACACTTTCAAATTTGGCATGACCATGATGATAGTCTCATGGATTATGATTATGGTTTGGGGAGATACCATGCTCCGCTGGCTCGGCTACACTAACGGTGTGTTCTTTTAGGATTTTTTTGTTCCAAGATTTTTGGCTCTTTTTTTTAATGGCCGAAGTGGTGTGGACTTAAATTATTCATTTACAGGTAATTGCATAGATATGGGGTCTGAATTTAAGCACCCCTGTTTATGTAACACGCTGTATGTTAGTAATATATCATGTCACCACCTGGAACTCAAGCGTAGCGGCTGAAAGCCGTGTAGCCACGCCGAATGTACTCATGGCCGCAGGTCCGCGACTGTAGGGAGCGTGCCTTTCCATGGCGGTAGCCATGTAGAACCATAAGGCAATGCGCTGCTTTGTAGCGCATTGCTTCACAGCATGCAACGAGGGCTGTGCTTAGCGGAATGCTCTGCATGTGAACGCAAAGCGGCACATGCAATTTTAGCGGAATGCTCTACATGCGAACGCAGCTAGCATGCAAAGCATCTTTGTAACTGTCTGATCTGGGGTACTCTGGGGTAATGCTGGCAATCAGGTAGTTGCAAAACATCTCTGATTTAAAATTGAGATCCTTTGTAACGTGTTAATACACAGCGTTCCCTAGAGGTACACTTTTAGTACATTGTTCTATAATATACTAGGAGTGTACTAAGTGGGTCTGCGACACTTTATTGCAAAGTCTTGTTGTGCTCTTGCTTGCACCTACGGTTTTTAATAGCTTATTGCCTGGGCTGCACTTGGTTGAAGAGGGAACTCAGATGCCATTGGTTTTGAGCAGGTTTCAGCTGCAGAGCGGGGCATCTTCGGACAACCCTCTTCAACTTGCGTCCAGCGCGTCAATGGCGCCTAAACCCTTATGGCTTACTATTTGTTGTTAGGCATAACCGTTATTAGGGTCAATACAGTTGAAAATCATAGGTTAGCATCATAGGTTAGCATCATAGGTTGGCATCATAGATCAGCATCAACACCAGCATCAACCTCAACCTCAACCCCAACCGACACTTGCGCGTGCACATGTACCTCTGCTTGGAAAATCCTTTATATAGGATCTTATTTCTTTTTCATTCCGCTGCTTTTTATAAAGCTTGATAACTTTGATTCTGCCGCAGGATATCTGGCAGTTACTTATATTCTTTCATTTTTGTTGTTGTATTTGGATTTGGGAAGTCGCAACTGGAGTAATGAACGGTTTATGTATAAGGCTGTTAATCTGGCTGTTCATGGTTTCTTTGCCATACTTATTGGAGGAATTATTATTGCCGCTTTTGCCGTTATAGTTTATTCTATGCGTTACATTTTTGATATTAATTCTGATGTGACTAATAAGATTTTTGCTAACTGCGCCTATTTTGTGGGCGTTGTTGTTGTGCCGCTGTTGTTTTGCAACTTCATGAGCAAACGCTCTGCGGAGATAGCAAAGACAGCCGGAGAAGATGCGGAAGCGGATAAGAGTAATGAAGAAGTGAATTCTGCAGAAGAAAAAACTGTCGGGAGAAAAATAAAAATCAGCAATATGCTGTGTATTATCATTAATTTTATAATGTCTCCTACCATCCTCATTTACACAGTATTGTTGTTTATTTATTTTATCACGATAGTTTGCAAATGGAGTCTGCCCAAAGGTGATATTGCCTATATGGTAAGCGCGTTTGTGGCGGTGACTTTGATTGGGATTGTGATGCAGTATGTTCCCAAAGCGCTATTATGATTGGTCTTACAAGAATTTTACATGGATTGCAATTCCGCCGTTGGTTCTGTATTGGATTGGAACATGTCACAGAATTGCTCAATACGGGTTTACGCAAGGGCGTGTTTATCTGGTTGTTGTAGGGGTGCTTATGACGCTGTTTGTGCTGATGCTTGCAATGGAAAAGACAAAAAGATTTGAGCAGAAGTTGTCTCAGCTTCATTTGTTAGATCCTGCTAATCATAAAATTACAAAAGATATAGATGCTGCAAAAATTTCCAATAATCCAAAACTTATAAAGGAGTATAAAGAGGTGGGGGATATCTATAATTATCTTTGTTGGGCGCTTGGCACAAAAGTCATGGAGCAAAAATATGGCAATTTTAATTTTGAACCGTCATAGGATAAAACTGTTGCTCAGACTTATGATTGGAAGGGTACAAATATTGACCTTGGGGATTATTCGGTTATGGTTCAGCAAGAGATAAAAGTCATCTACAATACAGATTCAATAAAGGTCCGTTCAGAAGAGGGGAATAAGTTGCTTTTTTCTTTCCCGATAGAGAAATACATAACGGAAAATCCGGACATTCTTAAAGATGCACAAACATATCCGGAGAAAATCTTGGTATTCAAGAACGATTCCACGATTGTGGGTTGTGCTTGGCGTATTGCTCTGCATGCGAGCATGCAATTTCCCGTACCGCACTGCTCCTCTTAAGTGGATAAAAGTGTGCTATGACAACACTTTTATCCGGATAAAAATGTAGTTATGTAACACTTTTATCTTGATAAGCTTGTAAATAGCATTGGAAAAATAATATCACTGCGCTAATTATTAATACTTTATACACGAATGGAGATTGGGAGGAGGTTCAAGCCTACGTAGATACAAAGGACCTTTCAAAATTGGAATACATCCATCAAAATATTTTGTACTCATATCAGGCAGGTTTCTACTGCGTGACGGGTGGTAGAGCAATGGCTAAAAAGGTGATTATCGAGAGGAATTTTGTTAAATTTGAGTGAATTATGAAAAACATTACTAATATCCCCGGAGGACCTATGGAGGTTGTGAATGTGGATGACATGCCTTCTATCATTCTAACGGAGGATGAGTGGCTACAAGCTCCTGCTCAGGACTTTGGCGGTGCAATAGGCTTCAGAAATCCATCTTGTTTTTTAGATCAGATGGTGATCGATGATTTTACCTATGAGTTGCCGGGTGGCTTGGTGTTCTAGGTGTAAGATGCCTAAAAGGCCAAAAGCCTTTAGGGAGGCGAAACTGCTGAGGAGACAGTTGAGATAAGTCGATAATATTTAATTTATTATGGATTTTACAAATGATCAACAGGTTGCTTTGCAAGATTTTAAAGCGTTCCTGAATAAAAAAGAGCAAGTCTTTATTCTAAGAGGCTCTGCTGGTACCGGTAAAACCACTCTCTTAAAAGAGTTTATAAATATTCTGGGCGGCAGACGTAATTTTTACTTGATGGCACCAACCGGGAGGGCGGCATTAATTCTTGGTAAAAAGACTGGATTGAATCAACTATCGGCTACTATTCATAAAACAATATATGGGGTTGAACATGAACTAGATAGCATTGACGATTTTTTGATTTTTAAGTTAAAAGAAAATACTGACCCAATAGACAGTATTTATTTTGTGGATGAGGCGTCAGTGGTTTCTGATGTTTATTCCGACGCAGAGATGTTCCGTTTTGGCTCTGGTTTTCTTCTAAAAGATTTATTCTCTTATTGTAATCTGTTGGGTTCCAATAGAAAAATTGTCTTTGTGGGTGACTATGCTCAATTGCCTCCTGTGTTTCAAAACATATCCCCTGCGCTTGATGTAGATTATTTAAGAGAACATTACAATGTTAAGATTATATCTTCTACTTTGAATGAGGTAGTTAGACAAGTTTCTTCTGGCGGTATTTATCAAAATTCTCTACTTATTCGCGATAGTATTAATCGTAAAGAGTTTAATAAGTTTAGGATTTATGACAGCAATGATGTTTGTTGCATAGAGCCGAGTAATTTTGTTGACGAATACAAGAAAATTCTTTCTGAAAATTCGATTTATAATATAATTGTTATTACTCACTCTAATTCTTTTGCCCTTCATTACAACAAGTTAATAAGAGAAATCAAATATGGTAGTGAGCAGCAAACTATAACTGCAGGAGATTTACTTTTAATAACAAAGAATAATTACAGTAATCCTGTTGAATTATTCAACGGTACAATTGTAACGGCAGAAAATGTTAATAGTAAAGTTGAAGTACATACTCCTTTTGTTGGAAAAGAAAAAGTTAAACTTACTTTCAGGAAAGTCACTATTTGTGGTCAAGATTTTTCTTCATTTGATACTTATATCCTGGATGATTTTTTAATTGATACATGTGGCACTGTACCTATTTCTATCCAAAAAGCTCTATGGGCTGATTTTGAGCAACGTATGATGGCTGTAGGTTTAAAGCCAAAAGATGAAAGCTTTAGGCTGAGGATAAAAAACGATCCGTACTATAATGCTTTGCAATGTAAGTATGGTTATGCAATTACTTGCCACAAGGCACAGGGTGGAGAGTGGCCTTATGTCTTTGCGGATATGAATGCTGTCATGGGGAAAAATACAGAAATGTATTACAGGTGGGCTTATACTGTTATTACTAGGGCCACTAAGTATTTATTGCACATGTCTTCTCCAGAATTTTCTGCTGTAGATCAATTTGAATTTAAGCCTATAATTAAATGTAATGCAAGCCAATTTAATTTCTTTGTCCCTGATGGCGAGAATTTTTTGGACTATAGATTTAAGAATATTGAGAGGATGGCTCGGAAACAAGATATTAATTGTACGGAGAGTAGAGATACTGCTTATCAGCATATTCTGGCATTTAAGAGAGATGAGAAGCATTGTGAATTGGCACTTTGGTATAATAATAAATCATATTCCGGTAAAACAATGATTCGCAATAGCAATGATGCCGATTTTGTTGATGTTTGTAAAAATATCTGTCGTGAGTCTATGATTTATCACGGAACCTTGCCTTTTAAACCAAAGTCTGATTTTCAGAAAATTATGCATGATAATATCATAGATATTGCCAAAGAGTGTGAAGTAAAAGTTTTAAATATTGAGCAAAAAGATTGGAGCGATATTTATTATTTGCAGACTGCGGCAGATTCTGCCTACATAGAATTTTTCTACAATAAAAAACATATTTATACTTATGCTCAGCCTAAAAGTACGTTGGGAACAGATGATACTGTATTACAGGATTTTACTGAACATTTTAATTAATACCAATTCAATATATGAGTGATTTTGATTCTTCTGATGAAGTAAGAAGTTTAAGAAAGCAAGGTCAGCTTAGAGAAGCATACAATTTGGCTAAAGAGTTATTGAATGATGAGCCTGATGATATTTGGTTTAAGAGAGATTTCGCATGGGTGTGCTATTACCTAATGAAAAAAGCAATAGCAGACAAAAACTCTGGTGACTTCATTAGCAGATTAGAGGATATAATATCTCTTGAAATGCCTCCGGAAGAGGAAATGCTTTATAATCAGCTTCCATGGGTGTTTGGTAAATGGGTAGTGGCTATTTTTAATTCTCAAGCTGATTTATTGGATCAAGAAAAGATAAAAAATCTTTATTCAATCTTGAATTATTTATCTGAATTATATATCACGATTCCATCTGATGGTTATAGCTTTTTTGTCAAAAAGTTGCATAAAAGTTTTAGGGGAGATTTGAAATATTGTGATATAATTGACTATATAGGTTTGGATTTTTTTCTTCCGGAAGACTATGGGAAAACATCTTATAACGGGAAAAATATCATGTCATTTGCCGAGCAAATCTATATAGCTTATTCTGACTGTTTGATTTCTAATATTTCTCATTATGAGACAGTTAATGATAAAGATAAGGTTAAAGAATTTACAGCAACGGCAGAAACATTTTTGCCTAGATTAAGTGATTTAATTGAAAATCACAATGATTATGAGTTTCCTATATATTTTAAGGCTAAGGTACTTTTAGCTATTCATAAAAATGATAAAGTTGCTGATTTGTTAATGCCGTTTGTTAAAACAAAGTCAAAAGTGTTTTGGACATGGCAAGCTCTGGGAGATTCATTCCGACAAAAGGATGACGACATGGCTTTATCATGTTATTGCAAAGGGTTATTGTGTAGAAACAAAGAAGAAATGATAGTCAACTTAAGAGATTCAGCCGCAGAGTTAATGGCTGAAAAGGGCTTTTATGATGAAGCTAAAACTGAGTTCAGTGTTTCTTCAAAAACGAGAATGCAGAATTGGCAAAAGATTGACAGGAAAGAGGAAAATGCAAAAACTCAAAGTTGGTATAAAGATGCTAAGTTGCTTGAGAATAATATTAATTTTTACAATTCATACTCATTTAAAGCAGATAGCCTTCTTTTTGCGAAAGATAGCGTAACAGTTTTGATTACTTACGTAAATACAAGTAAAGGGTTTGCCAGTTTTTTAACGGAAGATGATAGGAGCGGTTTCTTCAGGTATGCGGGAATCATAAACCATGAAATTAAGGAAGGTGATTTGTATAATGTGGATTTTCAACAAATTAATCAAGAAGCTCCAAGCAAAATTGCCTGGGGAGAAAAATCGAAGGTTGACCCTTTAACGACATCATTCTATCGCGTAGTCTCGGGAATTATCAGCATTAAAGCGGGCAACCGTTTTGGGTTTTTGGATGAAAATTTCGTTGACGGCAATTTAGTCAACAAGATGCAATTGATTGATGGAATGCAAGTTAATGGCATTGCCATAAAGAGCTATAACAAAAAGAAAGACAGCGTGGGATGGAAACTTATCTCAGTAGAAAATAATTAATTTAATAACTTATTGATATGAAAAGCATTGTAAATAACTATCAGATTTCAAAAACTTTGCGTTTTGGATTAACGCAAAAAACGAAAATTCAGAAGGAAGGGTATAATGGAGAGATATATGTAAGTCACAGAGAGCTCTGTGATTTGGTTAAAATTTCAGAAGAAAGAATTAAAAAAAGTGTTTCAGCTAGTGATAAGTCAAATCTTGAGTTATCAATAGATATAATTGATACATGTCTTAAACAAATTGGAGTTTTCCTATCGGATTGGCAGCAAGTATATTATAGAAAAGATCAAGTTGCATTGGACAAGGATTATTATAAAATTCTTTGTAAAAAGATAGAGTTTGATGGTTTTTGGAAAGATGACAGAGGTCAAAGAATGCCTAATTCAAGGATAATAAATATATCTGAATTAGATAAAAGGGATAGCTTGGGTGTTGAGAGGTTGCATTATATATTGAATTATTGGAAAGACAATTTGGTCAGCGCATCTCAAAAATATTCGGCAGTAGAGGAGAAAATAAAACGATTTAAGTCGGCTATAAAAATAAATAGGACAGATAACAAACCAGACGAAGTTGAACTTAGAAAAATGTTTTTATCTCTGGCAAATATTGTTTGTGATACGCTTCAACCCTTGTGTTATGGCCAAATTAGTTTCCCAAAAATAAATAAGTTGGACGATTCTAGAACTGATAACAAAAAGCTAATAAAATTTGCAACGGAATATAAGTCTAAAAATGACTTGCTCACTAGCATTGCAGAGCAAAAGAAATATTTTGAGGAAAATGGCGGCAATGTCCCATTTTGCCGAGCCACCCTAAATCCTAAGACAGCCATAAAAGACCCTAATTCAACAGATAACAGCATTAAAGGTGAAATAGCTCAGTTAGGCCTAGATTCTATATTGAAGAGTTTTAAATCTTATTTATTCTTTGAAAACAGTTTGGAGAATATGTCAGCAAAAGAAAAAATTGATTTAATGAAGAGCGATGGAGCTAGTATCATTAAAAAAGGGCTTATGTTTAAGTACAAACCAATTCCTGTCATAGTACACAGAGAAGTTGCTCAGGAATTAAGTGAAGATTTAAATAAAACTGAGGAATCATTAAGTGATTTTTTGCGAGGTATTGGACAAGCTAAAAGTCCTGCAAAGGATTATGAAGAGTTGACTGATAAAAATGAATTTAATATAGAGGCATACCCAATAAAGGTTGCATTTGATTTTGCTTGGGAAAGTTTAGCAAAGGCTAAATATCACAGTGAAATAGATTTGCCTGTAGATTCTTGTAAGAAGTTCCTGAAGACTTTTGATGTGACACCGGATGACGCTAATTTTCTATTATATGCTCAACTTCAAGAACTCAATGCTCTTATATCTACGTTAGAGTATGGATATCCTTCTGATGAACAATCCATTGTAAAAAAAATCAAGGCTCTGTCTAATGAAATACAATGGGAGAAAGTTTCTGACAGGAACGGGCAAGAATACAAAAGATCAATCTCTGATTGGGCTGATGGCAAAAGAGATTCTGACGGTTTTAAAATTGCAAAACAAAACATAGGTCTTTTTAGAGGGGGATTAAGGAATAAAATAGATAAGTATTACAGTTTAACGCAAATATATAAAAAGACTGTGATGGATGAGGGAAAGATATTTGCTATCATGCGAGATAAGATAATAGGTGCAGCCGAACAGAATAAAGTTACTTATTATGCGGCGATTATAGAGGATAACACAGGAGATAAATATGTGTTATTACAGGAGTTGCCATTGAACGGACAAGACAGAATTTATGACAAAATGACCCGAGACGGAGATGGATACGTTTGCTGTTTTGTCAATTCCATTACATCACGCACTATTGCTAAACAATTAAGGAAGAAGAGAATGGCGGAGCTAAAGAAGAATAAAGCGTGGGGGGCATATAATGATAATGTTAGTAATACTCAACAGCCGGTACTTTCTGATGAAGAAAAAGAAGAAAGAAATATAAGGGAATGGAAAAGTTTTATAAGTGAGAAGAGATGGGATTGTGAGTTTAATTTGAACTTTAAAGGAAAAAACTTTGAGGAAATCAAGAAAGAAATAGATGCAAAAGGATATGAATTAGAAAACAGGCGCTTGAGCAGAGAAGCGCTTGATGAGTTAGTAAAAAACAATAAATGCTTATTGTTGCCAATCGTTAATCAGGATATTATAAAAGAGAACAAAACGGAGAGTAATCAATTTACCAAAGATTGGAATTCTATTTTTGACGATAATTCTCCGTGGCGTCTAACCCCTGAATTTAGAGTATCTTACCGCAAACCTACTCCCGATTATCCTGTATCTAGTAAGGGAGACAAGCGTTACTCGCGTTTCCAAATGATTGCCCATTTTTTATGCGATTACATTCCTAATAGTGATAGTTATGTATCAGTTAGGGAACAAATTGAGAATTATAAAGATGATAAAAAGCAAGAGACTGCTGTTAAGGATTTCCATAATAGGTTATTGGGAAAAACTGAGGAGCAAAAAATAATAGATAGATTGGGTGCATTTCAGGGTTGGGGTAATGTTATCATAAAAAAGACTAAACCAGAAAAGCAAGAAGGTTCTAAAGAAAAATTTTTTGTTTTTGGAATTGACAGGGGGCAAAATGAACTTGCTACCCTTTGTGTTATAGACCAAGATAAAAAAATTCAAGGAGGCTTTAAAATATATACTCGTTCATTCAATAGCGAGAAAAAACAATGGGAACATAAATTCCTGGAAGAGCGCAATATCTTGGATTTGTCAAATTTACGTGTAGAAACTACTATTGTTATTGATGGGCAGGAAAAAAAGGAGAAAGTGTTAGTGGATTTAAGTGAGGTAAAAGTAAAAGACCATTTTGGAAATTATGTAAAACCTAATAAGATGCAAGTTAAACTTCAACGGTTGGCATATATCCGCAAACTTCAATTCCAAATGCAGACGAATCCTGAAAGAGTTCTAGAATGGTATTCTCATAATCAGACTAATGATTTGATTATTAACAATTTTGTAGATAAGCAAAACGGGGAGAAAGGACTTGTTCCATTTTTTGGAGCTGCTGTTGCAGAATTAAAAGACACATTACCTATCGATAGGATTTCCGAGATGTTAAAACAGTTTGTGGAACTAAAGAATTTGGAGAAGCAAGGGGAGGAGGTGAAGTCAAAAATTGACCAACTTATTGAACTTGAACCGGCTGATAATCTAAAGTCTGGTGTGGTTGCAAATATGGTTGGTGTAATTGCATTTCTTCTTGAAAAGTACAGCTATCAGGTCTATATTTCATTAGAAGATTTGTCAAAGCCATTTGAAAACCAAATTGTTTTGGGAATCAGTGGGGTACCAATTGGTATTAACAAAGGCATGGCTGGTAGAAGTGTTAATGTCGAAAAATTTGCAGGTCTTGGGCTTTATAATTTTTTTGAAATACAATTGTTAAAGAAATTATTCCGGATACAGCGGGATAGTTGTCATATCTTGCACCTTGTACCTGCTTTTAGGGCCATGAAAAATTATGATAATGTGGCAGTAGGAAAAGGGAAAATTAAGAATCAATTTGGAATTGTATTCTTTGTGGACGCTGCTGCAACATCAAAGACATGTCCTTGTTGTGGCGCTAACAATAGTAAAAAGTTTGAACCTGATTTTAGAAAATTCCCTAATGCTAAAAAATTTGAGACTCCAGATAAAAAGTCTGTTTGGTTGGAAAGAGATAAATCTGATGGTAAGGATATTATAAGGTGCCATGTATGTGGATTTGATACTTCAAAAGAGTACGATGATAATCCACGTAAATACATAAAAAGTGGGGATGATAATGCAGCTTATTTGATCTCTGCTGAGGGTGTTAAGGCATATGAACTAGCTACAACGTTAGTTGATAATAAATAACTTAGATATGAAACATTTTTTTGCTTTAGATGAAACGGGTTCTTTTGACATGTCTGTAGACGATAATTCTTTTGTCTGCGGTGTTTCTATATCACATAATGAACTAGAACTCAAGGAAAAATACAAGGAATCTTATGTTTCTTTTGGCTTCGGGAATGTTGCACCAAATAACAAAGATGATCTTATAGGAGGTGAACAGTTTCATTATTGTGGTTTGAGTCAAAGGAACAAGGAGACTTGTAAGAATATCTTTTTACCTCTGGCTGATAGCATATATGTTTCCAGGGGCAAACCTGCATTGTATGCTAATAATCAGAATTGGTGGCTCGTAGCTGTAACAGTTGTTATCACAAAGTATTTAACAACTTATGCTTTGAATAAAGGAGATGAAGTCCACATACTAATAGACTCTAGAAAGGACATAGTGTTTGGGTTGCCTTATGATGATTATATTAAGAAGTTATTAGCGTCTGAGAGTGATGAACGTTATCGGCGATATAAAAGTTATCATGTGGATTTAGCAAAGCAGATAAAATCATATGTTCATCATATGGAGGAAGAGAGAGATATTAAGATTGAAATCTGCTTTTCCAATGATACTAGTTCTTTTTTTATCAATGTTGCTGATATTATTTGCGGAATATTAGGTAAGGGGTCAAACGTTGTTAATAAAAAAATCGTAGGGTGCTCATGTAGTAAATTTACTAGTGGAGGAGACCCGGCACTATATGTTGAAGAAAATCCGCTAATGGCGATGACACTTGTATTCCAACAAGCTTCAAATCATATTTTTACCAGTATTGGTATTGTTAAAAAAATATTAGAAAGACTAAGAAAAAATTCAGATAGTTATCTTCTTGTATGGGATATGTTTTATGACTTGATGAAATTTGAAGTTTCTGAAAGGTCTTTCCATGGTTATCTTCTTAATGTTAAAAGTTTAGTTAACGTTTTTATAAAAGAGTATAATAATGTTGGTTGCAAGCTCGTTCCATTAAATAAACGCATAGAGCTAATTGTGCTTTTTGTTGAGTATTTCTCTCATATTGGGGAGGTTAAAATTGAATCACCATTTAAGAGATCAGATGTTGTGGCCATGTTTTCTGAATCTGGAACTGTGTCTGAAACTAGACTACTTAGGAAATGGGAAAAATACATTAGTTTTTCTTTAAGAGAGGCTCAAATTAAATTTAATGCGTATGACTTTGATAGTGCTGTCAAGGACCTTAACGATTTGTGGGCTTGTCAAGAGAAAATAACGAATGATATTCCCAAGATATTTGGGAATGCTGATGTGAATAAAGATGAACCAACCGCTGCAATTATAGGTACACTTGCGCAATCTTATGCATACGTTGATAATTTTGACAAGGCGAAGGAAGATTTCGAATATTCAAAGGACTATGCAATTAAAACCACTTCTAAAACTGCTTCATATTTGTTTACTATTTATCACAGACAGAGAGATATAGCAAATGCCCGCGAGTGTTTTAAAGAACAAAGCGGGACAAGTGCGGAAGATTATGGCAAGATTTGTGATTTTAAAAATGTTTGGATTTTATTGTCCTACTGTAAATTACGTACCTTAGAGTTGTGCGTAAATAATTCAACCAAATTGTCAGCTGTTGACTTGACAAAATTAGGTAGTTACAACAGCGAATATCCGTTTCCTTTAATACAGAAATGGGAAGGAATAGCAAAATGGATAGAAAATAGTTCTTTAAATAAAGTTATCGTAGAAAATTATTTTAGCGATGCTATAGATAATTTATTAAAAGAGGACAATGGTTTTGTTATTAAGACTTTGGCTTTGCCTATTATTCAGTGTTATGCATTGGTAAATAATCAAAATAAATTTCATGCTAAATACAATTTTATTTTAGATGATTTAAAAAATAAATCACTGTTCTTTAAAAAATATGTAGATAACAGGGCCGTTTCATTAAACAGTTTGAAAAATGGAGAAGATATTTGGAATCGTGCCATGTTGTTGCCATTTATTTATGCTTAATTATGATTTCTCAGAAAAGTGTTGATGTCAGGACAATTTTTGTTTTGAATTGTATTGAACACAGAACATTGAGAGTTAGTAATGGCGAGCTGTTTTTAGAAAAAGATGTTGAGGCCACTGGCCGGTCCGTAACTCTTACTAAAATGCCATTCCAAAAAATTTTGGCTCTATTCGTTATTGGAGATATTTCTATAACTACGCCATTGATAGATAATTGTAGAAAATTTAACATTGCGCTAGTTGTTATGAAGGCGAATTTAAGGCCTGTATTCTTTTGGTATTTGTCTTCTGAAGCTAACTATTTGTTGAGGAAAAAGCAGTATGCCTTTTCTGAAGATAGTATTTCACTAGCACAGGTGATAGTAAAAAACAAGATTGCCAATCAAATTAAATTACTGTTGAAAACGAGGATGGTTGATGATTTGACTGTACAGTCTGTTCTGCTATGTAAGAAATTGCAAAAAGCATTACCAAGTGCTGTTAACTATAAGGATGTACTCGGGATAGAAGGCTCAGCGGCAAAGGCCTTTTTTACAGCTTACTATCACAAGTTTAACTGGTCATCCCGTGAACCGCGCAAAAGATTGGATTTTATCAATGCCACTTTGGATATAGGGTACACAATCCTATTTAACTATATGGAAACGTTTGCAAGAATGTTTGGTTTTGATTTGTACATTGGCGTTTATCACAGACCGTGGTATAAGAGAAAGTCTTTGGTTTGTGACTTGATGGAGCCATTCCGGTGCATTATAGATGCCCAGGTTCGCAAGTCAATTAATTATGGACAATGTAGGGAATCTGATTTTGTGGCAGTCAATAATGAGTTCAGATTAAAGTACGAGAAAAACAAAGATTATCATAAAATTTTTTTTGATGCATTAATTTCGTATAAATCTGATTTCTATAAATTTATTTTGGAGTACTATAGATGTTTTCTAAATGATAAACCCGTATCACAATACCCTGTATTTAATATTTAAATCATGCTAGTTATAAGTTACGATATTAGTAATGATAAGATTAGAAATAGATTTTCTAAACTTTTAACTAAGAATGGAGCTATTAGACTCCAATACTCTGTTTATGAGGTAAATAACACTTTTGTGGTTAGAGAAAATATTAAAGGTGTTATTGAAGCTTTTTCTATTGGGAATTTTGATAAATGTGATAGTGTTATAATTTTTGATATAAAAGATAATAACACGATAAAGTACGGAAATTCAATCTATCGTGATAAGGACATAGTTTATATCTAGCAAACCTTATTTTTTAATACTAGGCCTCTTTTTGCAATTATCTTATTTTCAGACATATATCTTTTTATGGTTCCCATGGGTGGGGTAAATGAGTTTTGTCTTATTTTAGTCATGTTTCACTATATCTGTTTGATAATTAAAGTTTTTTCTATAAATTTGCAACGCCTAACGGGGATGAACTCTCTAGATGGGTCTATAAATTTCTACTATTGTAGATTTTTACAAGGTAGGCTTCACCGATGAACCTCTAGATGGGTCTATAAATTTCTACTATTGTAGATTTGGTCCTCTCCCTAACTCTGGTGATTTCTCTAGATGGGTCTATAAATTTCTACTATTGTAGATGGTTGCTGCAAGCGTTTTGCTTTCATCCCTCTAGATGGGTCTATAAATTTCTACTATTGTAGATTTAATATATCATTTGTTAATGCAAAATATACTCTAGATGGGTCTATAAATTTCTACTATTGTAGATTTTGCGTCTTCAAGAGAAGTGCCTGCTCTCTAGATGGGTCTATAAATTTCTACTATTGTAGATTATTTTTACTGCAAGGACTGCCGACAGATACTCTAGATGGGTCTATAAATTTCTACTATTGTAGATTTCTCTACAACCGCACAACGCACACGCAACTCTAGATGAGTTTATAAATGCTCTCTATTGCAGATTCTATCAGGGCGTTTTATCTGTGCGCTTTTGCACAAGTTTCTAATTATAGTTATAGATTTGTGGGGAACAGGAACATGACGGAAGCAACAATTTCCCAAGGCCAGCAGAATATGCCGTTATATATCTACGGAGGAGGTAACCATGAAGAGTTTTTAGGTGTTATTAACGGTTCAAAATTAGGCTAATACTCTATTGGGAACCAGTATGGTCAGTACGATTCTCAGTATAGTAACTATTTTCCATTCAATCAGTTTGACGCGCTGTCGCGCGGAATTGCACGCTCCTTATGGTCGCAGGTAAAAAAATAACAGGCTTTTTTGCCTGTTATTTTTTTGCCTTGTTTTTACCCCTAAATTATCTGTCGTGATTATAATTACTTAGAAATCAAAAACATTCAGTCCTATCTTGGAATCTTTCACGCGCGGAAGAGTTAGAGAGTAGTTGGTGACAATAAATTCTCCGGCGCCGTTGAGTGTTGCTTTTAGCAGGTGTCCGGCAAGGGCGGTGTAGTCTTCTCGGCCGAATATTGCGTGAAGGTGCAGATAGACATTGCCTTCCATGAGGGATATGTTGCCGGTGAGATTGGCAAGTTCCATCTGCTCGTCAAAAGTTTTGTCAACGTATTGTTTTGTGGAGGGGTTGAAGAAGCGGAGGGTGGCACTTTTAACTGCCCCTATTCCGGTGATTTGCCCGCCCTTAATTTTTTTGTCTTTGCAAAATAGTATTAAGGTGTTTACAATCTCTTCATGATTTTTGATGCTGACTGCATATTTTTTAGTCTCATACATTCCGTATAGGTAGAAAGGTGCGAGATTTTTGCAGGTGTATGGTTTGTCCGTTAACATTGTGTGGGAGTATTAATATGTTGTTGTAAATATAATAATATTTGCCAATAACGGAAGACGTCTTTGATTGTGTTTGGGTGCAAACTGTTTTCCAAAATCCGGCCCGCAGTGATTTTTTTTATAAATTTGCGCCCTTATGGAAATCACAGATAATCTAAAAAGGGCATACGGGCATGATGTAAAAATGAGGGCAATTGATGCGCAGCGTAAGGCGGCTGAGATTGCATACGGGCCTGTTACCTTTGAAGTTGCACACATTATGTTAAAGCGCGGAATCTTTGAGATGCTGTCAAAGGCTTCAGGCGGTGCGGCAATGTCTGACAGCAATTCTGCAAAAGGCCTTACATTAAGTGAAATATGCGCAAAGACGGGATCCAGCAGATATGCCGTAAAGGTGCTGATGGAATCTGCGCTAACAACGGGTACGGTCTATCGGGATAATAAAAAATATTTTCTCTCTAAGGTTGGTTGGTTTTTGCTGAATGAGGAGCGCAACAGGATTGATATTGCATTTAATCATGATGTGAATTATCAAGGCTGGTTTAATTTGGAGAAAGCGCTGGAGGAGGAAAAGCCGGCCGGTTTAAAGCATTTTGGGAGCTGGCCTACAATTTATGAGGGGCTTTCCAAGCTCCCGACAAATGTTCAAAAGAGTTGGTTTGATTTTGACCATTATTATTCTGATAATTCTTTTGATGAGGCGCTTAATATAATTTTTGAGGGGGGCGCAAATGCCGACTGCAAAAAGACTTCAGTTAAAAAACTTTTGGATGTTGGCGGCAACACCGGACTTTTTGCGCTGCAGTGTGTGAAGAAGAATCCTTCTGTTAATGTGACAATTGTGGATCTCCCGCAGCAGCTGGAGATGATGAAGAAAAACGTGAAGGCGGTTTGTGAAAAAGAGAACATAAACAGACATAAGGTTGTGAGCGAGGGGGGAACTTGCGAGTGCAAACCCGTAGATTGGGAAAAAAGAATCAGCGGCTTTGGCGGCAATCTTTTGGACGCATCGTTTAAACTTCCTACAGGTTATGACGTTATATGGATGAGCCAGTTTCTGGATTGCTTTTCTGAGGAGCAGGTAATTTCCATTCTTAAGCGTGCCGCCGCTGCAATGAGCGATAAAACAAGACTTTACATAATGGAAACTATTTGGGACAGACAGCAGTTTGAGACAACAGCCTTTTGTCTGACGCAGATAAGTCTCTATTTTACGGCGCTTGCCAACGGCAACAGCAAGATGTTCAACGCAGAGGATTTAACTCATCTTATTGAAAGTGCAGGACTTAAAATTGAGAGAGTGGTGGACGGCATCGGACCCGGAAAACATTCCATTGTGATTTGTAAAAAGATATAAATGCGGATTGGTCTATAAAATCCGCCGATTCGTATCCGTTTTGTTAGAAAATACAATTAAAAAAGTGCACAGAGCAACTTTGGCAAAGGCTTTGCTATGGATATTAGCGAAGTTTTAGCTGAATCCCTTAGGTAAGGACCGGCATCAAATAAAATTTCATGGGTTTAATAAGTTGTTTTGTTTTGAAAAAGCCGTCACGTAAAACTGGCGGCTTTTTCTATATTTATGAAATAGTGAGCTTTTCGCCTTCGGATTTGGCAATGATGACGGCCCCGCAAGCATCTCCAAATGAGTTGACTGCAGTACGCGGCATATCACAAAGTTGATCTATCGCCAGCACAAGACCCATGGCTTCCAGCGGAAGTCCCGCAACGCTAAGAGCTATTGATAACATTACAAATCCGGCCATCGGAATTCCGGCGGCGCCAATTGCAGAGAGCAGTACGGTTCCTATGATGATAATCTGCTGGGCTATGCTTAAATCAACCCCGTATACCTGCGCAATAAACAATACGGTAACGCCTTCATATAGAGCAGTTCCGTTCATGTTAACCGTTGCTCCAAGCGGCAGCACAAAACTTGCAATTTTCTTTGATACTCCGCATTTTTCTTGTGTGTCTCTCAGAGAAATAGGGAGCGCCGCACCTGATGAGCACGTTGTAAATGCGGTAAGTATTGCGGTTGACATTTTGTTCATGTGTTTCCATGGATTCTCTCTTCCGAGTCCGTAAACCATCCCCGGCAGCACTCCAAAGAACTGAATCAGAAGGCCCGCCCATACTATTATCAGGTAGAATCCAAGGCTGCCTATCATTGCAAATAACTTTCCGGAATCTCCTCCTTGTTTGGCAACCATATTTGAGACAATTGCAAAAACTCCGTAAGGGGCAAGCTTGATTATAAAAAGCGTAATCTTCATAATTACGTCATTTACAGCATTGCACAAGTCCACAAGAGTAGTGCGTGTTTTGTCATTGCAGCGCGTGATGAAGAATCCGAAAATGATGGCAAAGAAAATAATCGGCAGCAAATTGCCTGCGGCAATATCTGCAAAAATATTCTCCGGTATGATGTGAATTACTTGGTCATAAAGAGTGGTTGTCGGTTTCCCAACTCCGCTTAAATCCGCTGTCGGGAGCTGAAGATTTGCCCCGACTCCGGGCTTGAAGAAATTGACCAGCAGCAGTCCTACGATAATGGCCATCACCGTAGTACAAACATAGTAAAGCAAAGTTTTTCCCGCAATTCTCCCAAGGTCTGCAGAAGATTGAATACTTGCAACTCCAACAACAAGAGAGGTAAAAACCATTGGGATAATTATCATTTTTAGGGCGCGCAGAAAGATATCTCCGGCCCATTGAACATAGCGCGCGTAATCATAAAGGAAGTATCCAAAAAGACATCCAAGTACCAGTCCTATAAGTATTTGCCAAGGCAAAGCTAATTTAAAATGCTTCATAAGAATCGTTTTACTATTTGCGATAAAGCTCTCTTATACAGCCATCTGCGAGGGCCCATAAACAAGAGATGAATTTTTCTGCAGGCAGTCCGGTTGCTGCATAAGCAATAGGAATTTCCGTGCACGCCCCTACGATGGGAACATCTTTCTCCGCCCACAATGCCTCAACTATGGGTCTGAATTTTTCTCCCGCCTCACGTACCCGGCCGGCTTTTACCATATCCGTAACATTGTGAATCTCAATCTGTACCGGATATTCGGCAATATTGAATTTATATCCGCATGCCGCTGCGTGTTTTTGATAAAGACCTGTTTTCATGGTTCCCAAAGTTGCAGTAAGCCAGGCTCCCTCAGGGCAAATTTTGCGTGCCGCGCCAATAGTTTCATCAATAATATGAACAACTGGTCCGGTGAATTTTCCCTGCTCGCGGAACTCGTCAATGAAAAAATGTGCGGTATTGCATGTGCAGCAAATCAAATCTGCACCCCACTTTGTAAGTGTCTGTAAACCATCCAATAAATACGGTCTTGGGTCCGGGCCTTTGCCCAAGAGATATGTGGTTCTGTCGGGAGTAATAGTATTTTCATATACTATCATCCTTGGATGTTCCTGGTCTGTGGATGCCGGAACCTTTTGCGCAAGGACTTTTAAAAAGTCGGCTGTTGCAGCGGGTCCCATTCCCCCAAGAACTCCTAATGTTTTGTCTGTATGCATATCGCTTGCAAATATAACTAATAAATTACATTAATTTTAAAAAGAGTATCTTTGCCGCCGTTTATGAAAAAGTTCAAGGGTTTACTTCTGGCAATGCTTGCCTCCGCAACGTTCGGGTTCATTCCATTATTTTCTATTCCATTGTTAAACAGCGGCATAGCACTGGATTCCGTATGTTTTTATCGTTTCTTGTTTGCATCATTTTTCATGTGGATTATTTGCAAGGTAAAGCATGTTAGTCTTAAAATGAACTGGAAAGAAACATATACAATGTTTCTTCTTTCTATTTTTTATGCAGCTACAAGTATTTTCCTTACAGCATCTTACAAGTATATGGCAAGCGGAACCGCAACCACAATTCACTTCTTTTATCCAGTTGTAGTTGCCGGCGTGATGATGTTGTTCTTTCATGAGAAATTTTCATGGGGCAAGGCAATAGCCATTATATCAGGAGTTTTTGGCGTTTTCTTTTTGAGCGGCGGCTTCAGCGGCCGGCATGTTTCAATCATTGGATTCCTGCTTGTCCTTGTTACAATCATCACATATCCAACTTATATAGTTGGTGTTAACAATTCACCCGTGATTATGAAAATGAACGGAATGAAGATGACATTTTATGTTTTGTTCTTCTCCGCATTTTTATTTTTCTGCAACGTCCTTATAAAAGACGGCGGTCACTTTACTCCTCTTGCAACCGGCGGTCAGTGGGCAAACGCACTGGCTCTCTCCATTATCCCAACGCTTGTGAGCGATTTTGCTTTAATCTATGCGGTGCAGATGGTGGGCTCAACGGTAACTGCAATTCTCGGCTGCATGGAGCCTTTGGTTGCAGTTATAAATGGTCTGATATTTTTCTCTGAAAAATTTTCTTACTCGGAAGGCATTGGAATGACGCTTGTCTTTACTGCGGTTTTCATTATTATTCTTAACCAAAAGCCAAAAGAGCGGCAATCTGATAAAGAAGCTATTGTGTCTGAACAGCACGGCAATTAGCCCCTCCGCAAATAGTGAATTTATTTAACTCTTAACAGTTGCATAACATTTATGCAACAATTGCTGCATATTTTCGCCCTATTAATTAACAGAGGAGAAAATATATGCAATCAATTTATTTAATAGCGCTTATAATACTGATAGCGTTTGCGATGCTGGACTTGATGGTTGGGGTTGCAAATGATGCCGTAAACTTTTTGAATTCGGCAATAGGCTCTAAAGCAGCCTCTCGCAGAGTGATTTATACCGTCGCAACCATAGGAATTTTGATTGGCGTTATGACATCCAGCGGAATGATGGAGGTGGCCCGCAATGGCGTTTTTCATCCGGGAATGTTTACATTTTTTGATGTGATGATGTTGTTCCTTGCGGTTGTCCTTACAGATGTGATAATGCTGGATATATTTAATTCTCTGGGACTTCCGACATCCACAACCGTATCTTTGATTTTTGAGCTGCTTGGCTCATCTGTTTGCATAGCGCTCTTTAAAATCTCTCATGACCCTGCATTGAATGTCACTAATATGGCTCAATATATAAATGGAGGCAAGGCGCTTGGAATGATATCCGGAATCTTGGTCTCTGTTGTGATTGCTTTTATTACTGGCAGCGTGGTAATGTACATAACCAGGCTTCTGTTCTCATTCAACTATACAAAGAAAATTAAAACGGCAGGAGCCTTATGGTGCGGCTTTGCATTAACGGCAATTACGTACTTTGCGCTGTTCAAGGGTCTTAAGGGGACTCCTGTTATTCCCGACGGTACATTCAATTTTGTGGAAGCCCATTTGTGGACCTGTCTTGGAATCTTGTTCCTCTTCTGGACAATATTGATGTATATTCTTGCCTCTCTCAAGGTTAAAATTTTGAACATTGCTGTTCTTGCAGGAACTTTTGCCCTTGCCCTTGCATTTGCCGGAAATGACCTTGTAAATTTCATCGGTGTGAGTGTTGCCGGATATGATTCTTATTCAACTGCTTCTGCCGCAGTAAGCGCAGGCATGCCCGCTGCGTCGGTTGGCTCAAATCTGCTTATGAGTTCACTTGCGGCTCCGGTTAAGGCAAATCCGCTTATGCTGCTTGCGGCAGGGATAATAATGGCCGTAACTATTTGGACATCAAAGAAGGCAAGGCATGTTACGGATACCGAGGTTAATCTTGCAAGGCAGGATGAAGGTATTGAGAAGTTTGGTTCTACCTCTGTATCAAGAGCTATCGTGAGGCTTTCAATGGACATTAACAGTGCGGTAAAGTTTGCGCTGCCCTCCGGTTTACTTAGGGCTATTAACAAGAGATTTCAGCATCCTTCAGATTATCAGATTAATTCATTCTCTGCGGAGAGCGCAGATTCTCAGCATGCCTCATTTGATATTTTGCGCGCATCCGTAAATCTTACAATGTCTGCGCTGCTTATAGTCTCAGCAACTTCCTTAAAACTCCCGTTATCAACAACTTATGTAACATTCATGGTTGCAATGGGTTCTTCCCTTGCCGACCGTGCGTGGGGTAGAGAAAGTGCGGTATATAGAATTACCGGAGTGCTGACGGTGATTTCCGGCTGGTTCCTTACGGCTCTAATTGCCTTTGTTGTAGCGTTTTGCATTGCAGAAATTTTGATGCTTGGCAAGCTTGTAGCTGTGATATTGCTTACTCTTTTTGCCTGCTGGCTGCTGTACAGAAGTCATTACAAGAAGAGCAAGAAAGAGAACATTGCCCTTGCGGACGCAGCCAGAGATGAGAAACTTTCAGTTGTGGAAAAGTGTTCAAAGGGAATATCGGATTCTATATCTCAAATAGAATTTGTTTATACTCAGGCTCTTGACGGAGCATTTAAGGAGGACAGAAGACTGCTTAAAGAGATGCTTCAAAAATCCGCAAGCCTGTATCACTCTGCCAGTGACCTGAAAAACAATGTAGTAGACACTCTGATTATTTTTAACAAGAACAATGTTGAGACAGGGCATTACTATGTGCAAGTTGTAGATTACATGGATGAGGTGACAAAGTCCATCTATCAAATTACAAAGGCTGCCTATGACCATATTAACAACAATCATGAAGGACTCTCCGCGGAGCAAGTTGCAGACTTGCAGGATATGAACGATAAGTTGTCCATTGTATTTAGAAAGGTCAGCAATATGCTCTCTGCAAATAACTTTGATCAAATAGATGAGGTCATATCTCTTGGAGATAACATATTTGAAACACAGGCTGAAGCTATAAAGCATCAGATTCAGAGAAATAAGGAAAATCAAAATACAGTACGCAGCAGCGCCTTATACTTCAGTATAATTGCTGAGGTTAAAATGATAGTGCTTCAGCTCAGAAATCTTCTTAAAGCACAGAAGTATTTTTTATCAAAATGATACGTTTTTGCTAAAGTGCAATATTTTGGCGCTTAAAATGATGAAAAATTTGTTTTTTAGAATTATTCTAAATAAATTCGCGATGCTTTCCCGCTAAGAGCCGGCTAAGATGTGATTTTATTGTTTAATTTTACGAGCAATTTTTTAAAAACTTTTATGCAGACCACAAAAGAAATAATTCAGGAGAACGGACTTAAGGCTACCCCGCAGAGGATAGCCGTTTACGATACCATGAAAAAGTTAGGGCATGCAAGCGCAGACATGGTAGGGGAGGTTCTAAAAGAAACGTATCCGACTCTTACAAAAGCCACTGTTTACAACGTCCTGGAATCATTTGATGAGGCGGGGTTACTTGTGAGGCGTTACAGTTCAAACAACAAGATGTATTTTGATGTGAACACTTATGATCACGTTCATCTTTATGATACCGCTAAGAGTAGATACAAAGATTATGATGATCCGGGACTTGTTGCTCTTGTAAATAAGTACCTCGCCAACAGAAAAATCCCCGGATTTAGCATCAAAAAGATTGATATACAGATTGTCGGAATAGCAGATGCTGAAGCAAAAAAACAGATGAATTAATTTGACGGACCGGGAGAACTCCCTGTTTTTCTGATTAAAAATCTGTCGAGATATAGAACATTGTATTTTTAAATAAGGATTTAAGATTATGGGAAAAAATTTGAAAGGATCAAAGACTGAAAAGAATCTTTTGATTTCATTTGCCGGTGAGTCTCAGGCGAGAAACAGGTACACTTTTTTTGCAAGTATTGCAAAGAAAGAGGGTTTTGAACAAATCTCTGCAATCTTTACGGAGACTGCGGATCAGGAGAAAGAACATGCCAAGAAATTTTTCAAATATTTGGAGGGCGGAGAGGTTGAGATTACCGCCTCTTATCCTGCCGGTGTTATTGGAACAACTGCTCAGAATCTTGAGGCTGCGGCTGCAGGTGAGCACGACGAGTGGAGTCATAGTTATCCTTTGTTTGCAAAGATTGCAGCGGAGGAGGGGTTTTATGAGATTGCCAATACTTTTGAGAAAGTTGCCCTTGTAGAGGAGCAGCATGAGAAGAGATACCTTACTCTTTTGGGCAGAGTTAAGGCAGGGAAAGTATTTGAGAGAGATGAAGTTGTAGAGTGGCAGTGCAGAAATTGCGGATTTGTTTTCACAGGCAAGGAAGCGCCTGAGGAATGCCCTGCATGTAATCATCCCCAGGCTTACTTTGAGGTTAAGAAGAATAATTATTAGAATCTTAATCCCGATAGTTTTTTTGTTGACCTGACGGTTTATTGTTTAATAAAAAAGAGCCGCAGAATTTTCTGCGGCTCTTTTTTTCTCGTTTATTCAACGGAACCCTACATATAATTATTTTATTTAGCCAGACTCCATGAAACATTTGCAAAAGCTCCGCCCTTTACAACAGAACTTGTTGTCGGCTGAATTGTCAAGTACTCATATTCTTCTGAATCAAGCGGAGTATATCTCAAATAAATCCCGCTCTTGCCTTGATTATCCGGCTCATACTCTGAAAGTTTAAAGCAAACGTACCCTGTTGCAAGAGTGCCTGTCTGTCTGCCGTCTTTGCGGGCATTGTGGCGCAATTCAAGACTTACATAATCCGTTTTTTGCTCTGCGTCAGTCGGATTGTATTTATTATCTTCCAGACTAATAAGGTGTTGTGCGGTTCCACTGTAATACATCTGAACTTGCATATTCAGATAACCACCTGCAATCCACGCATTTACAATCTTGATTCCATCTGTGCCCAGCGTATCCTGCGCAGCAGTTGAGACAACTGTGACATCCTTTGTTAGCACATCTTCAATTGCAGTAACCTCCGCATTATAATCATAACCCGATACCGCCGTAGATAGAGTGTTGAAATAAACAATTGCTCTTTGTCCCGTAACTGCAGTATATTTAGACAGAACAGAAGAGCTTGGGTTAAAGTAAATCTTCTTGTTATCATCTGTAAGACCCCAGACAGATTTGTCTGTGTTTACTCTAATTGTAACCAGCGCAAGGTTGCTTCCGCCGTCGTTGTTGTTGTCATTCCATGAGCACCCTGTAAAAATGATGCTTGCTACAAGCATGACGGCAAGAGATAAAATTTTAGTAATCTTCATAATATAAATATTTTTAATTTTTTATTCACGATGGTTTCTCTTTTAAAGTCATGAGTCTTATCTTTGAAACCAAATTTAAAACGCAGCAAAGTTATAAATACTGCATCAAAAATATTTTAATTTTTTTTTGCAGTATTTTTTTCACATCGGCGTTTATAGTTCTGAAAGGAGTTATGCAGGAGTTAGAAATTTCCCGGCTTTGCAGGAAAAATGATATTACGGCAAGGAGAGAGCTTTATAAGCTGTACTCAGGATACCTGTTAGGTGTCTGTATGCGATACTTGTCTGATAGAGACATGGCTGAGGATGTGATGCATGACGGTTTTATTAAAATATTCAGTTCTTTTGATAAGTTTGAGTGGAGAGGGGACGGCTCTCTAAAGGCATGGTTGACCAGAGTAATGGCAAATCAGGCGCTTGAGTGGCTGAGGAGAAATAAAAAGCTTAGCGCCAATGAGGGAGAGGATGTTCTGAATAGAGTGGAAGAACCGGCTGTCGCGGATGTAGAAAAAATTCCCGAATCTGTAATTATGAGGTTTATAGAGGAATTGCCGGATGGATACAGAGCGGTGTTCAATATGTTTGTGATAGAGGAAAAATCTCATAAGGAAATTGCGGAGGCGCTGGGCATAAAAGAGAAATCTTCATCATCTCAGCTTCTTAGGGCAAAAAGAATTCTTGCGGATAAAATAGATGACTATTGTAAGAAGAACGGAATTGAAAGGACAATTTAGATTTTGGTTGTGTTAAAAGATAACGGACATATTAATAATGAAGGGTGGCTTAAGGCTGTGAAGAAATCTGCGGAGGCTTATAATGAGCCTATTGCAGAGGATAAGCTGCGCAGTGGATGGGAGCGTTTGGAGAGTGAGATGCTTAAAACAGAGGGAGCGGCGGGTGCTGATGTTACCGGAGCGGACAATTTAAAATCTGCAGTGCGCAGGAAATTTTCCGGCAGACAAATCATTGCGTGGAGTTCTCTTGCAGTTGCCGCCGCAGTGCTAATAGTGCTTCTTTTTGTTCCTCTTCATAAGATTGAAAATAAGAGTAATTTAAATTCCATTGCCCAAAACAATACGGGACAAAACGTTGCAAAGCAAAATAATGCTGTGCAAGACGCAATAAAATCAGATAATTCGGTTGCGGTAAATAGAACTGTTACGCAAAATAATACTGCATTACAAACGGCTGTTGCTCAGGAGACTGTAAAGAGTGTATCCAAGAGTGCGGTTGCCGTAAACCGTACATTTGGCGGTTATTCCGGGGACAGCCGTTATGCAGTTTCTTATGGATTCCAAGTGCGTGTAGGCATTCAACCTCCAAGCAGATTTTTAAAAGATTCTCCAAGGACAATCAACACGGAGAAGAATAAAACAGAGGTAAAAAATGCCGATGTGAGGAAACCGGGTCGGTCAAGGAATACATTTGAAATAGGAGAACCAATAAGAGTCTCAAGCAGAGGTAAATGGACTGCAGGCCTTATGGTGAGAAATGCAAACGAAAGGAAAAATAATAATGGTTCGCAGCCATATTATGATTGTGCTCCCGTTGACAATAGCACCATGCTCATTCTTGCCCAGTCTTTTATGGTTTCAAAATCTCCGGCAGATTATTCTCATAAGCAGCCTATATCAATTGGAGTTACCGTTGAGAGGAAAATGGGGACCGGAGGAAAGTTCTCCGTCGAGAGCGGAATTGTTTACTCGCTTCTAAATTCTGATGTTACGTCCGGAAATTATGAATTAAAGCAACATATTCATTATCTGGGTATTCCGGTTGCGGTAAAATGGAATTTTGTAAATGCGGGAAGTTTTACCGTTTATGCAGAAGGCGGCGGTATGATAGAGAAAAGTATTGCCGGCAGGATGGAAAACAGGGATAATAAAAAACTTAGCACGAGTCATTTCAATGTAAAAGGATTTCAGTTCTCTCTTGCCGCCGATGCCGGTGTTGAGTATAAGATTTATAAGAATGTAGGAATCTATGTTCAACCGGGTGTCTCATACTACTTTAAGCCTGCAAAATTGGGGACATTTTATATAAATGAGAGCAGTAGCGGCTCCGTTGGAAACACATCCGGATACGGTCGCGAATTTGAACTGGAGAATATTCATACAAACAATCGCATGGGACTTTCTCTTCAGGCGGGCATAAGATTGAGCTACTAAATTTCTGATTATATTTGCGGCCATGACGGAAAAACCTTCAATTGGTCGTAGGCTTTGGGTGTGTGTTAAGGATGTTATTCCAAGCGCAAAAAAAACCGCAATATGGATTGTGGAAATTACTGCAACCATATCTGCGGTAATTTTTATTCTGCGCGCCGTTAATGTTATTCCATTGATATCTAATGCGGTAAGTCCTGTGATGAAATTTGTGGGACTTCCGGGAGAGGCTTCCCTTGCTTATGTAAGCGGCTATTTTGTAAACGTTTATTCTGCCATTGCTGCAGCAGTAACATTGGGACTGACACGTAGAAGCATGACAATTCTTGCCGTTATGGCGATGTGTTCCCACAGCATGATTGTGGAGACGGCGGTGCAGAAAAAGACAGGTTCTTCCGCAATAAGAATGGTAATTGTCAGAACATTAAGCGGAATAGTTCTGGCTTCTTTACTTAATCTAATATTGCCGGAAGAGGCCGCGGCAGCTACGGGTTCGGCCGCTGTTGCAAACCCTCCGTTTTGGATAATGTTCAAGGAATGGATAATATCTCTTTTAAAACTTTGTATTAAAATTATTATTTTGATATTTCTGTTATCCGTTCTGCAAAAGATACTTAAGGAGTTTGGTGTTATAAATGTAATCTCAAAATTTCTCAACTGGCCGCTTAAATTTTTCGGACTCTCTCCAAATACATCTTTTCTTTGGATTGTCGCTAATACGCTGGGGCTTGCCTATGGTGCTGCCGTAATGTTTCAGGAGAAGGAAAGCGGGCATGTATCCCAAAGAGAAATACAATTGCTGAATTCCCATATTGCCATATCTCACAGTAACTTGGAGGATCTTATACTCTTTACGTCTGTTGGAGGAATTTGGTGGATAATACTGCTTACGCGCTGGGCGGGTTCTTTTTTGCTGGTATGGGAGGAGCGACTGGAATTTTATTTAAGGGATCGCCGGAGAGCGGCCGCTTGATTTTCTCTATGATTTTATTAAATTTGCAGCCCGTTGCCGGAGGATAAAGTTGTCCTTTGCGCAGGGGATAGAAATTGTATGGATATAGTTAAATGTTTAATAGCGGGTAGCGGCCCGGCAGGGTATACGGCGGCAATTTATGCGGCGCGTGCCAATCTTAATCCGGTGATATACAGCGGTATGGAGCTTGGGGGGCAACTGACTACAACAACTACGGTAGATAATTTTCCCGGATTTCCGGATGGAATAGATGGCGGAGAGCTTGTTGCAAGAATGAAACGGCAGGCGGAACGCTTTGGCGTTGAGGTCCGCAGCGGTGTCATAACTAAAACAGACTTTTCAAAGAGACCCTTTAAATTAACAATAGATTCTAAGGATGAGGTGCTTGCAGACACTGTCATCATCGCGACAGGCGCCTCTGCAAAATATCTTAACATCCCCGGAGAGCAAAAATTCCGCGGTGGCGGGGTGAGCGCATGTGCAACTTGTGACGGCTTTTTCTACAAAAACAAAGAGGTAGCAGTAGTAGGAGGCGGAGATACGGCATGTGAGGAGGCGGTCTATCTGTCGGGAATATGCAAGAAAGTTTCTATGATTGTACGAAGGGATGTGTTTAGGGCGTCCAAGGCAATGCAGGATAGAGTTGCATCAAAGAGCAATATTGAGGTTTTGTGGCAGTGCGAGCCTTTGGAAGTTGTTGGAGATGAGAGCGGTGTAACAGGAATAAAAATTAAAGATGTAAAAGCTGGTGCGGAGAGAATAGTTCCGGTTTGGGGGGTATTTTTGGCTGTAGGGCATCATCCTAATTCTGAGGTGTTTAAACCTTGGATTAATATGGATGCCGAGGGGTATGTAATCACAGAGCCGGGGAGCTCAAAGACAAACGTTCCCGGAGTTTTTGCGGCGGGAGATGTTGCAGATTTGCATTATAAGCAGGCTATTACAGCGGCTGCGGCAGGGTGCAAGGCTGCGATTGAGGTTGACAAATTCCTGCAGGAAGTATAATTTGGCTTTATATTTGCCTATGTCTTGGCATTCAAAATGGGAAACATGAAAAATCTAAAATTATTGGCGGCGCTGTTACTTGTGGTTTTAGCCGCGGGGGGTTGTAAAAACTATTATGACGCGTTGCTAAAGAGCGACGATGTTGACCTTAAGTTCAAGGCGGGCATTGACTATTACAATAAGGGCAAATTCAGGAAATCTGCTGAATTGTTTGAGAGTCTGGTACTTCCTTCTCAAGGTACTCCAAAAGAGGATTCGGTCCAGTACTACAATGCCATGAGCAATTACAGGTACGGTGATTATACAACTGCAGAACAGAACTTTGCAAAGTTTTTGGAAGTGTTTCCGAGAAGTCCGTTTACGGAAGAGTCAAAATTTTTGAGAATCAAATGTTTGTATGAGGCTACATACCGCTGGGAGTTGGATCAGACTCCTACCCAAAAAGCCATGTCAACCATTACAACATTTATGTATGAACATCCAGAGAGCCAGTATTATAATATTTGTAAGGCAATGATGGCTGAGTTTCAGGAGCGTCTGGACAGAAAAAGTTTTGAAGCGGCCAAGCTGTATTATAACATGCAGGATTACAAAGCTGCCCATTATGCTCTTAAGGGGGTTTTAAAAGATAATTCAAATAACCAATACAGAGAGCAGGTTCTCTACTATACTGCAATGTCTTCTTATAAGTTTGCACAGATGAGTGTGCCTGAGAAACAGAAGGAGAGGTATATGACTTATGTTGACGATTATTATAACTTTGTAAGCGAGTATCCGGATGTTGTTGAGAGAAAAGTGTTGGATGATAATTTTGTAAAGGCGCGTAAAATTGCAGGATTAAAAGAGGATGACTCTACGCTGGTTGCAAAAACACAAAGTGCGGAGAATAAAGAAGTTGAAGGAGTTGTACCTAAGACAAAAGTAAAAATCAAAGCAGACCGCAGGAATGCAAAACAAGCTATCAAAGATGCAAAGAAGGCAGTAAGAATAGAGGAGTCAAAAAATAGCGTAGCTTTAGGAGTCTCTGATGATAAGGCACTTGTAAAGCAAAGAAAAGCGGAACAAAGAAAAATTGATAAGGAGAACAGAGATGATGTAAAGGCTGCAAAAAAGATTGAGAGAGAGGAGAAGGCAGCTGCAAAAAAAGCAGCAAAAGAGAAAGCTGCCGCAGAGAAAACACCTGCCGCAGAGAAAAAAACCGAATAATAAATAAGAGAAAATATAATGGACGAAAAAGTGAAGAAAGTAGAAAAAGTTCCCGATAATACAGTTACAAGGGACATCATAGAGCTTTCACAAACAACAGGAAATATCTATGAATCAACAGTTATCATTGCCAAGAGAGCAAATCAGATTGCTGCTGAATTAAAGAAAGAATTATCTGACAAACTGGAGGAATTTTCCAATAATAATATGGCCGATACTCTGGAGGAAACTTTTGAGAACCGGGAGCAGATAGAAATTTCCCGTCACTATGAGAAATTGCCAAAGCCTACGCTTACCGCCATTAAAGAATTCCAGAACGGAGAGATTTATTGGCGTAAGATAGAGTCTTAGTTTGCTGCGGAAATTAACCATACAGAATTACGCTCTCATTGAGAGTTTGGACATTGATTTTCCTAACGGATTAATAATAATCACGGGTGAAACAGGTGCCGGCAAATCTATTTTGCTTGGCGCCATTTCTCTTTTATTAGGGACAAAGGCAGATTTAAGTGTTTTAAAAAGGACTGATAAGAACTGTGTGGTTGAGGGGGAATTTGAGGCGGACGGGAATGACTATATTTTGCGGAGGGTTATTGCTCCTTCCGGCAGGTCTCGTTCTTTCATTAATGATGAGCCGGTTACAAGTGCGAACCTTGCGGATATATCCTCTAAGTTTGTAGATATTCATGCCCAGCATAAGCATCTTCTTTTAAATGATAAAGACTTTCAGCTTAATGTTTTGGACTATTTTAGCGGAACCGGAGACTTGCTTGATGAATATAAATTGAGGTATGATAATGTCTTGCAACTGCAGGAGGATTTGAAAAAAATTGATGCGCAACTTGCGGAAGACCGTCGTGATAAAGAGTATAGAGAATTTCAATTTAAAAAATTAGATGAAGCCGCTTTGAGAGACGGCGAGCTGGAGGAGTTGGAGGCTGAGCAGAAGCAACTTGCAAATGCAGAGGATATCAAGGCCTCCATGGATGGCGCAATAGGCTTATTATCAGGCGATAATATTTCAGTATTGCAAAATCTTAAAGATGCAGAGCAGCTTTTGGAAAAGAGTTCTAACTTTGTACCCGACTTTGCGGGATTTGCAAAGAGAATAGAGAGTTGCAGAATTGAGTGCAAAGACATTGTTGATGAATTGGAAAAGAGGAGAGAGCGTGTTGTCATTTCTCCCGGCAGACTGGAAGAGGTAGAAAACAGAATGAGTGATTTGTACACTTTGATGAAGCGCTATAATTGCTCTGGTATAAACGGACTTATAAACTTAAGAGATGAGTTTGCTCAAAAGCTTAAGCTAACGGAGAGCGGAGATGAGCGGAGAGAAAAATTAGCCTGCGAACTTGAACAAAAAAAGAGAGAGAGAGAAAAAATTGCTCGGCAAATTTCAGAGAAAAGAATGGCAAATGCGCCCAAGTTGAGCAAGACATTGGAAAAGGCTGTGAAGGAGTTGGAGATGCCAAATGCCAGGTTTGATGTGAGATTGACAGAATCGGATGAGTGTTCTCCATCCGGAAGGGATGAGATACAGTTTATGTTTACGGCTAATGGAGCTGAGAGAATGGTTGAGCTTCAGAAAGTTGCAAGTGGGGGAGAACTTTCCAGAATCATGCTTTGCATTAAAAAATTGATGGCAGAGCACACCGGAATGCCAACTATGATTTTTGATGAAATAGACGTTGGAGTCTCCGGAAGCATAGCGGACAAAATGGGGCAATTGTTAAGCGATATGGGAGAGCACATGCAAATTTTTGCAATAACACATCTTCCTCAAATTGCTTCCAAAGGTAAGACTCATCTGCTTGTCTACAAAGAGTTTGATGCATCTAATCATGCTCAGACCAAAATAAAGGTTTTGAGTAAGAAAGAGAGGATAATTGAGATAGCAAGATTACTAAGCGGAGAGAAGATGAGCAGTGCGGCCGTTGAAAACGCAAAAGTGCTTTTAGGTGCGAATTAGCTGTTCTCAAAAATTACTGAAAGCAAAATCGTTAAACATTAAAATATATTATGAGGTTAATTATTCAAAAAGACTACGGTGAACTGTCAAAGTGGGCGGCAACTTACATAGTCAAAAAAATTAATGCCTTTAAGCCTACAAAAGCACATCCTTTTGTTTTGGGTCTCCCTACGGGTTCTACACCTGTAGGCACTTACAAAGAGCTTATTAAATTTTACAAAGCAGGGAAAATATCTTTTAAGAATGTCATAACTTTTAACATGGATGAGTACATTGGTATTCCGGAAAACCATCCAGAGAGTTATCACACTTTTATGAAAGAGAACTTTTTTAGTCACATAGATATTCCTGCAGAGAATATTCACATTCTTAACGGGAATGCCAAAGATCCCGATAAAGAGTGTGATGAGTATGAGGCAAAAATTAAATCCTTTGGCGGCATTGATTTGTTCATGGGCGGAGTCGGTCCGGACGGTCACATTGCATTTAATGAACCGGGTTCATCGCTTACGTCCAGAACAAGAGTAAAGACTCTTACAACTGACACAATAATAGCTAATTCCAGATTTTTTAATAATGACATTAATCTTGTGCCAAAAACTGCATGTACGGTTGGAGTGGGCACAATAATGGATGCAAAAGAAGTTATGATTCTTGTTAACGGACATAACAAGGCACGCGCATTGCGCCACGCCGTTGAGGAGTCCGTTAATCACATGTGGACGGTCAGTGTTTTGCAGATGCATCCGCTTGGAATCATTGTTTGCGACGACGCCTCAACCTTTGAATTAAAAGTCGGAACGGTTAATTATTTTAAGGATATAGAAAAAGATAATCTTGATCCTGAAAACATGCTTAAATATTAATCGGCTACAATAGTATAGTCGGATTTATATGTGATGCCGGTTGTTGAGATATTCTCAAAGCCGGCATTGCTGTTTTTGCGGCGGAATTCAAATTGCTGCTGCAGCATATTCTCTTTTTCCAATTTTTCAGTGTTATTGATGTCGTTCTTTAAGCCATTGATAATCTGCTTTGTAAAGAACTTGGTAACATCATATCCGTTAAAGGCATTGGCAGAAGGTTCGGTGTTATAAAGCGCTCTAAATTGTCTTGTGAAACTTTGTACGTCTGCATTTGTGAAGTCAACATAAAAAGGCATGGAAAGCTTTAGTCCAAACTTATTGAACTGCGCAACATCCACTGCCTCAAAACTTCTCCATCTTGGAGTCCCGTATAAAGAAATTTTCTCCGGCATTTCCAAAATATCAAGATTCCTAAGTACGTCGCTTACAAAGGCTTCATTAAAACTTGGGACAAAAACTATATTATCCTTGTCTGCAGTAATTTTCCGCTTAAATGTACTTCCTATAGTTCTGCCCTGAAGTATTGAATAGGTAATCTCTGAGAATGCAATACCTTCTTTCTTAAGCAGTTGCATGATTTCATCGGCCGCCCATCTGTCATTCCCTCCGTTTTGAAAAACCACTACAACATTTTTATTAGGTGACATCTCATACTCCTTTTTGGCCATAATAACAAGGTTATGAAACTGAATATCCGTTGTAGGCGGAACTTGAAACAGATATTTGCTCTTGTTTATCAAGGAATCCGTTGCAGGGTCAAGCGGGGACACCAAAGGAATTCCGTGTTTGTTAATGTAAGGGATAAAACTTTTTACGCTTGTACTTCTTATCGGACCTATAATAAGATTGCATCCCGTTAATTTGCCTGAATTTATAATTGCCTGAGATGAAGCATATTCGCTTTGGTCAATTGCATTTACGGCAATATCCGCACCCGCCTCCTTTAAGTCATTTATTGCAAGAAGCGCTCCTGCGTAAAAGTCCATGTAATTTGTGTTTGGCTTTGCGCTCTTGCTGTTAAGAGGCAATATGACAGCTACTTTTACAGGCTCTGCAACTTGTTTTGTCTGAGAATATGCATTGCTGTCTGATACTTTGTTCTCTTGCAGTTTCTTTACAGGAGCGTTCTTCTCAGTATTTGTGTTTTGTGTAGAATTGTCCGATTTACTGTTAATTGCAGAAACGGGTATTCTTAGCGTCTGAACTCCCTTAAGAGTTTCATCTTTAATGTTATTCTCTTTTATAAGGACGCTCCTGTCCATGTGGTATTCTTTTGCAATGTCATCCAAATCTTCATACCATTTAACTTCATGAACAATATATTTGTTGTTCCCGACAGCTTCCCCTTTTTTATTCTCCTCTTTGGTGTTTTCAGCCGGAACAGCGGTTTTGATATTTTCTTTATTTACAGCTTGTTGGTCCGGTTTTGACGACTGTGTGTATTTTGCGGAATTTTGATCTCCTCTCTCTGAGACTTGCTGTTCCGGATTAACCGGAATATATAAAAGAGTTCCCTCCTTAAGACCCTCCGCAAGAGCCGGGTTGTATTTTTGAAGCTCTTCTATTGTTATCTTATACGCTTTGCTTATAGAGTATAGGGTTTCTTGTTTTTTTACCCCATGAGCATACATAAGTTTTCCGTTAACCTTTACAATTTCTTTTGAAATTGTAATAGGTGTCTGTGCGTAACTTGCTGCAGAAAAAGATACTGTAAAAGACGCTAAAGCAACGGCGCACAACGCCGCAAATTTTTTATAATGTTTCATAATAAATAATTTTTTAAGAGAGCGGCGCGTGCTTGCATATTATTCCAGCCTTGCAAGCATGTTTTTAATGTTCTCTTCTATCCTCTCGTATACTTTGTCATCATAAGGAGTCTTTACAAATTTGGTGCCTGTTACGGCCTCATAAAGCTCTATGTATCTGTTTGATATCTCAGAAACTTTTGCATCAGTCATCTCCGGAACTTTTTGTCCGGCCTGACCCCGGAATCCGTTATCCATAAGCCACTCGCGTACAAATTCCTTTGACAGTTGTTTCTGCTGCTCACCCTTTGCAAATTTCTCCGCATAACCTTCTTTATAGAAATAACGGGAACTGTCGGGAGTATGAATCTCATCCATCAGACAAACCTCGCCGTCTAAAAGGCCAAATTCATATTTTGTATCTACGAGTATAAGCCCTTGACTGTCCGCTATTTCTGAACCTCTTTGGAAAATTTTGAGGGTATAGTCTTCTACCTTCTCATATATGTCTGCCGGAATGAGTCCCTTCTTAATAATCTCCTCTTTTGATATGTCCTGGTCATGCCCTCCAATTTCCGCTTTGGTAGTCGGAGTTATAATGGGGTGCTCAAATTTTTGGTGCTCTCTCATGCCGTCGGGAATTTTTACGCCGCAGATTTCTCTTGCGCCGTCTTTGTATGATCTCCATGAACTGCCTGTTAGATAGCCCCTTACAATCATCTCAACCGGCAGCGGTTGACATTTGTACCCAACTGTAACCATAGGATCCGGAGATGCAATTTTCCAGTTACGGACAATATCCGTTGTCTTATCCAGGAATTGTGATGCAATCTGGTTAAGCACCTGTCCCTTGTAGGGAATTCCGCGCGGCAGCACCACGTCAAATGCCGATATCCTGTCTGTTGCAATCATTACAAGATATTTGTCATTAATAAAATAAACATCACGCACCTTTCCGGTGTACTTGCCTGTCTGACCTTTAAAGTCAAAATTAGTTTTTACAATTGAGTCCATATAGCATTAAATCGCTTTAATAAAATTTTCCAGTTGAAAGCAGAAATTTTCCCAGCTGAGTTTTTGCTTCAGCATTTTGATGTTGTAAATATACTTCTCTTTGCACCTTTCTGCAAAGTATTTTTTAATGGCATCTGCAACTCCCTGTGGGGTAATTGATTCTGTAAGGAGTCCTGTCCCGGCTTTTCCCACGCTTTCTACAAGTCCTCCTACAGGTGTTGTAATAAGCGGGACATTAAAGTTCCATGAGATAGAACTTATGCCGCTTTGAGTTGCGCTTCTGTACGGAAGAACACATGCGTCTGCAGCGGAAAAATATTTTTTTACGTCGCTGTCGGGAATATAATTTGTGTTGACTATTATTTTATCTCTGCACTGTGCAAATTCCGGTGAATCAATGATTTGCTGATATTTGTCAAAACTGCCGTACGGCTCTCCGGCAACAATCAGCATGTAGGATTTATCCAGCAACGGCATTGCGTTAAGCAAAATATCCAGACCCTTATAGTCCCTGATGAGTCCAAAAAACAGAAGAACCTTCCTGCTCTCTACGGATAATTTATCAAAGCCTCCGTCTGCTCCGGGAATATTTAGAGCTTTGCGTGCTTCATAAGAATTTATCTGCTCACCAAAGTTGGAGTACAGCGGATGATGAATTGTAATGCATTGAGAATTAGGTGATAACTCAATTAAATCATCCTTGACGGCGTTGCTTAGAAGGACAAACCCGTCATTGCGCCTGATAAAATATTTTGTGAGCGGCGCATCAAAAAAATGATGTTCATGAGGAATTACGTTGTCCATTATTGCAATGCGCTTGCAATGGGGAAATATTGCTTCTGAGGATAATGCACGTTTGCCCAATCTGCCGGCAACATATCCCAAGGAAGGGGCAAAATAGCTCATCCAATACCGCGTAATTAAAACATCCGGTTCCCACTCTGAAATCTTGCGCGCGGTATAGATATAAGAAAAAGGATTTGCCGTATCCAGCAGAGCTTCAGACTCTACGGGTACGGCATTATCATTCTTTGCTACGTACTGCGTCTTGCCCGGGAATAGAAATTCCGGATATTGCCTTTTAAAGTTAAATGCTTTTACTGTATGCTTTTTTGAGAGCTCTTTAAGCAAATAAGTGTTAAACTGCGATATTCCGCCCCTGTAGGGATAAAAGCAAGAGAGTATTGCAATTTTCATTAATTACTTGGAATCGTCAGATTTTGTGTTGTCTGTGCCTTTGTCTTTTTTCTTGTTCTTAACATACTCATTGTTAAGGCCTTCTATGACATCATTTGTTATATCCAGAGACTCGTCTCCGGCAAGTACGTTGTTGCTGGCCGTGCTTGTTGTAAGGATAAGGGCAAACTTCTTTGTTTCATTATACTTCTTCAAGTATGCGCGTACTGATTTCAGAATCTTGTTGTACATGTCACTCTCTTCCTGTTGAATTTCAGCTTGTTTTTGCTGGCTTAAGTTCTGCAGGTCTGCCTGGCGGTTAGAAAGAACCTGGTTCTGCTCCTCTGCCTGGGCGCGCGTTAGAAGACCCTTGTTTATCTTAGTTTGGAAATCACTTGCATCACTTTGGAAATCCCTTCCTTTGTTTTGTAAGTCATTTTGAATGTCTTGCACTTTGGCTTCAAGATCAGACTTCATGTCGTTAAACATATCATACTGATTTACAAGTGTATCCAGCTGTACGTAAACAATGCTCCCCGCAGGAGGAAGAGCCATCGGCTTTGACTGGTTGGACTTTGAACCCTGTTTGCAAGAGCATGCAAGTACTGCAAGCGCAATGCACAATACTACCTTTAATTGTCTCATGAGAAATTGATTTTCTATTTAAATGTTATGTAAAATCTTTTTTATAACTGTCGCGACAGATATCTCCTACAAAAATAGTAAAATTATACTAACTGCCTTCTGTAAGCTTGAATGGTATTTTCCAGCCCTAAATATAGTGCGTCACATATAAGCGCGTGACCGATAGAGACTTCCATGAGACCCGGAATTGTTTCATTAAAATATTTAAGGTTGTCCAGGTTCAAATCATGTCCCGCGTTTAACCCAAGAGAGCATTTAACTGCCTCTACGGCAGCATCATAGTAAGGTTTAATGGCTTTCTCTCTGTTCTCAAAATAGTGTTTTGCGTAGGATTCTGTGTAAAGCTCTACTCTATCGCAGCCGCAGTCAGCGGCATTTCTTATCATTTCAACGTCCGGGTTTACAAATATGGAGACGCGTATGCCGGCATCTTTGAATTTTTTACATACCCCTTGCAAGAATTTTTTATTCTTTACGGTATCCCATCCGGTGTTGGAGGTAACCGCATTCTCTGCATCCGGCACTAATGTTACCTGTTCTGGCAATACCTTAAGAACCAGTTCAATAAACGGCTCCTTAGGGTTTCCCTCTATATTGAATTCGGTAGTAAGCACAGGCCTCAAATCAAACACATCCTGTCTCTTAATGTGTCTTTCATCAGGACGAGGATGTACTGTAATACCTTGAGCACCAAATTTCTCACAGTCCAGGGCGCATTTTACTACGTTAGGCATGTTACCGCCCCTCGCATTTCTCAGCGTTGCTATTTTGTTGATATTGACACTTAATCTTGTATTATTCTTTTGCATTATAAAATCTTTTAAACAATCAGTGCGGCGCACTGCCAAGCAAAAATATGGAAAATATGTATAACTTGCACAAAAATGAGGCCCTGCCGTTTTTTGCAGGAAAATAAAATGATGGATATTGCATTATTTGGAAGAAACGTTGGAAAAGAGAGTTTTCCGGAACTCGGATTGTTGTTTCAGAGACTAAAATCGGATGCCCGCATAAGTCTTGCGTTTTATAAGCCGTTTTACAATTATCTGATTGACAGCATTAAACAGACGGAAGCAAAGATATCCGGAAGTTTTGCTATACTTAATGCTGTTGAAGGTGCAGATTTATTTACGGGAGCAGATGATATTCCCTCCGGCACTGAACTTTTTCTCTCTCTGGGAGGTGACGGCACATTTTTAAACGGTGTTGCTCTGGTAAGAGACAGGAACATTCCAATAGCGGGTATCAATTTTGGGCATCTCGGATTTTTGACAACGGCAAGTGTTGCAGATAAAAACACGGAGACGGATGTCTTGCTCGGAAATGAGTGGATTGATAAGTTATTGAACAGGGAATTCACTACGGAAAAGAGGAGTTTGTTAAAGATGGATTTTGAACATACCCCGGCAGATTTTTATCCCTGTGCTCTAAATGAAATTTCAATTCAGCGCAACGGAACGGCGATGCTGGATTTGGAAATATCCGTCAACGGTACAAATCTGCCGCGTTATCCCGCTGACGGTGTTGTAGTTAGCACGGCAACCGGTTCTACCGCATATGCGCTAAGCGTTGGCGGTCCTATAGTTATGCCTCAGTCAAATGTATTGCTGATAGTCCCAATTGCGCCGCACAACCTTAACATCAGACCGCTTGTTGTACCGGATACCTCCATAATAGGAGTATCCTTCAGCGGCCGCAATAAAGATGCTCTTGTATCTGCAGACAACAGATTTTTTCACATCCCGACAGATTCCAAAATTAAAATTTCCAAAGGGACGAATTCTGTCAATATGGTTTCCATGGATAATAATTTCATTAAGGCTCTTAATGAGAAATTATTCTGGGGGGCAGATAAGCGCAATCTTAAATAGGCTTAACATGAGGAGCTTTTATACATTGATAATTTTGTTATCTTTGCCCCTCACAAAATCAGAGTAATGACACAAGAAAATAAATTGCCAAAGCATGTTACTATCATTATGGATGGCAACGGACGTTGGGCAAAGCAGAGAGGAAAAGAGAGAATAGATGGCCACAAAGAAGGAGTGGAGAGCGTGCGCGCATGCTGCGAGCTGGCGGTAGAACTTGGAATACAATATCTTAGTGTCTTTGCCTTTTCAGAGGAAAACTGGGGCAGACCTCAAGATGAGATAGAGGGGTTGTGGAAAATAATGCTTAAGGCCATTACCGCAGAGACTCCAACTTTTATGAAAAATAATGTTCGATTTAGGGTTATCGGAAATTTTTCCAGGCTTTCTAAGTCCCTTGTAAAAGAGATAGATGACTGTATGGCTCTTACTGCCGGCAACACCGGAACCAGTTTGGTTGTGATGCTTAGCTACAGTGGTAAATGGGATATTGTCCAGGCGCTTAATAAGTTTATGAGCAAGCATCCCGGTGAGCAGATTACAGAAGAAACTGTCGGGAGCTATCTGAGCACTGCGGATATACCTGATCCGGATCTGCTTATCCGCACAAGCGGAGAGCAGAGGATTAGCAACTATATGCTTTGGCAGACCGCTTACACTGAGTATTACTTTACGGATGTTCTTTGGCCCGATTTTCGCAAAACTCAGTTCCGGCAAGCTTTAGACGCCTACTCTAAGAGGGAGAGAAGATACGGAAAAGTTTAAAAATTAACTGCTGTACATGAAACTACTAAAAGCTTTTTTATTGTTGGCATTAGCCATTTTTCCTATTTCCCTTGCGGCGCAGGAAGTTGACTATGATAATCCCAAAACCTACATCATCGGAAACATAAAAGTTTCCGGCATCAAATATCTGAGCGAGGATCAGATTATCTCATTTACAGGACTTTCCAAGGGAGACAAAATTACCATTCCTGGCACCGATGTTTCAGACATTCTAAAAAGAATCTGGGCCCAGAGATATTTTTCAGATGCGGGTCTGTATATAGATTCAATTGGGAAAAATGACACCATTACTTTAGGTATTCATCTGGTTGAACGCCCAAGGGTTTCGCGCTGGATTTTTGAGGGAGTTCGCAGCGGTCAAAGATCTGATTTGGATGAGAGACTGAAACTTAAAAAAGGTTCAGAACTTTCAGACTATATAATCAAGTCATCCACGGATATCATCAAAAGATATTATGCAGAGAAGGGATTCCTAAAATGCTCTGTAAAACTTACTCAGGAAAATGATACTGTGATCAACAATGCGGTAAGAGTAACTTTTCATATAGACAGGGGGCCGAGAGTAAAAATTCAAAAAATAACTTTTTCCGGAAATACGGCAATCGGAGACTGGAAGTTGATGAAGTCCATGAAGAAGACAAGGGATAAACGCCTTTTTAACTTCTTCAAATCCAAGAAGTTTAATGAAAAAGAATTTAAGACGGACAAGAACAGTCTGATATCCACATTTAATGAGCAGGGATATAGAGATGCCAGAATCCTCAAAGATACTATGTATTATATTTCTCCCGACAGATTGCAAATTGATTTTAAATTTGACCAGGGAGACAAGTATCATTTCAGAAATATTACATGGACGGGAAACAGCGTCTACTCTGCTGAACAGTTGAACTCTGTGCTTAGGATTAAGAAGGGTGATATATATGACCTTGTTACAATGGACAAGCGTCTGAACGGAGATCCTAAACAGCAAGATGCCGATGTTAAAAAACTCTATACCGACAACGGTTATCTATTTTTTAATATCATGCCTGTGGAGAAAAATATTGAGAGCGATTCCGTTGATGTTGAGATGAGAATTTATGAAGGCAAACAGGCAACGTTCAGCAGAATTATTATAAACGGCAATAATATCACTGCAGAAAAAATTGCAAGGCGCGCTCTATTTACAAAGCCCGGCTATCTTTTCTCACAGTCTGATTTTGAGAGATCCATAAGGGAAATTGCTTCCATAGGACACTTCAATCCGGAGACGGCTGCTTCTGAAAAAGGTTACAGTTTGATTCCTAATCAGAATAACAGCACGGTAGATATTGCGTATAATTTGGAGGAGAAACCAAACAGTCAGTTGGAGCTTTCCGGAGGTTGGGGCGGCAATACATTTGTAGGAACATTGGGAGTAAGCTTTAACAACTTTGCAATAAAGAGAATATTTAAGAAACACGCTTGGAGACCGGTTCCTCTTGGAGACGGACAAAGTTTGTCCATCAGGTTCCAGACTAGCGGAACGTATTATACCGCTTTGTCAGCCAGCTTTGTAGAGCCTTGGCTATTTGGGACCAAGCCAACATCGCTTAGCATTTCCACGTACTTTACAAGACAGACTAATTCCTCTTATTATTATCAGAATTCAGATGAATACATGGAGGTGTTTGGCGCGTCTGTAGGGTTGGGAACACGTCTGTCATGGCCTGATAATTATTTTGTTCTTTATCATTCATTGAGCTGGCAGACTTATAAATTGCACAATTGGAATTACAACTTTTTGTTTGATACGGGATTCTCACATAATTTCAGTTATACATTAACGCTGGAGAGAAACTCTACCGACCAACCGATTTACCCGAGGTCAGGCTCGGATTTTGCTGCCAGCGTGCAACTTACCCCTCCTTACTCTATGTTCAGACATAAATCAAATGAGGATTACAAGAAGGAATCAGATCAGGACAGATACAGATGGATAGAGTATCACAAGTGGACTTTTAAGGGTGATGTTTATTTGAAACTGATTGGCAATCTTGTTTTGAGGACGGCTGCAAACTGGGGATATTTAGGTTATTATAAGAAAGCGTTGTATTCTCCTTTTGAGGGATTTGAAGTTGGTGGTGACGGAATGAGCGGGTATAATACGTATGGTTCTGATATCATTGGACTTAGAGGGTATCCCAACTATTCTTTGACCCCCATAAGGCAAAATGCCTATGTCGGCCACGTATACGATAAATTTACAGTTGAAATGAGATACCCTGTTGTATTACAGCCTCAGTCAACAATTTACGCACTTGTATTTATGGAGGGAGGTAATTGCTGGGAGAATATTTCTGACTTTAATCCGTTCCAAATTAAGAGGTCAATGGGTGTTGGTGTAAGAGTGATGCTTCCGGTTGTCGGAATGCTTGGAGTAGATTGGGGTTATGGATTTGATCCGGTGCCTAATGAGAATCAAAAGAGGGGTGGCAGTCAATTCCATTTCTTGATAGGACAACAGTTCTAGGTGATTTAAAGATGGTTCTGACATGTGGAGAACTATGTTTTAAATGATAATAAACATAAATAGTTTTAATGTAGGAGGAACTTTTATGAAAAAATTAATATCAATTGCGGCTCTAACTGTTTTTTGCGCAATGCCGCTTTGCGCTCAGTCAAATAAGGTTTATGTAAAGAAGGGTGTTATTAATCCCAAGGTTATTACCTCACAAACTGAACCTGTTGCAAAGGCCCGGAAAACCGGATATGTAAACACAGAAACAATTTTGGAGGCGCTGCCGGAGTACAAAGTTGCAAAGGAAAAACTTGAGACGCTTAACAAGCAGTATAAAGCAAAGGTTGATAATGAATATGCGGCAATTGAGAAGCTTTACAATTCTTACCAGCAGCAGAAATCTGCTCTGAATGCTGCTCAGAGACAAATAAAAGAGAATGAGATAATTCAAAACGAGAAAGCAGCAAAAGATTTGCAGAAATCTTATTTTGGACAAGATGGTACGATGCAGAAGAAATCCGATGAACTTCTGGGACCGATAAGGGATAAAGTTCAAAAGGCTATTAATGAAGTAGCGACAGATGGAGATTTTATGATTATCTTTGACGTCTCTGCTTTGAAGGGAGTTGTTTATACAAATGCGGAGAGTGACTTGAGCAGCGTTGTGATAAATAAGCTTAATGCTCGGTAAAATATTGATTGTAAATATATTGAGAGCTACAAAGACAATGAATTCAGAAGACAAATAAATAAATAATTTTAAATAACATGAAGAAATTTTTAACACTGCTGACAGTTGCTTTTGCCGTTCTTGCGGTTACCATGGTTCCCGGAAAGGCATCAGCGCAATCATTTAAGTTTGGCCACATTAATTCTCAGTTGCTTGTAGCTCTTATGCCGGAGAGAGATTCTGCCGTTGTAAAGATGCAGAAGTATCAGAATGATTTGGAAGATACTTTTAACGGAATGCAGAATGACTTTAATACAAAGGCAAAAGCTTATCAAGACAACAAAGGAAAGTGGAGTCAACCTATATTAGACGCTAAAACACAGGAATTGAATGATTTACAGCAACGTTTGCAGCAGTTCAGCGATACGGCTCAGAAAGATTTGAGCAATCGTAATGAGACTTTGATGGGACCTGTTGCGGAGAAGGCTCAGGCTGCTATTGACAAGGTTTCAAAGGCTCACGGATTCACTTATATATTTGATACTTCCGTAGGTGCAATAATTTATCTTAATGAGGCCCAGAGCGAGGATATCCTTCCTCTTTGCAAGGCGGAACTGAAGATTCCTGCAAGCAAGACAAAACCAACTCAGTTTGGTCAGCAGGCTGCAGATACAAAATCTGCTGCCAAATAGGTAAGGAAAATGATATTTAAAGGGCGTCCAAACGAGGACGTCCTTTTTTTGTTTTATTGCAATTAGCTGTTAATCAAATCTGTAAGCAGATTGTTGAGAATCCTTGATTTTTGTAACATATTTGTTTTATTTTTCTTGTAATCTATTATTAAAATATCTATATTTGTCAATCCCGTGCAGAGGGGGAAAACGAAGAGAATTTTCTTGATATAATATAATTTTAGATTTTAAATAAAAGATATGGAACACAAGGTAATAGATGCACAAGATGTAGTCATCAGATTCACAGGTGATTCCGGCGACGGCATGCAGCTTACAGGTACTCTGTTTGCAGATGCTTCCGCTCTATACGGGAATGAGATCTCAACATTCCCCGATTATCCTGCTGAAATCCGCGCTCCACAAGGAACTGTGTCCGGAGTTTCTGGTTTTCAAGTGCATGTCGGACAGGCAAATGTAAAAACACCAGGTGATTTGGCAGATGTACTGGTATCAATGAATCCGGCCGCTTTGATGGCAAACGCTAAGTTTGCAAAACCGGGTGGAAGCATTATCCTGGACCAGGATTCTTTTGATGAGCAGGGTTTGGAGAAGGCCGGATTTAAGACAATGGATCCCGTAAAGGAGTTACAGCTAGAAGATTACAATGTGATCTGGGCTCCCATTACTTCTCTTACAAAGGAGAGCCTTAAGGATAGCGGACTAGATCCAAAGTCAATTGTAAGATGCAAAAACATCTTTACACTGGGTATGTGCTACTTTATGTTCAGCCGTCCTCTTAATTTTACAGAGGACTATTTGAAGAAAAAGTTTGCAAAGAAGCCGGACCTGATTGCCCCTAATATTAAGGTACTTAATGACGGTTACAATTATGCTCACAATACTCACGCAATTGGTAATACTTACACTATTGAGCCGGCAAAACTTGAGCCGGGAACTTACAGAAGCATAAGCGGAAACCAGGCAACCGCATGGGGTCTTATGGCAGCTTCTGAAAAATCGGGAAGACCTTTATTTGCAGGTTCCTATCCTATCACTCCCGCCACTGCAATTCTAGAGGAACTTGCCGTTCATAAAGAGCTTGGAGTTGTAACAATGCAGTGCGAAGATGAGATTGCGGGTATTTGTACTTCAATTGGAGCAGCTTACGCGGGCAGCATGGCCGTTACAACAACTTCCGGTCCCGGACTTTCTTTAAAGTCTGAGGCTATGGGACTTGCATGTATGACAGAGCTCCCTCTTGTTATTGTTGATGTTCAGAGAAGCGGTCCTTCTACCGGTATTCCTACAAAAACCGAGCAGACGGATTTGGATCAGGCTCTTTATGGAAGAAACGGCGAGTGCCCAATTATGGTTATGTGCGCGCGCACTCCGTCTGACTGTTTTAGAGCAGCTTACTACGCGGGTAAATTTGCAATGGAACATATGATGCCGGTAATTTTCTTGTCAGAAGGCTATCTTGGAAATGGCAATGAGCCTTGGAAGATCCCCTCTATGAAAGATTATCCGGACATTAAACCTCCTATCGTTACAAAGTGCGATGGCAAGTTCAAACCTTATGAGAGAGATCCAAAAACTTTTGTAAGAAACTGGGCTCTTCCGGGAACTCCGGGACTCGAGCACAGAGTAGGCGGCTTGGAGAAATCTCCTGCAGGCCCGCTGTCATCTGATCCTGAGAACCATGCAAGAATGGTTGCTGCACGTGCCGCTAAGGTCGCTGTCATGGCAGATTTCATTCCTGCCTTGGAAACTATCGGTGAGAAAGAGGGTGACATTCTTTTAGTTGGTTTTGGCGGAACATTTGGACATTTGTATACAGCTACTACTCAATTGCTTAAAGAGGGTAAGAAAGTAGGCTTTGCAGAGTTTGATTATATCAATCCGCTTCCAAAAAATACTGCCGAGGTATTTAAGAAGTTTAAGAAGATTCTTGTATGCGAACTTAACTGTGGACAATTTGCAGATTATCTGCGCGCAAAACTTCCGCAGTTTAAGTATGAGCAATTCAATAAAGTTGAGGGACAACCATTTATGGTTCATGAGATTGTAGAGGCTGTTAAGAATCTTAAATAAGGAGGATTTGATATGAAATATACACAACAAGATTTTAAAAGTGATCAAATAGTTAAGTGGTGCCCGGGTTGCGGAGACCACGCGGTTCTTGCATCTGTTTTGAGGGCAATGCCTGAGGTTTGCGAGGCCAGGGGATACAGCAAGGAACAGTTTGTATTTGTTTCAGGCATAGGTTGTTCCAGCCGATTCCCTTATTACATGAATACTTATGGATTCCACGGAATTCACGGAAGAGCTTCTGCTCTTGCAACCGGAATTAAAGTTGCCAATCCTCATCTTTCCGTTTGGCAGATGACCGGAGACGGAGATGCTCTTGCAATAGGAGGAAACCACTTTATTCATGCAATCAGAAGAAATATTGATACTAATATTATTCTGTTTAACAATAGAATATACGGATTAACAAAGGGACAGTACTCTCCAACTTCCAAATACGGAATGGTTACAAAGACTTCTCCTTACGGTACAATCGAGTATCCTTTTAATCCCGGCGAACTTGTACTTGGAGCAAGAGGAACCTTCTTTGCAAGAAGTTTGGATTCAGAAATGGCTCTTAATCAAGAGATTATGGTTAGAGCGGCTTTACATGACGGAACTTCTGTTATTGAGATGCTTGTTAACTGTATGATTTACAATAACGGAACTCATAAGGATATTTCTGATAGAGAGGTCCGTGCAGACAGAACAATTATTCTTAAGGATGGCGAGCCTATGATTTTTGGCAAGAACAAAGATAAGGGTATCATCCTTGACGGCTTAAAGCTTAAGGTTGTTAAACTTGGAGAGAATGGTATTACTGAGAAAGACATTCTTGTACACAACTCTAAGGATGATAATTTTGGAATCCATAGCATGCTGGTAGACATGAAATACCCGGAATATCCTGTAGCTCTTGGCGTTATAAGAGATGTGGCAGATAAGACGTATGATGACAGCGTTTACGCTCAGATTGATCAGGTTAAGTCCAAGGCTAAAATTAAATGTATGGATGACCTTCTTCACAGCGGAGCAACTTGGGTTGTGAAATAAGTTTTGGCTTAAGAGCGTATCGTATAAAAAAAAGTTATAAATTAGCATACTTTTTGGAATCTGGCAGAAAATTTGATTGCAAAATCTGTCGTGATTTGAAAAATTTTAAGAATAAATTTTTTTATTTAACATAGTTTTAACATTAAAAATTCATAATTATATGAAAGCAGCAAAAATAATGGCTGACTTGGAGAAGAAGTACAGCCAGGAAAAAGAGTATCTTCAGGCAGTTCAAGAAGTACTTGAATCAATTGAGGAAGAGTACAACAAACATCCTGAGTTTGAAAAAGCAAAAATTGTAGAGAGAATTGTTATTCCTGAGAGAATATTCTCTTTCAAAGTTGTTTGGGTTGACGATAAAGGCGAGATTCAGATTAACAACGGATATCGCGTTCAGTTCAACAGCGCTATAGGACCTTACAAAGGCGGACTAAGATTCCACCCTTCTGTAAACCTTTCTATCTTAAAGTTCTTGGGCTTTGAGCAGACATTTAAGAATTCACTTACTACACTTCCTATGGGTGGTGGCAAAGGCGGTTCTGACTTTGATCCGGTTGGAAAATCCGACAATGAGGTCATGAGATTCTGCCAGGCTTTCATGCTGGAATTGTGGAGAGTTATCGGCAAGGATACAGATATACCTGCAGGTGATATAGGTGTCGGCGGTAGAGAGATCGGTTTCATGTACGGAATGTACAAGAAGCTTGCAAGAGAGTATAACACAGGAGTTTTGACAGGCAAAGGCCAGTTGTGGGGCGGTTCACTTATTCGTCCTGAGGCTACAGGTTTTGGAGCTCTTTATTTTACTCAGCACATGCTTCACAAAGCGGGAAAGGACATCAAAGGTCTTAAGGTTGCCATCAGCGGCTTTGGTAATGTTGCATGGGGCGCTTGCACAAAGGCTACTCAGCTGGGTGCTAAGGTTGTTGCTATTTCCGGACCGGACGGAGTTATCTCTATCCCTGAGGGAATGAATCAGAATATGATTGATTTTATGCTTGATTTAAGAGCTACTAACCAAAACATAGTTGCTCCGTTTGCAAAGAAATTCCCTTCTGAGTCTAAGTTTATTGCAGGAAAGAAAGCTTGGAGTGTTAAATGTGATGTTGCTCTTCCTTGCGCATATCAGAATGAGGTTGCTGAGGCTGATGCCAAAGAGCTTCTTAAGAATGGAACTTGGGCAGTTGCCGAGGTTTCTAACATGGGTTGCCAGCCTGCAGCTATTGAGGCATTCCAGAAAGCAAAGATTTTGTTTGCTCCGGGAAAGGCTGTTAACGCCGGTGGTGTTGCAACTTCAGGTCTTGAGATGACTCAGAATGCTGAGCATATCAGCTGGACAGCTAAAGAGGTTGATGACAGACTTCATTCAATTATGGAGAGCATCCACAATGCTTGCGTTGAATACGGTACAGAGAAGAATGGCTACATTAACTATGTTAAGGGTGCCAACATTGCCGGATTCATGAAGGTTGCTCACGCTATGCTTGATCAGGGTGTTATTTAATTTATAGCAAGTTTAAAAGAATTGTCCGTTTAGGACGATAATAAAAAAAGGCGACCAAAATTTTTAGTCGCTTTTTTTATTGATTATGAATTTTTAATCGTCATCGTCATCGGTGTATGTCAGGAAGGCCGAGCGTCTTATGGTTGGATAAGGTATCCAGTCTCCTTTTATTGCATGCCAAAGCATTTGGTTGAATTCAACATCCGGCACGGCGTCCTCTTTATTGAAATTATATTTTTCACACATGGCCTGCCACTTATCTTTTTTAACATTTTGTTCATCCAAATTTATGTTGGAAGGACGGTAGTGAAATGTAGTGGTATCTGCAACGGAAGAGAAGCATCTCCACATTGGGCGCGCGCTTGCATCATGTTGAGTCATAGGTGGTAATCCAAGTATCAATTCCATTGTACGCAGAACGGAAGTAGTTGTGTAGGGGGTATGGTCTACAAATCCGCGCTTTACAAATCCTCCTGCAACATAGCAGGGACTTCTGTGGGCATCCACATGATCGGCACCGTTTTGCGCATCATCTTCAACTATAAAAACAACGCTCTCTTTCCAAACGGGAGAGTGGCTCAAATGGTCTATCAACATCCCGACAGCCAAGTCATTATCAGCTACATACGCAAATGGTGTCCTCTTGCCGAGGGACATGCCGCCGGTATGGTCATTGGGAAGTCTGACAATCATAAATTGAGGCAGTGCGTTTGCAACAACCAGCGAATCAAAATCGCGTTTCCATTCGCGCAATCTTACAGTGTCTTTAATTGACAGATTCCACGGCTCATACGATGTGCAGAAATGCCCGGCAAGAGAAGGCACCGACGGCTTAATCACACCTTTTTTTCTGGAGACGAATTCTCCGTAGGTACGGTATGAAACTTCCATCTTCTTGCACATGTCCCAAATAAATCCGCTCGTATTATTTCCCATTTCCTGACCCCCTTCTCCGGCGTAATAATCTCCCCTGCCGCTGTAATAAGTAGGCCATGTTTTTTCCAGAAAATCATTAGCGTAACCGCCTACAGTCCAGTTGTGTCCGTCGCAACTCACTTCTGCGTTAACATAAAAATTATCCAGCAGCACAAACTCTTTTGCGATGGCATGATGATTAGGCGTTACTTTCTCCCCAAATAATACCAAACTGGAATCGCCGTTGCCCTCCTTTATATCCCCGAGAACCTGGTCATAAGTTCTGTTTTCTTGTATGATATAAAACACATGTTTTATTGGACTTGCATCTCCGACTTTTGAAGGAACCGGATTCCCCGGACTGCTCTCTGAAGTCATGTCATTTGCTTGATTATAAGGAGTATTGGCAAATACTTGTTTTGAAAATTCTGCAAGTTTGTCGTCAATCGGCAAATCAATTTCTGAAAGCGCCCCAAGGAATAATCCTGCAATATACTCCACTCCCTGGGTCTTGTTTGCATCCCCGCTGTGATGTCCGAATTTTTCATTAACATTAACCGGCTCAGGGCCATACGGGTTGGGAGCTGATTTTAATCCCTTTCCGTTTGTAACCCATAGCTTGCCTTGTGCGCATTTAACATTTGTGGGATACCAACCGACCGGGATGAATCCCAGGCACTTACTTTCTCCCCTTTTAGAGATGTCAAAGACAGTCACGCAATTATTATCTGCATTTGCAATGAATAGTTTTCTCCCTTTTGGGGAAATGCACAATCCATTTGTTGTACTTCCCGATAGTGAATTCGGGAACAGTGCAGCATTCAAAAGTTCCTCAACTCTATTATTTTGCAAATCAATGACACTTACGCTGTTGTCATCCGCATTTGCAACAAAAAGCCTATTCCCGCTTTTATCTAGACACAACTCATTTGGGTGATTTCCAACATTATAGCTCTCTGTCCAATCTTTGTTTTTCAAATTCCATACTTTAACTTTTTTACTTCCCCAGCAAGATATGTAAGCATTCTCTTCATCTTTTGACAATACAATATCATAACATTCGCTCCCGGCTGACATCTTGGATATCAGCTTTTTAGTGGCAATATCATAAACGTATATACTGTTGTCTCTCCTTGTAACTACCAGCAGCTTACCATATTTCTCTGATATAACCATTCCGGCCGGACTGATGTGATTTGGCCACGGTTTTCCCATTACAATACTGTCAGTTTGTTTTAGTCTGCCTTCCTGACTGATAGAGTAAATTCTGATTTTATTCTCATTACCCCCCGATGCGTAGAGAGTTTTACTGTCGGGAGAAAAACAGAGACCATACCAACTCATATTGATTGTGACATTGTCACTCTCAACTTCTTTCTTTGTGTTGAACAATTGCAGGCTCTGCCTTCCGTAACCGTTGTTTGTAACTGCAATCCATTTTTGGTCCGGAGATACGGCCATATTTAAAGGCAAATCTCCCAGCCTGAATTGTTTTCCGGCCGGGGTGAGCTTCCAACCGTTTGGAAGTGTAACAGCTTCTGCTGTAAGTGATACGCCGGAAGAATCATTCTGTATATTTCCAAACTTAAGGGCTTTCTTTAGTTTGGTGTCTTGCTTTTGAAGTTTCTGTTCCTCTTTATTGTTCTTTCTTTTATTTTGCGCAACGGCAAGATTTGACAATGACGCCGGCAATAAAAAACAAATAACGGCCAGGCATGTGAAAGATTTAAAGCATCCGTTCATATCTATTTAAACTTTTCACAAAGTTATAATTTTACCAATCAAAATAATGCCTGAAAAGTTAGGTTCTGTAAACTGATTTGTAATCAAAATTCTAAAATTTACTTTAATTGTTATTGTTTTATGTAATATTTTTTTAAATTGCATAACAAAATATTGTAAAACTTTAAAAATATATATTATGGAATTGCCATTTGCGGAATCTTGGAAAATAAAGATGATTGAGCCCATCAGAAAAAGTACCCGCGCAGAGCGTGAGGAGTGGCTTAAAAAAGCTTACTATAACGTATTCCAATTAAAAGCCGAAGAAGTTTATATAGACTTGCTTACAGATTCAGGAACAGGCTCTATGAGCCAAGGCCAATGGGCTGCGCTTATGCTTGGAGATGAGAGTTATGCAGGCGCAACCTCTTTTTATAAGTTTGAGGCTGAAGTTCAGAAAATCACGGGTTTTAAATACGTGATACCAACTCATCAGGGCCGTGCTGCGGAGAATGTTTTATTCTCATATTTGGTAAAGCAGGGTAATGTGATTCCCGGAAACGCTCATTTTGATACTACAAAAGGACACATAGAAAGCCGCAAGGCCAAAGCAATTGATGTCACTATAGATGAGGCCAAGGATACGCAGCTGGAGATTCCCTTTAAGGGGAATGTTAGCATAGAAAAATTGGAAAAAGTTCTCTCTGAAAATAAAGGAAATGTTCCTTTTATGGTCCTTACAGTTACCAATAATACTGTCGGAGGTCAGCCTGTCAGCATGCAGAATATAAAAGAGACAAGTGCCGTGTGCAAAATGTACGGCGTTCCAATTGTGATGGATTCCGCCAGGTTTGCGGAGAACGCTTACTTCATTAAGACACGTGAAAAAGGATATGAAAACAAGACTATTAAAGATATTGCTCTGGAGATGTTCTCTTATGTTGATGGTATGACAATGAGTGCTAAAAAAGATGCTATCGTGAATATGGGAGGTTTTATTGCTACTAATGATAAAGATTGGTATGAGGGGGCAAAAATGTTCTGCATCCCGTTTGAGGGATATATTACTTACGGAGGGTTGAACGGACGTGACCTGAATGCATTAGCCGTTGGCCTTGAGGAGAATACTGAGTTTGACATGCTTGATACAAGGATCCGTCAGGTAAAGCATCTTGCGGATAAATTGGATGAATACGGGATTCCTTATCAGCGTCCTGCCGGCGGTCATGCAATTTTTGTAGATGCGGATAAGGTTCTGATTAATGTTCCAAAAGAAGAATTCCCTGCTCAGACTCTAACTTGCGAGCTTTATCTTGAGGCGGGTGTAAGAGCCTGTGAGATAGGGTATATCTTGGCCGACAGAGACCCCGTTACAAGACAGAATCGTTTTGGAGGACTTGATCTTTTAAGGATGGCTATTCCAAGGAGAGTCTACACGGACAATCACATAGACGTTATTGCTGCTGCTCTTAAGAATGTTTATGACAGGAGAGATTCAATAACACGCGGTGTTGCGATAGAGTGGGAGGCTCCGATTATGCGTCACTTCACAGTTAAACTTAAACGCCTATAATGGTGTGTTTTGCTTAGCAGTCTGCAAAGCCGTCTGCTAAGCAAAAATTTTAACGCGGTCATCAACCGGCTTAAATTCTTTTAAGTCGGGCTCTCCGGCCGGTGTGCCAAAAGGCATTTCTGCAACCAACTTCCATGTTTCAGGCAGATTCCATTCTCTTGCTACCTCCTTGTCTATAAGCGGGTTGTAGTGCTGCAGATTTGCTCCAAATCCCATATCTTCCAACATTGTCCAAACTGTAAACTGGTGCATTGCGCAGGTTTGCTGAGACCAGATAGGGAAGTTATCTGCGTAGGCAGCAAACGCTTTTTGTAATCCTTCTACAACCGTCTGGTCTTCAAAGAACAACACGGTTCCGTAGCCTGATTCGAATGATCCGTTAATTTTTGCTTCTGTGTTTTTGAATGCTTCCGCCGGAACAATTTTGCGCAAAATATCTTTGGTGATTTCCCAAAGTTTTTTGTGATGTTGGTGCAAAAGCAACACAATTCTTGTTGACTGTGAATTGAATGCGCTTGGCACATTTTTAATCGCAAACTTTATAGTCTCTTCTATCTGTTTATCAGAAACAGGCGATTTGTCGCTGATTGCGTAATATGTACGTCTATTCAGCACTGCGCTTTTAAAACTATTCTCCATTTTGTTTGTTTTTAGTAATTCAAATTTACGATTTTTATTTGAATTACCAAGGGTTTGGCACAATTTTGAAAAAATTGTCTGATATGCAGATGTTTACAGAGGCGCGCTAATCCCGTTTTTGTCGGGACGTTACTTTTGAACAACCCGATTATCAATCAGTTTTGCAAAGTTGTGCTACAATCGATGCACATATTTCTTTTATCAAATCTTGCGGACTAATTTTCACCTGCAACCCTCTGACGCCGGCACTTACGTAAATGTAAGGGAATTGCAGGCAACTGTCGTGAATAAAAGTGGGAAACATTTTTTTCATACAGATGGGTGAACATCCTCCGCGAATGTAGCCCGTTGTAGGCAGCAGTTCTTTTAATGGGATCAAATCGCAGCTCTTGTTGCCGGATACCTTTGCCGCCATTTTCAGATTCACTTCTTTATCACCCGGTACAACGCAAACAAAATGCCCAGTGCGGTCTCCCTTGAGAACCAGCGTCTTAAAGACTCGATTGATATCCTCCCCAAGGCTATCCGCAACATGCTGCGCAGAGAGATTCTCCTCATCCAAATTATAAGGCACAAGCTCATACTTGATGCCGGCCTTGTCCAAAAGACGAGCTGCGTTTGTTTTATTGATTTTCATTGAGTGCAAATTTACAAAATCCGGACTGCCGTTATTTGATTTTACAAAATCCGGCCTGACTGTATTAGCGGATCGTAATTTGTGGTCTATTTATAGGGATTTTCCCAGAACCGCACGCAATCCGTTGTCTCCTTTTCATTGCTGCCAGTCCTATTTGATTTGTAATTTTGCGGGCATAAATCCATGTATATGTGTTGTGCATATTCCTCAGGTGTATATTGGTGCCCTTTTATGTAAGTCTCTGTGTTAAAGCCTGTATGGGAGATGCACTCAATGTGGTAAAGATTTTTAGACATATAGTTAAAGTATGCTTCTTGTGATTCTTTTCTTCCGTTCCAGTTAGCGTCATCATTAAGCCTCACCGTACGTCCATCTTTAAACCTGTCACGTACTTCCTCTATTGAAAGCAGATTGAAATCTTCATCCATCATGAATGCCGCAAATGTCGGATCCATCCAGATCCATTTGTGCAATGTGTTGGAATATACAGAGTTAATTACGTGGCAATCATTAATGTAAACCTTTGGAAAGCAAGTAACATATCTGGATTTGAATCCCATTGCCAGATAACACTCATTTAAAAGCATTGCCAATCCTCTGCAATTCAAGCCGTTTCCGCTTTTCTTGCAAGACTCCATCATGTCTATTGCGTTATAAGGAGACGGGTTTCCGTGCTGTCCGTCATGGCGTATTGTGTTGTGAACCCAATACATAAGTTTCTCAATTTTGGAAATTTCATCTCCGTTGCCGGCAATGCTGTCCAAATTAAATTTCATCCTAACGCGTACAAGATTACTGTCATCCGGATTGGCATAGGTAAAATGAAACTTTACACTGTCGGGAGCATAAGAGGCTGATTGCTGTAAAATATGCTGATAATCAGTCTTTTCTCTTAATACTGACATTGCATCCTTAAACTTTTTCTCTCCCCTCAAAGAGGCAAGATCCTCATCTTTCATTGCCCAGCTGTAAGACTCGGTGCCATATTTTGCGACGCTGTCAATTGCGGCAAGCGCAACCTGCATATTGCCAACTCTGGCGTTGTAGCAGGCTAGGTTATAATACATTCCGCTAAAGTCAAGTCCTTTTTCCTCCCGATAGTATTTTTTTATTCTTTCCGGCAGAGCATCGTACTTTGCATAAAAACCATTGTACTCTTTTGCAAGTATCTTATAATCACGGCTTTTAGATTTGTCTTGCGTATTAACTGCGGTATTAAAATCTTTGATTACTTTATCAAAACCTTGCACAGCCAATGTGTCAATAGTCTGGTCTTTAACCGTTTGAGCCGTCTTATTTTGATTTTTGGAGTTCTGTGCGTTTGCCGTAAAAGGTAACATTAAAAGTATGACTGCCGTGGCACAACTTTGCAAAAATGTCTGTTTCATAATTGTTTACAGTTTATCGCTATTACAAAAAGAGGTTAGCGTATATTTACAACATCCCGATTATTAGTTGATTTTTCAAAATTATGGCACAGCAACTTTCTCTCCCATTTATAAGATTCATTACTGTATTTTGAAGCTTCATCCATTGCTGCAAGAGCAATTTTCTGATTCCCGATTTTTGCGTTGTAGCATGCAAGGTTGTAGTAAAGTCCGTACAGAATGTAGTCCCTGTCATCGCTATAGTATTTTTTTACATTTTCCGGCAGTGCCTGATACTCTGCAATCATTTTATTAAACTCTTTTGCAAGCCTTTGATAATCGCGGTCATTTTCATTCATTATTCTTGTTGTAAGCTTGTCAAACTTTTTAAGTTTTTTATCAAACTCCGTGCGGCATGCGCTGGAATTATTCTTATTATCAGTAAGTTGATAGTAAAAGTAATTGTTTTTTCCCGAGGTTGTATAATTTGTATAAGCGTTCTTAGATGTAAGATTTTTTGCATTTGCCTCGGACGGATTAATTGTTGCAGGCACCATAACCGATGCTATTGCAATTGTGTAAATTAATGTACGTGTTTTCATATCTGTAATATTTTTATTTTTAAAGTTTTGCTCAAATTTTTCCTCTCCGCCTCATTTTTTCTCTCTGCTTATTAGACGGACAAATAGATTTTTTGTTGCAAAACTTTCCGGAAACTTTTACAGCATGACTCTTACAAACTTTTTATTTCATTGGAAATGAGTGTTTCTGCAGGAAATATTTGTGCATGCATTCCTTTTCATCACTTATTATGCGATAAAGTTTGGAGTTTTGTAGGACTTCATAAATATCATACTTCTTGCCGTCTATCTTGATTATCCTGTATATCAGGCGAATTCCGTGGCTATAATCAACATACCAATTTACATGTTTGCTGTATGACGGCTGGATATTTTTCCCGTTTTCCCTGCGCCATCCGTATATTGTCTCATACCTTGATGTTCCCTCGGGAGTATAATCTTTAGCTGCACATGAAGTTGAATCTCCGTCTTTTAATTCTCTGTAATAGTTGGTTTTACAAGATAATATTACATCTTTCTTTAGGCCGTTTATTATCTGCCCAAAGTGATAACACTTTACTTTAAATAGTGCATTTATTGCATTGTTGCTGTCCTCAAAAACGTATGGCTGGCAGTTCCTGTCTTTTACCGGCCTAAACGGAAACGGTTCAATTGAACCCTCTGCGGCATCGGCAATTTTATCAACTAAGTAAGCGGTTGGCAAAGAGCAGTATAGAGAGTCTGCTATTTCAATTGCCGCTTGCGGCGTCATTGGCATTCTTATAAAATCTTCATTTGTCCCGATAGTTAAATAATCCGGAAGTACCTGGATTTCAACACTGTGCTTGCGGCGCAGAATAGGAATGCTGTCAACAATATCTGTCGTGAAAATTATTTTTTTGAAATACTTCATGGAATCCGGTACGTTCCCCTCCAATATTTGCTTGACAATAAGGGAATCTCTGCGACGTATTCCGACAGGATTAATTGAAATATATTCCCCGCGCATGTTGTAAAAACCGACTGTGTCAAGAGATCTGATAAATGTCCTGCCTGTCTGTATATTGCTTGTATCGTGCGATTTGCTAATTGTTTGATAGTAGGGGACGGGAACTCTTTGCTGACCAAGAATTTTTTTAGCCGGCACACATAAGATTAGTGCAATAAAAACCGTTGCTTGATATATCGTTTTCATTATTGGCGCAAGTTCGTAATTTTTAATTATAATATGATTGATAAATGCGTTAAATTTGAAGCTACAAAATCTATAACTATGATTTACCGTAAACTTGGCCGCACGGGTCTGAATATTAGTGCAATAGCTCTTGGATGTGAAGGTTTTGCGGGCAAGAGGGAAGAAGATATCGTGAGGGATTTCGATTTTGCGGAAGAAGTCGGAATAAATTTTTTTGATTTATATGCGTCAAATCCCGCTTTACGCTCTAATCTTGGAAAGGCTATTGCGGGGAGGCGTGATAAATTTATCATTCAGGGACACCTGTGCTCTATCTGGGAGAAGGGACAGTACTTGCGTTCCCGCAATATTGATAAGACTAAACTTTCTTTTGATGATTTGCTTACCAGACTCGGGACGGATTATCTTGATGTCGGGATGATTCACTATATTGATTCAATCAGGGATTTTAATAAAGTTTTTGATGGGGAGATTTTTAGGTATGTCCGGCAACTCAAGCAGGAGGGCATTATTCATTTTATAGGCATGAGCAGTCATAACCCTCAAGTTGCGCAAAAGGCTGTGGATACGGGTGTTATAGATGTGCTTATGTTCTCTATTAATCCTTGTTATGATATGCAGCCGGCAACGGAAGAGGTGGAAGATTTGTGGGCCGAAGAAAATTATAATAATGCCCTGCAAAATATTGATGCTGATAGGGAGAAGTTATATGAAACTTGCGAACGATTGGGTGTTGGGATTGATGTTATGAAGGTTTATGGCGGAGGCGATATTTTGAATGAACTTGACTCTCCTTTTGGTAGGGCTCTGACCCCGGTACAAGCTATAAATTACGCACTTACAAGACCGGCTGTTGCGGCTGTAATGTTAGGGTGCAAGAGTATTGATGAGATGAAGGCAGCAATTGCCTGGTGTACGGCTTCCGAAAAGGAAAGGGACTATGCTTCCGCAATTTCCACAATGAAAAAATATACGTGGAAAGGGCATTGCATGTATTGCGGTCATTGTGCTCCGTGCACTGCCGGAATTGATATTGCAAGTGTGAATAAATTTTATAACCTGGCAAGAGCACAAGACTGCGTGCCGGAGACCGTGCGCGAACATTACAGATTATTAGAGCATCATGCTTCTGAATGCGTCAAGTGCGGCGTATGTCAGACAAGATGTCCTTTTGGTGTGGAGATCATAAAGGGTATGGAAAAGGCTTCAGAGGAATTCGGGGTATAGAGGGTCCAAAGATATTATTCATCATAATTTTTCCCGTACCAAATTTTATATAGTTGACGGGCAATCTTATTCCATTGCTTGTAATGTTCCTCCGCTTTAGAAGCGGATATATGAAAGTAGGGATCTGAACTGTTATAATCGAAATAGTTGGAGTTGTATTCAACCGCCTGATCGTATAGGCTTTTTTTGTTTGCATATAAATCGGTTTTTATCTTCTGTATATCAACTATTTTATTCAGTTTCTTCTCCCAAAAATCCCTGTTGATGGATTCAACTATTGAGCGGATTTGATTACCTGGGTCACCGATAACGATTTTCTTATTTTTCAATTCTTGTACTGTTGCCTGTGAAATGGTTTTAGGATTGGAGAATTCTATGCTCGTCTCCGTATGGAGATTGTTCTTAAACGGATGGCTCATGGAATTATTTTCAATGTCGTACAGTAAACAGGTGTCTTCTTTATAATTTTCCGGCAATCGCCAGAATGTACTCTGTTTTAATGATTTGGTAAAGATTTTTCCGTCTGGCGATACGGCGTAGGTAACCTCCCATGTGTAGGGGGTGACCAACAGTGCTGGGGCACTAGTCGTTCTTATGTATCTGGAAAATCTGTCCTCTACATTTTCAATCTCTATTTTCACCGGCATCCCCTTACCGTCAATGAAAATCCTGCCGGAACCATATAATTTTGTCGATTTGGGGAATTTCCCTTCTTTGGTGCGGAACCCTATCACATAACTTTTTCCATTGCCTGTTTCAACTGTTTTTTCTACCCAGTATGTGAAATTGTTTGTCTGTTTTGTGTTAAGGGGAGAGTATAATTCCACAGAACGCTTGATTGGCAGGAGCCCGGTGTTGAAATAGTTTGAATAATTAATATTGAATTGAACAATGCCTTTGAGTTGATTGTTACAAAGGGAATTTTGTCTATTGACTTTTTCGGAGTTGGGAAGATAGCACGGACTGACAAAGGAATCAAGGGGCAGATAATTACCCATAAGATTTTTGTCATCAAAATATAATTTCGGCGGTCTGTCGGTGAAATCGGTGGATATCCATAGACCATAACTGCAATAAATTTGTCTGTAGGTAGTTCCGCTAATGACGGCTCTGTAAATATCCGCTACGGATACATAGTTTTTTGAATAATTTAATACAAAATATTTTGCGGCACTTTTGATGATATCCTGGATCTGTCCCTGAGGCATTATTATGATCTCATTCAATTTTTCAAGTACGGGCTTTATTATGATGGTACCGTTTTTACGCATATCGCCGAACGATATAGATAAAGGCTCATAGAACTCGGAGCGTAAGTTTAATGTTGTGCTGTCGGGAAATATGTCTTTAGTAATGTTAATGTTCCCCTTGTCATCGGAGGCTATATATTTGTTCCCCGCACTATTTACAAAATATATATAAGGTACCGCCTGTCCGTCTTCCGTGCGTACTGTAACATTTTGGGCAATAACAGCTTGATAAAACAGGAGAGAAACAAGAATAAAAAATATTTTTTTCATTTTATTATAAATTAATTCTCATAAACTAAATGTTTATCTTGAATTTTATGAGTCTGAGCCGCTCGTTATTTGCATTCGTATCCACGTAACCGTAGAAGTAACCGTTGCAGTTTCCAAAAATGCGCAACGGTTTATCCATCTGTACGTCTCCTACCATATTGTCGCCTTTGTATATCTGCAGTTTCCATGTGCCGTTGTCCAGCCTGCATGTTCTGAAAAGAAGATTATTCCACGCATACAGTTTATCATAATAACCGTACTTTTCTCTCTGTTCTTTGCGTTTGTTTTCATACTCGTCAAAAGTTTTGGTTTGCGGATACTCGCCTTTGATACCTGTATCGGGAATCCCCATGGAATAGAGTAATTCCCCCTTTAAATTCATAACGTAAATGTTTGGGTCTGCGGCAAATGTAATGTAGAGTTTATTGTTGGCTATGGTAAAATCATAGGTGGAGAACACGGGAATATTCTGCTTGTAGTATACGGGCGGATAATGACCGAAGAGGTGTTTTGTACCTGTGATATTGTTTATGGAAAACGATATAAAAATGTAGGAATTTTTCCAGTAGTCCAGGGAATTGCACCTTGTATCGTATCCATTGTAGGAAACGTGTTCTGTATTTATCGGGATGTACAGGGTATCTTTGCAGGATTGCATATCATTCACAACGTAGTTATATTCATACATCTCCGGAACTTTTGGGTCCGGATTCTGGTATAATGATTCCATCAAATCATCATCGAAATTTGAGTCCAGCAGTTCTATCCAGGGAGAATTGGATTTGGTTTTGAGCGAGAAATTTTTGTCAAAACTGTACAGAATATTATTATTATCCATAATAAAAAGTTGTCCGGTAGAATTAACAGAAGATATCCACGCCGGGGAAACTATTTCATTTGGACCGAAGCCCTGGCCGATTTTATTACCTATAAAAGACCCGTCCAAGTTGAATTTTTTAACACTCACTACTTTTTTGTCTATAAAATAAAACGCACTGTCCGGCATTAACCAATAACCGGTCGGTGAGATTTTTGAGGTATCGACCGTTATATCTTTAAAAAGTATTTTATTGATAAGGACGGACTTTTCCCCTTTGTGATTGATTGATGAATAGTCATTTTTTTCATTTGTAGTGAATGAAAGCGACAATGATAAAAATACCAGCAAGATAAGACTGTATTTAAGATTTTTCATGGCAGTAATTTAAACACTTTAAACACTCGTCTCTAAGAAAGAAAACGGAAAAAAAAGAATATAATAAGCAGAAGAGCACCCTCAACAGATCTTAAAGACTACACTATACAAATTTAAAAAATAGTTAATGTGTTGTTAATACAATGTTTTAAGTTTCAAATTGAAAGTTATGCGGTATAGGGGTGTGTACGGAGGTTTGTGATGATCACCTGTGGCCAAAAAGGATAATAATGGAGTAAAAAGGGCTAATGATATTTTGCCTGATGCAAATTCGGAAGCATCGGGAGGCTCCGGTCAATTTGCTGAAAATAAAAGCAGCCGCGTTTTGCGGCTGCTGCTGAATTGTGTTTTGCGGAGAGATAGAGATTCGAACTCTAGTGACGGTTACCCGTCAACCCGCCCTCCAAACGGGCGCATTAGACCACTCTGCCATCTCTCCCCGTTTGCGGCTGCAAAGGTATAAAAAACTGTTTATCCGCCAAAGAATAAACAGCGGCGGAAAGAGGGGGATTCGAACCCCCGATACAGTTACCCGCATAACGGTTTTCGAGACCGTCCCGTTCAACCGCTCCGGCATCTTTCCAAATTTGCTTCTGTAGTCGCGCTGCAATAGCAACTGCAAATGTACAAAAAGACAGTGGTTGTATGTAAACTTGTTTGGTCTGCTTTTTGCGCATTTTTGCTAGAATACAGGAGTGTTTGATTCTTTAAAGATGAAAAAGTTCAATTTATTTTTCGCGATAGTAGTATGTGAGGCGATGTGTTTTGCAGCTTTGCCTGTAGCGGCACAGAATGTATCCGTCGTGGGCCGCCAGCCGCAGCAGGTACAAAGCTATAAGGGTACTTATTATTTTACATTGCAGGCAACCAAAGCGGTAGATGCGCAATCTTCTGAGTATTATAGAGTTGTTGAGGCAAATAATAATTTTAAAGATTACTATACAAAGGGAGATCTGCTGAGGGCGAAGGGAACGGTGGCTTACTTGGATGCCGAGGATGATAACAATACCGTTTTTGACGGGCCGTTTGAGGCATATTATCCGTCAGGCAAGGTTTGGATTAAGCAGACTTTTAAAAATGGTCAGAATAACGGAGAATTTACTGAATATTATGAGGACGGATTAATCAAGGAACATGAGACTTACAAGGACGGCGTACTTGACGGAATTAAGACCACGTTTACGGAGAAAGGAGATACTTGTTACCAGTATGTTTATGATAACGGCAAGTTGCAGAATGATACCTATACTCAGTCTGGTGACGGATACTCAGTGAATTACAACGCTCAGACAAAGAAGCCCATTTGGAATCAGGCCTCGGATGTTCAGGTGAAAAATCTTATGGATAAGAGTGGTGACGTCTGGAAGTATTACACTCTCAATGGCTTATACGTTTCAATAAATGTAAAGTACAGACATTATTACGGAAGATATTATGTTGTAAGTGTTTACATACAGAACAATTCTCCGGAGAATGCATACTTCAATTTTGATAGTGCATCAATCACGGCCGGAGGCGGCAGGGTAAGGTTATTCTCTCATGATGAATATGTCCGCAGGGTGAATAACCGCCAGGCGTGGACCGCGTTTGGACTTTCCATGGCAACCGTTGTTACTGCCGCAACTTTGGACGCGGCTATAAATAGTTCATATTATAATGGTTGGGATAACTATTCCCCGGGCAGAGATTTTGCCCATGATTTTTCATCTTTTATTATTGAGGAGTCTGCTGCGGTAGGCAGCGTGCTGATTGCGGGATATATGACAAATGAAATGATTAAGGTTCAGCAGAATAACATCGGCTACCTTAAAAATTATATGGTTGCACCAAAAAATGCGGTTAGCGGATATGCGCTTGCTAAATATGATCCGTCTGTAAATCAGATATTTGTAAACTTACCAATTAACGGTGTGGTTTATTCTTTCCGTTGGAATACGGCGAATTTGCAGGACGCAGATGAGAGATAGGCGGTTATAGTCTGCGGAAATTCAGCAACAGAGAGTTGCTCACAACGCAGACGCTACTCATGGCCATGGCCGCTCCGGCAATCATCGGATTCAACAAAAAACCGTTAATGGGATATAGAACGCCGGCCGCAATCGGAATGGCTATTATGTTGTAAATAAAAGCCCAAAAGAGGTTCATCTTTATGGTCCCGATGGTTTTTTTAGACAGCCGTATTGCTTTGTATATCTTGCGTAAATCGGAAGAAACTATTGTCATCTTGGCAGCGTCCATTGCAATATCGCTCCCGCTTCCCATTGCAATGCTAACGTCCGCACGTGCAAGCGCAGCGCTGTCATTGATCCCGTCGCCAACCATTGCAACAACTTTCCCGGCGCTTTGCCAGTCTTTCACAATTTGCTCTTTTTCAGCAGGAAGTACCGATGCTTTGAATTGAGAAATACCAGCCTCTTTTGCAATTACCTCTGCAGTTTGCGCATTGTCTCCGGTAAGCATTGCAACATCAATCCCGTTATTTTTAAGTATCCCGACAGCTTCTTTTGAGCTCTCTTTTATTTTATCTGCTACTGCAATTACAGCAAGCACCTCTCCATTTTGTAATGCATCTGATATTCCTACGTGTTGCAGGTTATCTGCATCACCTGACTTATTTATCTTCCTTGCAAAAAATATTGCCGTTTTAGCCTCTCCTTCAAACTGTTCTGCAGCAACGGAAAATTTGGGGTCTATTGCGATGTCATTATTTTCTAAAAGCGCAGGTGTGCCGGCAAAATATTTCACACCTTCTGCAACGGCGGAAATTCCAAGACCCGCATGATTTTCAAAATCAGTTATAATGATGTCCTCTGTGAGATTGTTATCAATAGTTTTTTCTTTTGAACTGCATGAACCATTTGTGCATGCATTCCCATAAGCCTCTGATATTGCGCGAGCTGCCGGATGCGTAGACTTGTCCTCCATGGCTCCTAAGATCTGTTGAAATTTCTCCTTCTCTCTTTCTCCCCATAATGCGTCTGTTACCTGTGGTCTCCCATCCGTTAAAGTCCCAGTTTTGTCAACTGCCACAATATTAATCTTATGCGCGAGCTCAAGCGACTCTGCATCTTTAATCAAAATTCCCTCTGATGCTCCGCGCCCTATTCCAACCATAATTGCGGTAGGGGTGGCCAGGCCAAGCGCGCACGGACATGCAATTACCAGTACCGTGACCAAAGATAACATCCCGTATGTGAAGGAGTTAGCTCCTCCAAAAATATTCCATGCAATGAATGAGACAAGAGCAACGCACATAACAACCGGCACAAAAATTCCCGCAATTTTATCTGCAAGTTTTTGGGACGGAGCGCGGCTTCCTTGTGCCTCCTGCACTAACTGAATTATCTGATGCAGAATAGTTTTCTCTCCAACTGCCTCTGCACGGAAATTAAAACTTCCGCTTTGGTTAATTGTTCCCGCATAAACTTTTGCTCCCTTTTCTTTAAGCACCGGAACAGATTCTCCGCTGAGCATGCTCTCATCCACATAAGAAGAACCCTCTGTTACTTCTCCGTCCACAGCAACTTTCTCGCCCGGCTTTACCATCACTGTTGCCCCGGGCATTAATTTTTCTATCGGGAGAATAATTATTTTATTCCCGACAGGTTCTATTACAGTTACCTCTTTTGGCTGAAGTCCCATTAGTTTCTTTATTGCCGAGTTTGTACTATTTTTGGCACGCTCTTCTAATGTTCTGCCAATCAGAATGAAAGCAATGATAACCGTTGCGGATTCAAAATATACGCTGCTCTCTAATCCACGGCTTGTCCAAACGTAAGGGAACAAAGTGTTAAATACGCTAAACAAATATGCGGTTCCCGTGGAGAGCGCAATCAGCGTATCCATATTTGAAGAGAAGTGTTTTGCCTGATTCCATGCGTTTTTGTAAAAGTCTCTGCCAAAGACAAATAGAGAAACCGTAGCAAGTATCCACATGATATAGTTTGCGTAAGGCAGATAACGTCCGCTACCCGGGGTGCCTTTGAAAAACATCCCTATGACCATAACCGGAAAGGCGATTATTACCGCCCAAATAGTTTTCCTAAGAAGCTCTTTGAATTTTTTTTTTGAGACTCGTCCAAAGCCTCCGGTGCTGCGCCTGCAGCATCAATAACCATGTCATATCCGGCTCCAACAACCGCCTCTTTCATCTTCTCCGGAGTGACAGCCGCATCATCATATTCAATTAATGCACTGTTACTTGCAAGGTTTACATTAACGTCCTTGACGCCTGGCACCGCTGCCAGCGCTTTTTGAACATGCGCAACACACATTGCACATGCCATATTCTTTATCGGAAATGTTTTTTTGTTTATCATAAGCTTTCAAGTGTACCATTAATCATAGACATCAATGACGGAATCTCCAGATGCTGAGGGCACTTAGGCAAACAAGCCTCGCACTTAGCGCACTTATCCGGACCTCCGCTCCGGGCAAAAGCCTTGTGGAAAGCGTCTGAAAATACCTTAGCCTTCTTCTTATAATCATCCGTATTCTGAGCCTTCATGTCAGGAACATTTGAGTCCATAATCAGCTGATTATAAGTAGCAAAAACTGTCGGGATTTCTACGCCAAACGGGCAAGGCATACAATATCTGCAGGCCGTGCATCCGATTCTCTTAAATTTCCGATACTCGGCAACTGCAAGATTAATCGTTTCATAATCAGTAGTCGTAAGCGGCTTAAAACCGGTGAAAGTTTTTATGTTGTCCTCTAGATGCTCCATATATGTCATGCCGCTAAGGATTACCATTACATCAGAAAGGGAGCCTGCATAACGGAAGGCCCATGACGCAACGGTTGCTTTTGGATTTGCTTTCTTAAATATTGCATCTGCCTCCGTGCTGAGAGATGCAAGCATTCCGCCCTTCAAAGGTTCCATTATTATACACGGTATGTGTCTTTTAACTAATGCATTATAAATGTGTTCCGCATCCTGTCCGTTCCAATCCAGATAGTTCAATTCTACCTGGACAAAATCCCACGGATGTTTATCAATCACATAATCAAAGAATGGCATATCTCCGTGGAAAGAAAAACCAAGTTGGCGGATTCTCCCCCTTTTTTTCTGTTCAACAAGGTAATCATACACCCCCATCTCTTCATAGACAGTATCATAGCCCTGACGGTTCTGTAAACTGTGAAGAAGGTAATAATCAAAGTAATCCACGCCGCAGCGTTGAATTTGTTCCTCAAAAAATTTTGGACCGTCTTCTTTAACTTTTACATTATATCCCGGCATTTTGTCCGCCAAAAAATAACTTTTTCTGGGATATTTTTTTAGAGCCGCGCCAATAACGCCTTCAGACTTTCCTCCGTGATATACATAAGCTGTATCATAATAATTAATTCCGTGAGAGTAAGCGTAATCCACAAGCTCCTGAGTCTTAACTATATCTATTGGAGCTTTCCTCCCTCCGTCGCCAGTGGTGGGAAATCTCATGCAGCCAAATCCAATAAGAGAAATCATATCTCCATTCTTAGGGTTCTTTCTTTTGTCCACAAGTTTAATCTCACCCTTCTTAACTTTTTCCGGCAAATTGTTCAAGAGCGGATTGTTCTTAAAAGACATTGCAGCAGCAGTGCCAACAAGTCCAAGCCCCATTATTTCAATGGCCCTGCGGCGGCTAATTTTCTTTCCGGAATTTCTCTCTTTGTCCATGCTATTAATCTTATTATTTTTTAATCCCTAAAGATATCCTTTACATCGTAAATTTAAGCAAAATTAATTCTCAAATCATCATACCATGTACTTATTAGGTAAAAATGGTATGAAATCTTTCTTTTTGGGTGCCCGTATCACTCAAAAAGAAAAGCCCGGTTTATGAGCCGGGCTTTTAGGGACCATCAAAAAAATGTGGTTATGTAGGGTTATATTAAAGTTATCATCGACGGTCCCTGATTATTAAACGTTAATTGTTTGTCTCTTGAGTTTTTTTGTCTTCCTTGTCGAATGGAAAATTCTCTTTCATCTCTTTCTCTGTTTGTTCTTTGTCATACATATTGTACTGATACTCAGAAAGAATCTCTTTAAGTTTCTCCATTTTTTTCTCTCTTGCTGCCTTAGCCTCTTTCTGAGTGCACTTAGGACCCATGCCGGACATCATCTTGTGATTTTTCTTAAATCCGGTTGTATCTTTCTGATTCATACCTCCCTGCTGCATTTCGGGACGCTGACCGCCCATTCCGCCGGGACCCATTCCACCGGGACCGCCGCCCATAGGACCACCCTGGAAGCCTTTGCTATCTCTATTATCGGAACTTGTCTTGTTTTTACCTCCTGATAGAACTTCTGCCTCTGCAAGGTTAACTTTGTATACTCTCTTGTATTGTTTGTCCGTAAGTTGCAGTGTTTGTTGCATTCTGTCTGTTTCCGCTTTTGCAATTTGCTCTGCAGTCATGACTTTAGGAGCGGTGCCCATCATATGATGGCCGCATTTTCCGTGAACTTGTGTTGTGTCTTGTGCAAATGTGGCCGAGTACACTAATGTAAGGCCAATTGTAAGGACTGATATTAAAATCTTTTTCATTTCTATTTAATTTTCTTGTTCAGACATTAGATTATCAAATCCTGTGCGAAAGTAGGCAAGAGAAACTTTTTTTTAAAATAATTTAGACAAACAAGAAGATTTTGTCTACAAACAAAGATTTATTGCGCAAATGTTCTTTTTTTTAGTCCCATCTCTTTTCCCTTCTCCTTCATAAGTGCAAGAGCCTGCTCAAAATTATTCTCAATTATGCCGTCCAGAATAGCGTTCTTAATATATTCTTTAAGTTCTCCAATCTCTTTACCCGGTTGGATATCAAAATATTCCATTGCCACCTCTCCGGTAACCGGATTCTTGAAATTGCGCAGCGCATCTTTTGCTTCTACCTCAACAAGCTTCTCACGCACAAGTTGAAAATTCTTTCTGTGTTTCCTTACAATAGCATCATTTTTTGAAGTAATGTCTGCCTCACACAGCGTCATCAAATCATCAATATCATCACCGGCATCAAAAAGCAAACGCCTTACTGCTGAATCCGTTACGGAATCTTCCACTAGCGCTATCGGACGCAGATGAAGTCTGACCATTTTCTGAACGTACTTCATCTTTTCATTAAGCGGCATTTTCATCTGCTTAAAAACTCCCGGTACCATTCTTGCCCCCGTAAGGTCATGACTGTGAAAGGTCCAGCCCGTCCCCTGTTCAAATTTTTTTGTTGCAGGCTTGCCTATATCATGAAGCAGAGCTGCCCATCTCAGCCATAAATTATCTGTATGCGGACAAATATTATCTAAGACTTTAAGGGTATGCGCAAAATTGTCCTTATGTCCTTTACCTTCCAGTGTTTCAACTCCCTGCAGATTGCTTATCTGAGGAATAAATTGAGGCAGCAACTCCGTGTCCTGGAGCAGCTGCAGCCCGATGGATGGTTTGGTAGTCATCAAAATTTTATTGAGTTCTTCTGCTATTCTTTCTCTGGAAAGTATCTGCAATCTCTTTTTATTTTTTTTGATGCTCGCCAAGGATTCGGGCACAATCGTGAATTGAAGCTGAGCTGCAAAACGAATTGCGCGTATCATTCTCAATGGATCATCCGAATATGTAATATTAGGGTCTAACGGTGTGCGAATTAGCCCATTCTGAAGGTCCGCAACCCCTCCAAACGGATCAATCAAATTTCCGTAGTCTTTCCTTTGCAGGCTGAATGCCAGCGCGTTAATTGTAAAATCTCTCCTCTCCTGGTCCTCTTTTAGAGTCCCGTCTTCAACAATTGGTTTTCTGGAATCAGCTCTGTATGACTCTTTTCTGGCCCCAACAAACTCAACTTCCAAACCGTGATATTTAAGCATTGCGGTTCCAAAGTTTTTAAATACGGACACTTTGGATTTTACTTTTTTTGCAACGCCCTGCGCAAGTTCAATTCCGCTCCCTTCCGCCACAATATCAATATCGGTGCACGGCCTCTGCAAGAAACTATCTCTTACGTAACCGCCAATTACAAATGCTCTAATTCCCTGTTCCTCTGCGGTTTTGCTGATGATGTCAAATATTTTGTTCTCTAGAAAATCCATTTAAACTTTATTAAACTATTGTGATGGTACTACTGCGCAATATATTGCGGCACATCTTTAATGAAAAGATATTTTCCCGCCTCATTATTGTATTCGCATGCAAATGTAGCAACTCCGTTTGTAATTGCCAGCCACTTCACTTTTAGTATAATGGCATACTTCCAAATCTGCTCAAAAGTTTTATCAGATATTTTTACATCCGGTGCCTTGCACTCTACAATCATTTGAGGTTCAAGCTGCTTGTTGTAGCAAACAATATCACAGCGGAACTTTACGGAGCCTATCTTAATCTCAGTCTCGCTCATCATAAGAGATAGAGGCCAGCCGCGTTTCCCCTGCAGCCATTTAATAAAGCACTGCCTTACATTTTCTTCCGGCGTGAGCGCCACATTCTTTTTTCTAAGCGGATCAAATACTTCCATAGATGCAAAGATAGGAATTTGCCATGAGAATAAATTTGTCTAATTTTGGCATGCGGCAGTTGCCCTAAATATAATTTTATGGCGGTACAAAAAGTGGATAAAGAGGGAAGCGTTAAAAAGTTTGCCTCCATTATGACGGACATAAAGAGCGGAAAATTCCGTCCTGTGTATTTGCTTATGGGTGAGGAGCCCTATTATACAGATGTAATACTTGGCGCGCTTGGTGAGTGCGTGCTAAGCAGTGAGGCGCGTGATTTTAATTATACCCTTGTTTACGGTTCCGATACCGATGCTGGACAAATTGTCTCATTGTGCAGAAGGTATCCGGTTGAGTCTCCAAGGCAATTGATTATTGTTAAAGAGGCGCAGCAACTCTCTTCTTTGGAGCCGTTGGAGGTTTATTTGAATTCTCCTGTAAAAGAGACGGTTCTGGCTCTTGCGTTTACCAACAAAACAGTTGATAAGAGAAGCGGATTTTATAAGAAAGCAAAGGGAGCTGCTGAAATATTAGAGACTTTTGCTTTGGATGATTGGAGAATTCCGGAGTGGATTATAGACCACGTAAAAGATAACGGGTATGAAATTGACCGGGATGCCGCTCAGCTAATGGGGCAATATACCGGAAACAGTCTTAGAAAAATTACTTTGGAGATTGATAAACTGTTCAAGGGTATTGACGGTAAGAGGATAACATCCAAAGATGTGGAGGTGAATATTGGAATTAGCAGAGAGTTTAATGCATTTGAATTGTGCAAGGCAATAGGGGAGAAAAACAGGCAGAAAAGTTTTAGCATTTCGGAGGTTTTTGGAGATAACCCAAAGAAGTTTCCAATTCAGATGACTCTTGGCGCAATGTTCTATTATTTTAATCAGCTTCTAAAAGTGGAGGCAGTGCAGATGAAAGAAAAAATTCCTTTTTTTCAGGCTGCTCAGCAGTGCGGTGTATTTGGATACAGAGAGAAAGAGTTTGAGAATGCATCCCGCAACTTTCCTTTAATCAAGACAATGGCCGTTATTGCATACATTAGGGAGTCTGACCTTAAAAGCAAAAGCGCCGCCGGAGGAAATGCAACCGATGGCGCTCTGTTAAATGAAATTCTGGCTAAAATTCTGATATAGCCGTGGCCCTTTTTACTTTACGACAACTCTCTTAATGCGTTTTGCTATAGAAGTGAAAATCTCATAAGGAATTGTATCCAGGATTTTTGCAAGATTTTGAGCAGTAGGTTTTTCTCCAAATATTGTAACTACGTCTCCAACTTTTGCATTCTTAACGCCTGTAATATCAATCATGCACATATCCATGCAAATGTTTCCAATTGTAGGAACCATCTTTCCCTTAAGCATGAACTTAGCGTTTCCGCGTCCAAAGTGACGATTAATGCCGTCTGCATAACCAACAGGGAGTGTGGCTGTTACAGTAGGCCTGTCAATCTTTCCGTGGCGGCCGTATCCAACCGTACCGTCTGCAGGAACCAAATGCTTAATTTGAAGAATCTTGCATTTTAAGCTCGCGACAGGTTTTACATATTTCTGGTTGACTGCACTAATGCCGTAAATACCAATTCCCAGACGGACCATATCTTTTTGATACTTGCTGAATCTTTCAATTCCGGCAGAGTTAAGAATGTGGTGTATTGGTTTGTATCCAATTGCCTTGTCAATTTGCGGAGCCATCTTGTCATACAATTCAATCTGTCCCAAGGTAAATTTGTCCCATTTTGGTTCATCAGAAGCCGCAAGATGTGAATAGATGGATTTAACTTTTATCTCCTTGTGAGCTTTAAGGAATTTAAGAAGTGCAGGAAGTTCGCTCTCCATGAAGCCAAGTCTGTGCATTCCTGTATCAAGCTTAATGTGAACAGGATAGCTCTTAACTTTCATTGAATTTACTACAGTATCAAACTTTTTCAAAGATTCCAGATTTGGGATGCCCGGCTCCAGATTGTTTTGAATCATCTCTTTGTAGTAATCGGTACCGGTAGTCAGAACAAGTATGGGTTTCTTAATGCCTCCGTTTCTAAGTTCAATTCCTTCTACAGGATGAGCGACAGCAAAATAATCAGCTCCCGCTTTGGTCATAAGCCTGGCAAAATCTACGGCACCGTGTCCATAAGAATTTGCCTTGATCAGAATGAGCAATTTAGTGCTTGGTTTCAGTTTGCTTCTGAAATACTTGTAATTATGAAGAGCAGCCTTGTAACTTATCTCCATTTGAACAAAAGTCTCTTTATCCATTATTTTATTTTTAAGAACGTTCACTTAAACAGCCGCAAATTTATAAAAAAATGTGTTGCGTTATCTGTTAAAAGCGTTTCTTAGTGGTTGAAAAACAGCTTTTTTGCAGGTGCGCTGTTATAAAGAGAGAAAGACTTATAGTGTTTATTTTACTTTATAAAAATTTACGTACCATTTGTAAAACTCTGTAATGCCCTTTAACAGAGGAGTATTTGGCTTAAAGCCGTAATCCTTCTCCAAGAGTTTTGTGCTTGCATACGTTGTGAACACATCACCTTTTTGCATTCCCGTAAATCTCTTAATAGCTTTTCTGCCTGCAACTTTTTCTATTGTGTCTATGAAATCCATAAGCTCAACGGGATGACTGTTGCCGATATTGTATATAGCATGCGGCGTGTTGCATGGTCCCTCCAATACTTTTACAACGCCCTCAACAATATCATCAATATAACTAAAATCTCTGCTTAAATTTCCATTATTGAAAATGCGTATAGGCTTGTTTTCCAATATGTTTTTCATGAATTTCCATGGCGCCATATCAGGTCTGCCCCACGGTCCGTAAACGGTAAAAAATCTTAGTCCGGTGCAAGGTAAATGCATCTGATTAGAATAGACATAAGCCATCAGCTCGTCGGTTTTTTTTGTTGCCGCATAAAGACTTTGCGGGTCATCCGCTCTATCATCCTCGGAGAATGGAACTTTTGCGTTGTTGCCGTATATGCTGCTTGAACTAGCATAGACAAAATGTTTCACTTTGTACTTTGCGCACAGATCAATAACATTAAAAAATCCAAGCAGATTACTCTGAATGTAAGCGGCCGGATTTTCAAAAGAATATCTCACTCCGGCTTGCGCGGCAAGATTGCAAACTTTCTGAAAATGAGATTGTTTTAATAATCTATCGAGAGCCGCATGATCAGTGATATCCAGCTTTTTAAAAGTGAAGCGGGAGGCATTTTTCTCTGCGCGGATGCTTTTTAATCTTCCTTTTTTGAGCTCAATGTCATAGTAGGGGGTAAAATTATCTATCCCTGTGACCGTATGTCCGTTTTGTAGCAGCGCTTTTGATAACTGCGCTCCAATAAATCCCGCTGCCCCGGTAACTAAAATTTTCATATTACTTTATTTCAATTATAGAAATATCTCCTCCCCCTTCTTCCCTTGGCAACGCTGCAACTCTCTTGTTCAGCAGGCTGTCTTTTCTAATATCCCGCGTCTTGCAAAATAATACAACACCCTTAACATCAGATATCTCACTCTTCTTAACTTCCCTTATTTTCATTCCGTGCTGCTTTAAGTAGTAATCAAGGTTGGGGCCCGAACTAAAGTCATAATAGCAAACCTCCTCTCCGCTTGCTTTTGCTTTTTGAATAGCATGTTCGCATCCCTCCCTTATCCCAATATACTTGTTAAGACTTGGCATTGACATACTGCCCGCAAACAGAAGCAGCAGTATTGAGGCCGCTATTGAGTTTGTAGCTCCCGACAGTTTGTTCTTTCTTATAAACAGCAACGCAGCTACACCTCCAAGCGCAAGTATTAATGTAAATGCCTGATATGGAGCCCATAATACCGGAAGTGTTATGGGGTTTCCGGGGTTTGCTCCGTCTAATTTTGCAATTATAATCTGCAGCGGAATAGAAGCCGCAAATGCAATTATCAGCAGGACTGCCGGTATTGCAATTGAAGTTTTTATCCATCCGCTATCTTTCATGTGCGGTAAGAGTATTATTGCCAGATATACAAAAAATGGAATGGCCGGCAGAAAGTAAATCGCAATCTTTGAGCTTATTAAAGAGAGCATAATTGTTGTGGAAAACGCAATGCATGCAAATAATTTTTCTCTTGTTCCCCGCATCAATCCTTTGTAATATCCTTTGATGATAGCAACTGCGCACATTATGCACCACGGTGTAATTGCATACCAATATGTAATTCCATAATACCAGAACGGTTTTTTGTGGTGGAAGGAATTTACCGCTCTGTTTACAGTCTGATTAAACAGCAAATTGTCCAGATAGGCTTTTCCTCCGTCTATGTAAACACCTGTAAACCAGGCAATGCAAAGGCATGATAAAATTGTCCAAAATCTCCACCCTAAATACTTTCCAATAATTCTGAGATTACGGTCTGCAGCAAGGAACACAATTATTGAGATTACCGGGACAAGAAAACCTACAGCCCCTTTTGAGAATATTGCCATAAATACAAAAACGGGCAGAAGAGCTCTGTCAATTTTATATTTTCTTGCAGATTTAACGTGTGTTCCGTTTTTTGCGGCCAGTTCTCCGTCTTTATTTGTGTAGAGTTTGTAAAATTCATATAATGAGAGTACTATGAACATGCACATTAACATGTCCATTCTCAAAACGATAGAGGATGCCAGAAAATACAGAGATGTGAAAAGGATAAGAGTTCCGGCGGTGCGTTCACTCGGTTGCAGTTTGTCTCCTGTCCATTTATCCATTACCCATGCAATTACAAAAGCCGGCAGGACGGAGAGCAAACTAAGCAGAAACATTATATGTTTGCCAAAAAGAAATTTTAATCCAATTGCAATCCAAAAATATAAGGGAGGTTTATCTGCGTACGGGATGCCATGGTCTGTAAATGCAAAAAAATTACCATTTGCAATGGCCTCATCTGCAATATTTAAATAACGCAGTTCATTGCTTGGCGTAAACTCTCTCATCATTAACAATGGGAGAAGCGCCGCCAATATTAAAATGAATATGACTGTACGCCGTTTCATTATTTTTAAAAAATTATTCTACTGAATTTGCGCTCTCCCCTTGCTCTTTCTTAATTGCTTTGCGCAAAATTACCAAATTTCTTGAATATGAAATAAATCCGATAGACTGTCCCAGAGCAAGAACCGGGTCATGCCTTATGAATGCGTAAGAGACTATTATTGCAGAGCCGGCAAGGCTGATAATCCAAAATCCGGCAGGCAGCCTGCTGTCATGCCTTCTTTTGGAGTATACAAATTGATAGATGAATCTTAATGTGAAAACAATTTGTCCCAGAGAACCGTAAACTACAAGCAGAGAAGGAATGAATTCATTGTGAAAACATTGAGCCTTAAATGTTTGCCAGTCGCTTAAAATATATCCGATTCCAATTACCGGCGTAACCACCAGTATTGCCATCAGAGCCGGTCTCCAATATTGGGGAACCGGAACTTTAATTCCTTTTGCCGCAACGGCGCTTTCAGCCCCGGAATCATTTTTATCGGTTCTTATTACATCCCAAGCGCCTTTTATTTTAAGGTTCCAAATGTAAATATAATAGGAAATTACCTGGCCAAACATGATTGCAAAATCATTTCTCAGCCATCCGTAAACAAAGAACAGATAGGAGCCTGCAATGCTGAATACCCAGAAGATAGTGGGGGAGACAACTTTTTTTGCTTTCTCGCTCATTATCCATTGTACAAGAATTCTTAAAGAGAAAAAGCCTTGGGCCAAAAACCCCAGGCCATATATAACCCATTGAGAAATAGTTGCTTGCTGCATGGCTGTATATTTTCTGTCGGGAGAAAATTATGAATTAATATTTTGCTCTCCAACTGAATAATTGATGTATCTCTTTTTCATCCAGCGATATGCAAAACAATCCTTTAGAGGGCCAATCAGTCTGTTCCATACATTGTACTTGGAAACTCCTGCTGTTCTTGGGAAGTGCCTTACGGGAATTTGCTTCATCTTGCCTCCGTCCTGCAACTGTATAAGCGCCGGAAAGAAGCGATGCATTCCCGTGAACATTGGAATCCTCTTGGCATAAGCCGTTTGCATAATTTTCAACGGGCATCCGGTGTCCTGCGCTCCGTCATGAGTGAACATTTTGCGGAAACCGTTTGCAAATTTAGACTGGAATTTTTTCCATCCGGAATCCTTCCTGCTTGCACGTATGCCCATAACAAGCGGATAGTTAATAATATATGGTAACAGTAAATTAAAGTCCTCCGGGGTCGTCTGCAGGTCTGCATCTATGTAGCCCACAAAATCTGAGAAGCAATTGTCAAATCCCGCTTTTATTGCTCCGCTGAGTCCTGTGCGGTGAGATAGTGAGATATAGAAGAAATTTCTTCTTTTAGAGCATTCATCTTTAATCAATTGCAGAGAATTATCTACAGAGCCGTCATTTACAAACAAAACGCATACGGAAGGCTCTTTGGAAAATTCCATGAACTTGCCAAGCTCTTCTGCAAGTCTGATGACATTTCCCTCCTCATTATAAACGGGGGATATTATTGTAAATCTGTATTTTGATGTCTGATTCATATCTCAAAAAATGTGCGCAAATGTAAGCATTAAAACTCAATTGCAGGCGTTATTCATTTCAAATGATTTAGTTATTTTTTTTTGGAACAAAATTAGCGTATTTTAGCCCTGTCTGTTTTGAGACAATGCCGGTGCATGATACAGCGGGATTGTACCAAAAATGAGGTGAGATGATATGCATCCATATGCAGTATCTTTCATGAATTATCATTTAAAAAATATTAAATTTGCCTTGTAACTGTAATGTCATGACAAACTCCGCACGCCGCTTTATGGCTTTGGCAATATGCTCGCTTTTCTGTGCTACAGAGGTCTTTGCCGTAAAAGCGGTATCAAATATAATAAAATTTAAGCAGCCGGATGGCAGCAGAATAGCCGTCAGACTATATGGTGATGAGCATTTTGGCTACAAAAAAATGCTTAACGGCTACATTGTGGCGGAGGGCGGAGACGGTTACCTGCATTATGCAAATTATAATTCCGGCCGTCTCTCTGTTTTAAGGGAGAGAGTTAAAGATTATTCTCCGGCTGCGGTAGCCGGCGCATCTTCCTCAATACCCGTAATGGTTTCATATGCACTAAGGAATGCAGAATTGATCAGAAACTCTGATTCCTATAAAGGGCGCGCCGCATCAAATTCTTCCGCTGTATTTGCGTTAAAATCTGTCGGGAGCAGTGGAAATATCAAAAAAACGGGTTCTTCCGGTAGCGTTAAGTCACTTGTGCTGCTTGTGGAGTTTTCAGATGTAAAGTTTGCCTCATCCTACGCCAGGCAAAATTTTAATAATATGTTAAATCAGAGCGGTTATTCCGTTAACGGAGCAACAGGTTCTGCCGCCGATTATTTTAAGGATAATCTTGGAGGCCGTCAAATAATTTTTGACGTTGCTCCCATTGTAACACTTTCAAATCCTGAGTCTTATTATGGCGCAGATAACGGAGGAGTTATTGATGCCGGTGTTGCACAGCTTGTAAAAGATGCGTGCGCTTCTGCCGGTTCTGCCGGGGTAGATTTTTCACAGTATGATTCTGACGGAGACGGAAAGATTGATAACGTGGCAATCATTTATGCCGGATATGACCAAGCGGAAAGCGGAATGGCTGATGCAATTTGGGCACGTCAGGCAAGCGCAGACAATTTGAATATTACATATAACGGAGCAAAAATTTCATCTTACACGTGTTCCCCTGAACTTAAAGGAGACACCGGTGCCATTATGAACGGGATAGGGGTGTTCTGTCATGAATTCTCTCACTCTTTGGGCCTTATGGATATGTATGACACAAACGGAGAAGAGGAGGGAACCTCTCTCGGTTTATGGAAGACATTATCTATCATGGATATGGGCTGTTATTCAAACAACGGCAATACGCCTCCCTATTATTGTGCTATAGAGAGGGAGATGCTGGGGACGGGTGATGTCATAGATTTGGTCTCCGGAAAGGATTACTCTTTAACACCATTAAGCGCAGGCAATTCTGCTCTTTATAGATTGAAATCTTCAACAGACGGGGAATATTTCTTATTTGAATGCAGGGGAACATCCGGCTGGGATAAATATATCGGTGGTAGCGGATTAATTGTATATCATGTGGATAAATCTTCAATTGTATATGGCGGCATAGCATCCTCAAACAGATGGGTTTACAACAATGTTAATACCTTTGCCGCGCACCCTTGCGCTTATGTGCTGGCAAGTCCAAATGCATCTTTATCCGCTACCGGTGTTGCCTCCGTTTTTTATCCCGGAGCGCTTAACATAACGGAACTTGATGCCGACAGTTCTCCGGCCCTGTTGGATTGGAACGGGATGGAGATGGGCGTCACACTCTATAACATTAAATATTCATCCGGAAACCTTTCATTTAGCACCGCTCCGGCTCTTATTTACAGTGCAGATTTGCCAAAGGCCAGGAGTGGAAAGATAACTCAGTATCAGATAAATGCAAAGTTTTCCTGGACTCCCGACAGAACCTACTCCCCCTCTGAGGGCCATTGGAGAGTTTTGTGGGGGCTGCAGAGTGAAGAGGGATATTCCGGTTCCGGTACAACGGATACAACTTTCTTTATGATCTCCAATCTTAAACAAAAGTCAAATTATAAGGTTAAAGTTGATTTTGTGAATGAAGCTCGCATGGGTGACTACTACGCAACAAAATTTACCACAGATTCAATTTCATCCGGATATCCTTATGCAAAATTTGCGGCGGCTTATAGAGTTAATGATAATATAGAACTTGCGGTTATGAATGTTGCGGAGCCCGTCTCATCTATTTATTGGACAGTCAATTCCTTACAGCTTCAGCAAAGCCAGACATATCAAATTAAAAATCCGGGCAATTACAAAGTTTGCATCTATATTGGTTATCCCGACGGCTCCACTGATGTTATAACTAAAAAAATCGTAGTAAGATGAGGAGAACGGCGTATCATATAAAATATCCCTCTTTGCTTGTGTTGCTTTTTATTACATGCATAAGTTTTTCCGCGTGCAATAAGACCCTGTCTTATGACGGACAGCTCTCTTCTTTTATGGCAAATAACGCGGTAGGTTTGTATTCAATGGAGCGTTCATCATTCCGTTATGACTCAACAGATTGCCAGATTGTGAGAAATGAATTCAGGAAAATGATAAGAATGCAGAAAGATGATCAGAGTCAACTTGTTAATGCAACTTTCTCTACAATGTATTTTGGGTTTGAGCAGCCCGTAAATATTAAGATTGCATACGTTTCTCCTTCATATACAAGTAGTTTTAATATGGAGGCTTATCTTGTACAGATGCAGGACGGGTTATACTGGTTGTGGGACAGTGATAAGAAGATAGGATTAATTATTCCGGAGAGTGAATAGCCGTTTTTATTTACACGACAGGTGTTTGCTTTTAGGAATAAAAAAAACCGCTGAAGGCGGTTTTTTTAGTTGAAAGGAAATGCTTATTTCTTCTTTGCAGGAGCTTTAGCAGCTGCAACAGAAGCCTTTCTGAAATCCTTCATAAGTTTTCCAATGGTCAACGCAGCCTTTCTTGCGCGTGTACCGGCAGCCTTGTTTCCTTTAACTAGTTGAGCTTCAGCATCTTTGTTGAAAACCTCAATCTGAGCTTGAATCTTTGCTAATAGTTGTTTCATTGCTTTAGACTTTATTAGGTTAAATTTTCTGATGATAAAATTAACTATAAATCTTAACTTTGCAAAATAAATCAAGAATAATTTTTATGAATTTCAGCCTTAGAGAGATAACCAGTGCCTTTATTGTGATGTTTGCCGTGATTGATATCACCGGTTCTACTCCAATAATTTTAGACCTCAAGTCTCGCGGAAAAAAGATTGAACCTCTTTCAGCTGCTCTTGGCTCGTTTGGTCTTTTTATGGCTTTTATGTTTGGCGGCCAGTGGATGCTTAACCTGTTTGGAGTTAGTATTCAGGCATTTGCGGTGGCCGGTTCCCTAATTCTTTTTGTCATGTCGCTGGAAATGATTCTTGGAATAGAAATATTCAAGTATAATGACAGCCCGTCCGGCAGCGCCACCGTAGTTCCTATTATTTTTCCTTTGATAGCAGGTGCGGCTGCTCTTACTACAATGCTGTCTATCAGGTCAGAATACCACTTGGAAAACATCATTGTTGCTATAGCCCTTAACATGGTGCTTTGCTATTTTGTATTAAGACATCTGGGTTGGATGGAGAAAGTATTCGGAAAGAGCACAATCTACGTAATGAGAAAATTCTTTGGAATTATTCTTCTTGCTATGTCTGTCAGATTGTTTGCGGTTAACGTTGTTACACTTTTTAGATAACAAGTCATAAGTTATTTATATTCCCGACAGTTGATCTTTTGTCACACCCGTGTTTTACTTTATTTTTGCTATTGCAAGACCGTAACCCGCAGAATCTTCCGGTCTTATAATCCTCTCTCCTCCGCTAAGGGCTTTGGTGGCCGAGGCATACGGTGACTTAGACGGTTTTGCAGGGTAAGAACCTGTCGCGATGTAACTAAGGCAAGCTGAAATCAAATCTTCCTTTACTCCAAAGTCATGATATATATCATCATACCTGTAGTTGTCCGGAACAATCCCGTTGTCAAAGTATCCTCCGCCTTCTGAATTTACGCAGTAGAAGCATATAGGCAGAAATACATATTCCAGGGCGGATGTACCGGCCGAGTTATCCGGGTATGTATAAACGTACATTCCGTTTGGTTTGCCGTATGTTGTATCCCCAACTTGTTTAATGTTGGTGAACGGCTTTAGACCGTTAATAAGAGACTCGCTGGCAGAGGCTGTACCTGAGCCCGTTATGAAGAATATCCTGTTTAAATCCAATGAATTGGAACTTCTACTGAATTTGTATACGGAAGAACTTTGGCTGTCATAAGATGTGTATTTTGAGTTGTGCTTTAACTGTATGAAGGTTTTTCCGTCGCCGGCCGGAGGAACCAAAAGACTTGCAAAATCTTTGCAAACGCTTAAGTCTCCGCCACCGTTGTACCTCAAGTCGACTATCAAATCAGTAATGCCGGAACTCTTGAAGTTTTGTATTGCAGTTGTAACCTCGCTTTCCAGACTGGCTGTGAAGGAAGTATAGAGCATATAACCAACTTTTGCGGTTGGGGATAGAGACGGATAATCTGAATTGGTGTAGATTGCCGTCTTGGGAACTGACTTGGTCTGAACAATTGCTTTTGATGTGGTAAAAGTGTGTTCTGTGCCATTTAAGTCTTTATAAGTGAACGTCAAAGGAGATGTGTCCAGCGTGCTGTTAAACGTTTTTGCGTTTATAAGAGTCATTACATCCGTGTTGTTTAATTTGGTAAGCTGCCATCCTCTTGTAACTCCCTGTGCCGAAAGAGGGGAGTTGTCATATACCAGGCCCATGTATATTCCGTAATCTCCGTAGTATTCATACGGCTGCAAAAATTTTCCGCCGTAAATCGTGTATGCTCCGGTTTGCATTGAATTGTACTCGGAGGCATCCATCATCCAGCTCCATCTGTCATTGCTAACTAGCAGAGCATCAAAGTATTTATAGATATCATCATAGCTGTTTGCATTAACAGAAGGAATTGAACTGCTCCAGTAATATATGGAAGACATTATGGAGTATAAATATGTTTTTGCCTCTGAAAGGTCGGTAGTTGTAGTTTCTATTTTTGTAGAGGTTTTCTCACAAGAGGTCATTGTCCCACTTAATATACTAATAACCAATAACATGCATAACCATTTGTACTGAAATACCTTTTTCATACTTTTCAATATTAAAACTGTCGGGAAGCAAAATTACTAAAAATTGTAACTTTGCATAAACGATGCCCGAGTCGTTTATTGCTCTGGCACCATAACTTAACTCTCCTAAACTTATTTTTATGCATTCGTTTGCTGATATTGTAAGTGCGGTCAGCTCCTTTTTATGGGGTTGGCCCATGATTATCTTGTTGCTTGGTACTCACCTGTTTCTGACAGTTAGACTGAGATTTCCGCAGTCAAAAATTTTTAAAGCTATCGGACTCTCATTCAAAAGGGACAAAGGTTCTTCCGGCGATGTCAGCCAATTTGGAGCTTTGGCAACATCCCTTGCCGCAACTATCGGGACCGGAAATATTATAGGTGTTGCAACGGCTGTTTCTTTGGGCGGACCCGGTGCTGTGCTATGGTGCTGGCTTACAGGTATTTTTGGTATTGCAACAAAATACGGAGAGGGCTTGCTTTCAATTAAATTCAGAGTAAAAACTAAAGAGGGAACAATGTTGGGAGGCCCAATGTATGCGCTGGAAAGAGGTCTTCATGCAAAGTGGCTTGCAGTAATATTTTGTGTGTTTACGGCTTTGGCAGCTTTTGGAATAGGAGATACTGTTCAGGCAAATGCAATATCAACCTTGTTAAATGAACCCGGTTTATTTGGTCCCGCTTTTGCCGGAATTCCAAAATGGGTTAGCGGAATTGTTTTGGTCACTCTTGTTACTCTTGTGATATTCTTTGGTATTAAAGGAATTGCAAAAGTTTGCGAGGTCCTTGTTCCTTTCATGGCAATCTTCTACATATTTGGATGTGTGGCAATTTTAGTTTTGAACTGGGGCGTGCTTGGCCAGACAGTATCTCTAATATGTCACTCTGCTTTTTCCGCAAAGGCGGGAATTGGAGGTCTGGCAGGAACAACTGTAATGATGGCCTGCAGATACGGAATAGCAAGAGGTCTGTTTTCTAATGAATCAGGTATGGGTTCGGCTCCTATTGCAGCCGCAGCAGCAAAGACTAGAAATCCCGTACGTCAGGCGCTTGTATCATCAACCGGTACATTTTGGGATACGGTTGTTGTTTGTGCTTTAACAGGTCTGGTCCTTGTATCCAGCATTATCAATAATCCAAATATCAGTTATGCCGATGGAGCAAAATTAACTCAGCTCGCATTTGGACAAATTCCCAAAGTAGGTTCTATTTTCTTAACAATAAGCCTTGTAACTTTTACATTCTCAACCATTTTGGGATGGTCATATTACGCGGAGAAGGCTATTGAATATCTTGCAGGGCAAAAGTTTATAATATATTACAGGATAATTTGGGTAGCTCTTGTTTACGTTGGCGCCGTTCTTGACCTTTCACTTGTATGGAACATTGCGGACATTATGAATGCAATGATGGCAGTTCCAAACATAATTGCCTTGCTGCTGCTATCCGGAGTTATAGTTGCAGAAACACGAAAGTATTTGTGGAACGGGAAGTTGGATGAAATTTCTACCGATGATATTCCTGTTGTCCCGGACAAGAGCAAAAGAAAATCCGATGTTATTAAAAACTGATATATAAAATAAAAAAGAGCGTCTTTTCAGGCGCTCTTTTTTATTTTCAAAGCATCAAGGCCCACTTTCCTAATCCTCTACTGAATAATGCTTTGCGTAATCCAGTTGCTGTTTTAAGAAGTTGTCATTGTATTTTACAACGTAATCTACAGTCTTGCCGTTCTTTACAACAGGCACAATATCTGGATTGATAAATCCCTTATAAGGCTTAAGATTCAAAGCTTTGTAGCGTTCTACCACTTCTTTGTGAAGAGCAGGATCAATGTTTATGGCGTAAGTTTCAATCAAATTTTTGCCGGCGGCATAATCACCTTCTGATTTAATTCTCTGAATTTCTGCAAGCAGCTTGCCAAACAATACGCGCAACTTTGCATAATCATTGATTACAAAATAAGTTTTGCCATTGCGAATTTTTTTCTCTATCACATTATCTTTTAAGCCCTTCTCATAGCACCATTGTGCAATTAGCTTTCTGTCTTGCATGTGAGCCTCTGTGTTTTTCTTTCCAAGTTCTATTCTTGAGAATTGAGTGAAGATGCCGTTTCTTATTTGAGAAATATATGCGGCCTTATAAGCCTCTGAATTTGGCAGCAAACCAAGCTCTACCATTTTTGGATCCGCAAGATAATAAAGTGCAAATAGGTCAGCGCGAGCTTCTTCCAATGCAGAGCTAAATTCTTTAAGAGCATTTGCGCTAACTCCCGGCATTATCTGTCCGCTTGCGTGTCCAAGACATTCATGCAAATCCGTATGAAGATTATCTGTTAGAGTGCTGTATTTTTTAATGAAAGCAACTTCTGCGTCATCCCATGCAAATTCCTTAAGCGTGCTCTTTGGAGACTCATTGCTTGCCTTGTCATAAGCATCTGTTATATTGGCTATTGTAACAGACTTGGAGCCATACTCTTTTCTAATCCAGTCTGCATTTGGAAGATTGATTCCAATAGGAGTGCTTGGGTAGCAGTCTCCTGCAATGCAAGTAACATTTATAACCTTTGCGGTAACACCTTTTACAGTCTTCTTTTTAAATCTGCCGTCAACAGGGGAGTTATCTTCAAACCACTGTGCATTCTCGCTTATAGTTTCCGTCCTGCGGCTTGCCTGAATATCTTTAAAATCTGCTATTGCCTCCCATGCGCCTTTTCTTCCAAGAGGGTCATTGTAATCCTCTACAAAACCGTTCATAAAGTCAACAACGGTTGTGCTGTCCTTAACCCATTGAATATTAAATCTATCCCAATCTTTCAAATCACCGCTCTTGTAGAAGTCAATAAGCATCTCAACGGTTTTTTTCTGGTTGGGAGTCTCTGCAAACTCTTTTGCCTTCTCCAGATTTTCCACAATTTTTGAGATACTCTTGGAGTATATGCCTCCGATTTTCCATGGTTTTTCCACAAGTTTCCCGTTCTCTTTAACTATCTTTGTATTAAGTCCGTATGAGATTGGCTCTTTTTCTCCCGGCGTCTCTTGAGCTGCATAGAATTTATTTACCTCATCCTGAGAGATGTTACCGTCATAAAAATTTACGGCGGAATTTACTACCATATCATTATTTGTGTCATTTGTTCTCCTCATCGGCATGACTGCAGGGTCATAAATAACAGGCAGAAGTTCAGCGCATTTGCTCTCCTGTCCCGTTTTGGCCATCAGCATTTTAAAGTATGTCCTTGAGCATGAAGGAATAAATTTATCCTCTCCATAATGATGATGAATTCCGTTGCTGAAAAAGAATCTTTTGGCGTACACAATAAAGTTTTCAAAATCTGCGCACTTTGTATCGCCCTCATACTTTGTAATAATATTCTCCAGAACTCTCCTTATAGGCAAATTATATTTGCAGTTCTGGTCAAAGTAAATATCTCTGCCCCATTTTGCCGCTTCACTTGTGTAATAAAGGAAGCTTTTCTGATTTAAACTCAGTGAGTTCCAGTCCGGTATGCGATATCTCAAAACCTGAAGATCAGCAAACTCATCTACTGAATATTTGAAATCTTTTCCTGCCGCAGCGTGATTGCTTTTTAAATTTTTAGCGCTTGTCATTTTTGCTTTGCTCTTTATTGTTTGTGCATTGCACGTGTTAAAACTAGAAACTGTCGCGATGTATAATACCGCTCCGCAAAGGCATGTAATTGTCTTTAAGTATTTCATTGTTAATTGTTTTGTTTAATCGCGACAGGTTACCCTGCTGCGGGATTATTGTTTTCTCCCTCTCCGGGAACTGTGCTTTCACTCTGTTGCGAGGCTTGAGAGTCTGTCTCTTGTGCGGTATCCTCCACGGATTTTTTAGACGTGTTCACGGCATCTTTTACGGCGTAAAAAAACCTCATTACATTGCCGGCAAAATTGCCCGCTCTTTTTACCCTTTCAACTACGGAGTCAATGTATGTAAGCGGATTTATTATCCTTTTAAACTCCTTATACTCAAGAGATAGCTCATTGCCTTTCTCATCTATTGCATCTGACAGCTTACGCTGAGCGCGGCGCAGTTCCTCCAAATTGGAGATGCCCGAGTATATGCTCTTTTTATTATTCATCTTCTTTTTCCTCCATGGAATTATCAATCTGTTCTTCATTAAAGTAATTCTCCTCTTTATTGTTATTGAAGAACATATTGATGAACATCTTTACTATTGAGTTAGTAAACAATTTCTTTCTCAAAAGGAAAACTGCCAGGAATGCAATGATGAAGACTCCGCCCACAATTAAAAAGCCCATAGCGGTGCTGTCCAAAAGCTCCCCAATGAAATAGGATAGAGCAAAACCAATAAGCTGCAGTATGACAACCCCAAGCATTACGTAGATTAGGATTAAAATAACCTTGCTGGAGACTATGGAGATATCCTCTACGCCTTTAAGCGTAAATTGGTCTATCTTCATATTTATATACTCTTTGACGGAGGATGCAAGTCCCTCATCATTAGTATCTTTATAATGCTTCCTTATGTTCATTTTTTATCTTCTCTTGAAGATCCTTATATGTTTCACCCGCTTTTTCTTTAATTTTCGCACGGGTGTTTGCACCGGAGTCCGGAGCAAGCAAAATAGCGGCAACGGCACCAAGAATTGCGCCTCCCACAAATGCAAGCAAATTATCAGATTTCATATTATTATTTTTTGTGGCCTTTTCAAGCCGGTTATTTACCTTGTTGCTATTTACAAATATAAGATTTTCCGTTGTTTTTTATAATTTTGACGCCGCAAAAAACGGAATTCAATCTCAAATATTATAATCATGGGAAGAGGTTTGCTAACAATTTTATTCTTAATTATTTCTAATAGTTTTATGACCCTGGCCTGGTATGGTCATTTGAAATTTAAAACGGACACGTTGCTTCCGGGCTGGGGGTTGTTTGGAATTATTCTCATAAGCTGGGGAATTGCATTTGCGGAATATTGTTTTCAGGTGCCTGCCAACAGAATCGGATATAGTGAATTGGGAGGTCCGTTCTCTCTTGTGCAATTGAAAGTAGTTCAGGAAGTTATATCTCTTACTGTCTTTGCTATTTTTGCTTTGGTGTTTTTTAAAACGCAGCATTTTAACTACAACCATATTATTGCATTTTTCCTTTTGATTGGCGCGGTCTATTTTATTTTTAAAAAATAGGCCTGATTATTGAAAAAAAGGTAATTTTGCATTGAAGGATAAATGTCGGGGTAAATAGAAATATGGATAGGACCGGAGTAAATATTTTTAAAGGAACTTTGAGAAACGCCTCATTATTGGTGCTTGCCGCAGTTACCTTATTTTCAGCTGTTTCTTGTGAGAAAGCCGTCAAAGAGCAGAAGACTGTTTATCAAACAAAAGACAAAACTATACTTGTTTACTTTATTGATAATAACAATTTAACGTCTTATGCAGAAACCAGCATTGAGCAAATCATCAACGGATATTTGCCTGATAATGGTTATGTTGTAATCTATACTGATAATATTAATACTACAACAATGGCTGTAAGGGATACTATGCCGCTGCTGATTAATGTTTATAAGAATAGTGCCGGAGCAATTGTTAAAGATACGGTTTATAGATTTCCGGGACAGAATTCAGCTACAAAAGCTGCGCTCACAAGCGCCATACAAGTTACAAAGACAATGTTTCCGGCCACACAGATGGGACTGATAATGTGGTCTCATGGAACGGGCTGGCTTCCTGCCGGATATTATGTCAGCGGAGTTTTTTCGTCCTGTGCAATTACTGCAGAGCTAAGTGAGCGCGCAAAGGAAATCGACGCTCTCAGAAACCTAAGAAAACTGTCGGGAGAAAATACCGTAACTCCTTTTGTAAATACATGGCCGTCTTCTCCCGGAGGCGTCGACCCTTATGCCCACATGGTTAAGAGTTTTGGATTGGACAATACAACCGAGATGTCTATTACTGACCTGGCTTCTGCAATTCCTTGCAAGTTGGATTTCATTGCTTTTGACGCATGTCTTATGGGAGGAATAGAGGTTGCGTATCAGCTTAAGGATAGCGTAAATTATGTAATTTCCTCACCCGCAGAGGTTTTAACAACAAGTTTTCCTTACGGTACAATGATGCAGCCTCTCTTTAACGGAGACTATATTGCTGCGGCCAAGGCGTATAATGATTACTATGCTTCACAGACAGGAGATATGCAATCTGCTACAATTTCCGTTGTAAAATGTTCCGCCCTTGCTGATGTTGCAACTCAGGCAAAGCTGATATTTGATGCAAACAGAGATAAAATACAAGCTCTTAATTTATCTAAAATTCAACCGTACTTCAGATATGACAAACATTGGTTTTATGATATCAATGATTTTATGGTCAATCTGGTGGGTGAGAGCGCCGCATCTGCATTTACGGCAGCGCTCAGGAATGCCGTAGTTGCAAAATATACGACGGGGAAAATGATAGATTTAACTATACTTTCTTCTAAATTTTCCGGTCTCAGCACTTATATAAACAATCCTGTAAACAGTGAGCTTGATGCTTTTTACCAAAACTTTGCTTGGGAGAAGGCGGTTAATATGACGGCTGCGGGGAAATAAAAAAAGAGCGCTTGAAAAGGCGCCCTTTTTTCCTGTAACAAACATAAATTATTTCTTAAAATATCTCTTATAAAGACCTTCAAAACCGGAGCCGTGGCGGGCCTCATCTTTGCACATCTCATGAACCGTATCATGAATTGCATCATAGTTAAGCTGTTTAGCCCTTGTGGCAATTTTCTTTTTACCCTCGCAAGCTCCTCTCTCTGCCTCAATCCTCTTCTCAAGGTTTGTCTTTGTATCCCAAACCATCTCGCCAATAAGCTCGCAGAATCTGGAAGCATGGTTCGCCTCCTCATAAGCGTATCTCTTGAATGCCTCTGCAACTTCCGGATAACCCTCTCTGTCAGCTTGTCTGGACATTGCAAGGTACATTCCGACTTCTGAACATTCACCGGCAAAATTAGCCTTCAAACCCTCCATAATTTCCGCATCGCAGCCTTTTGCAATGCCAATGACATGCTGGTCAGCCCAACCTTTTCCCTCTTCCTCAACAACCTCTACAAATTTCTCCTTTGGAGCACCGCATTGAGGACATTTTTCCGGAGCCTCTGTACCTTCATAAACATAACCGCAAACTGTACATCTAAATTTCTTTTTCATAATACTTTGATTTTTAATAGTTAATAATAATTTTTTTATTTCTATTCTAAATATTCATTCGTGTTGTTTAGAATTATTATAAACAAAGGTAATGCTTTTTATTATTTATGCAAATAAATTTCTACTAAATAATAAAAATATCTGTCGCGACAGGTATTCAATTATGGAAATTTGCGATTTAATCTTATATTTGCACGCGCAAAAAAAAGCATCACTCTTTTGGTGCGATGGGGTCCGGAGAATCCGAGACCGAGTAACACATTTTTAAAACTATTTTTATGCAAACAATTACATTGAAGGCTTCTGCAAGAAAAATCGGCACAAAGCAGGACCTTAAGAAAATCCGCAGGGCGGGGGACGTTCCCTGCATTATTTACGGCAACGGAACTGAGCATGTTGACGTGGCAGTTTCACTGGCCGACATTAAGAAACTTACTGATACTCCAAAATCTTACATTGTTAACATAGACGTTGATGGCAAAGTTTATGTATGCAAATTGCATGATGTTCAGTATCATCCTATTACAGATAACGCTATCCATGTAGATTTTTTGTCTGTTTCTGATAAGAAACCTGTTGAGATAGCAGTTCCTTTGAATATCCACGGCAATGCCGAGGGTGTTAAACAGGGAGGCCGTTTAATTATCGGTTCCAGAAAAGTTAAAGTTAGCGGTCCTATGGACAAACTTCCTGATACAATTGACGTAGACGTTACTTCTCTTGCAGTTGGCAAAACAGTTTATGCAGGTGAACTTAAGGTTGACGGCTGTACTGTAGCATCACCTAAGAAGATGATGCTATGTGAAGTTAGATACACACGTAATGTTCTTACTCCTGAGGAAGAGTCTTCCGCTGCAGGTACAACTCCTGCCGAGGGTGCAGCTGCTCCTGCTGCTGAGGGTGCTGCCGCTTCTGCCGCTGCCGCTCCTGCCGCAGAAAAGAAAGAAGAGAAGAAAGAGGATAAGAAGAAGAAATAATTTGCAGGCTCTTTTGAGTTGCAAACAATTAAGATGGCGGGCAAAAAATTCTTAATCGCAGGACTTGGAAACATAGGCCCCGAGTATGAAGGGACCCGTCACAATATTGGTTTTATGGTGCTGGACAACTTAATCAAGGGGTCCGGCACCTTTTTTACTACTGCACGCTTAGGAGACACTGCTACAATAAGTTATAAGGGAAATAAATTGTTTCTTTTGAAACCTTCTACATATATGAATCTTAGCGGCAAGGCTGTAAACTACTGGATGCAAGAAGAGAAAATACCTTTGGAAAATCTGCTTGTTGTGTCTGATGACCTTGCGCTTCCTTTTGGACATTTGAGAATGCGCAAAAAGGGAAGCAACGGAGGGCACAACGGATTGCTTAGCGTGGAGGAGTGTTTGAATACCGGCGCATTTTGCAGACTGAGAGTTGGCATCAGTTCCTCTTTTTCCCGCGGTGGACAAATAGATTATGTCCTTGGCAAAATAGAGAGTGAAGATTTGAAACAGCTTCCGGCAGTGCTGGACAATGCATGCGAGGCAATAAAGGCATTTACTTTTGCAGGTCCCGACAGGGCGATGAATCAGTATAATACAAAGAAGGCAGATAAAGCTGAATAAAGAGCTACATATCTCCCAGAAGGCGGTCTATTTCCCTCCGTTCTTTTTTTGTGGGGCGTCCGGTTCCGTGTTCACGTTTAAGAAAAATCATCTCATTCGGCGGGGCTAGTTTATCAAGTTCGGATTGAGGAGTTACGTCAGTTGCATATTGCTCTACAAGCTTGGCCCCCTGGCGTTTATCAACAGGCTGCACAACAAGCCAACTGTAGTGTACAGCACCCTTTCTAACTTTAATTGTGTCTCCGTGTTTAACGTCCCTGGATGACTTTGCTGAACTCCCGTTTACAGTTACATGTCCGTTGCGGCAAGCCTCAGCTGCTTCAGAGCGAGTCTTGTAAACCCTTATGGACCAAAGAAATTTATCTACTCTAACGCTGTCTGTCATTTAACAATAAATACTGCAATGTGCAATGCCAATTATGAATCTGTCGATTCTATGAATCATTATGGTGACAGTCGCATTCACCATCACAATGATCATTATGATTATGGTGACGATGGTCTTCCTGCTCTTCATAGTTCATATAGGAATCCTTTTCCTCTTTAACAGGAGCCATGTAAATTCTTAAAAATACGGGATTTTCACTATCGGGAGTAAAATGAAATTCATTAAGTTCCTGCGGTATTAGGACAATATCCGATTGTCCTGCAGAATACTCTTTTTCCGCGGTAATTTTTGCCTTGCCGCTAAGACCGACATATATAATAAAACTGTCAGAATCTTCCGGAGATATGATTTCTTCAGATTTCAACATAACTTTTTCCACTCTGAAAGAGCACTCTTCCGGCATCTTATACTCAGGTGTATAGAATTGGTAATTAAGAAAATCCATAGCCTCTCCAATTTGACCGTCATCTGTTAAATCCAATTCGATGGGAGAATTTTGCGCTACTTCTATAATTGTTACTCCGCCTCCTGCGCAAAATGGTGTTCCGGGAGCTATGTAAAAAGATTCTCCGATTTCCGGTTCTATCTCATTCATAGCATCTTTCAGGTGGTGCTTAGATGCATAATCAAAGAAACTGCGGGCCGTCATCTCTTTTTTGAAGCCCATGAAAATCTGCGCACCTTTTTTAACATCAGCTACATACCAGAACCTTTCCTTTCCCCAGCATCCAAATCTTTCCCTTGCAACTTCATTGTTCGGACTAACAAAAACAGGAGACATTTTATTAAAACGGTGTATTTTAATTTGCAAAGGAAATATGCCGCGATAGTACTCAAATATCTTGTCTCCCAATAGGTTGCCAAGGTATGTCTCTATTACTTCATCAAGAGTGTTTCCGGCAAGAAACCCTTTTGCAATGAATGAATCTTCCGTACATGAAGAACTGAATTTTATTTTTTTCTCCTCAAGAGCCAGTTCTGTCTCGCTCTTCTTTCCGTCATCTAAAATGCACATATCTGCGGTGTCCGCAAATTGCAATGGGTATAACTTTTTCATTACAATGTATTGTTGCTAATCGGGGTTACCGGGGTTTGACTGCGTTGAGGTGTGAAGCTGTCGGGATGCTTGGGCAAGTATGTGTGCAATAGCCAAACGCACGCTATAAATGCTATTAAACCGGCTATGTAAACCATTATATATGAGTTCTTGTCTAAACTAAATACATTTACCATTACATCTTTTAAACCGCTGTCGGGATTCAAAGATGGATAGGCTGCAAAAACAATATAAGACAGGGCATTATTCACAGCGTGCATGCAAATTGTAGCCCAAAGGCAGTGAGTCCTGTAGTAAATCCAGCCAAACAAAATTCCAAGCAAAAAAGCAGGAATAGCCTGGCTTAGATTCATGTGTACAAACGCAAAAAAGAAAGAACTCCAAAGTATTGCAAATAAGGGCGTTTTATGGTAAAGCATGCCTCTCTCCATCATGCCTCTCAAGTATGTTTCTTCAATAATCGGTGCGCAAATTGCTATGGACAAAAATGACCAAACTGATCTGTTTGACATTTGAGCGTATATCCGTTTGAGCGCCTCCGGCATCGGAAATATTTTTGCAAGCGGGTCAATCAGAATGTTTAATGCAATCAGGGCAATAAAAACAACCAACGCAAAAATGATGATATTCATTTCCCCAAAGTGGGGCTTATTCAGAGGAACAGGAGCATTGGATTTTAGGATGATTACCTCATTGGCTTTAAAAACGAAATATATAAATACCGGAATCAGTGGCAATAGGTAAGTAAGCAACATGTTGAAATTCACCAAATCAACGTCAATCAAATTACCAATAATCACCATTGATAATCCTATGCCAATGCCGCCTATTACCAGCATGTAAAAAACTGCCACCCAACATTGCCTGAAGGATGGCAAAAAATATTTCAGTTTTTTCAACATTATTTTGCGCGTTTGCGTAAATGCCTGTTAATTAGTGCGTAAATGCTATTTGAAAAGAGGAGAAGGATAAATGCCGTTGTCGGTCATCATCTTTATTTTAGCAATTACTTTAGGCCTATCTTCCTTGTAGGTAACTCCAAACCATTTGTCCGGAGTTGACAAAACTTTTACCGTAGCAGTGCCGCCTTTTATCATTGTATCTACAATAGATGGAACATAAAATTCTTTCTCATTATCCCTAATATTTTCAGCTAAAAAGCCTGAGAATAATTTGCGGGCCTCAGGGAAGAAATCAGGTGTAAAGCCCCACATGTTCATTGATGTACATGCCTCCTGATTAAGTACATGTTCAACGTGGTCCATGCCCGTCCCCATTATCTCTCCTTCCAATTCGTAAATATTTGTATGCTCCTCAACATCTGTTAAAAAGCCCTCCTCGTTTTCTGTGCAAATTCCTCTTGCAACACCTCCGGACTCAGACAATGTTTTGTTAAGATAGAAACCTACCATGCAATACTCTTTTTTTGAATCTGCTTTTAATCCCGACAGATATTTTGCAAGAACATCAAATGAACTCTGTCCGTAAAAATCATCTGCATTTATGAGTGCAAACGGTCCGTTAATAACCCCTTCCGCCATAAGAACAGCCTGACCTGTTCCCCAAGGTTTTTGTCTGCCGTTGTTCAAAGTAAATCCATCCGGAAGGTTTTCAGGCTCTTGAGTAACTATTTGAACATTGACGTGATTTTTATACCTGTCAGTAACTCTTTTTTCAAATTCTTCCTTGAAATTTTCTCTTACGACAAATACAACGTCTCCAAATCCGGCACGGATGGCATCGTACACGGAATAATCCATTATAGTTTCATTGCAAGGACCCACCCCGTCAAGTTGTTTGAGTCCGCCATATCTGCTGCCCATTCCGGCGGCCATAATTAATAATGTTGGTTTCATATTTAATTATTATTTTTGCTTCTGGTTTTAATCCTTCAAATTTAATAAAAATTATGCAAGCAGAATCAATGAATTCTTTAAAAAATAAGATGGCTAATTCTAGGCTGCTTGCTATCTTAAAGAATAAATACCTGATAGTCACGGCATTATTCCTTTTATGGATAATTTTTTTTGATAATAATAATCTTATTAGCTGGTATAAGGAATTGAGCGCTTTGGCACAGCAGAATAGGCAAAAGCAATATTATAAAGAAGCAATAATAAAAACTGATGAAAAACTTAAAGAACTGAGTTCAAATAAAGATAGTTTGGAACGTTTTGCCAGAGAGCAGTTTTTATTTCACGAAGACGGTGAAGATGTCTATGTATTAGATGATAGTAAGGCTCCTGAAAAATAATTTTCGTGGTTTTTTATTTCAAACGATTTAAATAATTAGAACATATAAATTAAACCAAGTTTCAAAGAATTGTTATGACCTTTTAGTTTAATAGGGTTAGATGACAAAGCCGTGTTGATTGCAGTAAGATATTGTGTAGCAGCCTGATTCTGGCTAATAAGAGTTTGCACCTCTGAAGGTAATGAAATGCTCTTAATATCTTTGAGATTGTTCATTAGAGAGAAGTCCCATCTTAGCTCAACTGCAATTTGAGAAGTAAGTGCATATTTGGCACCAAATGAAGCTCCAAAATCAAACTTCTTAACATAGTCATTCAGATTGTCTTTAACATAACTCTCAATCATAGATTTTCCTGCGCTTCCCTCTAATGCGGCCAAAATTGCCTGACCGCCGATTGTCATTGCAATAGCATTGGCGGCTGATATTGTTTGTGTGCCGGTTGTTGTTCTTGTGTCAACTACAATGCCGCCAGCTGTTGTTGTTGCCGTTCCAGAGTAGGCCACATTCAAAGTGACATTATCAATTACATCCTTTACATCCCGGCTAAAGTCGGATCCAAGTTTAAAATTATTGCTGACTCTGTAACTGAAATAGGGTCCAGCCATTACGCTCAAACCTGCTATTGGCTTGTAAGTAAACATAATAGGCATCTCTATCTTGCCAAAATTCCATGTTGACTTTTCCGTTACCTGGTTAAAGTTGTGAGAAGCCGTAAGGCCTGTTGCCGTAATATTCGAAATTGTAGTAACTGTTCCGTCTGCATTGTTAATAGTTTGGTTTGGAAATGTCATACCGGATAGAGGCAGACCGGAGGATGCTGCAAACATTGCATCCAGAGAACTTTTATCAAGTGTTGCATTCATCTTTGTTCCCTCTTGGGTGTACTCAACTTCTGCCTGTAACCCCATTTTGTCATTGAAATTATAAGTGCTAACAATTCCTACGTAGAAACCCGCTTTTCTGCTGTTGTCTCCCTTGATATTTATTTTATTAAGCAACATGTTAATGTCATCAACCTTTACGGTAGAAGCATTTCCGCCGGCAGTAATCCCATAATGGAAATCCTGTGCGCTGACTGACTGGCCCGCAAAAACAGCAAGAGCGGCAATTGCGATTGTTAAAATTTTCTTCATCTATTCTTGCTCTAAAAATTATAATTTTTTCTTATACGGCTAAAAGTTAAAAACCGCATCACTAATCTACTTTCCGGTATAATTACGCGGAGTAATGGCCAGTAATTCTCTCTTAACCGCCTCTGAAACATTCAGATTGTTAACAAATTGTCTAATGCTCTCCTTGGAAATTTTTGTATTGACTCTTGTCAATTCTTTTAAAGCTTCATAAGGATGTGGATAACCCTCACGCCTTAAAATAGTTTGAATGCCCTCTGATACTACAGCCCAATTATTATCCAAATCTCTCTCTATAACGTTGTCATTAAGAATAAGTTTGCCAAGGCCTTTTTTCAAAGATTTGAATGCAATGATTGAGTGTGCGATTGGTACCCCGATATTTCTTAGAACGGTGGAATCAGTTAAGTCTCTTTGCATTCTGGAGATAGGAAGTTTCATGGCCAGGTGAGTAAATATGGCATTTGCCATTCCAAAGTTCCCCTCTGCATTTTCAAAATCTATGGGATTTACCTTGTGCGGCATTGCAGATGAACCAATTTCCCCCGCTTTAATTTTCTGCTTAAAATATTCCATTGAGATATAGGTCCACATGTCTCTGCATAAGTCAATCAGTATTGTGTTGATTCTCCTGAGATTGTCAAACAAAGCTGCAAGGTCATCATAATGCTCTATTTGAGTTGTCGGATACGAGCGTTTCAGACCAAATGTCTTTTCTTGAAAATCTTTTGCAAATTTGTTCCAGTCAATTTTTGGATATGCCAGAAAATGGGCATTAAAGTTTCCTGTCGCACCGCCAAATTTTGAACAATATGGAACCGTTTTCAGCAACCTTCTTTGCTCATCTATTCTGCTGACAAAAACTTCTATCTCTTTTCCAAGGCGGGTAGGGGATGCGGGCTGTCCGTGGGTATGGGCAAGCATGGGGACATCTTTCCACTCTTTTGCATAACTCTTAAGTGTCTTTTCAACTTCTTCAAAAGCAGGCATATATGCGGCCGATATACCCTCTTTAAGACTTAAAGGGGTTGCCGTGTTGTTAATATCTTGAGAAGTGAGCCCAAAATGGACAAACTCCTGATACTTTTCAATCTTTAATTTTTTAAACTCATCTTTAATGTAATACTCAACAGCTTTTACATCATGGTTGGTAATCTTTTCAATATCCTTAACCTTTGCGGCCTCCTGAGGAGTAAAGTTTCTGTATAAATCTTTAAGTTTCTCAAAATTGCTGTGTTTGAAGTCTTTGAGCTGAGGTAGAGGAATATTGCACAGGGAAATGAAATACTCAATTTCAACTCTTACCCTATACTTTATCAGTGCGTATTCAGAAAAATATTCGCTTAAAATTTCAACTTTATTTCTGTACCGTCCGTCAACAGGGGATACCGCTGTTAGTGCTGTAGTGTTAATTGCCATTGTTTGAATTATTTACGCGGAAAGTATTCCGCCTTAACTCTGCAAATTTACTTATTTTCTAAATTCTTATATAATCTAATGCACTGCACTGCTTCCTTAACATCATGTACTCTTAATACATCTGCACCAAGACATAGAGCAACCATATTCAAAGCGCAGGTAGCTGGCAAAGCCTCTTCCGGCGTAATACCCAACGGTTTCCATATCATGGATTTACGTGAAATGCCCACCAATACTTTATGTCCCAGCTTCTTAACCTCTTTCAGATTTTGCAGCAGGTTATAATTTTGCTCAACCGTTTTGGCAAATCCAAATCCCGGGTCAATTATAAAATCGGCAATTCCGGCGGACACGGCTTTTTTCTCAAATTTTTTAAAGCAACTAATAACTTCATTTACAACTCCGTCCGGATACTCGGTCAAAGAGTTCATTGTATCCGGAGTTCCGCGCATGTGCATTGCAATGTATGGAAGTTTAAGCTCGGCAACTGTCTTAAGCATTTGAGAATCAGCCTCTCCTGCATATATGTCATTTACCGTAAACTCTCCGATTATATCATATGCTCTGCGTACAATTTCTGAGCGGAAGGTATCAATTGACAATATATCTCTAAATCCTCTACTATCCTTATGTCTGATATCCAGCTCTTTGAGCGGTTCTTTCAGATAAGCCCATTCTTGTTCCAATGTCACCGGCGTACTTCCGGGACGAGTTGAACATGCGCCGATGTCTATCATCTTTGCGCCGTCATAAAGCATTTTTTCATAATGACAAGCAACATCTTCCGGAGATGTATGCCTGCTGGAGGCATAAAATGACTCTCTGTTTATGTTAATAATACCCATAACTATGGGCGTATTTTCCTTCATATTTTCTAACTTTGTAAACACAAAGATAACAAGAGGCGGCTTAATATTATCAGCCGCGTTAAATGCAGACAATGTTAATAGTTTTAGAAGGATTGGACGGCGCAGGAAAAAGCACTCAGATTAAGATGCTTAAGAGTTATATTTTTAGCAAGAATATGAAAATTAAGTATTTGCATTTTCCGCGCTATGATGCACCAGTATGGGGAGAGTTGATTGCAAAATTTTTAAGTGGAGATTTTGGCACTATTGATCAGGTGCATCCGCAGCTTGTGGCCTTGCTTTATGCGTTGGACAGGGCGGATGCAGGCGGTGTCATAAGAGCTTGGATGCAAGCTGATTTCTGCGTCCTTTTAGATAGATATGTATACTCTAATATAGCCTATCAATGTTCAAAGCTAAAGAAAGAGGACGAGAAGCTGGCGTTGAGAGAGTGGATACTTAAGCTGGAGTATGAACATTATAAAATTCCAAGACCGGATATTAATATTTTTCTGGATGTGCCAATAAATTTTGTGGATGCAAAACTTAAAGCAGATAGAAATGGCGGAGACCGAGATTACTTGCACGGCAAGCAGGACATTCATGAGGAGAATATAGATTTTCAAAAGGGAGTAAGGGAAATTTATCTAAAGGAAACCGGTGAAGATAAGGATTTTACAAGGGTGGATTGTTCAGGGGATGACGGATTAATGTTGCCATCGGATGCAATTTTTGAGAAGATAAAAAAGGTATTAAAGTTTTAAACTATTGGGATAAAAATGAAATTTTTAAGAGCTATATGCAGGGTCATTGTTGGTATTGTGTTTATTGTCTCCGGTTTTCTGAAGGCGGTAGACCCTGTAGGCACAGCTCTTAAGATTAATGAGTATTCATCTGCTTACCAAATTGGAAGCATCGGACGCATTGCTGTTTTTGCCGGGATACTGCTATGCGCTTTTGAGTTTCTTATAGGAGTGAGTGTATTAAAGGGAATAAAATTTAAATTTTTCTCTTGGGCAGCTCTTTGCTTTTCATTTGGATTTCTGATAGTTACGTTTTTATCTGCTCAGTTTGGATTGGTTAAAGACTGCGGGTGTTTTGGGGAGGCAATTCATTTGACTGCATGGCAGACATTTTATAAAAATCTGGTGCTTGTCCCGTGCTGTATTCTGCTTGTTGTACAGCGCAAAAAATTTCTTCCTATTGCAAATAATTTTTGGGAGATAGTTTACATATCGGGATATTCATTGTTCATCATCATAAATTCATCTTATTCTTTAAAGCACCTGCCTCAAGCGGACTTTACAGATTTCAGAGCCGGGACCGACCTTATTGCCGGAAACGCTGAAGTGTCTGATTTAAAGTACAATACTGTTTTTATATACTCCAAGAACGGGAAGGAGATAAAATTTGATATTAATCATCTTCCTGATAGCACATGGCAATATGTAACATCAAAAACAACCCTCGTAAAAGGGAGTGAGAAAGATGCTGCCGGCATGACCCTAACGCTTAAAGATGAGAAGGGGAATTATGTGACGGATTCCGTGCTAAAGACAAGAAGCGCTGTAGTTATCATGTCTGTTTATAACAAGGGTGTAATAAATCTGACTGATTTAGGGAAGCTTAAAAATCTTGGGGACTCTCTAAATTACGGAAGGCACAGGGCTGATTTTTACTTGGTTAGCGGATTGTCTCCGGAGCAGACACACAGAATGCTGGAACCAATTAAGGCATCAGTTGCAGAGGAAAATCAGTCAAATATTTTTGAAAACTCCGGCAATGACAGAGGATTTCCGTTTAAGATTTTGTATACGGATTACAAAACCGCTATAACATTTAACAGGTCTAACGGAGGTGTTACCTATGTTAAAGAGGGTGAGGTAATTCAAAAGTGGAGCATATCTGATGTAACAAACACAAAAGTAATTTCCGCGTTAAAGAAAAATTCAGATATGATTGCCGCCAACGCGCAGATACATTCACAATTGTTTCTGGAGATATCTCTCGTTATAATTCTTTGTATGGTGGTGATACTAAGATTTATATCAAAGACTCTTTATAAGACGGTAAAGACCGGCATGGATATTTTAGAGTAATAGCTTTCTCTGCAAACAGAGGTTATGACTTTTTCAGATGTCTTATTATTCCGCGGAATGCTGCTGCTGCAAAAAAGCATGGCATTACAAAAATAGAATTAACGGAATTTTTTAACGCGGAGAATTTTAAATCTTGTCCAAAATCTTTTAAATCAATGCTCTTAAAGATTGGAATATTCCTTAGTCTAATATCCGCTCTGTAATTGTTGTTTACATTGTGCTCATGCACAATCTCCATCCAGTAGGGTTTGCCGTTGTCTGTAATATCGTGATTGGCAAACATTTTCCTTATACTTGTATGAGAGAATCCTTTAATAGTCTTAAAATTATCCGGTTTTTCGCATAAAGTCTGGAAATGATTGTGTGGGTATAACATGCTTATAATCATATTATTGCGCGTAAAATACTGGAGCCCGTACATGCAATTATACAGCCCGGTGACAGCTGACATATCTTTTTTCATCTGATTCTCGACAGATTCTCTTACTCTCTCAAGCATGTTGAAGCGTATGGCATCATCGTTATCAATATTGGTTGTTATTATGAATATCTCATTGCCTTTAAGATGCTGCTGTACAATTTGATGCATGGTGCATTCCTTGTCCGCTGTCTGTTCTTCAGATAGAAAAACGGGAGTGAACTGTCGGGAGCTTTCACTATATTTTTTAATTTTTCCCAGATATTTTTCAGGGGTGTTTTTATCAAACAGACACAGCCAGATGAAATCTTGCAGTGTCTGCTGTTGCATAGAAGGCAGGCAATATTTTTCAAACAGACGAAACCTCCCGTCCAGCCAGCTTTCAGTTCTAGTTGAGTTGTGCCCTTTATCCTCCTTCCACAATTTCAAGTTGAAGAAGGTTATTGCAAACTGCTTAATGTGTGCCATTTATAGAGTTCTCTTGGTTTCCTCTATCTTATATGCCTCAATAACATCTCCCTCTTTAATGTCATTGAAGTTCTCAATACCAAGACCGCAATCGTATCCGGCCAGAACTTCTTTTGTATCGTCCTTTCCTCTCTTAAGAGAAGCAAGCAATCCGGTATGAACAACAATTCCGTCTCTGATTAATCTAATTTTGGCAGTTCTTGCCAGTTTGCCCTCTTTAACCATACAACCTGCAATTGTTCCAACCTTTGAAATCTTAAACGTTTGTCTAACCTCGCAAGTGGCTGTGATAACTTCTTTTTGTACAGGGGCAAGCATACCCTCAATACCGCTTTTGACCTCATTGATTGCATCATAAATAACTGAATACAAGCGTATTTCTATGCCTTCCTTCTCTGCTATTCTTCTTGCATTGGAAGAAGGTCTAACCTGAAATCCAATTATGATTGCGTTAGATGCTTCTGCCAAAAGCACATCGGATTCTGAAATTTCTCCGACGGCCTTGTGAATTACATTAACGTGAATTTCCTCATTTGAAAGTTTAATCAAAGAGTCAGACATTGCCTCAATTGAGCCGTCCACATCACCCTTGACAATAATATTAAGTTCCTTGAAGTTGCCAATTGCAATTCTTCTTCCAATTTCCTCCAATGTGATGTGCTTCTGTGTTCTAATTCCCTGAATTCTAATTAACTGTTCTCTCTTATTTGCTAAATCTCTTGCTTCTCTTTCACTGTCAAAAATATTGAATGAATCTCCGGCTTGGGGTGCACCATTTAATCCAAGAACAGAAACCGGTACGGATGGTCCCGCCTCTGAAATTTTCTGTCCGCGCTCGTTAAACATAGCCTTGATTTTTCCGGTAAAGCATCCGCTCAACATAATATCTCCGGTATGAAGCGTGCCTCCCTGAATCAGCAAAGTTGCAAGGTAGCCTCTTCCCTTGTCAAGAGAAGATTCAATAACCGTACCTACTGCTTTTTTATTTGGATTTGCTTTAAGTTCAAGTAAATCGGCCTCCAGCAAAACTTTTTCCAGCAGCTCATGTACTCCCGTTCCCTTCTTGGCCGATATCTCCTGACACTGATATTTTCCTCCCCAGTCTTCAACCAGAATATCCATCTGGGAAAGCTGCTCTTTGATTTTGTCGGCTTGAGCTCCCGGTTTATCTATCTTATTGATAGCAAATATCATAGGAACTCCGGCCGCCTGTGCGTGATTTATTGCCTCAATAGTTTGAGGCATCACGGCATCGTCAGCTGCAACAATAATTATTGCAAGGTCGGTCATTTTTGCTCCGCGAGCTCTCATGGCTGTAAAAGCCTCATGGCCCGGAGTATCTAGGAATGTTATTCTTCTTCCGCTATCCAATTTTACATTATACGCTCCAATGTGCTGGGTGATTCCTCCCGCCTCACCGGCAATAACATTTGATTGTCTAATATAGTCAAGTAAAGAAGTTTTACCATGGTCAACGTGTCCCATTACAGTAACAATAGGGGCCCTTGGCTGTAAGTCTTCCTGCTTGTCCTCTTCATTTTCCTCTTTGATTTTCTCCTGAATATCGGCCGTTACAAATTCAACTTTGTATCCAAACTCTTCCGCTACAAGCGTAAGTGCGTCTGCATCAAGTCTCTGGTTAATAGATACCAACAGGCCAAGATTCATACATGCCTCAATGACTTTGGTAACGGGTTGTGCAATCATCACGGACAAGTCATTAACAGTCACAAATTCAGTAACTTTCAGAACTTTGCTAACCTTCTCTTTTTGCTCAACATCTTCCTCCATCTTCTCTGCAAACATCTCTCTCTTCTCTTTCCTATACTTAGAACCTTTAGTCTTTCCCTTACCCTCTATCATCCTCTGGTAAGTCTCCTTAATTTGTCTTTGTACGGCATCTTCATCAACGTCATTTCTTATCGGCTTAAACTTATCGCGGAACTTGTTGCCTCCTTTGCCGCCATCCTTGCCGTTCTGCCTCTGTCCCAGGTCTTTAGGGCGATTTGTTCCAACCTCTTTTGTTAAATCAACTTTCTCCCTTGCGTGATTATGAATTCTCTCTCTCTTGCCCCTTTTATCAGGGAAAGGTTTTTTCTTCTCAAACTTGGAAAGATCAATGCTGCCTTTAACTTCAGGTCCTGACAGCGTCTCAACTCTTGTTGCGATAAATTCAACTTCGGGTTTTTTAGGCTCCTCTTTAACAGACTCTTTAACCGGTGTTTTGCTCTTTTCCTTTACGGCTTGCCTATTGTTCTCAGCCTCTCTGATAACCGGCTTTTGCTCACTCCTGACATCTGCTTTAGGAGCCGGTTTTACAATCGGAACAACTTCCGGCTGTTTAATTGCAACAGGTTTTTCAACTTCCGTTTTAACCTGGCTTACAACAACCTTTTCTTTTTCCTTTTCTTTCTCCTTCTCTTTCTCCTTCTCTTTCTCCTTCTCCTTCTCTGTTTCTGTCTCTGTCTTTTTCTCCGGTGCAGATTTTACAACTTCTTTAACTTCTCCTTTTTTTACAGCAGGTGGTGCAATCGGCTCTTCTCTTTCCTCAATACCTTTCTCTTCCGCAGGCTGCTTATCAACAGGCTCTTCTTTAACTGTTTTCTGCTTTCCTTCAGATAAATCAATCTTTCCTAAAACTTTAGGAGGCTTTACCGCATCTACAGTGGTTTCTATAAATTTATCTTTGTTTTCCTCATTATCATTTATACCGTATGAGACATTTTCTTTCTCAATGTTTTTAACTTTTGCGGCAACCTTCTTTGACTCTTCCTTTACAATTTGCTCTTTGCGGAATTCTTTCTCCACAAGATCATAGTCTTCCGGAGTCAGCTTGGCATTAGGATTAGCATCCACTTTTATGCCTTTCTTGTCCAGAAAGTCCACAAGCGTATTCATGCCAATGTTGAACTCTTTTAGCACCTTGTTAATTCTAATGCTCTCTTTAATCATATAATCCTCCTAAATAATTGCTTGTTAATCAGTTGTAAAAACCCTATTCAATTTTTCCGTTATCTTCTTCCGGCTTGCTCTCTGATGATTCTTCTGACTTTGCATCGGTTTGTTCTTCCTCTTTTTCTTCCTCTTTTCCTTCCTCTTTTCCTTCCCCTTTTCCTTCACTGTTATCATCAAATTCCGCCTTTAAAACCCTCTTAACATCAAGGACTGTTTCTTCATCAAGATCTGCACGCTCCATGATGTCTTTATCAGAAAGGGCAAGAACATTCTTTGCAGTGTCGCATCCGATTTTGCGCAGCGCATCAATAACCCACTGGTCGATTTCATCACTGAATGAGCTCAATAGAACATCCTCGTCCTCATCGCCTTCCACATCTCTAAATACTTCAATCTCTTTTCCAACCATCATGCTGGCAAGCTTGATATTGCTGCCGCCCTTTCCAATTGCAAGAGAAACTTGAGATGAATCCATCGTGATATAAATTTTATTCTCCTCATCATTTATTTTGATGGTAGAGATTTTTGCGGGACTCAGCGCTCTTTGAATTAGCAGCTGAATATTAGTTGTCCAGCTGATAATATCTATATTCTCATTTCTAAGCTCCCTTACAATTCCATGAATTCTAGAGCCTTTGACTCCAACGCATGCTCCGACAGGGTCAATTCTGTCATCATAGGACTCAACTGCAACCTTGGCTCTCTCTCCGGGAATTCTGACAATTTTTTTGATAGTAATCAGTCCGTCAAAAATTTCCGGAACCTCTTGCTCAAAAAGTCTCTCCAAAAACACGGGAGACGTTCTGGAAAGTACTATACTTGGAGTATTGTTTTTCATTTCAACTCTGGAAACTACGGCCCGGATAGAGTCTCCCTTGCGGAAGAAATCAGACGGAATCTGCTCTGTTTTAGGCAGAAGAAGCTCATTGTCATTCTCATCTCTTACAAGAACCTCTTTCTTCCATGCCTGATAAACCTCACCAACAACAATCTCTCCAACCTTATCCTTATAAAGATTGAACAAATTGGCTTTATCAATATCCATGATTCTGCCGGAAAGATTTTGCTTTAGATTAAGAATTGCCCTTCTTCCAAAAGACGAGAGTTTTACCTCCTCCGTGTAATCCTCTCCAACTTCATAATCATTTTTTGGATCAATCTGATCTACCTCTCCTTTTGATATTTCTAGCATAGGGTCTGCTACCGTGTCAACAATTTTTCTGTTGCGCCAGATTTGCAGATCTCCCTTGTCAATGTTGATAATGATATCGCAGTTGTCTGCGGTACCGAAAGTTTTGGCCAGCTGAGTCTTGAAAATATCCTCCAGCACGCTCATAAGTGTGGCTCTGTCAATGCCTTTGCGCTCTTTGAATTCCGCAAAAAACGGAGCTAATTCTAAACCTTCCATTGTCTATGTTTTTTTTAATTTATTAATATCCTCTTTAAAGTTCCCGACAGTTTATTGCCGATCGGCTGTAAATAACCTTGAGTAATCTGTACAAAATAAGGGGACTTTGCGGTCCCCTTATCTCACTACCGCAGCAAAAGTATGAAAACAAATCTTTATCTCCAAATAAAACCGCTTTTTTTTACTACTTTTGCAGCAATAATAAGAGGAAATATGGAAGTATCGGCAGAAGTTATTGCTCAGCATTTTAAAGGTGAAATTATTGGAGATCCAAAGGTAAAGGTCACATCAGTGGCAAAGATTGAGAGCGGCAAGTTCAATAATATTTGCTTTCTTGCAAATCCAAAGTATCAGCACTACCTGCTGACGAGTAATGCAGGAATCGTTATTGTGAATAAGACTCTAGTTCCGGAAGAGAAGGTAAAACCCACCTTGATTGTTGTAGATGATGCATATCAGGCGGTAGCATCTTTGCTGGACCTTCTTAACTCACTCAAAAAGAGCAAGAGAAGCGGAAGATCATGCCGTTCTACAGTAGCATGGAGCAGCAAGAGGGGAAAGGGTTCATATTTTGGCGCATTCTCATATTTGGGCAGGCACAGCAAGATAGGAAAGGGTACGCAAGTTTATCCGCAGGTATACATCGGTAACGATGTAACTGTAGGAGACGACGTGATTTTATATCCCGGGGTTAAAATTTATGATGGCTGTAAAATAGGGGATAACTGTATATTACACGGGAACGTGGTCATAGGTTCTGACGGTTTCGGATTTGCTCCAACTCCGGACGGCTCATACAAGAAAATTCCCCAGACAGGAATTGTAATTGTGGAGGATGATGTTGAGATTGGCTCAAATACGGTGATTGACCGGGCAACAATGGGTGCAACCGTGGTTCACAAAGGTGTTAAATTGGATAACCTTATACAAATTGCTCATAATGTAGAGATTGGAGAGAATACGGTGATGGCGGCGCAGTCCGGTGTAGCGGGCTCTTCAAAGGTTGGAAAGCAATGTATGATTGGAGGTCAGGTGGGCATATCGGGACACATTACCGTTGCCGACGGTGCAAAAATTGCCGCACAGGCGGGAGTGCAAGGTTCTGTAAAAGAGGAGGAAGGAAAGAGAGGAATTATGGGGGCTCCCGCGTTTGATTATAGAACATTTATGAAGTGTTACGCCATATTCAAATCTTTATCCGGCAAGAAGTAACAGATTCTATTTTTTACGGTTAAATTTTAGTATATTTGCACGTTACTAAAACCGCACGAATGTACTTAAATCAGCATACACTAAGGGAAACTTACATGTTTCAGGGGAAGGGCTTGCATACAGGCAAGCATGTCACAATGACTTTGTCACCAGCCCCCGAAAATACGGGAATAAGGTTTAGGCGGACGGATATTGGAGATGATGTATCTTTTGTTGAAGCGTGGTCTGACTATGTAAACTCCACCTCCAGAGGCACCACTCTAAAAAAGAAGGGCATTAAGATACTTACATTGGAACACCTAATGGGGGCTTTATACGGTTTATGCGTAGACAATGCTCTTGTTTCTTTAGATTCACCGGAGGTGCCTATAATGGACGGCAGCGCAAAGTGTTATGCGGATGCTATAGCTCAGGATGGTCTTCAAGAACAGCATGCGCCGCGCAAATATCTGGAAATAAAGGAAAAAATAGAGTGCCGTAACAGCAGCGGCTCAGTCATAACAGTAGAGCCTGCAGATGAATTTTCAGTAGATTTAACAATAGCTTTTAAATCTAAGGTGCTGGAGAGGCAAGACGCACAATTTAATTCTGCTATGGATTTTGCAAAAGAGATTGCCCCTTGCAGAACATTTGTCTTTTTTAATGAGATAGAGCTCCTGCTCAGGCTTAATCTTATAAAAGGTGGAGACTTGGATAATGCAATTGTAATTGTGGATGATGAGATTCCTCAGAAAAGACTGGACCACCTTGCAAAATTGTTTAATATTCCAACATTGGAGCGTGTACCGGAAGGGTATTTAAGTCATATATCTCTGAGGTTTCCAAATGAGTGTGCAAGACACAAATTGCTGGATGTGCTTGGAGATTTTTCTTTGGTTGGCTATCCGCTTAAGGCAAAAGTTTCCGCTTTTAAGAGCGGTCACTCAATAAATACGGAGATGTCAAAGAAATTAAGAGCGTTGGCTCTTAAGCAATTTGGAGACAAATAAGTTTATATTTTGAAAATAAATATACAGAACAATAAATATTGAAAAATCATGTCACTGGAAGAAATAGCTCAAAGAGAGAAAGAAAAAGCTAGAGAAGTAAAAAAGAGATTAATGGAGATACCTCATTATGACCCTAATGCAGAACCGGTAGTTGATATTAACGGTATTAAAAATCTATTGCCCCATCGTCCTCCTTTCTTGATGGTAGACAGAATTATAGGTTTGGAAAGCGATTCAATAGTTGGAATAAAAACCATTGGAGTCAATGAATTTTACTTTATGGGACATTTCCCGGGAGAACCTGTTATGCCCGGCGTTTTATTGATAGAGGCAATGGCTCAGGTTGGCGGCATCTTGGTTCTTAAGAATATAGATGAACCTCAGAAATATTCAACATATTTTGCAAAGGTTAACAACTTTAAGTTTAAGAAGAAAGTTGTTCCAGGTGACGTTGTTGTCTTCAAACTTATTATTACTCAACCTCTTGAACATGCGCTTGTTTGTATGAGCGGGAAAGCTTGGGTTGGAGATAGCGTTGCATGTGAGGGTGATATGGTGGCTCAGGTTATAAAGAATAGATAATACAGAATTAACTGTAGAGAATAAAAAAAAAATCATGGAGAACGCTTTTGTACATCCAAATGCCAAAATTGGTAAAAATGTGGTTATCAGTCCTTTTAGCATGATTGCAGAACATGTGGAAATTGGGGACGGAACATGGATTGGCCCGTATGTTACTATTAATGACTTTGTGAAGATTGGCAAAAATTGCAAAATCTTTAACGGAGCGGTGATTGGAGCTCTTCCTCAGGATTTGAAATTTCAGGGGGAAGAGTCTTATGTGGAAATTGGCAATAATGTGATGATCAGAGAGTTCTGTACTGTCAGCCGCGGTACTGCAGCCAGCGGAAAATTAAAGACCGCAATCGGGGATAATACTTTTCTTATGGCCTATGTTCATGTTGCTCATGATTGTAGAGTTGGAAGTCATGTTATTCTGGTCAGTTATGTTGGCCTTGCGGGAGAGACGGACATTGATGATTGGGCCATCATAGGCGGTGCGTCCGCTGCCCATCAATTCTCAAAAATTGGTGCGCACTCTATGTTATCAGGCGGTTCTATGGTTGGAAAAGATGTGCCTCCTTATGCAATGGCTGGAAAAAGACCGTTGTCTTTTTGCGGAATTAACATTGTAGGCCTTAAGAGAAGAGGCTTTACCATGGAGCAGATAGAAAGGATTAGAGATATATACAGAGTTATATATCAGGGAGGTATGAATGTCTCAGCGGCATGCAGAAAAGTGGAGGAAACTTTCCCGGAGTCAGATGAAAAGAGAACAATTCTAGATTTTATTGCCGCGTCCAAGAGAGGCATAATCAAGTATGATCCAAAGCTTGCCCCGGAAGAGTAAGCTTGATAATTTCCCAGGCATTCTGTTTCCTGATAAGAATTAGATGGAATTCAATGAATTATACAGGCGATGTTGTGTTTTGAGTACGGCATATCTTCCGCCGGTTGAGTATTTTGCGGCAATAGCAAATTGCGGTTCATCCGTATTAAAGGCAGATTCATCTCCTAATTCATCTGTGAAATCATCAGCAAATCAGATATTCATTGAGGCTTGTGAAATTTTTCAGAAGCAGTCATACAGGAGCCGTTGCTACATATACAGCGCAAACGGCCCTCTTGTTTTAAATGTTCCTGTAAGGCGAGGAGGTCCGGATTTTACCCACAAGCTCCCAATTAGAGAGATAGAAATTGATTATGATGAAGCCTGGATCCCGTTGCATAAGAAGGCTTTAGAGGCTGCCTACATGAATTCTCCCTTCTTTGAATTCTATAAAGATGATCTTTTTAAAATACTGGACCGCAAGGAGAAATATCTTTTTGACTTGAATGGCAGGCTCTTGGAGTATTTGCTGCAAATGACGGGTATTAAGGCAGATATTAAGTTCACGACAGATTATTTTGCAGATTATGCAAATGAATCTGCCGAAGGTATTGACGTAAATATTCCGACATCTGTCACCGCGGATTTCCGTAATTCAATTCATCCGAAAAGCAAGCAGCCGTCTTTGTTAAAACGGCTGGGCATTGAAAAATATTATTGGCAAGTATTCTCTGATAGACAGGGCTTTATACCCAATCTCTCTATTGTGGATTTGTTGTTTAATGAGGGGCCGAACTCAATCACTTACTTGCTAAAATAAAAAAGGCGGAATCACTTCCGCCTTTTGTTTAATTATCCGTCGAGATTAAAATCTATAGCCAAAAGTGAAAAGCAATTTCCATACGGTTGTTTTGAAAGGCTCAGATGCCTTATTTCCAACGTAGCTGGCAACCAAGTCCCCTGCATCGTAAATAGTTGTAGTCTTCTTCATATACTGCATGTATGCAACATCTGCAAAGAATCCGCTCGGGTCATTGTAACCGAAACCAAGTGAACCAACGTAATTATCTATGTCTAAATCCTTTATTCCGCTATTGGAATACTGAAAACCGGCTCTTGCAGAGAAGTTTTGCGCCGGATTTATTTCTACGCCCGCTCTAATAACATCTGCATGTTTGTAGTAATTGTCCATTGCATCATTTATGTATCTGAAGGAATCTGAGCCTCCGTTGCCGCCTCTTTCATGCATTCTCATTTGTGAATAATCTGTTCCCTCATAATCCAGAGAGAACGCTCCCATCGGAAGAGTCAATGCAATACCAAAATTGTACTTGAAAGGAGTTGTGACTTTGTAATCAAACGATCCTTCAGGGGTTCCTAAATTTGCGCTGTAACCTCCTGTAAATGAGGAGGCCATATCCCAATAATATTTATCCGTCAAGTAATACCAAGTTGGTGTGGAAACCGCTGCTCCAATTCTCAGAAAATTAGTTGGCGTGTAAATGAAACCAAACTTCATGTTGATTCCGCTTCCGGATGTTGTCTGGTGATAGTACTGTCCAAATTCGCTAAAACCGGAGCTAAAAACACCGTTAGCCTTCTCCGAATAATTCTCTTCAACCTTATTCCAAACATTCATCATTCCAACGTTGACTCCCATGTAGAACTTGTTGCTGAAATTAAATCCAAAGTTCAGGTCCGTTTCCGAATTGCTTCCAAAAGTTTTCTTCTTATAGTACTGATTAGTAGAGCCATAGGCATTGCCGTTCAATGTTGTTGGTATAAAAGAAGTTGGAGCGCCTTTTACCGTATCCATCAAAGATGTGTTCCATGCGAGAATTGACGGCCACATGGACGGAGAAAAGTTATAGTACGGATCTTGGTTGTCATTTATGTCCATGTTATAACCGCTGGATCCCTTTGAGTAATCTGCAACCGCTCCAAGGTAACTTGATCCGCTGTTTGTTCCTCTTGCGCTCAACGTACTGTTAAAGTTGTTTACTTTATTGTATACCAAGCCAAAATCCCAGCTGACAAGACCATAATTTTTGCGGCCGGTATTGATGTTTGCAATACCTCCGATGTTTGCAATTCCAAAGGTGGTCTTGCTCTCTTTTGTTGAATTTCCAAGAAAATGAGATTCAATGGAAATAGTTGAGAATGCGGGGGTAAAAGTTACCTCATTGTATTTGTAAACACCAGAGGACGCAGGGTTTATTCCAATAGCTCCAAGGTCTCCTCCAAGAGCGGTAAACGCGTTGCCCATGGAGACACTCCTTGCTGTCCCTTCCGGGTTCCACTTAGAAAGTGTGTACGCTGTATAGTCATTCTGTGCAAAAGCACTTACTGAAGCCAGGCACAAAGTAGTGCACGCAAACAGTCTAAAAATTTTTCTCATCACTTATCTTTTTAATATAACCTATTTCTAACTAACTGTAATCTACAATAATCCCGACAGAAAACTGTCGGGATTAAAAATATTAAACCTCTGATTTATCTTCTGGTAGAAGAGCCTCCTGAGTGACCGCCGCCACTGTAACCGCCTCCGCTTGAATGGTTTCCGCCCCCTGAACTAGAACTGCCGGAGTATGAAGGGCTGGATGATCTGCTGCCAGAATAGGTGCTTCCGCTATTTGAATATGAACCGCTGCTTCTGTAAGAAGAGCCTGTATTTGAATTTCTGCTAGAACTACCGAATACGTTCCTGGATGGAGTTGTCCGGTAATTATCGCTGTTTTGGTTAGAGTTTTGCTGAGGCTGTCTGTACATAGAGTTGCCGCTTCTGTTGCCTCCATAAGCTCCTGTACCTCTGATATTTCCTCCTCTGTTATTGTAACCGCTGTTTGCCGCACCGTTGCTGTAAACTGCTCCGTTGTTTGAAACAGTACCGTTTCTATAAGTTGAACCGTTGTTTTCATTATTGCTGCGGTTTCCGCCGTAAACGCCAACATTCCCGTTTCTTGTCCCGTTAAAGTTTCCGTTAGCATTCCCGTTCCTGTTTCCACCGTAAGTCCCTGTACCTCTGTAGGATGAACCGTTTCTGTTGCCTGTAGTCATAACACCACCGTTATTGCCTCTTATAACCCCCATTGTAGGGTCCTTTCTATAGGCACTGCCGATAGATCTGTTGCCGTCTGCATTATCTCCATAAGCTCCTACTCCTCTGCCGCTTCTGTTTCCGTAATATTCATTAACACCATCTCTTCTGGCATAGTAGCGTTCATTCCAGCCTCTTGATCCGGGACCCCAGTCACCCTGGCCGTAACCGTATCCCCAGCCGCGGCCGTAGCCATAATACCAAGGATCCCATCCCCAACCGAAGCCTCCCCAGCCCCAGTCAAAGCCCCAGCCATAGCCGTAATACCAAGGATCCCATCCCCATCCCCAACTTGGAGACCATGAGTAATACATGCCCCACCAAGGGTTGTACCAGCCAACGCCCCACGTAATTCCATAAGGCCTGTACCAGCCGTAGTTATAAACCCAGAAAGGATTGTAATAATTGTAATCCCAAGGGTCATCATACTGAATGTTGACCGTATATGAAGGGCTGTCAAATTTTCTTAAACGCTCTTCATAACTCTCAGTACTGTCCACAATTGCATAATCAACATTGGGATCATAATTGATATTTACTACGTTAGTATCTCCAACGTAAATTGTATCAACTGTCTTGGAGTTGTTTCCTGCGCCAAATATATTTCTTGTCTTGGATGAGTTCAGAGCATAGTTTGTTCTGCTCTGCAATCCCTTAACATCCGTATTTTCTGATTTCTCAGAAGTAGTTGTGTAAGTTTGGTTTGCAGCACCGAGCTCACCAGAATAGTAGATGCTGTTCTTGTAGCCTCCGTTATTGTTTGCAGTGTAGCTGCTTGTTCCGCATGAAGCTAGTGCCAGAACTCCAACGGCCATTAATAGTAATGCATTGTTTTTCATATTACCTCCTGCGTTAAATAAATTTTGTATTTTTGTGCCGTAATTACTAGCAAAGGTATCAAAAATTATTCCAAACTTTTATTATAGGCATGGCAAAACAGATTACATCTAGGAGTGAGAATTATTCCCAATGGTACAACGATTTGGTTGTAAAAGCAGATTTGGCTGAAAATTCAGCAGTTAGAGGATGTATGGTTATAAAACCGTACGGTTACGCCATCTGGGAGAAGATGCAGGCTAACATGGATAAGATGTTCAAGGACACAGGGCACCAAAACGCGTATTTTCCGCTTTTTATTCCTAAATCATTCTTAAGCAAGGAGGCTGAACACGTAGCCGGCTTTGCAAAAGAGTGCGCGGTTGTAACTCATCACAGGCTTATGGCTAATCCCGACGGGCCCGGAGTTGTTGTGGATCCAACGGCAAAACTGGAGGAGGAACTCGTTGTCAGACCAACCTCAGAAACAATCATTTGGAGTACATACAAAAATTGGATAAATTCTTGGAGAGATCTGCCTATTCTTGTTAATCAATGGGCAAATGTTGTCAGATGGGAGATGAGAACAAGGTTGTTTTTGCGTACCACAGAGTTCTTGTGGCAAGAGGGGCATACGGCGCACGCAACAAAGGAAGAAGCTATCGCTGAGGCAACTAGGATGGTTCATGTTTATGCGGATTTTGCAAGAAATATTATGGCAATGCCGGTTGTTGTAGGACATAAATCTGAAAGTGAGAGGTTTGCAGGGGCATTGGATACATTGTGCATAGAGGCCATGATGCAAGACGGAAAGGCTTTGCAGGCCGGCACATCACATTTCCTTGGCCAGAATTTTGCAAAGGCGTTTGATGTTAAGTATGCAAATAAGGAGGGCCAGCTGGAGTATGTTTGGGCTACATCTTGGGGAAGTTCTACACGTCTGATGGGGGCATTGGTCATGACTCACGGAGATGACAGCGGATTAGTATTGCCCCCTAAATTGGCTCCTATACAGGTAGTTATGGTTCCAATTTTCAACAATGAAGAACAACTGCAGAAGGTGCTTGCAAAAATGAAGGGGTTAAAAGAACAGTTCGTTAAACTTGGCATCAGCGTGAAAATAGATGACAGAGATAATGTCCGCAGCGGTTTTAAATTCTCTGAATGGGAACTAAAAGGCGTGCCGGTGAGATTGGCAATAGGTCCAAGAGATTTGGAGAATGAAACTGTTGAGGTAGCGCGCAGAGACACCCTTACAAAAGAGAGTTTGCCTATGATGAACGTAGTTGAAAGAGTAAAGAATCTGATGGATGAAATCCAGAAGAATGTTTATGATAAAGCATTGGCTAACAGGGAGAGTAAAATCTATAAGATAGATACCTGGGATGAGTTTAAGGAACAGATAGAGAAAGGCGGATTCCTGCTTTGCCACTGGGACGGAACAAAAGAGACTGAGGCTAAGATCCAAGAGGAGACAAGGGCAACTATCAGGTGCATCCCCGTGGATTCTTATGTCATCAAAGAGGAGGGCAAGTGCGTATACAGCGGCAAACCTTCTCACCAAAGAGTGATTTTTGCAAGAGCATACTAATAAAGCGCGCAAAATAGTTAAGTGGAGTTAAAAGCAATATTTATTAATAAACAGAGATTTATAACTAAATAATAAAAATAAACATGGATAATCCTTTACCTGCAAGGGAGCAAATAATTAACGGTTTAATAACAAAGTCGAATATAAAATCCACGGTGTTTGACACCGTTCTGGAGGTCTTTAATCATCTTAAAGAATTGCTGGGAGAGATAAGCAATGACCTCAATGATGCTTTGGATGAAAAAAAGGAAAAAGAGGAAAAGACTCTGAGCAAGAGAGTAAAACTGGGTTATAGCGACCGAGGAAAATTTGAAGCAGAGCTTAGGTTTGCGGATGACATTTTAGTATTTAGCATGCATCAGGATGTATTCCAGTTTGACCGTTCTCATGCAATTTGGAAAAATCCATACACAAAGAGCAATCCGTTTAATTCCTATTGCGGTATAATAAATGTTTACAACTTCTTATATGATTCTATCAAGTACGATAGAGATGATGACCTCGGTTATCTTGTAGCAAGAATTTTTGTAAACAAAGAAAAAGCGTTTTTTGTTGAGGGCAAGAGGCAACTGCGCAGAAGAATCAGTGATTTTGGCAAAGTGACTCTGGATAATAAAGAACTTACTGATTTTGTAGAAAGTGCAATGTTATATTCAATGTCATTTGACCTGCTTGTTCCACCGTTTGACCTTGTAAAAATGTCTAGTGTAGAGCAGATTAACGCAAAAATTGAAAATGCAAAAATGAAGACAGGAAAGCGCATGGGCTTTGAATATAGGTCTGACGATGTTCTTGACAGCGATGACAAATAGCGTGCTGTTTTTTTATAGTTCACGATAGAGAATGAAGCTAAGTCGTTATATAATTTTTTGTCTTACACTCATTATTCTTTTCCCATTTTCCGCCAACGCTCAGAATAACAAAGGCAAGGAGAAAAAAAGGGAAAAGCCCGGCGGCGTACAGCTGGATTTTTTTGGGGATACAATAAAGAGAAAAGATACAATCAAATTTGTTCCAAGCGGCCTTAATAAAGAACAGGAATTGTGCAGGGTTATTGGTGCCAAGTATCCTGTCCCGGTTATTAATTATGAACCCGTCAAGCCTCCAAAATTCTGGATAACAGGAGTTTTAGATGAAATAGGTTTTTCTCAAGTGTCACTTACTAATTGGGCAGCCGGAGGTTCAGGTTCTCTTGCTTTGAACGCCTATGTTAACGCAATGGCCAATTATGAAAAGGGGAAAATGTACTGGGAGAACAGGATGCAGATGGAATACGGCTTTGTTAAATCATTTGATTTGGGCTACAGAAAATCAGGTGATAAAATTAGATTGGAAAGCAAATGGGGCTATCAGGCATACAGAAAATTATATTTTTCCGCAGCCGTAAACTTTTTATCTCAGTTTAGCCCCGGCTTTGAGTATAATTCACAAAATGTTGGAAAAAAAGTTTCCAAGTTTCTTGCTCCTGCTTATTTGACTTTCGGAATCGGCATGGATTATAAGCCCGGTGCAGGAAAGATTTTCTCATTAAACATTTCTCCTGTGACAGCAAGTGTGGTAATTGTTAATGCAGACAGTCTTATACGTGTCAAATATGGCAATGATTATGATAAATTGTTTAAGTGGGAGCTAGGAGCCCAGCTAAAAGCCACTCTTCAAAAGGAACTTTTGAAAGATTTTAAAGTTGCGACGCAGCTCACTTTTTTCTCTGATTATATGGGTAAACTGCAGAACATAAAAGTCAACTGGGATGTCCAGTTGGATTATGCATTTAACAAGTATTTAAAAGCATCTTTTAGGACAAACATGATATATGATGACAATATCTTAATTGCCAACAAAATCGGTCATGAATGCCCGCGGTTGCAGTTCAAGGAGGTCTTTAGCCTCAACTTTTCCTATACAATCGGTTCGTTTAAAAAATAAATTAAGTACATTTGCACCCTAACTGGGTGGTTTTTATGCCGGTAGGGCTTGAATTTTTAACTGCTGCATTATGAAAAAAGCGGATGAAAATTTGTGGCGGTTCAATAAAAAGTTCCGTTACGATTTTTGGAAACACTTTGAGACTTTCTCTGTACAGGAGTCTGAAAGTATTCTAGTTGCCGTCAGCGGTGGTGTAGATTCTATGTGCCTTTTAAATCTTCTTTATGATTTATCATTCCTAAGAGATTCTCCGGAATATCCCAACTTTAATCTTGCAATCGCTCATGTGAATTTTTCTCTGAGAGGTAAGGATAGCGATGCCGATGAGGCGCTTGTTAGAGCTTGGTCAAGAGAGCATCTTGTAAAATTATATGTCAAGAAGTTTGATACCATGTATTATGCAAAGAGGCACTCTCTTTCAATAGAGATGGCTGCAAGAGATTTGCGTTATAAGTGGTTTTACAAATTGATGACAGAGCACAAGTATAATTACCTTGCGGTTGCTCACAATGCAAATGATAATGCAGAGACATTGTTGCTTAACTTGGTTAGAGGGACCGGCATAAAGGGTTTGCAGGGTATCAGAGAGAAAAGAGACGTCTTCCGAGATGATTACACGTTCGGGTACAGTATAATAAGACCTCTTATGATTTTCCAGCGTTCTGAAATAGAGGAATATGTTCAGAAAAACGGCATAAAATATAGAACGGATAAAACAAACCGATTGAGTGAGTTTGCACGCAACAGAATTCGTAATGAAGTAATGCCTCATTTGGAGAAGATAAATCCTGCCGTAATAAAGATTCTCAATAGAGATATCAAATATTTTACAATGACATGTGGTATTGTAAATGAGATGGCCCGCAAGAAAATGAAAGAGTTGTGCGTTAATGCCGAGGAAGTAGGAGGACCCGATTATCTTGGGTTTAGGAAGGAATATATGGTTACGGCGATCTCTGTGGAAACATTAAAAGATGAGAGATATCACAAGTATTGGATGTATGAAATTCTTCAGAATTACGGGTTTAACATTACACAAATAGACGATATTTTAATATTGCTGGATGCCATGATTGAAAAGGAGCACAGCAGATTTGTAAAGAAGGATGAACTGGATTCAGGTGAGATGTTGAGCGATGGCTGTACCAGGGGAGCAAAGAATGGTATTAGTACAAAAATCTTTGAATCAAGTGATTATATGCTCGCTGCAGAAAGAGGTTATTTAAAAATTTACTACAAGAGCGTAAAAGACAATATTCCCGACAGAAAATTGGAGAAATTCTCAGACTTCTATGAATTTACATATGGAAGACTCACGGTCCATTTGAGAATTGCAGACAATAATGCAGGAATACCTCAGAGCGAAAAAGGTCTGCTGCTGGATGCGGATAAAGTCCCTGTTCCTTTGGTGTGCAGGAAGTTAAAAGAGGGAGATAAATTTTCGCCTTATGGACTTCACGGTACAAAGGGAGTGGCTGATTATTTGAACGGCAAAAAAATTGACACGCTTTTCAAATGCGTTGTACCAATAATTGCATCCGGCAGTAAGATAGTTTGCCTGCCGGGCCTTGAGATAGATGACCGTTACAAAGTTACTCCTCAGACCAAGAAGGTTCTGATAGTCGATGTGATATAACAACCTGAGCTTGAACAAATAAGAAAGCCGAAGCATTGCTCCGGCTTTTCTTTTAATTCCCAGACCGGTATATGTTAATACGTGAACTCATAAACATAGGGCATGCGGGCATAGGTCTTAACACCTTTGAACTTTGTAAGGCTTTTATAAGCTTTCTTTATAAGTGCCTCAGGATCAGTTAGAACTTTTGACGCCTCATCGCCATCCCCTAAGTTGTTGAACTTGGCCAGCAAATTTTCTTCCAGACTCTTGACAGATGGATAATCAACTGTTTTGTAGCTGGAAAGTTTAGCGTACTTAGCTGCAAATGCAACTGCATCATCAAGTCCGCCAATGTAATCCGCAAGATTTTTCTGTACGCCGTCAACCCCCGTCCAAACTCTGCCCTGTCCAATAGAATCTACATAGGCAACGGGAAGTTTTCTTCCGTCCGCTGCTATACGTGTGAACTGTGAATAGATCTTCTCTACAAATTGCTGCATATAGGCCTGCTCCTCCGGTTTAAGCGGGGAAACCCCGGTGCCCATTGTTGAGTGAGCGTTCGTTCCAATTGACACGGTATTAATATTCAAATGTTCTTTAAGACCTTTGCCGTAATTAAATGATAATGAGAAAACCCCAATGGAACCCGTAAGGGTCGTGGCGTCTGTGAAGATCTTATCGCTCTGTGCGGAAATCCAATACCCTCCGCTTGCCGCATAATCTCCGTAACTGCAGATTATAGGTTTTTCTTTTCTAAGGAGTTGCAACTCTTCCCTTATAATCTCCGCAGCCTGAGCATCGCCTCCCGGAGAGTTAACCCTAAACACAACGGCTTTAATAGATTTATCCCTGCTTATTTTTTTTATTACAGGGCATAACTCTTTAACAGTTATTCCCTCTTTTCCATCCATTGTGATTTCACCCTCTGCATAAAGAATTGCTATCTTGTCTTTAGCCTTTGCATCAGATTTTACTTTTGCTTCCGCATAGTCCGCAAGTGAGACAAATTTTAAATTCTTATCATTCTTGACGCCAAACAAATTACAAAGTTTTTGGATCATGGCAGTATTTGTTATTGAGCTGTCAGCCAGTTTATTGGCAACCATAGATTCAGCATCCCATATCTTAAGATTATTGACCGCGTCATTAAAAACTTCCGGTGTAATGGACCTGCTTTTGCATATAGCCTTTACCCATGTATTCCATATGGAATTCAGCATGACCAAATTCTGTTCTTTGTTCTCCGGACTAATGTCATTTCTGATGTATTGTTCTGCGGCAGCTTTAAATTTGCCGTGTCTAATAAGTTCAACTTGCACTCCCAATTTGTCCAGCAAATCTTTGAAAAACATCATGTTAGTTCCAAGTCCCATAATTTGAGCCATGCCGTCTTTATTCATGTAAATTTTGTCAGCTACCGATGCCATGTAATAACCGCCTTGTGAATAATTCACTCCGTATGCAATTATTGCCTTGCCGCTGTTATGGAAATTTGAAAGGGCTTTTCTTACTTCTTCCAGATTTGATATGCCGTAATTAGGTGAGTCACACCCTGTTAAATAGATAAACTTAATAGCCGGGTCATCCGCTGCCTGCTTAATTGCGCGGACGGCATCATAAACTCCTAATGTACTTTCATTAGAGATTTTGAATTGGAGCGCTGCAGGATTAAATCCGGCAAACGGGTCATTTTTAGTCCTTTCTCCAACTTGCTTTGATAAATCTATTTTAAGGATGGCAGATGATGGAACAGATGGTTCGCTCTTTTGGGAAAGCGCAGCAATAGAGCCAATCATTGCAATGACCAAAAGCCAGCAAATAAACAAGGCAGCCAGCGTACCACACAATGCTGCCAAGAAAGTTTTCCAAAAATTATTCATAAGGTCCTCTTTTGTTTTGAGTCGTAAAATTAGAAAATAAAATTGTAAATCAGACTTGGTAATAGTATTTTTGCTGCAATATGAAAAGATTATTTGTGTTCATTTTTGCCCTGTTTATGGGATGCCATGTATCTGCGCAAGGATACATCAGGATAAATTATGCAGGTTATCTACCACAGTCAAAGAAAGTAGCCGTATATATGCTTGCAGATACATCTGTAAAGGCTGTGCAAAATGCTGCACAACACTCTGCTCCTGTAAGACTTGCAGAAGCGCAATTTGATGCCGTTAAATTTGCCGATATAAATTCTGCAGGTAATTCAAGGTCCAAAAGCGGTTTCTCAATTCAAAAGACGGATGCATCAGATACAACTGACAACAGATTTTTTGTGTTTAATGCAACTACGGATTCATTGGTCTTTATTGGAAATGCCAAAAAATGTGACCCGTCTAAATGGGCTCTAAAGGAGGCATATAGGTTAGATTTTTCTAAACTTGAACTGTCGGGAGGATATTATATTATTTTCAAAGCGATTAAATCTCCTAATTTTAAGATAGATGCAAACTCTTTTGACGGTCTTGCAGATTTTCTGCTGTATTATATGAGGCAGCAGCAATGCGGTTATAATCCTTTTGTTGATACTCTTTGTCATCAAAAAGATGCTTACATAGTCGATCATCCTACGCGCAATGGTGAAATGATAGATGTTAGGGGAGGATGGCATGATGCGTCTGATTATTTGCAATATCAAACAACTTCAGCCACAGCTACTTATGATATGATGTTTGCCTATAATAACATTGAGGACAAGTCCGTATTTAAAGACAATTTTGATGCAATGGGCAAGGCCGGAGCAAACGGAATTCCGGATATTTTAGATCAGGCAAAGTGGGGGCTGGACTGGCTGAACAAGATGAATCCGGAAGACAAAATAATGTTTAACCAAGTTGCAGATGACAGGGATCATATTGGTTTTAAACCTCCTCAATATGATATGGCTGATTATGGATGGGGGCCCGGCAATGGCAGACCTGTTTACTTTTTGACCGGCAAACCGCAGGGACTTGGCAAATATGGCAAGAACAGAACTACCGGAGTGGCCTCCGCTGCAGGTAAGTTTGCATCCTCATTTTCTCTCGGTGCACAGACATTTAAAAAGATAGATCCAAAGTTTTCAAAACTAATTCAGAAGAAGGCGGACCAGGCTTACAGTTATGCAAAGGAATTCCCCGGCAACACTCAGACAGCTTGCTATGTTTCCAGATATTTCTATGAAGAGGACACGTGGGTGGATGATGTTGAACTTGCCGCGGCAACGATTTTCTCTACTTCAAAAATTCCGACTTTGGAGAAAGAGGCTGATTATTATGGACAGCTGGAGCCAGTGTCGCCTTGGATGGAACTCGGCAGAGGGCGCCATTATCAGTATTATCCGTTTATTAATCTTGGGCATTATATTCTTGCAAAAGAGGGAGATGCAGAGATCTCTGCAAAGTATAAGGAATTTATGAGAGAGGGTCTGGAGGATTTAAGAAACCGTGCGGGGAATGAACCTTTTATGAATGGAGTGCCGTATTTGTGGTGTTCAAATAATCTTGTTTCTGCAGCCGTTACTCAGGCGGAACTTTACAGAAAGTGTACTGAGGATACAACTTATTCAGAGATGGAGGCGGCATTGAGAGATTGGCTATTAGGATGTAATCCATGGGGGACATCTATGATAATCGGGTATCCGCGCGGGGGAGTTTATCCTACACAGCCACACTCTGCATTTACGGTTGTGCACAGGGAAATTTCCGGCGGACTTGTAGACGGTCCCGTTTATTACGGAATTTTTAAGAGCCGTGCCGGAATGGGCATGAGAAAACCTGATCAGACTCCTGACATTAACAAGGGAGCTGCTGTATATCACAATGACATAGGTGATTATGCAACAAATGAACCGACAATGGATGGCACAGCCGGGCTTACATATTATTTTGCATCTCTTGAGCAAGAAGGAAACAGGCAAAAAAATCTTGGTAGCGGAGTGGATGCAAAATTGGTTAGAGATCATGAAGGTGCAATTGTAAGGGTTGACACTGCGGCTAGAAATATTTATTTGATTTTTTCCGCGGACTCAATGTTTAACGGAGGAGAAAAAATAGTTGAAACATTAAAGAAAGAGAGAATACATGCCTCTTTCTTCTTTACAGGTAATTCTCTTAGAATGCCCGAGCATAAGGAGATTATAGAGAAGATAATAAGCATGGGAAATTACGTCGGCGGACATTCCGACAAACACGTTTTGTATGCTCCGTGGGGTAAAAGAGATTCTTTAATTGTTACGCGCGACAGTATTGTTAAAGACATAAGGCAGAATGCTGCGGAACTTGCAAAATTCGGCATAGCGCAGAAAGACTCAAAATGGTTTTTGTCACCTTATGAATATTATAATAAAGAGACGGTAAATATCTTGGAGAGAGCAGGTTATAAAACCATCAATTATACGCCGGGAACGTCAACGCCTGCGGATTATACAATACCTTCCATGAAGGAGTATAAGACTGCGCAATATTTGATTGACAAATTGTTCTCTTATGAGAATAAGAATACATTAAACGGGGCTATAATTTTAATACATCCCGGGATTGAGGCAACTCGACCTGAAGGACAAAGATTGTATAACAGACTAAGGGAAATTGTTGATTACCTTAAAGGTAAGGGGTATTCCTTTAAGTCTTTTAAAGATTTACAGTAGAATGTTCAGGATAATAAAAAAAGAAGAACTCACTCCGCTTGTTTATCTGATGGAGTTAAAGGCAGACAGAATAGCAAGTTCAGCAATGCCCGGTCAGTTTTTGATTGTCAGACCTTCAGAGAACGGTGAGAGAATACCCCTGACCATATGTGATTACAATAGAGGGAAGGGGAGTGTCACAATAGTTACTCAAATTGTCGGAGTTTCTTCAGATAAAATCTGTAAATTGGCTGTTGGTGACAGCTTTACAGATGTGGTTGGTCCACTCGGACGGCCCTCTGCTTTTGTGAAACTGACAGATGAAGAGATTAAAAAATTAAGTTATGTTTTTGTGGCCGGAGGTGTTGGCGCCGCACCGGTTTATCCGCAGGCAAAATACCTTCATGAGAGAGGCGCTAAAGTTGATGTGATTCTAGGGGCCCGCAATAAAAATTTACTGGTGATGGAGGAAGAGATGAAGAAGGTTTGCGACAATCTTTATATCTGCACGGATGACGGCTCCAAAGGTGAAAAAGGTGTTGTAACCGTGATACTTGAGAGATTATTGTCGGGAGGAAAACAGTATAGTATGGGAGTTGCAATAGGTCCTATGATTATGATGAAGTTTGTCACTATTTCTGCAAAAAAATTTCGACTGCCTCTTACCGTAAGTCTTAATACTCAAATGGTTGACGGCACAGGTATGTGCGGGGCATGCAGAGTGAGCGTTGGAGGAAAAACAAAATTTGCCTGTGTGGACGGTCCTGAATTCAATGCATACGATGTTGATTTTGAAGAGGCTATGAGGAGACAGACAATATATCGTCCTCAGGAGTTGGAGGCTGATAGAGAGGCGGGATTAGAGTTTGGAGTTAAAAAATAACGTAGATCTTGATTTTGAAAGTTATGAGCAATAAGATACCGAGAGTTCCTGTGAGAGAACAGAATCCGAAAATAAGGATAACAAATTTTAATGAAGTAAGTTACGGTTACAGTCTTTATGAAGCTGTGCTTGAAGCCTCTCGTTGTCTGAATTGCAAGGAGCCAAGGTGTATGAAGTCCTGTCCGGTTTCAATAAAAATTCCGGCATTTATTAATCAGGTATTGCAAAAGAATTTTACCGAGGCTTATAAAATCATCTCTCAAGATAGTTTATTACCAGCTGTTTGCGGCAGAGTATGTCCTCAAGAAGCTCAATGTGAAGGTTCATGTATCCTTGGTACAAAAGGAGAACCTGTCGCGATAGGAAAATTGGAAAGATTTGTTGCCGACTGGAGCAGGGAGAATAGCGTTAAGTTTACAAGCAAGGCTACTTTAAACGGAATAAAAGTTGCCGTAATTGGAAGCGGACCAAGCGGACTTACGTGTGCAACCGATCTTGCAAAAATTGGCTATTCCGTTACAATTTTTGAGAGCCTTCACAAGGCGGGCGGAGTGTTGATTTACGGTATTCCGGAATTCAGACTTCCAAAACAGGATGTGGTGGAGAAAGAGTTGGAAAATGTTAAAAGTCTGGGGATTAAGATAGAAACTAACGTGATTGTCGGAAGAACTGTGACAATAGATGAACTGATGAGCAATGAGGGATTTAAAGCGATTTTTGTCGGCATCGGCGCTGGACTTCCAAAATTTATGGGAGTACCCGGTGAAAATCTTAACGGTGTATTTTCTGCCAATGAATTTTTAACAAGAAATAATTTAATGCGGGCGTTTGACCCCGATTCAGATACTCCGATTTATAAGGGACGTCATGTTTGCGTAGTAGGTGGAGGAAATGTTGCAATAGATTCAGCCAGAACAGCTTTGCGACTTGGCTCTAAGGTCACGATAGTTTACAGACGCTCAGAAAAAGAATTGCCTGCGCGTTTGGAGGAAGTGCAACACGCAAAAGAAGAAGGCATAGATTTCCAATTTTTGTCGGAGCCTGTGCAGTTGCTTGGAAATGAGCAAGGATGGGTAAACGGAGTGAGGTGTGTTCAGATTAAATTGGGTGAACCGGATGAAAGCGGAAGACGTTCTCCAGTTCCTGTAGAAAACTCTGAATTTATGATTGATACAGATGCCGTCATTGTCGCGCTTGGTACAAGAACAAATTCCATTGTTGCTTCAACAACACCGGGGCTTGTAACAGATTCAAGAGGCCGGATAGTTGTAGATGAAAATGGAGCAACAAAGAGAGATGGCATTTTTGCCGGCGGAGATATTGTGACAGGTTCGGCAACCGTTATTCTTGCAATGGGGGAGGGGAGAAAAGCGGCAAAGGCTATTGATAATTATCTTAAAAACAAATAATTATATTATTTAATTAAATTTTTTTTGACTGAATTCATTTTTTTGGCATGAACAATATACAGAAACCCAGTATCCCAAAGGGGACAAGAGATTTTTCTCCATCAGAGATGGCGGGAAGAAATTACATTTTTGATACAGTAAAGAGTGTATTTAAAAAGTTTGGTTACAGGCCAATAGAGACTCCTTCAATGGAAAATCTCTCTACGCTTCTTGGGAAATACGGAGATGAGGGAGACAAACTTTTGTTTAAAGTTCTAAACAGCGGAGAGGCGTTTGCAGGCGTTATGTCTTCTGAATTGCAGAACAGCAATGCGCTATCGTTAAAAGTTTGCGAGAAAGGTCTGAGATATGACTTGACGGTTCCGTTTGCACGTTACGTTGTTCAGCATCAAAATGAAATTTCATTTCCATTTAAGAGATACCAAATCCAGCCGGTTTGGAGAGCGGATAGACCTCAAAAGGGCAGATACAGAGAGTTTTATCAATGTGATGTTGATGTGATAGGTAGCAAGTCTCTGTTAAATGAATTGGAACTTGTGCAAATTGCAGATGAAATTTTCAATAAGTTTGGCATCAATGTTTGCATTAAAATAAACAACAGAAAAATCTTGTGCGGCCTTGCGGAAGTAATTGGCTTCCCGGATAAGTTAGTTGACATAACCGTCGCGATAGATAAAATGGATAAGATTGGTTTGGAGGAGGTTGAAAATGAGCTGAAAGAGCGTGGCATAAATGAAAAAGGTATTGCCACTCTTGAGCCGGTTCTGATTTTACAGGGAAGTTCCGCAGAAAAAATTTCCGCAATCAAACAAGTGCTTGCATCATCGGCAACCGGTATGGAAGGTGTGGCAGAACTGGAAAAACTGTTTGATTTAATTTCCCACGCCGGTATTAATCAGCAAGTTGAAGTTGACTTGTCTTTAGCAAGAGGGCTAAATTATTACACAGGTGCAATATTTGAGGTAAAAGCAAAAGATTTTGAAATTGGCAGCATTTGCGGAGGTGGAAGATATGATAACCTGACGGGGATTTTTGGATTGCCTGATGTTTCAGGCGTCGGAATTTCATTTGGTGCGGACAGAATTTATGATGTGCTTGGCGGATTAAATAAATTTCCACAAGAAGTAATAGAGGGAACTAAAATATTATTCTCAAATATGGATGACGCCTCTGTAGAGTATTCAATCCCAATTGTTAAGATGCTCCGTGCAAAAGGAATAAACTGTGAAATTTATCCCGATAGGAGCAAACTGAAGAAGCAATTTGATTATGCAGACAAGAAAGGCATACCGTATTTTGCAATAATTGGAGAGACGGAAGTTGCCAATGGGACAGTCAACATTAAAAACCTTGCAAAGGGAGAACAGAAAACCATGTCAGTTTCTGAGATAGATGAAATCTTCTGATTTGTATATTGATAAATGGCTGTTATTTAACAGGTTATTCAATTATATCAAAATTTTCAAAGATTAAATTTGCTATTTAAAATAATTCAAATTACCTTTGCGGCACTTGAAAAAAACCGCGGGGTAGAGCAGTTGGTAGCTCGTCGGGCTCATAACCCGGAGGTCATAGGTCCGAGTCCTATCCCCGCTACTGTTCTTACTGATAATCAGTTAGTTATAATTTGCACTATAGAAGATGAAAAGGTTTCCCGAACAGGGAGGCCTTTTCGTTTATAAATAGTTAATATTCAAGAATTTTTTGTACATTTGCTGTAACGCTATATACTGTTTCCGATGAAGAAAAAAGTGTTGATAATAGATGATAAGGAGTCAATTGCAAAGGTTATTACATTCTATCTTTCTAAGGATTACGATTTTACCTATTTTGACAATCCTTTAAAAGCGATTGCATGGCTTCAGCAGGGATCAATTCCGGATCTAATCATCTGCGATATTCGTATGCCTGAGATGACAGGCGACAAATTTCTTTCCTATGTTAAGAAAAATGATCTTTTCAAAAGCATTCCGGTTATTATGCTTTCATCTGAGGATAGCACGGCCGAGAGAATCAAGCTTTTGGAGGACGGTGCAAGCGATTATATTGTGAAGCCTTTTAATCCGATGGAGATAAAAGTCAGGATTAAGAAAATTATATAATAGATTGACGTTCGTAGTTTACATAGGCGAGAGCAAAGACTATGCTGCGCATTTAAAGTTGGCGTTTCCTAAAATGGCTGTGTGTGAGAACTATGTACTTGCCGCCAAGTATATAAGACAGGAGTGGACGGAAAGTGAAAAGGGGGCAAATAATTCTGATACACCTTTTTTCATATTCTATGAGCAGACAACAATAAAATTAGATATTCCAAGAATAAAATTTCTCAGGGATAAATTTGCTTATGCCTATATAATCCTTATTACCAGCAAGATACAAGGTAAGTTTATTCAGGAGTATTTGCAGGCGGGCGTTAATGATACTTCATCACCAGATGTGGATATTGAACAGGCTCAGGGCAGCATTAATATTATTGCTCAAAATGCTTCGGTGATGCTTTCTAAAAGTGTTAAACCATTAAGTATTAAAGATATACATGCTTTTAGGCTGCCAATGTGGAAAAGATTTTTTGACGTTGTATTTTCTCTGGTTGCAATTCTTATTCTTTCTCCGCTTTTGCTTATAACCGCTGCCGCAATATGGATAGAAGACAGGGGTGCGGTGATTTACAAGTCCAAACGAGTAGGAAGTAATTATAAAGTTTTTGATTTCTACAAGTTTAGGAGCATGTACATGGATGCAGATAAGAGGCTTAAAGATTTGGATAACATAAATCAGTATGGAAGCAAGCAAGAGGTAAAGGGTGCCGCTATTGACTGTCAGGCCTTTGGCGATGATACAGTGTTTGATCCGGAGAAGATGTCAAATATGCTTATTTCTGATGACTGTGTAGTTCCTGAAAAAGAGTTCAATGCAGAAAAGAATAGAGAAAACGAGCATGCTTTTGTTAAAATAGAGAATGATCCGCGCGTAACAAAAGTGGGGAAAATAATAAGGAAGTTTAGCATAGATGAACTTCCTCAGTTAATTAATATTTTGAAGGGAGACATGTCAATAGTGGGCAACAGACCATTGCCGTTATACGAGGCAGAACTTTTGACTGCAGATGAATATGTAGATAGATTTTTTGCCCCTGCCGGCCTAACCGGTCTGTGGCAAGTGATGAAGAGAGGCAACGGAGGAGAAATGTCACCGGAAGAGAGAAAGCAGCTTGATATACAATATGCTCAAACATTTTCATTCTGGCTGGATGTGAAAATTATTTTTAAAACCTTCACTGCATTTGTCCAGAAAGATGATGTATAAGTTATAATTTAGCGCAAATTATACCTATTGTAAAAGAAAAAATGTATAATTGCGTGTATTAGTGTATCTTCATTTGTTTACAGAATAAAAATGCAAGAATTTATTCAAAAGAAAAATCTTTAAAAATGGGAAGAAAGATATTTGCAGTATTGCTTTTGCTTTCATTTGTTTGTGCCGGACTGCAGGCTCAGAATAACAAGGATTCAAAAAAAGATACAAGGGGTCGCTACAACAAAGAGGCGGGGCTCCTGAATCTTGCTTCTTTAAGAACCGTAACCGACAGCATCTCAAGATCACAGGTTGTACTGGATCTTACAAAAAAAGACGATGGTGTCGTATCTGTTGCTACAATACTTTCAACTTATACTCCATTCATACTTCCGTCTCTTGATGAACTATTCCAGAGAGTAAAAAATAATCCCAGTGTTCTTTACAGACAACATGAAGTAGATTACGCATGGAGAGATGTTGAGTCGGCAAGAAAGGATTGGCTTAAGTGGTTTCACGGCGATGCAGCATATTCATATGGCAAGTATAATTCTAATATGTATTATCAGCAGACTAATATCCCGACGGCTAATACTTACTCAAATCAGAATTCAAGCTACTATCTTTTAGGCGGAGGTGTTACAATTAATCTGTATGATGCTTTTAACCTAAACAATAAGATTAAACAGCAAAAGGACAGATATTATGCAACACAGTATCAATATGAGTCTGAGTATGAGCAGCTTTTGGAGAAAGTCAGTAAATCTTACTACATTATTTTGGGAAGTGTACCAATGTTGACTCACAGTATTCAGTGGGCTAAGCTTGCTGAAATGGCATATGCAGATGCAAAACTGGATTTTATTAATGGAAGAGCAGGTACAAATACTCTATTTGAGAGTGAGACGCAGTATTACCGTTCTACACAGGAACTTACGGCTATGATTAGAGATATTAATACGGAGGTTAAGTTTTTGGAACTTGTTACAAACTCTAAGATAATTCCGGATAACGGGGATAACACGGTTAATACGGGTGGACAATCATTGTCGACGGATAGTAATCCAGTACAAGTTCCATCTGATTCTTCCTCAGATAAAAAATCTAAGAGCAGCAAGAGGAACAGCAGAAGCAAAAAATAGACTGCCGACAACGACAATAAGAAATAATAAGTAATAATAAGTAGATAGTGAACTATTAAAAAAGATTATTATGAATGGAAATGCATTTGCTTATATATTAAGATCTCTATACAAGATTAGATATTGGGTTATTTGCGGTTCTCTGCTGGCTTTCTTTATAGGTGTGCTGCTAACGAGAGATATGAAGAAGGAATATGAGGTTAGTTCTTCAATATATACGGGGTTTGTTGCGGGTTTTTCTCTTGGAGATATAGGTGTGGGAGAAAAAGTTTCACATACAGTGGATTTTCAGCAGGTTAATAATTCTGTAGATAATTTGATAGGAATTCTTACGGCAAGATATACTCTGAAAAAGGTGTCAATGCGGCTTTTTATTCAAGATATGACATATGGCAATCCGTATAAGGATAATAATTATATTACGGCGGCTAATTTTAGATATGTGTATTCACAGACTCCTCAGGAAGTTAGGGATCTGATTGACAAGAGTTCAGAAGAAGTTTCCATGCAAAGATTGCTTGCTTATGAGAAAGCTTCTCCTGACAACTACGTGTACGGCTTGTTTAATTGGAATCACCCATTATACGGTTACAAGGCATTGTCCAGGGTCCAAGTGAATAGGATAGGTACGAGTGATATGATGGAACTCAAGTTTTCTTCTTCTGATCCCGGAGTTGCATATAACACCATTTTGTTCTTATACGATGAATTAATAAAGGAGTATAAGACATTAAGATTTGGGGAGGTTGATGATGTTATTGCATACTTCATGAGGGAACTAGAAATAGCTCAAAATAATCTTACAAATTCCGAGGATGCTCTGACTAGGTACAATGTTGCAAATAGGGTTGTCAACTATGACCGTCAAACTGAAGCCCTGACATCCCTGGACAAAGATCATCAGATGGATTACGAGAATGTTTTAAGGCAGTATTATGCGTCAAAAGCGGAGCTTGAAACATTGGATGAAAATATGCGCGGTTTTACGCAGGCTATGAAAAATAATTCTGAGTTCCTTAACAGAATGAATGATGTTATTCAAAAGTCCAAAGACATAGCATACCTGTCATACGGAGATGTGAAAAATGGTTCTGTTGACCAGAATAAGGTCCAAAATGCCAGAAGGGAATATAAAGTGGCTGAAGACAATCTTCTGGATCTTAAAAAATCGCTTCAAATTAAAAATTACACAAAAGAGGGAGTTGCTGCGCCCGATTTCATAGACAGATGGTTTAAGGCTCAAATTGATAATGCAAGAAGCGATGCGGAACTTAAGGTGATGGAGCAGAGATCCAAGTATATTGATAATATTTACGTGCATTTTTCTCCTATTGGAACAACGCTAAAGAGAAAAGAGAGAGAGATTAATTTTGAGGAACAGGTCTATCTGTCAGATTTAATGGGTTTAAACAATGCAAAACTTCGCAGGAAGAGTTTACAGGTTAGCTCATCTTCTCTTAAGATATTAAATCCGCCGGATTTCCCTATTTCTCCTCTACCTTCGAAACGCAAAATGATCCTGATCTTAACATTTCTCGGGTCGGCGGTATTCATAATAGCAATCATGTTGATACTTGAAATTTTAGATAGGTCTCTTAAGGATAAATTTAAGGCAGAATATATTACCAAGGGAGCGGTTCTTGCTGCCTTTCCCGCGAATTCTAAATTTAAATACAGGATGTATAACAGACAGTCTGAGGATGCTGCAATTCAATATCTTGCAAATGGTATTATGAATAACATCCATAGAGATAATGCAAAGAGGCCGCTTCTTATAAATTTCTTGAGTTCTTTCAGTGGCGAGGGCAAGCGATATTTGACTGAAAAATTAATAGTATACTGGGAAGCGTCCGGCTTGCAAATAAAAAGACTGGTTTCCGGTGACGATTTTTTGCCGGATTCAAAGGAGTATGTATTTGCTGAGATTAACAAAATATTTGATTCTTATTCAACGTTTGATATATTGCTTGTAGTACATCCCGAGTTAGCAAAGAGTCCAATTCCTGAGACCTTTCTGAAAGCATCCAGTCTCAATTTATTTTTTGTGAATGCTAACAGAGTGTGGAGTGATGCAGACCAAGTTTTGCTAGATAACATTACTCGCAATTTCGGCAAATCTAATACTATGTTAGTTTTAACTAACGCAGAAAGAGATGCAGTTGAAACATTTACCGGCATGCTTCCTCCTCATACTTTTTGGAGGAAAATAAAGTTTAAGTTACTTCAGATGGGAACGGGAGCATAGTGCTATTTATGGCTAACGGTGTAAATAATATGAATGGCGCTGGCAGTGGCTCGTATGCATCAAAAATCGTAGGGCTTGTTTTATTGTTGTCATTTGTTTTCTTTGCATGCGTAGTGCTGTGGAAACTGGAATTAAGTTTGACTTTTGCTTTTTTTGTTCCGGTTGCGATACTTTTGATTTTGATTTTTATTCGAGCGCCTAAAACCTATGCAATTATATTATTTTCACTGTTTTATCTATTTGCTGGTATTGGAAGGTATTTCCCTGCTGTCAAACTGGGAATAGTCTTTGACGTCGGACTTGTTGCTTTTACATTTATTTTATTTTTTGCAACACTGTTTGGAAAAATTGTTTGGAAAAATTCAATGAACGTTGCATCATTGCTTACACTGATATGGCTGATTTATTGTTTTTTTGAACTGTTTAATCCAAGAGTGGTTTCTACAAATGCTTGGTTAGTAGCGGTAAGGTGGGCTGCGATTTATTATTTTGTTGTAGTGTTTTTTACGCCGCTGGTTATTAATCAAACTAAAGATGTTAAACATTTCGTACATGTATGGGCAGCTCTCACGGTTTTTGCCGTGCTATGGATTCTTAAACAGAAATATATTGGACTTGATAAATACGAATCAATTTGGTTGGCGGATCCTATCATTAGCAATACTCACGTACTTCCTTATGGAATAAGGTACTGGTCATTGTTTACTGATGCGGCAAATGCGGCGGCTTGTCTCGCTCTTTCATCAGCATTTTTTGGAATTCTGATGTTCTTTACCGATAGTAAAAAAGAGAAAATATTGTTTGCATTTATCGCAATTTTATCTCTGTGGAGTTCACTGTTCACCGGGACAAGAAGTCACTTTGTTATTCCTTTTTGCGCATTATTTGTATTAATTATTTGTGCTAGAAATAAAAAATTAGTTTTTGGGTCTGTAATTACAATTGTAGCTCTTATTGCTTTTTTTAGAGGCACAAATATAGGTGACAGCAACCGGTATATTTGGAGAGCGCGGTCCGCATTTTTTTTCAACCAGGATGCCTCGTACCTTGTTCGCCAGAAGAATCACGCGAAAATCAAAGCTTATATGGCGGGTAAACCTTTTGGTATAGGTCTTGGACTTGCCGAATGGAAGGCAAAGAGGTTTGTCGGTACTTCAGTCATGGCGGAAGTTAATACCGATTCATGGATTTACACTCTTTTTGTTGAGACCGGTATAGTCGGAGTCTTATTGTATGTAGCTATATATCTGTATTTTATAATTTACGGAATTTGGATTTCATTATTTAAGCTAAAAACAAAATATGTCCGAGGTATTGCAATTGCATCAACGGGCGGCATTGCCGGAATGCTTGCATCATCGTATGGCAATGAGATACTTACGCAGTTTCCCAATGGTATTATAGTGTTCGTTCTGATTGCATTGATTTTTGCTTGTCCAAAATTGGATAAACACAGTATAGAAGAGGGTAAGGGATCGGATTACGTTAAGGGTGATTCTGACAACGGGACTAAAGGCTCATATTGAACGTGTTAAATATGTCGTTGATATCTTTAATAACAGTTAATTACAATGGTTTGTCCGATACTTGCAATCTGATAAACTCGGTCTATTCTGTTTTTGGCAGGGATGACATTATCATTAGCAGCGAGTCTTTTAATATTGAAATAATTGTTGTAGATAATAGCAAAGAATCTTCTGATTCAAAGGCTATTGCGGCAATTTATCCTAATGTGATTGTTGTCCGAAATCCCACCAATTCCGGTTTTGCATCCGGAAATAACTTGGGGTTAAAATATGCGCATGGTGATTATATCTTGTTCATTAATAACGATGTACAGCTAAGGGATGATTCATTAAAATTTTTATTACGGCGGGTATCATCATCGCCAAAAATTGCCGGGGCCTCGCCAAAGATTCTTTATTCCAGTGATTCTAAGACTATTCAATATGCCGGGTATACTCCTCTTACCAAAATTACTTTGAGGAATAAAACTATAGGATTAGGTGAGATGGATTGCGGAAAATACGATACCGCTCATAGCGTTCCATACTTTCACGGTGCTGCTTTCCTGGTTAAAAAAGAAGTTGTTGATAGAGTTGGCGGATGGCCGGAATGCTATTTTCTTTACTATGAAGAGTTGGATTGGAGTATGCAAATAAGACGTTTTGGATACGAACTTTGGTATGAGCCCAAGTGTATAGTGTATCATGCCGGAAGTGCAACTATTGGAGTTAATTCACCGATACAGGTTTTCTATATGACCAGAAACCGAATGATATTTGCTAAAAGAAATTTGTCCAAATTCAACGCATTCTTAAGTATCTTGTACCAGAAGTGCATTGCTGTACCAAAACAATGTGTTAAATTTGCTTTACAGGGGAGATTTGCCCTTGTATCTACTTCGATTAAAGCGTGTTGCCATATAAATAACGAAGGGAAAGTAAATTATGATTTGTAATATATAAATGCCAAGTTATCTGCACATATTTGATACTGTGTTGTTTGTGTTACTGGGGTTGTCGGTGGCATATATTTTCTTATTTTCTTTGTTTTCAATTAGAGAAGGAACTGTAAAGTACTCCAAATCTTCAAAGAATTACAAGTTTGCAGTTTTTATTCCTGCTTATAAAGAGGATAATGTTATAGAAGAGTGTGTGAACTATTTGCTTTCACAAAACTACCCTAGAGAATATTTTGAGATTATTATTATTGCCGACTCTATGAGTGATGATGTGTTATTAAGACTCTCTAAACTTCCCATTGCGGTTATTATTCCAAAATTTGAGCGCAGTTCTAAGGCCGCAGCCTTAAAATGTGCGGTAGAACGAATAGCGTTTGAATTTGATATAGCAGTTGTACTTGATGCGGATAATGTGGTTGAAAATAACTTTCTTAGGGATATTGCTGATGCCTTTGATAATGGAATTGAAGCGGTCCAAGCACATAGAGTTGCAAAGAATACTGATACTTCTGTTGCAATACTTGATGCATGCAGTGAGGAAATTAATAATGCAATCTTTAGGAAAGGACAAGTTGCTTTAGGTTTCTCTGCCAATTTAATAGGTTCCGGTATGGCCTTTGAATACAGTTGGTTTAAGGATAACGTTAAAAAACTTGAGACGGCAGGGGAAGATAAGGAGTTGGAGAGATTGTTATGTAAGGATAGAATCTTTGTGGACTTTTTGAATAATACTTACGTATATGATCAGAAAGTAAGAAAAAGTTCTTCTTTCTACTCGCAGAGAAGGCGATGGATTGCTTCTCAAGTAGGAATTCTTACAAGATCTGTGGGAGAATTTCCTCATGCGCTGTTGAGCGGCAATTTTGATTACTGTAATAAGATATTTCAGTGGAGCCAACCGCCAAGAGTGATAATACTTGGTTTTGTCGGCTTAATGACTTGTTTAACAACTGTTTTTTACATTGAAAACTCAGTGAAATGGTGGATTCTGATGCTCCTTATTGGTTTTACTTTTGCCTTTGGAATTCCCGACAGATTAGTTGATAAAAAATTTAAGAAAGCAGTTGGAAAGGTCCCGTTGCTGGGGCTAATGATGTTTGCGAATTTGTTCAGAATACGGGGTGTAAATAAGCAATTTATTCACACAAAGCATTAGTGTATTTCTTGTGATATTATTTCACTGAACTTCTTTGCTCCAAGATTTGTAAGATGGTCGCAGTCAAAGAAATCCGCTGATGAGAAACGGGGATCTTTTATGTAATCACGGAATTCTATATTACTATTGCCTTTTATCTTTTTATGAATGATTTTGTAAAATAAAGCTGATTGCGACCTGTTCATTCTTTTGCCGTATTCTCTTACTACCGGAGCTGTAAGAATTATGAGTTTTGCATTTTTTTGCTTGCACAGCAAGATGATCTCATCCAGTGCCTTGATGTTTTGTCTAAGATATGTCGTATCAATATTGCCAACTTTATTAAGAATAGTATTCCTCTCAAGTGCCTCATTGATAGATGTTTCAGTTATTGGTTGTTTGTTTTCATCCTTATAAGCGGTTCCAAAACCAAGAGGTGTGCAGCCAAGCATATCATCACCCTTTAAAGATGCCTGCAGTTTGTCAGTCATCCTTGCATTTGTTATTTCTAATGCCAACCTTTTTTGAGGATAACCCATGTATATGCCGTAATAGGCTATACGCCAAGATTCTACGCCTTTCTCCATGGTGGAGAGCATATTAGCGTCTGACAAGACTAAGATTACGGTCTTCAAATTTTTAACATTGTCTTTGTATTTGTTGAACACAAAGTAGTCTCTCTCTAAATCTTGCGAGACATTGGCAAGATTAAATGCCTTGCCGGAAAGGTATTCCGGATTAATCCCATAGTATGCATGTGAGCTTCCAAGTATCAGGCTTTCAACATAGTTGCCGTTCTTCTTCATCCATTCATCTTTGTATCTGTATGAGTTGGGAATATGTCTCATATAAACTTCCAGACATGTCGATGCAATAACTATCGGGATGAAAAAATAAATAAATATTTTCAGAAAGTTTTTCATGCTAGAATTGGAAATAAATGAATGAAGCACTCTTGCCGCCAAGGAATACTATAACAATAAGCATGATATAGTATAATGTCCAACGGAGAGCTCTGTTTTTTATGTACGCATCAAATTGAAGCGGATGTCTCTTGTCTCTTTGCAGCCATTCAATAATTACCATCACCAAAACCAAGATGATAGACTTCTTTCCAACCGGCAACCCGGCTACATGTTTTGCAGTGAACATTCCGCCCATGTAACCAAATGCTTGTGAAACTGTTGTGGATCTGAATATTATCCATCCAATTAAGATTAGGCAGAATGTTATAAGCATTTGCAGAAATTCTTTTATTGACGGAAGTATTTTCCCCGGAGCTACTACTGTTTTGTATTTTATGTTGACTCCAAGAAGAATGAATACAAGGAATAAGAATGCATGGTAAAGTCCCCACAATACAAATGTCCAGTTTGCACCGTGCCACAGTCCGCAAAGAGCAAATACGATTGCAGAGTTTAATATTGTCCTGCCGGTCCCCTTTCTATTGCCGCCCAATGGAATGTATATGTAGTCCGTAAACCAAGATGTTAAAGATATATGCCACTTTGACCAGAACTCTCTTGGATTGCGTGAAAAATATGGCAAGTTAAAGTTGGTCATTAGTTGAATGCCAAATAATTTTGCTGTTCCAATTGCTATATCTGAATAACCAGAGAAATCTCCATAAATTTGGAATGAAAATAGAAACGCCCCTATGATGAGTGTGGTCCCGTCACAATTCTGCCAATTTGCAAATATCTGATTTACAGTTACGGCGCAGTTGTCTGCAATAACTATCTTTTTAAAGAATCCCCATAGCATGTGCCTGCATCCGTCAACCGCATCTTTGTAATCAAAGTGTCTCTCTTTTTGGAACTGAGGCAACAGATTGGTAGCTCTTTCTATAGGCCCTGCAACCAGCTGCGGGAAGAAGCTAAGGTACGCGGCAAAGTTTACAAAACTCTTTGATGCCGCAAGTTTGCCTTTGTAAACGTCTATAGAGTAGCTTAATGCCTGGAATGTATAGAAGCTTACACCAACCGGAAGGATTACTCTGACGGTGATTGAATCCACCGTAACACCAAACAGTCCAAGCAATTGGGCCATGCTTTCTGCAAAGAAATTAAAATACTTAAAGAACCCCAGTATACCAAGGTTTATAATAATGTTGGCTGCGCTGACTAATTTTTGTTTATTTCTCTTTCCTTCATATTTCTCTATCAATAAGCCGCTTAAATAACTAAGAATAGTAGTAAGAAGTATCAGCCCAAGAAATCTACAATCCCACCAGCCGTAAAACACATAACTCGCAATCAGCACAAAAAAGTTTTGTGCATTGAGCTTTTTAAACACAAACCAATAGCCAACGAAAACGATTGGCAGAAATACTAAAAAGGCTATTGAGTTAAAGAGCATTTCTCACAGTTTTAGGTTGGTACGATAGGCGTTTGTGCGACAAAAATACAATAAATTGGCTATATTTGTAATGATTATAATCTTCATCTCCTAACCATTTACTTATATGAGCAAACTTCAAGGGCTAATCGGAAAATTAAGATATAATTTTCTTGTCGAATGGTATAATTTCTTGTGGCATGCTTTCGGTAAAAGAAATAGGATGGTTCCGCATATTGCAAGCATAGAGGAATCAATTGATAAGATCGTAAAAGACAGGTGTTCTGTCTCCAGGTTTGGAGATGGTGAGGTGTTACTTACACTTCCATATAAAAATATCGGGTTCCAACATGGAAGTGTACCTCTGTCTGAAAAGTTAACTGAGGTGCTCACAAGTAATTTGCCAAATCATATTGTTTGTTTATCAGATACATTTAGAGATTTAAAGAGGTACAACAGAAGGACTCGCAGGTTTTGGGCTTGTCATTTTTATCTTTACGATTTTTTGTGGGCCAGATGTTTGGATCCCGATAAGCAGTACTATAATACTTTTGTTTCCAGATTATATAGTGATTTTGCAGATAAAAGTAAATGCGGGTATTGGTTTAAAGATGTCAGAAGAATTTGGGACGGAAGGGATATAATTTTTATTGAGGGAGAGAAAAGCAGATTGGGGGTTGGGAATGATTTGTTTGATAATTCCAAGAGTATAAGAAGAATACTGGGCCCGGCATCAGATAGCTTTGAGCGTTATAATGATTTGATAGAACTGGCTAAAAAATTTGGAACAAACGATACTTTGTTCCTTTTGGCATTAGGACCCACAGCTACATGCCTTGCGTATGATTTGGCAAAGTCGGGCTATCAGGCTATCGACATTGGCCATATAGACATCGAATATGAATGGTGGAGAATGAAAGCCAAGAGAAAGGTTAAGATTAATCACAAGTTTGTTAATGAGGCTATTGGGGGAAGCATGGTTGCTGATGAAGATAATTTTGATTCAACGTATAAGTCTCAAATTATTGCAAGTGTTAAAGATATTCCTTTGAAGCGTCCGAGAAGAACCGTTGCATATTGTACTCCGGAAATTTATTTGCCCGGAGGTATAGAAAGGGTCGTTAGTACTAAGTGTAATTATTTTGCCGATAAGCTTGGCTATGAAATGTATATCATACTAACTGATAATCCGTTTCAACCACCATATTACAAGCTTTCGGAAAAGGTGCATATTGTACAACTTGATATTAGATATGAGGAGCTTTGGAATGCTAATATTTTAAAGAAAGCCTTTTTGTACTTAAAAAAACAGGTTAAGTATAAAGTGTTATTACGCAAGTATCTGCATATAATCAAGCCGGACATTACAGTCTCCTGCATGAGGAGGGAAATCAACTTTATTACTAAAATCCATGACGGGAGTAAAAAGATGGCTGAGTTACATATCAATAAGAGTAATCTTAGGAGGTTTGATACTTCTCCCTATGACAGCGGCCCGTCGCTGCTGTATAACAAAATTATACCCAGGCTGTGGAATAAGAATTTGATCTCTAAGCTTAGAAAGTTATCAAAGTTCATTACGTTATCCGAGGAAGATGCCAAACATTGGAAAGAACTTAACAATGTGGTTGTTATTCCAGATCCGATACCTTTTTTGCCTGAGAAAATCAGTGATTGTTCTGCAAAGAGAGTAATTGCCGTAGGCAGATATGTGCCTCAGAAAGGTTTTGATATTCTGTTGAATATCTGGAAGAAGATTGAGGATAAATTTCCTGATTGGGAACTGAGCATTTATGGTCCCGGCGAAGTTGAGTTCTATAAAAAAATAGCTTTAGATTTAAATCTAAAGCATTGTAAGTTGATGGGGACCGTTACACCTGAACAGGTTAATCAAGAGTTTGCAGAATCTTCTATACAAGTGCTTTCTTCCAGATATGAGGGATTTGGAATGGTTATCATTGAGGCTATGGCTTGCGGGTTGCCAAGCATATCCTTTGCCTGTCCGTCAGGACCTTCTGATATAATTACGGACGGCAAAGATGGTTACTTGATCGAACCTATGAATCAGGACTCTTTTTGCAATAAACTATCTTTATTGATGTCAAGTGAAAACCTGAGGAAAGAGATGGGAATCAATGCAAGAAAGACGGCGGAAAAATATTCTATTGAAAATATTTCCGGATGTTGGGTTGCATTATTTGATGAAGTTTTGGGGACGACACAATAATACTGAAAAAGATATGAAAGGAAGTTGGTATTCAAAGTATATGACCGTGTATGGAAAGCCATATACTTCTGATTATAAGCAAATAGCGGAAGAAATTAAATCAAGGATTTTAAAACTGCAGAGTGAGAATCCTGTGGCTTCTGTTGTTATGATAGCACATAATGAGGGGGAGAATTTGCTTGCTAATCTTTGGTCGGTTTCTGATATGCGGTGTAAGTATTCTGTTGAAATTATCGGGGTTGACAATGATTCTACTGATAACACTGCTCAAGTTTATAAAGATTGCGGTTTGAAGCCGCTGCTTGTAACAGATCATCATACAGCGGGAGCTTCCAGGCAGGCTGCTTTAGAAATTTCCAGAGGTAAGTATTATGTTTGCATGGACGGCGATACTATGTATCCTCCTAAATATATAGAAACTATGATAGATGCATTAGTGGTTGATGATAAGGCAGTTGCCGCATGTGCAAGATGGAACTTTTTGCCAAGGAAGGGAGTCTCTGTAACAGGAATGAAATTGTATGAGTTTTTTAGGAATGTGCATTTGAATGCTTTGGCACATAAAAGACCTGAGCTGGCAGTGAGAGGAATGACTCTTGTTGTTGTATCACAACTGGCAAAAAGGTTTGGTTTTAGAAGAGATATCAAAAGCGGTGAAGACGGTTCTTTGGTATTAAAACTTAAAGAATTTGGCAAAGTGGTTTTTGTGCGTGATAGAAAGGCAATTGTGGTTACCGGGTGGAGAACTATGGAAAAGGATGGCGGCCTAACACATTCTTTGTTCGTCAGGTTAAAGAGACATATTTCCAACTTATCCTATTATTTTACTTCTGCCAAAAACTACGATGATAGCAATAATAATATTGATAAATAAATTATTATATGTACGAGGTTACTATCGCCATACCACTCTATAATGCTGAAAAATACATTGAAAAGACGTTAGAGTCTGCATTGTCTCAAACTTTTGAAAGTATTGAATTCCTTATTATTGATGATAGCGGAACTGATAGAAGCATGGACATAGTTGAATCTGTGAAATCTTCAGGCAAACGAGGATCTGATATAAGAATCTTTAAGAATCCTAAAAACCTTGGTATAGGTGCTTCAAGGAATGTCGCAATTAAGGAGGCAAGAGGCAGATTCCTCTTCTTTCTTGATAGTGATGATATTATGACTACAGATTGCATAAAGGTCCTTTACGCGTCGGCAATTGATTGTCACGCTGATGTTACCATTGCATCGTATAAAAAAATTTATGATGACGGGAGGGAGATTTTAACAATGCGGCTTCCCCTGCGATCCGGTTGTTTGGAGGATGAATTTGCCGGGCTATTTTATGGAACTCTCCAACACTTTAAAATATCAAACTGGAATGTTTTATTTGATTTGGATTTTTTGAGAGGGACTCATATTTCTTATAAATCCGATTTGGGCGAGGATATTATTTTTTGGTCCGATTTTATACCTCTTGTGAAGTCCTTCTCGTTGCTGCCGGATATTACATATTATTACGTTATTAGGGCTGAGTCATTGTCTCATTATAATAGCAGAGAGGTCATTCCTGTTTCAGAGATAAATGCACAATTATTTGTTAGAAAGTGCATGAAAGAAAAAATGACTACTTTAAGAGGTAAACCGTATTTCTATGATATGTGTTTGTGCCTTTCACGCTATTTTTATTCGTCTGCTTTTTTCTTTGTGGCAAATTTTAAGAAGATAACACCTCCAATGCAAGTGTCTGATTTAAAGGATTTATTGGCAATACCCATTTCCGGTAATGATATTATGAACATGAGACATGGGAAAAAGTTTATGGTCTTTTATCGTGTGGTTTCTAAATTACCTGACCGACTTTTAGTGTGCGTGTTGTGGCTGAGTTATAAATTTTATACTGTGCTTTTGCCTGATTTAAAACTTATTGTGAACCCTAAAAAAAACAAAAATAATAATGAATGATTTACAAATTAAACAATCAATTGCTTTAAAAAATAAGGTTCTATCTCTTGTAAAAGAATATTATAAGTTATCTTCTTCAAAGGATAAATTTGTTCCGGGCAAGAGTTACATTCATTATGGCGGGAGATACTATAATGAGAAGGAAATGGTAAATTTGGTGGATTCATCTCTGGACTTTTGGCTTACGCAGGGACATTGGACGCAGGAGTTTGAAAAAGAGTTTGCCAAATGGCTTGGAGTTAGTTTTTGCAGCGTTGCTAATTCCGGTTCCTCTGCAAATCTGCTTGCTTTCACTGCGTTGACGGCACCGGAGTTGAAGGAAAGGCGGATAAAAAAAGGTGATGAAGTTATAACGGTAGCATGCGCTTTTCCTACAACGGTAACCCCGATAATTCAATATGGTGCAGTTCCCGTTTTTGTAGATGTTACAGTACCGGAATACGATATAGATGTTACACGGTTGGAAGAGGCATACTCTACAAAAACCAAAGCTGTAATGATTGCGCATTCTCTTGGCAATCCGTTTAATCTGCAGGCAGTTAAAACATTTTGTGACAAGCATAATTTGTGGCTTGTTGAGGACAACTGTGATGCTCTTGGAAGCACATATAAGATTAACGGAACAGAAAAGAAGACAGGAACAATAGGAGATATAGGGACAAGCAGTTTCTATCCTCCGCATCACATGACTATGGGGGAAGGCGGTGCCGTTTACACAAATAATGCTCTGTTGCATAGATTAATAAACTCATATAGAGATTGGGGACGTGATTGCTGGTGCCCAAGCGGAAAGGACAACACCTGCGGACAAAGATTTACCAAGCAATACGGTGAACTTCCATTGGGATATGACCATAAATATGTTTATTCTCATCTTGGCTATAATTTGAAAATCACCGATATGCAGGCTGCAATAGGGTGCGCACAGCTTAAGAAGCTGGATAAGATTGTTGCAACGCGCAGAAAGAATTTCCAATACATTTTGGATGGACTTAAGGGGACAAAAGGCTTGCTTCTTCCTGTTCCTCAAAGGAATTCCAATCCAAGTTGGTTTGGCTTTTTGATTTCAGTAAAAGAGAATGCCGGCTTTACCCGGAACGAGCTTACAAGGTTTTTGGAGAATAGAAAAATACAGACACGCAACTTGTTTGCAGGCAATCTGCTGCGTCATCCCGCATTTATCAATTTGAGACAAGAATCTGTCGGGAGAAACAAATATTACAGGGTGGTAGGAGAGTTGAAGAATACGGATTTTATTATGAACAATACTTTTTGGATTGGAGTTTACCCGGGAATGAAGAAACCTATGCTGGATTGGATGATAAAGTCAATCAGAGAGTTCTGTGATATGAAGCGCAGATAGCGGCGGACAGTATTAATAATAAATTATCGGATTATGAGCGGAGATATTTTTAACGGATTCTACAAGGGCAGAAAAGTCCTTGTAACCGGCCATACCGGATTTAAAGGGTCATGGCTTTGTATATGGCTGCATTCTCTTGGTGCTGAGGTTATCGGAGTGGCTAAAGAACCGTATTCTGATAGGGATAATTATGTGCTGAGCGGATTAAAAGATAAGATTATTGATTTGAGGGGAGATATAAATGATGGCGCGCTGATGAAAAAAATTTTCCGGAAGTATGCTCCTGAAATTGTATTCCACCTTGCAGCTCAGCCACTTGTAAGATTGAGCTATGAAATTCCTGTTGAAACTTACATGACCAATGTAATGGGTACCATCAACATAATGGAGGCAATCAGGGCAACTGACAGCGTAAGAGCCGGGGTGATGATAACTACGGATAAATGTTATGAAAACAAGGAGCAGACAATAGGTTATAAAGAGACTGATCCTCTTGGAGGCTATGACCCTTATTCATCTAGCAAAGGTGCGGCAGAGATTGCAATCTCCAGTTGGAGGAGAAGTTTCTTTAATCCCGATAGTTACTACGCTCATCATAAGAGCATTGCGAGTGTGAGAGCCGGCAATGTAATTGGCGGAGGCGATTGGGCAAAGGATAGGATAATTCCAGACTGTATCAGAGCGATTGAGAATAACAAGGTTATAGAGATACGTTCACCAAAAGCCGTAAGGCCTTGGCAACATGTCCTTGAGCCGCTTTCCGGATATATGCTGCTGGCAAAAAAGATGCGTGAAGAGCCTGAGGCATATTGCGGTGCATTTAATTTTGGCCCAGAGAATCATGGCGTTGCAACTGTATGGGATGTGGCGTCCAAAGTGGTTGAATACTACGGAAAAGGAGAGCTCAAAGATGCCTCTGTGCCGGGCGCATTGCATGAGGCAAACATGCTTATGCTGGACATCACAAAGGCAAAGAGACAACTTGGATGGTCTCCCAGATGGAGCTTAAATGAGTGCGTAAAAGCAACTGTAGATTGGTATAAAAACTATCGGGAAGAAAATGTTTATGAATTGTGTTTTAGGCAAATAGAAGATTTCTCCCGTTGTAAATAAATTAAGGATATGAATATTATAAAAACTTCTTTTGACGGATTGTTTGTTTTGGAAACGATTAATTTCCAGGATAATAGAGGAGGGTTTCAAAAACTCTTTAATGCTGAATTCTTTGCGCGGAATGGGCTTGATGCAGATTTTAAGGAGATATATTACTCTGTATCTCAGAAAAACGTGATAAGAGGAATGCATTTCCAAACACCTCCGGCTGACCATGTTAAATTAGTTTGGGTGAGCCGGGGACATATTAAGGATGTGTGTGTGGATATAAGAAAAAAATCTGCAACGTATGGAAAATGTTTCTCAGTTGAGCTTGATAATCAGACGGGCAGATATCTCTATATACCAAGGGGTTTTGCGCACGGTTTCTTGTCTTTGGAGGCCGGAAGCATTGTAAATTACGCGCAAACTTCTTGCTATTCTCCTGCTCACGACAGCGGTATTTCTCAGAAATCCGTGGGGTTTGATTGGGGGATAGAGAACCCGATTGTCTCCGAGAGAGATTTGACCTTTGAAGATTTGGAGACATTTAAATCTCCGTTTTAACGCAGATTTAAAGTATATTTGCGTGAACACTTTGATAATTAAAATATAAGCTAACCATGAAAGCGGTAATTCTTGCAGGCGGTTTTGGCACAAGATTAAGTGAGGTTACAAATGTAATCCCAAAACCGATGGTTGAAATTGGCGGTAAGCCAATCATCTGGCATATCATGAAAATTTACAGCCATTACGGAATTAATGATTTTGTAATTTGCTGCGGTTATAAGCAATATGTCATAAAAGAGTATTTTGCAAACTACTTCCGCCACAACTGCGATATGACTGTTAATCTGGCGGATAACAGTGTTGAGATTTTGGATAATCATTCTGAAAACTGGAAAGTCACAATGGTTGACACCGGTGTGAACACAATGACCGGAGGACGTGTGAAAAGAATTCAGAAGTACATTGGAAGCGAGCGATTTCTTCTCACTTACGGTGACGGCATAGGAGATATAGACATTAAAAAGACAATAGAGGAACATAATAAGAGCGGCAAATACCTGTCGCTTACTGCATACCAGCCTGCCGGCAGATTGGGTGTTTTGGATATTGAAGATAACGGAAACGTGCAGAGTTTTATGGAGAAACCTTCTGTTTCCGGCACATGGATAAATGCCGGTTTCTTTGTATGTGAACCGCAGGTGTTTAACTATTTACAAGGAGACAGTGAAATGTTTGAGAGAGAACCAATGCAAAAGATAGTGGCGGAGCATCAGATGCATGCATACAAGCACAGCGGTTTCTGGAAACCGATGGATACCTTAAGGGACAGTAATGAGCTGAATAATATGTGGGATGAGGGGAAAGCGCCATGGAAAATTTGGTAACATGGAGAGGAAAATTCTCATAACCGGCGCAACAGGTTTTGTTGGTAAAACATTGATTCCTTATTTGTATAATAATGGAATTGAGGATATTGCATTGCTTGTAAGAAATGAGGATAAGGCGTACCGTCTATTTGGAGATATTAATCTTACAATTATTTCCTTGCAAAAAGAGAGCTGGAAAGATGAAGTAAAAAAGTTTAATGCGGAGGTTGTGATTCATCTGGCAGCTTTCTTCTCTACCAAATATGATTATGCAACAGCCGTAGAGTTAGTGAATAGTAATTTACTTTTTACGACGGAACTTTTGGTTGCCCTGCAAGATACTGATTGTAAATATTTTGTAAATACAGGAACGTTTACCGAATTCCTTTATGGCGACGGCAAATATTTTCCGGCAAATCTTTACTCTGCAACCAAAACGGCTGAAAGATCTATAATTCAATATTTTACAAATCTGTCGGGAATAAAATGGATTAACATTATTCTCTATTCTCCTTATGGCAGAAAGAATGATTACAAGAAAGTTATTGATTATATGGCAGATGCGATGAATGCTAAAGCACAGGTTGCATTTAGCAAAGGCGAGCAGATACTGGATTTTATTCATGTGGATGACATTGCAGATTTTTATTTGAATTTGTTAAAGAAGATTGATTTGCTCAATGAACCTTTTGAGGAGTTTCATCTTGGAACCGGTGAAGGTCACAGTATTAGGGAGGTTGCGCAAATTATGGAGGATGTTTTTGGCAAAAAAATTAATGCTAACTGGGGAGGACTTCCATACAGAAAGTTTGATATTATGCATGCTATAGCCCCGGTGAAGAAGAACATGGACGTTCTTGGGTGGATGGCAAAAATTGATATACGCAGGGGAATGGAAATTTTCAGGGCAGATATAATTCAGACTTAAAGCTGATTATCGGACTATAAATATTTAATTTATAAATCTTTACTTTATGGGAAAAGTAAATGATAAAACAGATTTTTTTAAGTACGTAGATTCATTTGCAAAAGATGACGGCGTTGGTTCCCTGCTTATAAAGGGAGAAATGTCATCTGTCATACCTGCCGTTACAATTGCCATCCCTACATATAAGAGGCCTGAATTTATCAATTGTGCAATTAATTCTGCTCTTGCTCAGGAAAATTTTGATAATTATGAAGTTATAGTTGTTGACAATGACCCTGAAAGAGGTACTGAAACGGAAAAAATTGTTTGCGCAATTGACAATCCCAAACTTAGGTATTACAAAAATGCCGGGAATCTGGGGATGTTTGGGAATATGAATAGATGCATAAAACTTGCGAGAACACAGTGGATTGCATATTTACATGATGATGATATTTTGTCTCCGGAATTCCTGAACAAAATTTTCGGAGTCTTAAGAAGGTTTGACAAAATCAGCATGTTATGTTCAAGACACAACATGGTGGTATATGATGGAAAATATTATCAGGATGCGCCAAAGGCGCTCTATCATAAATTTGAGGGTGGATTTTGCAAGATGCGGCTAAAGGATTTTTCTCACTATTACCCCGTTAGGAGTACAGGGTGTGTTTTCCAAAGAGAAAAAGCTATAAGCCTTGGGGGTTTTAATTCCGATTTTTATCCTACTTCCGATTATGTTTTTTCTGCTATCTATAGTTATAATTATAGATGTTATGATTATAACTGTTATTTGTACAACTATAGAATTGGGCTTAATGAGTCGGCTAATCCGGAAACGTATAAAAAAACATTTTTGAATGACTATTATCTACAATTGGCAATTGAGAAAAAATACGGGAGAGGATCAAGCTTCATTACTAAAACAGTTGAGGCTAATACATTAAGAAATCGTGTGCGACTTAACATATATGGCATAACAAGTCTTGATTTTGCAAACGAAATTATTACCGGAACTGTTAAGAAGATACATATTATTTATAATGATGCAGTTATGATATGTGGCAGAGGAAGGAAGATTTTGTGCTTTATAATTTCTAAATTATTATTGGGGGTAAAATGATGCTTGAAAATAGACCGAGTTTAAAAAAAATTCTTCATCATGTGATGATGAATGAATTAACCGCGCAGCCAAGATGGTTCACCCGAATATTGATTAATCCTTTCTTTATAAAAAAAGGGAAAGGTTCAATAATTAAGGCCGGAGCGCGTCTTGATCTAATACCGTCAAAAAAATTTATTGTTGGAAATCACTGTGTCGTAGAAACCAGAACTACAATAAATAATCAAGTGGGAGATGTAGTAATAGAGGATGGCTCTATGATTACAACAGGAGTCACCATTGTGGGGCCGGTTCATATCGGGAAAAATGTTAAAGTTGGTAATGGAACATTAATCTTTGGTATGCGGCACAATTATGAAAATCCGGACTTGCCCATTTCCGCTCAGGGTATAAGTACTAGTTTGACAACTGTATGTGATGATTCTTGGATAGGGGGTAATGTCGTTATTAATCAGGGTGTTACCATCGGAAAACATTCGCTTGTCGGGACCGGTAGCGTAGTTACCAGGGATGTTCCTCCGTATTGCATTGTTGCCGGTGTCCCTGCTAGAATTATAAAGAAATATGATTTTCAAAAAAATGAATGGATTCTGGTTTAGTTTGTAAATTAGAGAATGGGAGAATTAACGGTTAAAACTTTTAACGGTGCAAAGTGGAGTCTTGCGGGAAACGTTACAACGGCGCTTGTTTCGTTTATTGTTGGTATTGTACTTGCCAGGATTCTTTCTGTTGAGCAGTATGGCTTCTTAGGAATGATTGCAATTTTTATTGCAATATCTAATGCATTCATTGACAGTGGATTTTCCAATGCACTTATTAGAAAAAAAGAGGTATCCGAGAAAGACTATAATACAATCTTTTATTTTAACATCGCAATAAGTTTTTTGTCTTTTATTCTGCTGTTTTTCCTGGCTGTTCCAATCGCACATTTCTATAATCAGCCATTATTGGTGCCCGTTACGAGAGTGTTTGCAATTACTCTAATTATTAATGCTTTAGGGTTGGTCCAAGTTGTCGTTTTTACAAGAAGGGTAGACTTTAAAACACAGGCATGGGTAAATATAATTTCAACATTATTCGGAGGCATAATTGCAATATTTCTTGCACTTAAGGGCTTTGGCGTTTGGAGTCTTGTTTGGCAGCAGATTATAAAGCAATCTATTAACACATTATTAATTTGGATTTTTTGCTCGTGGCGGCCGGTTTCACCTTTTTCTCATGATGCTTTTAGCAGAGAAAGTTTTAAAGATTTATTTGGATTTGGTTCAAAATTACTTGCATCAGGTCTTCTTGGAACCTTATTTGACAACGCGGCGTATATTATTATTGGAAAAGTCTATAGTCCAACCCAATTGGGATTATATACAAGAGGAGAGCAATTCCCCAATTTTCTTTCAACTAATTTTTCATATGCAGTGCAGCGGGCGACTTTTCCAACATTAAGCACAATGCAAGATGACAAATCGCGTCTTAAAGGTGCATTTGTCCGTGTTTTTCGCAGTGTGCTATTGGTTTCCGTATCGCTGTGTCTGTTCCTTGCAGCAATAGCTAAACCTCTTATAATTTCATTGTTAGGTGTGAAATGGGGAGGTTCTGTGATATATCTACAACTTTTATGTTTCATCGCCATATTTTTCCCTTTACATGCCATTAACTTAAACGTCCTACAAGTCAAGGGCAGGAGCGATTGGATATTAGGCGCGGAATTCATCAAAAGAGGAATGTCAGTTATCCCGATAGTAATAGGTATTTTTGTGAGTATCAAGGCAATGCTTATTGCAATGATAGTTGTATCTATTTTGTCATTGTATGTAAATTGCTGGTGCGAGAATAAATTGTTAGGGTATTCTTTCTGGGAGGAAATGAGAGATTTTCTTCCCGTATTTGGGATCGCATTCCTGATAGCCTTAATTATTTTATGTGTGCAATTTCTACCTGTAAATTGTTATATACAGCTTGCAATACAGGTGACAGGCGGGTGTGCATTATTCCATTTTATTTACACTTGGATTAAGCAGCCGCAATATATTGAACTTAAAGAATTAGCTTTGTCATATTTGAAAAAAAATAATAATAATGAAAAATTTGAACAAGAGTAAGATTCTGGTTGCTAGTCCATTATTGCCGGATTTGAAGTTGTTTGAACAATCTTTAAAAAAGATTTGGGAGAGCAAGTGGCTAACCAATAACGGAGAATTTCATAAAAAATTTGAAGTTGAGTTATGTAAATATCTTGGTGTCAAATATCTTTCAATTTATACTAACGGAACTCTGCCAATTCTTGCGGCGTTGCAAACTTTAAAAATTACAGGTGAAGTTATTACTACACCATATAGTTTTGTTGCTACAACCCATGCGTTATGGTGGAATGGTATTAAACCGGTGTTTGTTGATATTGATCCTGTTACGGGAAATTTGGACCCCAATAAAATAGAGTCTGCCATTACACCTAAAACTACCGCAATTCTTCCGGTTCATGTGTACGGGAATCCTTGTGACACAAAGAAAATTAAGGCAATTGCGGACAAGTATGGGCTTAAAGTTATATACGATGCCGCTCATGCCTTTGGTGTAAAAGTTAATGGCAAATCTATTCTGAAAGAGGGCGATTTATCCACGCTTAGTTTTCATGCCACCAAGGTGTTCAGTACCTTTGAAGGAGGAGCGTTAATTGCTCATAATCAGGAAATAAAGCAAAGGATCGAATTCCTGAAAAACTTTGGTTTTGCGGATGAGGTTACCGTTGTAGGTCCCGGCATCAATGGAAAAATGGATGAGGCGAGGGCTGCCTATGGCTTGTTGAATTTAAAGCAAGTTGATGCCGCTATAGATAGGAGAAAAAAAGTTGCAAAAATATATCGTGATGAATTAAAAAATATTCACGGCATTAGGTATATGTATGATATGAAGGGAGTAAGACACAATTATGCTTATTTCCCGATTTTTGTTGATGAGAAAGAATTTGGTGTCTCAAGGGATGCTTTGTATGAGGGCATGAAGGTGTATAATGTCTTTGGAAGAAGATATTTCTATCCGCTAATAAGTACATTTTCCACTTATAGGGGGTTGTCATCAGCCTTACCTTCAAATTTGCCGGTCGCTACCAAGTTGGCTGATACTGTGATTTGTCTTCCAATGCATCATGATTTGTCAGATTCTGATGTTGAGCGCGTGATTGATTCTATTAAAAAATACTATAAAAAGTAAATGCCATGAAACTTGGAATAATGCAGCCTTACTTTTTTCCGTATTTGGGGTATTTTAGTTTGATAAAACATACTGATAGGTTTATACTTTTTGACCCTGTTCAGTTTATAAGGCATGGATGGATTGAGAGAAATAGAACTTTGAAGCCCGGCGAAGGATGGCAGTATATTCAAGTCCCATTGGTGAAATTTGCGCGGGAAACCAATATTGCAGATGTAAGAATAAACAATGCCGAAAATTGGAAAAACAAGATTGTTGCACAACTTCAGCATTATAAGAAACTGGCGCCCTACTATAGAAATGTAATGGAATTGCTTAATAATGTGTTTTCTGATAATTATGATGACATTGTTTCTTTTGATAAGAAGTCATTGGAGGCAGTTTGCGAATTTCTTGGTTTTGAAAGAAATATGGAGGTCTATTCAAAGATGGATTTGGAGATTGAGCCGGTATATGCCCCTGATGAATGGGCGCTTAATATTTGCAAAGCAATACCCGGGGCTGATGAATATATTAATCCCCCCGGCGGACAATCCTTTTTTGACAAGAGCAAGTACGATAAGAATAATATTAAGTTGGAATTTCTTGAGATTAATTTGCATGAGTATAGCCAGAAAAGGCCTGTCTTTGAGTCCGGCTTATCTGTTATAGATGTTATGATGTTTAATTCTCCGGAGGAAATCAGTACAATGCTTGATGATTATAAAATATTGTAAATAACTTAATATGAAAAGGATAGCGATTATCGGAGCGCACACAAACGCAAGGGTTATATATTATATGATAAAAAAATATAATCTTTTTGAAGTGGCATGTTTTGCAGTTGATAAAGAGTATTTACACGGCGAGAAAGAATATTTGGGACTTCCTTTAATTGCAATTGACGAGTTGCCAAAATACATTTCAAAAGAGACCGATTATGTATTCATAGGTGTTCTTTGGAATAACTTAAATTCTGATAGAAGACACTTATATGAGAAGATGAAATGTCTTGGATATAAATTTGTTAATGTGATCTCTCCTACGGCGGTCATTCAAGAAGAAGTGAAACTCGGTGAAAATATATTGATATGCGATAATGCAGTAATAGAATGTAATACTTCTATCGGTGATGATACTTATATTCACGGAGGTGCTTTTGTGAGCGAATCTTGCAATATCGGCAGACACTGTTTTTTGGGAATTAAATCTTTGACTGCAGGTGCGGTAACTCTTGGTGATCAGTGCTTTGTGGGGGTGGGTGCTACCCTGTTTGATGAAGTTAAGATAGGAGAGAAGTGTGTGATTGGAGCAAGGACCATTATTAAGAGGAATCTTCCTTCATATAGTATGGTCAAAACTAAAACATCTGAGTTGCAGGTAATAGAGCAATTGGATGCGGATAGCATAACAGGTAAGATTGTTGCGGGAAAAAACATTAGGTAGGTTGTGTCTAAATTATATATATGCTAGTTATGGCTGCTGAGAATAACATACTTGTAAGTGTTTGTTGCGCAGTATATAATCAGGCGCAGTTTATTCGTCAAACTTTAGACGGGATTGTCTCTCAAAAAACTAATTTTAAGTTTGAGGTTCTTGTAAATGATGACTGTTCGACTGATGGAACGACTGATATCATCAAAGAGTATGAGGAAAAATATTCTGATTTAATCAAACCAATTTATCACAGTGAAAATCAATATTCAAAGGGAATATCTGTTAATTATGTTAATAATTTTAACCGCGTAAAGGGTAAATACATAGCACTTTGTGAGGGCGATGATTATTGGATTGATGAGGGCAAACTTCAAATGCAAGTTGATTTTCTGGAGAATAATCCAGATTACTCTTTGACTTACACGGATTACAAAACATATTTTCAAAAGAATGGCTCTTTCCGTCCTAATAATTTCTGGAGGGATAATTTTTTACATCCCACATTTAGGCTGCACCTTATTCATACAATGTATCTTGCTCCGTGTTCTTGGCTTTTTAAGACAGCGGATTTGCCTCAGATCCCATCAGATGCGGTGGATGGTACATACGGAATTATGCTCTTCTTTTTGGCATCTAAAAAAGTAAAATACATAGACAAGGTTACTTGTGTTTACAGGGTGCTGGGAGAGAGCGCGAGCCATACGCCTACTTTAAAGAAAAAATACGATTTTTTAAGAGGGCTTATAAAGACTCAGGATGAGTGTATGGTGCTGTATGGTGCTAATTTGGAGCTTGTTACGGAAGTGCATTATCATATGTATAATAGAGTTTTCAAATTGGCTGTTGCAAGAGGTGATTTCCAATTCATTAAGTTGATGAGAGAATTTTGGAGCAAAAATACGTGCAGGAATACAAGTGACAGGGTATATTATTTTTTAAGTCATTTCTCACATATTCTGCATCCGTTTTTTTATTGTGCATATAATATTAAAACCTCTGTTAAGCAGCTGCTTGGCGTAAAGGATTAACATAAGTATACGCAGCTATGAGAATAATTTTTTGGATATTGGTATTTATAGTTTTTTACACTTATATAGGCTACGGTATTTTGGTGTGGCTGCTTGTCAAAATTAAGGAGCACGGTAAGTCTCATGATAGTTTATCTTCTCATAGCATGGATATTCCGGAGGTAACGATTTTAATTGCAGCGTATAATGAGGAGGCCGTGGCGGCGGATAAAATGGATAACTGCATGGCTTTGGATTATCCCGCCGATAAGCTAAATGTGTTGTGGGCAACTGACGGCTGTACGGATAATACGGTTCCTCTTTTAACAAAATATATAAATGACCACAAGTTGCAGAATGTTAAAATTCAGGCATTTGATGAGAGAAAAGGGAAGGGCGCCACTTTGCGCAGAGGTATTGAACATGTAAAAACGCCTATTGTCGTATTTACCGATGCAAATACTATGATTAACAAAAAGGCTATCAGGGAGATAGTTAAGAAGTTTGATAATCCAAAGGTTGGTTGTGTGTCAGGAGAAAAGAGAGTAGGCAATGCAGAAAAAGAAAATAGCATTGAACATAATCGGGTGAAGGATGCCGTTGAAACAGAGGGCATTTACTGGAAGTATGAGTCATTTTTAAAAGATCTTGACAGCCGTTTGTGCTCTGCCATGGGAGCAGACGGTGGATTGTTTGCACTAAGAAGAGAATTGTTTGAGACGCTGCCGGAAGGAGTGCTTTTGGATGACTTTATCATATCCATGCGGATATTGTTAAAGGGCTATGTGATAGCTTATTGCCCTGAGGCTTATGTCCATGAGGGAACCTCTGCAAGCATTGCGGAAGAGTCCAAGAGAAAAGTAAGAATTGCCGCAGGGGGAATACAATCTGTCGGGATGCTAAAACCACTGCTAAATATTTTTAAATACGGAATATTGAGTTTTGAATATATTTCTCATAGGGTGCTGAGATGGACGATTACGCCTTTTGCACTACTGTTGCTATTGCCGCTGAATATCATTATTATTGCTGTAAATGGCTGGAATCCTTTGATTTATCCTATTGTTTTTGTTTTGCAGTTGTTGTTTTATGATTTGGCGTTATACGGAGCTATTCTTTCCAGGCAGGGGAAGAAAAGCAAAATACCGTACGTGTGCTATTACTTCATGTTTATGAATATCTGCGTGTTCAAAGGAATAGCATATTTGAGAAGGAAGAGTGGAGAAGGTACGTGGGAAAAAGCTAAGAGGGCATGATGACTGTAATACTGAATACGTGCGTGCTTTTCAGCGTATTAGAGAAGGATCTAGATAATATTTTTGTAACTTTACGGCATTAAATGTTTCTGCGAGTGTAGTGCGCTTAATGAATGCTTAAACTTATTCTTTTCTAAAATGTTAAAAAAAGTTTTAGTGACCGGAGGAGCCGGTTTTGTTGGTTCACATCTTTGTAAGAGGCTTGTGGAAGAGGAAAATTATGTTTTGTGTCTGGATAATTTCTTTACGGGTTCAAGAGACAATGTTGCGGAACTTTTGGATAATCCAAAGTTTAAGATTGTTACGCATGATGTTGTAAATCCTTTTCACACGGATGTTGATGAGATTTATAATCTTGCGTGTCCGGCGTCTCCTATTCATTACCAGTATGATCCCATAAAAACAACTAAGACTTCTGTTCTTGGCATTTTGAATATGCTTCAACTTGCGCAAGACAACCATGCCAAGATTATGCAGGCGTCTACAAGCGAGGTATATGGAGATCCTACGCAAAATCCGCAGAAAGAGACGTATTGGGGAAATGTAAATCCAATAGGAACCCGCAGTTGCTATGATGAGGGGAAAAGAGTTGCGGAGACTTTTTGCATGGATTATTTCATGCAGTACAAAATAAGGGTGAAGATTATCAGAATCTTCAATACTTATGGGCCCAATATGGACATGAATGACGGAAGAGTTATCTCCAATTTCATAGTGCAGGCCTTGAAGGATGAAGATATTACAATTTATGGTGACGGTTCTCAGACAAGGAGTTTTCAATATGTTGATAATCTGATAGAAGGGATGATAAGCGTTATGGCTACTCCCGACAGCTTTATCGGTCCTATCAATCTTGGCAATCCTAATGAATTCACAATCTTGCAGTTGGCGCAGAAGGTTATAGAGATGACAAATTCAAAGGCAAAGATTGTAATGAAGCCGCTTCCGCAGGATGATCCCAAGCAGAGAAAACCTGATATTACATTGGCTAAGAAGATAATAAACTATAATCCAAATATACTTTTAGAAGAGGGGCTAAAAAAAACAATTGCATATTTTGAGATGCTGTTGTCAAAAAAAGCGATAATTAAGCGGATATAGGTTAAATTTGCCAAAATTGGCTTGTTAAAGGTGTACGATAAAATGTTGCGTTATGAATATAAACCCGGCAGAATTTAAAATCTTGGTTGTAGATGATGTTGTTGCAAACGTCATCCTTCTTAAGGCCCTCCTTTCCAGGGAAGGTTATAAGATAGCAACTGCTACAAGCGGTGAGGACGCCCTTAATAAACTTCCCATTGAGAAGCCTGATGTTATTTTGCTGGATGTCATGATGCCCGGCATGAGCGGTTTTGAAGTTGCGGAGAAGATTGCAAAAATGTCTGATTTTGAGGATGTTCAGATAATTTTTCTGACAGCTCTGAATTCACCTGCAGATATTGTTAAGGGATTTAAGCTTGGTGCTAGTGATTTTGTGACAAAACCTTTTAACAGGGAGGAACTTATCATAAGATTGACTCACCAAATTTCTTTGGTTGCTGCAAAGAGAATTATTGAACAGCAAACCAATGAGTTAAAGAGCACAATCAGTGGCAGGGATAAGTTGTATTCAGTAATTGCCCATGATTTGAGGTCTCCTCTCGGCTCAATAAAGATGGTACTTAATATGCTGGTTACCACGTTGCTGCCCGAGAGCGTGGGTGAGGATATGTTTCAGCTGATGAAAGAGGCAAATCATATTGCGGAGGATACGTTTAGCCTTTTGGACAATTTGTTAAAGTGGACAAAGAGTCAAACAGGCAAATTGAACATTGTTTATCAGGATATTGATATTGTTGATATTACGGATGACATTGTGGAGATCTTTAAGTTGAATGCCCAGTTAAAAGATATTCAAATCACATATAAGAATGATGTTCATATTACGGTTAGAACAGATGTCGACATTGTGAAGACCATAATGAGAAATTTGCTTAGCAACGCTATAAAGTATAGCAATAGCGGAGGCAGCATAAATGTTACAACAGAAGACAGTGACGGTTTTGCAATTGTTCATGTTGCGGACCACGGATTAGGTATAAGTAAAGATGGGCAGGAGAAATTGTTTAAGCAGGATGTGCATTTTACAACATTTGGAACCGCAAATGAGGAAGGTTCAGGGCTTGGGCTAATTTTGGTTAAGGATTTTGTAGATAAAATCGGCGGTAAGATTTGGTTTGAATCGGAAGAGGGCAAAGGCTCAACTTTCAGCTTCTCAATTCCTAAAGCAACTGGCACTCCGCTATAACTGCGTTGTGATCGCTCCACGGCCCATCGGGAGAAAAATAATTAATCCCCTTAAAATCAGCCGAGTGGAATATATAGTCTATGCGGAATAATTTCTGGAAGTGTCTGTAAGAATACGTATATCCCTGCCCGCATTCTCTGAATGTATCAATCAAAAGTCTGGAACACTTTACATAGGCGTAGGAGTTTGGCGTATCATTAAAGTCTCCCATCAGTAAAACGGGATACGGAGATTTTTTAATCATATTGCAGATAATATCAACTTGCTTTCCGCGCATACCGGAACTGAATTTCAGCTTGTCCGTAAGTTTTGTAAACATCTCTGTTCTACTGTATTTTTGATTTGTCCTTTCTGCGTACGCCACATCTGAACTTATGTTGCTCACTCCTGTGGATTCAAAATGCACGGCCATTACCCTTATAATCTTTGTGCTGTCAATTGCAATATCTGCGTAAATAAAACCGTAATTTGATTCCGGGAATTGCGCAAAGCAATATCTTTTAATTTGATACTTGCTAAAGATAGCCATATCAACCGGCTTGGTTCCTTTTCTATCAAAACAACTGTATGGCAGCGTATTTAATTGTTTTTTTATACTATCTCTTCCAAAGTCCCATCCCTCCGCGTATTCCTCCAAACACAGTATATCAACCGGAGCAGATGCCTTAGCAGCAGGAGCATAATGGATTGCATCCGCCATAGGAATTCCCTTCCTGCCGCAGAAATAATCTGCCGCGCTCTTAACATTTTTGATCAGAGCGTCTCCCCCAAATCCTCCGACATTAAATGTTGCCACTTTAAGATTTACAGGAGTGATGTTTTTTATCACGACAGTTTTTTTTACGGTTGCCGCCTTTCCGGCTTTGCCAATTAACGGCCAATGATTTGCGGGATAATATATTGACGCAGTATAACTTAAGCTAAACATAACGGCGATAAACGGAACAATTGCTATCACCTTAAGTCTGATTACCCAATAAATGAAAAACAGAATATCTGCTGTAATGAGCACAACGAGAAATGGCCCCAGCATGGAGATGAAGGGGTGATTCTTTGGCACAAAATGTCCTGTTTTGGCAGATAAAACAGTTGCGGCCGCAATTAATACTGTGATTACAATAGAAACGCAGTAAAATAAGTAACTTATTGCTTTCTTGCCCATTTTTTTCTCAGACTATTGTCGGCAAATTTATTAAAAAACTATATACAATTGGAAAAAAGATTTAAATTTGCGGAGAAGTGAATTAACTGATTATAAGATGACAAATTTGTCGGAAAATAGGCATTCTGCGTTTGTGGATTCCGAAAACGTTTTTTTCTCTTTTCTTGCTGCCGCCTGCAGGAAAATAGAAAACAAGGTTAATGTTATTAACGAGTTTTCTAATGTGATTGCTACATCTCAAGATGCGGTGGAGAGGGTGACGTGTGCAAGGCAGCTAGAAGCTAAAACATCCGAGATAAAGTTGCTTGTTTCTGATTTAAAGTATATTATAAAGATTACAACCGGTATGGATGAGGGTGTTTCCGGACCTGTTGATGTGGATGAATTATTGCGTCAGACTGTTCAGGTTAAACAATCTTTTTTATGCGGAGGTAATGTTATACTGAAATACATGGGGGGGTATGGTAAGCCATTTGTAATCAATACAGTAGCCGCGCATTTGACAAAAATAGTCAATAATCTTCTGACAAACTCTATCAATCGTACAGATGAAGGGTCAATTAATGTCGGCTTTAAAATAAAAGGGTGTGATTCTCTCTATTTTTACGTAGAAGATACCGGCACAAGTATACCGAAAGATAAGTTAAAGAGCACATTTGAACATTTTGTTAGACTTGACAGCAATGCGACCGAGACCGGATTGGGACTTACCATTTGCAAGATTTTGGTTAAAGGCCTTGGTGGAGAGATTGGAGCGGAATCAGAATGGTGCAAGGGCTCTAAGTTCTGGTTTACAATACCTTATGTGGTGTCTGATAAAACAAGCGCCGCTATTATGGAACCAGAGCCGGATGTATCAGAGGCAAAAGAGGTAAAATCGGAAGAAAAGCCAAAAATTTTGATTGCAGAGGATGATTCTGCAAACTATTTTTTGTTTGAATCCATCCTTAAAAATAACTATTCTCTGGTCCGTGCCAAGAATGGGGCGGAGGCCTTGGGTGTGTTTAAGAAAGAGACTCCTGCACTTGTCATAATGGATGTTAAGATGCCTGTAATGGATGGTTTCCAGGCAACTGCAGAGATTAGAAAAATTGATAAAACAACTCCTATTGTGGCCGCCACAGCTTACGCGCTGCCGGAAGTCGAAGAGAGGTTATATGCTGCTGGAGTAAATGGTTATCTTGTTAAGCCACTTAGTCCCAGCGATTTAAAAAATAAAATTCACGAGATGCTAAACGGCTGCAAAGAGAATAATTAGATGGAAAATATGGATAATAAAGACTATAATACTCAGAGAGAGAAGTTGATAATGCCTGAATATGGAAGGCATGTTCAGGATATGATTAATTATGTTGTAAACATTCCGGACAAGAAAAAAAGAGATGAGCAGATTCAGGCTGTTGTAGCTGTGATGGGAACTTTAAATCCGCAGCTTAGAGACATTGTGGATTTCAGACATAAGCTTTGGGATCATGTTCAAATTATTTCTGATTTTAAGATTGACATTGACTCTCCGTATCCGATTCCTACAAGGGAAACGATTGCAACAGAGCCGAGTCAGATACCTTTGCAGAAGAAGCCTATAAGATCCGCATGCTATGGGCGTAACATTCAGAATATGATTGATTTAATCGCTTCCCGTCCCGATGATGATGTTAAGAAATATATGATAAAAGTGATTGCTTCCTATATGAAGCAACAGTATCTTATATGGAATAAAGACTCGGTTTCCGAGGAGACAATTTATGCAGACATTCATACGCTGTCGGGAGGAAAAATAACGGTACCGTCTGATATCCACATTGGTATGGGACAGGTTGATACTAATGCGCGCAATCCCAGAAGCGGGAATAATCAGAACAACAGCAATAGAAATACCGGCTCCCACAATAAAAAAGGAAAGCAGGGGGGTAAAAAGTGGAAGAAAAATAACCAGCAGTAAATGAGATTAAGTAAGAAAAAGAGAGAGCAAGAGGAGATAAAGCAGGAGCTTGCGGTGCCTCAAAAGAAAGACGGTATTTATCTTATATGCGGGCTAATCTCCTTGGCAGTAGCTGTTTATACGCTTATTGCTATAATTTCGTATATTTTCACGTGGGCGCAGGATCAGAGTACATTTTCAAATGATGATGTGTTTAATTCATTGATTGATGTGGAGAACGGAGGGGGAAGAATCGGACTTTATTGGGCAAATTTTTTGGTTTCTAAATTGTTTGGACTTGGGGCATTTATAATACCGTTTTTCTTCTTTGGAGTTGCGCTGTTCTGCCTTAAGATTAAGAAAGTCAAGGTTGTAAGATTGTTCTTTGTGACAATTTTCGGCTGCATCCTTATATCAGTCGTATTTTCATTTATTTTCTCTTTCACCGGAATTGACAGATGGTTTGGTACCGGAGCGGGAGGTTCTTATGGATATTATATTAACAATTGGCTTAAGTCAATGGTTGGAGTACCGGGAACATCAGTTATATTAATTATTGCTACAATTGGCTGGTTGATAACCATTAATAGAAGCTATATTAAACGCATCGGAGATAAAATTTCCGATGTGGGGACAAAGGTAGTGGATACGGCCAAGGCTCCTTTTGAGAGTAATCCCGACGGTTCGGAACAGTCTGAAGAAGAGAGCGGAGATGGCGGGGATGCTGATAATGAGGAAGATGCTGAGGAGGGAGAGGAGAATGAATTTGAAAGCGAAGAGGCGGAAACGGAAGATGCTGCTTCTATCGGAGTAAAGGCGAAAGGAGGAAGACCGGAGCCGGAAATCAGCCTTGTGGATAATACCGTTAAGCCCGCGGTTTCTTTTGCGGCGGCTTCCGCAAATGAAATAATTGAAAAACAGAGTATTCCGGAGCCTGATATTAATGAGTCGGATAATGTTGAGATGGAGGTTACAGGCGGCAATGGTGCCGGGCTTACAGGACACTACTCAGAAGAAGAGCTTAAAACTTTGTTTGACCCGCGGCTGGAACTTCCTAGATATAAGGCTCCTTCACTTGATTTGCTGGAGAGTTATAGAGACAAGTGGTATGAGGTTTCCAAGGATGAATTGGAGAGAAATAAGAGGCAGATTGTGAATACTCTATCCAATTATAAGATTGGAATTACAAAAATTTCTGTGCGCATAGGGCCGACAGTTACTCTTTATGAGATAGTTCCGGCACCTGGTGTGAGGGTATCTCAAATTAAGAAACTGGAGGAAGATATTCAGCTTTCCCTTGCTGCGCACGGAGTAAGAGTTGTTACTTTGCCAGGCACTAATGCCGTTGGAATAGAGGTGGCAAATGAGAAACCAAGCATTGTCTCCATGCTTTCCTGTTTGGAGTTTTTGCTGGCTCAAAGAAAGATTGAAGAGACAAAAGAGGCAAGATATGAATTACCTGTCGCGATAGGTAAAACTATTAAAAATGAGGTGTATACGTTTGACCTTACCAAGATGCCTCACCTTCTTATTGCAGGTGCAACGGGTCAGGGGAAATCTGTCGGACTAAATGCTCTGATTGCCTCAATTTTGTATACAAAGCATCCCTCAGAAGTTAAGTTTGTGCTTGTGGATCCAAAGAGAGTAGAGCTTTCTCTCTATTCAAAACTAGAGAAGTTTTTCCTGGCCAAACTTCCGGATTCTGATGACGCTGTTATAACAGACACAAAGAAAGTTGTTTATACGTTACGCTCTTTATGCTCAGAGATGGACAGCCGTTATGAACTTTTGCAAAAAGCCGGAGTCAGAAATATAAAAGAGTATAATGAAAAGTTCTTGCAGAGGAGGCTTAATCCTTTAAAGGGACACAGATATCTTCCTTATATAGTGGTTGTTATAGATGAGTACGGAGATCTGCTGCTGACTGCAGGCAAGGATATAGAGATTCCTCTTACCAGACTTGCTCAACTTGCGCGTGCTACCGGAATTCATTTGGTCATTGCAACTCAAAGGCCTACAACAACTATAATCACCGGCAATATAAAGGCAAACTTTCCTGCCCGCATTGCTTTTATGGTTCGCTCGTCAATTGATTCCAGGACCATATTGGATGAAACAGGTGCCAATCAGCTGATTGGACGCGGTGATATGTTGTTTGCCACAGGCAGTGACGTAGTCAGAATTCAGTGTGCCCTTATAGATACAAAAGAGGTTGAGAAAGTTGTGAACTTTATTTCCGGTCAGGTAGGATACGCAAGTGCCCTGTATTTGCCTGAAGTTAGGGAAGATGATGATGACAACGGACAGGTATCGGTTCAGGTAGGCGAGACGGATTTGAGAAAGAGAGATGAACTTTTTGATGACACTGCAAGATTGATGGTGATAAGCGGGCAGGCCTCCGCCTCTCTGATTCAGAGAAAAATGAATCTTGGATACAACAGAGCCTCAAAACTAATAGACCAGTTGGAAAAGGCGGGTATTGTTGGTCCTTCAGACGGCAGCAAGCCCAGACAAGTTTTGGTACCGGATTTGATATCATTGGATGATAAACTGGAAGAGATAAAAAAAGAGTACAGTTAATGACACTCTTTATTTAAAAATGAGGGATATTGTTAAAACATTCATATTTGCAGCGCTCACAATAGGCGCTGCAATTGTCTATTCTCCTGTTGTTTGTGCAAAGGATAAAAGCGGCTCTAAGATTGCTGCGGATGCTGCGGCATTTGTTAGAAGTTCTAGGAAAATTGAGTTTACAATAGGGGGCAAGCTTGGCAAAAACAGTTACTCTCACAATGGCTGGCTTATAGCAAATGACAAGAAATGTTATTTGGATATCAACGGTTTTGCAAAGTATGACTATGAGGGTTCCATTTTGACAATGTACAATGTCAAATCCGGAGAATACTATATTCAAAAGTTTAATTCCAATGATGAGGACCCTGCGTCAAATCCATTTGCAATTTTTATTAATAAGCATTCCGGTATGTTTTCCGGTCCTGTGCAGGCAAAAACTTCTGACGGAGAACTTGCCGTAATGGTGAGGATGTCCCTGCCGGGGAATAGATTCTGCAAGTACATAAACATTTATGTGACAGGCAGTGGCAGTAATACGGTCTTAAAAGAGATTGTCATCTTCTCAAAAAAGGGGGAGAAGGTTATAACTACTGTTACCAATTATTCGGCTCCCGACAGTTACCTTCTGAGAAGCGTCTCCGTCACTCCGCGCAAGGGCTCCAAAATAATAGATTTGCGCTAAATTATCTCTGCTGCCCTAAATATCTCCGCTATAGATGCATAGGAGTTCTCCAGGCATTCTTTGATTTTGCTTTTCTTAATCCATTTGCACTCAGTTATCTCCTCTCCCGTTTGAGGAACCGGCACCGATGAACCACTGTAAGTCATTGCATACCAACTGGTATGTTTGATAATGAATTTTTTCTCCAAGTGATATGTGTGATGAGTAATGCACAAAAGATTGCCGCGCTTCGCCTTGATTCCGGTCTCTTCCTCAACCTCTCTTGTCGCCGTTTTCTTAATATCTTCTCCTTTTTCCTGCCACCCTTTTGGAAGGTCCCATACGCCGCGTCTGAATATCATCAGGAACTCTCCTTTCTTATTGGTTACAAGACCTCCTGCGGCGTTTACATGGGTCATTTTTGAGAAAACTTTGTCATATGTTTTCTCTTCCATTTTAGGCTCTGTCGGGATAATAAAATGATTGAATTTTTCACTTTTGTCCATGAGCTTGGGAATTGTAGAAAGATTGTAATTGTCTGCGGGATGGAACAATACAGCGTTTATGTCATTTGTCGCCTTTTCTCCTAGGGTGCAAATTGTTAAAATTCTATTATTGAAGAAGATATTGTACATGAGCTTTAAGTCATTAAACTCTTTTTGTTATATTTGTGCAAAGATAATTGTAATTAGAATAATATGGAAAACGTAGAAAAGACCATAGCTAAGCAGCTGCTTGGAATTAAGGCCGTGAAATTGGATGTTGAGCACCCTTTTACGTGGGCGTCGGGATGGAAATCACCTATATACTGCGATAATAGAAAAATGCTTTCATATCCAACTGAAAGAAAGGTTATTTGTAATGCATTTGTAAACGTTATAAAAGATAATTTCAAAGATGTTGATGTTATAGCGGGCGTTGCTACCGGGGCTATAGCGTATGGAATGATGGTGGCTGAGGCTCTGGATAAACCGTTTATCTACGTGCGTCCAAAACCAAAAGACCATGGAACAAAATCTCAGATTGAAGGAGAAATTGCAAAGAATCAGAGAGTTGTTGTTGTTGAAGATTTGATTTCTACAGGTCAGAGCAGCCTTTCCGCCACTACCGCTCTTCATCAGGCGGGTGCTATTGTTCTTGGCATGATTGCAATTTTTTCATATAATTTTGATACTGCGCGCCGCTCCTTTGAATATGCGGATGTTGAGCTTCATACGCTTTGCCAGTACGACTCATTGTTGGAAGAGGCTGTAGTTGAGAAGTATATAAAGAAATCGGATTTGGAAGTTCTTAAGCAATGGAGAATCAGTCCTTCTACATGGGGAACTCAGAAGTAATTTTTTATTCCGATAAATTTATGGAAAAAATTGAAGGTAAGGAGGTTGTGCTTCCTATTGCAGCGGATAAACTGTTTTCTATTTTCTCTGATTTGAGAGGTATTGCCTCTAAGTTACCCCCTGAATATCAAGATAAAGTTACGGCAACTCAGGATACAATTGAGGGGAATTATAAAGGAATGAAACTGGGACTGATAGTTGTTAAAAGGGTTGCAAATCAGCTTGTTTCCCTTAAACCATCCGGGTCTTTCCCTTTTGATTTTACTCTTAACTTTCTAATGAATCAAGAGGAGCAGAACAAGACAAAGTTCAAGATAGAGGTAGATGCTGAGATGAACTTTATCATTAAATCTATGTTTGGCGGTAAGGTTAAAGAGATGGTTGATAAAATAACTGACACAATTTCTCAATTTTCGCCCAAAGATTAGTTTTTTTTAAACCTATTATTCTTTTTTTTTCTCCTTTTTGGCTACTATTGTTAATTAATAATGGGAAAGTCGCTATTATTGTGGTTAAAAACAGAATAGATATGGCTGACAAGGGTATTTCTCAATTTTTTATGGCAAAAGTGGCCAATATGCCGGGAATTGAGTTCATGGAGGGTGATTTTGCAATTTGCAGTTCTATAGATGAAATCCCGTTACCAAAAGATCCGGGCAGAATAGATGCGGCAATAGTTGGCTTGTGCCTCTGCGGCAATATCAAGTTATGCATAAATCTGGATGACTATGTAATATCCAAAAATCAGATAGTTTTGATTATGCCGGATCAAATTATTCGGCTCGGGAAAAAGAGCAGGGATTATAAAGGTATTTATATTTTGGCATCCAAAAATTTTATTGATGAGATGCTTCCGTATTTTAATCAGCTCTCAATTTTTCTTTATGTTAAAGAACATCCGGTTACAGATTTGAGCAATGAGGAGGTAAACATTTTTAAAGAGTATCACTCTTTTTTGTGGAAGAAAGTGCAGATGAAAGATAATGCATACAGAAAAGAAATATCTAGAAATCTGTTGCTTGCGCTATTATATGAGGCTTATGGAATGTTCTCAAAGTATCGTCTTCCGGAGTCCCGCAAGACCAGACAAGAGGAATTGTTTGCAGACTTTATAAAATTGGTGCGGTTGAATTTTAGAAGAGAGCATTTTGTCTCTTTCTATGCAGATAAACTTTGCATAACATCCAAGTATCTTTCATTGCTTGTCAAGAGCGTAAGCGGGCGTTCTGCCAGCGTTTGGATAGACGAATATGTGATTTTGGAGGCTAAGGCTTTGCTAACTTCATCTAAATTGACAATAAAGCAAATATCTGATACTTTAGGATTTGTAAGTCAATCTTTCTTTGGCAAATTTTTCCGCAGGCATACAGGGGCTTCACCAAGAAAATTCAGGGGCGGAGCCTGCTAAAGGAATGAAGTGCGGTGATAAAATATTATCTGAAGATTTTGTTTCTCTAATGAAAGAGTCTCTTGGTGAGAGAGATGCATCGCTCCTTTTTTCTTCTCTGGAGGAAGGAGAGGATGTAGTGAGTGTAAGGTTAAATCCTTTTAAATCTCTTCTTTCTCCCGACGGTTTTTTGAATGAATGCGCTTCTAAAATTTTTGGAGCCAATTTGGACTGCCATGTAAAGTGGTGCCAGTCAGGATTTTATTTAAAGAAAAGAGTTTCCTTTACAACTGACCCGTACTTCCATTGCGGAGCATACTATGTACAGGATGCAAGCAGCATGTTCCCGGAAATTATTAAAGGATTTATCTCCGTGTATAAAGACAATACTTCAAAAAATGCGACTTCGGATTTATCTGCAAACGTATCTGCAAATGAGAAGTTATCCGGTATTAAGCTTCTGGACCTATGTGCCGCCCCAGGAGGCAAATCAACTCATTTAGCCTCTATGTTAGATGATTCTTCACTTCTTGTATCTAATGAGGCCATTAAGAAAAGAGTGCTTCCTCTGATGGATAATGTCGCAAAATGGGGATGCTCTAACGTATTGGTTACCAATAACTATCCATGTGCTTTTGGAAAACTGCAGGGATATTTTGATGTAATTCTGGCGGATGTGCCGTGTTCCGGAGAGGGGATGTTTAGGAAGAGCATGGAGGCTATTGACGGATGGAGTCTTAAGGCCGTAAGTGATTGTGCGGAAAAACAGCGCCAGATTGTTTCTGATGCTTGGCCTGCGTTAAAAGAGGGTGGTATTTTCATCTACTCAACATGCACCTATAATCATTATGAAGATTCCGATAATGTGAATTTTATATGCAATAGCCTTGGAGCGGAACTGCTTGATATTCGCAAATTTGTTCCGGGTGCAGTGAGGGGAGACGGGCAGTTTTACGCAGTATTAAGAAAATTCGGAGTAAGTTCCCAATCTGTTGTCTCTGTTAAAACGGGGACAAAAAGGTATAATGATAAGAAGAGTAAAAAAGAGGGGAAACAAACTGTCGGGAGAATAATAAGTGCGTGTAATTATCTTGGAGACAGGTATTTATATGTACAAAAAGAGAATGGCTTTATAAAGGCTTATCCCAAAAATCTGGCGGATGATATTTTATGTCTTGAGGGAAAATTGAATGTTGCGGCAAGCGGAATTGTTGTTGCAACGGCTAAAGGGAAGGATTTGATTCCGTATTCCGATTTGGCGTTGTGTAATGATTTTGAGAATGCCAAATATTCCGGCGGAGCTAAAACAGGCGAGCGGCTTTTCCCTGTAAAAGAGGTGTCAAAAGAAGAGGCCCTTCAGTTTCTCACCAAAAGGCCCTTGTTTTTACCTCAAATGCCACCGGGTTATATATTTTTGACTTACAATGGATTAGGTCTTGGATTTGTTAAGAATCTCGGTAACCGCACCAATAATCTTTTGCTTTCCGGCCGTGCAATTCACAATACAAATCTTGTGGATTTATAGTTTGTTTTCCGGTATATTTTAGTTCATGTAATCCCAAGGAGGAAGCATTATGTGCTTCTGGCCAAGGCATCCTGTTGCTTTGTCGTCCAGATATTTCCTGTTTATTACAAAGCGGAACATGTACTCGTTAAACCAATGGTCCGTGAATGTCAGATAACCCTTGTTGCCTGCATCTGTGCCCCAGCTGTTCTCAAATTCCCATTTTGTTGGAACGTCGTTATTGTCTGTATCACAGGCGACTATAAGCATTGCATGAGATGAGCCGCTCTGACGGGTAACAATTCTTGCTTTCTTATCCATAGTGAGATTTATTCCAAGCAATGACGAGTAGTCATAAATTCCGGTGTCCAAAAGTCCGCTTTTAGTATTTGACTGTTTTCCAACGTCACATGAAGCAACAACAGATTCATTTGCTTTTATAGAGGCAAGAACAGCCTTTTTTATATCTCCATTTGGAAGGTTTAGATATGTCCAGTTAACGCCATCCATTGTATTGCGCGCTCCGTCTATCTCATACATTTTGTAATAATCTCTTGTGGGGTCATTCATTATCATTACATAATTGTCTGTATTGTAGTCCGTTCCGGCTATACCGTTAAAGAAATCATTAGGGTTGCTTTTAATAGTCTGGATTTTTTTATCCTTGTCCTGGAATCTCCATGTGAATTCTGTCGGAGGGGTTCCAAGGCAAACTGTAAGTACTCTGTAAACGTCTTTAAGAACGCTCATTTTTTCTCTCTCCATGTCTGCAGTTTTCCCCCTGTTTGCCGCAATTGCCCTAATGTCATATCCTCCCTTGCGCAATCTCTCATTAAGAATACTCATCATCTGGGATGTATTGTTAGAGTGCTCCGTCTCAGGCATAACAGCTGCAGGCACAACGCCGTACTTCTTTGCAAGATTATAGAAAGAACTCCATACTCCGCCGTCGCTTACCGGCGATGAGAAGTAGTATGTAACTTCTCTGTCATCCATCGGCGCTTTTACCGTTTTGATAATATTTTCCAGAAACAGGTTGGACTTCTCCAGTATGTCCCAGAAATAATTGTAATTATGAGAGAAATCAAATTCATCCAAATTGTATTTCTTCATGACAGCGGGCCTTAAGTCATTCATGGATGAAAACATCCAGCAGCGGCCGGAGCTTTGCTGGTCCGTAATTCCTTTTACATCAACTTTATATTTAAAAAAATTGTCCGTAGCTCCGTTAACCTTGTAGCTAAGCGCAAGGCTCTTAATGTTTTTGTTGGAGGTTAGAATATTTTGAATAGCAGCAGTATAGCTATCATTTTTTATGCTGCCGTGCAGCTCTTCAATCTCTTTGCTCCCGATAGTTTGTGCAAGCGCGCTCCCGCATATTAGTGCGGCGCATGTAAGTAGTGCTATTTTTTTCATATTTATTTGTGTAAAAAATTATTTTAAAACATCATGTAATCCCAGACGGGCAAAAGTTCCGGCTTTTGTCCAAGCGCGGCTTGGGCCTTAGCTCTGAGATACTTTTTATTTATTACCATTCTAAAAGTGTATGTTTCAAACCATTTATTGCTCATTACATGAAAGCCGTTCCTTCCGCGGTTCAACCCAAAGCTGTCTTCTGCCAGCCACTTTGTCGGATTATCATTTTTGTCTGTATCACAACCCATTAGCAGTATGGCGTGAGTGGAACTTATTTGCTTTGTGAGTATCATGGATTTGCGGTCCATATCCAAATTTACACCAAAGAGCGTATTGTAATCAAAGACTCCGGTATCCAAGAGGCCCGCACCGCTTTTTTTATCCGCTTCCGCACCTGAATCTATAGTGAGATATATACTTTCATTATTTTTTATAGAGGCCAGTGCAGCCGGCTCAATTTCTGAATAGGGCAGGTTAAGGTATGTCCAGTTGAAGCCCTCTATTACGCTCTTGTAATTTTTTATTTCATAAAGTTTGTAGTATTCTTTTCCGGGGTCATTCGTTATCATAATGTAATTTTCCGGTCCATAGCCGTTTATGGCTACGCTGGCGTAAAATTCTTTTGGTGTGGTACTTACAGTTTTTGTATTGCCGTTATTGTCTGTGTATCTCCATGTGAACTCTTTTGGAGGGACGCCAATGGTCAACGCAAGTATTTTGTAGACATCTTTAAGCACTGATATCTTCTCTGCTTCCATTTCATTTAGAATCTCTTCAGACAGTTTGTTATTTGACTTTTTAACTGTGCTGTTTTTTGATGCAATTTCCCTGATTGCCCATCCTCCCTTGCGCAATCTTTTTTTTAAAATTTGAAGCAGCTGCTCATCATTTTCGGATGCTCCGGTTTCCGGCATAACTTCCATTGGCACAACACCGTATTTGATTGTCTCCGCATAGAAAATACTCCATACTCCGCCGTCTGTAATAGGGCGGTTAAAATATTTTGAGACCTCTCTGTCATCCATCGGTTTATTGGATGTTGCAATAATTTCTTCCAGGAATAAATTGCTTTTTTCCAGCAAATCATAGAAAAAATTATAGGTGTGAGAGAAATCAAAATCTTTCAGATTATATTTTTTCATCACTCCGGTGCGGAGAGAATTCATGCAGGCAAACATCCAGCAACGACCGGATTTTTTTTGGTCATTTATGCTTCCTATGTCTGCCTTGTATTTAAAATAATTGTCATAACTCTTTAATTTGCCGCTGTTTTCTGCAAGGCTTTCAAAATCTCCGCTTGATTGCAGCACGCTTTGCAATGTAGCCGGTGTGGTGCTGCCGGCATAACTTTGCTCCAGCTCCCGCATTTCTTTACTCCCGATAGATTGCGCATTAGCTGCTGAGTACGTAAGTGTTACACTAAGGGCTATGATGATTATATGTTTAATGTTTATTTTCATTATTCAATTTTTTAATCTGTTTTATAGCAGATTTTGTATTTGTTTTTTTATTGCCGCTACTTCTGAAGATTCTATGTTGCGTTCCTGTATCGGCCCTGTAATTTTTTGATGCATTGTGATTTGTGCGGGAGCTTTGCTTAAAAGGTAAATATCGCTGCCCAGTATCAAAGCATCGTCAATATCGTGGGTTACAAATATTACCGTGCGTTTATCCTGTTGCCACAGTTGTGAAAACCATTTGAGCATTCCGTGCTTTAGATTGATGTCCAGTCCGTTAAGCGGTTCATCCATCAGGATGATGTCGGAGGTTGCGGCAAATGCGCGCGCTATGGAAACCCTTTGTTTCATGCCCCCGCTGAGCTGTGACGGATAATAATTTGCAAACTCTTCAAGTTCAACCCTTTTAATCAATTTATCGGCCTCTTTTTTTCTTTGCCGGGCAGACACTTTTTCTCCGTTATTTACACTGTCAAGTACAAATTCAATATTTTCTCTTACGCTTTTCCACGGGAGCAATCTGGGCTCTTGAAAAATATAGGAGAACTTTTTATTTGCAAAGCCTTCCAGTGTGCCGCTGTCGGGAGCAATAATGCCGCAGATAATATTTAAAAGAGTTGTTTTTCCGCATCCTGAAGGACCTAATATACAAGATATTGTGCCTTCCGTAATATCCATGCAGAAGTTATCATATATCTGTTTTCCGTTAAAGCTCTTGCAAATATTTTTAAGATTAAGACTCATGTTTGTTTAATTATTGAATGTGCGGATTTTATTTCCAGGTAACAATTCTTCTCTCCTCCCACCTGATAATAGCTTCAAATCCCGAACTTAACAGTACGGCTATCAATGTCCATGCAATTAGTATGTCTACATTTAAAAATGTTTGGGCGCTCTGCATTACCGTTCCTATTCCGTATGTCGGCTGGGCCAGTACTTCTCCAACTATAATGGCTCTCCATCCTATTCCCGTAGCACTGGATATTCCGCTGATAATGAATGGAATGATTGATGGAATGTAAACTTCTGTCACAATTTTTTTACCGCTTGCGCCATAGAATTTTGCCATCTCAACCAAACTTGCATCCATGCTATTAAAACCGTCTGTGACATTAATATATATTAAAGGAAACATGGTTAAAAACGCAATAAATACAGGGACTGTATTTGGTGTGAACCATATTAGAGCCAGAAGTATTATTGCCACAACCGGGGTTGCCCTAAATGTTACAACTATCGGTTTCATCCATGCCGCAAGAGAGTCATGCATTCCTGCAAGAATACCAAGTCCCACTCCTAAAATTGCCGCAATAACAAAGCCTATTAAACCGCGTAATATGGTGGCTCCTATTATTTTAAGAAATTCTGCAGTACAGATGACCTTTACCGTGGAAATCAGTGTGTCCTCCGGGCTGGGAAGTATGAAGCCGGATTTAAAATATAGTGACAGAACCTTCCATATCGCAAGCATTACAAGCACGGAGATAAAGCCGGTCAAAGTATTTTTCTTGGAAGAATTTCTCATCACTTAATTATTTACCGAAAAAATTTTTATCCGGAATTTTACCACCAGTAATATCCCGGTTCATGTTGTAAAATACTTTCAAATAGTCGTTTACATCTTTACGGACCTCTGATGCCCTTACAACTTTCAGGTTGCACCTTGGTATTGCAGTTCTGGCAACCGCGCTGTCTGCAAGTATGCCGTATTTTGCAGCAAGAAAGGCGGCGCTGTCGGGATTGCTATTTACCCAATTAGTTGAATTTGAGTACATTTTTAATACTTTTTCCGTGAGCTCCGGATGCTTTTTCATAAACTTTACGCTCCCTACAAAAGCAGTCTCTGCAATTGGAGTTCCGCATGCTTTCTTCCACTCTGCATTAAGGTCCATTAAGGCATGTAAAGATTTATTTTTTGATAATACCATACTTACAAACGGCTCTGTAAGTACCCCTATATCAACACGTCCTGCAGCCATAGCGTTTGTAAGGGCTGTGTGCGTAGGAAAGCTGTAATCCAATATTACATCTTTATCCGGATCCAGTCCGTTGATTTTAAGCAGATATTTAAATAGAACATCGGGAGTCATACCCTTGGCCATCAAGTGTATTCTGCGCCCTTTAAGATTGCTCCAGTTTTTTATGGCGGTATCTTTGCCGCACAAATAAAAAGTTCCCCAGATTGGTACGGCTATAAGCCTGTAATCCAGTCCTTTATTGTATAAGACGGCAGCTGTTGTCATTGGCAGAATTGCAAAATCTGCAGTGCCGTCCAGCATCATTTTGCGTACCTGTAGGGGCTCGTTCAAGATGTCTATTTTTACCCCATTTTGCACTATATCTTTTGAGCTTAATCCATCGTGATCTTTAATACTGTCAATCATTTTTATCATGCCAAGAGCGGAAGGTCCTTTAAGTGTGGCAATTGTGCAGGCCGAACTCTCCCTGTTCCCGGAAGATTTCCCGCTGCAGCCAACAAAAAACGGGAGGCATGCAATAAATATTAAAGTATATAAGTGTTTTTTCATAATCCCGACAGATTCAGATGTGTAAAATTATAAATTTTAAATGACTTGCTTTGTATAATGCCAAAACATTAATAAATTTGCAAAAAATTTACAGACCGTTTTGTACTAAGGTTACGGATAGTCCTGACCAAGGCCGGCGGAAATCAAATAATCTAACCCGGAGGAAATTCTGATGGAGAAGAGAATAGGCACAGTAATAATACAAGTAGAAAGAAAGGATAACGTTCAGAAAATGAATGATATTATCTCTTTGCACTCTGACATTATAATCGGTCGTCAGGGACTGCCTCGCAGCAATAATTTTAATATTATCTCTTTGATTTTGGAAGGTACGACGGATCAGATTGGTTCTCTAACCGGTCAGCTTGGACGTCTGGATGGAATTCAGGTTAAATCGGCCCTTTTAAAAAACAAAGATGATGAGTAATAAAATTTTTATTTTGACTGCAGCACTTGCAGTCATTTCTTATAGTGCGGCGTCAGGTGCGCCGGGACACATTAGTAAAGAGAAGGATACAACTGCAGCTGTTAAGACGGAAAATCTTGGTTCTGTGACTGTTAGCAGTATGCGCTTGAACAGAAAACTTATGGAGGTGCCGGCCTCTATGAGTATTGCCGGAGCTTTTGATTATAAGAAGAACTCCTCTTTTTCTGTTGCAAATATTTTGAATTCGGAGCCTGGAATTTCAATTGGCGGTGACGGTATTTGGTCTACAAATGTTGTGGTTCGCGGACTTGGTGAGAGCCGTTTGGTTACTTTAATTGACGGCGACAGGGTGGAAACGGCAAGTGATTTAACTGCGTCCTTAAGCATGGTAGACATTAACAATATTGATAGAGTGGAAGTTATAAAAGGCGCTCAATCATCTCTTTATGGCAGCGGTGCTCTCGGCGGAATTGTAAATGTAATTACAAAGGACGGACGGTTTACACCCCGCTTTCATGTAGGGGGCGGAGTTACTCCGTCATTCTCAACGGTTAACAAGTACTTCTCAAATAATGTATTTTTGAATTTTGGCGACAAGAAATGGTATTTGAGAGTCAGTGACAGTTACGGCAGAGCGCATGATATTCACACGCCTGAAGGGAAAATTAATAACAGCGGATTTAAGACGAATGATTTTTCAGTCAGAGCTGCATTTAAACCATTTGCAAATCAAATATTTAAAGTTCAATATCAGCGCAACTGGTCAAAAGATGTCGGCATACCCGGCGGTGCAGCATTCCCCGGACCTGCTACCGCTTCATACAAGAAAATCGGCAGGGCTTTGTTTGATGCAAGTTATGAAATAACAAACATCACAGGTGTGTTTACCTCTTTGAAATTCAGGTACTATAATCAGTATATCATTCGCAACGTTGAGATGACTCCAAATACTACAACTACTGTTAAGATGGCAAACGGTATGACGCAGGCAACGACCCCCAATCTCCTGACTCCTCATGCAACTCATAAAACTAATGGCGGAGAAATTCAGGGAACATGGAAATTGTCAGATAATCAGACTTTTGTCGGAGGAGCGGATTTGTGGAGAAGGGATATTAATAGTAGCAGAGTGAAGTACATTACGGTAAATGTTATTAAGCCAAACGGAGATACACTTAAGACAAATCACGTTGAGAGGGGAGAAACTCCGCTTCCTGACGCCTCATTTACCAGCGCAGGTGTTTTTGCTCAAGATGAACTTCATTTGCTTGGCAACAAATTAACCTTAACTGCAGGAGCAAGGGCAGATCGGGTATGGATAAAGAATGAAAAGTGCTTTGACGTAGATTATATAGTTCTCAATGGAGTGAGAGATGACGCCCCTGCTACTCAAAGAGTTACATTTGACAAGAGCAACACGCACAATACGTCCTGGAGCGCAAACATGGGAGCCATTTATAAATTGACCGATAATGTTGACGCTGTGTTTAATGCCGCCCGTTCATTTAGAGTTGCATCATTGGACGAGCGTTATAAATATATCGACCTTGGAAATTACGTTAGGCTGGGCAATCCTAATTTGAAATCTGAAAACGGATACTCTTTTGACCTTGGTCTAAGAGTTTGGGGCTCAAAGATAAACGTCCAGGCTTCCGTGTTTGTAAACAGAATCAATAATCTTATTGTAGAGAAAAACGGGGAGTTTATTTATACTCTTGCAACCTCCGGTGTAAAGGATACATTGCCTGCACTTGTTAACGCTAATGTAGATAGGGCGCTGTTGTACGGCTTTGATTTTAAGGCAGATTATAATGTAATTGATAATCTTGTCTTATCTGCCGCCGTATCTTATGTAAGAGGAAAAGACACAAAGGCAAAAACCAGTCTTCCGCAGATACCTCCTTTTAATGCAAGGATTGGTGCACGCTATTCATTTACCAAAATTTGTTCTGCAGAACTGGATTGGACTCTTGCTGCAAAACAGGGCAAAGTTGCTGAAGGAGAGACTGAAACCGCCGGATACGGTAAATTGGATTTTGCCGTTAACTCTGTTAATTTTAGGATAATTCACGGTTTATGGTTGCAGGTTTTTGCAGGTATTGATAATATTACGGACAATACTTACACTAATCATTTATCTACTAATAGAGGAAGCATAAGCATAGAACCCGGCAGGAATTTCTTTGCCAGAGCATGTTTTACGTTCTAGGTTTTTATATAATGTGTATAGATGGAAAGAGGGTGGCTAAAAGTTTTAGCCACCCTCATCCCTTTTATCCAAGTCTGCTATGTGCCATATGATTTTTTTCTAAAGCAGGGTTAAACAATTTATCAAGCCAAAACAACATGAGGACTGAAAATCTAACCATATAGCCTATATAGAACGTGGAGAATAAGGTTACAAAAAACACAAAACAAAAAACACAAAACAAAAAACTGCGCCAACCTGTTCTATCGCACTCCGTCAGCATTTATTTATCAAATGTAACAACTTTGGTACTTTTTTTATACATTTGAATTATTAATTGTTTTAATTAATACTATTGATATTTTTTATCATAGTATTATTGCCTGTTTTAATGTGCTTTAAAGTATTTCTCAATATGGAACTTACACAACTCAAATATTTTGTAAAGCTTGCCGATGAATTGAATTTCACGGAGGCGGCAAAGCAGCTGTTTATCACTCAAAGTACGCTGTCGCTGAGTATTAAAAAACTTGAAGATGAGTGTGGAACTCCGCTTTTTGACAGAGTTGGGAAGAGCACATACATTACAGATGCGGGAAGAGTGTTTGCGGATTTTGCAAGAAGGGCTATTAAAGAGACGGATTCCGGTATAAGATACGTGAGAGAAATGAAAGGAATTTTCAATGGAAGGTTAAATATTGGAGTGACTTTTAGTCTTCATGACATACTTAATGACGGCATATTGCAATTCACTGATAAATACCCTGATGCAAGCTTAAGCATAATTGAGTCCAATTCTGTAAAAAAGCTGGAAGAGATGGTTCTTAGGGGAAAAATTGATTTTGCTCTTACTTATGCAACAAGCAAAATGTCCAATTATTTGGAAAGTATCCCCCTGTTTGAAACGCCGCTTTGTGTTATAGCTAAAAAAGGGCATCCGATTACCGCTCAGAAAAAAGTTCTTTTATCGGATTTGAGGAAATATCCCTTTGTGTTTTTCCCTTACGGCATTAACACAAGAATGGAGACGGAAAAAATGTTTATACATAATAATACCCCAATAATAACTCCGCGGATAGAAGTTAATGATACCGGTCTGATTCTCAAAATGGTTGGGACGGGCAAATGGCTTACAATCTTACCGGAAGGAGTTACCGCCAACCGTGATAATCTTGCTGCCGTGCATATTTCTTCACGAACGGGCAATAAACTCAAATGCTGTATTATACGTCCAAAAGAAAAATATATTTCTCTGCTGGAGAAAGATTTTATTCAAATAGTCAAGAACTGTTTGAATAAAAAAGCCGTCTGATTAAGGACGGCTTTTTGTTCACATGTTTCAATTCTTCTATGCGCCAAAATTATCGTACATGATGTTTTCCGGCTGTACTCCAAGATTATCCAGCATCTTAATTGCAGATGATGTCATCATAGGAGGTCCGCACAGGTAATATTCAACATCTTCCGGGGCGGGGTGATTCTTAAGGTACTCATCAAACAATACTTGATGGATGAATCCTTTTGAACCGGTCCACTTGTCTTCCGGAAGAGCATCTGAAAGTGCGATGTGGAAAGAGAAGTTTGGATTTTCTTTTGCAATCTCCTCAAAATCACTTTCATAGAATATTTCTCTCTTTGAACGTGCGCCATACCAGAAACTGACTTTTCTCTTTGTATGAAGAGTCTTGAACAGGTGGAAAATGTGAGAACGCATCGGAGCCATTCCGGCGCCTCCGCCTATAAACACAATCTCATTTTCCGTGTCTTTAATAAAGAATTCTCCGTAAGGACCTGATACAGTGACCTTATCTCCCGTCTTCAATGAGTAAATATATGATGAACATATGCCCGGGTTCACCGGCATCATGCCGCCTTTTGCTCTGTCAAACGGTGGGGTTGCAATTCTTACGTTCAGCATAATGATATTGCCTTCCGCAGGATGGTTGGCCATTGAGTATGCCCGGAACGTAGGCTCGGGGTTAACCATTTTAAGGTCAAACAAATGCATCTTGTCCCAATCCGGCTTGAACTCCGGTTCAACTGAAATGTTCCTATAATCCACGCTGCATTTTGGAACATCTATTTGAATATATCCGCCGCTTCTGAAGTTTAATTTTTCACCTTCAGGCAACTTTACCACAAATTCCTTAATAAATGTTGCAACATTTCTGTTGCTAACCACAGTGCATTCCCATTTCTTAACACCCAGAACTTCCGGAGGAAGAAGGATGCCAAGGTTCTCTTTAACCTTAACCTGACAGCCAAGTCTCCAATTGTTTATCTGCTGTTTGCGTGAGAAGAACCCAACCTCTGTCGGGAGTATAGTACCTCCTCCGCTGATTACCTGGCATTTGCACATTCCGCAACTTCCTTTGCCGCCGCACGCGGAAGGGAGATAAACCTTCTGTTCAGCCAATGTTGAAATAAGTGAATTCCCCGCATTTACCTCCAACTTTTTTTCTCCGTTATTAATATCTATTGTCACAGTCCCGGAAGGAGTCAGCTTTGTTTTAGCATAAAGCAGCAAACCAACCAGCAACAAAGTAATTATCAGAAAAATTACTATTGAGGCAACTACAACTAATGTCATACTATTCATTCTCTATCCTCCTACAATTTGATACCCATGAAACTCATAAATGCGAGTCCCATCAATCCTGCAATGATAAATGTAATGCCGAGACCTCTAAGCGGTTTAGGAACATTAGAGTAGGCCAGCTTCTCTCTGATGGCTGCAATGGAAACAATTGCCAGGAACCAGCCAAAGCCGCTCCCAAGTCCGTAAACCGTTGCCTGTCCGAGGGTTGCAAACCCTTTCTCCTGCATAAATAATGAAGCTCCAAGTATTGCACAGTTAACTGCAATAAGAGGCAGGAATATTCCAAGTGATGAATAAAGTGACGGTGAGTATTTCTCCACAACCATCTCAACCAGCTGAGTGATTGATGCAATAACGGCAATGAAAATAATGAAGCTTAAAAAGCTTAAATCCACATTCGCAAGTGAAGGGGATATCCATGTAAGGCATCCATCTGTAAGCAGGTATCTGTTTAAAAGATAGTCAATAGGAAGAGTTACTCCAATTACGAATATAACCGCAACTCCAAGCCCTGCAGCCGTCTTTACATTTTTTGATACCGCCAGAAATGAGCACATTCCAAGGAAGTAGGCAAATATCATATTGTCTACAAAGATGGATTTTACAAATAAACTAAGTAAATCTTGCATAGCTAATATTCTATTTGTCATTTAAATCTTTCTGGAAGCTTCTCTGAATCCATATCAGGCAGCCGATTAAAATCAGCGCCATGGGAGGCATGATAAAGAGACCATTATTCAAATAATGTCCGCCCTCTTTCACATACCATGAAAGCGGAATAATTTGAATTCCAAACAGCGTGCCGCTGCCAATCAATTCTCTTATAACTGCCAGAACTACAAGGATTAAGCCATAACCCAATCCGTTGGCAAGACCATCAACCAAAGAAGGCAGAGGTTTCTCTGAAAGTCCAAATGCCTCAATTCTTCCCATGATTATACAGTTAGTAATAATAAGTCCAACGTATACGGATAGCTGTTTACTTACGTCATAAGCATAAGCCTTCAAAAATTGTTCAATGACAATTACAAACATTGCCACAACAACCAGCTGGACTATAATTCTAATTCTATTAGGAATGCTCTTTCTAATCAGCGAAATCAAGAAGCTGGAGAATCCCGTGACAATTGTAACTGACAAAGCCATAACAATTGCAGGCTCCAGTTTTACAGTTACCGCAAGAGATGAGCAAATACCCAGGACCAAAACAGTAATCGGATTGGCCTTTAAAATAGGGGTTGTAAATATCTTTTTATCCATTGCTATAACTATTTAATAGTGAGCGTATCGGCTGCTGCTATGCTATTTGCCTCTGTCTGTATGAATTCGGCATTGTCTGCAGCATCTTTATTCTCTTTGTTCTTCTGAATGTAAGGCAAGTAATATTGCAGCCAGTTCATAATCATTGACTGTACTGCGGTGCTGGTTATTGTAGCTCCCGACAGTGCATCAACTTCATGCTGTTTATCTTTTGCCCCTCCTTTAACAACTTTTACAGAGACAAGGTTATCATCTTTAAAAATTTCCTTGCCCTTGAATTGGTCTCTGAATTTGTTTGTTACAATCTCTGCGCCTAGTCCGGGAGTCTCGCTCTTGTGATCAAACAAAGCTCCGTAAACCGTGCGGAAATCATCCTCTAAGGAGACATATCCCCAGATAGGACCCCATAGTCCGGGACCATAGCAGGATAGAATACTAACCTCTTTTCCGTCTGCGGTGCGACATACAAAAACAGGAAGCTTAAGCTCTGCCATAAGTTTTTCCTTTTCAGAATTACTGGTTGCAGCGGCAATTTTTTTCATTGTCTCATATTGCTCTTCCGGGGAAATTTGAAACGCCTCGCTCTTTACAAGGTTGGTAGAATCAGTTTTGACTATTTCTCCTTTAGCATTTATAACCAGACCTTTAACTACATACTTATTAAATTCTCCCTCTACGTATTTGTTCTTGTCAGGAGCATTTTTTACATCCTGAGCAAGTCCCGCAGAACCAAGCATGCTGAGTTGTTTTTCCACATCAATATTGGTTTGCTGTTTTGCCTTCAGTCCCATTGCAACAACAGCTAAGACGGCGGCTACTACTACTACCAATACGGTTGAATATATAATAGTGTATGAATTTTTATTTGTATCCATCTTATTCTGTTTTAGATTCTTCATTAACCGCAGCAACTGCTCTTTTCATCCTTCTGTTAATGTTGGGGCGCATGACCAGATAATCAATAAGCGGCGCCATCGTGTTGAACATCAGAATAGAAAGCATCATACCCTCTCTGTATCCCGGATTGAATAATCTAAGCGTGATACAGAAGGCTCCAATCAAGAATCCGTAAATCCATTTGCCGACTTCTGTCTGACAAGAACTTACAGGATCAGTCGCCATGTAAACAATTCCAAATGCAAAACCTCCCATAACCAAATGGTAAACTGCAGGCACTGCCGCGTATGTTCCGGGAGCCGCAAATGCATTGACAAGAAGACCTATTCCTAAGGCGCCGGCAACACCGGAAACCATTATCTTCCAGCTTGCTACTCCTGCGCATATAAGAATTATTGCTCCAATTAAAATTGCTATTGTTGAGGTTTCTCCAAATGAACCCGGAATATTTCCGATGAACATTTGTAAGAAACTTGGGGTAGGCATTCCGGACGATGCCTGTGCAAGAGGAGTTGCTCCGGAGAATCCGTCAACAATACTCAACCCCGCCTCGGGTTTTGTAAGTCCTTCAATCCAAATTGTATCTCCGGTAATTTCAGAAGGATATGCAAAGAATACAAATGCTCTGGCCAGCAATGCCGGGTTCCAGATGTTCATTCCTGTTCCTCCAAATACCTCCTTTCCAAATATTACTGCAAATATTACCGCAAGCGCAAGAATCCAAAGAGGAACATCAATTGGCATTATCATAGGTATCAGCAAGCCCGTAACCAGATAACCTTCATTGACCTCATGACCTCTGATTTGCGCTGAGGCAAATTCAATTCCAAGTCCTACAATGTAAGAGACTAATATTAAAGGAAGGATTTTGTAAAATCCAAACCAAACTTTCATCCAGAAACTCCAGTCAAGACCAAATGCTATTGAGTGCTGGTCTCCGGTATTCCACATTCCAAAGAACAAAGGAGGAAGCAGAGCCACAACAACGGTAATCATAACCCTCTTCAAATCAACGCAATCTCTGATTTGAGTGCGACTCTTTGTTACAGTTGCCGGAACAGATGCAAATGACTCAAACGCCTCAAAAGTTGAGTGAAGCCATCCAAACTTTCCGCCCTTGCTATACTTTGGCTTAATCTTATCTATGTATTTTAAAATCCGATTCATATCCTTAAGCCATTTCTTTAATCATTAAATTAATACCCTTCTCAACAATTTCCTGAACGTTAATCTTAGAAGGACAAACATACTCGCAAAGCGCAAGGTCTTCACCTATAACTTCATAGATGCCAAGCTGTTCCATCTTATCAATATCTTCTGCAAGTATTGCCTTCAGAAGATATACCGGATAAATATCCATAGGAACAACTTTTTCGTAAAGGCCGGTAACAACAAACGGTCTCACGCCTCCGTTAAGGTTTGTATCCGCATTATATTTTTTGCGAGGAGCCAAGAAAGAAAGATAAGTATGAGAGAAGCTGAACTTCTTAGGTCTAAGCACTTTAGCCCAGCCAAACATCTCTCTGTAATTACCCTCTGAAATTAAAGTTATCTGGTCATCATAAAAACCAAGATACCCGTCTGGACCTACGTTTTCTCCATCCAGCACATTGCCGCTAATGTATCTGATGCCAACCTCTTCTCCGTAAATTTTCTCTTCTTTATTCCCGACAGCTTCTTGTATTGAGTGCATGGAAATCCCCGGAATGCATTTTACATAAGAACGGTTTTCTGCGCGAGAACCCGTAATTGCAACAAGACGTGAAAGGTCATAAATACCTGTTTTAAAGAGCTTTCCTATTGCCGCCAGCATCATTGGCTTTATTGTCCAAACAACCTCGCCTTTTCCGATGGGGCAAAGATGATGGATTTGAACACCAACATTTCCGGCAGGGTGCGGTCCCTCAAAACATGTTTTTTCTACACCTTTCAATTTATAAAGCGGTGATGCCGCATAATCCTTAGCACTAAGGTTTATGTAAATTCTGCCCCTGGTAAATTTAGCAAGAGCGTTAACGCCGATCTGCATGTTCTCAATCTCATCTTTCATTGTGAAGTTGATGTTAGCTGCAAGAGGCGCAGAGTTAAAGGCAGAGATAACAATTGCCTTTGGTGTATCATTGGGATTGGCAATAATGCCATAGGGACGTTGAATGATGGATGCCCACAATCCGCTGTCCAATAGTTTTTTAACAAGATCTTCCCTGCTTGTTTTTTCAATATCTTTGACCGCATCAAAATTGACATAGTCAAAGGTGCTGTCGGGAGTAATCTCAACTGCCAGAAGTTTTCTCTTTTCTCCTCTGACTATAGATTTTACCTTTCCGCTGCAAGGGGCCGAGAATCCTATTTCCGGACGATACTTATCCGTAAAAACAAATTGACCGGCTTTAACAACGTCACCCTCGTTAACAACAAGTTTGGGCATTACGTTTTCAAAGTCTGTTGGTTTTACTGCTATCACGTCCGGCACAATAGTCTTCCAGATCTTCTGCTGCGCATCCCCGTTTAGCGGGACGTCCAGTCCTCTGTGAAGTCTTATATTATTTATCATAATAGTGATAGTTTTTGCTTATTTTTTTAAGCGGCGCAAATATACATAACAAACACAAAAAAAACTAAATTATCACTACATTTGCAATACTATGGAAAGTGAAGGGAATTTAATTTTTGAAGGGCTTAATGAGTCTCAGAGAGAGGCAGTTAACGATATCGATGGGCCGTCTCTGATAATTGCCGGGGCAGGCAGCGGAAAGACACGGGTCCTTACTTGCAAGGTAGCCAATATTTTAGCCAAAGGATATTCGCCGTCATGCGTGCTTGCTCTTACGTTTACAAATAAGGCGGCAAAGGAGATGAAGGAGAGGATAGGTGAGCTGGTTGGGCGACGTGCCGCATACAGAGTGTGGATGGGAACATTTCACTCAATTTTTTTAAGATTTTTAAGACAATATGCTGAGCTTCTGGGATTTCCCCCCGGCTTTACAATTTACGATAAAGATGACAGCAAGTCTCTGGTTAAGCGCTGCATAAAAGAGCTGGAACTGGATGATTCTTCATATAAGCCGGCAGAGATAAGCAGCAGAATATCAAAGGCAAAGAATGATTTTATTACTCCCGACAGCTATGTTTCAAACGTGCAGCTGATGGAGGCGGACCGTCGTGCGCATAAGGCCAGGATTTGTGAGGTTTACCGGCTTTACCAGAGGAGGTGCGTTGAGCAGGGTGCAATGGATTTTGATGACATACTGCTGAACACATACCGTCTTTTGAGCAATTTTCCGGAGGCCTTTAGTCAGATAAAGGCCATATTTAGATTTATTTTGGTAGATGAGTATCAGGACACCAACTTTATTCAGTACCAAATACTTAAAGGACTTGCACAAGACCATCACAATATTACGGTTGTCGGTGATGATGCGCAAAGTATTTACGCTTTCCGCGGTGCCAGGATAGAAAATATTTTAAACTTTAAGAAGGATTATCCGGAGTCAAAAATATACAGGCTGGAGCGTAATTACCGTTCTTCACAGACTATCGTTAATGCAGCTAATTCACTGATTAGCAGGAATAAATGTCAAATCACCAAAAAATGTTTTTCAAAGAAAGACATGGGGGAGAAGATAGAATTGATTCCTGCATTTACAGAGCAGGAAGAGGCTTTGCTGGTAGCGTCATCAATAGCCAATCAGATGTACAAGTCAAAAGTGAAGTATGAGTCTTTTGCCGTTTTGTATAGAACTAACGCTCAGAGCCGTACAATAGAGGAGGCGCTGAGGAAGAAAAATATGCCTTATAAAATTTATGCAGGTCATTCTTTTTATGAGAGGACAGAGATAAAAAATATGATTGCGTATTTGAGGTTGATAGAGAATCCGCTTGATGATGAGGCATTTAAAAGAGTTATAAACTTCCCGGCAAGGGCAATAGGGGCAACTACCGTGGAAAGATTGGTCGGAGCCGCTGCATTAAAACATACTTCTATATGTAATGTTGTAAAGGAGCTGACGCCTGAGGAGATAAATATCCGTCCAGCCGTCTTGGGAAAAATAAGAGACTTTGTTGCCGGGATAGAAAAATTAAGGGAAGGGCTTTTGTCTTTAGATGCTTATGAGATTGCTGTTCAGATGAATACGATGTTCAGTATTACATCTGAGATGAGGAAAGACCTCTCTCTGGACGGACAGAGCAGATTGGAAAATGTTGAGGAGTTTTTTAACAGCATAAAAGAATTTGTAGATGAGGGGGCTGTTGAGTACAAGGAACTTGCAAGCGGCGGAGACGGGGAAGGCGGTATGAGTTCATTTGCCGGTGAAAACGTATCTGTCGGTGAGGCAGAAGATGCTCCTGTGATTACCTTGGATTTATATTTGCAGAACATTGCTTTAATAAGTGATTCCGATTCTGCCATTGTGAATTCAGGAGAAATTAGACCTATTGATAATCAAGAGCAACAGAACAATAAAATTTCTCTTATGACCGTTCATGCGGCAAAGGGTTTGGAGTTCCCCTACGTTTATGTTGTAGGCATGGAGGAAAATTTGTTCCCTAGCGGCGGTTTGTACGGGGCGTCTGAGAAAGACATAGAAGAGGAGAGAAGGCTGTTTTATGTGGCTATTACCAGAGCAAAGGAGGGGATTAAACTCTCTTACGCCCGTTCAAGAATGAAGTACGGAGAGTACGTTAACAACCTGCCCAGCAGATTCTTAAAAGAAATAGACAAACAATATCTTAAGAACCCAATTGAAGTAGGAGGCATGCAATCCTTTGCTTCAAGTCATTACGGTCTGTCAAGTAGCAGTCAAAGAGACGGCGTTAAACAGCCGGGAGCCGGGCAGAACAGAGAGAGTATAGATAAATCTCAGCGGTCATATAGCCGTTCATTTACCCCTGCGGCAGAGATGCGTCCAAAGGATCCCGATTTTATTCCGGATTCACCGCTTAAGATGAAAATTGGACAACGCGTTGAGCATGAGCGCTTTGGTTTAGGGACCATAATTTCTCTTACAGGAGAGTCTATTGACAAAAAAGCAATTGTTGATTTTGACCAAGGCGGAAGGAAGACATTACTGCTTAAATTTGCTAAAATGAAAATTGTTTAAATTTTTACAAATAGTGGCACGGACTTTGTAAAGTGAAAGACAGTTTTTCATAGTTTAAGTTTAGGTTAAGTAACGAGACCGTCTAGGGTCTCGCGAAAATTAAAAGGTCGGAAACCGCCAGGTTCTCCGGCCTTTTTTTCAATTAAATCATTTTGTCTCATTTGTTTCTGTCGCGATAAGATAAATATATCCTTTGGCAACCCATATTTTTATTTCCGTTTTATATTTGTCATATGCCTCTAAAAAGTAATTTGTTTTTAGAAAATATTGTATATGAGAGATTTGTGTAAAAGAAGCGGATGCGTAACAAGGTTATGCCGCGCTATGATTCTAATTAGCGCTTTTGCTGCGGGATGTACGCCTTATGCAACAAGCGAGGAGGAAAAACAAAAAACGGGTGAAAACGATAGTTCAAAAATTGTTTTCAAAATAGACGGTGATTCCTTTAAGAAGGCTCTGCAAATCACAGAGCAGTCTTACGGAAATTATGTCTCAGATCTCGGCGGTGCTGATGAATCTTCTGGATTTTCAACCGTACTGGATACAAACAAGTACATATTAAAGGTTTTAAATAGTTCGGGAGCCGAGATTTATAACGGAGTTTATTCTGCGCGTCCTGCCGTTTTAAATGTAACGGCAGGGACTTACACGGTGAGAGTATTTTCCAGAGAGTTTAAAGAGCCCGAATTAGATATTCCTCTTTTTGGAGATGAGCAGATTATCAAAATAAAAAGAGACAGTACAGCTCATATATCATTGATTTCTTCACAGTTAACCGGAGGTATAAAGCTGGAGTATACGTCTAATTTCACTAATTATTTTAAAGGGACAGGTGTTTATATGAGAAAGGATACTGCTCAAATAAAATGCTTTTATTACTCGCCGCACTATGTTTTTTTTCTTCCCGGAAACGTTTCTGTTGTGTATAAAAATAAAGACGGAGATCCATCATATACTCCGTGCGATCATAAAACGTACGCGGATACTGTATTGTTAACCAGAAAGTTAAAGGCAGGAGAAATGGTGACGGTTAAATTGGATTACATTCTCTCCAAGATAACCGGAACAGGTATAAAAATTAGCGTAGATACAACCAGAACATGGATAAATGAATATTTTAATCTGGGAAGTATCGCCCCCTATGGCAGCCATTCAATATATGAAGCAACAAAAGCAATAGGGGATACCATGACAGTCTTTGGATATATTGTTGGCGGAGACATGACGTCATCTTCTTTTAAGAGAAAACCTCCTTTCTCATCTAAGACGCATATTGCTATAGCAACAAACTCATGGCAGGCTTTAAGAAGCAACTGTATGGCTGTAGAACTCTCTGCCACAAGTAAATTGAGAGGCGAACTCAATCTTGTTGACCATCCGGAATATTTAAAAAGACCAATAATTGTTAGAGGTACAATTGTGGATTCTTATATGAATTATCCGGGGATGAAAAGTGTCAAGTTTTACAAATTTTTATAATCCCGACGGATTCATTCTAATTTTTTACCTTTGTTGAATATAAACACAATTTCATATGGAACAGAGTTATTTTGCACATCCGTCAGCAATTGTAGATGAACATTGTACAATTGGAGATGGAACTAAAATATGGCACTTCTCTCACATAATGGAAGGGGCTGTTATTGGCAGACATTGCAATATAGGGCAGAACGTCGTAATTTCTCCTGGTGTTGTATTGGGAAATAATTGCAAGGTGCAGAATAATGTATCTGTCTATACAGGAGTGGTTTGCGGGGATGATGTTTTCCTTGGCCCTTCATGTGTTTTTACAAATGTGATTAATCCGCGCAGTGCTGTAAACCGTAAGAGCGAGTATGCTCAGACTCAAATTGGCACCGGCGTTACGGTAGGTGCAAACGCAACAATTGTATGCGGCCATAATATTGGCAATTATGCATTCATAGGAGCGGGGGCGGTTGTTACAAAGGAGGTTCCGCCTTATGCTCTTGTGGTAGGAAATCCCGCAAAACAAACGGGATGGATGAGCGAATACGGATGTAAACTCAACTTTAAAAAAGATGAAAAAGGCTCATTAACTGCTGTTTGCAAAGGCAGCGGTGTAAAATATAAATTGTATAATAATACAGTTTATAAGCTATAATTTAAAGTTCCCAGGCATTGTTGTAGCAGTGCATTCATGTTATAGCAATGCCGCCTTATCCTCTGCTATTCCCTTTTTTCTTTGTTTTCGGAAACGGTAATATCGTTTGCGTGCTCTGCAATAAGCCTTGGAAGTCTCTCGCTTTTAGCATAATACAAGAAGAATATTGTTACTGCAATGGTGACAATTGCTGCAATTATGTAGCCGGTGTTTGCAATGATATGCAGGCCTCCTTTGTTTAAAGGTGCAATCATTATATATGCAGTACAAATGAACGTAAGAAATATTGCAGGTATTGACATTATCCAGTGGCATTTCTTTTCTGATGCAAAATATGCCGCACATGTCCACAAGGTGATAACTGCAAGAATTTGATTGCTTATGCCAACAAGATTCCATATCGTTGAGAATTCCATTTGGCTGATAATAAACGCAAGAACAAAGATGGGAATGGCTATGTAGATTCTGTTTATAATTTTTTTCTGCGGAATTTTAAATGCATCCGCAATAACTATTCTCATACTTCTAAATGCGGTGTCTCCGCTGGTGATAGGGCATACTACAACTCCGATTATTGCAATGACGGCTCCAAATTTTCCAAGCCATGTATTGCATATAATATTAACAATTTTTGCCGGGGTCATTCCGCCTGCAGCAGCGGCGTTAAGACCTTCCGGCCCATTGTAAAATGCCATTGCCGCCGTAGCCCAGATAGATGCAACAATTCCTTCTGTTATCATGGCACCGTAAAAAATCTTGTGCCCGTATTTTTCATTTCCAAGGCAGCGTGCCATAAGCGGAGATTGAGTTGCGTGAAATCCGGAAATGGCACCGCAAGAAATTGTTATGAAAAGAAATGGGATCAAATAAGATGGAGCGGGCATTTTAAAACTGTGGAACGCGGAGGGAGTAAGTTCTATCATGCTGCGGTGTACCGCGGGGTTGGGAGAGAATCCGTGATATAAAATAGCGATAAAGAGCATGATTGCCATTAACAATAATATGGCTCCCATGTATGGATAAATTTTGCCAATGATTTTACTTATCGGGAGCAGCGTTGCACAAATATAGTAGGCAAAAATAATAAAGAGCCAGATTTGAATATTGTGCGTATTTGCCAGATTATCAAGAAGGTCTGCAGGCCCGTTTACAAAAGAAGATCCAACGGCAATCAGCAGAAAGCAATTAAAAATAACCATGGCCTTGCTGATGTATTTTCCAAGATATCTTTTTGTCAGTCCCGGAAGCTGGCTGCCGTTGTTTCTTAATGACAACATTCCGGATACATAATCATGCGCCGCTCCCATAAACACACATCCAATTACAATCCACAGATATGCAAGGGGTCCGTATGCGGCTCCAAGGATTGCACCAAAAATCGGCCCCAGTCCGGCAATATTCAAAAACTGGATTACATAAATTCTCCATGGGTGAAGGACTTCATAATCAACCCCGTCTGCAATTTTATGTGCCGGTGTAATTCTATTTGGGTCGGCTCCAAAAAATCTATCCAGAAATTTTCCGTAGGTAAAATATCCAACTACAAGAAGTGCAATTGAAAGCAAAAAAGTTATCATTGTTAATCAAGTTTAGTCAGGTACGTGATACAAAAAAACCGCCGGTATTGTGCGTTGGCACTCCTTCGGCGGTCTAAAGTTACAGAAAAAATGTTTTTATTAAATTTTTTTACTCTCGACAGCAATTATTCAACTTCAACACCTTGCTCTTTAAGCATTTGCAGTCCAATGTCCTTCAGTTTGAATTTTTGAATTTTTCCGCTGCCGGTAAGAGGAAACTCCTTCACAAACAGGATATACTTGGGAATTTTAAATCTTGCAATCTTGTTCTTGCAGAATTCTTTTACGTCAGACTCATTTATGTCAGACCCTGGCTGTATAATGATAAAGGCTCCCACAGCCTCTCCGTATTTCTTGGATGGGATTCCTGCAACTTGCACATCTTTAATACCATCCATGTGATACAAGAACTCTTCTATCTCACGCGGATATATATTTTCTCCTCCTCTAATGATCATATCCTTTATTCTTCCGGTAATTTTATAATTACCGTGCTCATCTTGGATGCCGAGATCTCCAGAGTGAAGGTATCCGTTTTTGTCTATTGTTTCTGCCGTAGCTTCCGGATTGTTATAGTAACCCTTCATATTATTATATCCCTTGTTACAAAGTTCTCCCTGTTCCCCTGGAGTGCAAAACTCTCCGGTCTCCGGATTAATAACCTTTACTTCCGTGTGTTCAAATTCATATCCGACTGTGGTACAGCGCTCTATGAAGCTCTGCTCAATTCTTGTATGAGTCATTCCCGGAGATGTTTCTGTTAAACCGTAAACGCTGGTTACCCTCATGTACATTTTGTCCTCTACCTCTTTCATCAGCTCTATCGGACAAAGAGAACCTGCCATAATTCCTGTTCTTAAAGATTTCATGTTAAACATCTTGAACATTGGGTGATTGAGCTCCGCTATGAACATTGTCGGAACTCCATATACAGCGGTGCATCTCTCCTTATGAATTGATGCCAGAACTATGAGAGGATCAAAACGTTCCACCATTACTTGAGTGCAACCGTGCGTTATTACATTCATTGTTGCCAGTACAATGCCAAAGCAGTGGAACAGCGGAACGCAGCAGCAAAGTTTATCACTTGCCGTGAATTTCATGTGCTCTCCTGTTAGAAATCCGTTATTTGCAATGTTGTAATGTGTTAACATGACGCCTTTTGGAAAGCCGGTTGTACCGGAGGTGTACTGCATATTGACAACATCATGGCAATTTGTCTGAGCTCTTAGTTCATTAAGCTTTTTATCATCCGTATGGTCACCAAGCAAGAAGAGTTCTTGGGTATTGTACATGCCTCTGTATTTTTCCTGCCCAATGAAAACTACGTTCCTCATTTTGGGATACTTCTCACTTTTCAAAGCACCTCTCTGGCATGTTCTTAATTCAGGTAACATCTTGTACACCATCTCTATATAGTCTGTATCCCTGTCGCGATCTATGAGACATAAAGTCTGCATATCAGAATCCTTGCACAAATACTCAAGTTCACTTTGCTGATAATTTGTGTTAACGGTAACGCAGATTGCACCAATCTTTGTGCAGGCGTACATTATTGTAAGCCAGTCAGGCACATTGGTTGCCCAAATGCCAACATGAGAGCCTCTGGTTACTCCAATTTCAATGAAACCTTTTGCAAGTCTGTTGACCCTCTGATCCAGTTCTGCGTATGTGAATCTTAAATCTCTGTCTGAATAGACAATTGCCTCTTTGTCCGGAGTTTCTTTTGCCCATTTTTCCAGCCACTGTCCTATAGTAAGGTCAAAAAGAGGGAGCTCTTTATTTTTTCTTTGTAGTAGTTTTTGAATATCCGCAATGAATTTTGCTTTATTACTTTTTTTATCCTCTTTAATATACTTTACTTTTTTTATCTTTTTCATTTTTTATTTCCTTCCTAGGCGGGTACATAAATGATTCCCAGTACCTTAGCCTCTTTTGTCGCTGATGCTGATCCAACAAAATGCGGTACTATGGAATCATAGTATATGCTGCCTCCTGCCTCAAGCGTATGTGTTTCTTTTCCGTAAATAACTTTAATGGAACCTTCCAGTACAAATAAGAACTCTTCTCCCTCATGGGAAGAGAACGTTTTTTTGCCTTTAGACGGTTCAATTTCAACTAGATATGTTTCCATTTGCCTATTTCTTTTGCTCTCTGCAAGTGAATAGAAATGTATATATCCTCTCTCGCTATTGCGGCTTCTCATCACAGGCGTGTTAAGTGCCTCCTTAACTGATGAAACCGCTGCACCCAAATCTTCCTCACCATCCAAGAGCGTACCGAGTCGTATTCCGAGGACCCTCGTAATCTTTTGAAGATCACCAATAGTAGGAGTACCATTGCTGCCCTCCATCTGTTTTAGGAATTTGACATCTAGTCCTGTCTCTTTAGAAAGATCGCTAAGCGACATCTTTCTTGCTTCTCTTGCAGCAGTTAATCTGCGGCCAATTTGAGTTTTTTCTTGTTTCATCTTTTAAAAAGAATTTGGCGACAAATTTAAGAATAAATGATTAAATTGCATTTAAGAATGGCGTTTGCGGCGTGTCAAATACTAATTTTAAGTAACTTTTCAATATATAAATTGCTTATATGTTGTAAGTTACAATAGCGCCGTAATGCCATTACAAATCGTAACATAATTTTGACAACTTTATTTTTTAAGAAATTTGGATTAGCTAAATGAAGAATTTGAGCGCGTTTTGGAACAATTACATTTTAAAAGTTTGATTTATGGATTTCAGATTGGAAGTTTTTGCGGTAACGGCGTCAACGCTGAATTTTACTAAGGCTGCGGAGCTATTAAACATATCCCAGCCTGCCGTTACAAAACACATACAGGAATTAGAGAAAGAGTATGGTATTCAGGTTTTTGCAAGGCGAGGATCTAAGTTGGAACTTACGTATCAGGGAGAATGTTTTTTGGCGTCTGCAAAAGATATTTTAAAAAGATATAAAGATTTGCGCTCGGATGCAGAAATGCTAAAGACCGTATTTTCCGGTGATATAAAAATCGGTGCTCCCGCTCCGCTTTACTATGGCATTATTCCAAGACTTGCCGCTGATTTTTGTCTCCTCTCACCCGGAGTGAATATGGATTTGAAAATTGTAGAATCTCCTGATATACACGATGCTGTCAGAAATGGTAAAATTGATGTTGGTTTTTCATATGATTTTAAGAATGTAAAATATCCCTTTATTCGCGACAGTATTATGTTAGTATCCGCAGGACGGTTTGATAATTTATGTGATGAGGCAAAAGCGGATGAGTTGGAAAACATGAGATTTGTCTCATACGGCGGAGATGCCGCAACCGATTTACAAATAAAAACCATGTTGTCCGGGCAGGGCATTGATTACAATAAAATGAATAGCATGACCACGCTGGAAAACTCAAGAGTTGCAGTTGATTTTCTGATTCATTGCGGCAAATCGGGTCAGAATGGAGTTGATAATGTGTGTTCCATACTTTGGAAAAGCCAGGTGGCTGAGTACCTTAAACAGGGTGTCTTACATGAATCCATTTGCAAGTGGGTTCATGTAGGACACACATCTACAGAGAGAATATATGGGATTGAAGGTTCCGTTTCTCAAAAAAATTCTCGCTTTATGGAATACGCCTCCATGTGGGGTCAAAGGATGTTCGGCACCGGTGATGCAAAATAGATAATAAAATCATTTTCCTCCCTTTTCAATCAGGTTTATGGTAAAATCGAGCGCATCTTTTGCAGGCACCTTGTAGTCAGGCAACGTGCCGTGGATATCACTCTCTTTGGCGCCGTATTGATAAAATTTTTTGCAGGAAGCGCGTGCTACAAGTTTTGAGCATGGCAGCGTAAATGGTACAAACTCACCAAAACTTACGTTCATTCCCCCGCTTTCCTCGCCCACGACCGTTCCCATTTTAAAATATTTGAACGCCCATGAAATTCCGGCCGCCGCGGAAAATGTAAAATGGCTTACAAGCATATAGACCTTGCCGGAAAAACGCTTGGGATTTTTCCTCAAGCCTACTAATTTGCCGTCATCGTAAAAACTGAATTCCACATCAACGTCATCGTTTTCAATGTTTTTTATCAACTTTTTTGTAAGCGGGGAGAAGCGCACTATCGCACCCCCAAACTGGCTGAACGGCACGGGTGAAATATACTGGAACAATTCGTCGCCCATTATGGAGGAACCGCCTCCGTTATCCCGCATATCTATTATGAGATTTTCTATGTTCTTGTTTTTCAATATGGTAAACATGGAGTCGGCAAAGACGACAAAACGTTTATTATCATTGCACCTGTAAAAATCCATGACGGCCGTCTTATTGTCCGGTAAAATATAAAACGAATAATCCGCCCGCTTCACCGCCGATTTCGGTGTCGTTTCACTCTTCTTTACGGCATAACCAATGGCCGGGACCGTACGCTTGAAGACTTTGCCTTTGTACTCATATTCCAGCGAGTATTCTTCGGAACCAAAGAGTAAATTCATAAAGGTGCGAAATGAATAATCTATCTTCTTTATTCTGAAGAAAGTACGCTCGCCGGAGGAATAAGGCAGCAGCCTCTCTATTACATCGCGATAGTTAATATTGTTGATGGAAATTATCCTTGCTCCTTCCGGAATGTGTTTTTTGTTTGAGGAACAATCCTTTACAACCATTATTGTTGAGTCGTTGGTATTTACGGAAACGTTCAGGGGGAAATAAAGTCTTGCGGAGTCTTCGCTTAGAATTTTTGGTGCATAGATATAGGAGTGGCCGTCTCCTATCATGGTAATCAGAGGCGCAACGCGACGATAAAAATCTATTTCACTTACCGAATCCGGAAGTGTTTTCTTTACATCGTTTACGGCCAGGAAAAAATCACGGGATTTACAAACGCCAAACATATCGGGGTGAATTTCACTGAAATAAGATGTTAACGTATCTATGTCGGCAAGCGCCTGTTCCCTTGAGAGAATGCGCACCCCGTTACGAACGGTTACATTTTTCAAACGCTCCGCCAGAGTCGGTTTATAGCATATACGGACAAAGGCCGAATCGGCATTTTGCAGGATTACAAAATTATAGACGCCGCCTTTTTTTATATCGAACAACAGGGAATCACTGTCGCCGTAAAAAATTACACGCTTTGCAGAAGTTTCCAGAACGTCCGGCCTTGCCTTGCTCCAAACTGTCCATTGGCGTAAATTCCCGTCTACGCTAAAACCGATGTTTTTTTTAACAGTATGAATTACAGGCAATTTTGTCTGAGCCGGCATGATCCCGCAGGCGGCGCACAATAGCGCAACAGTTAAAAGTATTTTGCTTATATTTTTCATGATAGAAATTTATATTACCGATTGCCCCCAATTGTGGCAACAGGCATACCAATGTGGATTAACACTTGTAAATCAGAAAATTAAGCATTTACCCGCAGCCTAAAACATATCCGAAAACGCACGGTACTGTCCGTTATCGGACATTTATGAACCTGTCGTCTGACTGGAAAAGATCACTTACAAATAGTCTTTCTGTACTGAAACGGATGGAAATAGGTATAAGTATAGAATAAATATGCCTTAAGACTCGTCATATCGGAAGCCTCATCTTAGATATTTGCATGTCATTTTTTTGTTAAAAAACTTGCATATCAGTAGCGAATTTGCTACTTTTGTCATGCGCTTTTTGCGGACAGCAGGTAATGCGCGCCTATTAAAGCTATGAAAACAAGTGAATTATGTAAATTGCTTTTGAAAAACGGATGTGAGTTGATTAAACACGGAGCAAATCATGATATATGGAAGAATAACAAAACCAGAGTTTCTTTTACTGTCCCGCGTCATGGGAGTAAAGAGGTTCCCAAAGGTACAGAACTTAAAATCAAAAAAAGTGCTGGGCTCTTATAGGTAAAGTAATGTTAATTAATGTTTTAAAATAGGTTGTGAAATGAAAATTAACCCTGTAATTGAACGTGGGAGGGATGGACTTTTTTCTGCCTACTGTCCGGATTTTATCTGGAAAGATAAATATTCGTTTGGTGGATTTGGTGATACCGCAGAGGAGGCTAAGAACGATTTTATTTCCTCAATTGGTGAAATGAGATCCATGTATGAGGAGGAAACAGGAAAAAAAGCCAAAGAATTGGATGATCTTGATATTGAGTGGAGGTATGATGTCCCTTCGTTGTTTGGCTGTTTCCCGTATCTCAATATCTCGGAATTTGCGAATAAGGCTGGTATTAATCCCTCAAAGATGAGACAGTATGCTTGTGGAGCGGCCTTTCCTAACAGTGTGACTTTGAAGAAAATATCAGATGCGGCACATTCAATAGGGAGCAAACTGTGTGCTGTCAGTATGTAGTATAATATTATCTAAATTTGGACTAATTTTACTATAGAAAAATGACAAGACAAATGTATTTGTTGAATAATATTGAAAAAGAAGCTCAAAAAGATTTTGATAATTTTTTGAAATCAAAAAACACTACCTATCTTAAAAATTCGCAGAAGGCAATAGATAAGGCTATAGGTATAGTTAAGAAAATTACAGGTAGAGTTAAGAAAAATAGAGGCGACTCCCTGACATTGATAATTGAAGCAATTAAATCGAATATTGAATTATATGGTTTAGCTGGACAAATCTATTCTTATATTGATAATGATAAATCATTAGAGTATTTTAAACGCTTTCAATATCACACCCTTAAAGGTCTAATAAATGCAAGCGGCGGGTACAATGATATGAGAGATGTCGGTGTCATTGCTTATAAATTTCGGCAGTATTCACAATATCTTCTTAAGGATTTAAAAAATAATGTAATTACGCTTAGTCGGCCTTGTTGCATGAATGACCCATTCGATAGTTTGTATAGTATTTGGAGTCAACCCGAAAATTTAAAATTCTGCGTTGATGATCAAAATCATATCTCAATGTTTCATAAATCGTTTGATTATTATAGGTTATGTTCTTTTTGTATTGATGATGACGCAGAAAATAATATATTAAAAAATATACTGATGTGGTCGCATTATGCAGATGGACATAAGGGCGTTTGCATCCAGTATAGATTGAAGAATGATTGTGTCAGTACAAATTTGTCTCCAGATTTTCGTCACCAAGTTGTTTTACAACGAATTAATGAACAAATAAATGACACTGTTTCCGTAAGGAATGCATCAATTCCATTAAAATTCTTATTTGCTCATAAATTCTCAGGTTGGCAGTATGAGAAAGAATCACGATTGATTTGTTATGATGATACCACAGAAAATGATCGTATTACTATTGGGTATGGTGAAGGTATAAGTATTGAAGCTGTATATTTTGGGCTTAATTGTACAGACGAAAGCAAATCTGTTATTAAGAAACTTTTATCAAATCAAAATATTAAATATTATATAATGAAATGTGATTACAACAATGTTTATAAAATGAAATATGAAGAAATATTTTGAAGTTGAGAATTCTGTAATTTTATACTATTATATGCCTTGAGGTTATGACTGTGTTGTAAGATAAATAATACATAAACCGGTGGGATGGAAGAAATAAAAAAGGCTGTTTTTTCTAATGATTGACGACTAAAAAAATGGAATGGGATCAACTCTTATATGACAGACTATTTTTATATTTTGTTGATAGTAAAAGATTTTTTTTGAGAACTTGTAACCAGTTTTACTAGGATGTTATACCGAAAACAAATAAATAACTTAAAATTATGTTAAAAGTTAAAGATGAAGAAGAGGCTATAATTAAAGCCGTTAATGGACTTTTAAAAGAACAAGAACAGAGTATCAGGGATTTTTTACAAGGTGCAGTTTATTGCTGGTGCAAAAACAGAAAAGAAGAATGGTTTGCTGCACGAGATTTATTAGGTGGAGAAAATTATCATTGGCAGGGAACGCCAATGTTTGCTTTGTATGAAAAATCACATGATGAGGAACAAGCAGGAAAAGATGCTGGTTGGTTATTAAAAAGTGTAATTAAAGAGGATAAGCGTACTTTTAAAACAAAGAAAGAAGGATTGGTTAGGCAATATTGTTGGAATGGTGAAGAACAAAATGATATAAAATAAAAGAAAGTTATCTTGCTGCTAATTAGGTGTTAAATAAGAGATGCCCTCTGGAATTTTGTGTAAATGAAAGTTAACTTTTCTTGTAATAATAAAGTGTTGTTTTCACACTACTGTCCCGTTAAAAAATGAGACATGTTATTTAAGCTGTTAATTATTAATAAATTATAAGGATAAAATTTTTCAACGATTTGGTTTTTTATATTTGAGGCGAACCAATAGCACTTTTCGCCATGAATCGAGGAAAAACAGTATTTGCACAACTCATGAATATGATACCAGAATACGAATTTGATAAATGCGTAGAGAGATACGGAGGAAACTATCGCGTCCGGAATTTCTCTTGCAGAGATCATTTTTATGTCATGAGTTTTGCACAACTTACACAGAGGGAAAGCCTTCGGGATATTGAAAACTGTCTTAATGCGGTTTCTGACAAGCTTTATCATTGCGGGATAAGACACGCAGTTCCAAGAAACACTCTTGCAAAAGCAAATGAGCTTCGCGATTGGAGAATTTATGCGGATTTTGCACAGGTTCTTGTAGGCATTGCCAGACCTATGTATCAAAGTGACTATTCTTTCAGGCTGGACATTGACAACCTTGTATATGCATTCGACAGTAGTACCATCAGTTTGTGTCTCAAGTTGTGCCCGTGGGCGCAATTTAGAAAGTCCAAAGGAGGAGTAAAGATGCATACACTGTTTGATATTAGGTGTAATCTTCCTGTATATGTGCATCTTACGGAGGCCTCGGTTCATGATGTCAACGAACTCGACAACCTTTATATTGAACCTGCAGCCATCTATGTACTCGACAAGGGGTATGTGGACTTCTTCCGTCTGTTCAATGTCATCAATAAACAGAAAGCCTATTTTGTAACGAGGGCTAAAGACAATATGAGCTATAAGGTCGTTAAGAGTTATCAGGTAGACCAACAAACAGGAGTAATCAGCGATGACCTCGTCATACTTACCGGATATTACACATCGAAAGATTATCCGGAGCCTTTTCGTATGGTCACATACGAGGATTTTTCCACAAGTGTCGTTTATCGATTCATTACAAACAGCCAATTCGGCCCTCTCACCGTGTCCGAATTGTATAGGGAACGATGGCAGGTAGAATTGTTTTTTAAATGGATAAAGCAACATCTTAAAATCAAGTCTTTTTATGGTACGAGCCAAAATGCAGTATATTGTCAAATATGGATTGCCTTATGCACTTATTTACTCATCGCTATCGCGAAGAATCGATATAACATTGAGCAATCATTGTACTCTTTTTCTCAAGTTTGCGGCATAACTCCTTTTGAAAAAATGCCTCTAAATGAACTGTTTAGCAGAATATCAACCATCGTCCCATTTGATAATTCTCCTAACTTGTTCAATTTCAATTAATTTAAACGGGACAGCAGTGTTGTTTTCAGATATCTTATGCTATAAGACAAGGATTATTATGTTAGGAGAAATGTGTATTTAGAAAAATCGGCCTTTTTCATTTCTAATATATATTCATTTTCCACTTCCTGTGGTGTTCTGCCCTGTAAAGAACTGTGTGGTCGGAACTCGTTGTATTCCTTAATATATGACTCTATTTTACCTTCCGCCTCCTGCAAAGATAAGAACCAATTCGTACTTAAACACCCGTCCCTGAAACTTCCATTGAACGATTCTATAAACGGATTGTCTGTCGGTTTAAATAAGGGGAGTATTATATAGAATATGGTCACCAACATATAGGAAAATATGGGGGAATTTTTGTTTGCATCGAGAAAATATATAATTTTACATCCGATAGTTCTGAAAAATGTAGTTAATGATCATTAAATTGAATTATTTGGTGCAAATATGAGGATAGAAAGAGATATAATAGGGCAGTTTAAGCAATGGAAGGATTCTTTGGACAGGAAACCTATCCTATTGAAAGGCGCACGTCAAATAGGGAAGACCTGGGCCATGGAAACATTTGGTAAAGAATGCTTTGATTATTGTGTCAAGTTTGACTTTGACCGTCAGTCGGAATTGAAGTCGGTATTTCAAGTTACAAAGAGTCCGGAACGTCTTGTCAAAGAACTGTCTCTTTATTGTGAGCAACCTATCGTGTCGGGAAAAACACTTATGATTTTTGACGAAATTCAGGAATGCGAGGAAGCTCTCAATAGTTTGAAGTATTTTTGTGAAGACGCGCCCCGATATCACATCATCGCTGCCGGTTCATTGTTAGGCGTTGCAGTCAAGCGACGCAAAATGACCGTTCCGGTAGGCAAAGTAAAGGTGATGAAAATGTATCCGATTACATTTAGAGAATTTCTGAGAGCAAGCGATGAGAAGACTTATGAATATGTAGAGTCATTGAAAGGAATAATTCATTTGCCTGAAATTATTTTAAACAAGTTACGCACGGAATATCGACGCTATCAGGTATCTGGAGGAATGCCCGAGGCTGTAGTGGCATTGCTTGAAGACAGAGGAATCGGAGAAGTGGAGTCCACCCTTAATGATATTCTTGATCTTTATGAATTAGATTTTGCAAAATATGCGGAAAGTCGTGAGATACCACGTATTCATACTATATGGCACTCGCTTCCTGCTCAGCTCTCTAAAGAGAACCGCAAGTTTATCTATAAGGTAATCAAAAGTGGAGCTCGTTCAAAGGATTACGAGGATGCGCTGATGTGGCTCGAAGATGCTGGTATGATTTATCGGGTTTTCAATATAAGCAAACCCGGGATGCCTTTGTCTGCCTACGAGGAAACCGACGCTTTTAAGGTATATGCTTGTGACTGTGGATTACTTCGGCGATTGGCACAGTTGCCGGCAACGGTAGTTACGGACCCGATAGCCAACTATACGGAGTTTAAGGGAGCAATGGCTGAGAACGCCGTTTTGCAATCCCTCATGCCACTGATGGATAATCGGACTCTCTGTTACTGGACCTCGGCAGGTAAAGCAGAGGTGGAATTTGTGTTGCAGTGGGGTGAAGATATCGTTCCCGTAGAAGTAAAAGCCGATGATAATATCAGCGGCAACAGTTTATCGGAATACAACAAAAAATATTCTCCCCGATACCGCATTCGTTTTTCCATGTTGAATCTTCAGTATAATGGCAGTTTGCTCAGCTCTCCTTCCCCCTTGGCCGGATGGCTGGACAAATTGTTCAGTTTTTTGAGAAACGGAGTCGGGAAATAGACGCAAAAAAGCGCTACAACAGATGTGTAACCATCTGATTTGTAACGCTCTCTTTAAGCGGTGCGGACGGGGCTCGGACCCGTGACCCCATGCGTGACAGGCATGTATTCTAACCAAACTGAACTACCGCACCCTTGGTTGGGGATGCAAATATAGATATTTTTTTTCTTTTACAAAATTGAAAAGAAAGAGAAATGTACGTTTCCGTATTTTTTTTCTTTCACAAAGTTCTTATGACCGGAAAAGTTATACGAATTCGGGTGTTCCAGTATAAAGTATCCGCCGTTATTTAAAATGCGGGATGCCGTTCCGTTGTTATTATATGTTGCAGAAAGAACTCTATCTGGAATTGTATCAAGGCCCGGCAGTTTATACGGCGGGTCAGCAAAGATTAAATCAAATCCTCTGCTGCATAATTTTAAAAAATCAAAAACGTTGCAATGCACTGTTTTAACGCTCTTTATGTCTAATGATGACATTGATTTTTTTATAAACAGAGCATTTGCGCGGTTCATCTCCACACATACGCTCTCCGCTCCACCACGTGAAATGAATTCTGTACTTATACTACCTGTTCCAGCAAAAAGGTCCAACATGGATAATGAAGATAAATCGTATTCATTTTCTAAAATGTTGAAAAGTCCTTCTTTTGCAAAATCCGTGGTTGGACGCGCTTCAAAATTTGCAGGAGGCGTTATTGCTCTGCCTCTTAGAGTGCCGCCGATAATACGCATAATTACAATCTGGCGTCAGCCTTTTTTAGGTAAGATTTAAAAAGAGCAAGTTCAGACTTGTATAGAGTACCATAAATTTCCAACGCTGTTTGTCTGGGATTGATTTGTTTTTGACGCAAAGCTTCTAACAGAAAATAGAGCGCGGATGCAGAATCAGATGTGTGAAACGAGTTTGCCATCATTAATTTATCTCCCTGATTGATAGTTATATATGATGTCTTATTTATTCTGTCAAAATCCAGTATTGCTTTATTGTATTCCGATATTTCTTCCAGCCTTTTTATATGCCTGTAAATAATTGGGCGGTCGCCTTCCCCTATAATGGCGGGATTGCCGTTTTCATCTGCGTAATTTGCGGAAAACAAAAGTAATGCGTGATGCTCGGGCAGTTCTGCGCAGCGGATAATTTCATCAGGTGCCGTTGCAAATTGCTCTTGCATTATTTTTTTCTGCTGTTCCGGTGAATTAATTTCTTCCGGGACAATTGTGAATTTTGTAGAACGGAAATAGTAATTAGCCATGGTAAATTCAAAAAAAGGCATCCGAAAAAATCCGGACGCCTTTGTTATAGAGTGTTTTAACAATTATTCCCAGTTGCCGGCATTATTGTTTGGAGCGTCAACGCTGCCAACCTGAAGTCCAGGGTATCTGTCTGTTTGCTCTCTTTCTGCATTCAAGTTTACAATCAACTGATGGTTCATTCCTCTAAGCAAAGAGTTAAACGGAGCTGTTGCTTCAAACAACGGAACATCAACACCTGAAACTTTCTTTACAACCGCCTTCATCCCAAATTTATCTCCGTTTGAGAATGGTATATATCTCAAAGAATCAGCAACAAAATGATGATCTTTAAGAAGGGTGTCTTTTACAGCCATAACAACGTTCTCCCTTCTTACAAGGTGACGGGCAACAGCAAGAGAGTCATCCATAGAACCGATCTGCTTAACAATAGTGATTTGTCCGTTGTTGTAAAAATCAATAAGAGTGTCCATGCTGGCAGTGAATTTCCCGTGCTTGGATTTGTATGCAACTTGTAGCGTACGAATGTCCTTAAGTCTTTGTTCAGCAATAACTTCTCTACGGGCTCTTTCTTTTTTAAAGTTGATAGGGCCTTGGATACTTCTAACGATTAGAACCGTCAGAACGATGATTACGATTGGGAATACAACCCATGTTAAAACTTTTTTCATATTTCAAATATATATATTCGTTTAAAGAATCAAATTGGACCTTTGCAGTACCAAATTCGGGGGACAAATTTAAGAAAATTCTTCTTCTCTCACAATATATTTTTAATTTTGCGGTAACAATATTTCAAAATGACAATAACCACTGCAAAAGTTGAAAAATTCATGAATCTCGTTTCCGGTGCGGGGCGTGTTTTGCTTGTAGGGCATACTAATCCTGACGGAGATTCAATAGGCTCGCTTACAGGTACTAAGGCGTTTTTGAGGAGCGCTTTTCCAAAAATTGTAACCACTGCTGTTGTGCCAACTGATTATCCTGATTTTCTGAAGTTTGTGGACGCAAGAGGAGAAATTCTCAATTTTCTTTCCGTCCCCTCCAGAGTTAGGATGGAAGTTAAAAAGGCAGATGTTATTGTTTGTCTGGATTTTAATGCATTGAGCAGGATTGACTCGTTGGGGGGACTTATAGAAAAATCTAAGGCGAAGAAAATACTGATAGACCATCATCCGCAGCCTGACACAAATTTTGATCTTACTATATCTTCGGCGAAGGTGTCTTCTACGTGTGAACTTACATATTGGCTTCTAAAAAAAGTAGGAGCAAAGATTGGAAAGAAGATGAATGAGGAGTGCCGAAACTCATTGTATGTGGGACTGATGACAGATACAAACAACTACTCAAATTCTGTTTTCCCCTCAACTTTTAAGATGGCGGCAGAACTTATGGATGCGGGTGTTGACAAGGAGGGCATTCAGTACAGGGTGCTTAGTTGTTTCTCTGAGGACAGAATGCGGCTGATGGGTTTCATGCTCCTTAATAAAATGAAGATTTTTCCAAAGTATAAGGCTGCATGCATGATATTGGATAAGAAGACAAAGGATAAATTTAATTTTAAAGATGGAGATGCGGAGGGTTTTGTGAACCTTCCTTTAAATATTGCCGGTGTAGAAATATCTGCTTTGTTCACTGAATCCGAGCGCTTTATCAGAGTCTCTCTCAGATCAAAAGGAGATTTCTCTGTTAATATGCTCGGTAGAAAATATTATAACGGCGGCGGACATGAAAGAGCGGCCGGAGGCAGGCTTTACATACCTGTCGGGAACTTAGAAAAATACTTTTTAGATTCCTTGCGGCACACCTTTTGATATAGTTTACTCCCGACAGATGAAAAAAATAATCTTTACTATTCTGGCTGTAGCTGTTGTGGTGGTATCCTGTGAAAAGCAGGATAATGAGAATACGTATGTTTCTCAGGAGCAAAGCATTGATAAATATATAACCGGACTTGTAAGCACTTATAACTATAAAGTGGTGAGACTCAACGGTTCTAATAGAGTTGTGATTTCATCCGGAGCTTCCGCGGATTCCCTGGAGGCGGGTGATTCCCTTTATTTTCACTATTCGGGTTATCTTTTTTCCGGCGGGAAAGGCAGTTTGTTTGCCACCAATGACACAACGGTTGCCAAGGCAAACAGTTTTGTCACGGACGGAGCGGCCCGCAAGATTGTGCTTGGGAATGACGGGTTTATAAGCGGTTTGCACAACGGACTTCATGGAGTTAGGACGGGTGAGAATTGCTACATTATTTTTTCCGGCAAGTACGGATACGGAAATAGCGTGATGTTTAATTTATCCAGATTGTCGCCGCTGCTGTTTGATATTACTGTAGATAAAATAGTGAAAAATTAAAAAAAGAATAACTTTGCACCAATGATAAATAGATTCAAAACGGTTTTAATGCTTGCGCTGGGCCTGCTTGCCTTTTGTTCATGCGCAAAAGATGAAGACGAGAGCAGCCGCTCAATTCAAGAGAAAATTCTGAATTCCTACATCAAGGTCAATTATCCAAATGCTACAAAGCTTCCGTCTGGATTAACAATCTTGGAGGAGAAGGAAGGCCCGGGTACAACAGCTCTCAAAGACGATATGGTTTGTTATGTTCATTACAACACATATTCCCTGGCGGGGACATGCCAAAGCACAACCGATTCCGCTCTTGCAAGGCATCTTGGAACGTATGACGCCAGCGTTTATTACGGACCTACATTTTTCATTATAGGTACCGGCCAGACTGCCAAAGGTTTGGAGGAAATGTTTAAGAGAATAAAGAAAGGCGGCTACATAAGGGCAATTGTTCCGCCTTGGCTGACATCCTATAGCACTTCATATTCCGGAAGCACATCTTCCACCCAGGAGAGTTCTGTAAATGTAATTTATGAGGTCACGATGGGGGATATTATTTCTGATTTGGAAAAATTTCAAAAAGATTCACTTGAGTCATATTCGAATAAATATTTTGGAGGATTAGACTCCACTGCGTATGGTTACTATTTTAAGAACTACACCCATCCAAAAGGTTTGGCAGATGCAGATACAATAGCAGCCAGTACAAATGTAAACGTTTGGTACATAGGTAGATTGCTGGATGGATATGTTTTTGACACAAACATAGAAGATACAGCCAAAAAGTATGGAATATACAGTACAAATAATACTTACACAGCTTTAAGCGTGGAGATTCAGGCAAAATATAAAGATATGTCAACATCTACATCGTCCAGTAGCAGCAGTAGCGACGGTTCTGTTGTATCCGGATTTGCAAGAGCGCTTAAATCAATGACAATTTTGGATCATGCCACTGCATTTTTCTCATCTTCTTACGGTTATGGCTCTACCAGCAGCGTGAGCAGCGGCAAGGGCGTTCCGGAGTATTCAATGTTGAGATTTGATATATGGATGGCTAATACCGATGATGATACCTATCCTCCGACTGTTGCAAAAAGCACTTCATCATCATCTTCTGCATCCGGCGTTTCCTCCAAGAGTTCAGCGCTTAGTGCTCAACGTTCAACCGCCGGCAAAGGCAAAACTTATCAAATTCCATTTTTCCTGAAAAGACGGTAACCGATATCCGCCGGTTATTTTTCCAAATTATTTTACGGGGGTAGGTTGTGCCCCCGTTGCGTTGCTTTGTTGCCGCTGCTTTGTTGCGCTGCTTTGTTGCGCTGCTTTGTTGCGCTTTGCTTTGCATGCGCTCGCGGCAGCATGCAATTTTGGCGCATTGCTCTGAATGCGAATGAAACGAGCATGCAGCTTTGCCGCCTGACGTTTTTTTATTAGTACCTTTGTGCGGTAAAATTGAGCAATAAAAGTTTTTGGACATGGGAAAATCAGATAATGAACAAATATGCAATTCAAGTAATGAACAAATAGCACCGGCAAACAGGACTGACAATACAACGGAAGGTGTGGCGGTTGACAGAACAAAGGAAAATGCGGCTTTTGATCATCTTTTGGAAATCATGGATACGCTGCGTGTCAAGTGTCCCTGGGACCGGGTGCAAACCATAGAGTCTCTTAGGCCGCAGACAATTGAGGAAACATATGAATTGAGTGATTCTATCCTCAAGGGAGATTTGCATGATATGTCTAAGGAACTGGGAGACTTGCTGTTGCATATTGTTTTTTATGCAAAGATTGGAAAGGAGAAGGGAGCTTTTGATATTTCAGATGTTATTAATCAGCTTTGCAATAAATTGATATATAGGCATCCACACGTGTATTCTTCTACCAAGGTAAAGAATGCGGCTGAGGTTGTTCAAAATTGGGAGCAGCTTAAGACTAAGGAAAAGGATGGTAATAAAACTGTGTTAAGTGGTGTGCCTGAGGGACTTCCAAGTATAATTAAGGCTTACAGAATGCAGGATAAGGCGCGTGCGGTTGGGTTTGACTGGAAGAAGAAGGAGGATGTTTGGGACAAGGTTGCCGAGGAGATAGGTGAACTCAAAGATGCGCTAGGTGAGTATGTAAATGCGCAGGCAAAGAGTAAAGCAAATGAGCAGCAGGCAAACAATTACTCTAAAATACAGGCGGAAAATGAGTTAGGTGATGTGTTATTCTCTGTTATCAATGCGGCAAGGTTGTATGATTTGAATCCCGACAGTGCTTTGGAAAAGACTTGCAAGAAGTTTCGCAGCAGGTTCGGATATTTGGAGGAGCATACTATTAAGCAGGGTAGGAGTCTGAAAGATATGACGTTGGAGGAGATGGACAAGTATTGGGATGAGGCAAAGTCATTGGAAAAGGAATAATCTATATGGAAGACTGGAGAGAAAGGACTGAGTTGCAGATTGGTCATGAAGGGGTACAAAAACTTGACAATGCGTGTGTTGCAATTATCGGGCTGGGCGGCGTTGGTGCTTTTGCGGCGGAGATGCTGTGCAGGGCCGGTGTGGGTTCTTTCATTCTTGCAGATTCTGATGTTATTGATGTGACTAACAAAAACAGACAGCTGCCGGCGCTTGACAGTACTATTGGAAGGGTTAAGACTGATGTGATTGCGGAGCGGATGAGGGATATCAATAATAATGTACGGGTCAAAATCATCCATGCATATCTTGAACAGGACAATATTGCCGATAAATTAAAATTGTGCGAAAAGGTTGATTTTGTGATAGATGCAATTGATACGCTTTCTCCAAAGATTGCCCTGATCCAATATTGTTTGCAGAATAAAATCCCGATGGTTTCTTCTATGGGGGCGGGGGCCAAGTATGACGCTACAAAGGTGCGCATTGCTGAGATTGAGAAGTCTTTTAATTGTCCGTTGGCCTATATGCTCCGCAAAAGATTGCATAAAGTTGGTATTCGCAAGGGCTTTAAGGTTGTTTTTTCTGAGGAAATTCCTGTTAAAGAGGCAATTGTCCCGTGTGAGGGAAGAAATAAAAAGAGCAGGACAGGCACAATTTCTTATATGCCGGCTGTGTTTGGATGTGTGTGTGCGCAAGCGGCGGTTGAACATATTTTGAGCGTTGGCGTTTAATTATTAAATTTGCCCGCTTTTATTATACTAGCGATGCACGTAACAGTCAAAGAAGTTGAGAGTCCGGAAGAGTTAAAAATATTTTATCAATTCCAGAATAAACTTTATAGAAAATGTAAGGTTTACGTTCCTACCTTGGATACAGACCAAGAGAATACTCTGTTGCATGACCCTGCCTTAAAGTATTGTATCAGAAAGCTTTGGCTTGCTTATTCTGATGAGGGAAAAGTTGTTGGGAGAATTCAGGGAATTATAAATCCGCGCTATAATGATTTTTATTCTTTGAGGAGAGTGAGGTTTGGGTGGTTTGATTTTGAACATGACATGGAGATTGCAAGAGCTTTGTTGGATGCTGTGGAAAAGTGGGGCAAGAAACAGGGAATGAGAGAGATGCACGGGCCTCTTGCTTATAATACGTTGGGAAGGCAGGGGATGCTGGTGGAGGGATTTGAAAATATTCCTCCGGTGAATTGTCTTTATAATTTCCCTTATTATCCTGATTACATGGTTAAACTGGGATTTGAGAAGGAGTGTGATTGGGTTCAGTATTTGCTTGATGCACAGCAGGGTGCTCCCGCAAAACTGAAAAGGCTTTCCAAGATACTGGTTAAGAGATACAACCTTAAAGTCTTGAACATTAATAAGGTGAGGAGGAGCCCAAAACTTAAGGAAGATTTGATAAGGAAGTTTTTTGCTATATATAACGAGTGCTTTAAGAGCGTGCATAATTTTATTCCTCTTACTACTGAAGAGGAGAATGCGACGGGCGAGTTGTATTTTACTTTGCTGAGGAAGAGATTGACATGCATAGTGATGGATGAGCATGATGAAATTGCAGCGTTTGGCATTTGTACTCCCTCATTTTCAAGAGCTTTCATAAGAGCAAAGGGAAGACTTTTTCCTTTTGGATGGTTCTTTATTTTGATGGCGTGCATTAAGTACAATACGATTGATTTAATGATGGTTGGCTCAAGTCCTGCCTGGAAAGCAAAAGGTTTGTCGGCAATTTTTCACTCGCAGCTTGCAAAGTCTTTTAAGCGCGCACATCTTAAAGCCGCCATTACAAATCCGCAGATTGATACAAATACGGCTGCGGTCAAAGTGTGGGAAAACTATGAGCATAAGCCTTATATGAGGAGACGTTGCTGGATAAAGGAGATTAAATAGCCGTCACAAAGCGGTAAGCGGAGCAGAAATACGCATTAGAAGATAAGGCGGAAATCTGTCGGGATTAAAAAAAATTGGAAGAAAATTGGAGATTAATATATGACTGACACAGAGAATACATTAGTGCAGAAGATTGATGACCTAAAGGTTAAGCTGGATAGCATTCAGGAGCAGCTTTCAGATCCTGATGTTATGAAGGATATGAAAAAGTACGTGCAACTTAACAAGGATTATAAGGAACTGCAGCCGATTATTGCGGCGGGAGAAAAGTACAAAAAGATGGTTGCAGACTATGCGGCAGCCAAGGATATTATTGTAAATGAGAAAGATGAGGAGCTTAAGGATATGGCAAAGGAGGAGGTTGCGTCTCTGGATGTTGCCCTTCCAAATATGGAGCAGGAGATTAGATTGCTGCTTGTTCCGGCTGACCCCGAGGATGGGAAGAATGCTATCATGGAAATTCGCGGCGGTACGGGCGGAGACGAAGCTGCAATTTTTGCGGGGGATTTGTTCCGCATGTATTCAAAATACGTTGAGAAGAAGGGATGGAAATTGGAAGTGACCAGCTCAAGTCCCGGAGCGGCAGGCGGTTACAAGGAGATTATTTTTACCGTAAGCGGCGACGGAGTTTACGGATTGCTTAAATATGAAAGCGGCGTTCACAGAGTTCAGCGAGTTCCGCAGACTGAAACGCAAGGGCGTCTGCATACTTCCGCCTCATCGGTTGCAGTGCTTCCGGAGGCCGGAGAGTTTGATATTGAGCTAAATGAGAAGGATATAAGAAAAGATATTTTCTGCGCTTCAGGTCCGGGAGGACAAGGAGTTAACACCACATATTCTGCAATCAGACTTACTCATATCCCGACAGGTATTGTTGTACAGTGTCAGGATGAGAGAAATCAGATGAAGAATTATGAGAAGGCTCTTAATGAATTGAGAACCAGATTGTACAATATGGAGTATCAGAAATATCTGGATGGTATTTCCGCTAAGAGGAAGACGATGGTTTCTACCGGAGACCGCAGTGCAAAAATCAGAACTTATAACTACCCGCAGAGCCGTGTTACGGATCACAGAATAAACTGGTCTACTCATAATTTGCCGGTCTTTATGGATGGTGAAATTCAGGAAGTGATAGATCAGCTTCAGATTGCCGAGAACGCGGAGCGTTTAAAGGAGGCTGAGTAATCCTACGGCTGCACAAGAATACATAACAATTAAGGGAGCAAGGGTTAACAACCTTAAAAACATCTCCTTAAAGATTCCGCGTGGAAAGCTTACGGTAATTACCGGGGTTTCCGGAAGCGGCAAATCTTCTCTTGCCTTTGATACTTTGTATGCAGAGGGGCAGCGCCGTTTTGCAGAGAGTCTTTCCGCTTTTGCCCGCCAGTTTCTTGGCAGAATGACAAAGCCGGACGTGGATAAGATAGAGGGCATTCCTCCTGCGGTCGCAATTGAACAGAGGGTAAACACCCGTAATCCGCGCTCTACAGTTGGCACAACTACAGAGATTTACGATTATTTAAGAACACTATACGCAAAGATAGGGAAGACATTTTCTCCAATCAGCGGAGCTGAGGTTAAAAGAGAGAGCGTAGAGGATGTAACAGCTTATATTTCTAAAGTTGCGGAAGGGAGCGCCGTCTATATTCTTACCGGGTTAAAGTGGGATGTAAAGAAGGAGAGAATAGAGAAGCTGCTTTCTTTGAAGCAGGCGGGCTATTCAAGACTATTTATTGACGGTGAGGTAGTTAGGATAGATGAAATTATTAAGGATATAGAAAAATTTTCTTCAGCGACAGTTTATATTTTAATCTCACGTTTTATTCATCTCTCAAAAGAGGATGATGTTTCTGAAATCAGAAGTTCTATTGAGACGGCATTTGCGGAGGGGAAGGGTCATTTGAACATTGCCGTACAAATGCATGAACAGGAGGAGAATGCAAACGGAAAGAAAGATGTTAAATCTGTCGGGAATAAAAATATTAAATACAGGGAGTTCTCAAATATTTTTGAGGCGGACGGGATGAAGTTTGAGGAGCCGACGGAATTAATGTTCAGTTTTAATAATCCGATAGGCGCTTGTCCGGTGTGCGGCGGGTATGGCAATATGGTTGGAATTGACGAGCATCTGGTTATTCCAAATGCCTCATTATCAGTATATGAGGGGGCCGTAGCTCCGTGGAGAGGAAAAATTATGGGATGGTATCTGGAGCAGCTTGTGGAGAATGCGGAGAAGTTTAATTTTCCCATTCACCGCCCTTATGCGCAGCTTACAAAAGAGCAGAAAGATTTGCTGTGGAATGGTAATGAGTACTTTAAAGGCATCAATGATTTTTTTAAGTGGGTTGAGAGCAAGAAATATAAAATTCAATTCAGATATATGCTCTCCAGATATTCCGGTAAGACAACTTGTCGGGCGTGCGGAGGATGCCGTCTGAAAAAAGAGGTCAGGTATGTGATGATAGCCGGCAAAACCATTGCGGATCTGTTGGATATGAGCGTCATAGAACTGAAGAAATTCTTTGAGAATTTAAAGCTCACGCCTTATGAGGAGAAAATTTGCAAGAGGGCGATTGCGGAGATAAATCAGAGACTGGATTATATAATTAATGTCGGCCTTGGTTATCTCTCTTTGAGCAGACGTTCTAATACTTTGAGCGGGGGTGAGAGTCAGAGAATTAATCTTGTGAGTTCTTTGGGGAGCAGTCTTGTAGGGTCCCTTTATATTCTGGATGAGCCGAGCATTGGCTTGCATCCGCGTGATACGCAGAGGCTTATAAGTGTGATTAAAAAATTAAGGGACATTGGCAATACAATAGTTGTTGTTGAGCATGATGCCGATATCATTAGGGCTGCGGATGAATTGATTGATATCGGGCCGCTTGCGGGTGTTAATGGAGGAGAGGTTGTGTACCAGGGACCTCCGCCGGTAGCAGGCAGTGCGATTTTCGCCGGAACTGCTGCAACTGCGGTTCAGCCGGTTAGGCAGAAGTCTGAGCGCTCGCTGACGTTGCAGTATCTGTCGGGAGCAAAACAAATCCCGATACGCCCGCGCAAACGCAAATGGATATATTCCATTAATATAGAGGGTGCTATGGAGCACAACCTAAAAAATATTAGTGTAAATTTTCCGCTTAAGGCATTCACTGTTGTGACGGGAGTTAGCGGCAGCGGCAAGTCTTCTCTTGTCGGAGATGTCTTATATCCTGCGCTTTGCAGACATTTTGAGATTGTCGGCCCTCTTCCCGGTGCATACAGAGATTTGACCGGTGATTTAAAAAAGCTGGATGGTGTTGAGTATATAGACCAGAGTCCGCTTGGCAAGTCGGCACGTTCTAATCCGGTGACTTATTTGAAGATATATGATGATATCAGAAAAATATTCTCAGAACAGCCGTATGCAAAAATGAACGGATACGGTCATTCTCATTTTTCATTCAACATAGACGGAGGAAGATGTCCCGTTTGTCTGGGCGACGGATTTATCACAATCCCGATGCAGTTTATGGCGGACGTGAAAATGGTGTGCGAGGAGTGCGGAGGCAAGAGATTTAAGCCTGATATTCTTGAGGTTAGGTATCATGATAAAAATATAAATGACGTTCTGAATCTTTCAGTTGACCAGGCAATAGAATTTTTTGGAGAGCAGAAAGAATCTGTGGCCCGGAGGGTTGCGGAGAAACTGAAAGTTCTGCAGGATGTGGGTCTGGGGTATATTCAGTTGGGGCAAAGCAGCAGCACTTTGAGCGGAGGTGAGAGTCAAAGAGTTATGCTTGCAAAGTTTTTAAGTAAAGATACAGCCTCCGGTCTTCCAGGTGCGGGCGGAAAATTGTTTATATTTGACGAGCCGACTACCGGATTGCATTTTAATGACATAGGCAGATTGCTTCAGGCATTTGATGCACTTGTGGATGCGGGCAACACAATTATTGTTGTTGAACATAACACGGATGTGATTAAGGCGGCTGACTGGATTATAGATTTAGGTCCCGACAGCGGAGACAAAGGGGGGGAGGTTGTGTTCACCGGAACACCGGAACAGCTTAAAAATGAGCCGCGCTGGAAAGAATACCTTAAGTAGTTCCCGGTTCCGGTACAAGATTATTTCTTAGAAGTTCTTAGTACCGTCTTAACTTCCCGCATCTTCTTAAGGGCGGAAATAACACGGTCCAGATGGGCGTTGTTGGAGATTGAAATTTCAAGCTCCGCTACAAATTCTATTTTGCCCTTGCGCCTTTCAAATATTCTATATGTACGTATGCTGGCTCCCTGGGTAACAACGCATTCCATTATTCTGTTCCCGACAGTAACATCTCCGTTTCCAATGACTTTAAGTCCGGTTTGGAATTGCGTGGTAGTGGAGAGTTGTCTCCATTTCACCTTTTGAATCCTGTAAGGATAAGTGGTAAGAAGCCGCTTTGCATTTGGACATGACATTCTGTGGATGCTGATGCCTCCGGCTGCCGTTACAAATCCAAAGACATCGTCTCCAAAAATAGGGTTGCAGCATTTAGCCATCTTGTAGCTGATGTTGCTTAAGTTATCGCTTATTACAAGATAATCTGACGGCCCCTCATTGTGGCGAACTTTTGTTGCGTGAGTTTCTTTCTCATTTTCAGCCTCTTTGCCGTTCTCTCCGTTCTCTAGAAAATCCTTTATGTCCTGCGGGTCAATCGTATTGTCATTAATTGCAATCAGCAATTCTCCGGCAGATTTTTTCTTAAAATGTTTTACAAGGTCAGAGAGGATATCATCATTAAGTTCAATCTTCCAATTTTTCATCCTCCTTTCCAGAATTTCCCTTCCGGCGCGGCTCATCTTTCCCTCTTCCTCTTTGAGTCTGGTTTTTATATGGCCGCGTGCTTTTGCAGAGACAACAATATTCAGCCAGTCTTGTGACGGCTTCTGATTCTTGTTGCTAATAATTTCCACAATATCACCTGTATGCAACTGCTCGCGTATGGATTTTATTTTCCCGTTTACCTTTGCTCCGGAGCAGCTCATCCCAAGATTAGAGTGAATGTTAAATGCAAAATCCAGCACAGACGCCCCCTTTGGCAGCTGCCTTAAATCTCCGGCGGGAGTAAATACAAAAATCTCATCCAGCTCTTTTCCGCTAAGTTGAGTATTCTCCATAACCCCCGGAGTGTTAAGCATTTCTTTAACTCCCGACAGCCATTCGTCCAATCCGCGCACGCTCTTTATACCTTTGTAGCTCCAGTGTGATGCGTGCCCGTTCTCTGCAATTTCATCCATTCTGGACGTCCTGATTTGCACTTCAATATGGGCGCCGTCTTTATTCTCCACCGTTGTATGCAGTGACTCGTATCCGTTTGGCTTTGGTGTAGTAATCCAGTCCCTAAGTCTGTTTATATCCGGTTTATATTCCTGAGTGACAAGAGAATATACCTGCCAGCAATAATCTTTCTCCTTCTCAGGCGGAACGTCCAAAATAAATCTGATAGCAAAAACGTCATACACTTTTTCAAACGGAACTTCCTGCCTTTTCATCTTCTGCCATATAGACCACGCCGTCTTTGTCCTAACTTTAAGAGTATATTTTATTCCCGCGTCGTTCAATTTTTTCTCCAATGGTTTTACAAATTGCTGAACAAGTCTTTTTCTGTCCTCTTCAGTTGCAATCAGTTTGTTTGTAATAGCGCGGTAGTTCTCAGGGTCTGAATATCTGAAGTATAAATTTTCCAGCTCGCTGTTTATATTATAAAGTCCAAGCTGGTGAGCCAGAGGAATATACAGCATTTGAGTCTCTGTCAGCTTGCGCATAGCATTTCCTTTTGGAAAAATGTAAAGGTTGCGCATTATTTCCAATCTATCTGCGAGCTTAATTAATGTTACTCTTGGATCTTTTGAATATGAGACAATTAGCTTGCGGTAGATTTCCGCCTGCAACTTTGTTTCCTTGGGGGTTATCTTGGAAATATTGTTAAGGCCTTCAACTATTGTAATTATTTCTTTTGGATAATTCTTCTTAAACTCCTCAACCATAGAATCTTTGCCTCGGCTGGCTTCATGCAGGAAAACTGACGCAACCGCATCTGCGCGCAATCCGATTTCAGATGCAACAATCATTGCAACATTAAGCGGATGCTCAATGAACGGACGATGATTTTCCCTTTCCAGTCCCGCGAGAGAGAGGTGCGCAATATCATAAGCTCCCGCTATAAGCTGCTTGTTTTCAGGCTCAAACATGCTTATAAGTTCATTCAGCTTATCATTCATTGCTTTATTTGTGCTCTCTTTAATCTCTCCCATTCTGCACTTTTTTTACCTCACCGGTTTAATGTTTTGGTCTCTTCATTTATATTTTTCTGCTTCAACCTCCCGGACATCTATTATTTTTTTTTGTTTTTCAACACACCTCTGAGTGCATTCATCTCATCCCTGAATTTTGCGGCAGCGTTGAAATCCAACTCTTTAGCGGCGCGTTCCATTTGTATCCTGGAACTCTCTACAGATTTTTCCAACTGCGCTCTTGTCATATTTGCTATGACGGGATCATTTGCAATATCCCTTGCAGAAGGCTTGCCATAATTGGAAGAGGCTTCCTCTAAGGTTTCATGGCGACTAAGAATATTTCTCTCCTCCTTTACAATCTGTCGCGGAGTAATATGATGGATCTTATTGTATTCCATTTGTTTGGCCCGGCGACGGCTAGTCTCGTCAATAGTCTCCTTCATGCTCTTTGTAATTGTGTCCGCGTACATTATGACGGTGCCGTTTATGTTTCTTGCCGCTCTGCCGGACGTTTGTGTCAGGGCGGTTGTGCTTCTAAGGAATCCCTCTTTGTCTGCATCCAAAATTGCAACCAGTGAAACTTGCGGTAAATCAAGGCCTTCTCTTAACAGGTTCACTCCAACCAGCACGTCAAATCTTCCCGCCTGAAAGTCCTCCAGTATTTCTATCCTCTCCATTGTGTCCACGTCCGAGTGAATGTAGCGTACTCGTATTCCCATCTTTTCCAGATACTTGTCTAGCTCTTCCGCCATTCTTTTTGTCAGGGTTGTTACAAGAACGCGCTCATCTTTTTCCGCCCGTTTCTGCACCTCTTCCAATAAATTGTCTATCTGATTTTTTGTCGGACGGACATCAATAGGAGGTTCCAGCAATCCGGTAGGGCGGACCACCTGCTCCACTATAAATCCTTGAGACTCTTCTAGTTCAAAATCGGATGGAGTTGCGCTTACATAAACCGTTTGGTTGGTTAGCGTTTGAAATTCATCAAACTTCAGCGGCCTGTTGTCTGCGGCTGCAGGCAGACGGAAACCGTATTCAATTAGAGTCTGTTTTCTGGAACGGTCCCCTCCGCTCATTGCACGGATTTGAGGGACAGTTACATGGCTCTCATCTATGAAAGTAAGAAAGTCATTTTGGAAATAATCCAGCAGACAGAATGGTCTTGTGCCGGCGTTGCGGCCGTCAAAATATCTGGAGTAATTCTCTATGCCCGGACAGTAGCCAAGCTCTTTAATCATCTCAAGGTCATACTCTACGCGCTGCTTTAACCTGTTGGCTTCATGCGCTTTGCCAATTTCCATGAAATAATCGTACTGTTTCTTTAAATCATCTTGAATTTGCTTTATTGCGCTTATTGTTCTCTCTCTTGTTGTGGAGAAAATGTTTGCCGGATAGATTGGAATCTCCTCTTTGAATTCTATTGTTCCGCCGCTGATCGGGTCAAAAATCTCTATCTCATCAACTTCATTTCCAAAGAAGGTTATCCTTGCCGCCTCCTCTCCGTAGGCCAAAAAGATATCCACGGAATCTCCTTTAACTCTGAATGTTCCGCGCTTGAACTCTACATCATTGCGGGAGTACATGCTGTCTACCAGTTTATACAAAAATTTGTTTCTGCTAATCAGGTCTCCCTTATGAATTGTAATTGTGTTTGCGTGGAAGTCTGCAGGATTGCCGATGCCGTACAGGCATGAAACTGATGAGACGACTATTACATCTCTTCTTCCCGACAGTAGTGCACTAGAGCACTCCAGCCGAAGTTTGTCAATCTCATCGTTTATGCTTAAGTCTTTCTCTATATACGTGTCTGTTACAGGCATATACGCCTCCGGTTGGTAGTAGTCATAGTAGGAGACAAAGTACTCCACCGCATTTTCAGGAAAGAACGCTTTAAACTCTCCGTAAAGTTGCGCCGCCAAAGTTTTGTTGTGACTTAGCACCAGCGCCGGCCTGTTCAACCTTTGGATAACGTTGGCCATGGTAAAAGTTTTCCCTGAGCCGGTAACGCCAAGCAGCGTCACCGCCTTATTCCCATCTCTAATTGCATTTACCAGAGAATCAATTGCATCCGGCTGGTCACCGGTAGGTTTATATGAAGATTCCAGCTTAAAATCCATTATTTACACCTCTCGATAACATATTATTACAATCCCTTTTCTCATTTGCAATCCATAGTCCACATATCACAACCCATTTCTTCATATTGCAATCCATAGTCCCCATATCACAACCCATTTCTTCACATTGCAATCCGAATTCTCATTTGCAATCTCCAGTCCTATTATTGCAAATCCACATTCCTCATATCACTATCCCTTTCCTCATTTGCCTGCAAGTTACAAAATCGCAAAGGAAAATTTCCCCTCCCGTAACAAAATCCCTTTTTTATATGTCTAGGCGGCAAACTTTGGGCGGACAACTTTGGGCAGTAAATTTTGGGCGGCAAATTTTGGGCGGACAACTTTGGGCGGTAAATTTTCCGCGGAAAACTTTCATCAGAAAATCTTCCATCGGAAAATTTCCCGGCAGCGTGGCCGCAGACCTCTTTTTTCCGCACGGCACATCAGTATTGCCTGCGGCAGCGCAACCGCTCCGGAGGCGCATGTCTCCTTCATTGCAACCGTGGTGTAAACAGCTTATTATCAGTATGCTTTATGTGCTGGCAACTACAGCCTGCGTGGCGGGCTGTTAAATAAGATTTCTTTTTACTCAATGCTAGCTAGATTATGTCAGATTTTGCAAAGTTGTGCCACAACCACCACCTCCACCACCTTATTTTACTTTCGTCAAAATGACATCTGTCGGGACAGAAAAACCCTTTGGCTTGGCAGCATCTCTTGCGGCATCTGCAGCCTTCTCTTCATCTGAGCGTTCATCAAAATATGCAGGGTCCTTTCTGTCAGGGTCATCCGGATATGACATGTACAGTTCCGGATAAGGCACTTTGTCTCCCAGTTGCCATCTCAAATGTGTATTGGCCCCTGACATGCTATCCGGAGTAATTTTAAGATTGTTGGTATACTTGTCATATAGCCTGTCCCAAAACCTAAAATCACTCTTCGGTGATGGTGATCCATCAATGCTTAGGGGAATTGCTACTAGTTGACGATAAGAAGTCATATCTTTAACATCTGTCATTTTACTCAGGTAATTAACAGATTTGCTACTACACACGTAAGAGTACTCGCCAACTATGTTAGGAAGGATTTCTGTCGGGTCTGTGGTTATCCTTTGTTCTATTACAAGGGGTAGATACTTCAACTCAACAACAAAAATCTCACCTGTAGATTTGTTCTCATATTTCCATGTGCCCTCATATGCAGCCTTAATATCTTCATTGACAATATTATAGTTAGGGTTGTTAAGAAGATCTCGGACATTGTTTGTATCAGAGAGTGGCATGCTCAGTACCTGTAGCATTTCGTAAACAGAACAATCAAGTTTCAGGTTATGATGAATAATTGCTGATAGACAGCAGGTTACAATAGCAGTGTAAATTTGTATCCTAACTGCATTTTCTTTGTGCGCCGGCAACCGCACGCAAGATTAGCGCTGCAAACAAGAGTAGCGCTGCAAGCAAAGCGGCGGACCGACTCGCATAAGGAGCATGTGTACTTAGTGTACCTTTGTCATCACCACATTTACAGGAACAGAAAATCCCTCCGGTTCTTCCGGCTCACCTGTAACATAAACTCTTACGCCCTCTCCATTCTGCGGATACCACAAAAGTTTCTCATCTCCCGCCTTTGTGGAAAGTAATTGTA